>Ga0247782_1000079_pt1 | contig 134118 bp, 91 predicted proteins | sample UWRJL019104C5_FD_179928 | JGI IMG/M metagenome (GOLD analysis project Ga0247782, IMG submission 179928) | Plant litter microbial communities from Arlington Agricultural Research Station in Wisconsin, United States - UWRJ-L019-104C-5 | ecosystem: Environmental > Terrestrial > Plant litter >... | reverse complement strand
GTAGAAAATAGTTACTGTGACTGTCCTAAATTTCTGAGACCGTTTTGCCCTAAAAAAATAATCCCGGAATTTGGAAATCGTCCCGGTGACCGTCACCAAACACCCCCCTCCCCCTGCTATGTAGGTAAGTAGGCAAGATAGCACCTACAAGGCCGCGCCGCATTACTGGTAGGACAACGTCGACATGATCTTCTCCTGGATACTATAGCACATATCCTCTGCACTGCTCCCCAATAGTCAAAATTGTAAGGAGATTCTGAAAATATGACGGACACCGATACCCAGATGGCTCTAGCACCGCCTGTAGAGGAAGAACCGAAATATGGCGGCTTCACGCGCTTTGAGATCGAGCTCGAGGTTCGTTTTACTATTCTTTGCCAACATCTTTTTGCATGAAATCTAGTCTGCCTACCCACTCCCATCTATCTAGGGCCTTTACCACCTATATACGATAGCGCGGCCTTACTAACAGTAGTATTGTTCAGTTCGTACAATGCCTCGCGAATCCTTTCTACCTCAACCATCTTGCGTCGCAGAAGCTCCTGAACGATCCCGCTTTTGTCGCGTACCTTGCATATCTCCAGTACTGGAGCCGGCCGCCATACATCAAATACCTCAATTATCCTGGGCCTACGCTTAAACACCTCGAGCTGCTGCAGGGAGAACGTTTCCGCCAGGACATCATTAGTCCTGAGCTCGTCCAGAAACTGGCGGCAGAAGGAGTCAAAGCTTCGGTTGAATGGCATAAGAACGTATAAGGCGCACATTAGGCGACATACCTATAACATAATACATAATGGCCCTTAAAGAACCTAAGCAGAACAACTTTGCGACAACACCCATATGCACATGGCTCAAGACGGTGGTTCCCCGCCAATGGCTATCTTGAAAGAGCTAATACGGCTAAGATAAACCGGGAGAAGGCATTTATTTATATCGTGAACATGGTGAAACAAATCCGTGGGCATAATTATCTGCTGCTACCGTCTAGGTAGTGAGGCAATCGCCAAATGCCCTCCATCCCTGAGGGTGCCTGTGATTCCCTGCTCGCAGGCAAAACACCAACGCCAAACAATGCTGTCTATCATCACCATACCGATCGTGTCATATGAATCCCCCCACCGACTCCAACCGAAATCGGCAACCGGTTCTTAGTTTTCTCGCCAGCGGTGACCACAAGTCATGCACTGGGCCTTCGCGTTAGCGCTCTCCATCTCGATCTACTACTATTGAGATAGTCTTACCTTGTAAAAGCTGGTCATGGGCTCATCGGCACTACGGATCTGGACCTGGTAGAAAGCCGCCTCCTTTCCTTCGCAGTTTCCGGTAGGACACTGGACAGCAGTCTTGTCGGCGTTCGCCCAGGCTTCAGGACCGCCGAAGACATCCTCACGCTCCTTCCTCTTGAAATAGCGTCGTGAGTACATGGGCTCCTCGATGGCATGCTGGTAGGGACATGTGCGGCATTCAAGTCGGTTGCGACCATTCTCGGGTGAAGGCGAGACGGTCAATATGTTACTACACTGAGGACAGACTATTCACGTATCAGTTTAGCATACTTGCAATGAGACGCGGATATTTGCTTACAGAGCAACATTGTCACCAATAGGGTGTTCCAGCCTGGTTTGAATTATCGTACTCTTCAACCGTAGATTGCAGAGTCTGCTATAACATGGCGGTGTTTGTGAGAATAGAATAAAGGCGAGGACATGAATGCGCTTCCAGGTACTACACGTAGGCGCATACATAGACTAGAGACCGAGTCACTCGAACTCTTATTCAACTTAACGGAAGTCAATTTTTAGTGGGGCTGATACAGCGCTAGCTATCATTTGAACTCCTCGGTTTCTGCAAGTGGCCCTCCAAGCCCGTCATACCAGAGGTGCGGCCCCCACCTGCAATCGCTTTAACCGTTGTCCCGTTAACTTGAAACCCCGCGGTGGGCCTCGGACGTTGCGTCGCATCTTTGGAGGGGTCACTAGGTAGGTACGCATACGCAGTAGGTAATTGGATCTCGTCACTGCCGCCTCCTTTGGCGCTTCAGCCCAAATCAACAATAGAACAGAGGACATCTTGGAAAGCCACGCTTGTGATACATACCCGAGCACAATACCAACAGAGACTTTGTACCGTCTGTTACTATACAGCCTCCGATTTTACCCCTCAAACGCGATTTAAACCCTCTTTTGCTACAAAAAGGGCCTGCTTCCACAAACAACCGGACATGGCGGACGCCTTTGAGGTAGGTAAACCGCGCTGTTTGCATCTGGTGAGCTTTTCTGACGACATGATGCCATGCAGGGAGCGTCTGCTAAGGAGCAGCTTGTCGAAGCCTGCCGACGTAATAATGTCGACTTGTTAACAGAAATCATCAATAACTGCAAGAGTGACAAAGAAATATCCGACCTCTTGAACAACACGACGACGGTGCTAGGGAACCATCTCTACCACGAAGCTGCCTTACAAGGAAACTGTACGTGGCACTGTTATTTCCCCTCTTCCTGTCCATTTATATACTACTGCAGCGGTTCGAAGCTGACTATATTGACCGTTTCAAGACGAAATCATCGATATGCTACTCGACCAGCCAGCTTTCGAATGCGACCCCATAAACCGCATCGAAGGCGACACACCCTTACACAGCGCTATCCGGTGGATCAACAGCGAGCCCCCAGCGCAGAGGGAATTCGGCAACGCGTTGATACAGATGATGCTGGAAGCGGGCTCAGACACGCGCGTCAAGAACAAAGCCAAGCTCACGCCGTACCAGCTGGTAGATCCCCGAAACAAGGGCCTTCGAGATCTGATACAGAAACACGACTACGCACAGAACAACGCCGGGCTGTTCGTCGGCGCGAAAGATGCGAAACAGTCCAAGGGTGGCGCTGGTGCTGCTGCGGCGGCGTCGGCCTCTGCAAAGGCACCAGCCAAAAACGAAAGCAATGACGGTAATGATGATGCCGAGTTCTCCGGAAGCGACGACGAGGAACGCGCGGAATGGGAACGGAGAAGGAAGGCTAAGAAGGGTCGGTAGACTTACCTAGACAGAAACGGATGCGATTCTGTTGAATTGAACTGAACTGTGGTACTACTTGCAATTTTTTTTTTTTTTTTTTAACACAAAGGATAATACGGCGTTCCTCGGTTACCGCGCTATCATATGCGATTTGGGAGGCGCACGCACGTTATTTTTAAATCTTAGCAGCATAGAAGTCGAGAATTACAATTCTACACTTTACCCCCTAAAGATTAACAATCAGTGTGGTTGAAACATGTGTCTTAGGGGCTCATGGTTTGGATCATATATCGGACGCCGGCTATCTAAGACAAATACTTTACAAGACGAGAAAGGAAGAAGAAAAAGCAATATGTTAAACCAAGAGGCTAACGAATCAGTTAAGCAGAGTATCAGATTTGAAATATACAAGTCTTAGTATCTTTGTCATAAACACTAAATATTAGTAGTACTATACCTATCAGAATGCGACCATATCATCCAACAAAAAGAGCTCCAGAACTCGCCACAAGAGTACCTATCCTCAAACAGGCAGGTTCTCCCTTACGGAGCTTTATAAAAGGGAAACCTATAGTCGACCTTTCCCTCGTACACGGGCTCGAAATACAAACCGTTGTCGTCCTTGGGCGAGAAGAAGCGCATGGCGAAGGCGTTGCAGTTCAGCATCTTCCACTCGGGCGTATCGTTATCGTTCATGAGCATCAGGATGAGCTCCTTGAACGCGACCGGGGTCGTCTCCCTAGCCGTGCGCACGACGTTCTCCGCCACGGCAGCCCAGCTGACGACGGCGCCCACGTCCAGGCTCTGGCCCATCTGCCTGAACTCGATGACGCCTCTGTGCCGGTCGATCTCGCCTAGGAAGGGCGGGTTCTCGCCGTTCTGCACCAGGCGCGCGTCGCGCTCTTCTTTGCTCCGCACGTGCGAGCTGCGCTGACGGCCCCCGCACCGCAACGCCACGGACGTGCGCTCCGGTGGTCCCGTCGTCTCCAACGCCCGCGCTAGGTCGCTGATGCTGCTGTACTGCCACACGCACCGGACGAAGAGCTCTTCCCAGTTGTAGAAGGACGTGAACACCTCATCCGTGGGCACGTACTGCTGCATGACCGTGTCCCAGAAGCGGGCCGTCGCTGGCGGCTGGTGCGGCAGGATGCCGTCCGGGTCGCTCAGCGGCGTGGTCAGGGGCCGGCCGTCGAGCACCTCGGCCAGCCTGGAGCCCTTCACGATGCTGTTGCACGTCCACTTACCTGCCTTGCTCACCCTGTGGCCCCGGTGCAGGTACGCGAGTTCCGCCTCGAGGAACAGCCACATGGTGACGAATTTCTTCAGTTCGAGGAGCGTGAAACCCTCCGTGTGCCCGACGTATACGCTCGTCGTCATGTTCAAGCTAGGCATCGCGCTGTGGTGCGTGCGCAGATTGTACCTCAGCGCCCTGCACACGCGCGCGAGGGGTCCGTAAATGGTGTCTTGCGGCTGGGACGGGTTGGCACTGGATCCGGCGTTGAACACCGGCGACGCCACCTCGATCGGCACCCAGCGGTACCGGTGTAGCGGGTTCATGGCCCCCCTTGGAGGACAGTTGGCATACTGCGCCGCCCTCACACCGCTCCTGTCCGGGTGCCTGTCGTGCGAGATCGAGAAGGTGAGGTACCTCTTCTTCATGAAGGGGAGGAAGCAGCCCTGTAGTCGCCGCCACTCCTGGAACACGCCCGCCTCGATGTAGTGCCCGATGCGTTTGCTGATCTCCGCCACATCTGCGTCTGGTAGGGTTTTCGTCTGTTCAGTGCTGGCCAGGAGCGGCGCGACACACGCCGTGGCCGTCCGGATGTCATCGGGCTGAAAATTATGGACCTCTTTCGGCCCGGCAAAACCGGCCAGGCTGAGGTAATGTAGAACGACGGCATTGCCCTCCTCGGGGGGTTTCGTCATCGTTCCGACGATCGCGTTGTGCACGTGCTCAGTGAGCTGGTTGAAGTCGAATCCCGTGCCCGAGAAGTTGTAGGGCTCGTACCCTGCTTCGAGGCCGAGCTCGTGAAACGGCGCCGAGTCGCCTGCCTGTTCCGACGCGAACGCCTCCTTATAGTCAGCCTCTAGCTGGGACACTGCCTGGTCGTAGTTGTAACCTGAAGCAATTATCTGGACGAACCTCTCGTGGATCTGGGACCAGACCGTGTCTTCCTTCGGGTCGCTGACGGATGTCAGTACCTGCGCCTGGCTACTAAGAACTCTCGCTACCTCGGCTTCCACGAATTCGATAAAGTGAGGCCAGGAGGACGTCTTGTGCTCGATCGTTTCCGGTGCCGGTAGCTTACACGGATGCTGCGGGTGCGGATCTCCGGAAGCGGCCCCAGGGGCGCTGTTGGCGACCCAGGTGCCGGCAACGAGCGCGTTGAGCTTGACGCCCCAGGTGTACGTCCCCTGGCCCACATCTTGCTGGTACTTGGCATTCGGACGAGGAACGTCGACGGTGCGGTCCTCCTCGCTGTCTCTCCATCTGCTGCGATTCGGGTCCCCCTCCGAAAGGGGTGCTATGTGTTTCATAACGATCAGGTTTTCAGTGGCAATGCCATCTTCATCTGAGGCTTGGTGTCTTTTCGCCAACTCATAATCAGCCTCTGGGGTATATAGCGGATTATCCATGTGAAAGGCTTTCAGTTTCCGTGAGAGAAGGAAAAGCGTTACTCTTTTGAGCGCAGGCCACATTATCTCAGGGTTGTCGTCGCTGGTCGGATCCAATGATAGTACGTACTCGTCGTACGTGGAACCCTCGACGCCCATTGGAGCTTCCAAATTTTCACTCGCCATCTTTCCCTTGGTTTTACCGGCTTAAGTTGTTTATTTTCTCGACTCACCGTGTTTTGTATTGTTTCGGCGCTTTAAACTTACCTGCCCGTATATTTGATTGCTAGATGCTGATTCCTTGGGATAGCATTCCGTCTGAGGATGTTGTAGCTATTATATATCCTTTCTCTCAGTATAATAAAGCCCGTAGCATGTTCCCTGTCGGTCAACATATGGAAAACACAATGACAATCTTTCAGCCAGTTCTTTACCATCAGCAATTTTTCTTAGTTTCGCCAAAGAGGAAGAGGAGAACAAAGAATCAGTCTCTGGGTGGTCCTTAGAACTTGCGAACTTAACAACAACATTGTTTTTGCCAATGTCGACAAAACCATAGTGTAACGATAGTCACGCGTATACACATGTCCCTATCAGTTGAATAAGTAGGTACATTGAACACGACCCTATGATTTATTTTGTAGCCGCTTCCTCCTCATTCTACTTACAGCCCGGCCGGGGTATCTTAAAATGAGACACTAGGGAGGCGTTAAGGTTCTAGAAGCAATCTATCAGGTATCGTAACGACCTAGGCTATACTGTATATGAACATCCAGCATACTATGCCCTTGGACGATGTTAAGTTGGTATTCCATTACTTTGTCTTTTGTTTCTAAGGGGAAGGCAGCTTTGTCGTATGCTTCAAGCTAATTGTAGCAGACAACACACTAAGAGCGTGACAAGGAACCCTAACCTCCATCCTGGGGAACGTAAGGTCAATGCTGCGCTGTGCTTCGATTCAATAAAGCTCACATTCATAGCGTTGAGCAAGATTTGAGGCGTAACTGTCCCGGTTTTGGCGATAGTCTGCATTTCATTCGGAAACGTAGCTATTATGTTCGTACTTCGGCCTTTGGGACAGAAGACAATCTCCCATCCGCCGCCCATGGGGACCATGAAGGTCGATGTTTTGTCGTCGTAAGCATAGCTATACGCATCCGGGCATACAAACTTGGCGTATCTGGAGTATAAGCTCGGCTTGCAAACGTTTGGGTCACCATACTTTCCAGTACAGCAATCCCGCGGCCTCTGGTTCGCGGTGCACGCACTCTTACAGGGATCGAATACGGGCCGCTGTATATCGTCGTCTGGGTAAGGGTACACGCCGTCGCCGGGTTTGTTCGGCAGGAAAACCTGCAAGTCCCATGGGCACCAATCAGCGAGTTCAAGGTTGGTCAACGTAGACTGGTACGGCATAGGGTATGTAACGTTGGTATAAGAGAGCCCAGTCCGGTTCGGCATGCTCAGAAAGCCGGCGGTGGCAATACATGCTGGGTTGACCAGATTTGGTGGGATGAAGGTTGTATTGTCTGCCGGGTGGTAGACGATACCCAAGGGCAAATTGTAGCCATCAACTAGAGAGATGTCGTAGAACGTCTGATCGCCTGCCCCGCCGCCCGCCAGATTGAACTCGGCCAACGTCGCCGGCGCAGCGCCCTGTCGCACATATCAGTCACATATATCAGTCCCTAGAACTGCACAAATCGAGGAGTATGTAAATAACCTACGCCATATACGCAGTCTAGTTTCCCCAGGCAATCCCCAGTTTCGCACGTTGCCGTATCGCCACCAACGGTGCAGTTCGTGCGGCCCCATACTCTTCCGGCCCAAGTCGGACCAACAGTCAGGTGCCTAGATTGTTGGGGCCCAAGTTCAAACCCATGCGTGTCGGGACCGTCTCCGGCTTGGGATGCAATTCCGGGCCATAGAACACCTGGGCAGTTATTGGTTATAATGAGCGGGATCGGTTTGTCACGTTTGGTGAGCGGCCGTGTAATTCCCTTGACAGCCTGGTCGGTCCCAAGATAATCGAACTTATACAGTTTATGGTTGCTGGGAAACACTATGGCTGACACTTCCACAGCTTGCCATAGTAGCAGTATGACCGAAACCAACAAGCCGGTTTTATCGCACACGCCACTTCCATAACGTCTCAGTGATGCCTGTAGACTCATCCTCCCTTTCTTTTACGTCTTACAGTAACTGAGATAGAAACAGTACCAGGGAATCCTTCGTTCTTCGTTCATGCGTGAGAATATATTGCTGATGACCAAAGGACGTTAAGAAACCAAAACATCATCGACAAAGCGAAACGAATCGTTTGAATCGGCTGGAAAGAGTCTACGCCACGGGATGCCGAGGTAATGAGCAGAAGTCGTTCAGCCCCAGCTGTGAGCTTATATGACAATGTCAGTTCGAAGCGAGTGAAGTAGTTCTAATATACCGGTTTTGTAGAGCGAGATTTGGCCTGGTCGTCGAAGGCAAAAGGTAGGACGGATATCGACGAACGACTCCGATCTTCTCTGATGCCTGATGTCTTGGATGTCGAGTCCTAGGGAAAAAAGGAATGAAGGAGATATTACTAGGACACTGAAGGGGCGGATGCATATACATGCTGTCCCAGGCAGGGAAAGGGAGAGTGTAATCTCAAGGTACTTGGCCAAAAAAAATACGATGTAGAAGGGATTCGTGGTAGAGATAAGAGAGGGAAAAGAACGGTTGTTAGCAAGGAGGGTTAATGATGGGACATGATATATCCTGATTCAGTCAAAGCCATCGCTATGGAGGATAGCTAGCTAAGGTCATATTGGAGGGCCCCGACTTCCGGGGTGAAGACACGCCAAGGGTTCAAGTCGGCGTCTACCTACTACCTACTGCCTTATTAAACTTGTTGCTTTGATGTTGCATCGAAGTTGCCCACCTTGTCCACAGTCCATGCAACGAATGACGCAGGAACGAGTTGGATTTCCTGCCCTGTTTTTGAATATATACGTGTGTATTGGCATATATACCGTATAATAACACTGTGTATAGGGACAGGCTTTTACCCCATACCTCACTTACCTCATACCTCGACGACTCGTCACCATCACTTACGACACAGCCAAGCTTACCAGACCTAGATTCATTGTCCAATTCTTCAATAAATTTAAATAATGACTATCTGGATGTTCTAGCCATCTTATTCGCCTTTTTTCTTAATCAGACTTGCCTTCGTCAATCATCCACTCATTCAGATTAGACATTCCACCAACTACAAATTTATCTCCGAGAGATGAAGACGGCATTCTGTAGGTAGCACGCGCAGTTGCACTCGGGGGTCCACCTGTAGATCAAACATGCATTGCTGCTCTGCGCGGAGGTATCGGTGAAGTAATGGAACGGGACTTTATGTCAAGGAATAAATCAAGACCGGTCCTTTGATTATACAACCCCTCTTCCATAAAAAAGAAAAAGCCTCGTCTTTTTACCTAAACCGGGATCGGCAACGGCCCATAACCTCTCCTTGGCAGACCAACTCGGCGCTAAATTCGGAACCGTCGAGAGTGAGGTAAATATCGAAGTAAACTCGGTAAAAAGTACCCTGCGGCGTATCCATGCGCTCGAAGTCTTTCTCCAGGTTCTTGCGTGACAAGTCCGATGTAAGGGTGACAACCTCCTTTATGCCTATAATACGGTTAGTACATCGTGCGAAAATATAATAATTTCTCTCTGCAATATAACTTACGTGGATCTTTGGTGTATTCGGGACACACATCATCATCGCATGCATAGAGGATATCTTCGTACATAAGAGTAGCGCCAGGCGCAACTTGTCGGAAGAAAGAGACTTTGACGGGTTCCCCGATCCTAACCTTTTGGCCCTTTTGAACAAAGATCTGTCGAGTGAACTTGCATCGATCTTTGCCATCGAGCGACGGCACACGGTAAGCTTCGGGGTGGTAGCCCTCCTTGAATGGTTGGAGAGTGGCCATTAGGTAGTGGCGACGAGCTACACGGTGCGTGATAACTCTCTCGGTAATGCCCGCAGTAACAGCACCCTTGACGATGGCGGCGACTGAGTCCATGGGTCGTACCACCTTCGACTGGAACTGTGGTGGGACATGAAGTTTGATCTGCTGGAAGAGATACTCAGAGCCACCGAAGCCACCAACTACTAGAATATTCTGTAATGTTCGGTTCTGCGCCTGAATCGCAATGATTTGGTTTCTGACGAGTTCCAGAATCCGGTTAACGACGGGCTCGAAACACTGCAGGATCTCCTCGTTGGTAAATGTCATATAGCCCTCCTCGATACCTGCTTCGGGAAATTCAGCTTCGATGCCCACATCAACCGCCCACTTCTGCCCGTTGTTTCGGAAATCGGCCTTGATTCGGTTTTCAAAATCCATAATACACTTGGCATATACGCGCCCGGCGGTCTTCGATCCATCTGGTAGCTTCATCTTCCGAATCTTGGTCCGCAGGATATTGCTGAAATTCCGGTTGAGCGCGGTGGAACCGCAAGAGTCACCAGAACCGGCCGTACACTCAGCCACGGTGAAAGGGTTTTCGTCCTCGACTTCATAAGCAATCAAGTCCACGGTTCCACCGCCGCAATCAACAATGAGGATGGCATCATGGACCTTGAGGTTAAGAAGACCCGTCTTGGCACAGAACAAGGATGCCGCTTCGGGCTCGCTGACCAATGTTAGTCTGTTGTCATTCTCGTCGCGAAGGAAGCCGGCTTGAATGGCTGCTGCTCTTGTAGCAGCCTTGCCAGCATCGTTCCAGATGGCAGGGACAGTCAGGTAATATCTAATATTGCGCTCTTCTCTGTTGAAGACTTCACCAAGAGTCTTTTGAAGAGCGGAACGCATAGCTTGTCGCAATTTGAAGAGATAATCGGCGGCGACGTCAATCTCCGACTTTCCTGGTGGTAGTGGTGGCAGGTTGATGGGGTCAATATATGTGTTTCCGGATAACATTAGTTGGAGCTTAAACCACTCGACTTTCTGCACTCCAGGTTTAGGATATCCGGTTGGGGCCAAGGCATCGGCAATATCGGGGCCCCATCCAACGACCTTTTGGTATTGATCGTAATATAGAACCGTGGGAATCTGGGCTGGGTTAGCCTCGTCCCTCGGATAACAGAGTCAAACAACCATACCTTCTGTTTCGCAAAGTTCCCAGCACCCGGCCATTCCGTGATGATGTCTTCCTTGGCCTCATTATTCGTTGCGAAGGCGAATGCGACACCAGAAAACGTAGTTCCCTACATCCACAGATAAATAGTCAGAGATGTCATACAAGGTCATTTAGCAGTTGATGAACATACAAAGTCAATTCCAACAATCAATTGGGCCTTGCTTCGGCTATTCCCCTCCACCTCGGCGGCTGGTCGCCCGTATGATGCCATGGCGTTGCTGGGTTGCGGCTGGGGGGCGGCAGCAGCTTGCGGGTAGTTGGCGGGGGGGTAACCTGGAGGGCCGCCCGGACCGGCGCCGGGGGCAGGTTGCGCGCCAGGTTGCATGTGCATCGGCGGAGGATATCCTGACACGGGTGCGCCGGTGTTAATAGGCGGGGGGCCTCCAACCATTTGAGTGGGCGGGGTACGTGTCGGGTTTTGAGTCAGTGGACTTGTACGGCCGACAGGCGGTTGAGGGCCGGGCTGAAAGTTGGCGCTATAGCTAGGTGGACGAGGTCCAGCACCGGGGTGGTTCATTATCGGGAGACTCGCCTGGGACGACGAGGCGAGGGGTGCCGTGGACGCGGGGCCAGGCGGACTCGTGAGCGGCGGTATCTGCTGTGGTTGTGCAGCTCCCGGCGGGTAAGTATGTGTGCTTTGCGGTGGAGGGGTAGAACTGGCCGGTGAGCTCTCTGAAGGGGGGATACTGGCAGTGGACTTCCGTTTACCTAATCCGAAGCCCTTGAACCGATTATTCAAGGAATTCATAAGGGAAATAAAAAAGAGGGAAGAGAGGGGGAAAGGAGAAAAAGCAAATGGGTAGGGGGTGGGTTGGGTGAAGTAGATGAAGGCAAGACGGGATGACTGGTCGATTAAGGGAAGACGAGGCGGATAGGCCTGGGCAGGGCAGGGCAGGGCAAGTCTGGACTACGCTTTGCTGATGCCGACGCTGAGCCCGCTGCTAGAGAAAGAAGACGAAGGGACCTGTGCCAAAGGCCGTTGAACACAAAGGGACATGCGAGGGGTGGTGTGGGAGACGAAACGGGGGCCGTGGTCAGGTTGTGGCTTGGCAGCTGGTCCTCTTGTCCTTTGTCCCTCTTCGTGCGGCCTCTAGACTAATGCTATGCTAAATCTGGAGGTCGAATCCTGCGATCCCGTATCTCCGCGTTCTGTCGCAATCTCGCTGGTCTGCCTTTTTTCTGACTGTGCTTTTTTCGTTCTGAGATGCGCTAGAAATAGCAGCTAGAACAATATGAACCAACACAAGTGCCGCAGTAGTCTTTTAAAACTGGGAAAACCGAGTTGCTCAACGCAATAAAGGAGGAACAAGTGTTGGCAAATACTTGAGGTACTTTTAGAATGTAGGAGATACCACGGGTGTGGATACGAACTACTAGCTTTTGTGTGAAATGGGTGTCACGAAGGAATGTTGTTGCCAGTGCTGCGATGGTCGGGTAGCAGTGCGTTTGGAGTCCTGGACAGGTCGATTCAATCGAACACGACGCAGTGGGAAACATCAAAAAGTCCTACCAAGACGTTATTAGATAAGGCCCGTAGATAGTGCCCGGGGCATGTAGGTATTGGGATAGGCACCTAACCTACCTCAAACCGTACCTAGGTATGTAGTGACCTTCGGAATTTACAGCGAATGGCACAAGCGGGCTCTGATGGGGCCCAGTCCCAGCAGCTCGGCCGTTGCAAACCTTCTGGATGGCGATGATACGCAAGTTAATTCCACCGGTGCCACCTTCAGTTGAGAATGGGTACTTAAGGTAACGCTGACTCTGGTGGCGATAGGTGGATATGGTACTGTAGTACTGTAGACTGCCGAAGAGAATAGATGTGCTTCAGGTACAATTGCCCAGGTCGTCAGGGTTGTCCCTAGGTTAGTTTAGCGTTAGGTACCTACTTTTAGTCTGAGTGAGAAAATAGTAAAAAAGCTGATATTTGTTCAGGACGCTTGTTGAATAAACAACCAATCATAGAAAGGGCTATGGGTCATACTACTCCTACTCTACCCCTCTATCGCTTCCGGAGCCCACTGGATGTTCGAGGATATTCACTGTGGCTGGCAAGCTGACCCGCGCTAACCTTAGACGAGATGACGGTGTTCCGAGTTCTGGGGCAGAACTGCCCGGTGTGGAGAGAGCAAGGCTGAAGGGCCACCTGTGGAGTCTAATATGGCAGGTCTTCTGGGCAGGTACCACTGGAAAGGTGCTCGGTTTACTGAGAGGATATCCCCGTTTCTTCTCTGTTGCTTGTTTTACCTGGTAGGTATTGGTTTCCTATGACCAGAAGTCCTAGATCCAACGTCGTTGCCTCTGGACCTAGATAGTTGATCCCACAGATGTCCTAGCTGTAGCTGTATACTGCCAGCAGTACAAGGTTGGTATGTAAAACAAACAAGCCCAATAATCCGTACACAGCAAAGAAACGAAGAAAGAGTCCAGTTTGATTCTCCGTAACAGGTATCATCGCTGTTTAGGAGCTACTTGCACGATAGCTCAAGATGAACGCAATGAGGTCCAGGTATAATAGTATTAGCAATCCTTAAGGTTGATAATAGCAATCGCAGAACAAAGAAGTCATCTCCAACTCGGGCAAGCTACTACCTACTCGAGGGATAAGTCAAAGACCCTTCATAACTCTCTGTAACAAAGCAGCACGCAATCCGGTCTGTAAGTGGCTGTTCGAGACCAACATAAGTGCCCCGTCGTGGACTCGTGCGTGCTTACGGGCTCTGTTGCCACGTGTGGTCCGGTGCCGATAGTGGCAAACGTGCATGATGTATAGCGGCTGATTTAAACGCTTCCCTCTCTATCCCGTTAAGGTCATCCCAATCGCAGTCCATATCCCAACACCCACGGCGCATACTCAGAGTTTCAACCCCAACATCTACTTAAAACAATTGCAATAGTTGCTTATTCAAAATTCACTTTATAAAAATGACAGACGCGTCTAAGAAGCATCAATAAGGCTTAATAGACCCAACTTTGGAGAATATATAGCTACGTACTGAGTACCTACGTAGCTATACTACGTATAAGTGATGTCTTAATGAGTCCCACCATGTCGGTCTGGCATGAAACCCAATGCCTGTCAGCTCCGTTGCAGTTTGAGAACAAGGGCTACCTTTATGCCCCTTCACCCAATTGGCTGGATAACCTAGCACGACGGTGGGGCGGGATGCCTTACCCTATGCAGGTAATAAGATATGTGCGTATGTGCCACGAGGGACGAGAAGGCACACACACGAGAGGTATATACAGAGCTGGACCGCTGATCACAACACGTCCCCCAACTAACTAGTGAAGTTTGGCGAGAAAGTTGGACGATGATGTTTGAAAGTCGGGAATCCAAATCTGAGATGTCTGTAAATTCTCACCTTAATGATCTATAAAAGAAATAAGGCAGCTTTGGAGTGTGCCCATGGCTAAGTGCCTAGACAAGGCAAAAGTTTCTCCTTCCACGACAGGACAAACCCCGCCATTCTGTATGCTAGCGGATATCATACAGTCACGCAATGCAACTAACAACACGCTACCTAGTTTAGCCCAGCGGCCTGTACCCGAACCGCATGCCTTCACTCTTAGCTTAGGGCGGACGGGCATCATGTCTCTACATATGTATAAATGTACTGCATATGCTATAGTGTACTCCTTGATATTACTGGGATCTATAAATTACATTGGTATTTACAGTCACCTTCGAGAGAGACGTCTGTGACGGCATCGAACTTATTACAGTGCCAGTGGTTGTTGGAGCTCAGCTAGGGGTCAGCTCGGCGGCCTACTTAGCCCCCATCTGGAGCAATCCCTCCCGCCCCGAGCATGTGATTTGGGCCACAGCTCCTGTTCGTCCCTACTGGAGGTGCCAAAAGAGCGAAGCCGAAAAACAAAGGTCGTCTTGGTACGAGGGCAAAATGAATCCAGCTCGTCTCCTTAAACTGGCGGGGAGAACGGCAAGTTTCAATACCGAAGCATACTTAAACAGGGGGTTTTTATTTCGTATTGCTCGAATGGAACATATGAGCTGATGATCAACGTTCACAACAAACCGTCGGCGACCAGTTTGTGCTATTAATAAGAACTCATCAAAAATCGACGGTCCACAATTAATTATTAGGATTCTCGTTGTAACCAGGTACCTATTATCTGCATCAGGGAGCAGTAAGTGAACGAGTTGTGAGCTCACCATAAAGAGGCTGTTGGAAACTTTGGGTTTCTTTCTTATTATGCTGACAGTATCGAGTTTCATGCTACTGTCGTTTCCATGATCTGCCTGTCTGACGTCCATTGGGGGCGGTGACGGGGGGACAGTTTCCAAGGGGGGGATTGTCCTGTCGGCGTTGCCGTCCTCATGTCGTATCAGATCTGCACCATGCAGGAGCGGCCGGTTCACGCTGACCTCGCATTGTGATTGGGACTCGCCTCAGCAGCGGCCCCAGTCGGCCGCAAATAATCAAAGGAAGCACACGTGTGGAATGATCGCAGAATATCGACAGCAATACTATACGCAGGTATGTACTAGATTCGAGTGAAGCAAAGCAAAATAACTCCTAGGTACCGCAGTCATTTATTCAGTACCTAATAAGTAAATGTATTAGACAAGCCAACACTACTATCGCTTACTTTGCCTGTCTGCATGCTAAATTCTTCTCGGGGCCAAACTCTGCAGTAGGGTACCAATAAGGGCGGCAAAAGGCTGCCAACGTTGCGCTAATAAGGAGGTTCTCACGCCGCCGTTCCTTCTTCTCAGTACAGCAGCCCATAAGTATCTGACGAGTCCCGAATAGTCGGGTCTGCAGTACATAGCGACACGTGGACGGTCCCGAAGCCAATGATCTGACTATCTAGGTTAGGTAATTCGTGTCGTAGATGAGGCTCTTTGATTTCGCACCCGGCCCGCCAAGATAATACAGTACGTCTTAACGATAAATCCTGTAGTCAGCGTTCGGCATGAATCCAACGTCCAAATTCTGAGTATAACGAATTCTATCTCTTGGGTTTCGTACGTAGCCCGGGCTTCTGAGGTAATATATGCGTGTGTTATCCCTCCCACGCCTGACTCTCTTAGTTGCTCGTGGCCTCGTGCGATGCCCCTGGGTTGGAGTGAAGAATTGGCCTGGATCGACTCGCTGTTTCTCGCGACTGAACATGCACCCCATGTTGTTCTTCTGGCTTTACAGTATCGGTTGTTAGGATGTTTTGTTAGCCTCAAAATGGGTTATAGTGGTACGAAGATGTCGAGATAGAGGTTGCCCTTCAGTTAGACGATGTGTTAAGAGAATACGGAAACCAAAAGGAAGGGCAAGCCACCGGCAGCGGTGTCATCATATATATACATACTAAGAGAGCAGCGGCGAGATACAGAAGCCAGTAAGTTTATCGCCAAAGTGAATGTTGACTCTTCTGGCATTGCAGTGAGTCACCCTGTGTATAAAAACCTCGAATTCACCGAATGTGTGAGCTCGGAGCTGTAGGAATCCATCAGACGTATCCCGTCACCTGTCCCTCCCTCGCTATCGTGGAGTATTCACCCAGGCAGACTTTTGTTTCTATCAAACAGCAGCTAAGAAAAATACGCCCGACCCTAGATCAGGACGAGAGAAGAGATGTTCGCAGGAGTGAATTCAGCAGAGTTTTTTACATAGTATTGCAGTAGAGTCATACAGAAGATATCACTGAATGACCTAATTCGCCATCATGGTACTAAGAAGTCCAAGGATTTACCGAAGGCTCACTGCTGCTACGCGATTCACGATTATTGGGGCTCAAATAGGGTACACATTATCCAGAATCACCCATCATGAGAAGAGCCTAGGAATCAATCGAGCTAAGAGACTCTGCCCAAAACTATCATCCTACAGTGACCCATCGATGGCCCTGTCTTCGCTCTAGAGCAAACCCTCTCCCACATCGGCAACTTTGAATCAAAAGGGCACCAGAACCCTTACGCCTCATATTCAAAGCCGAGTTGATGTGTTAATATTTCTACGATAGGCCATACTTTAGTAGAGTAAAGACCACCTCTAGACAGAGTGTCATTCTTCTTCTAATAAGCCACCTCTTCCTCACGCGTGACTTCCCGTACGAAATGAGACCGGCTGAGTCCATTTGCCCGCAGAGCATGGCCACCCAGATCCAAAACCAACGCTGAGTCCCCATTCTTCCTTCGTGATGCGCCGCTCATAACCCCTTATCGTCGTCCGCGTTCCCCATCATTTAAGTGTAGCAGCCAGTTATGGAGCATTCGGGTAGCGGACCTTGGTCTCGGGTTCATAGTCAGGATATTCGATCTTATCACCAGTCCCCGAATTACCTGGAAAACGAGAGTTAGATACTCATCCTACCCTAATCCACTTTGAAACTCGTTGAAGTTGTGAGAGGACTTACTAGTATCTGGGGTTGCGATAGAGGCCGCTGCAATAGCCGCGACTAGGGCGAGCAGCCCGATACACTTCATGATAAAGATGATCCTGTTTCGTCTTCGAGATAGACAGTCTACGAGATATTGGTAAACTGTTTGACTTATATAAGAAATCGTATCCTCCAGTCTAGTAAAGGCGAGGGGTGTTCCGATTGTCCTGCTTTATACGTCGTATTGGCACTCTTATAGTAGTCTACAATACACAATGATGATTTAGTAGAATTGGAACGTATTACATGCTAGCAAACACACACTCCTTCATGTAGTATTGTGTGTGATAAGAACTCGATTTAATACACACTGTTGCCGAACTGCAGTTTGTCCTCTATGATAGCAGAGCCTCCGGTGTTATCACTATTCCTTGGACTAATGTCAACGCCTCCTTTTTTATATTTCTGGAGTAACCTAGGCTTTGCAAAGAACCTCAAAGTACTGAGAAATACGGCTGTAAAATGAAGTCTGAATCATATATTGTCGTGCCGTGCGCTTTAGTAGTACCCAATGAAGGCTTACACACCCTGGTTTCAGAGTTACATGACCACGGCACAAACCCTGGTTTTGATGGCGCACAGAGTATTACAGATTGCGGCCGAATTTAAATCCAAACTGTATTATGTGTCACCACGATAAAACCCAAGTAAAGGTGGTAATACATTCTAGGAGGCGCTCCCGGCCTAATGTCAGTTGTGAAGGGGAAGTGAAGGAGAAACTCTATATATGCTTTAGGCGTCCGGGAGGAAATGTCACCCACGACTAAACAGTATCATGCGAGAGCTGAGAATCCGCATCGTCATAAGGTTTAGCGTTGAAAATAGGCCTACTTGTAAATAAGTGATTTAGGGACGCTCCTCAAATGTTGTGACTGCAAGTGATATCTTATACCACAAGGACTAGCCCGTGGTGGCACAAACCCATGCACGTTACTCTTAGGCAGTAATAAAGAAGTTCAATTCAAATGAGATATACCTCGTCACCCTTTGCTCTCTCGGGGCCCGTAGCCTTCTGAGGGAAACGAGAATATGGACGTTTTCGGGTTATGCGAGAAAGCTACGCGTCTGAAGCCGGAAAACTGCTACTTAATCATTGCAGGCGTAGGTAGCGGCGCCACCACGTTTCTCGTGTTGACTTGCAATGCTAACACACTTGACTTCTAGGCATTGCAAACCGACCAGACGCATGTTGTGATGGGACATCTGTCAAACAGTAGCTGGGTCGGCGCCTCTAGGCCGCTATGTGAACTTGAACAGTGTCAAAAGTTGTCGCAACTGAAGATCTTCAGCGGCCTCTCTTTCGGCTGGCACTATGCGCCGTCAGCCCGGACGGGACTATAGACGGCTTGATGGAAATGTATGTCCAGTTTCCACATCTCCTTGCGACTTGAGTTTAAAGCGAAGTACCAATTCGGGAGAACGCAAGCCCAAATACGTAGTTACAAACTAATGCCGGGCTTCGCCCTCTCGCTTGTTAGCAGAGGTCTGTAATTACAAACAGAGTCGAGCGTGGATATTTGTATAGGGCGTTTCTTACTTGGTCCAGGGCCCTTGATACGACCTTGTTCGAAATGCTAAGGGGCCCTGGGGTTTGAGAAGTACATCCACACTTGTCGCGGCATAGGCATATGGCAAGATGTCTTCTAGAGATTCACTTTCAATCGATTACACAGCCTTAAACTTGCGTTAAAATTTTATATGTCGCTCTTGACGCCAGAGCGGGCCGACATCGTCCAACAGATCGTGTCCACATTGACACCAGTTCCATTGAACTGTGGAGATGTTCAAGACAGAAACCTAATGACATATATTTCTGGCTTGTACCAACTTTTGCAAAAAGACACGGCAAGATATACCGAAACAGGTGTAGAAAACTCTCCGCCTGGGTCAGTTTTTGTCCTTGGGCATAGTTTGGAGGATTGGAGTCGGGCATTGCATGTCTGGCAACAGTACACTAGAATGCGACGATATACATCTAACAAATATTAGTTTACCAAGAACCTGGCGGCATCAAACAATCTGCATGATGTAAGTCTCTAGTTCTTTACATCTTTGGCCAATGCCTGTGCATTCTAAGATCTTAGCAACTACTAAGACGTAGACCTGCTTGCTGCACGGAGTTTTGACCGATCTACGTTATTTATTGGCTTGGTAGAGGCCGCTATGCTTGCTGCTAACTAAGATATTGTTATGTTGGACTATGATGCAACTCCTGATATTATTATGACCAGCATTTTGCAAGCCTTTATGCCTCTTACTTGTATACTAACTAATATTAGGGAGCCGGCTATGCGAGTCCTTACAGAGAAAGAGAAACAGACAATTACTAGTGTCTATAGTGTAAGAAAGTTGGCAGGTACTAAGAATGCTATTTTGACAGTTAGTGATGATTAGGTTAATATTACAGAATTTGTTACGCAGCATGTTAGAGGTTTGCTAGACAAATAAACAATCTATATTCGATGGCCTGTCGTCCGCTTTCTAGAAGAAGAGCAGGCCTTATGGAAGGCCTGTTTAAAGCAGTACGGCAAAACATACTATACTGAGGAGCGTAAAAATGTCTTGGTTAGAGACATTGATACAGCTAATCAACTTAGCATGGTGTCGGTAGCAGATAGATAACCTTTTGCATAACCTATCTATATAAGTGCATTTAAAGACTGACAAGCAGTTATAGGGCTATAACGCAAGATAAGTACCTAGGTACCTACTATTACCTCTTTCAGCTTATACCTTTACAACCCCAAGGTAGGAGCCAAAGTGTGGTTTAAAAGAGGTTCCCGTTAAGGCGCTGCCAAAAAAAAAAAAAAAAAAAAAAAAAAGCTTTTTACTGCAGAGTATATATGTATGTATGTATGTATATAACTTTGAGTAGGCCGCCAGGGGGTTAGTACCTAGGAAGAGAGCATTTTAATATACAGTGCTAGTAATTTTAGTAGGCCACATTAGATCTACTTCTTGTCTGCCTGGTTTTAGGAGGTCTGATCGGCCAGAGGGTGTCCCCCCCAGTACTAATTCTCGAACGCGAAAAGAAAATTGCCGGGTAAGATAAACGTCCTAATTGGCCAGTTCGAAGTGTAGCAGTACTAATGAAGCATTGATGGTTGGATTTGATGCTAATTTCGTGGCGTTGGGGAGGGCGCGTCACGCGACTTTTTTTGGTTTGGAAACAACCACGGGTATTGAACTGGGACGAAGAACCCGAGAACATAAAAAAGACTTTCCTTTTCACATACAGTTTACACTCTTATGATACTCAGATATATCTATTGAAAACTTCACCGAATCCTAAAATATGAGCCATAGCATCTCTCGAACATGGGGCTCGCGGCCAGATCCCACCGATCAGGACACAGACCGGATGTTCACCGCGCCAGATCACGTGGTCCGCAGCGTCCTTGTAGCGCTGTGCGAGAAGTCAGCTGTTAAGCAGCGTGCTCTAGAAGTGTTCCGGAAGCTTACTCGTCCCGGCATCTACAACATGTTGTCGGGTGTCGGTGAAAGCAACAGCGGTCAGAGTGAAATTGGAAGTGCAAGTGCAAGTGCAAGTGGGAGTGGGAGCATAGGGAGCTCGCTAGGGAAGAGGAAGGCCACGCCGTTATATCAAGTATGCGTCCAGTGCGACGAGCCTTTCTTCCCTGAAGATAACCGGGAGCGTACTTGCATATACCACCCTGGTATGTTACCTCTATGCTCTTTCTCATAAAACTCCTTGCGCGCGTCATATGCTACCAGTATCCCTGGGAATACCCCTGGCGCATTACTGACACGGTCTCAGGAATACTAGATTGTGATTGGGACGCCGAAGAGTGGTATGATTGGGACGAAGACTGTCACGGCCCAATTGACACAGAGGAACACCAGCAAGAATATCCCGACGGCTTCATTTGGGACTGTTGCGACAAGCCCGGGTCGCGTCGGGGCTGCACACGTGGGAGGCACAAAGAGAGCCAGACGCTGAAGCGGCTCCGTTCTAACGGCGTGATCCCGGCCCAAACTCCCCTCTCACTAGATGCCTCGCAGCGCTCTGCAATGGAGGGAGCTGTCCGTCAAGCGAGGAACTTGCGAAACGCGGAGGACGGGAACGCGCCAAGTCACACAACCGACAGTGATTCTATACAGGACGATCTTACTACCGAAGAAGAAGATGAGGGCGAAGAGGATCAAGAAGACGAATAATATGAGTGAAGTATCTAAACGACCTCGGTGTAGATCTCGTTTCATATAATAATAATGCTTAATCTACCTAATACCCATATTATTCCTCGGGTAGAACCTCATACGCCTTGATATCAAACAAACCTATAAAAATGAGACGGGGCCCCTCGGAGATGTAATGCAAGAGATCACCCTCTTAGATACACTAACAAACAGCTAGCTTAGCTTATATCGACCAAAGCCTTATTTTCAATTCCCATACTTACTCTTTTGCCCAATTCGCGAATCAAATCTCGTCCAAAAACACCAACAAACGTATTTTAGCAGCAGCCACCACTACCACCATCCATTACCAACTATCATCCCACCATGCAAGCAACCGTCGCCTTGCCAACAACTATAAACCCAATTGAAGGGGTTGCTTCTAGCATCATGCATGAGATCGACTACATAAAAATGCGACGAACAAACCAGCACTGAACACCATTTCTTTTTTGCCACATACAGCACAATCCCTTAGCGTACCAATGCATCTAAGCGAGCCGGAAAAAACGCATCCTGCCATCATCATCAACTATTTATCATATTAACGTAGCAGCCCTATATATGTGACCAACCAACAATTTATTTGTTCACCCGTCCCAATTCCTAATCTATTATTCTCTGCATATTTCCAATGCCAATTCCATGTCGGAATTTGCCTCCCTATGAGCTGGCTGTATGCAAATGCAGGTGCTAGTGTAATGCAACGGTAGATCGGTCGTACGAACCGGTTCTCCCAACAGCCAGATACCAAGCTTGCCTGTTGGTTCCTGATTTCTCTCATACTAGACTTGAAGAATTCGCCACTTACAAACCTGATCTTCTGCATTTTCTACCCTCGATATTAACTACATACCTGCCCAACTAACTGATCCAGATAATTGTCCGCATATGTCTTAACGGCAATCGGTGGATGAACGAATGGAACGATGCCCAATCTCGGTGGCTGATGCCGATCTTTCTATGTATGTTATAGGACCTCAGACCCTACCGTAATACGAAGAGCCTCACTCTTGATAGCATCACTATCTGGTCTACATATACCCACATTACATATCACAAGCCGGTCTTGTCGATCTTATGATACTTCACGGATTCTGTCTTTAAGGCACTACCTGGGTAGTCTCCTAACTCAATTCCTACTGTTAGGCCCGCCCCCCCTTTATCTATCGTTCGTTAGCATACCCAACAACGCCTTTCTGCAGTGTCAACACCCCTTTTTCGGTTCCGTCGCCTGGAATGAGGATCGAGGTGCGATACGATACGACAGGAACACAACACGCAACAAACACCCAAGCCACCCGGTTGCCTTCGAGATACACGGCATGTGTTGATCAGTGAGGTGTCTGTTCCTCCTTGCCTTTTTTGCTTTCATTCCAGTTGTCCATCTACGCCCTACCGCCCTACCTTCCAACGTCCCTCTTTTTCTTTCACTAAGCAAGCATGTATTCCACATTCATACCATGATCCGCCATTATGACAAGTTAGCAAGTAAGTGGACCAGGACATCTGGTCCCTATTCCTAATCGCCATTACAAGCTCGCTCGCCTCGAACACTTGTTCTCAGGGTAATAATCCCTCGACATGCGAGCGAGCCAGCAAACAACCATACAGCGCAGCACATCACGTCCCAAGCAAAGCAAAGCAAAGCAATCGATCACAACACAAACGCCTCAAGAACCACGCCAGCGCATTGTGAGGTGTTACTCAAGTAGTTACCTAGTTAGGACAGGCATCACACACAGGATGGACAATTTGCCAAATCAACATACCACCAGCCTAGCACAACAGCAGAGTAACACTCAAATGACAGCAAACGGCAGAATACACAACATGACACTGCAGTTTGCCAGGGGTAAGGTAATAGCGAGCAGGGGGGAGGAGAACATAGTATAGCTGACGCGAAGTTTGATCAGCATTTTTGGTAGTTATGTGTATAATTAATTACCTTAACTTGATTGAAGAAGTAGATAGATAGAGGCTACTAGTAAATAGTAAGGTAGTTAAGAAAGGTAGGTGTGTAGCTAAATCGAACTTCACTCTCCCCCCACGTGTGTTCACTCATACATACACCCTCACTCCATCACCGTCAAATCCATCATACAGATGTAATTGTAATGTATACAACATCACACATCACCTTACAGCACATCACAGTACAGTACAATACAATGCAGAAGCACAGAAGTACAGAAGTACAAAATGTAACATACATACGCGTCTCCGCGTGGCGAATTTCGGGCAGCAAGCAAGCAAGCTAGCGACTAAGTCAAGGATGAAAAGCAAGGTGAGGACAAAGGACGAGGATGAGGAATCAAGGTGTATGTGTATATATATGTGTGTGTGTGTGTGTGTGCTTCATGCACCTGGATAGGAAAGTAGTGAACAAACTTCCAGAAGAGTAAGTTTACCAGAGCAAGTGTTATCACAAAAAAACTCTAGTGCTCTACTTGACGTAAATCAAAACCCACGACATAGCAGATAGATAGATAGACCAAATCGAGAATTAGATTTGGTATATTGCTTGAATATTAGGTACCCGGGTAGTTAAATACCCCTCTTTTTGATTAATCCGTTCATTCCCCTTTTCTTTATCCCAAGACGAGGCATGAACGCTACCTTCATTTCAAGATCGTAAACGTAAACAAAAGTCTGTATACAAAACAAACCATCAACATCGTTGCTCATCAGCGGGAAGAAGTAAGGGAAGTCAGTGTAGCCAGGTAGTGGTCAGGGGAGAAAAAAGAGAACGGCTGGCTGTAATGTGAATGGAAAAAGGTGGATGCGAAATGGTTGTTTGTTTGGTAATTTTTTTACTTTTTCTTTTCCAAGCCAAGCCAAACCAATAATACCTCGTATGATGTTACTACATACTCAACACAAGATCTTTCTCCACAGTACATGAAATTTTCCTAACGTTCCCTTCCAACAGGTGTATACATGTTAAATGGTTCGTCATACACGCTTTGGTATCTCTCTATATAATGCCCAAGAACAGATTCAAATAAAAAGAAAGAAAGCGCCATAGACGTGGGAAAAAGAAAAAAAAAAAGAGTGAATGTCATGTTGTTCATCTGTAAAATATAGTAGGCATCGCGTGGTGCTTTAGTTTAACGACGCTCCTCTGATCCAGAGCCGTTGGTTTCGTAGTAGCGATGGTGCTGATGGTGTTGGTGGCCGCTGTTTGCGGGGTAATATTCGATAGTCTTCGGTCGACTTTCGCTATCATCGTCATGCTTTCGTCGCCTGTGTCTATCCTCGATGACACGCCCCCTTCGATACTCTTCATCTTCGCTCTCTTGGCGGTGGCGTTGTCGTCGTTGTCGTTCCTCGTCGGAACGAGTCTGTTCCCCATCGGAGTGGCGCTCGCCCTTGAGTTCTCGTTCATGTTCTTTCCTCCGCTTTTCTGTTGAAGTATTAGTATTGTATTCTAATAGTAGACTGTAAAACAGAAAACCCGAGCTACATACCCCTTAACTTTGCAGTAACAGTTGCATACTCCTGAATTTCTTCTTTGTTGAGGACTCGAAGAACAATGACAAAGTCATCGCGAACCTCGAATCGCTCCTTGCCGAGAGACAGAGCTTCCGGGTTGACCTTCTTCCGGCTGATCTTTGTCCAACGTGCTCCAGGTGGGACGTCTTTCTTGGTCTGATCGTCTTTGTGCGGTGCTACACCTTCACGAACGGGATTGGCCTCTTCTGGGAACTTGACTTTGGGCTGCTTTAGTATACCCTTAATTGGCTTCTGCTCCGACTTGTCCCTTGGCGGAGATACCACCCGAACTTGCTTCTCTTCTGCGGCCGGAACGATCTCACGTCCGCGGGACTCATCATGAGACTCATCTCCAGGGCGGGGACTGTTGGCGCCGGATGGAGACGCTCCATTCGATTTATCACCTGTCTCGGGGTTCTGACTATCAAGTTCGGCCTTGAGATCCATCAATCCCTTGGTGTCAGTGGGATCAAAGGCCGTAGAAGATCGATGACGTCTCCGCCCATGATTGGACGCGATTTCAGGTGGGGCATCTTTCGCATCACCGGTCCCGCGACTAGACTTGGCTTCATCTGAGTTGCCCCAATCACGTTGCTCCTTGGAGCTCTCCCATCCATCCTCGTATTCTCGCTCGTAGTCACGCCGGCGTTCCGCGTCCCGATCTCTTCTGTCGTCAAGGTCACGGTCTTTGGAGCCTGAAACAGACTCGCCACGCTCTCGCCGCGGTGCCCGTAGCTCATCTACGGTGATAGTGTCGCTTCGGGGGGAACGCTCCCGCTCGATGGCCTCTCTGTCTCTAGGCTTACCATTCTCGGTAGCGCGAGAACTGTATTCTCTATCGTCGTCGGATACGCGTCGCCTCGGCGAAACATTGTCGTCATTGCCGTGACCAATGCCGGGTACAAGCCCCACTGCTGCTGCTGCTGCTGCCTTGATGCCACCAGCAACTTTCTCGCGCACTCGACTATGGCTCTCATGGCGGCTTGATCCATCTTTCCGTTCTCGACTTTCGTCGGCACGAGACCGATAATCATCAGCGGTATCTCGTTCATGAGAACGAATCCGGTTGAGGGATTCGTCAGACACGCGGTTTGTGTCGCGATCAGCAGGATCGTGCCGTGGACGCCGTTCTTCGAAATCGAGGGTATCCGTGCGGATGCCAAATCCTCGAACAGGGACATTCTCATCACGATACCCGTCATCCCGCTCACGCCGGTCTCTGTGATGTAGCCGCTCGTCGTCACGAGAGCGATGAAGGTCGTCATCGCGCGACGGGCGAGAAGGCTCGTCTTGGTAAAGTGACACAGGACGAGGTCGGGCGTTCCGTTGCTCCACCGGCGGGCTCCTAGGCCCCTCGATCAGAGCGGGACGCCGGGTAGTGTCGAGCGGTGGTGGAGGTGGGACAGCCGGTGGTGCTGGCATAGTAACCGATGGACGGTCGTAGGCGCCCGTTGCTGCCCGTTGGTTGTATCTTTCAATCCCAGCCGACGCTGGAGGTTTGGCACGAGGACGGGGTTCGTAGCGGCTGGTGTCATTGCTGCTTATAACATTGACATGAGGCCGATAGTAAGTGCGGTCGAGGCTATCCCGCCGGCCTCTCCGATCGTGGTCTAAGTCGTATCTAGCTAAGTCGCTCGGTTTGGTGTATTCGTAGTAGTCGTCATCGTAATCCACTACGGCGGAAGTATTTGCGTATGCAGGAGTTGCATGGTGCGCGGAAGTGGCGGGCTGTGCAGGGTGAGCAGGAGTCGCGTACACTGGCCTAGGGTTACGGAAAGTGTCGGTGCTAGTCCGAGCAGGAACCCAGAACCTCTCCTCACTGTTTCCGCCAACCCGTTCGCGCAAGCGATAGAACTCATCGTTCAAGGGAGCCCCCTGGTTGTAAATATAGCTATAGCGTTGTTGGCTGCGCGAGCGGATCGAGGAGGCAGGCTGGACGGAGTAGTAGGAGTCATCGCTGGGACGGTATGAGTCGCGGCTGGGACTTTTGTCTCGAACACTAGCTGAGACGTGATTTGTAGTAGTTACATGAGGCCGAGGATGGTTTGTTGTCACGATTATAGGCCTCGCAGCAGTTGAATCCATCGTCGTGGAGCGGTGTCGGTTCGACCTGCTCAGGCTCCTCGACATGGGGTCTTTGGGAACAGTATAATTCGTAGTAGCCGGCGTACTCGTGCCGGAGGCAGCTTTGGGTTCATGCCGTCTAGGGGCGGTAGGATCGTATCGAGAAGTCGGAACGCCATGAATCTCGCCAGTATATGCCAAGTTGTATCCAATGTTGACTGGCATTGAAGCCCGCGCAGGGTTGAAGGTAGGGGATCGCCGACCCTGGTGACGGGAACGAGGGTCGGCCATCGTAGCAATCAATGGACTTTCGCACTAGGCTAGCGACAACGAGAGCAGAGTCAGGTAGAATGGGTAGACGGCAAATCTGGAAAATTCCAAATGAAATAAACCGAAAAAAAAACCCAAAAACAAAGGCCAACGCTATATAACGATCGTAAAGAGGCTCTATGCAGGAATTCGCCAGTCGCTTGCGTGTCAGAATGCTAACTCAACAGTCGGTCAAGACACAAGAATAGGATTTTGGGATTTTTGGGGTTTTTGGCTGACGGGATAAGTGGTTACTAAAAGGTGGGATAATAAATGGAGATGGATGGAGGGGAATGAATGGATGGGTGGGCGGATGGCACAGATGGATGAAGTAGGTAGGTGGGGTGGGGGGTGGTCGTCCGTTTTTATCAGTACATACCTAAGGGATTCTAGGTTACCTGTAGGTACCTCGCTAGCTTGCTCGCTGCTTGTGCCTTGATGTACGCACTTACTTGGTCTAGGTAAGTCGGTATCTTATGCAGCCCGCTTTCGAGAATTAATTACTGTAGAGAAAATCCGGGTTGGGGGCCGAGAAGAAATTAATAGAAAGGGGAGAGAAGGCCGACAGACAGAAAACACGGAAAAGGGCAAGAGAAGACCAGCGTGCCTGTCTCTCCCTTTTATTTCGTGTCGTTTAATTGTACTAGTGCAACCAAAGAAGCAGCATGAAAGAAGAATAAAGTAAATAAATAAATTGTGTCGTCTCTAGGTGTCGTGTCGTGTTGGCCACCTTTCCACGTTTATAGGATGAGGGCTTATGTTCAACAGGACATAACGTGGCCAATAATGTCTGAGTGAGGTCAGAGTGCGCAGTCAGATACCCGCTCTTGAACCACCTGTGATCAAGTCGCGTCGCTAGTTTTACAAGTTGTAGGGTCTGTAGTGGGTGAACAGGAGTCACCTAGGTATTCCTACAATAGAAACAAGGTATTTACACTACATACCGACCATAAGGATGAGAACAGAGAGCTAACTTCTATATTACATTATTTTATTTTATTTTCTCGTCGATATATTGTCAGAACCAACCGAATCGTAACGTGAGGTTAATATCCCCCGTTGTGGGGTATGCTGAGCCTGTACACATCGCGGAACACAGCGTTTGGATGATCTCTGTGGTGCTGGGGACACAAATATCCTATGGAGATATGTACATCTGATTTTGTGTGGTACCTATGCAGTGGGCTTGTGGGCTTGAGGGCGTGAGAGTGTCAGGGTGTCAGGGTGTGGGTGTTGTGTGTGTGCGTGCGTCCGCGTGGTGCTGCTGGGGTTCCCAAGATGCCAAGAGTTATTGAATGGTTGGGCTGCAGACGAGGAGCCGAAGCCGTTTGGACGCTGCCCAGCCAAGAAGAAAAGTCCACGAGCACAAGGGATGCCTACCTACAACGGACACAGGTGACACAAGGAGTGTGGACCAGTCCCCTGTCTCTCCTTTTCCTGCAGCTATGTCTACCGTACGGCATATGGAAGATGTTGTAGTTCTAATCAAGCCGTATCTTTTCACGTTGTCGTTAGAGGGGCAGTCAAAATAAACGTCAACGGTATGTATGTAGGTATGTGTAGGCATGTATTATGTCGCTGCCGCCGCCGCTGTTGAGGTGCAGCAGTGTCTTTCTGTGCGTCAGAGACCGACGGTTTGGCAGCTTCCCTTCCGCTATGCCGTATCCAAGTAGGGCCCAGGTATGGGATCTGACCGGTCGAATACGCTGAGATCGACAACGCCAGAGTAGCTGATCGTCAGCTAACCTTGTTTTGCAGACCATCTTGGCAAAATTAAGGACAGGTTGCTACATGCTATTACTACCATTCCAGCCCGACAAAACTTGTAAATAGGTACATACACACTTTAGTAATAGGTATACGGAGTAATGCCCAACGAAAACCACTAATTGTCAGGTGAGAAGGGCAAGTGGTCCGCCGCACCCACAGTAAGTACTATGTGATAAGATAGCGCGACGACTCTCGACTGCTGTGTTTAGTGTTGGATGTCCGATGTCCGACGAGGGACGTTGGATAGATGAATGGTGGGTGGTCGGTGTCCGGATATTCGCACCGGTGTCGCAGAGTCTGAACGTGAAAGAGGAGTAGAATCGGGAAGAGAGACTACCTACTTCTGTACGTACATACATTTCTAATCTCGGTGTAAAGCGTGGTCCGGAAGCAAAGGACTGACGCAGTTGTCCGTCCTGCTTGGCCTTCTTGGAAGTCAGATGAAGCTCTCTCACATATAAAAAACACATGGACCCGTCTGGTCCGGATTCTACGTAGCATAAGCCCATATAATAAGCTGTATGCTGTATGTATGGGCAATTTGACTGTTCCGGGTAATTATGAGGCTTTTCTTTCTTTCCCTTTTTCTTCACCCCTCTTTCCCTATTGAATCGACAAGGTTCCATTCAGCATGTGGATTTTAATCATGCATATATTCTGTGTACATACAGACCTAGTCGCTGCAGCAAGGGATCTTGGTCATGCACTGCAGGGACGGACGAATGATAAGCGGGGGAGAGGAGAAAGAAACACATCAAGCAGCCAGACAGCATACGAGGACTAATGAGGGAGGGAGGTATGGAAACTGCGTGCAGTCGGAGCAGACTGTAATGGGACAATGGATGGAATGGAACAACGGGAGAACATGATAGAGGCACCCCGCGATGATTCATAGGATACGGTAGGTAGCTCAACTCTCACTCGTTCTATTATTATATCATATTAAGTATATAAGCTCTTTGGAATTTCCCCTTGGTTTTTCTTCGGAATGAAGTGCAAGATGTGCTAGCCCCGAGAGGGATGGTCAAATTGAACGGGCCTTCAGCCGGCCGAGCTTCGTCTCGCCCGCACTAAAGCGTCAGCGGGCATGGTTTTACTTCGGTGATTGTAGAACGGCGACGATGACGTCTTGGTAGAGGTACCTAACCCAGGCTAATAAGCACTACCCATACAGTAGCGCAAGCAAAGCTCGAGATAATTCCCAAGAGATAGGTATCGGCGGTGCGTCAATGGACTGCCAGAAACTTTTTTTTTCCAGCTGCGTGACTCAAATCGGTCACGGCAAGGCCAAGACCCGCTATGCAAGTCTTGTCAAACAAGGGTCTCGCATGTTGCTTGACTTGCGATTTATTAATAAAAGATTCCTTCCGTGGCCCTGAGACGAGGAGCCAGTAGTTTCAGGCATTCAGGTCCCCCTCTTCTGCCTTCCCAGAAGACGTGATTCGACCGATGACAGCTTATTCGACTTGCCCTTTCGGGAAGCCCTTCGTCATTGGTCTTTACCTAGAAACCGGGACGATTTCTATTCGAGGCGGTCTGACAGAATGCATACGCTTGCTTTATCTGCCGGGAAAAATAAGAGCCACAATATGTAAATAACTCAAACCACGTCAAATTGGCGACTCTCATTAGACGATTGTAAGACGGTGATACGAGCCTGTGCCTGAATAGCCACGGGGCAACGAGACGATCAGATATGATGATCCCATGTGTTTTCGTCGACAGCGACAGGAGAGATACAGCGCCATCCCCACACTGACATGAGCGCGCTGGTGCTGATTGATGCCAGAGAAGCAGGCGTTGGTTCTTAGCTTACTCGCCCAGGGCGCCAGTCATATTGGCGATTTCTCGCCAGCTACACCAGAGGCTGAAACATCAAGCTCCGGCGATTTCCAGTCCCAGCGTCTTTACCAGTCGCAGAACTCTCAGCTAGGTAATCAAGGTAGGTAGAGATGCCTTCCAATGTACTATGTACGTATATGTATGTATGCTGCAGATCCGAGCGATTGGCCCTGTATACGGAGAGGGCGGCCCTATCGACATCTTTCATAGGCCGGGGCAGAGAGAGGTGCTCCGTACATATTTGTGTATCATTTGTAACCCAAGCAAAAGTACCTGTTGTGATCCGCCCAGCGCTACACTACGTAGCAATAAACAACTTGGCTTTCTTCTCTTTCTCTTGTTTATCTACCTTCTTGCCGAGCGTAGGATGCGGTAGGATGCGGTAGGATGCGACATCACTGCGATGTTAGAATCGGGGTGTTATGAATAGCACATGAGAGAGAGCGCGCTGTTAGATTCCCGGCGCTAAGACGAAACAAAAATCCTTTTGGGCGTCAATGCTAATAAGATAATAAGGTTTTTTTTTGCCGACGAGAATCAGAAATGGTCGAATAGGAACCCAACTTTTGCCTCCCTGCCTGACCCCTGACAGAGCCGAGGTCTAGCTTGCCCCCTCGGATTGGAAATTGGAAAATAAGCTTCCTAAGCTTCCCAAGCTTCTGGCAATTGCGCAATCTCCTTTTCCCGCTGAGCTACAGTACTATACAACAACTTACGAATCACGATTGAGTCCCCTTTTTTGGAGAAGGGGACCAAGACTAACTAGAATCTAGGTAACCACATGCTGCATACGTAGTAGGTATTGGGTATTTTGAAACTAACTCCATCTATCTAACTTAGTGCTGTGTTGGTGATAAAAGCCGCCGTGCCTGAAGCTAAGGTACAGTACAGTACCACATACGTAGCGCCGACCCGGACCGTCGGGTTCAGTAGCCAAGGTAAGTATCAGGCCGGACCCGTCAAAGTCCCTAACCTGCCTTGTTATTAGCCTTGCTTTGAAATAAAAGAGAAATATTTCTCTTTATCAGTAGCGCTTTCTCCACCGTTTTTTTGTGTTTGCTGCACGTTTTCTCAATTCCTTGCTATTTCCCGAGCGTCTACTATGTAGGTAAGTTAGCTACATAGCATTGGGGGCGATATTGCCGACATGTTCCATATGAGAACCAGCCGAACTGCCGAGTTCGCAAGCCACACACCAATGAACGCCGCGTAGCTGCTTGTTTAAGGAAGCGGGGAAACTCAACAATTATGCGTATGTAGAAAGCAGAACAACAGCAAAGCGAGGCAAAGCAACAGCGCACGGGCCCGATCAACTATCGGCGGGATCAGCCGACCGACCAATACCTCACCGGACTAACCGGGTGGTGACTTATGGCATGGCCCTAAGTTTAGGTTGGCTCCGGCTGGTTATCTAAGGAAGCCTTGTCTCGCTTTGTCGCCTCGCCTAAAGAACGATAGTCCTAAGAATCGGTCGAATAGTATACGGACAGATACATAGGCAGCGATGTCACGGGATGTGGGGGTCTTGATTGACGTACGTTTCCGGGTTTTTGTGAATAGATATCTAGATGATCAATCCAACGCGAACCAGCGGCTCTGGCAAGGCTGCCAATAGACGTTTAGACCCCATCTACCATGACATAAGTAAACAAGCAGCTTACAAACACTACTCCCGTAGGTAGATAGAAAAGTTGCATCTTACGTATGATATGGTGGTAGGAGCAGAAAAAGGAGTACCTAGCTGCAAATGTGACACAAAGGCGTCCCGACGGTGTAATTAGACAGCTGTAGGACATGTGTATGCAAGTTGCTCATATATTTGGGACGTAACATTGAACTGGAGACCAACGAGGTCGAGAAGATCAGCTATTGCAACTGTCGAACAAGTACAAATAAGCATTTTCTTACGTCGGCCGCTTTAAACAGCCAAGTTAGGAAAATGATACTTCCTCACACACCCCATTTTTCGGTGAACAGATTGTCCTTCTCTTTCCCCTCCCTCTGACGTCGTGGCCTAACTAGCACGAGCGAGTAAAGACGTCGAAAATCTGCACTTTTCCGCGTTATCGACCCATATGACCTGACAGTGCTCTCCCTTCGGCTAGTCGACCATGGACCAGGATAGACAGCAAGACCGTTCTATAATCGAAATATATCTCCAGACGATACGAGAAATGGCTGTAAGCGAGGGGACGTTGGAGGCCATATCGGGTGCAGCAGGCTTGGCGTTCTTCTAGTCACTCTAAGGAAGGACGTGGGAATAGGACAGTGAGTGATTGGAGTGGTGTGAAGGGATTTGGCAAGGCGTATGATAGATTGATACTAGTCTTAAGCAACTAGTTTGCTAGTCCTTGCCTCTGGTGCACGTATGCGGTAAGCAGTTACGCCCGGTTACTATGGGCATCGGCAGACTTAGGACAGGCACATGTTACATTCATTAATATGCGTTTGTCGAGTGCGACTTTCCTTTTCTCCGTGGATACGATGAGCTAGATGATACAGAGGCAATATAGACAGTTGTCCTATCCTGCCACTGATGGGTATCGAAGCGCGTCCTTTGCAGACTCACACAGCCGTTAAAGAGGGGGGCCTTGTGTTCTTAGTACTTAATGCAGGATGGCTTACATGATCTCCTGCCCTTATGACTACAGCTCTGATCTATAGGTTTTACTATATGCAAATGTCCAAGATAATCCACCTATCTACCCTCTGGCCTACTTCACAAGAGTTAGGTGACATTGAATCGGAGTAGAGCATTCCGAAGTTTCTTATCACTGACTTGCCTTAGACCTAGTGTGCCTGTGCTGGTAAGGATAAGACAAGATCATACAGATGTACCTTGGTTAGGTAAGTGATAAACCGCAAGACACAAGAGAGTAATAGAGGGAATGAACAGCCATAGGTTAGATACTCGAAGCTACAATGGGAGTGGCGTTAGATATGCCGATTGCTTGTCAAACCTTACCTGACCACCTACTGACCTGGACAAAGATGTACCCGTAATGGTCTTTGGCTACCCAGTATGGAGGCTAAAGAAAGGGGTGACAGTATATGCTTGTGTGGCATACTCTCCGGTAAAGGGGGGAGACCTTAGAACGATTTCACATTCCCAAGATAGAGCACAAAGTAGACATTCGGAAGGATGAATATATCTTTGAAAGGGGCTTTAGATAATTGTAGGAATATTCCCATGCCAATGTTCTCATATGAGAGACCAGCCGATGTTCCAACCGTGAAACTCTATGCCGTCGGGGTTTCAGTTTGACCAAGAGTCATGAATAAGGCCCATCCGTGAAATACAATGTTCATACCCCATCCCAACTAAACCTTCATGATAATAAACTAGATCATAAATCATGAGCGTCTCTACGGGACACGATCTAGTAAATAAGGACATAACCTTCCTACCAGGGTTACTTAACCCCAGGCACTCAACCTCCATATCATGAGGCAGCTCCTCATCGCACTGCATCTATGCCAACGCTCCCATAGGATCCCAAAGCGGGAGGACTATGGGTTTGTCATCAAGCACATCCTTAACTTCCCTGCTGAGGAACATGGGATTGATAACAGCCTGGTAGACAAACTGGTCCATCCAGCTATCGCTCATGACGAACCAGCCCTTGTCGCCAACATCAGCACCCCACGAGTTCTGCACGCGCCAACGAACAGACTTCCCGGTATTCTCGTCTACATGGACGGCCGTGAGGACCATGGCGTGCGTCATGGCGGACTCGCCCGCCCTCAGCCTGCCGGCCTTGTTCATGAGCGAGGTGGCGTATAGCCCGATATTAAAGCCGAGGCCGTAGTCGATGATATCGAGGTCCATGATGCCGGACACGCGATCACTGAACTTGCCAACATCGGACCCGAAGAATACCGGTAAGCCCGCCTTCAGCATCGCTATGCACGCCTTCTTCAACACGTCCATCTCCACGTTGATGTACGTGATGCCCCGCCCGCCGACGATGTTGCCCAGCCTGTCGACCGTCATGAGCGACAAGGGCTTGTGCCGGGGATCGTGCACCAGGGAGACCATGGACTTGATCGCCTCGTTGGAGATGCGGAACCCGCTCCCGGGGACCGTGGACGTGATGTCGCGCGCGAACTCCAGCGGCGTCTTGCGCACCGTCCGCGCCTTGCCGTCCGCGTCGACGAAGTCCCACTCGAAGGCGCGGTCGTTCGCGGGCGGCGGGCCCAGCGTGAGCGTGAGGATGCCGTGGATCTCGCGCATCATCCGCTCCTTCTCCGCGCTGACGCTCGCCTCCATGCGGGTGTAGTCGTTGCCCCTGTTCCGTATCAGCTTGCGCAGCGTGAGTGCGTACTCGCGCAATTTGCCCACGACGACGTAGTTGATGGTGCTGCTGGACGTGGCGTTCCAGCTGTCCGGGTACAGCGTCTGCGGGACGAGGCCGTACTTGTCCACGAGGTTGTACACCATGTCCCATTGCCCGCCGTCGCTGACGGGGTCGGCGAGCAGGCGCTGCACGAGGCGGCTGTCGATGTCCTTGTCGGCCGTCTCGATCACGTTCTCGAGGAAGAAGTTGGCCTTCTCCAGCTTATCCCAGAAGAACAGGTATGCCTGCGACAGTTCGAAGGAAGACAGGTTGTATTTCTGCATCAGCGCTATCCGGAAGATATTCGTGCTCGCGAACAACCAGCATCGCCCCGACGATCTCTGGTTCGTGATCGGCGCCCCTTCGACCGGGATGCGGATGTTGAATACCTGCTGGTCTGATATCTTGATCCCCCGGGACAGCAGGACCTCCTTGGGGTTGGCGGTGCTGAGTGCGGAAAGAGCGAGTCTACATCAAGGCGCCGTTTATAAGTCAAGGAAACTATGGGCTAAAAGAATCATTGTTCACTCCCTTGTGGTTGTGCATACCTATTTTTGGGGTCTTCTAGTAATTTTGTCTGCCAATCCAGCATTCGCTCGGTTTCAAGCTCTCCCGGGCTTCGATTCAGTCGCCTTGTGAAAACGGCTTGCTCAGAGTCTGGATTGACATGAACATAGTCTTGGTCATCCTCCTCGTCATACTCGTACGACTGGTTATTGAACACTCTGAACTTCTCATCCATGGCCGTCTCGCGCGCCATCTTCGATTGCTTCGCCCCCATGGTTTGTTAATGAATGCACAACAATCGGCAACTGATGAATCAGCTTGTCATATAAATTAACTACCCAGAATAAGTGATAGCTATTTGGAGTTGGAAATCTTCGTATTGAGAGATAGGTAGTTACTCAAGCCAGAAGAGGGAGAGCGAAGGCCCAAAACTGGGATCGCAAAGGTACATAAGACAGTCAAGTTTAAAAATAATAATAGATACGCGAGGAGCTAACCTAGGTCACATACCACGAGAGATAATAAAACCTACCAATACCAATTACGAAGATGAACCAGAGCTACAAAACCTGAAGGTAATGGCTGCAAGAAGTGAGGATTGCCGGGATCAGAAGGTGCCGATGACCCTCGTGACCATCAGGCAGCAGCTTGAAGGGACTGATAAGAGCTCAGTGAGGGGTTCCAGGCGTTGATTGGCTCCATTTCCAAGCCGTCAACCCGTATGGGAAATGCAGCCCGTAACCCTTTTGATAAAACCTGAAGTGACTAAAATCAATAAAAGGGAACTGGAAGGGTCTCGTGTATGCAAATCACCTGCCAACGTAGTAACCCTCTTACAACCGATGTAGGTGTGTGGAGGGGCAGCTTGAAAGCAGAGGTAAAGGCGATACTACAATTCGTGTCTTAGCAAACTTGTCGTTAAAATCTTATCGAGTTCACCGGATGTCATACTGGATGTACCAGAACTGCGCATAATGAGCTTATATCAATACTCTAACGAAAGCCCCGGGCAGTCCAAGAATATGTGGGTGAACTGGTGGCACCATGGTAAACAATGCCAGGAGAGAAAGGGTTGCAACATCGTACTTCGGAGAAATCAATACATGGATGCAGCCAGAGCGTCTACAGCTCAAACTGTAAGGCAAAGGGTATATACATCCACACTTCAAAGTAAGTCGGCATCGGGAATGAAATATCTAGAGTGCAATAACAACCGTGTATTACCGATATACAGAGCTATCTACTTTGATATGCTACTATGAGATCATCCCCGTTTACAAGACCATTACATCGTTCTGTTGTCACACAACTTCTAGAGTTGAGATGCAAAGCCGATGTATCAAAAGACAACCAAGCTAAAGCCAATTTTGCGAAGTCCATATATCATAAATGGTGACAAGGAGAATGCATGCATTTACAAACGAGAGCCGTGCACAACCTTGACGTCAACAACAAGCTCTTGGCCGGCATCGTTGAGGACGAGAACACGAACGCTGCCACTGCCCTGGTGGAAAGCCTGGGACAAGCGGGAGTAGAGACCAGACTGGTCGAGGACGGGCAGGGCAGTCTTGACATCACCCGACTCGGTCATGGCGGTGACGGCGCCGTCCTGGATGTCGAGCACACGGTATTGCTTGAAGACAGGCCCAAGCATGGTCTGGACGACGACGCTCGGAGCAGGGTTGGAGACGAAGGAAGACTCTTCATGCAACTGCTTGCTGAACAGATCAACACCCAGGTAGCGGTGTTGGCCGGTGGCAGCCGAGGTCGAGATGCGGATGACCTGGCAGGGGCGGCCCTGGAGCATCAGGATGTCACCCATGCGGATGTGGTGGCAAGGGATGGTGACGGTGTTGGGAATGGCAGCGGAAGAACCCGAAGGACGGGGAGCTGGGGCGGAGGAGTGAGTCTCGCGAATAACCTCAACGCGCTCACCCTCAGGATGGAAGATGCGGTCAGCCATCTTGTGAATACCGTGGCGGAAGGAGTGGTAGTGTCCTAAGAGGTAGGTAGGTTAGTCTGAGTTGAGGGAAGGATGACTTTATACATATAAATATTAACTAACCGTCTTCGTCGTAGTATCCCATTCTGGACTTTTGGTAAGCGGAGCTGTGACGAGGATACTCTACGGTCTCCTCAGTGATCTTTACGTCCTTGTGGTACGAAGGTACTGCCTTAGGAGCGTCGATCGTTTCCTCAGTTACGGAAACCTTTTCGGAAAAGTGGGGGCGGTGAACAGGTGTGTCAATGGTAGAGCCAGTGACAGAGATGTTCTCCTTGAATTGAGGGCGGTGAGTGGGTGTGTCAACGGTGGTACCGGTTACACGGATCTCGTCTCTGTAGACGGAGGGCTGGACACGAGCGCGGTATTCGCGTTCGATACGGTCAATGGGGGAGTAATGGGGCTTGTGGTGACGGTCAACCTCAATGGAAGACTCGGAGTAGGTGGATGAGGCGTATTGGGGACGCTGGGTCTGGGTGCGTCTCTCTTCAAAGACGTTTACGTTGGCAGGTCTGTGTCTAAGGGGATGAGAAAGTCAGTGAAGCTGAACCCGTGACGGACGGATTGTTTACTGGTGAAGAAGCCCAGACCGACCAGGGCCCCAGAGGCAATCCATTGGTCGTAATATTAAAAAAGAAATTTGGTTGCTAGGGCCAAGACCGGGTCGCCCCCCGGAATGGTACGTGCTGGGTATTGACAGTGCGAAAAGACACGTCAAAGGACCACGTCACTCGAGCTAGAGTGAAGCTCCCCACTCTCATCACGCGTTTTCCCAGCCCCTTACTTATTTGGCGCCTTCTGGCCACCTGTTAAGCATGAGGCTGCGATTGCGCTGGGGAGACCCGCATTTACACGTTTCCGTGGTGTTCCGGAATTAAATCTCCGTATATAGGAGAAATATGTAGAAAAGAATCAAAGAAAATTGAATGTTACTAACCTGTATTCCTCGTAGTACTCGCGTTGGACACCGGGACGGCGGTAACGTTCTTCTTCACGTGTAATACGGACCTCTTCTTCACTGTAGCGTTGCTCACGTCGCGGGGGCAGCTGAGCAGTGGCGGAGATAGAAGAGTATTGACCTTCCCGTCCGGCTTTCTCGGTTTTGACGGGAAGTTTGATCTCAAGCTCTTCGTGAGTCTTGGTGGTGGTTTCGGCCTCGGCGGCTTCCTTGTAGGTACGAGGGAAGATGCTGAAGGGCACGGGAACTCGGGCTTCAAAGTCCAGGTTGGCGACCTTTACAACGCAAGGATCCTCTTCCCGACAACCTTTCGAACTAGACGCACGAAAGGCAGATCAAGAAGATTCCTCTTGCTCTTCTTTCTAATATCTGAAAGAAAAGAAGGGAGATGAAGAAGCAGCGCTATGTTGTCGCTCACTTCTTGACTCGATTCTTTCTGGCAGATAGGTTTCTGAAGTAGAAGAGCGGAGTACGGCGGATTGGGTTGTGAAAAGTGGTTGGGCTTGAGAAAAGATCAATTGGGAGAAAGGAGGTGAAGAGACTGAGGCGGCTATTGGCGAGCAAGAAATAGGAACGGTGCAGCCCGCGCGGACGTGCGCATGCGCCTGGTGGACTGTGTGTGGACAAGGGCCGACCAGGGGACTTGTTATGAGCGAGATGGCGTGGCAGGCCAACTGCAGGGGTTGAGTGGTGCCGTTTTGTTTACATCTGTGGGTCGACCTCTGGCGGTCTGTTTATTTGCCTTCCAAAGCGGCTAGACCATCCTATAGCTCAGGGCGGTTGGTGGGTCCGTCTCTCACAGCGACTAATAACATGGCGCCCCCCCTGAGAAACCGCCCCGAACGTCCCCGAAACGAGATGCTGTTTTCTCCACCACCACCTGCAGCCCAACCACCTCGCAACCGCCGCTAATGAGACTGTCCCCAAGCTATCAATCTGCCACAACGAAGGCAGCTCTGGACCTGTTTTCCCCATGGGAATTGAGATACGAGCTGCTAATCTCTAAGCTGGTTGCTGCCGTGGACAATAGTATGTACCTAAATTACATAAGTGGGTGAGTGAAGAGAGCTATTTTACTTGCTATAACCTATTCTACCACCTTCCATGAGAGCCGGGGCTTTAGCTACGTTTGTAGTGTCATATCGTTTAAACTAGAAAGCTACGGCGCTTTCCCCGGATAGAAATCTCCTATATCAGGCTTGAGGTGCCTTCTGGAGGGATACTGCTCTGTTCTTTGCATGCTTCACAGAATACTGTAATTACTATGCATATAGGTAGGTACTATAATTGAGGATTCTCATCACATACCTTGTTACTGGCCCAGCCTCTCCATCCACGACATCAGCTGTGATTAGCGCTCCAATCTGCTGTATGTCGATCAATACTACGGTACATATTAATGGTATGTAGGTATTCCGCATACTATGCGGGCCTAGCGCTATGTATTCATAAAGGTACTTAACCTAGTATGACCTGACTGACGTCGTGTCGTCTTATGTAGGTAGTTTATAATACCAATGAGACTTTATGTGCATTTTCGTCAGTTTTTGAGACATACACGTTCAGTATACAGATACACACCAAACATGATTTGGTTGATCTATCATCGAGCAGAAAGCGAGGAGGTTGGTGAAACCTGGGAGATATCCAGCCATTAGAATTCTCATGACGTAGGAAGATGCTTGCCTAAGAAGCCATGTAACCAATAGCCATCACATTATGTTCTAGACAAGTTTTAAAAGTGGCTGGGAACCCCGTATATCAGATGTAGAGCATTCAGGCTCCGGACTGCCTCTCCTACCTACCTATGCTGACACACTGCACATTACCATAAAGCTTTCTCCTTGAACGCGAAACATCGTGGATTACTATCATTGGGCTGTGTCCCTCGACTTATGCAAGTCCAGTTGTGCGGCATGTGTAGTTGTAAGCTGAAACCCTACTGTCTAGTCGACACTGTGCCTATATAAGTGAGATCGAGTCTTCATGTTGATCGATCCAACACTGTCCAGACAGAATTATATTTTGTGGCATAACCCGGTCGCTAGTCCCATATATCCGTCTAGATACTCAGAATACTGTGTACCCATCACCAGCAAAGAATCTATTCTACTATGTAGTCTTGTCAAATATGACCTCGGCTCTTCAGCAAATGCAGCGGTTGTTTGGTCAACCCTCAAACGCCTCGGCCAGTTTTAGCTCTTACCCAAACGGCTCCCAAGGAGATAGATCCCTGTAGTGGAGCATCCCAACTTCCCCTGATCGCCAGCTCCAACTCGTTGCCATGACAACCCTTGTCAGAAAACGCGACGTCGCGTCGCCCCAATGCGGAGAAATGGCGTCTCGTAATTTGGCTGGCCAAGCCGGCATGGGATATCCAGCTTGAATTTTAAGCCAGCAATATCACATGTCGAAAATTTACAGTTCTACGTATTTCTAAACGCTCTAGGCCATCAGTAGATGACAACATATTCCTTAAACTTGAAATAATGATAACCAATTGATGATAATGCGATAATAATTGGTGTATTGGAGGAAAGACTTACTTGAATCTACCTAGGTAGTTTGGGTACATTCACGTGCATCGTGATGTGCAAAGGTGCCGGAGACGATTTTTTTTATTGGTCTCGCGCAATGACTCGGGACTTCTTTGAGCCCATAAACCTACTAAGCAGTCATTAAGAACTCACAAGCACCTATTTTTTGGCCTGAATTATTTGACATGTTAAAGCAAGTGTGTTGATTGATATTAGGTTTATATTGGGGGAGCCAACCTACCCTAAACACTGTCCTTCTGAATCGGGAGTTCGGCCATGTATAGTTGTATCATGCAGGAATAGCCACATATAGGAGGAGGCGTCAAAAAATTGTAAAGTACTATAATGGACAACTTATGACTGGAACGGGCCGCTACCACAAGCAAGTGACCTCGGTGCGTAATTAAATGCAACTTGCGATCTCGAATAATCTTCTTATTCGAGATACTAAGCAAGGTATCTTCATGTAAGACGTGCTTGCTACAGGTTACCGTAATCCTGTTCTTGGAGTCGTAGCTAGGTGATATCGGTCTTGATATTTTTACTTCTTGACCTCTTATAAGCATGACCGAGGTTCCCTAATCGCAAATCTAATCCCCCGCCCAGGCTTAACCACAGAACCCATAAGTAATGGAATCCCACCCAAAGTCTAGCTCGTTTGCAAGAAGCTTAATACTGTCAAACTTCCAGAGAGCTTTCCCATGAAGAGACTCACATGTGTCTAGACTATGTCTTTACCAAGATATTGTCTTAAGCGCTGACTAAACGGCAACGGGTCTCTTGAGCATCTAGGCTCATACATAAGATTTCCTGCGTTTAGCCGTCAGCCCGGGTCAAAATCGAGAAGATCGTGGACGTATTGCGAGGTCCGTGTCGTGAAGGATATGATAGTCTGTACAGCCATCTGTTTGCTCAGTTAGTCCACAAGCTCACGTGTTGCTCTGTATAACATTCATGAGTGATATATATCCTCTTAACACTTGCACATAGGCCTACATGGGGCAGTGCGGTATTGCTGCCCGGAAAAAGGTGTATGGAATCTAGACATATGTCTACTCAAGTGCTAAAATCAAGCAAGGGCGGCCGCGGAGATATCCTTATAACAACAACCCTCATTACCCAGTCAGTGAGTATGTTTACCTACTTAGATACTCAGAGTATTTAACAAGATAGAAGAGAGTGCCATAAACTGTGGTTGCTCCAAATGAGCGAATAGGGGTTACCCAGCAAACTGCACTTCATGTTTAAGCTTTTCAGGGTTGTTTGGGATTATGCGTCCTGGAGCCACGAGTTCTCGAAGAGATCGAGAGATTTTCCGTACTACCCCTTTTCTTAATACGATGCTGAAGTTGTTCTCTACTCGTGATCATCACTTTTAACGTTGATAAGCTCCAAAAAGAGAGGGAAAGATGCTTCGGGGGTTCGAAGGGTAGACTACTACTCGGAACCTAGTCGACGGTCGTGTAAACCTTAAACTCCCAATATTACATCCGGGAAGCCCCTCACTCATAGAGTTTAGCAGTTTGTCCTGTCGGGCTTGGTTCCCCGGCGTCAATACAGGTTACTGGCTCTCGTCTAGTGCACCTCGGTGTTGTAGGCAGTGTCGGTTGATATATCCATGACTAACCGGTTGCACCCCTTCGACATCTCGACATCGCTATTCCTGCATTTCCGTATAGACGAGATATCAACGTCTTGAGTAAAAGCGGGCATCGCGGTAGAAAAGGAACAAATGGATGAATAACACGAAAGTGAAGTAGAGTAAAATTGCTCACGACATGCGTAGCCGCTGGCTGCTCCCTAGCAGACTTTCAGACATGGCGCAAATTGATGGATTGAACGACTATCTTAGGTACTTACGCAAGACATCACCGAAAGCTATTTAAAAGAATGGTATTTACGAAATTTAACATAAGTACTAACACCTGTTCCTTTTTACGTTGATCGTTTTATATCTATATATAGCTGGAAGGACGCATTCTCAGAAATGTTTAGAGACGCAAATTTACTTAGGTATGATTCATTCGGCGTAGAGCTTTCTTGCTGATGACATCAGCTATAACTACCTATCTAGAAGATACCTACTCAAAGCTTTGCCCCACTAACCGAATCAAACATCCCGCCAAAGAGAGTCTTGGCACAACTCCGTCGCAAGACAACCCCACGATCAGTTCATTGCAGCGGGTGACGGTTCTTGCTATCGTCTTTCTGTCGTTGTCTGCTGCATATCTACGAAGATTAGGAAAACAGTTCTGCGCTGGTAGAGAACCGGGAAAATGAAGCAGAGGTTCTCTTCACTTGACGTGAAGGTATGAAGCTTACAATACAATCCCCGCCTCGCCGGCTCAATCAACCAGGATAAAACTAACATGCGATATAATCATTTGCTGTAGGTCATCGCCCATGAGCTCTCCGCGAGTCTCGTTTCCTTGAGGCTATCCAACATCTACGATTTATCTTCGAAAATTCTCCTCTTTAAATTCGCAAAACCCGACAATAAGAAGCAACTTCTTGTGGAATCCGGCTTCCGATGCCATCTGACCGAGTTCGCACGCACTACTGCTGCCGCACCTTCGATATTTGTTCAGAAGCTTCGCAAGGCGCTGAAGACCCGACGTGTCACAGCCGTATCACAAATCGGAACCGACCGCATCATAGAGATTCAGTTTAGCGATGGCTTATATAGGATATATCTGGAGTTCTTCGCCGGTGGCAACGTCATCTTGACGGACGGCGACCTCAAGATCCTGACTCTGCTACGCTATGTGGCAGAAGGAGAAGGGCAGGAGCCCCAGCGGCCCGGCCAGAGCTACTCATTGGAGAACAGGCAGAATTATGCTGGCGTTCCAGAGCTGACCAAAGATCGCCTGAGGGGGGCTCTTCAGACAATTGTCGAGAAAAGTGATGGCTCTGCTCCAACTTCTAAAAACATGAAGAAAAAGCCTGGGGCAGAACTAAGAAAAGGCTTAGCCGTCACAGTAAACGAGCTTCCTCCCATACTACTCGATCACGCGATGAAGGTCACAGGATTCGATTCAACAGTACAGCCGCGGACCGTTTTAGAGAATGATGAGCTCTTAGAACAACTCTTCTCATCTCTGAAAGAGGCTCGGAAAGTAATAGAGGACATAACTAGCTCGGATGCCTGCCAAGGATACATATTTGCAAAGCTGCGACCGGGAGCCAACGAGGCAGAAGAAAAGCAGCAAAGAGAATCCTTGTTATACGAGGATTTTCACCCTTTTCTACCACGACAATATGAAGAGGACCCGACGTTCAAGGTTCTTACTTTCGATAGCTTCGGGAAGACAGTTGACGATTTCTTCTCATCTATCGAGGGTCAAAAACTCGAGTCGCGGCTAACAGAGCGGGAAGCTGCTGCAAAGCGGAAACTAGAAGCTGCCAGGGCCGACCAGGAAAAACGAATCGAGGGTCTGCAAGCGGTCCAGACGCTTAATGTAAAAAAAGCAAACGCAATAGAGGCCAATACCGAAAGAGTACAGGAGGCTATGGATGCAGTGAATGGGTTAATACACCAAGGCATGGACTGGGAAGACATTGGGAAACTGATCGACAGGGAGCGCCGACGCGGCAACCCCGTGGCTGCTATCATTGCTCTTCCACTGAAACTCCACGAGAACACAATCACTGTCTTGCTCGGAGAAGCTGAGGAAGAAGTTGATGATGAAGCTGACGAAGCTGATGAAACGGACTCTGACTCCGATAGTGGTTTTAGCGGGAGCATACATTCGAACCAGAAAGACCAGGGTAGGCGATTGGCTGTCGATATCGACCTCGGCTTGTCCCCTTATGGCAACGCACGAGAGTACTATGGCGAAAGAAAATCGGCAGCGGTCAAGGAGCAGAAGACCAAACAGCAGTCTGAGATGGCACTGAGAAGCGCAGAGCAGAAGATTGCGGCCGAGCTGAAGAAGGGACTGAAACAAGAAAAGCCAGTTCTCCAACCCATTCGCCGGCAAATGTGGTTCGAGAAATTCATTTGGTTCTTGTCCACCGATGGCTACTTGGTCCTGGGCGGAAAAGATGCCCAGCAAAACGAGTTGCTCTACAGGCGTTACTTGAAAAAGGGTGACATTTACGTTCACGCTGATCTCCATGGTGCCTCAAGCGTCGTCATCAAGAATAATCCAACGACACCTGACGCCCCAATACCGCCATCTACGTTATCGCAGGCTGGATCCCTTGCGGTCTGTTCATCTTCCGCATGGGACTCGAAGGCGTCCATGTCGGCGTGGTGGGTGACCGCTGACCAAGTCTCGAAATCTGCGCCAACGGGCGAGTTCTTGCCAACGGGATCGTTCATGGTCCGCGGAAAGAAAAACTTCTTACCTGCCTCTCAGCTCGTCATGGGATTTGCTTTGATGTTCAAAGTTAGCGAGGAGAGCAAGGCTAAACATGTCAAACACCGTCTATACGATATACCAACGAGGGCTGAAAGTACTTCCGAAGCTCCAGCTGGCCCTGAAAATACCATATCCGACAATGCAGAAGATGGCCAAGAGGATGAAACGAAGGCGCAGAGCGATGATGAGCAGATCGACGCTGAAGAGGAAGACTCTAAACCGAGGGCGAACCCGCTCCAGTCCTTTAACGGCAATGCAGGTGACAGTGACCGTCTCGACCCTAAAGATGAAGCAGAGCCATCAGAACAGATGGCTCAGTTGGCTATTTCGCAGGAGCCGCGAACTTCTACATCCCCTAAGCCGGATACGGACGCGGAACAAGATGAACCCGCTGGGGAAAATGACGACCTTGTAACCGAAACGGATACGCTGCCGACAAGCGATACGAAACAGAGTTCTTCCGCCACTGGCGAGCAAGTTGCTCGTAATAAGCAAAAGCCAAAACGGGGACAGCGCGGCAAAGCTAAGAAGATAGCCTCCAAATACAAGAATCAAGATGAGGAAGACCGTGCGGCCATAGAAGCTCTCCTCGGAGCCTCCGCTGCGAAACAACGAGCGGAAGCCGAGGCAAAGGCTAAAGCGGAGCGCGAAGCCGCTATAGAGGCGGCACGTGAACGTCGCCGTGCACAGCACCAGCGACAACAACGCGAGATGGCGGAGCACGAAGAAGTACGCAAGCTCATGCTCGATGAGGGGATTGAGGTTCTAGACCCTGACGAAGTCGCCAACCTCTCACCACTGGATGCCCTCGTCGGGGCTCCCCTACCAGGCGACGAGATCCTCGAAGTTGTGGCCCTTTGTGCCCCGTATGCTGCGCTCGGGCGTTGCAAGTACAAAGTAAAACTGCAGCCTGGGACACAAAAGAAGGGGAAAGCTGTGAAGGAGATACTCGAGGCGTGGAAATCCGTGTCGACTAAAAAGGGTGTCATAGACGAGAAGAGCATGGATAAGGAAAGGGTGTGGCCTCGCGAGGTCGAACTTCTCAAAGTGATTAAGCCCGAGGATGTCATAAACACCGTACCTATGAAGAGCTTGAAGGTTATGGCCAGTGGTGCGACCGGCGGAAGCGGGGGCGGAGGAGGACAAGGAAAAGGAAAAGGGGGCGGTAAAGGAGGGAAGAGGAAATGATTGATGAGTCTTTTTCTACATGGAAGGCACCCGTGCCCGGTTTGTGTAGCCTACATGATTTGCATGAATTGGAGCACGATGACACCAAATCTGTAGCTTCGGATTTGAACCAGCTGAACGAGAGGACAAAGTTGGTTCGTGGCTGGTACGGGCAGCATATGACGGAGTAACTGCCCTAAAATATTTGTTCAAACCGGTTGTCTACACCTGATCACAATAGACATCATTGAAGAATGAAAACTTTCAAAAATTGTTGATCTATCTTTATTTTTGGGTCCCAGATGAACAATGAAAAATCTAGTACATATATAGAAAGCTACGCAAGTACTATACCTCAGGCATGTACACCTATGCGCAGCCAATTTACCTTTTTCTAAAGGGAAGGAAAGAGTCAGAATACTTACCAGTTTGGCCGGCTTCGATAGGTTTTTACGTTTACTTTAACCTCACCTTACCTTACCTTACCTTACCTTACCTTTCACTCCTTTGGCATTAAGATTCCAGGATCAGAGTCAGAATCAAAATCAAAATCAGATCCAAGTAGTCTGGAACTCAGCAGCGATACTGTCGCGCTCCTGACACGAGGGACACTTATCAACGACGACAGCGTCCCTGTTCCGACTACGCTCACAGTAGCAAGACTGCACGGCGCACGAGTACCGGCGCCGGGGCGTACTTACGGATACATAAACCGAGCTGGGAAATGTCGCCGAGCGACACTCCTCTACGTGGTGCTCCGACGCTACGCCTCGCTCGCGGAAGAACATGCCGCGGCACTCTGGGCAGTCGGGGGACTTACCTCCTTTTTCTCCTTCTCCGTTAGAAGTGTTGGTGTTGGTGTTGGAGTGTTTCGGACAAGCGCTCGCGGAAGGGATCACCACGCCGTCGAGGCGTCGTGGCGGTGGGATCACGACGGTTTCGTGGGTTGGCGAGTTGCGCACGCGTGCCGACACCCCGGTAGGCGAGGTGTTGTCGGCGCGTGCGTGAACTACATATCTACTCGTAGTTGATGCGGCCGAGGAAGGTACATCAACATCGTCATCTGAGTCGTGGGCATCCCTACTTCTTCTGTCTACTGTAGCCCTACCTTTACCTTTAGCTTTACCTTTGGCTCCGCCAGGGATAAGCGAGTCCGGCACGGCGCCAGCCGCGAGAGCGATATCGATCTTTCTCATGCGACCTTCGCCCTCGCATTTACCTTCATCTTCACCTCGTTTATCCTCGTCGCTGTGGGAGTTTTCGGCGGGCTGTTCGTTCCCAGCAAGCCAGCTTCGACGCCGCGACTTAGGCGCCTCATCGAGAACAGGGACTGGGATACCGTCCTCGCCGGGCACGAACTGTCTCCTGCGCTCCATGCTCTCGGCGCGTAAGCGCAGCCTCGTCACCAGGCTCGCCTCGGACGCGATCGACCCGTTCGACGAAACCTTCTTGAGCTTATGCCGCAGTTTCGTAGCCACCGGACAGGGGTGCTGTAGCTCGGGTGTTCCGACCGGAAGGGGTTGTTGGCTGAATTGCGCAAGATGGGCCAGTTCTGGTACGATTTGTCCAGGGGCGGGCATCTCGCGGGCATAGTTCGGTTGCGGGTCCTCGTACACCATGGGTTTCTTCTCTTCGGACTTGGACTTGAACTTATAGTTGGATTTCGGGGTGGGCACCCGCGGAAACCCTGACAGGATTGGTGATGGGGAGGATGTGAAAAGTGTTTCTTCGTCTTCTTCTTCCTCCTCTTCGCCAACCGCGAAAAAACTCGGATCGGTGGGTAAGTCTGGCAATGGCTTGTTATTTTTACCGGCTTCGTATCTATATGGTTGAAGAACGGCATTCCCGTCCTTTGCTTTGCCACGGTCCTCATGTCCTTCCGTGCTCTCCTGCTCTGGAATTGGGGGCAAAGCCTTTCGTCTCCAATCATCCACGTCTCCGGATCTGGATCTGGCGGGCGACGGAGATGGTGCCGGTGACGGCCGCTGATCCAGTTTCTTCGCATAATCCGGCATAGGTTGCAGAAGCGACATGCCTATGGATTGATGAGGAGGGGAGGGCTGCTGTCCTTCGACCCTAGTCGTACCATACTTCTCGCTATGGGTGAGGACCTCATGCGGTACGCTGCGCGGGTCAACAACGGACTTCTGCCAACCTCTACTCTCCTTGTAAGCCAGGAAGAGCTTGGCGAACCGCTTGTAGTTCTCCTTGCCGTATCTCTGGTAAAAGTAGTCCCGACACTCTACGCAGACCCGCTCGACGCGGTATCGTTTCCTCTCTGCGTGACAGGACGGGGTAAAGGCGGCCCAGCAGGACCTGCCCTCTCGGAGCTGGGACCAGATGCATCGATGGCGAATGCGTTCTTTGTGCCGGCATAGGCATACCTTTGTGATGGTTCTGCACCCGCAGGCCATTATTGGAATAGAGCTAAGGGATGGGGATGTAGAAGGTGAAGGTGTTAAGGAGGGTCTAAGAGAGTTGGAAACTTCAAGAGATATTGTTCGAGTATGCTGAAGCAATGGAAACCCTAGGAAAGATGATAACTAGTAACGCTCTCTCCTAGGAGTTGATCCTGTTAACTTTAGATGCTTGTCTATGTGTATTACTTGAAATTTGATAAGGAACTCTTCTATTCTTGGAGGAGAGACACGACTGGGGATTATGTATAAACCGTGCCATTGTCTCCGGACAACAAGAAGGATTGTGTGGCTTGATGATCTATACCTTTACAACTAAATCCCAGAGACGTTGAAAGCGCTCTGTACACTGGTTTCTTTGACTATATGGATGGCCTTGTTAGAGAGTGCTGCTATTTATTTGTTTTTTATGTATTTCATGTCCTTTGATCTATTCCAACGATTTCTTTGAAGTCGTATACAACGCTATTGTCCCTGAATTTTCTCACATTACACACGAGGAGAGTTTAGCGTAGAGTAGACGGTAAGGCTTTGTAAAGTAACTAAGTACATAGCTTCCACGGTAATTTGATTTATCAGCTCTCAAAATGGAAAGTAAACGATATCTGGAACTCAACATACGTGAATAATATGCGAGTGGCAGTGTACGATCATGTTGTCTTAGTGATGGGCGAATTTAAAGTTGAAATTGACCGATTGACTCACTCCGTGGATTACGAATTCGAAGGTACTTATATCTTAAGTACGCATTTAAGAACTTACGGCATACTTAGCAGCAGAGCATGCGCATAACCCCACTAAAAGGTACTAACAATTCATGTACCTCATAGCCCCAGACCTTATTTCTTTGCGTCATAAGAAACCTACAAAATAGTAAATTATAAGGGCGTTCAAACACTCGCGACGTTGAAGTGCCACCTGCAATCTTTACTACTCAACACCCAAACTCCCAGATTGGAACGCCAGGGCCGTGGCTCCCCTAATAAACCATGGAGAAGGATAAGAAGACAGAAGAGCTACTAAAGCGACCTCTCTATCGTAGGTGCCTCCAATCGAACTTTAATGGATCCTCTCACTAACCCCGCCATTTTATCGCGTTTGCAGTTTACGACTTACCCCACGAAGTGCTCTCAGCCCTCGCCGTTAGAGTAGATGCAGATTCCGAGTCGCCAGAGGCCGAGACAGATACAAATGCATCGCGGCCCTCTGCAACCGCATCGCAAAGCCAGTCCACCGAAAATGTCGTCGGGTCCCAAGCCTGCTCGCTTTGTGGCTTGTCCTTTACCAGTGTCCAAGATCAACGGGGTCACCAGAAGTCCGACTGGCATCACTACAACTTGAAGCAGAAGCTACGAGGGAATGCGCCCGCGTCCGAAGTTGAATTCGAGAAGCTGATTGGTAGCCTGGACGAGAGTTTATCGGGCTCCGAGTCGTCTGAATCCGACGATGACGAAGATGGCAGCAAAGAGTCCACCTTGACAGCTCTGCTTAAAAAGCAAGCTAACTTAGCAGAGAGAAATGCGCAAAGCAACAACGGAGGAACGGGCGCCAATGATGAAGACGATAGCATCACGAAAAGGAGGCAAGGGGGTAGCGGGAACCCGCCTCTACTGTGGTTCAGCTCGCCTCTATTGCCGAAGAACAACTACTTTGGTATCTACCGTACGATATTCTCCCCCGAGGAGCTCAAAGATACGCCCAATATTGTCGAAGTCATTAAGAAGAAACAACTGGACCCGATATCGATACCAAAGCCAAAGCCGGACGGAAGCCTGGTACCCGAAGCATACAAAGGGCCTCACATCTTTTTATGTATGATTGGTGGTGGACATTTCGCGGCCATGGTGGTGTCGCTTGCACCGCGACAGACGAAACATGGCACAACTGGACCGATGAATAGGGAGGCAACGGTTCTGGCTCATAAGACCTTCCATCGATATACTACAAGAAGGAAACAGGGTGGTTCACAATCAGCAAACGACAACGCCAAAGGAAATGCGCACTCTGCTGGATCCAGTATTCGTCGGTACAACGAGCAAGCCCTGACAGATGAAGTTCGACTTCTATTGCAAGACTGGACGGGTCTACTCGACACATCCGAACTGCTGTTCATCCGGGCGACGGGCGCAACAAACCGACGGACACTATTTGGCCCTTACGAAGGCCAGGTTCTACGAGCAAATGATCCACGGATACGAGGTTTCCCTTTTAACACGCGGCGAGCCACACAAAATGAACTTATGCGGTCCTTTATCGAGCTCACTCGGTTAAAGGTCAGAGAGATTAATCCTGCAGAGACGAAACCTCAGCAGGAACCTTTAACCAAAACAACAATAGCTAAACCAAGCAAACCGACGGCCCCGAAACTATCGGAGGAGGAAGAGACGGCGCAATTGCACACATCACAGTTACAAGCCTTCATACGGCGATCTAAACTACCCGCCTTACTCTCTTACCTTAAGACGAATGAATTACAACCCAACTTCGAGTTCCAACCCGCCGACTCACAACAAAATCACCACGCACCCACGCCTCTACATCTAGCCGCAAGTCAGAATTCCGCACCGCTCGTCTCGGGCCTGCTCACTAAAGCGCGTGCAAATCCAACACTACAGAGTAACGAAGGCAAGACAGCTTTCGACCTTGCTGGCGACCGCGCAACTCGTGACGCATTCCGGGTAGCGCGAGACGAGCTGGGCGAATCCGCATGGGACTGGGAGGCCGCGCACGTTCCGTCAGCGCTGAAGCGCGCAGAGGCCGAACGGCGTGAGGAGCGTGAGAAGGCAGAGGCTGAGAAGAAAGAGGCTGAACGTCGCGCAGCGGAGGAGGTCCGCCTTCAGCGCGAGGGGCCCAAGATAGGAGGAGATGCGAATAAAGGTACTAAGGGTCGAAGTATTCTTGACTCGGGCGTCAGGAGATCGGCGCAGGAGATACGCGAACAAGAGGCGCGCGGATTGACGCCGGAGCAACGTATGAAGCTCGACCGTGAGCGCAGGGCGCGTGCGGCTGAAGAGAGGTTGAGGAGGATGCAACAGGGTACCTAATCTAGCGTTGTCTTTGAAGTTGATTTACCGAGTATGGACCGGGTAGCCAATCAAAAGTTTGAAACGTGGGTATGCAGATATCGTACCAAAGTCTAGTTTAGACATGTCTGAAAATAGAACATCTCGGTGAAAGACGATCTCCAAAGTCCGGACATGCTTACTTGCTTAAATACCTACCTACCTACATACCTGCTTAGATACGTGTACCAAACGCTTCGAATAACAATTGCAGTGAAGATCTTCACTAGTTGTATAATAACTTGCTAAATTGTGGTTGCGGTTTTTAGTTTGTTCAATTGCCGCGCTGAATGGATCTTTTTGTCGATCTCAGCACGTCGTCAAGTTCTCAGCCCAAAGTTAGGTTAGGTATTACGTATTGTCCGGCACTTTCGGATCAAAGTGGCATTTGCGCATACTTGCGTATGTTTCCTTTTTAGCGCCCGACTTTACCGATCGCGTCTTGCTGGCGCGTAAGTAACCAGGGAAAGGCTAAAGTAAGGTAGGTAAGCATGTTATAGAGGTACGTTACCCGACGTAACGTGAACTAATGCACCTGTTGCATCTAGGTGCCGGACTTGCTTTTGCTTTTTTTCTTGTTCTTTTTTCGGAGTCCTGTCTGTCTAACTAATACACTAGGTTAGGTGAGTTTCTTTGTTTTCTTTTCTCTGGGTCAAGACGTTCAGGTCTATGTTGGTAGACAGATAAGTGCTTAATATAGTACCTAGTTAGCATACTTAACTACTTTAGCTTACCTAATTAAACATGACACATGAGCGCGTAAAAGCTTTGCCTAAGGTTGATACATACGTAGTTGGTTGGTAAGGTTGCTTTTCGAGAAGTATGTTTAATTGTCAGGCTGTTTTTGACTTTTGACTTTGCAGCTGGACGGCGGCGGGCGGTTCCGTTTCGTTTTGTGACAGCTTTGGAATTATTTGCACTGTACGCTGTACGGTATGCAGATCGTTGCGTCCAGACCCTGAAATGAGCTCACCATAAGAATTTTCAATATGCAAATACTTAGTAGCAATTAAACAAATTCATGATATATATGCCTAACGTCATGCAGTTATGCAATAGTGTGGTGAACGTGTCGAAATCTCAAGGCATGTAGTCTTGTTTTGCTTACGTTTGCGAGAGGCGTGTCACGACGTGCGGCGTACAGATCTAAGTACCGCATCCGAGACAAGATGAGTGTATGTGATAGTTTCTGCATGACGGTTGGGTTCGTCGCCGATATTGGGGGCTATTTTTCGGGAGTGTTGTTGCGTGTTTTAAGGGAGCTACATCTGTATAAGGTATGTTATATATCCATCCATATCTAGACAGCAGGTGGTATCGCTTGCAGTCGTGCCGTTGGCTTAATTCTGAATTTGGGGGTTAGGGGTCGTACCCGTGTGAGAATTGGATATAAGGTGACATTGTGTTTCCTTCTCCAGAAACTTGAAGGAATTGGAAGGGAATCGGTGAGAAAGAGAGACATGCAGATGATATATCACAAGGTAGGTTATGTTCATAATGAGAAATCAGGAGAAATCTTCAACTGTCTCCTTTTTTCTGGGTCGGCATTTTACCTGCCACAGTACTCCGTGTAACTGCCTAACCTAGTACGTAACTCGGTGTTACACGTGGTATTAGCCCCGGAAACCCTCGCCCCCCCCCCCTTTCTGTGCCGGAGATCCGATTGTCCGGTCTTTCAGCTTGTAAGGCCTACATACCGGCAGCCTGGGTTCATAACTTTTGTCTTTAGTGGCGATGATCTTTTGTTCAATGAAAGATATTTGCAGGGCTTTTGTTTATTTCTTCTTAATAGCTGTACTCATGTCGTCGGAAGTAGGTAAAATCAAAGGCGTCCTTCATGCGCCACTACGGCACTTCGAAGCTCCTTATCAGGATCTTGTCTCACCTATACTTGGTTAGGCAAGTCTTTTGCAAAGGGAATGGTGCGGTCTATACTGTCCGTAGTCGCCTCCTTTTTATGATTTCATATCGAAATACGAGGAAAAACATTTCAACATGATGGTCTAGATTTCTATCCTGGCTAGCATCAGTTATTACGTCAACCCGGTCTTCATAGCTAGGTAGATTATATGCATAAATCACTCCACAAAGCTATATGATATAAGGAGAACGTAGGTGGACGCCCGCGCACGGTGACCATTTGCGGAAAGGCAAGCAGGACATCCTAGACTAAAGTTTAGATGTTATAGTAACCATATAATAATGAATATAATAAGGCAGTATTATAACAGTAGACACGTGAGGAGCCTGGCATGGCAACTAGGGTTCGCGGGTGATCCGGTTTACAGGCAGCCTGAGTCAGGTACAATGTAGGTATGCTGTATGCTGTAGTATTAGCGAGCAAGACCGTACGTGTCCCTTTACGCAAACGGCCGATGTATGTTGGATCATGTTACCCGAATCCAACTTTTGCCAGCGTCCTGGGCAAAGTATGTATGATGCAGGAAGCGAGGCTACACCAGTAGGAGTGACCACTCTCGCGAGTTATGTCTTAGTATTCTTATACCGGTGGACTGACTAGTTGGTACTCAGAGGCAAATAGTGTGTCTACACGACTCATGTATCTGAGTTCTGCTGCTGGTCGGTATATATCGTCTTTCGAAGATGGATTCTCTGGAGATCTATGACGAAGTTCGGCGGGTTCGGCCGGTATCGAGATAAACGTATGTAAACATAACTAGCATTCTACAGACCAGGCATCAATATCTGGTGATCTTTTGCGTCCAGGCTGTCGTCGAATGCGATGATCCAGGGTTCTGGCCCTGACGCGCGAGCGTTTTACGTGATTGATGGTTCAATCCTCTTTGAGCATCTCAGGGGCATCGGATTGAACCACGTTCGCTTACGAGCCCGCACGGATGTTTGTTTGCTCGAGCTCCCCTTCGGGGATAGTTCCATCGCTCTAAAGTCCCGGGTAATGGTGCCCCTTCCTGTTCGTCATATGTTCATGTGTAGGTAGGCGGGCAGCTATCATGAGGCTTTCATCGGAACCGATGACGCTAGTGAACGGCGTAGAACCGGCGTAGAAAGTGAATCATGATATCCTAGGTATAGGTAGATTTTCTAAGCGATTTTTAGTTCGCGATGTGGTATTTTAGCATGGGTAGGTCTCAGGTAACGCACCTAGACAGATTTTGCTTATTACATAGTACAGGAACAGACGGCAGTCTAACTCCACTTGCATTAGGGTGCGTATAGTCTCTAGTTAGACTGTAAATACTGTACAGTAGCGCATCTACATAGTACAGCTGTACCACGTGACTAATCGGGCCAATCTGGCAGCCCTGCAAAATAAGTTTTCCTCCTCGTTGTGCCGATGCCTCCCCATGGCTTGCACCTGAAACACAGAATGAACGCTATGTAACTGTTCAGTGGCTCACGAAAACCAGAAAGGGCATTGACACCAAAGGCGGTAAGGAGAGAAAGACCTGGGTGCCCAATCCATGTTTCCCAAGCTATGATCCCTGCGCCAGATCTCCTCGATGTGGAAACCGATTTGTCCCAAAGCGGATCACCCCGTCGGCCAGACTCTGAAGCCAGACAAATTCTCCGTCCATCTAGCGATAGGCGCTCGTCGTTGGATGCTGTATTCTGTACATGCACACACTACATACCTACTTCTAGACTAGATGGTAATATCCCCGGAAACAGCTGGTAAACTAAAGTTACTAGTAGGTAACCTCACACGCCTCAAAGATCTAGTTGCGTATCAAACTCCGTCACCGCTCTAGTCTCGGAACTCGAAGCAACGATAGCCATTCGAGTGCCTACCTGTCTCCCTATTATCTACACTTGAGCTACTCAGGTAATTCCTAGTCCTGCCAGTCTTACTTTTCTAATAATAACACTGAACTGAAATGGCGGTCTTGTCATTTTGTTAGGTCTAAGGATCATTAAACAACGTGTTCAGGTTTTGGAATTGTGCAGATGGCTTGACAGCTCGAGGCAAAATTAGAAAAAGGAGGACTTTAGACACCGGTGCCGACTCGTCACCAAACCCGTCCCCGTAACTCGGATCCGTTGAGGATCGATGCAACTGTGGCTGCTGCCCCGAGGAGGCACTACCAGACTGTCTACATATGTACTATCTGAGTTTATGAGAACAGATCCAAAACCTAGCATATGTTGCACCACATGGAGAATCCTACAAGCCTTTTCGGGACATGATGAGGTTGACATACAGACCCCACAGACCCTAAATGTAACCACAGCGAGCTCGGAGGGCATCGTACCTGCATAAGGCACTGGAGGGCTGCAGGCAATCGTGGTGGCTGTGTCTTGTTTCAAGTCGAACAGGTAAGGGAGGTGCTAAACTAGCAAAACCTCGTATTAATTTTTTTTTTTCTTGACGACAGCGGGAAATGCCTACCTACAGTAGCTACCTAGGTAGTGCTGTATCCTCTTCGGATGAAGATGTCATCCCATCGTCACGTAGCACAAATTCCTGACTCGGTGATTGATGAAATATACGATATTTGGATAGGCTATTTTGGGTATCATCATAGATGTTATGGAATGTCTACGCTAGACATCATACAATTCCGGAGTCCATGGTCCATACACCAAAGGTGCATTTCTTGAGTGCCGTTGCTTTGGTTTGGTACGGGCTTGTTTCGTCAGCGGCAAAGGTGCATTTCCATCGCTGTCGCCGCACAACCAGAGCCAATGGTTACCAACGCGTCTGCAGCAGAGCTGCGGTAACAAGAAAACTACCCAAGCGACGGCAGGGGGGGACTACATTTGTACCATTTGCGGCCAAATCTGATCGCTGTGACTGGTCCGTCTGCTGGGCGACCCGCTCGAGGCCCGCTATGGGAGTGGGGACGCGAGCTAGTGCTGTGGAGGCGGCGGGCTTATTCTGGCGTTTGTACTGGCTCTCTGTGGCCCATTCAAAAGTCTATCCTGACTCGACCCCTGAAAATACCACTTCACTACCCAAGACGTCGTGGCCGACAGCCGCGCGCTCTTCTCAGCCTGTCGCTACAGCACGCATAGAGTGATAGCCTCTGTCGTAAGGCGTTCGCTTTGTCCAGTCGTTGTTGAGTCGATGCCCCTTGGCGCTCAGTGCCCACATAGTTTACTACCAGAAAACAAACACTGTAACTGTGACAATGCTATGTACATTCGTTCTGCTACCGGCTGTTAGAACTTCCTATGGGGTCCAATGAACCATGGCTCTCAACACACAGTACGGCGGTATGACCACTCCATGCTAGGCCACGGGACAACGGACCAAACCTAAGGGGCATGACATGGATGCCCATCTTGAAGAAAGCGGTGGTCTTTGATCCCGGTCTGTTAGCGCAGGGCCTGTGTCGTCAGACCTGCACCTTGTCCGCCAGTCGAGAGGCTCGTGCTCCTCCATCATGAGATGTTATATATGCCTCTGTCCCCTTCCCGGGGAGTGTTCTGCCTTCCCTCGTCTTAAGGCTCTCCTTCCGGTCGTTTCCTTGAGGGTATATCGACTATAATTTCCTTATTTCTTTTTTACGTGTCACCATCATTCGCTTACTTCTATCTATATCGGTTTTATTTTCATATTCCTACGATCACTAGGTGGTATAAGACACACTCTCGCTCTGATATTTGGCTACGGAACATTTCATATCAGTCTGAACCGAAAGGTTCAAGTTTCACTCGTACAAGATGAAGAACACGTTGGCCTTGGTTGCCCTGGCTGCTGGCCTCAGCGAGGTCGTTGCTACAGTAAGACTGCACAATTCTACATATCATGATAGCATATTCTAACGGTAGTAGGGCTTCCATAACTATCCATCATACAGCTCTCCCGATAATACGGACAATCATTGCACACCAGACATGACGAAGGGTTTCGACTGGAGTGATCTAAACTTCGGCGGTTTCAGCAGCTACAAGGGATTCTCATACACCGGCTACACATGCTCACAGAAGTTTGGCAAGCGGGATGAGCTCACAGGAAGGAGCTTCCAGTCCAAATGCATCACCGGAAAGGCCTCTTCGGATAAGGGAAGCAGCCCCAAGATTAGCTGCGACAAGAGCAAGGGTGTCGAGAAGACTTCGATTCGAGAGTTCCAGGTTACCCCCGAGTTCGACTGTGATCTGGAGTTTCACTATACGATGCCAGATGGATCGAGCTGCAAGCACCGCGCTTCTTGCAAGGCCTCTGGTACCACTGTCCAGAACACCCAATGTGGTGGTGCTACCGACGTGACTGTTGTCTACCCTCACCAGCCTGACAAGCCAAAGGATACTTGTAACTACGGCATTCACTCCATCGGATTCGACTGCAATGGGCCTAAGCCTACTACGTCTCACTCTTACCCAGTACACACCCCTCCCGCGAACCCCGGAAATTATCCTGTGGGACCCCATCACTCCTATCCCGTGGGCTCCTATCCTGTGAACACTCCTAGCTCGTATCCCGTTGACACCCCGAGTTCGTATCCTGTTGGCACTCCGAGCACGTACCCAGTCGGTACTCCGAGCACATACCCCGTGGATACTCCCACTACGTCCCCTGCTGGGTCTTCCAGCACATCTCCTGCAGAGACAAGCTCGGTCCCTGTCGACACCCCCACCACACCGCCCGTGGACACGCCTACATATCCTGTAGATACTCCTACCTACCCAGTTTCTACTGGTAGCACCCCGGCCGATTCATCTTCGATCCCCGCTACGACACCTAGTGAGAGCTCGAGCACCGGTGCTGTGTCCACTCCTTCGGTCACTCCACCCAATTCGTTGCCGCCGAGCTCTTATCCTGTCGGTACCCCTATCACTTCGAATGCGCCCACTGAGACGACCCCCGGTTCGTCGTACCCTGCCGGTAGCAGCTCAACTGGCGCCGAATCGACACCTGCCGAATCAACCCCTGCTGAGTCGACACCTGTTGAGTCGACGCCTGCTGAGTCTACCCCGGTTGAATCAACACCTGGTCAATCGTACCCCGTTGGTAGCTCAACACCCGTGGTGACTACTCCTGCCGAGTCCACTCCCGCACAGTCTACTCCCGCCGAGTCTACTCCTGCTGGATCTACCCCGGCCGAGTCTACGCCTGCCGAGTCCAGCCCTGCCGAGTCCACTCCTGGCCAATCGTACCCCGTTGGTAGCTCAACACCTGTTCAGACGACCCCTGCTGAGTCTACTCCCGCCGAGTCTAGCCCAGCTGAGTCGACGCCTGCCGAGTCAACACCTGGTCAGACTCCTCCCGTTGAGACCACCCCCGCTGAGAGCACTCCTGCCGAGAGCACTCCCGCTGAAAGCACACCCACTGTGTCCACTCCCGCTGAAAGCACACCCGCTCAGTCTACTCCCGGCCAATCTTATCCTGTTGGCGGCAGCTCAACTGGTGCCGTGTCCACCACCCCTGAGGCTACTTCCTACTCGGTAACTAGCTACATTACCACTTCCACTGTTTTCAGCACCTCCGTCTCTACTATAATTAGCTGTGCTCCAGCGGTCACCAACTGCCCTGCGGGATCCACTGCGGTCACAACCGTCATCATCCCCGTGTCGACCACAGTTTGCCCTGTCACTGAGACCATCACCCCGGCAGGCAGCACTCCCGTCGCGACCAGCTCTGCCCCTGCTACTTACTCCGCGTCTGCGCCCGGTGAGACTGGCTCTGTGCCTGCCACATACCCTGTCTCGTCCCAGCCTGGTTCATCGCAACCTGGTTCGAGCACTATTGCCGCGTCCTCCACTTCTCCGGCTTCCCAGTCTTCCAGCTACCCGTCCGGCCCTGTCCAGACTCTTCCTTGCCCTGGTGTCGTCCCATCGTGCTTGAACACCTGGATGTTCTCGGTTGGCTGCAAGGATAACACCGACTCCTCTTGCTACTGCCCTGACAAGGACTTTGTGAAGAACGTCTTTAGCTGCTTGTACGCCCACGGAGAGTCTGACCAGGTTATCTCTGACGCCGTCAGCTACTTCCAGGGCATCTGCGCTCCATACGTGCCCTCGAACCCAGCCATCGCCACTGGCGCCGAGACTATCACCCCTGTCCTGACAGCCACTGCTACGACACAACCCGCCTCGTACACAACCATCCAAGTCACTGCGACGACCATCGTCCCCTGCACCGATGAAACTGGTCAGACCATTCCTAGCTCCAGCAGCACTGTCACCGTCAGCACTGCTATGACTGTTCCCCAGGTCATCTTCACAACAATCTCTGCCACGGGCGTGACAGGCGCTGATGCAACAGAAGTTGGTGTCGCTGCCGGTACTTACCCGGTTGCCACCCCTACACCCACCCCTGGAGCTGGTGGCAGTGCGCCTTACCCAACTGCTGGCGGTGTTACCACCTTCACGACGGCTCCCTCGGCTGGCGGCTACCCTACCGCCACCCTATCCCCTACATCCATCCCCACCGGCGCTGCCTCTCGCCTAGGCAGTGGTCTGGGCTTCTTGGGTATGGTTGTTATGGCCGCCGCCGCTTTGTAAAGCTATCAAACCACATTGTCATGAATCTCCTTGTCTATTATACATAAAACTTCATTGTACAAGAAGGGATGGACACAAACCTCCCAAAAAACACCGGATTCTAGACCGGGTCTAAGATGGTTTAATTTCTTTACCATCCACCTACCCTCACGAGAGACACATTTATTTTATTATCATTTTGCATTTGTCTTGCGGCGTATTGTTATGGAAGCAAAATACAATTCGGAGAGAGGACGGAAAGGGGGACGTGAGAGGAGATCAAGGGGGTTGGATATAAGGACTAACACCTTGTAATAATACTTAATATCCTCTCGAGTGGTAGTATTAGGAATGAAAATTAAATGAGCTTGATGTTCAAAAACCTGCGCTCGTCCTTCCCATTGTCTCTTGATATGAATGTATTTGTTCATACTCTTTAAATACCTAATTTGGGAAACTTAGTCAAACCCCCTTTGGGTCTGTCCTTCCATTAGATGTACTTTGTAGCCAATATTGGGAGCGAACTACCTATCAATCCATCTGAGCATCACGTAGTAAAACACAATGCCACCTTTGTCCCCCCTATACATAACCTACTTATCTGACCTACCTCCTTAGTAATCGGCAGCCATAACAGCACCTACTATTTGACTGCCACGCTACTTGGATACCTAGGTATCTATCTAACCTATGCTGAACCTCTCCGACTTCCTCTAGTGCTCCCTCCTCCGCTCCTATGACCATGACTATAACTAGGACTACCACCCCCGCCGGAACCGGAACCGGAACTAGGAGCAGACCGCGCCCGCGAGAGACTACTGGAATGATCGGTCTCTACGTACGGCGGCACGTACCGTACGTCCCGAATCACGGGGCTATTCACATTCGCATTCGCATTGCCATTTTTGTCCGCATTTCCGTCCGGATTCCTGTATTCTGGCTCGTAGATGATGGGAGGTGTTTCCTCCTGCTGTCGTTGTTGCTGTTGCTGCTCCTGGTGCTGTTTCTCTTGGTTTTCTGGTACTGTTGTGTAGGGATAATAAGGTTGGTTATACTGCGGGTATGCGTCATCGTACTGGTATTGGTATTGGTATTGGTGTTCGGGATAATAGCGATGACGATGATGTACGTTTCTAGACAGCCGACGGGGCGCCTTTTTCTCTGCTTTCTTTTTGCGACGACGATGCTGAGGATGTTGACGATGATCATCATCGAGCGGGATTACGAGATGGTAGTAGGCGCAATATCCACATTGGCATGGTTTTGGCCATCGACACTTGGCTTGCTGTTGTTGTTGTTGTTGTTGTGCGGCAGGCTGGGTTTGATGCTTCCTATTGACTGGGTCTTGATACTGACCATACTGATATTGATTCGGATTCGGGTTCTGGTCCTGATACTGATACTCGTCCACCTTGGCGTACCGCCACGGCTCTACATTGGCGTATTTCCAACTCGCTCCCGGTTCCAACTCCGGCTCTTTCTTTTCGGGTTCCGGTCCGGGAGCACCACCACTGCCGGGTGGATATGGGTACTGTCCTTGCCTTTGTCCTTGTCCATACCCATAGTAGTTATCAAAGAGATCCTTATACGGACACCCGATGAGATAGCAACCCGGTTTTGTCGCGGTTTTATTATTATGCCCGACCTTATCATCATTATCATGGCTCTTCTGTTTTCGCCCATTGCATTTCTCCGGAAGCTTCATGCGGAGCCTGTACGGTCCTACGTCAATTTTACTAGGAAGATCGTCCGTGTCGACGTCGCTGCGGAATGCGATGGCGTAGTGTCTTGTATTTCTCTGTTGTTTTGAAATGGGTTTACTCATTAGTAGGTAGGTACGCAAGAGTAGATGCATGAATGACTAGATAGAGATAATATCCCTTCAGACGGAAACGTAAACACACCCCTATTCTGACTTGATCAGGGATCTTTCCCAAAATCCGCCGCCTATTACTGTGCTCATTATAGACGAAAAGAAGGGGGACGTCAAACTCACGCATCCCTTCCGTCTCGCAATGCCCCTAACATTCCCTCCCCACCCACCAGGCGCAAAGATGCCCCCTTTCTCTTCATCGTCGCGACTCCCCCCTCGATATCGATTATGATGGTGTCTACATCTTGCAGTTAGCCCTCTGAAAACGTGCTGCAGGACCCGCAACGCGCCGTTAGGCTGCTCGTGACTGTGACATTCCCTGCAAGCGGTACGGTGGTCGTACTTGGTGTACCGTCGCGGCCAACCTGGGTCGTCTTCCTCGTCTTCCTCGTCTTCCTCGTCTCCCTCGTAGTCCCAGCGGTGGAGCTTGTAGGGCATGGTAAAGTAGCAGTAGTGAGTAAGTGAGGGAGGGACCGGTTCCGCTTCACCTAGCCTGCTCTGCCCTGGGGACTTCAAGCTGGCCTCCTTTCACACGTTTAGGGAGATTAAGTTGAACGATCTATTCAGAGCAGGAGGAATGAATATATGTGTTGCGAACTTGGTTGCTGCTTGGGGTGTTGTTGTGAAGGACAATGCTGATGAGAAAGAAGTTGGCGGCTTGGTTACGTAGGAGGGTAGTTTGACCCTTCGAGTCTTAGCTGGTATATTTATTCATGGCTTGACTCTACGTTGAAGAAGGCAGTACTGAAAAGGGAAGAAAGACTAGAGTAAAGTATTGACGGAAGTCGAATTGAAGTGAAGATGTGAAGCCGCCCCTCTTCTGAACGACGTAAATCATAACCATCCTACCCACAGATGACATCCAGACATAGATAGAATGGGACGTCATTCTACCCGTTCACATCCTACCGGTACGCAAAAAGGAACAAGGCAAGGAAAAAGCAAAGTAAAGCAAACCATTATCGTCCAAAGTCTGAGTAGTAGTTGTACACAGAAAACCAGAATAGGTCGTGTCGTGTGCCTGCCATACCTAATGGTTGGTAAGCGAACTTTCGTTAGCTAGTTCCGGTCTGCCAGTGAGGGAATAAATATGACTCAGAGTTAAGAGGATGTGCTTCCTCTTGTGAGGTATGTCTATAGTTGGCCGGCTGGGCGTGTGTATTTCCATGACCATGACCATGACTGTGTCTATATTCAAGGGGTAGTCCCGCCCAGGGGCAACCGAGCAACGGAAACGGGAAGTAGGATAAGATAAAAGCCACGACAAGAGAGACGAGGGCGAGTATAGTATATTAGAGCAAAAGGGGAAAGAAAACAAGGCCACACGAAACTAACCATCCTAGTACAACGACCTGAGCATTGTTTGTGTGTCCGCGATGTGCATGTCAAAGGTTGTAAGTAAGTAAGTAAGTAAGTAAGTAAGTAAGTAAGTAAGGAGAAGCCGCCACATGGCTCATTCAGCTCGGTTCGGCTCGGTCGAAATAATACGGGCTGTGCTGTGCTCTCGATACACATTGCCGCGAGAGAGAGGTATCAGATGAACGGGTGACATGTATATTCAAGTTGGCCGGGGAGATGGGGTTAATAGTGAGGTCAGTAGGGATATAGTAGGTAAAGTAAATAGGTGGCTAAGCCAGCAGGCGGGCAAACAAACGTGCTTATCACATCGAGCGTGGTCCGAGGGTTGTGCTCCCAACCTTGATGTCAGTCATTCTTGTTTGTTACGAAGTGCGAGGCCGAGACCATGGGTTATGAAGGTATATAAATAATACATACTGATTGATGCGAAGAGGGAGGCATCATCTACCTGACCTTATCATCTGGCACTCGTGGATATACATAGGCACATATTCAAAAATATATACAGACAACGTGCCGAGGGATACATAGTATTGTACAAGTAAGAGTCGACGTAGCTGTATTGCCGTAAGCACCCGTCGTTTGTCCCCCTGAACTCGTGGACAAGACAGGACAGACAGCTCACGCTGGCTGTGTCATTCCTCAGTGTCACGCAAACAACCACCCAACCTACGTTTTCTGTGTTCTCTTTGATCATGGTGGATGTCACCGGCATATATATAAGCCGTTGCACCACCACGCATGCCCTGAATAGATCTATATAGAACTCATGGGAGACCGTGAGATAGGAAACGCCAAAAAAAAGTCTCCTACATCAATCCCCTTCTCTCAGCAAGTGCTTTTGATACCACGGCATAGGCCTGTTAGTAAGTAGTTACACCCCCATATGGCAAATGTGCGACGCGGCATGAGGAAATGAATGTCCAAGCTTTTTTCCTCATTAAGAACGTCTCATATTAATTCCTATCGCCCCGAATAACCACCCCCTGCCAATGCCTGCTGCTACACGTGGTTGAGACCACTGATTCATAAAATGCGCAAATACAGCATACATAATACAAAACGCCAGACTCTGCCAGACCCTTGCCAAAGACATGCCATGTTATGTTCTCCAACAACCAATGTGCGCCTCCACTTTTCACGACACCTTACAAGAAACCCTTGGTCAAACTCGGCGTCCGCCTAAGACTGCTCTTTCGCCTAGGCACTTCAATACCTGTGCCGCTGAGGCTAACTGTCTCGTCACTATCCGGGACGATGGAGCCGTTACGTATCGAGCTCACCCTTCTCGTGCTACCTTCCAAGGCTGGCGTCCCGAACCGCACGCTTCCGCCGTTGACACTCCCCTTTTCCATTCGCAAATGCTTCCACCCTTCCAATTCCCGTTCTAGACGTAGTGACTTCTCCTTCTCATCCCGTAGTTCGCGCTCTGCACGTCGAGCGGTGAGCTGGTTGTTGCTCTCGCTCGCTTGGAGGTCGTCAATCGTCTGAAGAAGTTTTCCGACCCTGTCTCGCAATCTGGAGACGTCATCATTCAGTTGGGTAGCTTGTTTATCCTTGCGCTCAATCTGTGACTGCAAGTCCTTCACAATTCGATCTACATTCCGCGCTGATCTCTGGGACTTGGACCGCTCGTCCTCCTTGGTTTCAAGCTGGGCCTCAAGCTGTAGTTGCGAGATAGCATTAGCACCGCGTCTTGTGAGCTTGCGAATGAGAGATGAGGGACGTCTCGCTGGGGCGGGCGATGACGGCGACAAGTCTTCGCCCTGATCTTGGCTTGGGCTGGGGCTAAGGCTTGGGCTGGGGGCGAGTGGGACTTTACTAACCTCCTGGATGCGCTTGCTTAGGAATTTGATGTCCTGGCTACCGTTCGAATAACCCTTTGTTTCCAGGTCGACAAGTCGGACTTGGATCTCACTGAGGCTCTTCTCAAGTGCTGCCTTCTGTTTGGACAACTCCGCGTTGCCTTCACGCTCTGCTATGATCTCCTTCTGCATTTCTGTGGATAGAGCCTCGGCTCGTCTCATTTTCTCGACCGCCGCGGCCGCGATGTCTTCCTGCTGAGCGAGGCTAGATTTCAGATCCAGGATCTGCTTGTCAGTGCTAGCAGCATTCCGCAGAGCGGGGCTCTCGCTCTTGGAGAGGTCGTCTAAGCCGGCTTTGGCTTCTTTCAGTCTGGCTTCGATGCTGCGTTTCTCCCGGGCAAGGGCGTCACGCTCAGCCGTGATGTCGTCAACAGATGTTCGGAGGCTTCTAACTTGTGACAGGAGCGACACCACCTTTCCTTGCGCTTCGTTGTGGGCGCTGACGGCCTCGTCACGAGAAGAAATAACATCTGAGAGCGTAGTTTCGAGACGGGCCTTCTCCTTGGACCAAGTCGTGCTATTGAGGACTTCATCGTCCCACTTGGAACGCAAGTCCTCGAGTTCTTCCCGCAGTCGAGCAATCTCGGTCTGCTTGTAAAGCTTTTCCTCCCGTGCCAAGTCCAGTTCCTTTGTCAAGGCGGCAAACTCGGCTTGATACTTCTTGCGCGTTTGTTCCATGCTCAGCTCCTTGTCTTCGTTCTCGATAGCTCTCTGGTTCCTATAGTCTTCGAGCTCGTGTTGCAGGCGTCTCTTAGCTTGCACTGCCGCCTCTAGCTCTGTGGACATGTCCTCCAGCTTCTCTTCGAGTCGCTGGTTGGCTATCTGCATATCTTCCATGCTTCCATCGGACTTGTTTCGTTGTGACATGATCTCCGCATAGGCCTCTTCGGCCTCTCTGGCCTGAGCTTTGGCAAATTGCTCGGCGCGGTTTGCCTTCAAGACGGCAATCTCAGCCTGCTCTAGCTTGCTGAAATATTCATCGGCGCGGCTCTTGTAAGTTTCGAGGCTTGCGGAAACATCTGCCAATTTGGATGCCTCTGCATCCAATCGAATATGCAAGTCCGCATACTCTTGCAGGAGCTGGCTTCGGCTCGCAGCTTCTTGTTCCCTGGCAGCGCTCATCTCTTGCAAGTCTGACTTCACGTCTCGAAGCTCCACTTCGAGATTGGCGCGATCGTGCCGCATCTTCTCAAAATGTTCCTTGACATCGGTGAGTTCAGCAATAGCATCGTTGTGGCTGTGCAGCAGAGACTTCCGAGACTCTTCTTGGCTGTTGAGCAGGTCTAATATTTCCTCGTGGGACCTCGTCTGGATGTCACGCAGAGAAAGCTCGCCGCTCTGCATCGCCTTTTCTAAGTGGGATACCTTCTTGGCCGAATCGTCGAGCATGTCATGTAGACGGCTGTTCGCCTTCTCTAACTTCTGCATGCGGCGGACTGAAGGGCTGTTGTCGAAATCAAACTCGCGAGAAGGTGTGGCCCGCTCGAGCTGGCTCTGGAGATGGCGGTTCTGCATCTGGGCGAGTTGCAGCTGGTTCTGTAGCTCCTCTACCTCCGTCTTGAGGTCTTGCCGATTGTTGAAGCTAAGGATGTCGGCGGTCCGGTCAGACCTACCCGAGTCCGGAACAACGTCATTCTCGTTTCCAAAGCGACGCGTTGGCGTGGATGTGTTGGAGTAATGTCTTGCATGAAGCTTAGGACGTCTTTGCGTGGGCGAGCCATTAAAGGGAACCTCGTTAGGGTGTATCTCCTCCAGTTTTGGTCTTGAGGGAGACTGGCTCCGGTGGTTGCGCGCTTCGGCTAGCTGTGCTTCAGCGTTAGCTCGGGCAGCAGTCTGAACCCGCAAGTTCTGTTGTAGTTCCTCAATCTTCCTGATCATCTCGAAGTTCTTGCTCATGATCTTATCGTGAGGCCCGTCAACTTGAGTGGGTATAGTGATCTCGGGATCTACAGCCTTTAACACCCTGAGGATTTGGCTCCGTAACTCTCGAATCTCTTTGTCACGTGAGTCGAGTGTGGTCTGCATTGTGCGGACGGTTGACTGGGCCTGTGTCCTTAGCTGACGTTCCGACTCAATCGTCCGATTGGCCTCTGCTAGCTGGACCGTGAAAGTAGACGATGCTTTCTCTGCGTTGCGATTCGACTTGGCTTCACGAGCCACTTCATGATTCAGATCCTCTAGATTCAGCTGCAGCTTCTCAACCTTCTTTTCCAGGCCGGCAATGGTTAGTGAAGCCTCACCAAGCTGTTTGTTGAGCTTGGCGTTAAGTTCTTCAATCCGGGCCTTCTCGCGTTGTAGACTGACAATTTTGCCTCTCGAGGCCTCACTAGCCCTTGAAGTCGAGCGGGCTATTTCCAGTCCCTTTTGCTGCAGTTTGTTGAGCAGAGCACGATTGTCGTTCTCCGAGGCTGCCAGCCTACCCTTCACGGTAACAAGCTCCCGCTCTAGTCGTTCCTTGGCTTGATCATTCCTCAGACCAAATTCCCCGGATTCGACCATGAACTTGTTCAAATCCTCTATTTGACGATTGAGCTTTTCGCATTCTTCCTCGTACCACTTTAGGCGTTCTTGGGATGCATCTAGGTCTTGCTGCAACCGAGCCTCTCGCTCGCGAGCCACACGTGTAGCTTGGCGGTCGGCCGCTTCTTCGGCGTTCAAGCGTCCCTCCTCGGCTTGAGACTTGGCAATGCGAAGTCGCCGAATCTCGTCGCGAGCTTCGTCACGTTCTTTCTCTGCCGTGGCACGGGCTTCCATTGTTCGCCGCATTGCGTCCTGCTGGAGATAAAGTTCCTTCTCTATAGTAATCTTCGCCTCCTTCAGTTGCTCGTGCTCTTGTTGCAACTCCTGATATTGATGCTCTGCGAGTAGCGCGACGTCGTCTCTAGACTGCCTCTCTCTGCTTAGATCTGCCTGTATTGTGTAAAGCTGGTCTTTCAGATCCTTAATCTGTGATTCGAGTAACTCCCGGTTCTGGTTTGCTTGGGCGTCCTCGGAAAGTCGAGCCTGGAGTAACTGTTTGGCGTCTTCAGCCTCACGTTGAAGCTGAGACCATTGAGACTGCATGGCCTCCATCTCTGCCTGGATTTCACGCAAACGAGTCGTCGTCTTTTCCTTTTCAGACGACAGAGCCTTTTTTTGCTCCTCCATGTTCCGTTGCTCTGATTGGAGTGTCTTATTGTCCACTCGCAGCAATGCAAGTTCACTTTCCTTCTTCCTGACAAGGTCCTCGTATTCTGTCGAAGTCTTCGATAATTGTGTCAACTGTTGCTGGATGTCGCGATTCTCGCGAGAAAGGGTCGATTCGCGGACCTTCAGAGATTGCAGTTCTTTTTGAGTAGCCGCAAGTTTGATATCTGCATCTTGGTCCCGTTTCAACAGCTTTCCTTCCAGGTCTCGTACTTTTCGATCCTTCAAGGAAAGCTGACTTTGAAGCATCTTGATATCATCTTCTAGAGCGGCTTCCTGCGCACTCCGGTCCGCTTGCTTCCGCGACAGCTCCTCCATCTTCGCTTCGAGGTCGACAACGCGAGCACTGATCTCCGATTTCTCTTGCTCGAGACGAGCAATGAGTCCGGCAGCTTGCTCGAGCTGTGACCTGTACTGCTCCACATCTTGTTCGGCTTTCTTCTTGGCATCGAGGAGATCATCAAGTTGATCTTCCAGTTTCTCTTGATCCTCCATGGCGCCTTTCAGCTCCTCTTCCAACTCCACCTCTCGGAGTTGAAGTCTTTTGAAAATCTCTTCCTTGTCCAGGGCCAAAGCCCGTTCACTCTCGAGTACCTGCTGTGTCCGCATGAGCTCAGCGTGGCAATTGCGACGTTCTTCTTCTAGCCGCATGCGATTCTCGGCGTCTTGTCGCATCTTTTCGTTGAGTTCGCGTATCTGTTCATCACGTCGCTGCACTTCTACGGCTGTACGAGTTGCACCCATCAGTGGCTTCATCTTAGTAAGTAGTTGCCACCATGGGTTTTCGCAGAGATCCAGGTAGACGTTGAAGTTGCGCTGTATGACGTGCGTGGCCTCGGTACGGTATAGCCTCTTGAAAGCAATCCGGCGTTGGATGTAGCCTCGGGCGACGGATTGGAACCGGGCAATAATTTCAGTAATGAGAGCCTCGCGTTGTTCCTCCAATTCGGCTAGAACACCAGCTCGGAAGAAGACCTTAGTGAGGCCGACCCGGAAAAGAGACTTGTCTATCCCAAGTTTATCCAACATTAAGGCTGCCACGGCTTGTCCCTCTACGTAGCCTTTGGGTATGTCGCGGCAAAGAACCTCATACCGCTGACGGAACTCACTGAATGGCAGTCGATTGGGGAAACCCGTCCGAGCGATTCTTATTCCCTCGAGGACACCATTACACCTCAGCTGGTCCAGAACAAGCAGTGCATTGAACTGCTTGGGACGCTTCTTGTGGTTTGGAAGTATACACCGGACGAAATGCGGATGAGTTGAATGAAGCTGAGACATTAGGCTGGAAAGCTGCTCCTTGTGTCGTTGGGCGACCGTGCGGAAAAGCCCCTTCTTGACCCGGCTCCGAGAGTTCCCGTCATCGTCATCGGCATCAGCGCAATCCGCGAACAGGTTGGCAATGTGAGGATTAGTAGACGCGGCCAGCAACCGCGTAACATTATCGTTCAGGGGATCCTTATTCTTTTCTAACCAACCTTGGGTTGAATATTCAACTTCTGCGGCATAATGCGTAAGAATAAACCCTTGGCGTGGACCCGGCCGAGAAGGCCGATACTTGGTAGACTTCTTGTCCCATAACGAGTTCAGTTTTTCCGTAAACGACTTATCCGTGGCTTTAGGCATGACACTGTCCTCATCCAAGCACGAGAATATGCCGATCGGGTTTGACAACTCGATCAGATCGATTGTTGGCTGAAGATCGCGGCCGAAATCGATAAACTTCCATTCAATCTGCTCTCGGGCATATTCCTCTTGCTCTAGAACAAACATATGGTGGTTGAAAAACTGCTGCAGCTTTTCATTGGTGTAGTTAATACAAAGCTGCTCGAAACTATTTTCTTCGAATATTTCAAAGCCGGCAATATCGAGCACACCGATGAAATGAGAGTCGTCGAGGCCCATTCCGGTTCGGTCGAGTTGACGGTTGATCCTGGTGACGAGATCGCCAAAGCCGCGTTCGTAAATGCCTTTCGCAAGCGCGTCTATTCCAAGGCGCACTTGTTCAGGAGTCTGCACTTTTTCTACCCATTCTCGGCCAGCCTTGACCTTGGGATGAAGAAGGGCCTTCAAGAATGGATCCAGGGGTATACCTAAAAGGGCACAGATGCGGCCTGCGACCTCCTTCGCGTCTGGGGCCAGGCGAGCTTGGTCAGCCATGCGACTCTCCTTGACGACTGAGATGTTTCCCAAGTGAAGGACCGCCGCAACAGTACGCAGAATAGCGTCTTGGTCACTGTGAGATAATCCCATAACATGGAAAGCTTCTAGCAACGAGTTCCACTCGTCAATGTCAGAGACGCCGGCAATGGTGTCGTGGCCATCCCGGGTGTACACAAAGTCACCGACGTCGAGCTCGTCGAGCAAGAAATCTCGACGCATTTGTGTGTCAGCACCCGCTAAGAGTTGGTAGAATATGTGATAGTTGCGCTCCTGAGGGTTGATACGGACAACCCTCGATTTCTCTAGTAAATACCAGTCTATGAAGGCGCCGGCTATGGATCCGTTCCGAGTGAACTCGATGCGGATGAACTTGCCGAAACGAGAGGAATTGTTGTTTCGGACAGTTTGAGCATTTCCAAACGCTTCTAGAATGGGATTTGCGCGTAGAATCTGTTGCGACAGACTTGAATGCTGCCCTCTGCTCTTGACAGGCGCTTCAGAGTGAGCCACAGCAGCCAAGTACTGGATGACCTTCTTCGTGTTTTCCGTTTTTCCAGCACCAGATTCTCCCGTGACCAAGATGCTCTGGTTCTCGCCCTCCTCGACAAGGTTGCGGTATGCCTCATCAGCCATAGCAAAAATATGTGGTTTTGTGTCCTCACGGCTTCGACCCTTGTACATATTTATATATTCATTATTGTAAATAGGAAGTGGGCAGTACGGATTGACCGTCACTAAGAAGAGTCCTGAATACGTATAGATAAGGTCGGCCTGGTATCGCATGTGAAGGTTGTGAACGACCGATGCTTCGTTGAGATGGGTCAACTCGGCCATGTCGTTTGCCTTGTCGAATTTGGCAGGGTTGACTTTATCCACGCTTTCGCCATCGACCTCGCGTTGCTAGAGAAGAATCAGTATGCCATGCCCCTGCATGGGATCGGTGCCATTCACTCACGCTTCCGTCGTCACACTGGACGAGTAGCCTCCCGCCCCCTAATTCCTCTACTACCCATCCCTTTATAAAGGCGGCTTGTGGATCCTTAAGCCAGATATATCGTTTTCCAGAGAAGTCATTCTCGCCCTCAATCCCCTTGACGACGTCTATGCTCCTTCTCAAGTCTTCAGTCTTGATAAAAGAGGGCGCGAATGTCGTCGAGCCAGGGGCAAGGTTTTTGGAATCGGCGCGCTGATGTCGTGGCCCGTGTCCATTTATGGGCGCAAGATTGGCCGCAAGTGATGTGTGGGATTGTGAGCGATTGTGAAGGGATGAAGACGGTGTCGTGCTCGAAAGAGCAGGCTGGGGCGAGAATAATGCGGACTTCGGCCTGCTTGAACCGTTGGGGCCCGGCGATGGGCCTGGCGAGCCCAACCGAGAGAATGGGTTGTTGCGTACTGACATAATGGCGGATAAGGGACTAGAGCTACAGCATTCGAGTCTCTGAAGGGCGGAACGTGAAGGTCATCGATACTCAACTCGGTTTGGCGTGGACAGTGCAATTGTTTGTTTGTGAGGTAGGCTCGACAAGGTACACTGCCATTAGGAAACACGCTCTACGCGTTTTCAAGAGACAGAAATGAAGTGTAACCCAACGCCGAGACCGATTGATAAATGAACTGTCTTGTCCGTAGAAGGGTTAGAAAGGAAAAGGCTGTGTGTGTATTGGAAGAACCATGCAAGAACGATCGGTAAGTACGTACACGAGGAATTGAACGATTATACAAATGCTAGGATAGGCATTGTTGATACCAGCCAAGCCAGCAGACATACCCCAGCAACCGGGGCCCAAAGTAAACAATACCCACAAATTCGGAACGTCTAGATCTTGGGTTCTTGGCATACCTCACAGCTCTCTACCATGTGTCAGCTGTGTTGCTATCAGGCAGCTGTCAAGGCCTGGTAGTTGAAACTGAAAGCAGGTCCACTACTAGCTTGCGCACCTGACAAGTACTGCGGATATGTGTAACCTACCTAACCTGCCTGGGCAATTAAGTGGACCTGCAAATTGACACCAGGCACATACTTACTTTATCCTTTTGACCTTCACCTTCCCAGTTGATCAATGCATGGTGCGAATCTCGTAAGAGGCGAACTTCTTTCATTTAAAGACCAAGGGCTTATTGCAAGCGCCAGAGAATAACCCAACACTATTACCTCTGCTCGCTGGCCTATTGCTTTCAAAGGTTTTTCGCCTCTGCGAACTTGTATCAACAAAGCTCCTTAAATCGATACGCGCCTTAATCCCGATTTTCTTGCGTCCTTCCTTCTCAACACCCATTTCGATCGGGTAGTATTCGACCCGTAACTGAACATCGCAATCGCGTTTTCTCCTATTCTACGCGATACTGAGTATGCCATGCGTGCTCTAGTTAATATTGGAGAAGCAAACTTTACTCGCAAGGCATAAAGATAGACAATTCGGCCGTAATCAGCAGTGGCAAAGATCCATTTGTTTTGTTCGCAATATTGCTCGCGTTACTATCCTCCTGTCACCTTTTACAAACCAATCCATTTACTTGGCCTCTATCCGATAGCAACCAACGATTCACGCTTCCCTCAGTTAAATCGAGTCGTCATTATTCGTCATGGCCGAACCTCCACATGGGTATGGGCCCTACCTCTATCATCCAGCTGCCACATATCCTGCACCATCTGGTCCACCGAATAATCCATCACCATATTATTCACCTGCTCCAACAGGTGCCATACCACCTACAACCTATACCACTTCCCAAGTCGCATACGATTATAATTCAAACAGGATACCCGGACTGGGACTCGGCGACCCGCCGATGGCTTCAAGTTCTTTGCCTCCCAGTGCTTCTCCGGTATGGCACGATCAGGGGCATACTTCACAAGTCAGCAATCAGTTCTCGAACCAGTACCAGGCCCCTGGTTCCTTCACGAAGCCGCAACCCTTACCGCACCATAGAAACGATACTCTAGAGGAGGGTGAGCTAAGCGAAGGCGAAGGCGAAGGCGAACTCGAGGACATTTATGAGCCCAGGCACTCAACCAACGCGTCCCAGGCAACACCTCATGTCTTGGCGCATAATGCAGGTAGTCGCGATGGCAGTGCTGGTGATGCGGATGGATCTTCTATTTATGACCCCCGCGACTCTCAGGGCTCTAAAGACGAGAATCCGCAAGCCGCGTCGAGCAAGGCACAGGGGAGAGTGGAACAATCCCTGCCCGATGATGAATGGGAACCATCGTACCTCGACCGTGAACGATCCGGGTCTTACTCGCCATACCTCTCGCCTAGGGAAGTCCATCGCAGAATCTCAGTCGCAAAGACTGCTCCCAGCAACGATAAGCGTACGTATTTTAAATTTCGCTTGTGCAACGAGCCCGATTCTAACAACCATTAGCAAATGATCGAGTCGAGGCTTCACGACCTCCACGTCAGCTTGGCGCAGCAACGGTGTCTACACCGTCTACTACAGCACCTCGAGCCAACGGCACGATAGCTGCCCCTAAAGTTAACAACAGTAATGTTACTTCAACTTCAATATCCCAAGACGAATCTAGTGCCAGTGGAGCTGTTCCTTTCCGGTCACCTTCGGAAGCAAAGAAGAAGGTTCAGGAGGCAATCCTTGGATTATGGCCATTAAAAGTTCGATACCAAGACTACATTGAGGAAGGAGTCGACGAGAGCATAGTGCAGGCTCTTTTCAAAGATTTAGGGCTGGATATACCGGTAACGAAACCCGCCTCAGCTCCCACCAATACCGGGCACGAACCACAAGCAGAAACTGCGAAAACGATAGAACCTAGTAAAGCCCCAACAGAGCCCGCAAGCCAACCGCATGACAAAGCGATACCACCCCCATCAACCAACGGACAACGAGATGATAAAGAGAAGACGAATAAGGGCGGCGGGCCCACGCACGGAGAGAAGTCTGCTGCAGAAGAACGTAAGGATAAGATAGCTCGAAAGCTTGCTGCCATGGCACAAAAGACCACAGTAGCGCAGCCCCCAGGACCTAGTGCGCTTGTGTCCAAGCTCGCCACCGTTCCAGCGTCCGTCCCTGTGCCTGCGAGTGACCCAGTACCTAGTGCTATGTCTGTTCAGTCACCTGCTCCTAGCTCAGCGCCACCTCCTACTCAGGCTGCTGTCTCAAAGACGCCAAAGCCGGATGTTACGCCTACACCACAAGCCGTTGGCAAGACTAAGGCCGAAAATACTGCTATATTGCAACAAAAACTTGCCAAACTCAAAAAGCAGCAAGCTCAGCTCGCAGCAGAAAAAGCAAAAGCAGCTTCCAATGCGAGCACGACATCTTCTTCTCCGGCGCCAGCCGAATCTAATCCCGAAGGCATAAACCGCAGTGGCGATCTGACACCTAAACCAACATCGGCAGCCCCTCCAGGACAGCCGTTGAATCAACCTCGCTCGCCGGCGGAACCACATGACAATCACAAGAATCAGAGCGTGCCCAGCCTACTACTTCAATCAAAGACTTTCCCCCAACCAACACAGAGTTCAAGCAGAAGTTTGAAACGCCCAGTTGCATCCGACTTTGACAATTACACGCCCCCTACCTCGACGTTAAAGCGCAGTCGAACCGATGAGCGGTTAGTCATTGACGTTAGTGACGATGAAGATGTGGAGATGGACATGGGCTCCCCTACAGACGAAGCAGGACAACCGGCAGACTCTAGCACAGCACCTCGCTCGTCGTTGGGTGCATTTGCGCCCCTCTCCGATGGACCGCACCGACGACAACAACCTAGCCCGGCATCCAATTCCGCCGCTACACCAGTCAAGGGGGCAAGAATAGATCTTTTGCACAAACGAATTGAAGAGACGAAGCGGATGATAGCTGAAGCCGAGGCCAAGAAGGCTGCAAAGAAAGGGACACCGCAGCAATCACCTGGGCCTTCAAGTCCGGCTGCACAGCAACCACTCAGCCTGCCCAAGTTCAATAAGTCCAACGTGGAAGCCAAGAATAACATTACCAGCCGGCGTGATCGAATCGCTAGTTTTGAACTTCCGCGTGTCAATGCGGCCCTCAAAGAAAAGCAGGACAAATTAAAACAAATTGTGGCCGAAGCTGCACGGTTAGAGTTGGAGGTTCAGGCTAGCATGGAAGAAGAGAGAAAACTGAGAGCTGAAATGGAACAACTTGAGGTTCCGATTGACAATACCCCGTCATTAGAGGAACAATCGCCCAAGCCGTCTCAGGCAACTGCACGCTCGCCAATCGCAGAGCAACATACATCGTCGGATGCCCAACAAAGCTCTCCTAAGGGATCCTCGAGCACACTAAAACCATTGCAGACCTCAGATTCGACTTCAACCGATGCTGATGAAGAAATGGACGTGGATTCAAACTATGATGAAGCACTTCAGACTTCTATGTTGAATGACAGGGCTCATAGTTCTAACGACCAGATAGCTACGGCGGCTGCGTCTGTGGCAACTAATGGCACTTCTACTCCTAATATCTCGCATAGTTCTATGGAGGCGAATGGTCAAACACAGCCGTCGGCTACTGATGTGGACAAAGTGACAGAACAGGCTCCGGGGGAAGCTGTAGTTGATGTATCTGTCGAGTTGAGCGAGCCCCTCGCCGTGTCAGGTGTTCCCACTGGAAGTGCCGTGCCAAGCGAACCAGATGTCCCATCCAGCGAGTCCGATATTTCCATGCAGCAGTCAGCCGCAGAGTCATCACAAAGCGATGACGAGTACGAACCCATACCAGCACAAATACACGATTCCCCTCACAATCAAGGGGATGAGCAACAGAGCACAGAAGTAAGCGAGCAACTATTTGTCTGAAGTAGCTACACGCTCACATAGTACTAGGCTTTTGACGATGTTCCGGAAGAACCCAGTCCGAATCACACACTACCTGAGGAACAGAAAGCTTTAGAGCCGGAAAAAGCGAGCCATGAAGTAAAATATCGGTCCAATGGGGAGCCCCTCCTACTAACTACGTTACAGGATGACCAAGGAAGCACGTCGCTTATAGGGGATTTGCTCTCCTACAAAAGCCCCCTCTTATATTTCCGTGCCTATAAGTTCCATCCCAATTATTTCAAGGACGTGCCAGGTGGCTTGAAATCGATGACCTTTAACGCCCGGGTTGACCCAATGCGTGCTGTGTGCCCTCTAGTGCTAGCTGGAGAGCCTTGCCCCAAGGGCTCCAATTGCGAGTATCAGCATTTTGACTCGATGGTTCTTAGCGGTGAGTTTTCCAACCCCTCACCATTTACTCTGCATCAACGACTGCTCCTTGCGCGCTGGAACCAACCCCTTGTTGGATAGCTGACTTGATGACGCGTTGCTATAGAAGCCGAGATCATCACACAGCTTGGCTCGGCGGATATGTTCACAGGAGAAACGAAGACCAAGTTCATTGAAGGTCTAAAGAGGGTGCTAAACGACCTAAAAGCCAACCGAATCAAGGACTTCGATCGCATCACCAAGGCGATTGTCAAGCACAGGCAAGAATTCCTCGGTGACAGATCCAAAGTGCTGGCTTTGGATGGTAGCACCGCATAGGTTAGGTAACTTCGTAGTATGCTCACATACAGCTAGCTATGTTGAAGTAGCCCCCACGTCCACCCCTGCCCTGTAGTAATAGTCCCTTTCATGGACGCCTAGCGCCGGCTTCCAAATCTTTTTTGAGATTGTACTGCTATGCTTGGCAGTTGTATAACTCGGATCACAAATCTTCAATCTGCGACAGGACAGCAGCATACGTTTGCTTGCGGCGTTGCGGGGAGGATCTCTAGCAACTACTCATGGACTCGGCGTCTCATTTTCCTGGATTATACGATACCCCAAGCGTTCCAGTTTTGCAGCTTGTGGATTTGGCAACGGCCTATATCGGGGGGAACAAAAGAAACAAAGTTGGCGGTCGTGGATGGGCTGTATGTGTGGCATCTTATCCACCCAATGCCTAGCCTAGCACCAGATGGGTTTTAGTAGCGAGATATGCCTATGTGCATCGCCAGGCAAGAAATTAATTAGGAGGTACCCATGGATCTGGTAGTGACTCCTAGACAGCCTACTTAAAATGAAGTCAGTCGCATACAAACACACATACACATCGCAATGGAAACCCGTACTATTGGGATTGATTGAGTGATGAAGTCATATATAAAAACCCTATTCCCTATCCATTGCGCCCCTTCTTCCCAAAGCTCAGGGCTAAACACACTTTAACCAGCACTGTTGCTTATATCTATATGCAGTATAGTAGCCTAAGTATGTAGACGGTAGCCCTGCATCAGTAAAGCTATCACCACAAGCCACTTCTTCGACCCCTCTCAGTTCGAACCTTGGTATTAGGTTCTGAGGTTTTGATGGAATAATAGCAAGATAGGAGATGATGATAAGGACAAGGGCTTGGTGGGGCAGCAGAGTACCAAAGGCTTATGTCTTTGCGGCCCGGAACGAAAACGAGCCGCTCGGGTGCGGTGCACTTGTCCGTTCCAGCGACGTGGTAAGGTACTGTAGGGTAATCGCATCTTTCTCCGCCATCCAATTGAAATTGGTTGCCATCCATCAAGGCCCCTTTCAAGGTGTCGTTAGCGGAGGGAGGGGGAGGGGCAAGAAGGTCTTGGCCACGCCAATACCATGTAGCGAACCAAGGGAGACATACACCTTACCCGGTAGATAGGTGTGTCTTAAGCCTCTTAGGCAGGTCTTAGGTAACAGCAAAAGCGGGTAAGCGGATGGAATCGTCCAATAGATAAGGTAGGTACGGAGGTAGGTAAGGGTATGGGGCCCCGGTTTTTGTCGGCTTGATGAGCCTACTACCGTCTTAAAATAGACTACTACCGATGCGCGGAACTACGCAACCACTCAACGTCATGTTTTTATATATAGATTTAACCTTGGATGTCGATGTGTCGATGTGATAGGATGATGAACAGGGCCGATGCCGCATTCGATACCTAGGTAGGCATCTAGATTCAGATTTGCAACCCCGCCAATTTTTTTTTTTTTAAAATGTGTTCCCCTCGTTCGCTATGGTATGTGGTGTTGTGTCGTGTGGTATGGTGTTGTGTAGCGTTGGGCTGATGAGTATTACTGTTAACTATCAACTGTTAGTTTGGTATGTAAGTAATGTTGGCAATCAATCGCCCCCCTAATCAACTCACAGCTTCTTACTCTCGGGGGGGAATTGGCATAAGTACGTCGCATACCATACCATACCATACCATAGCAGAGTTCAAGTTTCATCATCTAGTTCTGGTTCAAGCGCGCTAATATCGCATCCGTCTGCTGCTTGACGCGAGCCTTATGCATCGATTCGATATGAGCCGGGTTCTGCGAAGACGCCATAACGGGACGGTGCGAATCCATGCTGATATAGCTCGATAGACGGTATGCTTGGAGGCTCTGTTGGTCAGTGCCGTGGGTAGTGGGCGGGTTGGAGATGTAACGATGGGAAGCTTGGCTCGAGGTTCGGCTGTTTGAGAGGAAAAGAAGATTTCCAAAGTTAGTCCCGACTGGCTAGGGCATAGGTACGTAGATGAGCAATAGCAGTTTCTTTATATCACAACTTCTTCTTCGTCGCAAGATGTGTTTTTTTATAGAAGAGGGTGGAGGGGGATACTTGCCCGTGATATACGGATGTGTTAGAAGTAGACGGCATTCTGTTCGTTGAGTTGGAGAAAGCTTCAAAAGTATAGCTAGGTAGATAGTTAGAGTAGGAGAGACAAGATGAACTGTAGATGGGTTGTTCGAACCTGTAGATTGTAGAAACAGTAGAGATACTAGATAGACACTGGAGGGGAAATAAAGACGGAGTCCGACGAGGATAATAAAGTATTCAGAACTAACGGGTGGCCGATGCACTTCTCGGACGGAGTCAATGCCCGTTCCTGGTATCGAGCCCGGACAGACTTTCGTGCCGCAGCTTCGCTAGCATCAGAGTGATTAAGTGAGTGAGACATCTAATACCATCGCCAATGGCGCAAGCCTATTCGATAGCATCAGCCTCTGGTTGGGTTGGTTGGTTGCCTATCCTGAGGACGCAAAATAAAGCCTTGCATCCTCGCAGAAGCTAAAATTGGAGGCAAACACGCATTCAAAGATGACTACGTTAGTTTCATTCCTACAGCTGCGCGCAAACTTGCATAAATATTTGTTCGCCTTTTCGGCTCCATGCCGGAGGTACCCAAGACGTACAGATTACGGACAAATACACGGAGCACTGTACTGAGGCCAGTGAGGCCGATAATTCTCGGCGTTACCCGGCCGTGCATGAAAAGGAGGGAGAGAGAGAAAGGGAGAGGGGAAGGCGATGTCTGTGAGAAATGTCCCCACACGTCCCACCTTTTGTTGCCCCAGGTAAAAGAATCGATCCCAGGAAAAGAGAAGACCAACTGGAGGAAGCTAGTACCACTTTGTACATAACATAGATACCTAGGTATATAGTAAATAGAAAGAAATATGTATAGTAAATACACAACATGATCCTATTGACAAGTCAAGGAAGAGACAGGATGAAGAGACAATAGTAGGAAACCTAGGGCACTGAGCCTTACTAAGTACATCCTAAGATGTGGTGAAAATCACAGTCAAAGCCAAGTAACGGGAAGAATTAGAGAGACAATTAATACTCTAAATTACCTAACTAGTTAACAAATACATCACAACTAGATAGATTAGTAGACAACGGCCAAGCAGAACCAGGATAGATAGATACTGTTTTGGTTACCCGTTATACATCCAATGAATTGGACATGCTCATTGTGCGATTCCGTTTGCGTAAATCGGTTGATCCGTTTTGCCTTCTTTTTCTTCTCTCTCCAGAAGAATAACTGGAGGGCTGGCTAGTAGAGGGAGATGAGGCAGGGCGATAGCTCTCGTTGCTTACTCCCTCAGAGTAATTTTCTCAAATAGCGGTACTCGAATACGTGAATGACTGGTGGTAACTGTGGGCTTGAAGGAGGACCGTCGAGTTCCCGTTTTCCTCGTGGTTCGCGGCCTACTCCAGTCGAGGATTACTTGCGGGGTAAGGGTCAGGTGTGGAGCGTCGATAGGCAGCACCCCTCGTGCGCACGGCAAGGCAGTTTCCGCCTGCGGGTCGTCAAAGCAACGTAATGAAATAACCTCCCATTCCCAGTGGTCAGGAGGTCGGCGATGATATTCGCTACTACTTGTGATTAGCTGGCCCCCCACCTTTGTCGATGCTCGATTAATGGACAAAATGCCCAGAGTTTCGGTGAGCGATGCACCCAATCAGCAGCAGCCACGCGAACAAACGATGCAGGCTGGCCGCAGTGCTGCTGACAGTAGATGACAAGCGTTCATACAACCTTGTCGCTCTTTCCATGGCTTTAACCCCTCTCCTCCATGGCCGGACGCAGTCTCATCCCTTTCAAGCCTTCCATGTTTCCCAAGGGACCTTGAGAGAAGAGAATGCGATCGTAGATAAGGCTGTCAGTATGGGTGATGCCAAGATGCGGGACCGGATGTCAAGGACCACTAAGTCCGGAATCATGTTTTGCCGGGACCGAGTTGCTTCCACATCACGTGATAGGTGACAGAGGCCTTGGGAGAAATGTATGTGTAAGGAGGCACAGACCTGCACAGGACCATGGACAGCAGTAGGACAGCTGCACATTTGGACAAGAGGGAAGTAAAGACAGGTCCGAGAAAGAAAGAGGGAGAAGGAAAGATTCGACTACACAGATGAAGGCGAACCATATATCGGATGACATTGTCTTCAACTGATCTTGAGACCGAGATTGAGAGCCTCGGGAAGAGGGTAGAGAAAACGAGAGTACCAAACGTTTGGGTGAAAGGTTTTATTAAATACCAATCCGCCCAACCTGACGCGGCCTCAGGCCGTAAAAAGCAGACCCACCCAAAAGCAACTTTGGCCAAGGCTTCGGAAGGGCGAAAATGCAGCGTTGCATCTTATGGCACCACTTCAAACGCCCCAGTGGTGATTTATCCAGGAATGATTCCTTGAGGTGTTTTATGGCGGGGTCACGATCTGCACTATGGAAACTGGTCACTGGTGGCAGCAAACAACAAGGATACCTACTTCTACTTTGCATGAGGAGTAGTACCTGACGTTGGGTTAGTGAACAACATTTGATTGGACTGAGGATTATCCGTTCTAGAAGTCATTGCTGACCTGCAGTGATGTGCATGCAGCGCGCAGCTTATAAACTGCGGCAACAACTTGCAGAGCCTCTTGCTCGACAACTGCATTTGCCCCCCAGAATACCTGTCTTAGTGTGTTCTGTAGCACAACATGGAGGGGCTGAGAGGAATGGTCAGAGTGGGGTACGACACAAAAACCACACACTCGTCCCAAACCGCCATTTTCTCACCAAACAACCGCCATGACACCTTCACTTTAAGCGTAATTTTTAGCCGCCATAATAATTGTAGAACTCTAAAAAACATATTTACATACAATTTAATAAGCAATCCGTTTATTTCCAGCTTTAATAATATTAAGCCATCGCTGTAGCATGCTTTCTAGGTCATCGAAAATGTTGCGTTTTAAAACCCCTTAGCCCATAAGGTTGCGGGCCTCGCAGTACTCAACAGCTCCACAGACCTTAGCCCTCCGCAGAGTATCGTATTTTTAGGCCCCCATTTCAAAATTTAGAAAAAAATAACAAAAATGTATAACTTACACAAAAAGATTTGTTGTCCTCTGCCCTTCATAAAAATATAAATTACAACATAATTGACACCGTTGTCATAGAGTAACGTAGGTAGAAATGACGATGGTCATAGATAGCGGTTATTTGGTGGCCGTAAGCGGGTTTGGGACGAGTGTGTGGTTTTTGTCGTACCCCACTCTGGAATGGTCGTATTAACCTTTAGAATTAATGTGACAGAAACATCAGAAACATGTGCATGTTCCATGCATAAATTTTTGGTGACGTGGTTCATTATGATTGGGCGCTGCTCGACAAGGGGGAATGCAACCCTCCGCCCCCTGTTAATCTGAGAGTATCTGAGAGTAGGGAATACCACCTAGAACCTTTTTTAAACACATCCCCACTAGCTTTTGTGGGGCAAAGTATTTCTACTGCTATGTGCATTTGGTAGTTAAAAAAAGGTGAGGTATGCAAAATATATAGCAGATTAAAAAACAATAGCTAAGCACTGCGCTTAAAAAAAATTAAAAAAAATAAAAGCAGGTTACATAGGGTACAGTATGCTTACTAATACTCTGTTTTAATTAGCAAGTGCTACTTAGGTAGTTACAACACATAGAAGTACCCTGCTCCACAACACCTAGTGGGGACATGCCCAAAAAGTTCTATGTAGGTTGTCTCCCCAATCTTAGGTCAACAGGGGGGCTATTGTCAGTTTATTTATGAGAATTAGTAGGGGGGCACCCATAGCCCGAATTTAGCTAGTGCCGCCTGGCAGACAGCAAGCAGATCTAATACTTGGTCTACCAATATCACTGGCACTGTATATCAGCCTACTTGAAGTCATACACACACTTACACTCACGTTTGCACTACAATAGCCGCAACACTATTAAGGTAAATTCCGCAAAAGGATATAAGTTACTAAGTTACCTGCCCTCAAGTTGGTTACTGTTATAAGCCATATATGCATTAGTTACAGTGTAGCAGGTGCCTTCAACTAGGCCACCACTGTAACTATCTATAGTATAACAGGTTGCAAAAGTAAGGGCGCAAGGCCTTAAGGGCAGGCGTTGCAAAAAGTAGGTTGTAGAAAAGGTAGGTAAGTTGGCCACGCACTTTGCGGGGCTGGCGACGGCTGGAGCCAGGTGCTTTTGGGTAGAGGGTGCCCCCCTACTAACTTTATGGGTGCCCCCCTACTAATTCTCTTATTTTATTGCCTTCGACAGGTAAGGCAGCCATTCCCTCAGAGTGGAACATATGCCCCCCTTTTCCCTATGTTGGTGGAGAGGTAGAAAGAGCCCTGAAAGCGAAGATACAGGGTTCAACTAGATGGTCAGGTTTGATTCCTAACAGTGCTATTTGGTTTTTGCCTAGCTAGCCCCCAGCTCCGTGCATCTTACGTACTTGCTCAGGGATCCTGCTGACTTGCAGCCGCATGGTGAGGTATTATTTGGTATAGTCTCCGTATATGATTGGCTGTCGCACATACGACGATGTAGTACTGCATAAAGATGCAGGTATCATAGTAATAGATGCACTCAAAGGGTATGTGATGAAAAGTACTAATATTGATGATGTGGAAGAAAGGAAGCTCCATTTCTTCCACAGGTCTGCAGAATATCTAAAGTGTGTGCGGTCTGTGGGCCGCGGGGCTTATCTATGTAATCTACAATGGGCGTAGCCTTGGCACCTATGGTGCCCCTCTATACGCACGTATCACATACATAGTAACGCCCTGAGCGCAACCCCAATACCCAGCATCTGTCAGTGGTCTGAGAACAAAGTACTTGGTCTGGTAAACTACAGAAGTACCTATGTACATACATACCTGGTAGGTACCAAGTACTAATTATCGGCTCCAACCCTTCCAATACTTAGCGGCAGGTGCTCACAGTTGTTATCTCAGGCGCCTCAGAATAATTCTTTGGCACACGCGGGCTGCTTCTGCTGCCAGCCACAACCCACCCCCTTTAGGGCCCGTGCACAAGGTCTAGGCTAGCGTTCTATGAATTCTAGACTAAAGCTGTCAGACTTGCTATGTTGCATGCAATACTAAGAGTATAAATTACAAGAATGGTAGCCTGTAATAACCAACCCAAGTGCGCAGCAGTCATTCTAGGCCGCAACTACAGATGTATATACTAATTCTGCCACATGTAAAGTGGTAAGCCAAATCAGGAAGGTGGCACATGACTAAGCCATGAATGGGCTCTGTGCACAATGGCCTTGTACCGCGTACATGCCATAACTATACATCTCAGTTTGTCAAGCCTTAACATCCAAAATCGGCTGTATAGGTGCCCGAGGATCAATCTATAGGTGCTTGTGAATTAATTCTCCTTTCTTTTTCTCAATGCTATATAGGTAGAGACGTTGGCCAGGGTGGCTTTGGCTAAAGAAACCGTTGATTTAACCCAATATTTACTTTTGACCATTACCACTTTCTAATGCTCTCTATGACAACGGTTACTTCTTACCGCACTATTCGACAATCTCCTCCTTGCACTCGATGCCATATTTCTAAATGCGTACTGTGTCAGGGTCTTGAATTTCTATTCACAGAACTTCACTTACCTCCTTGAGTTCACTAATGAGGGGGTTGTTGATCTTGCTATTCATCGGAGCAAGAACACCTCTTTCAGAAAGAGTTCCGTCCAGGACTTGCTTGACAGCGACCGCGCACGGAATGCCAACTAGGTCTAATTAGCAGGTCTCAACATTTTCTACTTCTTGTGTCCAAAGGCTTACCAAGTTTAGCCATGGCAGAGTAGCCACCTGGTTCGACACTGCCGTACTCACAGAGAGTTGAAGTCCTCGTTTGCTTGGTGCCATCCTTCAGCTCAACCTCAAACTTGTGTTGCAGCCTTCGCAGTATCAGTACTGTAGTCCCCGGAAACTGGGTCCCCAACTACTCACATTACGAGATCTCGTTCTCCGTCCCCAAATTGCATCTTCTTTTCCAGAGTAGCACAAAGAGTATCTAAGGGGTTTCCACGTGGGATAATCTGGTCGCGGTGTAAGCATAACCTCTCGGCAATGTTGTGTCAAATGTAATAGGCAAAGTAAGACCGCCTTACATTTTCAGAAGAAAATAGTCCTAGCCATCGAAGACCGGCTAGGATGCGTGCCTTCTCCTCCTCATCCTTGAAAGTGGTTTTAGCGCAGATGGTTACGACGAGGTCCTTTTCGTCTGACGATGAGGCAGAGATGATCTTCTGCGTAGCCTCCTTCCAAGGAATTGGTTCCTTGCAGAAGCTCTGTTCCTCATCATTAAGGAAACCAATGTCAACGAGGACCTTGACGAATTCTGGGAAGCCCGCATATCTCAAGGTACCCCTTGGCACATGTCAGAAATCTGTATATGTAGTCACCAAGCACGCACGCCAACGTACCTGACAATAGTCTGCGCCTCAGGGATGTTGTATCGCTCCTTGTATGGCGTGGAATCACGGTTGGGATACCCAACAAACGAAAATCCTAAGAGTCGTGATATTAGAGATTGAAACCCAGGAACGTCTATACGTGGAAGTGTGGGCCGGTGTTGCTCACCTGGGTAAATGTGATATGGCTTAGCGGTAGCCATCAGGTCTATTCTCGTGCCACGTTCGTCAGCTTTCATATTCCGCGACGTCATCCTGGGAAGGTGCATGGTTCTTACCTGGGCCGGCCACGTCAACAACTTTGCCGTCCTGATAAAAGCTCGCATTATTGCGCAGGGCAAGCAGAACACCACGAGGTGACCTTGATCCTGACGTGTCAGTGACCAATACAACGGGCAAGCGATGCGGCGGCTTCCTACCAGGAGAACTTGTATCCTAGGGGGTTTCCAGAGCTCTCCGGTGCCGGAAGACCTCCGCAAAAACTCTTGAATGACAAGATCTTTCCACCCTCGTCGTGGACTTCCTCGATGGTCTTGACAGCGTCTGAGAACATCAGCATCGTATACTCGTTTTGTGCCTTCTATGGAGTCATACATAGATGATCAATGCCCGGGTCTGCAGAAAGGTCAGCTTGCCTTGGCCGTATATATCATAGCAACAGCGTTTCAAGCTAGGAAGCCTACCCAATCCAATTTCGTTCATAACCGTAATGCCAGCATCCTTGCACTGTTGGTCGAGTTCCTTCATGGCAGGCGAGACGTAGCTAGTAGTGACGACATGCTTCTTTTGCCGGATGGCGGACTTGATGACAGTGGCATGGAAGGTGTAGGGGATCAAGCTAATGACAAGGTCGTGCTTGGCGACCTCGGCGTCCAGGGCGTCCGCATTGGCGACATCGAGCGAGATGGGAGTGGCATTCTGTACGCCGGCCGAAAGGGCTTTGGCCGATTCCAGAGTCCGGCAGGCTGTAGAGCGTTAGTGAATCTTCCTATCAGACTAGTGTCTCGTTTTTAGCTGCGCATAAACACACCGACGGTGACGGGGATACCCGATACGCAGAGGATATCAAGGGTCGGCCGTGTGACGAACCCAGCACCGAGCATTAACACCCTAATAGATTATACACAATTAGTATGAGAAAATCACGAGCACAGGAACAGCCACTGCTCACTTGTGTTGCGCCATCGTGTTAGAGTTATGCTTCGCAACTCGGGTGATTTGTCTTCGGTCGTGGTGGTTTCCAGTTGCAGTTGCAGTTGCAGTTGACTGAAGCTCCCCGCTAACTTTGTTGAAATTCTAAGGTGGGGTGTTTGCTACTTCCGATTTCGGCAATGTTGCTACCTCACAGAGCAGAGCCACTTCACGGATCAGTGGATAATATCCCTTTTGTTAACGGCTCCAGAGCATCAACCTTTCTGTGAACTGTCCTTCTCGACGCCTGTGGCGATTCTTCAAAATCATAGGCCTACTACTGTATTTACTGCCTAAATTGTGCGACACGTACATAAGGTGTAGGCAGGCATTCAGTGATAAAGGTGTATGTGGGGTGCGGTATATGGAAATGGGAGAAAGTGGGGTTGATACGAATATCACAGCTACATACAGGTCTGTATAGTACGCATACATTAGCATCTAGCTCTGCCCCAAGTTGATATAAAAGGTGCTCAATTCCCAGAATAAGGGATCAAGATATCTATAAAGCCCGAAGGGAATTCCACTTGTTGGATACTTAGTCGAGCCTTAAACTAGTCCCCACTCTGCATATACATCATGATGTATGCTCTGGGTAGAGGAGAGAGAATATACGCGTAAATTGAGAAAGTACAGCTAGCCCCGCAGTCAGGTGACTGACTACCTAATAGGGCTCTGCTAAGGGGTGATCTGTCCGGCTGGCCCTGAGCGCAAGCAGCAGGTGCGCTTAACATAATGTTTTCACGCAGCAGTCTGTGTCCCATGCAGCTCTGCGAGAATCACCAGCCTTCGACAAGCGAAACCTTTACAGACATCCCCCCAACCGGCCGATTCGTCGCTCCCCTCCTCATGCGGATCTTCAATTCGTCTCCCTGCAACTCATCTGCCAAAGAAAACTCGAACCTGCCAAAGAGCACAGCAACGAGGATGGCTAGCTCGGCTTTCGCAAACGACTGGCCGATGCAGCTGCGAGGTCCGTGTAAGAAAGTCATGGTCGCATAGTTGCTTCTAGTGCTGCTGCTGCCCGACTTCTCGCTGTGGGTGTTCTCATCTAACGAGTCAGTATAGTTGTGGGCGACCCCATTCTTCGATTGTTGCGAGACGAGGTACCGCTCAGGTTTAAACACGTCGGCGTCCTCGCCCCATAGCGCGACATTGCGGTTGATGGCCCGTGGACAGAGCACGATCGGCGTGCCGGCTGGAATTGTCGTGCCCTGGATGGTCGTGTCCACCGATCCCTTGCGGTACGTTACCGGGACTGGCGAATAGTAACGCAACACTTCGAGACAAATCGCTTGGAGGTAGGGCATATGGTTGTCGATGACTGTGGCGAGGTCCTTAATACTCACTGATGATGACGATGACGACGTAGTTGGACTGGGGAGGTGGGCGCGGATCTCTTCTCGCAGCCTCTTCTGCATATCCGGGTTCTTGCTGAGGACGTATACCGCCCACGTCAGTGCTGTGGCCGTCGTCTCGTGGCCCGCAGCCAGGAACGTGACGAGCTGTTCGATGAGTTCGTCTTCCGTGAAGCCGCCATACGAGAGTGCTACGGTCAAGATGTCTTTGTCCGTTTCATCCGCAAGCTCATTCTCCAGGTCTTCTTTCTTCTTACGGAGTATTTGTCGGCATGTATTGCGAAGTGTCTTGGCCGCCCGTCCGAGTTGCCAGTGCCTCGGAAGCGGCACATGTTCGTAAAGCCAGCCGGGTAGAACCCATCTACGAAGCAGAAACAGGATAAAGTCCTGTTTCGTTGGGGTAAACAACGTCTCATATACCTTCAGCACAGTGGTGTAGTTGCTATCTTGGCTCCGAACAGACCCACTATCCTGTCCTATTCCAGCAACGAAAATAATGTCTAGGGTAGTTTTACTCGCCCACGAATGAATGTTCTTGACCAAGGGTTGCCCAGGGGTTTGTGCGGCTGCTGTGGCAACTTCCTCGGTCAAGGATGCGAGCTCATGGCATGAAACCTCCCACATGAGACCGTATAGCTCCTTGATATGTCTATATGCAAAAGCTGGCATCAAGGTCTTCCTTTGCAGTTTATGCTGGTCGCCCTCGGAGAGCAAAATACCCCGACCAGCAAACGGAGTTAGTGCCGTCACGACTTCTGGGGGCTTCTTGAACAGGTAAGATTTGGTTGTTAGAACTTCAGCTAGTGCCTCGGGTGAGGCCGGTATGACTCGCTCCGTGTTGAGCAACGACCGGTAGCGAATAAGGCCATGGCCCTTGTGAGGAATCCTATTCACCCTACCCTCCTCGAGGACAGATTAGCTCAAGCTAAATGTTATTATGGGAGCCATGATTGTTCATGATGGGAATATGCTGAATGAAAAGGGGGATGTACCAATCACACTGAGGCACACCCCTTGGTTCGGAGGTGAGGCGGAGGGATTCACGGCTCCACCAAGAGCCGCCATCTACCGTCGGGAGGTGCCTCAAGGGCGAAAACAGGTTCGGATAAAGGATGAGGCGATATACGACCCATAATGCGAGAGATAGTGGCCATACCTGGCACAGACTTCCTACATATGTTCGGTCGCTAGCACCAGCCTTTGTAAGGGGATAGGAGAGCAGGGCGGAGAAGGCCAAGACTGCTGGGAGCGAGATCCTCGGCATGTCTGACGTTTAGTATAGGGAAGCAAAGCAAGCACTCAGCAAGGGGAAAGAATGGGATGGGAGCAGGACGAGCTCGATAATCATAAATAGATCGAATCAATATGCGAGTATGTACGTAGTACGCGAGAGAGCAAGAAAGATCCGGAATTTCACTGAGCAGCCAACGCGCAAACCTGGCATTGGATGATGAACGTTGAACTAGGGTAACTCACTGTCCCGCGATGCCAAGATATATAACGCAGCACGGGGGTGGAATTGATCAACCATTTATTTAAATCCGCACTGACATGACGTCGAAGCATAAAGTACATACAGTAGTCACTATATAAAACCCCTGATTTACGAGTAAATCAGAACCGGGCTATTGAATATAGGTATACGATCCCGATCCCGATATTGTATCATTCATTTACCTAACCTACTTCAGTCGCCGGAACGAGAATAAAGCGTACAGCCAAGTATAAAAGAGATACAATTCATTTCAGCTGGCGTGACTTATGTAAAACACCAAATGCGGTGTGCTTGGCTGTTGGCTTGCTGCTAGTACCTAATACAGCATGCAGGTGGTTTGGGCAATGCGCTTGGTCTGGCAATCAGACAGGTAGGTACATAGTCAGACAGTTAGTCTATAGGGCTGCAAGAGGAGGGGAGGGAGGGGGGGGAGGACCAACTGCATACTTATGTATACCCATTCTTGGATGGTGGCTTGCATGATGGATTTATATTTATTTATTTATGAGAATCACTAAACCAATTCTAATCTGGGACCCAACACACCAGTGTCGTGTGTGTGTATCAAGTTATGCTCAACACGAAATAAGCACGACTAAATAACTGAAAAGGAGTATTACAAGATAACACAACACATACCGTATGCTGTGTACAGAATGATAAGGTAATCAATTATAAATGCTTAATGTAGCTATGTATTCCACTCACGAAGTAGTAGTAATGAATATTTGTTTTATGTTGTACCGTACTTGCCTTCTTGTCTTGCTTGTCTGCTTAATGTCTCTTTGTCATGGGACACGGAATCCTCGGCTCTTACATATGACTCAGGACGAGATGCAATGCAGGTAAGTAAAGGTTTCCCGCCTCCGCAACGCCCCCAATTCCAATGCCACCATGAGTAGCAGGCCAGCAGGGTTCTCTTTATTCTATCTATTAGTTGTTCGCCTCATTCTTTCATTCGTCTGCGTGCACTCGGTGAGCGGAACGGAGTAAAACGGAGTAAGGAAAATAAAAAGCGTCGGAGCGGTCCGATCGGACTTCGGTATCGGTATCTGTTCCGGTTTCGCATTATGATAAGTAATATTGACCCCGCTTTAGCTTTACCTATGTCGTACTATCATCATATCATGCAAATCGCGAATTCAACACACACTGAGTATGCCCATCTACAAAATTTTTTTTAAATATAATGCGAACAAGAAAGATAAGCTAGAGACATTGAAATATCTATCGCGTTAAGGTACTAACTATACTAAAATTAATAATCTAGAACTAACTGCATACCTGGGTCTTTGCCAACAAGCCTACTTATAGCCTCAGATAGTGCTTCCGAAGGCCCTTACTATGAGAATAAGCAAGTAGGTAGGTCGGTTTTGTATGCGAACCAGGAAGGATATCGTAAAATCAAAACCAAAATGTCAAGACTCGATCTAAAAGGAAATCTGTCACCAGTAGCCCAGCCTACCAGTGCCCCTCAGATTACTCTCCTCCTCAGCATTCTCATTTACAGGTTCTCTTCCTCTTCGACGTCGGCCTTCTCCACAATGAAGTACCGGTCGCGACCGACCTTAGGGTCGAACTCGTGTTCAACTAGTATTCGTCAGCTCCATAGCTCAAATAACATAACTGTGCCTATCCTATTGATATCATTTTGGACATATAAAGATGGCGTCCGGACGGATAAGACATGACAAAAAGGAGAGCAGCGGATAGGATAGGGTAGGAATGGAACGGGATAAGATGAACTTACGAGCAAGCTTATTGATATGACCGATGACATTCTCGACCTGGGAATCCTTCTTATCGCGGTTCTGTCGGCCGAGGTTATTCACCCATTCCAAGCTCTGGAGGACGTAATAGACAATGGCGATGAAAATCGTGACACCGATGGAATAAGCCCAGACCACGACGACGGTGACGATATCAGTCCAGCCGTTATCCGAGTTGCGGAACTGGTCATGGGGCGTGGTATTCATCGTCCCGCTGCCTCCTCCGGAGAGCCAACCAAAGAGACAGAACAAAGTAGCGAGGACGTCGACTCCAAAAATGGCGCCGACCAGCTGCCAAGAGGGCCACGTCTGCCCGCCGCGAGTCACGAAGATGAGCCAGTTCTCCGTCAGCGCGACCTCCAGGAACAGCACCTCCTGGATGGACCCGAAGTTCTGTATGATGCCGCCGTTGCGCAGGTACAAGGTGCCGCGCATGATCCACGTACCCGCCGCCAGGAGGATGCCCAATATCACGCTGATCACCCAGATCTTCTTCAGCTGCCACTCCACGGGTCGCGGCTCCACGTGCGCGTTGTCGTACGCCACCGCTACCGTTGCCAGATCGGCAAACAGCGCGATGAACACGATGAGGTCGGGCCGGATCGTCTCGTTGATGATCACCATCGAGGTCGTAAGGTAGATCTCCAGGTGCAGACACAGAGCGATACGGTATTGCACGTAGGATTTCATCCGCTGGAAGATCTGGCATGGAAGTTAGCATCATGTCTCGGTTGAATGGGAGAGGCTCCTAGAGCCCCCGAGGAGAAGACACATTCGGTTTCTCACCCTGGTGGACGGGTTTCTGTGTGCACTTACCTGGCGCGATGTCTTAATAGACAGAATAATAGTGCTCAAACCCGGTGCCAAGAATACAATATCAGCTGCGGCCTGTGCTGCCTCGGATGATCCCTCGACGGCAATACCACAGTCAGCCTTCTTCAACGAAGGAGCATCATTCACACCTAAAGGAAACGCCATTTAGTTAGCATAGAACATATACCCTAAGTGGCCGGTTGAAAACGGCATTGTCAATACTTACCATCTCCTGTCATAGCAGTCAAAGAACCTCTCTGTTGAAGCATTTCCACCACCTGATACTTGTGCTCGGGGAACACTTCAGCAAATCCATCGGCGCGTTGAACGAGGTCATGTTGCACCGTTCCCGTCAGACCACTGTGCATGAGCTTTTCCGAATTATACACCTTGGTGCCCAGGCCGAGCATCTTACACGTCTCTTTCGCGATGGCAATGGCATCACCAGTCAGCATCTTGACGGGGACACCCAGATGCGCAGCCTCGATGATGGTCTGGGCGGTGTCTTCACGGGGCGGGTCGAACATGGAAAGCAGACCGAGGAGGACCCACGGCTCGTCGTTCTTCTTGTACGCGACCCCTAAAGAGCGGAAGCCGCGTTGGGCGAACTCCTTAGCCTTGTTGTTGTATTCGCGGCGCGTGTCCTCGTCGACGTCGGCCAGGGCCAGGATGGCCTTTGGAGCGCCCTTGGCGCAGATGTAGCGGTCTTCTCCTAGTCGGCAGTAGCTGGTGATGCGCTTCGAGACCGGGTCGAACGGCATGAATTTGTCCATCACCCAGCCCTGGCGCAGCACCTCGCGGGCCTTGGGGAACCTCTTCAGCGAAGTGATGATCACCTTGTCGATAGGGTCTAGGGATGCCACGTTGTGAGAGCTAGCCAGTGCCGCCACGGCCATCATGAAGTTCACGTCTTGGCCCTCTGCCACGTACGGTTCGCGGAGACTGAGCTTGTTGGCCGTCAACGTTCCCGTCTTATCTGAACAGAGCACGTTTACACCCTATCAATTCGATTAGCCTGAGGCGGCCTAGGATAGAAAGCGGAAATAAGTAAAATGATAGATGGTTACTGACTGCTAGGGATTCAATAGCCGTGAGCTTCTGGACGATGGCTTTTTGCTTAGCCAAATAGGCCGCACCGACGGCGAGGGTCGTGGTCGTGACAACAGGAAGACCGACGGGGACACCGATGATAAGCAGGACTAGGGTGTAGTGCAGCAAGTTCTGGATATGAGGGGTAGCGATCCGGAGATGGTGGTAGAAGCCGCCAATCCAAGCCACCAAGATGAAGAATATGACGAGCACCAGGAGGGCCGTTCCGATGCTGTCCATGACGGCCTTGAAGTGGCCCTGATCCTTCGCACCCTGGACTAACTCGGCAGTACGGCCGACGAAAGACCACTTGGCCGATGTGATGACGATGGCGTACGCCTTTCCGCGCTTGCAGCCCGTGGTGTAGTAGATAGTGTCGCCCATGTACTTGTCCACAGCGAGAGATTCCCCGGTAATGGCAGACTGGTCGCAAGCAAGGAGAGCATCGCCGTAATGGACAGAAGTAGATTCATCCTCCTCCTCGGCAGCGGCAGCACCCTTCTCCTCTTTCGCCTTCTCGCCGGCCTCTTTCCCATTCTTGTTATTAGGGCCGGGGCTAGCGGTCGCCTCATCGGTGAACTTATCCTCGTTCTTCAGCTCAATGTACTGGTCATAGTCACCTGGTCTCTTATAATCGCATATAAGTTGCGCATCGGCAGGCACTGTCTGGCCTTCCTCTACGATAATCTGTTTGGAGTCGACTGTTAGCTTTATCGTGATCTTTGCCCCCTCGACGACGATCACTTTATGTTAGAGCGGGAAGACCTACAATATCACCGGGTACCAGCTCTCTAGCAAGAATGACCTGCTCTTGTCCATCACGGACTACTTTGGCCTTCATCGCGATATCACCTTTGAGACTTGCCACAATATCCGCTGCTTGCTTCTCCTGGTAAAAGCCGACAAAGGCGTTAAGAGCTAGGATACCCAAGATGACACCGAAATCAATCCAGTCTTGCAAACCGACAGCCAAAAGAGCAGCCAGCTCCATCACTGTTTGTGAATGTGGTCAGCATCGAGCTTTGTGAAGTGCTGTGGCCGAGAGGGCGTTTGGTTAACCGGCTTACCGTATAGAATAGGACCCTTGAAGTATGAGATGATTTTCTCGAAGGCATTCTCTTTCTCCGCCTTGAGCTCGTTCCATCCGAAACGTCTGCGGCGCTCCTCGATCATGTTGCTAGACAAGCCAGTACTGATAGGCGTCTCCAGCCAGCTGTCGGGCGGTTTGCCGAGCGCCGCCTGGGGGGTAAGCGCCGGAAGCGGGGGCGTCGAGTCCGATTTCCAGAACTGCCACCATTTGCGAGGGTGGACCGCCTGGGTGCTGCTGGCGAGGCTGGCCCTGCGCTCCTGCTCGGCATTTGTGATATACCGGTCGAGAGCCTCGAATTCATTGAGGTCAGTGCTCCGCGGTGGCGGATTCGTGTTATCCCCGAAGCGAATGTGTTCTGCCTCTGCTCCTGCGGCACCACTGCCACTGGCCGTAATAGCGGCGCCTCCAGTTGCGGTTGGACTGGGTTCATCTTGATTGTCGGCTGCGCGAGCCTCGATGTCATCTTCAGGCGCATGGGCCTGTCTGCGAGCAGACAGCCACATAGTTATGAAAGGGACTCGTCCCTGGAACTCTTATATCCTCAGTACAAAAGATGGGCGGCAACAAGATTGTGCCAGATATGAATGAAGAATGATATGGTTCTGTTGTCTGTCTCTTAAAATTTGGTCCGGCTCATTGAATTGTGTCTTTCCTTGCTGAAAGCTCGGAAAAAACTCTTCAGAGCCGAGCACCTACTACGAGCAAGATACGGCAGAGCTTCTTGGGAAAGCGGGAGTAGAGACACGAAGGGAAGAAAGAGGGACGGGATTGGAGGGAAATTTTCTGACTGCGTTGTGCCTATAGAGACATGTCATAAATTATTTGGCCTGACTACCTACTTACGCACAAGCTACTTGGTAATCTAAAAGTTGCCTATTCAGCTGTTGCAGTCGGTATGTATCGGCCACACACTTCACCCACTTTGATATTCGCTGGGTTGCAATATTTGTGCCGGTACTATCTTAAATTTGCTACCTCTGGCGGGCTTCTGGTAGTTTCAGGCTACTTTAGGTCGCATAAATGCAGTAGATTGACTTCGATGACGAATTCTAGATGCATTCACTTCCCTTGACGCGCGATATCACCACTTGTACCTTCGGGGAACTGGCAACTAAGTATTTAATGTTCAGGGGTATTGCAACCGGTTGATCCGAAGGACAATGTGGAGGCCAGATTAACCTGGATATACCATAGATCTATTGGGAGCCAATAGTCCTAGTGAAGATGCGAATCTATGATGGTGGCATTGACGCAGGTTGTCTACTATTCCGTCCAGGGATTCCCTCGTCGCCAACGAGTCTTGGTTAACGTCACGCCCGCCTCCTCATTACGCGACGCAGTTGTCTGCTGGCGAGGGTAACCCGGTCAAGCTACGAGATGAGATAATATGCACGCTTGAAGCCCAAAGCGAGACCAATCTAAATTCAGGTACAGCCAGCATGTTTTATCCTGTTTTGACCATGATAGATATCAGCATATAGAGTGAAGGAACTGGATGAGGGGACGTGGGCAAAGGGGCTCTAATAAATACAGCAATGAGCACCGCTTCTTCCTACAACGTCGTACCTGCAAGACCCGGCTCGGATCTCCATGCATATGCGGCGAAAGTTTAATGTAAATATACCGGCTAGGACGCAGCCCTCGAGCAAAGGTTCAGTCTCGCGGGGGCCATAAGCGGTAATGACATGCGAATATAATCTCACCGTGATTGTGGACAACTTAGCATGTAAGTGAGGAGCACGACGACATAACCCAACTCTCAGAAGTTTTCGATGTAGTAGAAAGGAAAATACCAAATTGAAGCCGTCCGGGTCAGCACACCGGACGCAACGCGAAGCAGGTCACCAAGGGGGATAAATTTGCTTGTTTCGGTGGCGTGGGACGAAATATTTGCTGTGGACAACATAATCGAACGCTGGGAAAGCTTTCATACTGCGGTCTGAGAATCGCTCAAGTCCTAGGCGTAGCCAAGGTCTCTCTCCTCACTTATGCGCGTAATACGCACGTATGCCGCAGTGGTACATGGGTTCATCTATTCGTCATGCCGAAGAGTGTAAGCAATGAGCTGCTTGTTAGGTGCCAACTTTAAAAAAAAGCTTACCGAAGCCTGCCCTCAAGCAGAACTGCGTCATCACCATTCCGAAGCAAAGGAATGTCTTGTGCCTAGAAAAATAACACCTCCCATGCTTTCAACCCCTCTGGCCTTTTGTATCTGAAGCCACGTTACTGTTCGTTAGGGTAGGTCGTTGGCACGACTGCAAAACCATTGGAAATGCTCGGGAAGCATGTAAGGCAGCATCCTATTTCTAAAGCTCGATGGGATCATTAAGGTGGTTGTCGTTGGCTACCTTATGCGTGTGAACAGTTTCTGATGGGCGCGGTTCACAAAGCGTGAGATATAGGCCAAAGTTTAGCTATCATACCCCTATTGATGGTATATCTTATGTTCAAAACCTGACCATTGCTGCTTCAAGATGAAGGACAAAAAACTATGACACCGAGCACGGTACGCGCAGAACGACTCCATCATAGAGGCAAGGACGCTGATGATACACTAAGGTTAGGGCTTAGCACGTAGTTCTGTGTCGGTCATAGCATGCAATCCACATTCTTGCAGCCTCAAGAACATATTTCCCCTTCCACTTCTCAGGCAGACAGACCTTGGGGAGCAACAAACAAATAAATTATTTCAAGCCAACCATATAATAGGTAGGTAGTCGCTTAGCAGGTATCTGAAGCCGAAGCTAAGACGAAGACAGGATCAATAACTACCTGACTCTGATTCTAACTCTGATTCTAACTCTGAATATAGCTCTACTTTCCGAGCCTCAAATACCTAACCTAGTCACAGCGGTGGGTTTGCTGATATTGCGTATATAAACTACCCTCAGCCATGTGTATAAAATCTAGACAGGGGTATCTAGCCCAGCCAGCCAGTCAGTATCATGGAGGACGCTTGGGCTTGGCCAATCATCTTAGATTTTCAGGATACCTAGGTTAGATCGTAGAATAGCCTTCCCAGTGACACGGCAAGTTACAAATTATAGAAATTTACAACGATAGCCTCGTGAATGTCTAGAGGTAATGTGGTATAATATGAAACAGCAGATGTGGGTCAATGTGTTCTTATTAGGCTACCCCTGGCCAAGACAAGATGACATGAGAATGTACCGGAGCCGCCTTACGGCTGTACCCTTGGCATGAACCCCCATTGTGGAGAGTTGGGAGGAAGAGGATCCCATATTTAGGACAGTTATACGTCCGTCCGTTAATAACAAGTTACCTGCTGGTTCTCTAACTTCATGTCCCTTCTCTAGCCCGTGTCAACTTCTCTGCCCGGAATCAGTCACGTAAAGCTTTCACCTTCCACGCATCGCCAAAGTGTATCCTTACGTGATCGGTCAGGGAATTCAACATTAAAGTTTCGGCTATGCTCTTTTCTTGAAAACAAATCTACCGTAAACGCCAATCACATTATCCGAGTTATCTCTTTATACCTTTTCTTCCTGTGTCGTGGTGGAGCGTCCACGTATTCGTGATGAAGGGCTGTCGGCTTTCTGATGTTCGGCCCAGCCCGTGTGTGGTCGTAGTACGGGTTGATAAAGATGCATCGTCTATACGTCTCGAGTAATCACCGGTCCGAATGGATGCTTATGTGACAGTGTAACCACCGTCAACACGAAGGTCGGCGCCGGTAACGTACTGGCTGGCGTCGGAGAGAAGGAAGGTGACGGGGCCCATGAGATCGACGGGCTGACCCATCTTACCCTGAGGGATCAAAGATGTCCACTGCTTCTTGAGCTCCGGGTTATCGTCGAGGATTTTCTCGGTTCTGTTGACCATCAAGATCAGTCAATGCTGCTCGGCTGGGCGGCGAAATGGTGAGGACTGCCAATGGGTGGTTGGCGATATATGACCTAGGCAAAAGACTTACAGAGCAGTCAGCATATAACCGGGAGAGATGCAGTTGACGCGGATGCCAGCATGCGCCCACTCAACAGCTAGCGAAGCGGCCATGTGTCGCACGGCGGCCTTGGCGCTGTTATAAGGTCTGAAATGTGTGCAACGTTAGCATACGATTACTTCGTTTCACCGAGCGTCGTCAAGGACCCCAGAATGTGCCGGATCGACGTGGAGTAACTTACGCTTGGGGCTGTGGTACATTGACAATGCTACCGCTCATGCTTCCAATGAAGACCATGCTGCCCTGAGCCTTGCGCTCCATCAGGTGCTTGGCGATATTGACGGCGAAGAGATAAGTACCATCGACATTAACGGCCCACAGCTTGCGCATGCGGTCGATTGGGTAGTCGACGGCGTTGTAGTTCTCGGTGAAACCTGCGCTGGTGACCAGATTGTCGATCTGGCCGTGCTCTTTGATGATTTCCTGAATGCACGATTGTACCGAGTCGGCGTCCGATACGTCGGCGAAATGGGCCGTCACCTTGGGTACCCGGGCCGATCCGGGGTTCTCCCTCCGGAAGAGTTGGACGAGCTCCAACGCTTGCTTCTCCGCTTCCTCCTCTGCGCAGAGGTTGATCGGGTTAGCGATATATTCTTCCGAGGACTCTTTACGGATTCACAATGACGAGCTGGAGATTATCGCACGTATTGGAAGGAGTCGAGTCAAATGTACAATTGAAGCTTATCGACTGCGAATTGGGTCTCATCCCGACCGGCTTTTTGCCAGGCGAGGAGAAACAGTTTTGGAAATACGAGGGACAACTCACTGTTCATGTCGACAATGGCGAGATTAGCGCCGCTGATGACCATGCCTTGGCCCATAACGAGACCTAGACCTCTGGCACCACCTGTTACGACGCCGACCTTGCCCTCGAGCGAGAAAGATGCAAGCGTGCGCTTCATGTGCATGCCGCCACGGCCCGTGACGGGGACCGAGGGGGGAAGCTCGCCCTCTTCGGGGTACTCGACTGTAATAGAGTCGTCGGTACGAGCGAAGGCACCGGGCGACGGGACCTTCTTGTTGCCGCTCGGGGGATTGGCCATGGGCGGCTGTGTGTGCAGGAGTGCTGACGCTGTTGCTGCGACCGGCTGTGACTGGCGGGGCATGGCTGCGCTCGCGGAGCGCATAGCGCGTGTGGAGGTGCGGAGAAGTTGTCGTGACAGCATCTTGTCTAAATTCAATTATATATGGTGTGGTGTGAGAGTGGGAATTTTAGGAACGAAGATGTTGTAAGAAACGAGGGTGGAGGAGAGCTGCAGACTTGGCCAGAATTGAAAATTACGAGGAAGCTCTGGGGTGACGAATTGAAGAATTATGATGATCTATGACGATTTACAATCTACTGAGATACCGGCCAGCGATTGTAATTTGTGACGAGAGCGGTCGGTGGTTGCGCTTTTAGCTTCTGCGAGCTTGAGATGGCAGTGTTTTGCGCGATGACGTACACGGCGTGCTTATCAATGCCTCTGGAGGAACGATGAACGCCTGTAAAGTTCAAGGGAAACAGCTACAAGGGCGCAAGTACTTGGTTCACAACGGACTGGAGCGAGGAGAAGGAGGAAGAAAGAGAATCGTGGGAGGAATTGTAGAATGGGAGAATGGGAGACGGCCCTGCCAGTTTATTAAAGACTAGAGTAACCTAGAAATTGTTAGTGTGCCTGCGCTGGGCCAGGGCCACCAAGGGCTCGCTCTGCCCTTCTCTCTAACATTGGCGAACAATCTCACGATCTTTTTGCTCAGGCTCCGACGGCGGCGGTTGGTCACGTCTCAGCTCACGAATAAATCTGGGGCCCTCATGTGAGCATTCCTGCGATCTGCAGAACCAATACACCGTAAGAGTTCCCCATACTTTTTGTTTTAGCGCATTTTTACCGATTTTTATCTCTTCATCAAATCCACCCCGCACTGCCTGCGTGGTGCCCAAGCTAGGCTCTGGTCTAGGGGCCGCTTGGCTCTGACAATGCTAATAATCCCCTAACAGTTGATGAGGTGAGAGATCTGATGCAGTAAGCTTGGCGGCATATTCTTACCCGGCTGAGTTTAGAGTGTAATAGTTTGTCCCCTATACCTATGAGACTAGAAGAGATAGGGTAATTCGGTGGGGTAGCAGTCTGGCCCCCACTGCTGCACTGTTACTGCGTTGTAGGGGACTAGACCCGGCTTTGGCTCCCGGGTTATGCACCTCCCCACATCTAGACGAGCCGACTAACAAAACACTGCAAATCTAGATTAGATTGGCCCGCTCGAGTTCCTCATCAATTCTGTAGCACAGTAGCACGAACAAGGACGCGAGAGCTCGAACTATATCCTATCTAGGTACAGATTATCGTTGGGTTTGATAGCTAGGCTACCAATGTTGAGGAGAGGTGTATCGGATTGCCCGCATATTCTGCACATCCAAGGAATAGAACGCGATGTCACCAGTATCTGACTTCTCACTCTATCTTTACTGTGTATCTACCCTATTGCCAGCATCCCACTCTACTAGATAGGAAGTAGGGCAAGTTTATAGGTCATTTATCCACTGACTTTGCTTGTGGGGCAACCATTATTACAGCGATATGGCACAAGCAATAGGAGTACTAGTACAGAATATGCCACTTATAGCAGCGCAAAACTATCGTGAAAATTCTGGTCAAGCTCTCAAGGTACCTAGGTAGGCACTTGATAAACTGTAGGCATGTCAATCCGAGTCTGTTTCTGGCCGACCATTGCCTCTGGTCTGGTGATCCAAAGCCGCGCCGTAAAAAACCTGACAGACCGGTCCGGCCCGCAAAACGTCCCAATTGGAAGGATGTTCATATCACTCCTTTCGAGAGGAACAGTAATACCGTACGGTATAGCGACACGCTTATCTACGAATTGATATCATAAGTCTAAAGAGGAATATCCTCCCTGCGAGGATGTAGGCACATCATGCCAATATCTAGGTAGTCGGTTTACATATGCTGTATAACCACACCCCAAAAAGACTAGAGCCTGCCAGCCTTCCTACTAATGTACTCGGTCTTTTCCTGCCGGAGCGGAGCGGCCGGAACTAGGCATAGGCAAAAAAGACAAAAGGGAAAAAATGTTCACGATACCTCGCCACAACGGATTACTGTGTGGGAAGTGGAAAAGCGGGATCTGCCATTTCCCATCCCTATCTTGTTTATCACGACAAAATCTTCCTACTAGTACGTACCGACAGTACGTAGGTACAGTATCGACAAAGCCTTACGGCATACAGTAGTATCAAACACTAGTATTACAAAGCAAATTCCCACTCGCCCAAACCTCTCCTTTGTTTCTTGACTCCTCGAAATAGGCATCTATTTCGGTCGTGATCAACTGCTGCTCACCCGTCCCTGCCAGTCCCCTACCAAGACGCGAATCGCTTAAACAGTCTTGGGAACCCGTATCCCGTGCCCAGATACTGTACATATGTAAGTATGTAGATCCACCCACAGCAGACCCAAATAAACCCAAACTTTTTCCCAAAAGCCAAGAAATGTCGATCACAACAGGGCCGGCCAAGCCAAGTTTCACTTCAAAGTTCAGGGGCTAATTCCGAGTCTGTAAAAGTGCGTATCTACAGTATGTATGTATGTATGTATGTACCTACTTACTGCTTTGCTGGGCACAGTTTCCCATCTTATCGCTCCGAGTCCGCAGCTCGAAGCATAGGAGTATCAGGTTTCTCCAAATTCTTTCTCATACTCATTTCTACTCCACTTCACACACGATGCTTAAAATTGCATCCAAAACATAAGGGAAGTCTTGGTCATAATCACGTGTCAAATTCGCTCCATCTAAGCAAAGCACGGTAGATAATAGTCGGCCAAAAAGGACCGAGCTCTTACCCAAATTACCCGTTCATTCCATCTCAAAGGTAGGTACGTAGTAGATATTAAGCAATGAATTATATTTATATATATTGCCTCCCCCCCTTACAACAAACTATACATGCATAAGCTCGTATTATCTTAATCTTGATAATCGTGCCGTTCTTTCTTCCCATCCTCGCGTCCCTTTCTTGCAACGTTGGAAAGGGAAAAAGCTGGAGCTGCCCTGGTTAGTAGATAGGCGCGTCAAGGTATCATCAACTGTTATAGAAAAAAGGAGAAGAAAAGAGAAGAGAGAAAGGAAAGCAAGGTAAGTAGAGCTATTGCTGCTCCGTTTGGACGTATTGCCATCCTTCGAGCGTGTCTTGTGTAGTCGACGATGAAATCCTGATATGCGAACTTTTCCTGCGTACCGATTGATCCAAGAGAGTAAAAAGAAAAGGCAAATGCAAGATTGGTTACTTTTTATCCTAGCTCTTAAACGAATTTTGCGCTTCGCTATCACGAAGCCAGCTTGCTGAGTCCTGTAAAACCGTTCATTTGAACAGACAGGTAGTTTCCGATGGCGTAAGAGTCGCGGGATGCTATCGAAACGTCCTCTTGAAAGATAGCCTGCGGCTCTTCTTGTTGGCTGGTGACGCGTCCTACTCGTCTAACTTGAACATGCGGCGCAGAGCTGCAAACTTCTTCTTTTTCAGTACACCTGAGCCTTCGACGCTAGCATTTTCTAAGTCGTGGTCTCCGATGCCTCCTCCCTGTCCGAGGCTAACACTTCGTCTACCTGCAAGATGGGGGCGCTCTAGCGCGCTCGTTGTTGCGCTTCGACTGAACATGTTACCTACTGAAGTAGGCCTCCGAATCCCTCCGACGTCGCTTTGACTAGTGGAATTCCGCTTCTGTAACCTCGGACTAGGCGAAAGTTCGCCACGGAGGTCCCTTAATTGTCTAGGGTCTCGCTCTAGCTTCGTGTCACGTCGCGCCGCGCTGTCGATGAGCTCAGACCGGTGTATTTTACCAGATTGGTCCGCCGCCTTGTTGCGTCGTAGAATGCTCATCAATGAGGAGCGTTTTTCCTTGGTCCTAAGAGATGGAGCGGTGAAAGATGGGGTAAGGCCACCTTGTCCGTGCCCCGACCGGCCTAGAGTGGACGTGCCGATAGCTCCCGAATTTGTGCGGCCTAGTCCCGCCCGATCTGCGAGATTGCCGTTAATGGCAAAGTTTTGAGGAGTATGTAATGGACTCGGCATGAAGTCATCGTCACTATCAGGTAACTCTGATGAATCCTCTTCAACTTCCGGAACTGGCGTCGGTCGGGATATGCTAGGGGCAGTAGCTAAACCCCGCAGTGTGCCTTTACTTAGAGACCCAGACCCTCTGGACGAACTGGGACGAACATCTTCCTCCTCGCTTGAATCTTCGATGCGGCTTTGGAAATGGACTGGCGGTGCTTCATCTTCGTCACTTGAGTCATCAAGTCGACTTCGCCGCTTGGAACTCTGGACTGATGACTTAGAAGACCTCCCGAACAAAGGAAAATGTATGGACGATCGATTTTGTCCGTTACTAGACCGGTTGCTTGATCGTAAAGTACGGTTCATCATACTATTTGGAGTACCGGTCACAGAGCTACTATTTGAATAGCGGCGAAGGCTAGACCCAGCTGGCGATAGCGACCGCAGACTGAACCGCCCTGAGTCTTTGGGTAACTCGGTTTGCGGCTGGAGTGAGGAGGGCTGTCGCATCGTTTTACGAAAAGCGAAAGTTCCACTTGGGGTGGGACGGTTGCGCTTGAAGCTGCTGTCACTAGCATCAGAACCTCGCCGTTGCAAGGCAGGTCGGGTTTGCGTGGTGTACTGACTCCCGACGGCTGGCGTCGTTGATGATTGTGCCCGGGGTTTAGCACTGCGGTTTAGACTGGATACTGGAGGTGTTGAGCCTGACTTTTGCCTTTGAACCTTGACACTTTGCGCTTCACCATTCGTTCGCATCGTCTTTCGCATTCCCGACTGCGGCTGGCTGCTAACAGCCTTGGGGGCTGGGCCTTCTCTGAGCGTCTTTCGCATGTGCGACTCTTGGAGATTGGTGCTTGATGAACCCTGACGACCCTTCGATTCTGCCTGAGCTGTATACTCTCTGTCTTGATGATGTGCTTTAACGGACTGTGTCCTTGTGGCTCGTGGAACTGGCGCTTCCGGTGCAGACAGAATGCGCTCTGGGCGATGCCTCCCACTGTTGTTTCTACGTATCAACTGTGCTGCCTCGTCCCGGTCGCCTTCGGCACCGGCTTCTTCACCGGCTTCTAGTTCGAGCTGCCTTCGCCTCTCGGCTGTCAGACTACGCCAGAAAGCCTTTGCCTGCTCCCAATCGTCTATATCTCGAGGAGGTGGCGGTTGCGCTTGACCAGCTTGACCAGTCTCTGAAGGTAAGCTGTGCTGAATTTCATCGGACCTGGCAGGGTTTGGTAAGGTCTCCGATGCTCTACTTAAGCTTGAATTTGCCGTTTGGTGGGTGGGATTCTCCACGATGGCGTCTAGGGACATGAAACCACTGGAGTCGACATCGGGAATGTCTTCATAAGCGTCACTATAGATACTTTCTTCTGATTCGTCCTCAGAAGTGACGTCGGGTTCTGCCACTGGTGTAACAGTATCGAGTGTTGTTTGAGGTAGCGATGCTGCTTGATCAGGTTTAATAACTGCGCCGGTGGGTTCGAAGATGGCGGCACCAGACTCACAATCCGGAAACCGCCCCGGTACGTTAAATTGATTACGAGTTGAAGAGCTGGTGGCCTGGGCACCTTCTTCCTGGATCATAGGACTCGGTTGAAGTACTGCAATTTGTGGAATGTCTCGGTCTGGCGTGGCGGTTCTCTGTGAAGATTCTTGCTTGGATTGCGTAGTTTGCGCAGTGTTGGGGGAACCCTGGGTGATGCGACCGTCATCTGGTTGCGTGAGATCTGTGCCCTGCGTATCAGGTACAATACTTTGTATACTGGCCCCTATAGAATCAGGTCGTTCTTCGGTATCGGTACTTTCAACGCTGTCTGAATGATATCCACTTCCTTCAACAGAGGTCACCTCTGGAGGTAACGGTTCCCTAAAACGGGACGTATTTGCTGTGATCCGAGAGTTGTAATCTTGAACTAGTAATGAGCCAAGAGCATGATCACTTGACTGGCCTATGGAAAGTTCCTCTAGAATCTCCGAATCGTTCAACGTGCTGGAACTTTGGGGGCGTAATTCTGGCGATGAAGCAGCGGGAGAGTCAGTGACATCGAGCGGCCGCACAAGTGGCCGTTCCTCAGGCTCGCGTATCTTTTTGTCTCGGATACTACCAAAGCTAGGCAGTGCCGGCCTTGGTGCCATGATTTCGTCGTCATCTAGAATAATTTCCTTCTTTTTATTACGTCCTATGTTGCTATACCATGCACGCTTGGCAGCCTGTGGGCTTGGAGTTGCAGGTGGATCTGCCTCTACAACGGAACTCGACTCTCCAACAACAACGGCGCCCTTGTCGTCGAAGCTAACGCGAACAGATTTCCGCCGGGTTATGGCTGAGTCATCCTTCTGGTTTGGCGAGACCGTGCCCGATCCGCATGGGTCTGATGCATTATCAGACGGCGAATTTTCTCGTGGCACAGCGTTACTATGCTTCATGGCAGATTTAATCGGGGAGGCTGATCTTGGTAGAGGCGCGTGTCTTACGGCCAGTTTTTCGGCAAGGCTAGGCGCGAATCGGGCTTGTCGCGCAGGACTATTGGAACTCGAACGCCTAACGCCACCATTCTCTCCAGCCAGCTCGATAACCGGTTTATTCTCTACCAGCAAGGTCTTCTGTTCGTCTGATACCTCAGGAATAGGCGGCTTGTGGACGGCTGGTCTCTGGTTGGGCTGCTGAGACTTGGCAAGGCTCTCTCGCTTATGATTAGGCATTGCCGGTTGCGTTCCCCCAGCTAAAGTTTGGCGTGTTGGTACATCATCCAGCGCATCTAGTATGGCACGCGACTCCTGAGCACGGTTTCGATTTTCATGGACTTCATAATTCTCTTTGGGCTTGTCTTGGCTGGATGCTAATCCATTTGATGGCATATGATTAATCTGCGACTTGGGTATTTGCTCTAAATGTGCGTTATACGTTGACGGCGGTGGACTTCGGTGCGTTGGCCGTGTTGATTCAGACGGCTGAAGTACCTCATCCTTATGCAACTGCTCGGTTTCTGTTGGGTTGATATTCGGTACTTGGGGTGGCGGTAATTCCCTATACGTCTCTGCTTGAATAACGGGTTGTTCTGGTCGATCCGGCTTCGATGGCTCGTGATGAGACCTACTTTCTTCCATTATAGTTCCCTTGGTTCTATTGACGGTTCCTTTTGCGAGTTGACTTCCTTCCCTTTGCAACCCAATCTCTTTCTTTCGTCTCGAGGGCTTATCTGCGGCTTGCTTGGTTCTGTAGTCGACTGCCTCCTCAACATGACGTTTCGGAACCATTCTCCGCGAATTCGGGTCGTACACAAGTTGTTGGCCCGTTTGTCCGCGCGAAGAAGGCGAGGTTGGGGAAGCAGGTGGTGACTGTGCGCGGAAGGCTGTCGGGTACGAAAAGTTTACAGAGCCTCTGCTGTCCGGCCTGGGAGGCTGTGATGCGACTGTGCTCTGTGAAGCATTGAGCGGAGAGATAGCAGTTCTTGTAACAGTGTCTGACCTTCGTACGTTACTTGTATCACCAGCTGGTTGACCATACCAGGAATGAGTCGCACTCCCCACCTTTTGAGATGCCGTACGAAAAGTTTGCATACCAGCTCCCGCCCTTCTTGAACCCGTTGCAGAATTCTTATGACTGGCAGCGATTTGAGGCACGGGCGGTTGGGGCTCGCTGGATGCTGGCGTCGATGATTGATGGGGAGAAGGACTCCGAAAAGTACGTTCAGTCATGCTCGCAGAGCTGTCCCGTCTTTGGAGCTGCGCGTGCCCATTGGGCCGTCGGCGAGCCGCCGCCGCACTCCCAGAAGACGACACGGAGGCGCTCCGGCGGGCTATCCGTTTTGTCTGTACCTCTGCGACATTAGTCGGAGTATGGGGACGAGCTCGGAGGGCAGCGGCAGCGGCAGCCGAAGAGAGCGCCTTGTTCGGGTTTTGACTTGCGGCAGACATGAAGGCGGATGCGGCAGCTGTTGTCGCACTAGGGTTCGCGGTGGCCGAATTCAAGAGCTACAAGTAAGGCGATAAATGTTAGCTTCACAAAACGCGCCTTAATCGAATCAAACTCATAAAGCAGGTAAGTGTGTTTGGTATAGTGAACAGAAGTACTAGCCCACATGAAGATAGAAATGGGTAGATCAACAATATACGTATGCAACTAAGTAGTCAAGGCCGGGGAAATAGTGCAAGCTCGAAAACCTCTCTTTCTCCTTCAATAGAAATGAAGCAACAACTCGCGCCCTGAAACGATCATGGAATAGACGTTGACAATAGAACTTATGGAAAAAGAATAGCATTAGGTCGACTTACAGTTGTCGAAGGTCGGTGCCTCCGTGATCCGCCAAACATGTTGCCGTCGTGACGTGGGCGCGCAGGCTTCGAGCCTAGGAAGGGTGCAACTATAATAGACCCTGCATGGATAAAGCTAATAGTACACAATCGCAAACTCAAAGAAACTGAGACAAGATGACGATGCGGTTAGTTGACAGCACAACGCAAGAGGTTAGGATGTAGGTAGGGTACTGCTGCAGGTTAGGTCAGAGGTAGGTAATTTGTGTTAATAGTACCTGCCGAAAGAAACATTAAGGTCGCAGTCTGACGATGAAAGAGAGCAAATATGGAATGGGCATCTATTTGAGCCAGATATTCTCCAGTCCCTTGTCAAGGTAGGGCAGGCACTGCTTCACTTACCCTACCTACCCGTCACGGCTGCTTGTTTGATGACGCTTCAGGTGCAGGGTGCACCCCCTAACAGGATAGCCCTAAGCCAAGTTGGGCAAGTGCGGATGCCGTTTTCAGTCTAAATTCTATTAAAGCATCCTTGAAGTGTAATGCATGTAGCCTTAGTGGGGGCTGTCCGTTACCTTTAATGAAATGCCGCACAAGAGTAGAATCTCAAAGTTGAATCACTGTTTATTACTTCAAGCTGTAACTGCCTACTTACATTGAATCTACCTTGGTCTATTGCTGGGTAGGTGCTAAATTTACCTACTAGCAGCAAAACTAATAAAAAGCTCTCAATGCTATTTATACAGTTTGCTAGCATTACAAAGGTTACTTGTGCAGGCTACATATGTGATACAACTAGTTAAAAAGTACTTGTAGATGTTGCATATATTATGTTTGCTATGTTTACCATACCCTTGGGGTGAAATTTTAGGTAACCCAACTGGAATAAACTACACAATCTGGCCAGAGAGGACTTTTATTCTATGCCTCTATACCTCTTAAAGTCTTATATTCTTTACTAATATTAAAAAATGAAAGTGATGACCCTCTTTGCATATCTGTTTAACCAGAGTCTCCAACCTTAGAATTGCAGGTAAAATTAAGCACTACACTGTGTGCTACCTACCTTGGTGGAATTACTAATAAGTATAGATGTAGGATGCTGTACATAAGTATTAGTTGAGAATGCAACTTAGTGGTACACTAAAAGGGCTATGACGTCACATTTACGCTGTCCTGCATAGGGCAACCCAACTTAATATCTCTACTAACCTAGAATACTACTTAGTAAGTCTGTATGTTGATTAGGTAGGTATGCATCTGGTATGAACATATTGTGTAGTATCAATCTAATGCCAATCAAAGAATGCACCTATCTTAGTCCTTTATAATGCAGCAAGCACCGGGATCTTCTAGGCCACCGTTAATACGTAACAGGAATGGCAGTCTCACCTCTCACATGAAGCTGGAAGGCATCATTATCACAGGAACTCCTCTAACATAGGCAGGACATTTTACCGTAGTGAGGAGAGTGTGATTGCCAGCTCTAAAACTACGACTTGGTTCGGCGTGACTTTTGTTTCAGGGTTTTGCCAAACATGATGTATGCTTTGACGTGGTCATGCCCATGCTATTTCTATTGCATGCTTGCCCAGATTTGACATATTGTCTCTGGGGCTATAACACCCGGTCTTCGTTTGCCCTCTCTATGCCGACGTTGAACAGAGCCAAGAATGTTCTCCAACTACCAATCACCGGCGTCGGGAAAGCACAAGCAAGTCTAATTTTCAACGACATACTGTAAGCAACGAGGATGAAATAACTCTTAACAAAGCGAATCGGGAGGGTTTGAGTGTAGATATCGATTGATTGAGGCTATTCATAATGGCGGCCATCATGGGCAGAAAGGCTGGGACCACGCTAGACCGACTTGCTGCGTCTGTGGCTGGCTGGGTATGAGTCGTGGAGGTGGACGGGCAACTATGCAACCTCCAATGGCCCACCTCCTCCACTCTTTGCCGCGAAACCTACTAAAGTCCGAGGGGCTGATTGTGTACGAAGAATGTCGGGCTTTAGTGGGGGCGTCTCGTCTTCACGTGAAAGATGATCGTCGTAATTATCCTCCGAGTCGAATGCCTCACTACGGATATCCTCTCCGTCTTCGGGATCATGTCCATGAGCAACAGCGGGTTGGTGGTGCATCTCGTGAGCAGAAACTGAAGAGCGATCCGCCATAGTGGTGTTCTTGGCAGCCATCTTGTTATTAGTGGCTTTTTTGCCCTTCCTTGACTTCATTTTTGCCTTCTCCAACAGTCTACGTCGTTCAGCCTCTTCGCGGCGGCGGCGGCGATCTTTGATCTCATACTGTCTAATCAATGCTTCGGGCGGGTGCCCGAATATAAGCTCATATTCGCAGAATTCGCACAAATAGTAGTCTTCCGGCGCCGGCGGATGATGCATATTTTGGTACTCCGTTTCTCTGCGACGCTGCCGGGCAGCGCGCAAGAGCGAATTACCTCGGCGCTTCGACTTTTTTGGAATACCCGTTGTATTTGTACCTCCCTTTCCGGAATGGTCGCTGGATGGGTGCATGCCAGTCTGAGCGGTTCCAGGTGCGGACATATTGGACATGGCAGATTGTGTCTGGGTCCCTCTCGCGTTGGTTCCGTGGTAATCAGTACCATTAGCTGCTTGGTGAGTGCGGTTAGATCCAGCCATGTTGTGTGAACCGGGATCTGATCCGGGCCAGGAAACAGGGTTCTGAGAACCAAATGTGAAAGTAAACTGTGCGGATGATCTAGGACTTGACTTCGAAGGCGTTTGCTGCTGGAGAAGGCTTATATTTTCCTGGCCTGTTGATAATGAAATCTTCTCAGCACTAGCAATAGCGGTAGAAATGATACCCGAAGCTTCTAATTCATAGGAGTAAGCGACGTGTTGGTATAAATGCAGAAAATGAATAACGCGCACGATGCAAAACTGCTTTCATTGAGGGGTGTTTTGGTGGGCACAATGAGCCGATAGGTTGGAATGGGTGAAAGTTGGATAATTTCAACATAAAGTCTTGAACCTGATTTTGGGGATCGGTTTGGACTCGCACTTACCGGCTGGAGGTGATGGGTATTGATTCGGTGAGCGTAGCTTCATGTTTCGCCCGGTCCAATTGCCGTTAGAATCCGATAAGGTCCGTAGAGGGCTCCTTCCGTTCCGCACCCTGCCATATCTTCCCCTTCCAGCACCGGATATTCCCTGCCCATTGCTGAGTGGCCCTCCAGACTGGTAGTACGGTGTGCTTGTTGAGGCATGTTCCCCACTATCATCGTCCCCGTTCACAGAAGGCGAAGGGAGCCCGAAGGCAGCCGGTTCATTAAGGATGTGGGCGCCATTCAGAATTGTCTCGCCAGCAATCGGTATTTTTCTCTTCTTCTTGTTGTTTGTATTTTCAAACGAATCGTAGCCATCCATAGAGGATGTTGTTGAAGGTGGCGGCTGCGGTTTGGGTTGTCTTATATTGTTAGATCTTGAAGGAATTCGGAACCCCTGCTCGACCGGCTCATGAAACCCCCGAGAGCCCAGGGCCCGCCGAGCCTGGCCCATCAACGTCTCTTCCTCACGCTGCCCAGCCACGAGGCCGTTTCTACGGAAGCCAGCATCACCGCCCTGTTTTACCACGTTCTCTCGAACAATAGCTCCGGCTAACTCTGTACTAGCCGGGGAGGCGTCGTCCCTCGAACTGTACGGATAAACGAACAGAGGTGTGCTGGTTTGAGGTGCTGGAGGGTAGGTTATACTGTTGGCAACATCAGGCGAGAGTCGTTCTCGAAGTCGACGTTTGGGTAATGGTCGGATCGGCCTGTCAGGAAATAACGACGATGCAGATTCTGGTGACATATTCTCATGGACGCCTAGAATGTTATTGCGGGATAGTATTAGCCATAGGTATTTGACTGCATATATTGTTACGCAGGTACACATGATGATCGATAGGATGGTGGCGCTCGACTTGGATAACGCCCGTATAGTATTGAAAATGAAACAATAGACGCCGTTAGTTTCGTTAAGTGCTGAACCAATGCAAGAAACACTCGCGAGCATGGCCGTAACTATCAAACGTGAAGGAAAGGGCATTGGCAGCGTAATGAGAACCATGTTTTACGGTCAACCTGCTTCAGGACAAGGAAGAGTCGAGACACCACCTACCCATCACATATCGTTCACTCATGTGGACATAGACACGTACATGCAATATTCCGACGGAAAGTTCAACAGTGGCCTAATACGCTCTTGCAACCTATATCGGAGATACCAATGTATCAGGGGGGAGTAGTACGAAGGTCTATGTGAAGATACTCGGTCGACAGGGAAGCGGTTTCTCCTCTGTTTGCAGATGGTTGCCAAATTAACATCTAACGTCACTAAGCGGACTATGATCGGAGTGGGAGGGAGGAGAGGTCAGGGAAAACCCAAGACCAGGAGGTATTTAGGGACTACCTAATTACCTACTCAACGCTTGATAGGAAAGCGGAAGGTATGTCCGGACATACAGGAAATGGCGGCCAGCAGGTGCGGCGGATCAGGAGCAAAGCGATGACAAGCAATGTCGAAACGTCTTCAGGAGGGCAAGGAGGAAAAGAACAAAACACGGCTGTTCTATCGGGGCGATGGGCTGTACCGGGACCCGAGGTGGTCAGGCAGATCTCTAACTCCTCAGACGCAAGAGATATGCACAAGCCAACGAAGACCAAAGTGCAGACACTACTCGCAAGGAGATGCTTTTGTTGAGATGTGAAGATGTAGAACCCACCGAAAAGGTGTCGTTGGCCAAAGAAGAAACGAGGCAGGTAAGTTATAGGTATGTGCGTAGTTGGTAGGTAGGAGTGCTGGCATGGAGTACAGAGTCATCAAACCGAATGTATTGGCGATAATAACCCAAATGCTAGTACTGTTGGTAAAAGCACATGTGCTCTGTGGGCGTTCCATGTAATCGTGGTGACTGTGGCCGTAGGGGAAGGGGGGGGGACATTTGCTTAGGTGTTGGGGGGGCATGAGAAAGTGGGGCCAGGGGCATTAGATTGAATTTCGAAGAGGTACCTGCGCGGGTACGTGCGAGGTACAAGTATCAGCACAGCAGCCACAGCACTTTCAGGGAACTTCAACCACCAATCCGGTTGTACCTGAATGCTTTCAGTCACAGTTGGCAAGCCCTCACGCTGCCTGGTTATTGACAGCTTATCAAGCCGCGATACGTAGTAATTCGGTAAGATTCCAAACTAAATTTTATACTGTTACCTTGTACCTGCTTGTCTGCATGTGCACCAACGCATCATCCCTCTTAATCATTGGCATAATAAAGGGCTCGAATTGAAATACCAAGAGCAATTGCTAATTTATATATGAACATGGCATATTGCACGATTAAGTGAGCATGTGTATATTCCATGAAATGACATTCCCAGCCGGATCTTGGGTATTTTGTCATCCAAGGTCCAATCACCCACGAACTGTCCTCTAATCTAAATATATGCGGTATACATACCGGAGAGATGGAGGTATTTAGAGCAGAGAGGCAGGTACTGAGCCTGTTGTGGACAAGTCTTCGTTGTAATTGGCTCACAAACTCCTTGTCTCCGAAATTGTGGCCACAGCTGGTGGCCACTGCCATTAGGACAGACATGGTTAGCTTATACCTACCGCAGAATCCCTCTCTACCAGGTACGTATCCCTCCATCTTACCTTATGTAGGTAGGTTGGTAGGTTCGTACCTGCCGATAGTGGCCGATGGTGCCAACGCTTGACCCTGCGCTTGCACATTGCGCTGAGAGTGAGCTCTGTCTCCAACCAAAAAGTGACCCTCCTCTCAGACGAGCAACTCGCCAACCAGCAACTTTTCCTATTTCCCCTCTACCTACCTCTTCCACACCTTTGAGCTAGGACAGCATACTACTGCCATTTCTCTAGGATCAGCCATGATATACCTCCCCAGTAATAGGCGATTGTTGAACGTTCTTCCGCCTAGCGTCCTATAACAACAAGGCTCTCCCACGTCGCATTCCCTAGCAGCTCTCTCCATTCTCGATCCTCTCTCCCATTCAGCAGTAGCTTGACTCGAGCAACTACGCTTCCAAACAGACCGAATCCCTTACTTTCTAGCCTAGACCATTCCTAATCAAGGTAGAACATAAGCTCTTGACTCAACACACAATCTAATTCGAATCAATCCTATTGGTCTTGGTTGCTTTCAACCCCTCCTCGTCCTTGTCTTTGTCGACGTCTCCCTTGGTCTCCGAGCAATGGCCGGCACCTCTCCCACTAGACGATCGTCTCGCGCGCGGATCACTCAATCTCAATCACAAGTCTCCTCAACCGCATCGAGTTCTTCCGGACGTATCGAACGAACTACAAGAGGCTTCACAAAGACCGGATCGCCTCAGAAATCTACCGGTAGTGGGTCGCTTTCGTCTGAGCCGCCAGAGGATTCTACGACTACAACTGAGGACACGGTCCATCGTCGTCGTAGCATGCGCGGGAAAGACGACGACCGCGAGAAACAACAAAAAGCAGAATCTACCAACATGCCTTCCGTAGACGACGAGATCCAAGAGGACGACGAGTCCGTCCGCTGTATTTGCGGCCACGATGAATATCCGGGACCTCCGCCTTTCGATGAGGATTCAAAGCACGGCGTCAAGGACGCAATTGACCACGATCGAATTTTCGGGATCGAAATTACTGATGACCTAGCGGGATTCTTTGTACAATGCGAGATTTGCAATACATGGCAACACGGCGCCTGTGTGGGCTTCACCACCGAGGAGTCCAATCCCGACGATGTTGAATATTTTTGCGAGCAGTGCCGTAAGGACCTTCACAAGATATATACTGCTAGCAACGGGTAAGTCCTTACTCCAATTCTTCTTCAGGTACTGGTTGTCAAACAGCCCAACGGGTGGCATGCCTGCAGTAGCTTTAGCACGAACAGCGCGCGATTATGTTAAAAGAGTTTGACTACCAAGAATAGCCCAACTTCACCTGCGCTGCGACAAATCACCTTTTTTTGTGTGCATGAATCTAACTTGCCCCGCCCAGACAAAAATACTCCATTTTCTTGCCGATTCATCGACCGTCCCAAAATGTGTCGCGTGCCACATCAGCTGCGAAAGAAGACGCTCGATCGCCCAAGAGCGGCACCGGTAAACCCTCTCGCACATCGGCTGCTGCCCAGAGTGCCTCTAAACGACGATCAACAATGAATAGCCGAGATGCTGCCTACGATGAAGAAGAGCAGCTTCGCCGGGCTATTGAGGCTAGCAAAGAAGACACACTGCTAGAAGAACCAGATGTAACCAGCAGGCGTCCAAAAAGAGGCCGAGAAGAAAGCGAAGAGTGCGTGAAAGCCTAAGTCAAGAGGCCTAGCTCGGGCTAACCCCGTTGTAGAAAATTGGAAATTGTAAAAAGACAGCGAACGAACTCGAAATCACCGTCGCCAGCACTAGAAAAGCCCGATGCCAACACTCTCGACGAGTCGGATGACGAATTGGGCCTTCGAAACGGGTCTATGAAGAGATCACGAAATGCCGTACGAACTCAACGCGAACGGGCCGAGCGGGAAGAGCGCCGTGAAGAACAGGAGCGAAAGCGGGCTGAAGCTGCTAGTAAACGCAAAGGCCGAGCAGAGCGCCGTCGTGCCGATGGTAATTTATCCCATGTCCAGACCTTTCCATTGTACACTACTAACGAGTCGTAGATTCAGATCCCTCGGAGGAGTTGCCTCTAGCCAGTCGCACTGTGGCTAATCGAAGCACGGAGTCAGCTCAACCCCCTGAACCTCCTGCCCCCTCTTCACAACCACCCCCAGATACGCCTCCTGTGCCTCCCGCCCCGGCCACTACGACAAAGAAGAAAGCCGCACAGTCCAGAAAGAAGGGGCGAAACCAGTATACAAAAGACCGTGATAACGATCACGAAGATTCGCCTGCCAGAACGGTCTCCCGTGACGCTTCTCGGAATGCTGATGAAGGAGGCGCAAACAACCCCAAAACAACATCGCATGAAGGAGCCGGCAAACACGGTAAGGGCAAGGGCGGTATGAACTCTAGAATAACCATGAGCGATATGAAACGACGAGTCAACGGCATCCTCGAGTTCATCACCCGCAAGCAGGTGGAACTAGCTGGAGACTCGTCACCTGATTCGGGATCCAACTCGAGTCAAGCTGGCACAGAAGATGGGCCGCTTTCTACCTCCAAGGTCAACGGGGATAACGCCCAAGAGAGACCGAGCGGAGGAACGCCGACTACCAACGGAGCACCAAGCGGCAGGTCTACGAACCCTAACACTATGTTTAAGGACCTAAGTTGTGTGGAAATGATGGATGTTTTGACTCGAGATCTGGTGAAGTGGCAGCAGGAGTTCGTTCAGTGAGTGGATTTCTTGTCCTGAATTTTCTGTCCATTTACGGCGTCTTGGGAACATGGCCGCTCCTGGCACTGTATCAGCTTAGCTTATAGCATTGGATTGGCGTTGGGCGACCCGGGTTTAAAAGCTGAAGGTGTATCTCACTTGGCGGCATTTGCCGTCAGACGTTCTGATCGATTATTATTTGATCTTGTCCTAAAAGTGGCTTTCGACCATTTATCTTCTTGGACACTAGTGCTTGATCTCCTATTTCCTATTCTTCTTCGGGGGTGAAACTTGAAGGCTTGGGGATTGCGCATCTTCTCAATCAGGAAGTGGTAGCCGGTGGAGGGAGCACGAATAAGGACAGCTATGACGCCTGGTTTGCTTTGCTGACGAGGAGGGTACAATGGGATGTTATTTGCAATATTTATATGTACATTGTCAGGTAAAACCAAGTCGCTGAAACACAAATATACCCCTGTTAGCTCAAAATTGATTAATAGTATACAATTTTTGGAGCCTCCCATTCCCAGTCCCCCTGGGTATCATGATGATCCATGAACTTTATCCAAGGCCTATTTCTCTTATTACATGGTATGACCACTGCGTATGGTTGTCTCGCGCTTCAGGTCCGTATGTCGACTCCGAGGCATATTGCGATTTCTCGGTAGTCCTTAATTGCTGCCAGTCCCGAGCGCAGCAGCCCTCTTGGCGAGATTCTTCTCCTTGCGCGCAAGCTTCTCGCGTTTGCGGGCCTGGCTCATGCTCACCCGTTGCTCTCCGCCCTCGGCCAGCTCCCTCGCGTGCTCCCTCAGCGCTTGCTCACTGATATCATCCAAGCAGAACGCGCCGAGGTTTCCGACGCGCCACTGGTGCAGGACGTAATTAGCGGCCTCGAGGATGTTGGGGACGCCCCCCTTCTTCAACATCCCATGGCGCATCGCAAGGGTGTGGAGGAAATCGTTTACGTCGTTTGTCGGATGTGTGCAGAGGTGGCCGTATAGTAACGGATCGACCAGGTTCAGGCGGAAGAGCAGGTAATCCACCACCGTCTCCACGGGGACCACGCCGTCTTTCACGCATCCGACCAGGGCGAGTTTGAGCATCGAGGCCACGTCCGAGACGTACGGGACGAAGACGCCCGGCGTGTCGACTACGAATATGCCTTCGCCGAAGTCGGGCCCCAAAGATGATGTGTTGTTGTTATCGGTTGTTGAGGTGCCTGGCGCGATGCGCACGGGCGTGCTCAGCTTCCTCGTGACGCCCGGCTCCGCGCCCGTCTTTGCGGCTTTCGAGCGCTTCATGCCCGCACGGCGAAGCGCGTTCAGCAAGGTCGACTTCCCCGCGTTCGGCATCCCGACCACGAGTGCGCGCAAGCCCAGTAACGAGTCGTGCTCTGCCGCGCGCTTTTTTATCTTGTTTAGTAATTTCACGACCGAGCGCTCGTTTCTCTCATCTGTGAAAACGACATCTGTCTTTCCCCTTCCTTCCGCTCCTCCCGTCATCTCCTCGCTGGTCGAAGACGATGGCGACGATGAATTTAAATAATTGTTATGATATCTTTTTAGTAAGGTTACACGTGCGTCTAGGGTCCGATTCGACCGCGATCTCGTGGGCGCGCAGTAGTTCGATTTGGTGTACACTATTATGCGATCGCGCCCCGCGAGCGTAGATTCGAGGAGTGGGTTCGTGGACGTCAGGGGAATCCGGCTGTCGCGACACTCGAGGACGAGACCTATGTTCGAGAGGGTCTTCTCCATTGATGAGAGGGCCGCTCTATGGTGTCCTAAGTAGTAGGATCGTGTTATCGAGTCCGATACTTGGAATACGGTCCGTGGCACGAATTCCCGGGCCGCCCCAGCGGCTACTTCAGCGGCTGCTTTGAGCGGCGCCGACATTCTGGTTCGGGTTTAGAGTTTTGGATCTCAAGGACCCCGTTGGTCTTTTCTTCTCTCGGGGCCGGGTGCTAAAATGCGATTCATGTGGAATTATAGTCGGAAGCTTATTTGGCTGTGCGGGTTAATGTGCTCATAATATTCTCAAATTGTCGTAGTAGATGGTGCGGCTGCATGAAGGTAGCAATTCAGGGTCTGAGATACCTAGTGGTTCGGCCGCGATGCTAAGAAAAAAGTCCAGGGCGCTATCAGCCTTGCAGGTGATCTACAACCTGCAGGGGTCTAGCTTATCAGTGACGCAATGATGTTTATCTGCCGCATTTAATTGGCCAATTGTTTTTACCATCTTGGCGCCACTCAAAAATAGCCTTTTCTATTTTCAGAACGAAATCGGAATTGAAAATGTGGGGTAAAGGTACCTGGGTACCTCTGTACCTCTGAAGCCATCGCAGCAGCACACATCTTCGGTTTGTCGATGGCTACATTTCAACTAGTAGCGGCTGGAATAACGCACAATTGAACCCGTTCCAGCTTATCCGAGTATATCTCGATAATAATTTCATTCGCATTGACTTATAATAATTTACCATACCTATACTTTTGAATAATAACCTTCATACCCCCTAATCTAGACTTGACTTTTATGGTATCTCATAAATTCTATATGATTGTGTGCTGGGTATGCAAGACTACAAATGCTATTAGCCACTTTATACATCTGTAATACCCTTATAATTTCCAGTACCAATCGATGTCCATTGACGTACACACATAAATTCAGTGACCATGTAAAGCGGGCATACTCGGCCCTAGGGAATAGCCGACCTAACACGGCACATTCTGCATCGTTAAGACATGCATTCGCATTATCTAAACTAACTACGTGTCAGAAATGTCGCCTGCCGAAAGAGACCCGAGACAGGGACCAGTCTGGATATGCCACAAGCTGCATTATGATGTCTTAAATCCGTAGATGCTCAAACCTATTGGATAAGTGCTCACCGGCTACATCACGTCGCACCTAATAAGACCTTCCGCGTACTACAAGTAGCTCAAAGGTGAAGGATTTGTTGATATAAACTACATAACCGTGCCATCAGTTCTTGCAATAGACGATCCTCAAGCTCACGAAGTATAGGATTGAGAATCAACGGATCGCCTCGAAGTATCTCCACCTCCGAACACCTCGTGGTTCCTTAACCCCGCCATGGGAGGAGCTCTCGCATACATACCCTGTCTACCTTAGCATCACCTCGTATTCCCCGCCTGTTTGTAATGCGGCGCAATGCCACAGCGGGGGTTCTGCGAATAAGCCGAGACACCGGGAACAAGGGCTTTGTCGCGACTATTAAAGGGAAGATATCGTCCTTGTTTCTTTGTATTATAGGTTCTCATCTGAGATAGTTGATATAGAAACAAATACGATTTGAGTATCAAGAGATGTCTCGTCTCTCAGTCGCAGGGAAAGTTGCCATTGTGACAGGGGGTGGGTCAGGTAAGTTAACTCACCTCATCAGATTCTATCTGGTCACTAGGAAGACGTAGAATCGCAAACTCACAGTCAAATTACAACAGGCATAAACTTTGCTTTCTCGAAGCTTCTTCTCGAGCACGGCTGCTCGGTCGTAATAGGCGACCTAACGCTGCGTCCGGAAGCCGAGGAGCTGCTATCAAAATACCCCTATGGACCCCAGCAACAGGAGACCTCGTCGCCCTCGTCCCCCTCCAGTCCATCGGTCATCTTCCACCGCACAGATGTATCGTCATGGCCACAGCTCTCATCGCTCTTCAACACATGTGTGTCCAAATATGGCCGGGTAGACATCATCGTGCCGGGCGCGGGTGTATTCGAGCCCCCCTTTTCGGCATTCTGGCACCCACCTAAGAGCGACACGAACCCGGACACGCCGAGTCGAGACGCGGCGGACGGGGAACCTGGCTCGTATAAATCCCTCGAGATCAACTTGACGCATCCGATCCGCCTCAGTCAGCTGGGGATAAGCCACTGGACTAAGAACAAGATGCCCGGCACCCTGGTGCACGTGAGTAGTGTGGCAGGCCATTCTGCTGGGTTTGCCCACCCGCTTTATTTTACGAGTAAAAGTGGTTGTAAGTAAAAGTTCTTATTCCGGTTTTGGTTTGGACTGAAGAAGAACGAGGTAACTGATCTGAATGTCTGCCCCAGTACACGCATTCGTCAGGTCATTGGGCATGTTGAGAGACACGCTAGGAATCAGGGTCAGCGCTGTAGCTCCAGGCGCAGTTAAGGTGAGTATGCTTCCTACATATCTCATCCGCTCTCTCGCCACCAAGTACCTACTTCACACGTCTCTTTCCTGCGCTTATGCATCCCTCAGACGCCCTTGTGGGACTCCGACAAGAAAGCCTTAGTCGAAAACACGCAAGAGCTATTAACCTCGCCGGAAACTGTTGCGGAAGCAATGCTAGAGCTGTGCGAAAACCCGGAATACGGTAATGGCACTATTCTTGAGATCATGAAAGACCACGAGAGAATTGTTCCGCTGTATAATGCCGACCCTCCCCCGGCAAGCAAAGTCGACGTAAACGCTATTCACTTCGTGTACAATCAGCTGCTTGAGAGGCTGGGAACCGAAGGGTTAAATGTTTAAGTATATATATATATATATATATATATATATATACTATCACCCGTAAAAGAAAGCGATTCGGGTTGAGGGAATCAGAAACAGCATGTGTTGATATGGTAAATTTTATTCATCCGTACGGAGATAATCAGGGCCATAAACTAGCAATTGAGTTATTAGTACTCTTGACAAAGGACACTAGAAAGCTTTAGGATTTCTGTGTGGATATCTAGACCACTTCTGTGAGATCTTTACGAAGCGGCGCTAACGGGTTGTGCCTCAACGTACAATGCGCACTCCCGTTCGCAGCAGTACCGACCGTCTCATCGCTGGAACCAAGAGAGGCAAGACCTGTCACTATTGTTGTTGCATGTGTAATTTATACGAGCCAATGAGCTTCCACATCCGCTACCCATAGACTGGAAAGCTTACATCGTATGTAACAATGTTGTTTCGAACGTACCTACGCAGTATTACTACGCAACACAGTCTGCCACAACAGCTGTGCCATTGCTGCCCAGAAGCTGCATCAGCAATATTACATATTCTCTAGCTATTGCCTCGAAAGTGACGTTGTTCTCGAAGCCGAACATTTCACAAGAGGCGTAAGGTAGCGTTAAGTACCCTAATAAAGTGAGTGGCACGAAGCAATCACGATACAGACGGCCAAAGTAAATCATCTCGATACACTTCCAACCTTGCATCGTTATGATCTACTTACGTTGTAAACAGGCTGGAATGTTACACTGTTAGAGACCGTCTCTCTAGGGAGAGCCTACCCAGCCCGACAAGGAGGCGGTTTCCGTGAGTATCAAGACTACACCTAGCAAAATACCCAAAGCTGTCAGATTTGGCATACATGTACTTACCTTTCCTTTCCGCCAACCTACCTACCTACCTACTATAGGGGCAGGCACCGTTCGGTCATCAAGGTAGAAGCCACAAACGGACTATGGGAGGAATATTTAACCTGCGATTTTGTACCACAGCTTGTTGCCATCGTTTTCTACCTGAATCCATCATTCGTGACATTCTAAATACTCATCGTTGCACGCCTAAATATATTATTTGTCTCAAACCTAAACACATCCCAGGTATGCGCTCACTCTCACCCCTCTGCGTAAAACGATAATCCTTTAAATAATTATCCCATCGCAGTCTTTCCTGCTCCTGTCGAATCCCGACAGACAGAGATAGAGCGTATCGAAACACGTTCAAACATATAATACACACATATACTACCCCTGAAGAATAATACCTCGATTCTTGAACAGCCAGCATGTTGTTTCGCCTTCTTTCTCTCATCTTCTTCTCGGCAGCTTCCACAGTCGCTGTGCCTCATGTATGCTACCCTTATTTACCTTGACCCATTGAACTGACCTGACGTTCTCGTCCGTAACACGAACAATAGACCGATGAGCCCCTTACCGAAAACGATGTGCTGTGGCGCGGTTTCGCCGACTTCCCTGGTCATGTGTTCACGGGTACTATCCAGGTAAGATTTATTGCAGCAACTGATTCTTTTCCATGGGGCACTTGTTGTCTACACCATGATTGATGATGCACGTTATGTGTGCTTTGGAGAGAGGGAAGCTAATAAAATTTCTTTACTTTACTATTAGGATGTCATCTGGCAGATGAAGCAGATCAAAGGCCATGATTATACCCCCGACTTCATGGTCGAGTTCAACGCCTCTGCTGTTCAGGAGAATATTAATAAAGCTGTCAAGGCTAATATTGGGAAGAATATCGTAAGTACTTCCAGGTACCAGATCCGACACTTATGACCATTTCATCCCTTTACCTGATGATTTATTCGTCTTATCACTGTCGTCCTCCCTCGAAACTCCTCCTAAATACCTATTCTCTCAAGTAACCTAACCCCTCCAACAAAAAAAAAAAAAAAAAAAAAAAAACTGACAACTTTCCCCCTCATCTATTAGGATAACGAACAAAACGTCACGATAACTTGCGAAGGGGAGAGCGCCACCGCCTACCGGATCGTGGAAGGCATCAACTACCTCAAAGCCCTGCCCGACGACGTGACATGCCAGAACGGGCCCGGCCCCGACAATTGCGGGCGGATCTCGTGCTCCTGGAGTAGCGGCATCACGTGGTGCAACCAGCGCGTCGCGCCCAGCGACGCCTTCAGGTGCAATCAGTTTGCCGTCCCCGCGCAGGACATACTGGATACTTGTCTGGTCATGAATGACATTCTGAGGTCGCTGCCCACGGTCGCGGGCTATGAGTATAATGATGAATTGGGGTTTAAGGTTATTGTTGCGAAGTCGGACTGTTAAGGGGGTGGAAGGGGGTGTGTAGCGTGTGTTTGAAATTGTGCGTAGAACTTTTCGTCTCGGCCTTCGTCTCATGAGATAGGCACCCCTATTATCAGTTAGGTCTACTTTTCCATTGTCCGGCCTGATCTAACCTGACCCTGACTAGAAGGACGGACCTACATAGATCGTTACCCAGAATTGTACCTATGTATTTACTTATCCACCTCCCTACATACCTATGTTAGAAAGGGGAAAGCAATCAAAAATTTTGGATATCTGCGCGGTTACTTACGTACTTACAACCCCGAGTGCATTGCCGAGTGCGACGTGATGAAGTACCTATTCTTTCGTCGTGTTTAGTGAAACAGATGGCAGAAACAATTGTCTTGTTCATAACGCGAGTAGTTGTCAAATCTCACAATTTTACGAGCACTATATGTATTTTCTAGGCTACACGGCATGCAAAGTCTGCCATGCTTGGTTGTATTAGAGGAGGCTTTTGCACCTCACCCCCCAGATTGGTTATAGAGTTCCACCTTTCAGAGGTAGCAGCTCTTATTCAAATTAACGTACATTAGCTACTAATTGTTACAGCCTATGTCTACTGTCTACTTAAGCCAGAGCTAGCAGTGTTGCCAGTGCCAATTCCAGTTCCAGTTCCAGTGCCGGACTTCTTCCTCAGCGACGGGCTGCTTCCCCAGTTGCCGGCGGATTTCCTGAGTCGATTGCCCAGACTGATTCTTGCAGCGGACAAAGGCTGCTGTTGCTGTTGCTGATCATACTCAAGTGGCTTTCCCTGTCCATCTGTGAGAGGTAGGGCCGCTTTACTAGCCACTGTTTCCCATTCATTCCTATCCCTACTATCTAGTGATACTCGTTTATTGCTATTGTCGCGGTAATCATGTGGTTTATTAATATTGATCGTAATCATATCCTCCGACGGCTTACGGACTTTCCCTTGACGCAAGGCTCCCATCATAGCGGCAATCGTCTCGATCTGTCCGTTACTAGCTTCCCTAAGGCAGTCACATTCGTCGCCTGCTGGACACTCCGTCTCGCCGGCAGCGTGCCATTCCGCTAGACAGGCGTCGTGGATAGTGCAACCGCAGCCGAGACAGGGCGGGTAGAGCGCGTCGATGGGTTCGTGGCAGTATATACAGAGCATTTGCTTCTGTGTGCGCTTGCAGCGCTCGCATGTCCCTACACCACCGCCGACCGTCGCGTGGTTTTCGCTTGAGCGGATGGGATCAAGATGGATCTCGTGTACGCGACAGATACCGCGGATATCGATGCCGCGGCTGGATGCGATAAGAGCCTGAAGCTGCTCCTTCTTTCCCACCGCGATCGGATAATGAGCGTTGTGGTGCATGTGCATGGTGTGGCTCATGTTTTCTGTGCTGTGGTAAGAACTATAGAAGCCCTCGGTGCCGGCGCTCCCGAACAATGTCGAGTGGGCGGTAGACGGGTTATCTTTGAGGACGTTGAATTTCATCACCTCTAAACGAGCTAACGGTAGCTCCCACATCTGTAACATCTCGGCATACGCATAGCGGTAGCTGGTATACGTTGCGTTCCGGGATGGTTCCAAAAAGGGTACGGCCAACCAGCCATCGTCGTCGAATATGGTTTGGTCTTCCATTTGGGTAGAAATACCATAGCATACTAAAGAAGAGTTCTCGTCTCTCCTATATTCATCATCCGAGATGGAGTTGCGAGCTGTCACGGATGGCTCCGACACTGGACCCATCGTGGTCGAGCCGCCCCACGTAATGTTGGAAGGTGTAAGATTATTGAGGAATGTTTCCCCTGGGCTGACGCGTTTCCGACTTGGAGGCGAGGTAGAGGTAGCACTAGCAAATGGTCTCTGGATGCTAGCCAGGCCGGATGATAGAGCCGTGTTAGCTCGATGGAGTAGCCTGTTGCTGGGTGAGGTTGACAGGCTTTGCGTTGGGTCCGCTTCCGAAGGATGTTCCCTTGGGGTTCTACTTGGGGGTGTTTCGCCACATGAGTATGATGTCGACTCAGGTTCTTCAGGCCAGAACTCCTCAGACCCATAAGATCCAATAATGTGAAGAGGTGTATGCAGCGTCTTCGGTGTAGACAAAGCCGAATTGGCCTGGCTCTTGTAATTTGTGTGCGAGGCATACCACAGCGATGCATCCGGTGGGAAATAATCCAGAGAGAACGACGGCGCTTTCATGGGAAGGGGTGTTTCCGGTTGTGGCAGTTGTGACTCCGCATAAGCAATGCTATCCTCAGCGGTCGACTCGCTGAATATGCATGAAAGCATGGCGAGCATCTGGATGTCGCCAAGCTGCTCAAAATAGTCGAAAAGGTCTTGTATGAGTCCCGTGGCCAAAGGATGATGGCCCCATTTCACTCGCCCTGTAAGGGTAGTGCTGTCCGACGTCTCGTCTGGATGTGTTTTGTCGGTGCCGAAACGTGAAACGGCATCTTTGGCGATGACAAGGATCGTATCTCGTCGTTTCTCGTACTCTAAAAGTTCAAGCGGGATATCTTTTCGGAGGAGTAGCGCGGCATATTGCCACACGTCTACCAGATCATATCGGCCGTACTTCCGTGCCACAGCCGCATTGTGTTGGCACACATCAGCCCCATCTCCGAAGATGAGATATACATAGGCCAACTCCCGTTTGGAGGGTAGGTCTCCAGCGAAATTGTGTATTGACACGATGTTCTTGGGCCTACCTGTACGCCGTCTGCTAATTGCAGTGCCAGTTCCCGTACCCACTCCCGTACCTCCACCACTGGAATGGATGGAATATGTACCACTAAGGGCCTTTCTGAACCGCCGCCCCGGGAGATACCACATGTTGATCTTATTCATGTATGTAGTTTCCGAATCACTCGAGCTTGAAGAGTCATCGGACGCTTCCGAGTCGGAATGGTCTTCGGTCATAGAAGTCTCGTCGTTCAGGTTTCTATGCCGTGGGGGAGTAGATTCCTGTTGTAGACGACCAAAGCCGGCAAAGGTCGGCTCATCTTTCGGTCGTTCTCTAAACCCCTCGGTAGGGGTGAAGAGGACACGGGCTTCCTTGGTAGGGAAGAAGCAAACTAATCGGCCGTCGTTCGAGAACCGCGCACCACATGTACGCGGGTTTGGCGGAATGGTAGGTCGGTAGATCGGTGCCAGGGGAGCTTCGAGTTCTGTGCTAGCACTGAGCTCTTGGGACATAGTCATGATGGCGGAACCGCCAGGCGGTATGTCATTATCTTCTTCCTCACTAGAGCTGTCTTCTTCCAGCCCATCAAAGTCATCGTCGAGGTCCCTTACGTTCTTGAAGAATGTGTCGCTGTTTGAGAGATCAATTTCCCCCAGCAAGTAACTGAATGCAACATCAAGGCAATTTTGATGCTTTTTCGCAAATCGGTTGGCCAACTGGTTTACTTCTTCATCAAGTTTCTTGTGTGTTTGTTCAGCCATCAGTGCCGTTTTCTCTATGATGACCTTCGGCGCCCTTGCTTTTGGATATTTTGAGGGAACATCAACCCTAACTTTGATGTAGATGGTGTCACCATCCGCACCCCAAGGCCCTTTTAGAGACGCCTTCAGAGTAAGCGACTCCATATTGACGTTATCCCATTGTACGTTGGGCAGTTGCTGGTTGACACGCAAAATCTCCTCTTGTAGGGTCTCCGGCTCGCCCCAATGTTCGTTATGAAAGCTCGGCCCAAACATGGTGGAATCCTTCGAGTCTTTTCTTTGAGGTGGCGCAATTATAGACGCCTTCCTCTTGTTTAGGGTGATGCCTTTCATCCAACCGAGTTGGTCAAAGTGACGATCAGCACCCTTTGCTGCAGTCGGTTGAGCTTTCATGGAATGCCCCTTCCAACCCGTAATCTTCCTAGGCTTCGGAAGATGGGCCGACATGGTTTGCATCCCTAGAGTCAGCGCGCTACGCTTATACTGACTTCCACCGCTGCTTGGGCGGGGGTCGCTCATACTTGCTGTCCTCCTTTCTCTACTAGAATGGTCGTCGATGGCCCGGTATGTTTTATATGCAGCTCCCTTCCGAGTGATCGGGATATTGCGAGCTTCACCACCTTTGACATAGCCCACCGCCTGAAGGATTTTGGGTTCTGCCTTGTGCAAACGGAGTTCGTTGTCCTCTCCCCATGACACCAGTTGAAATTCTCGGTTATCAATTCCGTCAGAAACGCCCCCGCGCGTCCTCCAGAGAAATTCTTTCGCTTTATGGCTACCATGGCCGGGAAAAACAGTGACGGGGTCAACGATGTCATCCGAATGCCCGTCTCCAGTGCGGCGTAAGTCATAGAGATAAAGGTTGCCGGGGTCATTTTGGGGCATTGCGAGTAGCCCCCATCCGAAAGGGGTGTGACGTGCACGCCATACTGGGAATTCGGTCCTGATGATCTGTTCAGGCTCGTCCGAGGTAGCGTAGTCCCAAAGTTTGATACTCTTGTCGAGGGAACAAGTAGCTACTTTAGTGGTTTCGGTACGATTCCAATCAATGCCATAAATCTTGGATGTGTGGGCACTTATAGACTTGAGAGGTACGGAGGGGTTCCTCTCGTCCCAGATATGCAACCACCGATCGTGAGATGATGCGAGAATAAATGGATCCTGGCGGTTGTACTTGACTTGTGTTGCGCCAGCGAACCAGTCACAGAAGGATAGGACGGGCTGCTTCGGTTTTCGTAAATCCCACGAGTGCACATAGCCATCAACGGCGCAAGTGGCTAGAATATCAGGGTGGTGGGCGGAGAAGTTGACATCGGTAATGGCTCTAGTATGTCCCTGCAAAGAATGTTCGATCGCGCCACTGGCCGAGTCCTCACTAAGGCTCAGATTCCATACAAGGCAGCGATGATTTGCAGTAGAAGCGACCCAATAGTCACGCGCGGCGAAAGGGGACCACTGGACGTCGACGACCAACCAAGGCAGCCCATGAGTACTCAGCCTTCGTGGTGGGCTAAAAGGCGAGTCTAGATCGATGATAGCCAGCCCATCGGGCCTGGATAGTATAGTCAGCACAGAGGTTTCTTACAACTCGGTCACAGTCCTTACGAGGCCAGAGCTACATCGCGACCGCTCGGCGATATAGTAGCTGATCCAACCAGGCCATCGACATGGATGGTTCCGTCCGCATCGAATGTTTCGCTATCATAAGCGGATTTGAGTACCTTACTCTTCTTCGATGCGTCCAATGGATGGTCAAAAGTGGAAGGCATGTTTTTGGCTAGGCTTTGTTTCACACATGTTGCCTCACCACCGCCATGCTGAGCCAGTGAAAGGTGGTATTAGAGTTTCCTTCATCACCAGTCTCGCTCATTCATAAGCGGGCTATTATTTTATATATGCTCGCTCAATTCTAAAAACGATACTTGTTATGTTGGATGAGTTGGAAAGTCGAGGTAGGTAATGATGGATGAAGCTTGGATGAGTTGCAAGTTCAAGGTCGAGACTTCCCGAGGTCACGAAGGTTCAGCCTCAGTGTTTGTACCGCCACATGTGGCAGTGCTATGAGATTCCACCCTATGCAGGGTTTCTAATAATGGAATGTTTGGAAGCTGTGTAATACTAGGTGCCTACCACGAGATGAACAAAGTTGAAAATAATCAAGCGCCTTTATTGTGGGTTTAATCAAAGAGGGTTGAATGTACACGTTGCTCATACTTGAATTATTTTTCCTCGGTGTCCTTATTAGGACTATAATATTGGCACACTCATCTACGAAGTTTCGAATAACCTCATTGACAAGGTCAGCCTAGCTGGCTTGGATTGTCGCAAAGCCCCCGCCATGATATGTCCCTTGCAACACAAGCCCGTGAATAGCCCGCAGACATCTGTCGATGGCAGGCAAGCCCAACGACTTCCCAGCTTCAAATGTTTTGTTTATGTAATTCTGGTTGTATATATGCACATATAATGCATGGTATAGGTGGAATCCCATAGTCACTTGTGAAGACGGATTTGGCGGCGGTTTAACTTCCTACTAGGTACATATCTGCAGTTTTAAAGTCTCACCACAGATCACAATGTGAGTGATTCAAAATTAGAGTCGTTGTCTACAGATATGGACACAAAAATTCTGAGTAACAAATGGTCAAACTAGTACTAGTAGTCACAATTATATCTTGACATGTGATATGGTACATACGGCACCTTGGGTCTCGACTTATTCATGTCCCACACTTGCCTTTGATAGGAAATAAAGAGGTTGCGCAAGGAGGGGCAGTGCTGACCTGTATCAGCCCCGTGCCAGAACAGCCCACCTTGCTGCAGGTCATTGTCACAATGAATCAAGCCGTGGATACCTGGCACGCCTGGTAGTTGCCCAAGCAATAGAATTGTCTGCCCAGTTCTTTCCCAGGTTCGATAGAAATCTCCTTGCCTGGTAGGTACCTGGTATGCACCTCTCTCTTTTCTTACCTTTCTATCTTTAAGAGCTTTCTATCTTCTATCTCGCTTGCAAAGGCATGGTGCAACTTGTATACGATCTAGCTGACTTCTAATTACTTGTCCGTTAAGTAACGCTCTCTGATACGAAGTACCCCTCCCTCCGTTTAAAGTTCTTGGCATTACTTCACTAGTACAGCATACCACACATGAGATCTTGCATTGCCTTATCTCCAGCTGTAACTTTCACAGAACATATATCGGTTTTCACCTTTCGACCGTCGGCCTAGAACATAAAAGCAGGGATTCGAACAGAACAGGTCCTGGGGAGCAGTTTACAGAAATTTAATCGACGGGCATCCCATTTCCTAGGTCAGAACGGAGTTTGGCGCAAAAGGTTTTTCCTAGAGAACGACCGTAAAATGGCCTTGCCAAAGCGCATTGTCAAGGAGACGGAACGTCTCATGACTGAACCGTACGACCGCTCCTATTCAGGCCTAAACACCCAAACTTGAATGCGAACTGTCCTAACCATTTCATTCCCAGTGTTCCGGGCATCAGCGCCGTACCCCACGAGGACAATCTTCGCTACTTCGACGTAGAAATTCACGGCCCCTCCGGGTCGCCATACGAGGGTAAGTAAGCTGTTCCGGACTGTGCCTAAAACTTCTACAGTTATGCGCAAGTGTGTCGTTAACGGCCAGTTTGTGCTAATACATCCAAAAGGCGGCATTTTCAAGCTCGAGCTGTTCCTGACAGAAGACTATCCGATGGTGCCGCCCAAGATTCGCTTTCTGACCAAAATCTACCACCCGAATGTCGATAAGCTTGGCCGAATCTGCTTAGACGTGTTGAAGAGTAAGTACGCTATTGTCAACACCAGATCTTAAACATCCTCTTCCAGCTGTTCGGAGTCACGGGCATCGCACTCTCTAACCTCCTACCCATAGACAACTGGTCCCCTGCGTTGCAGATCCGCACAATCCTTCTCTCGATCCAGGCCCTCCTGGGCGCGCCGAACCCGGATGATCCGCTCGCCGCCGACGTCGCTAAGAGCTGGAAGGAAGACGAGAATAAGGCCATCGCCACAGCTAGGGACTGGACTAAGACATATGCCGCGCCTGCCTCCAAATAGGAAGGAAAAGACTAGGAAAAGACTAGGAAAGCAACATGTCCGGCCTGGCACAAAACCTCGTGCCAAGACAATGGAATATTAGCACGTAGTTGTCATATCCTCCTAGGCGCACAGAAGACATCGGCCTAGGAGTCAAGCGAAGGTGGCGAAGGTCTCTGGAGCAGAACTCTAATTATTTAACACTCATCAGCGGACACAGATATAGCGAGAGGAAGACCGGGATAGAGAACCATGAGGGTCGAAAGAGAGAAAACCAGCTAGCTCAGTAAGATGGTGCGGGGTGTTGGGAGAGTTTGGCCTGTTTCTATTGGGGGTATTAATTATTCTCTCTGTTCTGTTGACCTTGAGCAATCGCTCGGTTGGTCGTGCTTAGCGAGATCCTAAAGGTGTCTAAGAGGAAGGTTGAAATTATTTGCTTGCTTTTCACGAGATGTTGGAGCAACGGACAAATATATCGACTGTCTGACCTAGATTCCACTCTTATAACTGACTTGTACATGTACACCCCCGCCCAGGATCAACAAAACCGGTTGAAATGAATATGTCCTCGTTCCGTACCTTCCCACCTTTATGTACACTCTGTAGCCATACAAGTTATGATTGAATTAGTATAACATAGATGTCCCGATAAAAGTCCATCTTAGTCCCTTTAAGTCTCACCAAAAACAAAAACACCCTTTCCAGCCCTGAAGCCTTCCAGCGTGCCCTGCACAGCCTCCGTCAAGACCTTCTCCTCGGTGTCCCAACTCCAGGGGACGTCGACGACGGGTGTATCCTTGAACTTGCCCTCGCGCACGAGATCCAGGATCTCGTTCACGGTGCGGGACTTCGCCTCGGTGTTGCTGTCGGCCCAGCGACTCAGCCAGAACCCGACGAAGCGGATATCCTTGAAGATCAGCAGGCCCGTGGGTAAAATGACGGGCTGCTTGGACATGCCGCCGTACGTCACCATCGTCCCGCCGCTGCCCAGCGATCGGGCGATCGCCTGCGCGGATTTCCCGCCTACGCAGTTCAGACCGAGTTTCAGACCGCTCGGGCCTGAGCCCGATGTCCAGTGCGCTAGCTTGTCGCGGAACTCGCGCGACAGGAACTCTTCTTCCGTTATCACGTGTGTGGCGCCCAGGCTTTCGAGCTCGGCGCGTAGGGAATCTGTTTCTTCTGGGGTAGGGCGGGAGCGGATGACGTTGATGCTGTTGTAGCCCCATAATTTACCCAGTTGTATAGCTGCCCGACCGACACCGCTGTTGGCGCCGTTCTGGATGAACCAGTCGCCCTCGCGCAACGGGGTTGGAGATGCGTAGTCGCGCAGCATTCGGTAAGCTGAACACGGGTTCACGCTCGCTGTCCCCGCCTGTCGGATGTCGAGGCCTTCTTTGTTGATCTTTATGACACTGGATAGAGGGGCGGCGGCGTGCGTGCGCCAGGTGCCGAAGCCAGTTTTAGCCGGAATCACCCAGTCGCCTTTGCTTAGACCGGAAGATGAAGGTGAGGAGGAGGATAGCACTTCAAAGACGCCTTCATTACCGCCTATTACGGACGGCTGTTGCGTCCCGATCAGCGGGCTGAATTTCGGCTTTACGCCGTACGTCCCCTGGATCGTGTTCACGTCTGCTGGGTTGATGGATGCGGCGAGTGTGCGCAGGAGGATCGTGTCTGAGGGCTGGCTGGGGGATATTGAGTGTGTGTGCAGTCTATTGTAGGTTGCGTTGTTAGCTTTGGGCTATATATACCATAATATTCTTTGGGTATGGACACCTTAGACCTGGTAATACCTTGTAAAACGGCGGGGGCCTTTTACAAGAAGGGCTGCGTGGGAACGAACAACTGTAGGGATGAGACGTAAGACGGAGAGAGCTCACTTTAGAACATCCTTCGGCTCGCCGTATTCGCTGAACACGAGAGCCTTCGCCTGCGTATATCCATACGGACCCGACTTCCACCGCACAGACTCTCTCGTCAAGAATTTGCCGCCGGCGACGGCATTCCTCGATGTCGTGGCTCCGGCCCCGACTCCGACTCTGAGTCTCGTGCAACACCTAGCTGAGGATGGGGATGGTCGGAGCGATGTGCGGAGGAACTGGTCAGCGGCTCGAACAGTCGCCATATTTTCGCATAATATCTAAATAAAGACCAAGAAACTGGAGAAAATTAGAAGAAAATTAACAATCTCGGTGTTTCACTAATCTTTTTCTGCGGTATCTTGTTTGGTGTTTGTGTGTGATAAGACCGCAAATGGATGCGGGTAAGTTGTCTAGAAATTTAAAGTTTAGAGCTTGGAGCTTCCCCAGACCTGCATACGTAGTAACCTTAGTAGGTACTCTACTGATACAATGACGTGAGACGTTCTTGTCTTGAAACCGAACGAACCCCACCGTGGTAGGTAGCTCTGGTGCTTTCTCGTGGCGGTCCCAATTGGCAGCTGTCATTGGCTGCTCCCAGCTCATCGGTTGCAGAGATGGATGGGGTCTACATAGTATGTAAGTAGAGCTTGTGCTGCCAGATTTTGAAACCGCATCTTCGCTCTCAAGAGTCTTCTCTCTAATATTGAATCGAGTCGTAGGTAAGTTAAAAGCTGTTCTTGTTTTAGCTCACTTTGCTGCTGCAATGGTATTTATACGGGAGTGTGTAACAGGATTCTGGTTCGGCGTAAATGCTACGAATTATCTCCACGAAATTGCCCGCAGACTATAGCTCCATTTGTAGGCCATTCTCTTTGCTTTCCAACCCCTCTACTACTGTACCATAAGAGCCGATTATACTGGCGCCATAAAAGGGAACATCAATGGAAGAAAGCCGGCAGAAGTGAAAAGGTACGCTTGATTCAGATTTCAGAGGGATCGAAGAAAATCCCTCGAATTTACTCGAATGGACTCGAATATAATGTAGTTGGTTGTAAGACAAAATTGGCGGTATTCCTTTTCTCCATATGAGTATGTATCTTTCGCTATCATGTCCCATAAGCAACATAGCCATAGACACAGATGGGTGATTCAACAATGCTGTGTGCTCCTGACCCATCTGTTTTCTTCCTTGTAACATTACTCGGCTCGTATTTAGACAATGCCGGCTGCCCCAATCTGCCTTCGACCTCCAAACTCTTGCACACATGTCGCCGCTTCTGTTGCGGTGAGGACCAGTAGGGCAAATGTACATTTCGGATAAGCAGGGTTTCGAAATACACACGCTGGTAATGACCCTCCCGGTGAATCCAAACTGGCCTTCATCTGCCCGATACACACTGATAGAATATGCCCCACGTAGAGCCTGGCCCAAATGATGACAGTAAGATTAGTAAAAGAGAAAAAAAAAAAAAAAAAAACAAGAAAAACGTAAG
>Ga0247782_1000078_pt1 | contig 136704 bp, 139 predicted proteins | sample UWRJL019104C5_FD_179928 | JGI IMG/M metagenome (GOLD analysis project Ga0247782, IMG submission 179928) | Plant litter microbial communities from Arlington Agricultural Research Station in Wisconsin, United States - UWRJ-L019-104C-5 | ecosystem: Environmental > Terrestrial > Plant litter >... | reverse complement strand
GGTGACGGACCCGCACAACACGGCGACACCCTACGGCGTCGTACACAGCAAGTACCGCAAGATGATCGTGATCAAGGTGTTCGCGGAGCACTGCGTCTGCGTGCCCGTCTACTCACACTGTGGCCGCGGCCTAGAAGGTAAGGACCCCGTCCTCTCGGACGAGTACGTGAGTATTCGTGACGTCGCTGATCCCAATCCTGAACCTTCTGAGTGCGCCCATCTCCCGTTACTTGCAGTGGCTGATAAGGAGTTTCGTGGCAAGATCATTACAGGTAAGTCGAACGTTAAGCTATCGGAGTTCTGCTCCCATCGGTATAATGTTCCCGCTACCATTGAGGGAATGCTTGATAGGAAAAGCTTTTCGAAGCAGCGACTTTTTGACCTTGTGAAGTTGATAAGTATGTAGAGTCATCAGTTATATCCTATTCACAAGCGGAAATATTCAAAACAACAGGTTCAAAGTTATCACGTTTTATCGCACTAGGTAACTACCTAGAGGTAATATAGTGAACACTTAGCGAAAACATGGTACAGACGAATAAGTGGCACAACGACTGTTTGACACAATCTACCTTAACAAACGTAGGAAACATATACCTGCATACTATATATAAATAAGTCTTGTGAGCATCGGAATCCGTCTAGTAAAGCGTAGGAAGTTGAGAAACAGCCTCTTTAAAACCTGGGGTTTGTTATCGACCCGACCATTGGGATAAAAGGCTGAGGTTGGTGCGGCAAGCTAATAAGGAGTGGTGTGCATATGTAGCTATTAGAGCAAACAAATATGAAATGTGCCAAACGCGCCCCTTAGAGGGATTTACAGTGCTGTAGATTCGAGCCCTACGCGGCCGATATATATAATGCATTCATCTTAGCCGGCGTTAAATAGTCACTACCCAGTGTTGTTACATCGTTGTCGAGACACATGACTATCTCGGCCGATAGTCTTGCAGGGCAAAATTGCACGGATCGCCTGTAATGCTGAGCCACAGTACGCCACAGAGCCTAGCCTATTAGAAACTCCGCAATATACACCCCGGCTTAGCCCATTTGGTTTACAATTGGCCTTTCCGCCTTAGGTAAGGCCATATCTAAGCCCACTTTAAAAAAAAACAACAAGGGACAAAGATCCAATTGACATATGTTTTCTCCATTTTACCACACCTTTATCTATCATTACAGGGCTACAGCTTCTAACCAGCTCACTAGCACAGGAGTAAGGCACTTTGGCGGAGTGGTTAACGCGCGGGCCTGCTAAGCCCGTCTCTTCGGAGGCCAGGGTTCGAATCCCTGAGGTGTCGATAATCTATCTTTTTCCACTTCTGTGATTCTTTTTTCCGCCATCGCGAAAGTCCAATTGCAAACCATTTTTGGTTTGTTAACTGTTGTGGTGTTGAAACATAACAACAGTACCAATTACATCTATTTGTTTAACTTCTGTTTTGTCTCTGATTTGCGACTTCCTTCATGGCGATCTGAGGGCGTATCTTACTGGCTTACTTTTGCATTGCCGACTAAAACTGAGTTAGATAATGCTTCAGTTCCGAGGATGCGCTTGCTGCTATTGCGCTAACTAATGTGGTGAGCTTAGTAAGGTACGCCCGTTAGCCGGCGAGTACGATTCCCCCTAGTAGATAGGTACCTACCTACTTATTGTTGTTCTCCACGCTTTTCTTCAATGCTTTGCAAATACCTTCCTCACAGCTCCGCAAACAACCAGCGTCGTTTTAACGTTAATTATAAGCTTATGAGTGCTGTGTCGCTTACAATACGGCGTATTCGTTCAATTGCTTATCTAGTAATCAGCACTGGTTGCGCAGAAAGTACCTGGCCAGCGAGGGCCACCATAAATAAGCTTTAATTACAGATGCACATCTACATGTCATCTTCCTTCGAAGAACATTACTATGTGGATAAGTCGTCCCGACGAAGGACCCTTTACCGCTGAACGGAAGGAAGGATACTCAATAGCTGATTCGATGACATGAAGTCTTTCGCACTTAAACCTCTTCAGATGTCTATGATCCCGAAATCTATTGAAAGTCGGAAATCCAGGTGCGGTGTTCGTGATACCTTGGCAAAATAGGTATTACGAACCCACCCCTAGTCACTTGGTGTTCCCCTTTGCCTGGTCATTCACCCAGCCCACAAGAATCGAAGCGAAGTGAGCCCAGAGCAGCCCATATCGTCCTAGGTGTCTAATCTGTCTTAGCAATTAAGACTGCCCGCTATGAAGGCAGGACCATATCGTACTTACCTTGCATCTTCGCAATGCTAACCAATTGGCACAAAGTGTTACTTCGTATACTACGGCCCGGCACGGGTCTATACACGTTAGACTGGTGCTATATATAGAGTAGTCATTAAGCCTTGGGGAGGGGGCTGCCACCGTAACCTGGAAAGCTGCCTTGTGCATACGAGACAGAGCTAAGAAATCTCACGATGGTCTGCAGCTTCAAGGCACAGTCGAAGGCGACTACTCGGTGCCTGGTCGTCGTACGAGGTCTGATTTCAGCTGGACTGTGGAGCTAAGATTCGGTGAAGGTCGTACCTGCATTATAAGGATGCATGCCTTTCATCGCTGTTAATGTGAGAATCAGTCAGGCAACTTTCACTCTGATTCAAAATCTCTGAGCCGCAACCACTAGTTCCTCACCTGCTCCTCACCTGCCAAAGACGAGAGGAAGGAACAATACAAGCAATGCTGCTATTCAATAGCAAGCTGGGCCTGGCCACAGGGCTTCTCCTAGCCCTGAGCCAAGTTGCGCAAGCGGAGCCGACTCGAGCCATCCGCGCACCCCTGAACGCTCCCGTGCCCCGTGGCGCGGAGTCCAAATGCAGCACCGGCCCCTCCTCCCCGGCCTCACCATCACCATCACCATCGCCGACGGGCCATCCGATCCCCTCGGGACCGGGCTCGCCATGCTACAGACCGGAATGGGACGACCCCAACATCATCATCGACGATCTCTGCAAGTGCGACTACTACGACCCGGAGATGGAATACGCCGCCAACGTGGAGTGCTGGACCGAGTGCAAGCCGTACGTCGACTCGGAGCGCAAGAGCGTGCCGCAGTTCAAGGATAGCTTGTCTGCTTGCATCACTGGGTGCTATGGCACTTTCGAGAAGCAAGCCAAGAGACAGGACGACTGGTTTTGCCACGCTATCAATTTTGTTGAGGGCGAACTGTGCGAGTTTCTTGGAGTGATTGGCGGAGTTGAGTATGATCCGTGGGGAAAGAACTGCTTCAGGGTCCCTGAGCTCGGAACTGGTTAAGTGTTGCGGTTGGTCCTTCGATTGGCGACATTAAGCCGCTTGGCTTAGCTCGGGTTGGCGGGGGGTGGAATGGTCTGGCTATGTCTATCACCGTGGTTTACATGTTAAGGAGATGCATCGTGTCAGCTGTAACCCGTTCCTAGTAACCTGAGAACACTAATCCACAACTCATGATCTAGGCCTAACCTTAAATTTGGCTAAGCTGGTGCTTTACATAACTTGAGAATCTCCTTAGCAGGTAAACTGGGAGGACCCCCATAGCAACGGAGTTCTCATATTCATGTACAAAATTTAATTCGATTTATATATCACTATCTTCGTGGCACATTAGCTCTGAGTATCACTAAGAAGAATATGTCGGTTCTATATACAATAATCAGTGTAATATCTCAATAACTCTTATAGACACTGAGAGTAGTAGTCATTCAATGGCTTGCATGTGGTTCCTGAAGCACAAGCAGTGCATCCAGTCCAGTTGATGCCTCCGCATTGGCTAGAACATACATGCATACGTTAGTACGTCTACGTAGAAGAGACGGTCAAGACCGTGGGACGTTCTACTCACTTGTATTGGGCAGCTGTGCACCCTGAGGTGGTTGTCGTAGCAGGCGCTGATGTGGTCGAAGTCGTCGTCACAGGGACCTTAGTAGTAGAAGTCGATAGAGTGGTGCTAGACTTCGTGGTGCTCGAAGAACCACCACCGGGCGAACCTAACTCGTGCCATTAACCCTCTGCAGTCAAACATACGTAACGTTCTCTCAGGCCTGCTCACCGCCAGATCCGACGGATGTAGTGAGGCTTCCACTCTCGATATAGACGCCGGAGAAGTAGAGGTCCTCGGTCGAGTCGGAGTAGCCGTCGCGTGGCAGCTCCAACACGCCCAGGTGCCAGTCGGCGCCGTTGCTGGAGGTGGACACCGAAACGGCTGAGACGGTCAACTTGAGGTCATCGGACCCTGTCGAGTGCCAGAATGCGACGGTGTTGGCGGAGAAGTCGATCTCGTACGCCACGTTGTGCCACACGTCGGCGGTGAACTCGGTCTGCCACTTCGTCTGCCCGCTCGTCATCCAGCGGAGGTTGGGGTCCGAGGTTCCGCTGGACCCGCTCAGCCAGCCAATCTTCATCTCGGTGAAGTGGCTCTCAAAGAAGTTGACCTGGTGTTCGCGCGTCGTGGCCGGCGCATTCGTGTTGCTGCGCTTCATGCTGAAGTGGTACCACACCTTGCCCTTGTTGATTGGGGCCGTGGTCTGGGGGATCAGCTCCGTGCGTCGCATGTTCTGACCATTCCAGTATGCCGTGGAAGTCAGAGTGATCTTGACGCCCTGCTTCGAGCTCGTGTCGGCGGGATTCTTAAAGTCGGATGATAGGCTCACGTAGTCGCTCACGGCGCCACTACCGTGGATGTACCATTGGTAGGGGCCGACTTGGTTCGCCCAGGACCATTTCTCAAGGTCCTTGGCCGATGACATATCGTTGAACCGGCCATCCCATAGCACCGTGCCACAGGCTGCGAGTTGGCTGCTCGCCAATGTGAGAAGCCAAGAGTACTTCATTTTGAAAACAGTATGATCCCTAGAGAGTGATTCGCACCGAAGTTTTCTAAGAAATTGGGGTATCAAAAGGCAACCTTTATCGGCGAAGAGTGCTCACGGACTGTACACTAGAATGATATCCATGGCACCGGGTCTCACTGAGATATAAAGGTCCAAACACGGAGCCATAACGACGTAACGATGCTGAGCGAAAATGGTCTAGTATCCCTGCCACGACAAGAAATGGGAGTAACAATTGGGAAAGTGGGAGGTATAAGGCTCCGTGCTCCGTTTCTGAAACAAGAGGTAGAAGGCATCACGGTCCTTGTCATAGTCACGTTTGCAACATTCGCATCTCCACCGAGTTCTCGGAGTGTGGGCGCGCTGTGCGGTGGCTAGGAAATTGCACCAATAGAGCCAACGGCCGATTGGCCGTTTCCGAGCCACTACGGCTACTCGGGATCTGCACCCGAAGCTACTTACGTGGACAGCTCCGCAAGGGAAAAGAGAACGGAAGACTGTGGAAGTGAACTATTTTTATCAACGATTAGCTACTACCTTTAAGAATTCTGAGTGCTTTGGTCACGATCTCCTTTTGGCACGCGACGCGGGCGAGAGGGAGCCGCATCGAATATGGATGCCAATGGCAGAAGGTTCCCAGGAATTGAACGCTGCATTTCATATAAGTAGTCTAAAATTAGTGCTTGGATTTAGTTTCGCGTAATATAGAGAACAGGATCATCTGATGCCCTCATTATGAGATCTCTGACAGGTATGATAAGTAAGGTTAGCTGGTAGGTAGAGACTGGTAACTCGCAGTGGACTCCATGAGGCTATTTCGGCAGGGTTTTCGCGAAAAGTTCTCCTTCCTAGTCTTGTTTCAAGACCTCATATTGTATTTAGGCTACCTAGCAGGTAGCATGGGGCGGTGCACCACATCTGGCTCACCTATAATTCTGCATACTGGTTGTTCGGAGCTTTTGTATCTTGACCAACTCGACTGTAGAAACTTCGAATCTGTGTACTAAGGGAGCGCCACACCTAGCACACCGCCACACCTCAACCCAAACGAACTGTCCAGCCACTGCCGCTCAAGCCGTACCGATGAGCACAAGCTAATAAATGTACGTAATCTACATCATAGGCATAGGCCTCCGAGAAGGCCACACTAGTTGTAGGCCGTAAGAGACAAATGTGGTAAATCCCCGGTAGCCGCGTTGTACGCCGCGTAAATGCAGTTACGAGCTGCTGAATGGCTACTGTAGAGAGTGAATTGCTAATGAAGAAGGCCTTTGACCCTCCTAGCGTGCGCAGGTAATAAAGCATGGGTCTTCGTGCTGCTCCTCTCCGGTATGTTCTCATTTGTTGTGGAACCTGACTTCCCCAGATTCCCATGAGCTGGGGTAGTTCAAGTTCTGCCGCTTTAAAGCTTAAATAAAACCATCGAGGTTCTACAGCATAGCTACTCTCCCTGATCCTTACCTCTCTTGTCAGCCCACATATAAGGTACGTCTGAGCCCATTGGCTCGATGCTGGCTGGCGCTGTCAGAAACAACATCATAAAGCCACTTATCGGAGAAGGTGAGGGGGAAAGCCCAATCACGGAAGAAAGGGACCTTGGGGAGGCTTAGACTTTTTACAACTAGCACTACTTGCTATACACCATCTACTATGACAGCAAGCCTCGGCGCTGTGGCACATATGCAAATGCACTAGGGATCCCAACATCCAATGATTGATGTCCACTAATACACGATCCGATCCGATCCGGCTGGTTATAACTAGCATCTACATACGTAGCGACTGCTAGTGATCCCACAAGACTTGCTTTTTCCCCTTCAGATCACCAGGTTTTGGGGACGCGACGACCACCCCGTGCCTTTGCTCTTCAGCACTACCTAATAAATATTGGTGTTGAACCTAGCGGTCAGCTACTGCAATGCGCGAATCTGGTGCAGGATCTAGGGTTACACTAAGCCGTGGCCCGCATTTCAGGTGGTCGCGACCCAGATGCCCTCATCCCGATACCGTCGGACAGATCGTTGATCATTGTCCCAAAAGCAAATGTTTCTGTCTCGGGATCCGACGCCAATGACGCACAGTTCCCGTCTACGGGGTGGCACTAGTTCCTACTGATAAGGATGTTGGGCCATATAGAGCAATACCCGCTCTAGAGGGAGAGGGTGTGTTTCCGCGTTCTTCAAAGCACTGCTCTGCAATCAGCGGCATATCACGGTAGCAGAATATTACTGAAAATGGGCAGACTCTCTCAGATTGTGTCCCTTCTCCCTCTTACGGTGAGGATAACGACTGATGAGTAGAGAGATAGGATATGGCCTAGCTAATTCTAGCCATAGGATACGCTTGCCTCTGCGGTTAATCTATGTCTTTCGGGAGTTACCTGGGGAGATCCCCGTCTCGATCTCTTCGGACTTGCTCCCGACGACTCCATCTGGCACAAGTTCTACACCGGCTATGACTGGCAGCCGAAGCAGTTCGAGCGCATCCCCTCTGCGGCAGCGAGTTGCCCTTCCGTCTCCTCTTGGGGCGATGGCCGCCTCGATATCGTATGGCCTAGCACGACGGACGGAAATGTGCTTCACAAGTACTTCGACGGCGGAAGCTGGGGGCCCTCCTGGGAAGACGCCGTAGACCTCGGCGGCGAGATCGATCTGCTTGATACATCTTCCTGGGGTAAGGGCCGTCTTGACATCGTCGGCAATGCCCTCAATGGCTCTTACATGCACAAGGCGTGGACCGGCACAGGGTACTTCCCCGAGGGCAAGGTGTGGGAAGATCTAGGCGGTAACTTTTACACTGTGCCCAGTATTGTGTCGTGGGGAGAGAATCGACTTGACGTGGTCGGTGTCTCTGCAATTGATGACACAGTCTGGCACAAGTACTGGAATGGTTATGAGTGGAGCAAATGGGAAGACCTAGGCGGCGGCCCTTTCTTAGGTAACGTTACAATCACATCCTGGGGTGAATACCGACTCGACATTTGGGGCGTTGATGAGGAAGGGCTACTGAATCACAAATACTGGGATGGCTATCAGTGGAACGGCTGGGAGAAGATGGGTGGTGCGTTTGCGGAGACTCCCCAGGTCGTTCACTGGGATGAAGGGCGAATTGATATTGTCGGCCATAGTTTCAACAACAATAAATACCTCCTTAAGAGCTTCGATGGGGGCAAATGGAACCCATCTCTCGAGGATTGGTATCCCCTCTCTGGCCCTTACGCTTCCGAACCGCTTCTGGTCGCCAAGACTGGGGGACAGAGTGAGTGAATCTACTTGCTCTGAAATTCTACTTTACTGATTATGTGTTACAGATTTTCTCTATTTATTTGGAATAAACGGCGACGATGAGGTGAGGATGCAGATTTGGAGCGGGCATGAGTGGCAGCCAAGTGCCGAAGAGACATGGACACTCGGCAACATAGCAAAGCCCTACCCAGATGCAGATGAAAAGGATTCAAATCACTTGGCCCCCGAGACTCAGCATGTTCTTCTCGGTTCGGAGCTCTAGATGCTGTTGGTGTGGTATTACAAGCACGACTTAGTGATGGTTGATAAGCCAGGATGGAGAGGAATGAAGCTAACGGAAAACATTGCACAGGAAAACCAAGGATGCAATAGGTGTTTTCTACGGAATTGTGTTGATAGTATGTTCTCCCAGTGAAGCTGGTACTAAAGTTATATACAAGAAACCTCGTTAAGCATGACGGCGTGGCGTTTCGCAATGATGAACAGATAAACATATACAAGGAGAACCCCGTTTACCAGGTACGGCCCTTCAGGTTGTTACCGAAGGTCCAGCCCTTGGATCCATCCCAGTTAATAGACCAGGTCATGAGACCCTTGATCTTTCCACCATAGTGGTCCCAGGCCTGTCCGACCAAGCTGGGGGTCATGTAGCCACCACCAGCACCCTGCTGGGCAGGCAGGCCGGGAACCTGCATGTCATAGGGCACCTTGATGGTTTGGCCCTGGATCTGGAGACCTTGGTTTAAGCAATCGGTCTGGGCAACGAAGCCCTCGACAGTGCCGGCGGCGTACGAGTCACCCTTGCAGCCGTACATCTCGCCGTTGTAGTACTGCATGTTCAACCACCACAGACGGCCGTTGTCGGCGTACTTCTTGATGATCGGCAGGTAGGCTCCCCAGATGGAGCCGTAGGTCACGCTGCCGCCGGTGACGTAGGCCGTCTCAGGCGCCATGGTCAGACCGAAGTTGCTGGGCATCTGTGCGAGGACGCCGTCGATGATTCGGATCAGGTTCGACTGGCTTGTGGACAGGCTCGTGAAGCTGCCGCTGCCGGTCAAGCCGGTCTCGATGTCGATGTCGATACCGTCGAAGTTGTACTTCTTCAGGATGGGGACGATGGTCGAGATGAACTTGTCGGCAACGGCGCTCGAGCTCAGATCGATAGAGGCGGTGGCACCGCCGATGGAGAGGAGGATTGTGGCGCCGGCCGCCTTGGCTGCGCACATCTCCGCCGGGGAGGGGACCTTGACACCGGTGTCAATGCCGTTGTCCCATAGGGCCGTTCCGTCGGGTAGAATGACGGGGAAGGCGGCCTGGATGACGTTGTATCCGTGCTGGCGGATCGACGAGTCACCGATTGGTAACCAGCCAAGTCCCGGGTGAACACCGCTTCCGTCCCAGTTCTCCCAGTAGCCCTGAAGGACCTTGCCCGAGGGCCTGCCCTTGGTCGCGCATGTGTCAGCACGCTTTGACGGAAGGGCAGATGATGGTATGGCGCCGAGAAGGGCCGACAGTATGACGGGAAGCATTGCTAGCCTAGGAGCCATTGTGAAGGAAGGTGTCTTCATAAAGGAGTGACGAGAAGCAGAAAAGGGAGTGCTGCGTGAAGATCAGTTTCCCCTTACCGTGAGCGTGGAGCTATGGTATTTATACAAGATGCCAGGGCCAAAAGACTAACAGATCGATCTGCCTTGAGATCACCTGCTGTTTAGCGCGATGTGGCATGGTGCCTATCGAGGGGGGCCTGTGATCGGTATCATCGATCAAGGGAGTCTCCATGGAGAGGTCTCCTCCCTATAGGAGTGCAACGTTTGATTCTCACAGGATCAGGTACAAGCAACCTTCCAGTTGAGCTTGTCCTATTACTGAAGGTCGTATCTCCGTGCCAAGTACTTGGGGAACGTATTGACCAAAAATAAGCATACAACCGATGAGGTCCCATAATCAGCAATCTGCGACTCAACATGCTTGTTCGTGGGTCATGTGATTACCTTATGCAACCAACAACGTTTAATAGAACTACCTACTTGAGACATGCCCCCAGCTGCACATGTAACATATCTACAGCAAAGCAAAATTGAAGTTTATCAACGTTATTCTTACTATATGACACTGTCCTGCAGTAATATGCAGACGCAACAAATGCTATCTACGTGGCCAGGAACCAAGGTTACCTTATGACGGCGGCTCGCTAAAGGCAGGTGGTTCTAAAAGTGGTGGGAGACTCCCACTTAAACATCCCTTTGACAACTTGGGAAGGTCGCAAGGCGATGTAGGTACCGGCGCCGCTCCGTTCATCATTTGTGCCTCGCCTTAATGGCCTAGATAGGCAGTCGGTCTAGTTTAAAACATCTACCATGGGGAACATTGAACACCTGCCAAGGCGTCACAGGTACCACCAGGTGCCGGACTTGGTATTATTAATAGGTTAGAACGTAGAATTAAAGGCTTTAAACTTTATCGTTGTTTCTTCATAAAGTCTTGGCTGCAGAGTGATCGGCGCTGAATCTTGCCAATCCCACGAGATCATCTGGGGAAAGCTGGTCACACAGGAACAACACCTCCCGCGAGCTTTCGTGGTATGACCTAAATGTGACTGATGAACACTTCAACTTTCTTGAAGGCCATTCGTTATCTATTTGGAGTCGTGACTGAGATGAAGGGTTAGTGCTTATACAATATTACTCTTGTCTTGGTTCAACGTAGACTACCGTTGGGGTTGTTGGAGACATTAGGAGTCCATCGGAAGGACAAAGTCGTCCACCTATCTATGTTTTTGGGAGATAAGGGGGTTTCGCTCGGACTGATTTCGGATGAATTGCTGTTTCCGTCAAATCCCCAGTTGGGCCAACAATGAAGGGCGCCAGCGCGTTCGGTGGAACAGGTTCCATCCCCCCCCCCCCCAAACTGTGGCGGGCGTGTGGCGCTCACGATGTCCTGGTTTCGGGGTTAATGTGAATTGCTTTGGGCTAAGCACCGATGACACGAAACGTTCATAACAAAAACAAAAGACATCCTTGATCGGTACTCAGTTGTCAGATCTTTATCATAAAGTCTAGCAAATACTGGGCTCGCCTGAAACAAGATAAGAGGCCACGTTCTAGTATTTAGCAGTGTTCGCATCAAAGGACCGCCATGAAGTACTCGGACGTAAGACGTACGGATCGGGCTTAGTTGTTGTTGCTGTCGCGAGTGAAATGCTCATAAGCTAATATTTATCACGGCTTGATTTACACATGTCTGTACCTACTTGCGGACTTGTTTATTCACGGTAATGTCCACGATGAGACGATTTACATAGTAGAAGAATAGGTCGAAGATGACGTAACAGCTCTCGCATCCGATTAGTTAAGTCGGTCCGCTCCGTAAACCAAAGTCTCGTCTACGTACCACGTTAGCTACCTCCCTACGTCAACGCGCAGCTTGAACGATGCGCTTTTGGTATCAAATTAAATTTCAGAATCGGTACAGCATACTAAACTGCATGTCTTGGCAAAGCTGTGGCATCAACGCGCTTTCATAAGCATTCTGGGGCCGAGTTTGACCCGTCACGCTATCAGAAAGAGAAGCGGTGAAAGTCGGTTTGACTCTCCGTGGTCTCAAGTTGCACGCGACAGCCTTCTGGATCACTCGATAAGTCTATAATAAATATATTATGTGATTACCACCTGATTGGTTAAACAGCTTGGGCCCCCTTTTGACACTAGACTGATAGATAGGTATGGTTTTCATGATTTCTCATCAAATCGACGCGTTATGTGACCTTGTGCGAAAAGGTCGATTGAAGAGTGACTCGCGTTGATCATAAAGTACTATGTATATCCGTCGCTTGTAAGCAATTGCTTTACCCACGGTCTCAGCTCGAGCATAATGATTTCAATCGCATGTGCTTGATGTTGTGGGTCGATCGGGAGCTCCCTGATGCGCGCGGGAATTTTCAAGCTCCTTTTACCGACGTCACTCATGCAGCCCTATACGCAGTGGGTACTTCAGCTGTTAGGCACCATAGCTGCCACCACGCTGCGTTATGCTCTCCGACAAGAGCAAAATCGCGACAAAGAAAGACTATGGAAATATCTTAATTTGGAACTAGCTGTCGTCATAATTACCTAATCTGTATATTTGACAGCTAGGATACAGCTGCTTTGACGCTCTATGAGTTGATAGTTAGCAGATACAGGATAGTAGGTACGAAGCGCAGTTGGTGGTCGGGGTTCGGACTCCAACTCCCGTCCGCAGCGATGTTTGCGTGCGACGGAGAATACTGTACCAATACCTAGGTAGCTGTGGCCAGCCATTGCTTCGGGACCGACAGGCATCAACACATATCCGGGACAACTGTATTTAAACCTACAATTACCTGCCACGTACATGTTCGAAGTTCCTAATCAGTATTGTATATATATGATTGCTATTGATTTGATGGTTGATGGCTTGCAATCGCTCTAATAAGCTCTAATAAGCATTTCACGGTTGTTTCCGCATCCTCTCATGCACAGAACTACTTAAAGTAAAGCACCTGCATAATCTATAAGACAATCACAGATCCGATCTATAAAGTACCTATCACCCCGAAAAAGCAATTGGTGGCGGTCCGACGTTTCTCCTGTACGTCCAAAGGGATCCCGTCTCTCTGCTTGTCTAGCCTCCCTTCCATTGGTGCCCATCGAGCTTCTATTCTACCTGCAACTGTCCCGACTTGATTCCCCTTAGATCTCTTAAAACCCGGCGTGGAGGACATCAGAAATGGCTGCTAAGTCCCTTTTCACAAGCCGGCTGCCTACGGTATTAGGAGGCGTCGCACTAGCCGGTGTTAGTGTTGGCATCTACTCGCGTTACATGATGAACGTCGCGCACGCGGACAGCGGCGCGCCTCCAAAGGCGTTTGGCTCCGGGCCGGCGTTTCTGTCACTTAAGCTCGAGAGTAGCGAGGCTGTCAACCACAATACGAAGAAATTAAGATTTGCCTTACCCACGGATGCCCATGTTAGTGGGCTGACCCTCACATGTGAGATCCCCGTCGAAGGAAAAATAAAGAGGGAAATACTTGCTAATATCCCGCTAGCCGCTCTCCTCACATTCTCTTGGCCAAAAGGCTCCATGCTCCCTGTCCTGCGGCCTTACACTCCCGTTAGTCCTAGTGGTAAGCTCACCCACCCCCACCCCATTGGAAGCCACTTCTCACCCCTAACGTGATTTATTTTATTAGATGAACCTGGTATTCTCGAATTCTTGGTGAAGAAGTATCCAAATGGCAAGCAGAGTACACATATACACTCTCTTCAGCCTGGCGACTCTCTACGATTCGTAATGGCCGTCCCGGGCTATAAATGGACGCCGAACATGCACCCTGAAATAACCCTCATCGCTGGAGGCGCCGGCATAACGCCGATGTACCAGCTTATCCAGGGCATATTCCGCAACCCTGAAGACAAGACGCGTATCACTCTCGTGTTCGGCGTCAATACCGATGAGGACGTACTGCTGAAGTCCGAGTTCGACGATTATGCGCGTCGGTTCCCGGATCGCTTTAAGACCGTCTACACCGTCAGCCATCCGGTTCCCAACTCGCCCTACGCCAAGGGCTACGTGACGAAAGAGCTTCTAAGCAAGGTCATAACGGCGACGCCCGATAAGAAGAACACCAAGGTGTTCGTGTGTGGACCGACCGGTATGGAAGAGTCCCTGGTTGGAAAGGGGAAGCAGCAGGGCATCTTGGGCGAGCTGGGATATACAAAGGACCAGATCCATACTTTTTAATTTAGTCGCAAGCCAATCAACTTTAGACATTAGCGGTTTCATTTGTATGTACCATCAAGAAAATATTCGCTTCTTAGTTCATGCCGACGAGAGCGACAAGTCTTTTACCTGGCCCTGGCACTGGATGAGACAAAGTTGCGGGCAAAGACCCGGTCACACCATTGTCACGTCACGTCTCAGCTCAGCCATCGCTGTTGATTTCAGACCACGGCCACCATTCCTTCGTGTGCTTGTCATCGCAGACTAGATTAGATTAGATCACCAATTAGACTGGCTGTAGAACGATGCATAAATCTCAGACCCGGCTTCACTAGAACAGACGAACAGCTATTAAAAACAGCAAGCCAGATGTATGTTTTGTTGTCCATGAGAAGGAACAGAAACGGGTTAGCGGTTTCCCTTCCATACAAGTGTGTTCATGAAATTGGCTGAGAGAACTTGAAGATTCTTCTCTCCTCGCTAATGCTTATGGGCACTTGCCCTTTCCGCAAAGCGCTGCTTCTGCCTCTGGTGTTTGTAATCTGTGCGACATTACCACTGCGGATGTGGCGGGAGACGTCATAAAATCATACTTCTCTCATGCAGTGCTAACGATCGATTGTAAGCGATTTCCCGTCTGAATAGGTATCATCACACCATTCCGGATTGGTATGTACTTGTTCTCAGATTCTATTGCCTTGTATCTTCAGGTATCGCGTACTCTTACATTGGCGCATATAAACAAACACTTCCTTCTAAACTAGGTTGACTTCATCATAAGCAAGAACCTGGCTCATCATTCCTTCGCCACTAACGGCCATGGCGCCTCCCTTGCACGCAGAAAGCTGCTGAGAGGGGCACAGGCGGGACCTTGACATATCGGAGTATAACAGTCGAAGCCTCCAAGACCCAGGCCGTGTGAACCATCTCGACCTGGATATCATCCGTATTATTCAACCCTCCTCTTTAGTAAATATAGACAGCTTTACATACCTTCTTATACCTTCGTTGTTAAATCAATTAATCATGAAGTTGAAATCTCCGCCGATCTTCTTCGGTGTCGAGATTGAGGCTCCTATGTTGATCTATGCAAGGGATACAAACGGTAAACCTAAGGAGAAATCTACAGAGGTCCTTGCTTCCTGGAGCCAAGCAGTAAGAATCATTGCAAACGAGTTGATCGAGGAAGGCCTTGACGCATATGCTTCGCCCCTAGACGAGGAGCAGATTCACACTAAATGGCGAGCTACCATTGACGCTTCGATCGTGACACCTTGGTTGGGCTCAACGGATAACCGTATTTCCCCAAGCCCGCACGAAGTTGGCATTGTCATTGACTAATTGTGTGCAGGTAGCGTCGCAATTCCCGTCGAGATAAAATCCCCAATACAACGACTCACTCCGGATGCGGTCCAGCAGTTTCGGAAAGTATGGAAAGTCATTACTCCGCACATGGCCAAGAAGGTCGAACTATACCTTATGTCCAGCACTCATATACATTTGTCCTGCGGCCCAGGTCTCCCTGTTCCGATTGCTGCCGCCCAGAAGCTGGCATTCTGCGTGATCTACTTCGAAAAATCAATGGACAAATATCTTCCTACCAACACGCTCAAGGGCGACCGAATAATACGCCCGGGAGGTTAGAGACACTGCGACTACAAAATGAGGAATCGAGTTACCCCAGGGGGTGGTGCCCCCCTTGTTGCCCTCAGGGACTGTTGGAAAGCAATTCGGGAAACGACGAGTACGGACGAACTGGCCCGTCTGGTCTGCTACGACAAAGGACGCGACAGCCGAGTACATAAGGTGCCCCTCAAGACTTTCAAGTGGAATTTCTACGGCCTCGGGTTAAACACGATTGAGTTCCGTCATAGTAAGTCCACATGGACATACTAATTCAGTTGACTCTACCATTATGAACCTGGCGCCCTGGTCCCATTAGCCGCTGTTACAAAACCTCACTAACGCAAACTTTGAATAGTGCCACCATCTCGATGCTTGCAAGACACGCTGGACTGGATTAAAATCGCAATGGGATTTGTCTTGGCGTCGTGGCAAGTCGACTCCGAGGCGCTGAATAAGGCTTGTAATGGCGACCTTACGTTTACGGAGGCCCTAGGCGCCATAATGACCGATGGGGATATTCGTAAGCTGCGAGCGCAAGAAGAAGTCTGGGCAGCGGATGGGATTGATGACATCCTAGGGCCTAATTTCGTGGCAACGTGGATGAAATCATACGTTAGGGTAGATGACTCAGTATTCAGGCGCCGAATTGACGCCTGCCGCTCTTGGGAGAAAGAACTTGCTGCCTCGAACGAACAGCCTGAGGAAACCGATCACCCCGATCCGCCAGAGCAGCCCAATCGATCTGGGCCAGCTGAGCAACTCGAACATGAACTCTCTGAGCAACTTGAACGGGAAGTGGCTGAACTGGCTGCACTGGCCGACCTTCCTGACCTCCCCGGGCTTCCTGAACAACCTGAAGAACGTGCAATGCGCGAGGAACCTGAGCGGGAAAGGGCTGAATTGGCTAAGCTGGCTGAACCCGAGCAACCTGAAAATCCTGAACAATTTGGGCAACCGGGTGAACCTGGACAATGTGCACAACCTGAGCAGTCGGAGCAATCTGAGAAGCCCGACCCGGTAGTGCTTACTTCACTGACTGCACTAAATGAACTGAATACAATGTCTAAAATGGTCAAGAAACTTGACCTGGATGGACTGTCAGAAATGGTCGAGAAATTCTCCGCTACGCTGGCGGCACTGACTGCACAAGCTGAACTGAATAGAGTGTCTGAAATGGTTAAGAGACTTGACCCGGATGGACTGAGAGAAATGGGCAAGCAACTTAAAGAGGTTGGATTGTTTGAACCGCCTGCGCTGCCTAAACCTTACGAACTATCTGAGCGGTTTGACCGACCTGAGAATCCAAAACTGGTCATTCTGGATATAGTGGGGGAACTGGTTGAGATGGTTGTGCAACTTGAACAGGCTAGACTACCTGAGCAGCCCGAGTTGCCTGAGAAACCTGAGGAACCTGAGCAATCTGAGCGATCTGAGCAATCTGAGCAACCGGAGCAACCTGAGCAACCTGAGAAACCTGAGAAGCCTGAGCAGCCTGAGCAGTCTCAGAAACCTCAGAAACCTGAGGTGGCTAAAAAACTTAAGTTGCTTGAGAGACTTAAGCAACTTACGTTTCTTAAAAAACCTGAGGTGCCCAAGAAACCTGAACGACTTAAGTTGTTTAAAATACCTAAGCAATTTAAGTTGCCCAAAAAAGCTGAGCAGTCTGACTTGCCCAAGCTGCCTAAGTTGGCTGAACAACCAGAACAACCTAAACCCGAGCCGCAATCTTGAGACGCTCACGGTTCAACACTGAGCAGAAATCTGTTCTGTTCTGCGTTTGTCAAACGGGGTCCACCCCCTCCGGTGTATCGGGCGAATTTTGAGGCTATGAATATGCGATGCTGGAACATGATTTACGACAGCGTTGCTGGTTTTCAAGTTACCTTCCTAGAACATAACTTACTTTGTCAGAGTTATGTGGGCAGCGAGTAAGGCGGGGAACCTTGATCCATTAGTCAAACCTACAATCGATAGGTAGCGTATTATGTATTAATAATTATATAGCCACAATATATCACTTCTTTATTAGCGCTACCCCACCGGATTTTTTCCTCGTAGCCGTGGTACAATATTGGTTAGGAGCTGGCGAAGCAGGAGAAGATATAGAATATAGATGCCTTAAACAGTGTAGAATCTATCGAGTTATTAAACTACAGACTTTCACTAATCTAGGAAGTTGTTAGGAGATTTTGCTTCAGCCGATATTGATGTGACAGATGATCATCAAGTAGGTGTACATATGTAGAATTGGCCAATAGAAGAGGTCTTGCTTACCTACCATAGTATATAAAATCTGATTATGCATGCCCTATCCTTGCCAAAATGCTATCCATGGATACGGAATTGTTTGGGGGGTAGGATTTGCACTTTTGATTGAGATACGACTAGGATTTCATAGATGCTGCAAGTCCGATGAGATGGGAAATGTGGTTCCACCGTCGTGATACCATATCATAGTGACGTCGCATTCTATCCAGCTACGTACCTTTTATTGGGTTGTACATGAGAAAAGAGAGATAGGAATGATAGGTAGATAGATAGCCCACATAACAAAAGCTGGGAATAAATTCACACACCGACTGATCGTGGTCTAGATCTGGAGCTTGCTTTGATTGAGACACCCCGCATTTTTCTCGTTTCTAAATCTGGAAGGTGATTTTGTCAGATAGGAAAAGAAAAATGCCGTCCGGGGTTCAAGTGAACGTAGATTGGACAATTGCAAGCAAGCAAGCAAGCAAAGCACCCCCGATCTACATCTGTATAGGATGGTTGGTTATCATGGAGAACAACCCCCCGGTCATGTGCCACAGCTACCTATGCAGGGTAGGTAGCTTTATAACCGGGCCTGCATGTAATGGAGAATCTACCTAACAAAGAGTCGGTCGGTTGGTCGGTCGCTCGGTCGCTCGGCACGTTGTACAGATGTACGTATGGGGAATAAGTAGGTAGATAAAGCGCGCTCCAACTTCGCCGGTCTTCATTGATTCTCCCGGACCTTTAGCCCTCACCCCCTACGTTAGGCACCTATGCTCGTGGGCGCGGAGACAAGATGAGGTTACCCTTTAAAAGAGCAAGAGCAATAGGCGAGAGCGACGCCGATGCCGACGCCGACGCGGCTTCGAGCTCGGTAGAGGAGAGCCGGGCAAGCCAGAGTCAGGGAGGAGAGAAACGAAGCGGTTCGGCGGCTGATGATTTCGTCGCCGAAGCAGCTGCCGACCTCGAGCAAATCAAGCACGCACACCAATGGGATCCAAACCTGCCCGAGGACAAGCTCGACGCTGTCCGAAAGGCGGCCGCGCACGGCGATGCCAAGGAGATCATCGAGGCGGATAGCTTGTTCACGGAGGACTCGCCGTACGAGGAAGTACGGGCGGCCGTGCGGAACACGGACAGCGGCGGGGTGGCCAACACGGTGCGCGCCTGGGTCATAGGCATGTTCTTCGTCACGCTGGCTAGCGGCGCCAACATGTTCCTCTCGATGCGGAGCCCGGCGATCAATTTCCCCGCCATCGTGGTCTTGCTGTTGTCGTACCCGGTAGGCTGTCTCTGGGCAGCTGTCATGCCGACGAGGGTTTTCAACACTTTTGGTCTGAAGTGGACGTTAAACACGGGCCCGTTCACAATCAAGGAACATGCCGTCATCACGCTCATGGCGAATGTATCCATCAGTTATGCGTATAGCACAGATGCCCTGCTCGCGCTCCAGGGAGAGCCGTTCTATAACTTCAATTTCGGCTGGGGCTTCGCTCTCCTCTTCACGCTCAGCTCGCAAGTTATTGGGATAGCGATCGCGGGCTTGTTTCGGCGCTTCCTGGTCTGGCCCTCTGCTGTCCTCTGGCCCAATCAGTTCTCGAAGACGAGTCTGTTCTACGCGCTACATGATAAGAGCAAGCATGACGCGACTCATGCGAACGGCTGGACGATAAGTCGGTACCGGTACTTCTATTACTGTGTCAGTGGCATGTTCATCTACTATTGGATCCCTGGTGTCTTGTGGCAGGGCTTGTCGGTGTTTGCTTTCGTCACCTGGATCAGGCCGAATAATGTGGTGTTGAACCAGCTGTTTGGCGGCTTTACTGGTCTCTCGTTGATCCCGATCACCTTCGATTGGACCTATGTTACGGCGTACCTCGACGATCCCTTGCTTGCGCCGACACATGCTCATGTGAATACGCTGCTCGGTCTGTTTTTGCTCGTCATTATACCTACAATTGGTATTACATACTCGGGTGCACTGTAAGGTCCCCCTTCCCAACTCTACCTCACAGAAAAATGTAACGTTTGATGTCTAACGTGCGGCTGTCTAGCTTTGCCGATTACCTGCCAATGGTAACAAGCCAGACATACGACAACACGCAATCTTCGTACAACGTCAGCAAGATCCTCGGGGACCAGTTCACCTTCGACCTCGAGAAGTACCGCGAATACTCCCCCCTGTTCCTGTCTCCGACGCTGGCCCTGAACTACGGCCTCTCTTTCGCGGCGCTCACGGCTGCCCTGACCCACGCGGCGCTGTTCCATGGCAAGGAGATCTGGTACCGGCTCAGGACGGCGCGGGACCAGGAACCCGACATCCACATGAAGCTGATGAAGAAGTACGTAGAAGCGCCGGACTGGTGGTACCTCGCGCTGTTCCTTGCCGCCCTCGCCCTCGGCCTCGGGACTGCTCTGGGCTACGATAGCCAGCTCCCGTGGTGGACGTTTTTAATCTCGATTCTCCTAGCGACGATCTTTATAATCCCGACGGGGATGATTTTGGGTATTTCCAACATCTTGTTGTCGCTGAATGTCGTCTCCCCCTTTATAGCGGGTTTCATCATCCCCGGACGCCCGATCGGCGTCATGATCTTCAAGGTCTTCAGTGTCATCACTCTTGGTCAGGCTCAAGTCTATAGTGGTGATCTCAAATTAGCGCATTACATGAAGATTCCGCCGCGCGTAACGTTCTGGTGTCAGGTGGTTGCTAGTCTTTGGGCGGTTATCGTGCAGATTTCCGTCATGAATTGGACACTGGGGCACATCCCAGATGTCTGCTCACTGTGAGTCAGCTCATGATCTTTTTCTTCTTGTTACTGCTCGAGTCCCACTTTCCATTGCGTGATACCCTGTACATATGATCTAACATGAACAAATGTCCCAGAAAACAACAAGCTCACTTCACATGCCCCAACGGCCGCGCCTTCTTCTCGTCCTCGATCGTCTGGGGCGTCATCGGTCCGCACCGCATGTTCGGCCCGGGATCTGCGTACGTCAACTTCAACTGGTTCTGGCTCATCGGCGCCGCGCTGCCGTTAGTCTTGTGGGTGCTCGTGCGCAAGCTACGCTTCCGGCCCGCGCGCCACCTCAACGCGCCCATCCTCCTGGGCGCCATGGCGTGGGTGCCGCCCGCCACGCCACTCTCCTTCTCCACGTGGGCGATCGTGGGCCTCATCTTCAACCACGGCATCCGCAAGCGCTTCAACGCCTGGTGGATTAAGTATAACTACCTTACCGCGGCCGGACTCGATGCCGGGCTTGTCATCTCGACGATCATTATCTTCTTCGCTATCACGCTGCCGAATGTAACGATTCCGCAGTGGTGGGGAAATGTGGATGTTTATGAGACGGCTGTGAGTAACTTCTCCTCCATCTGGGGTCTGGATCCGTATTGCAATATTGTTGAAGCTGACGAAAATCTGATGTATTGTAGGATGCTTCGTTTACCGCCATACTAAAGACAGTTGCGGAGGGAGAGACATTCGGACCGGCGACTTGGTAGGCTTGTTGACGTCAAAGTTAAATCGAAGAATCTGAGTATTCAGAATGTGATCTGACTATATCTACGTGAGTGTGATAACATGTGACCGGAGTATCTCGACGTGAATAGGGTCCCACGTTATTGAGTGAGATCACCTGGTTCAGTATCAGAATTCTCTAGTGGACGGCCGCGGTATTATATTCCGGGTTCTAGAGGATTTGTTGTATATGTTAATGGAGATAACGCTCTGTGACTTGGTCGAAATGCTTCTTCCGCGTTCATAGGTTATTGTTTGATGGAGAGGACCCGTAGATTCAAGACTCGCCAATTCGATAAATCTCATAGGTTTAGTCAACAGGCTGTTTCATAATTATCATTATATCATAGACTCCTGTATACCATTCATAGAGAAACAGATGGAGCTCGAGCAGGCCGGACGCAGCTGTAAAGAGAGGCTAAGCCGTATAGCATGGCTAAGACAAGCCATCCAATAGATGACGCCCATAATGGCATCGCGGCATAGATCAACTGCATTGGAAGCAGTTGAATAACGGTGCCGAATATCCAGAACGTCACCTTGCTCCAGATTCTCCAATGCTGCCTTGCTGCTGCTGCGTTCCGATGGTCTATATAGAGCCCTATAAAGACGATAGAAACGCATGAGGCTGGGTACAAAAGCAGCAGAGTGTAGAAAATCCCATGCAGGCTGAACCAAACCTCAACGGGGGACCAACCATCTCCAACTCTATACCTGGTGGGCCCGAGGGTTAAGACGATGTAGCTGAACGTGTATAAGATGACTGTGCCCCAAATGCTAGCAATACAAGGGCTTAGCCATTGCATGTCACTATAGCACACTTCTTCTTCATCATAATGGGACGATGCGGTTGGAGTTATATCTGGCTCGGATAGTCTTCTCTCCGTTCCCGGACTTGGCACGATGCTGCCAGAGGTTGGCAGAATAGTCAGGCGTATAGGATTTGGTAGAACACGAGCTTGACTAGCAGCGTGATTTGTGCCCGCGACGCTAAGTCGTGGCGGAGTAATGATGCGGCGTGCTGGTGGGTTCTGGGCAGATGCCTGTGGCGTTGAAGACACGTCGTCTCGCACAAAAGCACCAAGCGAACTTGCGAGTGGTGCTATCAGGAGTATAACAGGCAGTATCTGTCCGAATGTCCACTGGCTCTCGGTTTCGGTAACCACCTCAGAGCCGGTTACGAGACTGCCGGCGAGCCTAAACGTGCCCCAAACTAGTAGTACCGCAAGCCAATAAATCTAAAATGGGGTTAGCACACGTGATATAGTAATACATAAAGTAATGAGAGTAGTGTGGTGCAGTCACCTCGGCAAGCATAGAATTAAACAGATCTAGATTCAACAGAAACGCTGTGTGCACAGCTTTGAGGAGAATGTCGGTCGGACTGAGAGATTCCTGGTTTCGGATGCTCAAGTGTGGCGCGCGCACAGCTGGGGAACGGATCATAAAGCTGCGAATTCTCTTCTTTAGTGGAATTCGGAGGCGGGTGTAGGCGATGGTGGTCAAAAACTTGAACAGCTTGACTGTACGGTTAAGTAAAGAAAGGATTAGGAGCCCCGATGTGAAGACCATAGTCTGGAACGCGTGGGTTTCTTCTAGAAGTTTCATATCCCAGAATAAGTGATTTTGGCTGCGATATTTTGCTACTCTTTGATTTTGGTAATTCCGCTGCTTGGTTAAGTTAAAGAAGCACCGTGCGGGCGTTGATTCTGCGGCGAGAGAGTTTTCCTCCGGCGACGAATCCCCCCAATTGAAAAACGCCGTTGGCACGATCGCCGCCAAGAGGGCGCCCATCAGACACAATGAGAGGATATAACGGATGACTTTCTCCCATGGGTGGCTGTGTAGATATCTTCGGAGAGAAGTGAGGCCTGCCAGGTGGGTAACGCATGCGAACCATGCCAGGCAGACGAGTATCTGCCAGTGGTAGGAAGAAAGTCCACAGTCGAGTGTGCTAAACCCGCTAATGAGTATTGCAAGCCCCGTCATTAGCTGGACATCGCATAGACCTTTAATAGACTGATGGATTTAGCACGTTACTTGCGGCGTGATAGATACTCGGCTTACCGAATCAAACGCACGTGATATGCGTTGGCGCTGGAACTCCCACCCAGTGGCAGCGGTGCTCACCGGCATCAACCAAAGAGCGACGCGGCGGAGCCTACGGAGGAACACTACATCGATAGGATTCGGTTTCCACCATTCGGCATCCGAAGGAGCCCTATGTGAGATTTGATTCGTTGTGGAGTCAGACTGAAATGGGAATGTCTCTGGATCGTAGGCGACGAGATAGTTCAAAATCAGAAAGACGACGACTATGTATGCAGTTCCTACAAAACCAATGATGACCTAGTTATACAGTTAGCATTGGGCTGACCTCAGCCCAAAGATGAGGTACTACTTACTCCTCGTCCAGAAATATCGGGGTATGGCGTGAGCTGGAGATGAATCTCATCAGGGCGGGAGCAGTCATATTCGGGACATTGCAGCGACATTGTTATCGTTTCTGGACCAGGGTAGAGCTGAATAGCCTCCTTGGTGGGAGAATGTCCTAACCACCGGCGCGAAACTTACATAAGGAACAGATGTCGAGAAGCGACTCGGATGGTACTATTGCTAAGAGTTGAGTAGATAATCTACATGAAGGTTCTTATTACCTATATAATAAGTACCCAAGGCATTCTGGGTACTGGAATCCTGCCGAGCCTCTCGATCTTGCATTAGCCCATGTTGCTATTTTTACGCCCATGCTGATGTAACCAAGGTTGCCATGTAAGCCTGGCGGCTACGTAGGCATACAGTGGCTTATTCATGTAAAATACACTACATAGAAACATGGTTATACCTGTGTAAGTATAATAACGATAGTTACCTAATGTTCTAATTACCTCGAGGACCCGGAGGTTGCTGTGGTGCTGAGCTGGTCGTAATATGAAGCCGGTTTCTGCCTGACCAAGGCGCCCCTGATGCCAGCAATGGGGTATTTGAAACTCGTATTAGAACGGCTGTGAACCCTTATTATAGATAGGATATACCCTGCCCTTGTCGGCTGAGTAAGTATAGGGCGTGAGCCGCGTGTATATACCTGGATATCAGCAGTACAGTGAACAAACAATCAGTTAGTTCAAGAGAATACTGAAGAGACGGCCTCGACATACCTTTTGCACGATATATGTTGACCTAACTTACATTATAGGTGGTCTTTTGCACATTTGGGACGGTTAAATAGACTGAAAGCTATGAGAGTTGTAACATCGTTGATGATCAAGACATAGATGCCGAATACGAATCTACCAGCAGATTACCCCAATTGAGAGATTCCCTTGAAACCGACGTGAAAGGCATTTGTAGCTTTGCTGTCATGAATGGAATCTTGTCCTCGGTACCTGGAGGTTAGGGGCATTCACTTGAACTCTGAAACAATGGAGATGTTCGGACCCCAGATTTCTGCCCGCGCTTCATTTTAGTGCGTATGCACCGGGGAAGTTTTACCTAAATAGGTGCCCACAGGTCCGGGTGGGAGCTGATGCACCGCCTGGCTTAGCTAAGCATGGGGCTTCAGCTCCTCGACACAATCATTGCACCCGTCCCAACAAGGTATTTGTCCCACATTGATTGGAGTAGGTAACTACTAACCACCCAAGGATTAGGACGAACTACCTAGATATCTTCCAAGTTATTTGTACCTAGCATCAATATTCTCGGCGACTTCAATTGCTTTCAGTTGCTTCAACTATTGCTCCATCTACCGCTTTCCGTCATTATTTGCATTATTTCACATGATGGATGACCAGTTTGGTGGTCGGACGGACGATGATCTGTTTGCCGACGACTTCGAGCCTATCACGGAATCGATTCCCGAGACGCAAACTGTTCCTGTTGCCGACTCGACGCCGGAGCCCGTAGCCGAAGCTCAACCTGTTGCCACGGCTCCAGCTCAACCTTCGCAATCCACTGCTACACATGACACTCCTAGAACTCTGGCGCACTCACGGCATGCGACCCCTGCACACCAACAGCGGCCGCGGAAGCGTTCGCCTAAGAAGTCTGGGTCGACATCACACAACCAGTCCTCTGGAGCTGCTGGCGATGCGACTGCCGTCGCTGAGCCTTCTACCACTACAGGAACTCCAACACCGGCAACGGCTCCCCCACGTCCTGGCTCCAACACTGCTCTCGCGGATCGCTTAGCATCTGGTGCTAACCCGCGAACCAAACTTTCGGAGTCCGAGCTTGCGGAAAAAATGGAACGCATGCGCATCCTATCTGCCGAGAAGGCGCGGAAGTTTGAGCAAGCGGAACAGGACAGCCGCTCGCACGCAATTGCTTACGAAAAGGGAATGGAGGAAGCGCGGCGCCGACGCGCAGAAGAGGCCGAGCGTCGCCGGAAAGGAGAAGAAGAGAGGCGACAAATGGATCAGGAGCGCGCTGCTAACCGGGAACGTAAGCTTAAAGCCTTGGGCGCTAAGGAAGGTGGCTGGGACGAGGGAAAGACGGTTGAAGACGATCGGGATCGACGTGGTTTCAGAAGCGCAAATGGCGGCATTCGTGGCGCTCGGAACCAACGGAACGGTGAGAGCGAAGAGCTGATCCGAGAATTTGCTTTCGACGAGTTTCGTGGTAGGGGACGCGGTAGGGGCAGAGGTAGTTCCAGGGGTGGACGAGGAGGTAGAGGAGGCTTTGCAGAGAGAAATACCGGCGATGCTGCCCCGCAACGACAACAACAGCAGCAACAGCATCAGCCGCGACAACAACCTAAGCCCGAGCAGAAACCCCCTTCAGCAGACGACTTCCCCGCTCTCCCCCCTCCGACCGCGAAGTTAGATACAACTGAATCTGCCGCTGCTGCCAAATTATCACCCGGACTCGGTTCGCCGCTGGTAGGCAAGTGGGATGATGAAATGGCTGCTCTCGATGAGAAAACAAGTTAGAGCCCCAGTTTTCGGGCTAATACCAGCAGCTGGATTGATTGGCGACTACGCGCAGCAAGAGGAATCGAAAGCGACTGAGGTGGTGCTCAATCAGATGCGGCTTTCTGCTTCCATGAATGGCAATTTCTTTCGCGTGGGAGCGGCTTGACTAGGGTCATTGGCCCTCTTCATCCCCTGCTGGTATAGTATCGAAATATAAGCGTGATCAGGTGCTACGATGTTTTGTTCACGAATGATATCCATACGCAAATATAACACATTAATAGCGTAGAGCCAAAATCTACTGAGGTTTATTCGTACAGTGATATCATAACCATAGTTGAAGCATGTTCCGAGTTAATTCCCTAGGCAAACTGCAGTATGAACGCCAAACTCCCCGGTATGTAGAAGGAAAACACGACAATGACGTCCCCTTTTTACCAACCGGAACGAAATGACCTACCACTTCGGCCTCCGTATCCACCACCACCGCCGCCTCCTCCACGTCTCGGACCTCTTGGGCCGCCTCTCCAACTATCACCATCGTCACGCATCCCATCGTCTTGGCTCATAGGCGGAGGGCGACTGCGGCCGCGTTCTTTTAGTAGGGCATCGTATGTCTTACGCATTTGCGCGTAACCGAGATGCATTTTGCCGTAGAAATGGTCTGCCAATCTGCGGTCGTTATCTAATCTAGAGAGGTATGCACCGCACACATCGCAGACTTGGAGCTTCTGGTGACCGGAGGGGCCGCCGGTATCACTCAGGTTCTTGAGCTCGCGCTCTTTCTCGGACTTGGTCTGGATGGCCTGCCGCACGCGGAAGAACTCCTCATATGCCCGCGACACTTCGTCCATCTCTCCCAGCACGTGCACCTCCATGAGTCCACAGTCTATGCTGTTATTCAGGTCCGAGATGGTCCGGAGGAGCACGTTAGTCTGTCGGATCTCGTCGGGCGTCTTCTCTAGGCGACGCTGAGCAGTCTCTATCCACCGATTGCACTCGTCGATGTATTTCTGCAGGTCCCGCATATAATCATGTTCAAAGCCGTACTTCTGCTTCGCGGCATCGGGGAGCGCGTCGTACTCGGCCTTGAGGGACTCGGCGTGCACCTTTGGGCACGGGCCCACGTCCTTTTTCGTGTTCGTAAAGAGGTCGTGCGGGCAGGTGCCGACGAGGAACGACCGGCAGACTTTGGGGTCAGTGAGAGAAAGCTGGGCTGCGCGCGACGTTTGCGGCCCGCCCATGAGCTGCTCTTTGGGATTGTTAGTGACTATGCTTTAGCTTCTACTGTGAAGGAAAGATGTCTTACCGAGCAGCTTTCTCTGTTCCGCAGCCATACTGACCGAGATACTGTGGGTTTTGTAGTTATGTGAGGTGCAGTGGAAAATTGCTGCTAGCTGCGTTGGATTTATATCAGCCCAGCCTCGAAATAATGTTTTGCGACAAAGGACGTCGTGCAAGGTACGTTCGAAAAAGAATTGGAGCTTTTGCGGGGAGGTTCCGACGGGTGGGTTCCATTCGTTCAGGGGTCCCCCGTGCTGCGACAACCCAGTACCTAGCGAGACTAGTGGTACAACTGTCATGCACTATAAGCATGCCAAGTAAAGACCAATGGGACACTTTTCAAATGGCCGTGTCAACTGCTCATGAAGGTTCATAACTCCGCCATTGCCCTTCTACTTTCTAAGTCCCAAATGGACTATCAGCGTTCAGAATGCGTTCTTTCCTTTCTTACTTGATACCCTTTTTCGCGCTTCTATCTGATGTGCTTGCTTCCGATTATCATGAACAATTGACCCTCCGGCCGTTACCCCAGTCCTCTCTTCTCGCCAGTTTCAACTTCCGATCCAATACAAGCCTGTCGCAGTTCGAGGCGCACAATTTTCGATACTTTCCCCGGTCGCTAGGCCAAATATTACAACATGTTGGGACAAGAGAGCTGCATTTGAGGTTTAGCTTGGGACGGTGGGATGCTGAGAGCTGGGGAGCGCGGCCGTGGGATGGCACCAAGGAGGGAGGAACGGGCGTTGAACTGTGGGCGTGGCTGGAAGCAGACACAGAAGAAGCGTACGATGATACTAACATGTGTGACATGGTACTTCGCTGATATGCGTGTAGGGCCGAGCAAAAATGGCTTACGCTAACGAACGCATTATCCGGCTTGTTCTGCGCTTCGCTAAACTTCATCGACGAGACTCGAACCACACGGCCAGTCATGTCTTTTCAGCCCGAAGGAGATCACCCTAGCTCCTCGCTCGACAACATGCATTTACTTCACGGTGTCTTGCCCCATGAGATTGTCTGCACCGAAAATTTGACTCCTTTCTTAAAATTGCTACCCTGCAAGGGCAAGGCAGGAATCTCGAGTCTATTAGACGGTCATAAACTATTCGACGCGTCGTGGCAGAGTATGGCAATTGACATACGGCCGATCTGCGGGCCCAGTCAGCAGTGTGTGTTGCAGATAGAACAGACGATAGATATGGTTCTGGATATTGAAAGATCAAAGCGGCCAAGGGGTAAGTATCGCGGATATGGTTGAACTGGCTTATGTGTACTGACTAGCTTAAGATAACCCTATCCCCCGGCCACCGCCAGGGCATGATTTGAAGTGCAATTCTTCGAAGCCTTACCACTCTGGCGATACATGTTTTCCTTCAGATTTCGCCGAAGGAACTGATTGGTCGTTGGACCGCGTTTTTGGCAAGCCCATGAAGGGAACATGTCTCTTAGCTGACTCGGACGATTATCCGGTCTGCATACAGGTTCCGCATACGCGGGACATTTTCACGACGGGTGGTGCAATGGAGATCAAACACCCCGATGGATCCTCTCGATGTTACCAAATTCCAGCAGACAATGATTTTTCGATGATTCTACCTCGAATGCCTCACGAGGGCGAGAACGCCAAAACTATTGCTGATGAAACGGTCCAGCCCGAGAAGCCACTCCTGTATGCAGAACGCAGCTTCATGGGCTACGGCCAGGAGGCAGGTGGCGTTCAATCCATTCTCACCAACCCAAGCCCCGATACTGCCGTAGAGTTCGTTTACATGGAGAGTTTGCCTTGGTTCATGCGCATCTATCTCCATACGCTCCAGGCACGTGTCAAGGGCAGTTTGGATGCCGACGGTGACATAATAGAAGAGATATACTATCGCCCAGCTCTCGACCGTGTACGGGGCACTCAGCTCGAGCTCCGTATGCGTATCCCGCCCGCTAGCACTGTGTTTCTGACATATGACTTTGAAAAATCTATCCTACGCTATACGGAATATCCACCCGACGCAAACCGAGGGTTCGACGTGGCGGCGTCTATCATTACTATTCTCCCTTCCGAGTCACCCGGCGCCCCACCCGCGCGACGGAAGACGTCTAACTTGAGGACGACAAGCTTGCTGCTTAGCTTGCCCACGCCTGACTTCAGCATGCCCTACAATGTCATTATTTTCACGAGTACCGCGATCGCGCTCGCCTTTGGCGGGCTATACAACATTTTGGTGCGAAGATTCGTGGCTGCAGATGAGGGCCCAGAAGTCGCTGGCGGGCTCAAGGGAAAGCTTGCTCGGCTAGCTGCGAAGATAGCTGCTAAGCGCAAAGGTGCTAAAGGAAAAATAGAATAGCTGTCTCTTTCTTTGTACCTATCACAGCATATTAATAGAAACTTAGACATGATCTACGGTCGACGATGGCCATATTGTCTACCTTGGAGACCGAGATACAGTGCCAGCAATGAGGGTATAGAGCTACCTAACTATTAGGTGGTAATCTAGGCCAGCATATGATTTTTGATTTGAATTATATCTAGGTAGAGATACAGTATATGTAAGTACCTATGCTCCTAGCACAACCTGTTACCAATCATAACAATTACCGAATTTCAAACCCCTATTACCCGTTTATATGATGAGCACCTAGGATTTCTAAGAAGCAGCATATTAATTATGTTATTCAACTAACATTGAGTAATACCGGAGTAAAAAACATGACCCATTACCGAATTAGCCCCTTTTCAAAGTACCTGAAATCCGTACCTATCCAACGTCCCAACCCCGAGCATATCTAGCCCGCCCATGTCCGTCCGTTACCAATGCCAAGTAATGCGGTCTATCCTGGCGCCAAAAGTCCTAAATGATAATGACGAGGCCTCCATCCGTCCCGAGTTTCCAAGTGTCTACCCCATATTACGATTTATGTAACCACCGTAAAATATTCCCATTCGCTACGTTGCGTTCAGCCAGCCCGCCCGCCCGTCAATAATGACAGAGAGGTAGCCCGAGGTATTCTTCTTTCCCTTTTCCATATTCATACAAAGCTTCTTTCCCCAGTGGCGGTACCGCCAAGTACGCCCGGCGATAGCTCATCGCCCTCGACGATTTTCGAAAGGACCGGGGCTCTTCTGGCCGCCCTTCTCCACTTGAAGAGTCGTCTTGTGTTTTCGCCGTTTTTCCCTCCTTCGCCTTCCGCGTCATCGGTGTCACTCTGTGACTCGGCGTCTCGCCTTATGGTCACGTGTTGTGTGGGGTTCAAGGTGAAGAGCTTCACGTCTCCGGGACCTGCCTTGTCTCTTGATAGAGCGCGCAATATGGGGATCGAGGCGGCCATGATGGTGACGGCCGATTCGGCGATTGATAGGACTGAGAGCTGTACTGAGCTGTCTACTGTGGGATTAGTTTGCTGTTTCGATGCTATGGAGGGTATATAAGCCTTATGTCTTACTGATATTGGCCTGAATTGTCCCAGTCAAGGCATAGATCTTGCCCAGTGAAATGATACCAGCACTAGACGGTGGAATTAGCATTAGTTGGTAAAGTAGGTTTGGCGAGAAAAAGGTCATACAATATGCCTAAGCTCATGGCGAATATGGCACCAAGCCGGTCTTTCCTACTCATATTCATGTTCATGATAATCTTACACGGCAAAAGCGCCAATATGATGTCCATTAGGCCAGAATAAGCTACAGGACGCGTGGATCAGTTCCGAAGTTTCCCATTACCAGCGTCTTGAGGGGTAAACATACCTGCTGTAAAGGAATTATAGCCAATCAGGGTCGACTTTGGCCAACATGTTCCTGGGATGGAGAAGTTGAAGACTTTCTGTACCGGCGTGCACGATACGAAGTTGAAGATGCCGCTGAGGCCCATCGCAACGTTGATGGTGATGATGGCGAACCAGACCATGGCTTTCACCCAGCCGTTGGAGATGCGGAGTAGTGTGAGAGCGAACGAGGTCTTGCTACAAGCCGCCGCGGAGAGAGAGAATAGTCCCGATATGAACAACGCTAGAAGGATTTCCGGCCCATTCGGGGGGATCGCATTCCCGAGTGGTTTTCCCCAACCGAACGATATCGCGGCGGAGGTGGCCGAGTTAGCGAATACTATAAAGACCTAGAAAGAGATTAGAAGCGGAGGGTGTTGTAAAACGGAGACAAGTGTCCATACCCAGGACTTTCAGAAACATACGTTAGTATAGCCACTTCTTTTGTAAGCAAAACGTGAAGAATGTATACCGCTCTTATAGAGTATTTATTCTGAAGAAAAAACGGGTTGTCGATAATATTGGAATAATACTCACGATAGTCAAGAAATGGTCGTCCCACCAGAGACCTCGATGTTTCCGCCATTTGTAGTACAATCGCAAAGCTAGCCATCCCGCCGCTAGGACAGCGAGGGTCCATACGCACGCCTCTACCGAGGGGCCGAAATCATCTTGAGAGAGGTCGTCATTGCTTTGATTCGTAGGCACCACTCTACCTTGGGGAGGGACTTGGACAGCATGGCCGGTCGTGTCCATGACAGTAGGGTCGATAAACGACGAACTTCAACTCGGCTTCTCTGATTACCCGCTCTGCGGCATCCGGTGATGCTATAATAACATCCACAACTGGAGGGAACAAGGAATAGACGGATTAATGAAAGGAACGAAGGAAGGGAAAAAAAAAGAAAATCCTATGATCTCGGGACCATCTCCTTGGCTGGTGGGTCCGGCTTTAATATAAGGTCGAGATCGGGGAATGCTCAGAGAGATGGCGAGTGAGAGTTATAGGTATGCATGGACGATATCGCGTAAAAGGGGGGACACGGGTATGGTTTACACCGCCAAGACTCCATGAGGCGATGAAACACTCTTTGATTCTCTCACTACGACGCCGACTACCGAATGGGCAGTGGTAAAGGTCCGAGGAGAAAACAACATCGCCCATCATATTACTTATTACTAGCAAATTGGGATGGGTGGGTGGTGGTATATGGCTAATTTGTGTCAAGTTCTTCAATACAATGATTGATCTACGGGCAAGGTTTCGGCCCCTACGCAGGCCGCAGGCGACGAAATGTCAGTGCGACCGGTACCAGCGTCCGGGGTATTGCGTCGGGGCAAGACTCCACTCTGTTCCGATGATTGCAAGTCTAGATTGATCGAACGGCGATCCAACCATTAAAAAACAGCCCTGCTTGTTTCACATTGCGCTCGAGCTATTCTCCGGCCCTCCATATCGGTGTCCGGGTTGGGAATCGGTGTGTATGATGAAATACATAAGGGAGCATCTTTTGTCTATACGCGCGACCGGTGGTATAGCTGTTTTTTGATTCGAAGCCACTTGGTTGAATATATAATATGTTAGCCAGACTTCGCGCCGCGCCGTGTATTTGTGTTGCTAGGTAGATATTTCTGTAAGTCTCTCGTTCCTACATAGTCTAATACTTGGCAGAGCGCATTAGCATCAATTCTAACGCCAAGGCTCCAATTCTCTATTGCGACCCGGATCATCGATGTCGATCAGTCTGTTGATCCCGGGCGAAACTTGGCACCTTCTTTACCGGCCAATAGACTGCCTTAATGTGTCTTCAAGTTTAAGTCTGGAGAGGTCTAGAACCTGCTGTGACTGGTAAGGGAAATGGATTGTTCACCGGCTGCCTGGGTTTATGGTTGACCTTCGGCTCGTTACCGAGCCTACGGCGTGACGGTTTCTCTCCGCAAGCATGATCTCAGCCTTGGAACCGCCGCTTGGACTTGCGACTGATGTGAGCGGAAACATATCGATAACAACACCGCAGTCGACAAGGTAAGGGGGTCTGCCGGTAAGGATCGGTGGTGTAGGTAGCATTCGTAGTAATGCTATGGTTTATGAGGCTCCAAGGATACATTGCGTCCGTTATAGATCATAGCGAGACAGGTAAAGAATAGCAACGGGTTCCATTGGCACCAAAGCCACAAAAGGCCTATAATATTACTGTTGTTTCGACGGCGAATATTTTTTATTTCCCCGTCGTTTTCCCTTGGAGGCTGGCATTGTTACGTTGATTGTCACGGAATAAACGACGTCGCTAATCCCGCGTAGGAATTAATGATATATATTCTACGTGACATTGATACATTGTTCCGTGTACCGGGCCTCCCAACGTCGGCTGGTCCTGCACATTAGCCTCCTACCAGGTAGAGGATCGACCTCGCTTAGTAGATAGGTAGGTAGATATTTGCCAACCTGAAGACTGCATCTCATCGCCGCTACGTAGGCTGTAATTCGTTCGCAAACGTTCAAACAAACCCTTCAGACAACATGTAACCTGCCTGCATGTTTCACAACACCACTATCAATGGTTCAATAGTCCATTCGCAATGTGTCCCGCGTAAAATCTTCATCGGCTTGCATATAAACAGCATAGCGCAATGCGTATTGATTGCCATCGTTCGGTTCCTTGCAATTCATCTTTTCATAAGCTTGTATCTGCAACACTCGCCCCAGCGTTTCAGTAAGCATCATTCCGTCCCCAAAGACTTAGTTGATTAGGGTTGCTCGCATAGGAATAACAAACCTAGTTTATATCACACGTCGGGGAATTGTTCCTAGCCTGATTTCTCCTCTCTCGGACTTTATAACTCATGCGCCGATGTTTCGAAAGTTGCGAAAGTAGTCGTCAACGATCGTTATTGCTGGGTCGACCCACCCGCAGAGGGTAACCTAACTATCTATATACCTAATTACTCGACTCAAGCTTGAGGACACCCTATACAGAGGCCAGCTTATTCATATGTTGACACAGTGAGCCTTGTTAAGCGAGACCCCATCAAACCGGAAACACTAAGTCTCTTTGGCCATGAGTCAGAATCGCAATTCTCACGTCTGGTCAGAATGGTACGGCAAGATCACAAGTCAAGTTTTGGCATCCAACTCCCACACCAGGCACACCTGCACTCACAAATTCGGTTTTTGCAAAGCTGGCATATGACAAAAATCATACGGGTGTACAAATGATCTTTACGGATGCCTCAATAGTTACTATGACTATCATGGAGTGCTGTTGATTGATGTGCAAAGCAATATAAAAGTATTTTGGTGGTAAGTGCCCGACCATTGAGGCTTAACATTGCATAATGGTGCTGACCGGAGAGCCCAGCTAGACGGTAACATACAACAATAGAACGCTGAGCTCGGTCGATGTGTGTCAGGCTGTTGAGGAACCAGTATGGTGGTTCCAGGTTTACACAGTCTCTGCCGGTGCCTACCAGTTGGTGCTCTAGGGGGCCGAGCGGTTTAGGGCGGCAATCTTTGTACAACACAATATTTTGTTTTGTTTTGGCTGATGATACCACGGACCGCATGAAGCTGTAGCTATCGTTTTGGGAAATAGTCCGGGTATTGGATTTATGAAACGAAGAAGGAAGGAGTCTTGAAGCATTAAGCTGCATTTTGGGGTATTTGTTTTTATTAAAGAACTTAACTTTAATAGTTAAAACTTAAGTACCGTCATTAAACTTACAAAAGTAAATTGTAATAATGTGATAGATACGTCATTACTCTGGGACTCAGAGCCGGCCATGTAGGTAGGCACAGTCACCTAAAGAGGAGTGGCTGGGCAAGTGCATTAACACGGGGGTGACGGACGTATATTTGAACAAAATTTGAAACATGTGGCAATGCAAGAAGTTTAGTTATCTAGAGAAAGTTTGAAAATATACAGCCCCTTGGTGGCTAGTGCCACCCTTGAATACAAGTTTACTACAAACTGCATCGAAAAGTGCGCTTGGCATCTCCGTCCATGCTGTGTCAATATTGATTAATATGGGTAAGTGCTTATATAGGCGATAAGTAAGGTTAGATTATCAATGCCGTTGAAAAGGGAAGTTCCCTTGCTGAATAAAGCCACTTGGAAGCAGCTAAAACCAACGACTTAGCAAGATTTAGGGAAGTGACATAGCTTTCCTTAGTATTGCAGTCAGGAGTACTCTTCCCAGTTGCCTCGCTACCGGCGGCGGTTTCTAACTCAACAGAAAGAAATGCTATATGCAAGGACCATAAAGGAGCGGCAGTCGTCGAGTAGCATTGCCGATTTCCCTTGATTTGAAGGTTGCTACTGCCCGCCTTAGATGTCTTGTCCTGTCCGATAATTATGTGGAGCTGGGTGCTTATAAAATGCCCAACTCCCCAGAGAGACAACCATCCCAAGAATTCCATCAACAATTCAACTACGTTCTAATAACAGCTATCATTATCTCTCGTATTCCTCCGCCTGGCACTATCGTGGCATAATAATACCCAGTATTACCAGCAGCATTCGATTGCCCCATAGCTTCAGTACCTTCCTTCATGCTCTCGGTATGTCACTCTCCGGCATATCTCGTAGCCTCTGATGGAAAACTGGCTGATTTGATTGTTACGAAAGCTTTATTTCAAGCATTAGATGCTCACTTACTTATGCTATTAACAAAACACGGACTTACAAGCACAACTCTCAATTTTATCGATCCTCGTATTAATTCTTCCGGATTTTCACTCGATTCCCTCGAGCTAAGAGGAAGAGACAACCATCAAACACACACGGTGTCAGAATTTCTGACAGAGAACATTTCTCTCGTGAGTACAAAAGAGACATGTTGAATGGGAGGACCGATGTTAACTAGCTCAGCGGTATAGTCACTGAAGCCATAAAAGTCAGGCACGATCACTTAAACAAGAAAATGCCGTCCTTCAGCTCCTTCGTCATTGCACTTGGGCTCATCGCCGGGATCCAGACCAAACCCGTCGGACGACGTGCGGTCCAACGCTTCACGGTTCACGGTGGTCCTGCCTCGTACGAGTTATACGTCCCTACGAACGGAACGGAGGTTCAAACAGGTATGAAAAATTGTCCTTCAGACCCCCAGAAGGCTATATTAAAGTACTCAGACACGAAGAATCCTATTATTGCTAATAATTTATTACGCATAGGTAGCGATGTATCAGTCAGCATTATCGACACTTATGGCTACGATTTGAAGTCATTGTGCACTTTGGAGACGCCGTATACGTATGCTCTGGTCGACTCGGTCAGTCCCGACGGCGTCACGCAGGTCATTCTTGGCCCGCCGCAGCCGATCATCAGCATCAGCTGCAGAAGCAACTTACCGATCCGTGCCATTCGCTCAACGGACTAGGTTAGAACGATACGTACGCTGGTTCATAACAACGGTATGGACTGGTGTGATGCCTCACTTAGTAGCTGGGTGCTCGGTTAAAGGACTGAGACAAGGTTGGGGCGCAGTGCGTGATGGTTCATTAGCTGGTTTGGTTTGTGTATGATTATTGTCTTCTGGTCGTTGCTTGGTTCCCTGACTACGTTAGAATAGAAGTACGAAATCATTAATACACTATTTTTCTATACTATATGATAAGTGTTCTGATGCTCATTTCACTGGCCTAATTGGGTTACTATGATTTTCTAGTAATCCAGTTTCGAAATTTGCGTCTCTCAAGTCTTCAACACTGGCTTGTCTTTGCAAATTGTTACCTGTCGTCGATGGGAGAGAGGAATTCTTCGTTCACCGTGGTCCAAGGATCTTTAGCTGTAGCTACTTGACAACCTATTTGGTTGAGATGGTGATGGTAATTATGTGTCTGCCATTCTTACGGGTTATTACCTATTGAAAGGTATATATATATTTAGACAGTTGGGACGAGAATGCCAGGAGTTCTTGATTGCGGTTGGTGTTCTAGGGTCTGCCTCAGGGCGTGATGCCGCAAGATGTGCGTATAAGCATACTTACCCTACTATGGACTGACTGTTAGCGGCAGATCATCTTCCATATTCATCTTGGCGTAGCTGCGAATTACATGCAAGTTCTTCGAGATCTAGCACAGGCCACGTGCTAGAAAGGGTCTATCCGCAGGACCGTGAGGGCTGGCTCCCCGCTAGCCCATCGTTCAGATTGACAACGGCAATAGACAGTGCATCTATATTTCTAATTACATAGTGTTGAAATGTGGAGGCACCCTCTACAAATCTGACTAGCTAGTCACTCTCTTTACTATCCAATATAATGCTGATGAACTCTCAACCTATATTTCAACACATAGCATTAGATACTAAGTACTTAGGCATCAGTAAATGCATCCCCGGTATGTCAATCAGTATGTTAGTTGAGTAACTAGAGCGATGTCTCCGAAGCATGAGTGAGCTAGTTACAATAGCCGCAGTCCACATTAAGCCATCCAGCACACAGTCTCTCTCTTTTTGATGGTTATAATGATGGTGCAAAATGGTTTCAGGTTTAATAAAGCCATACAATAGGATGAGACACATCTACGCATTTGGCACGACTTGCCTTTGTTCAAGTGTACTCTTTGTCCAACCCCTAAGCTAAGTGAGATCCTTCCCAAGTAAATAACCCCCCTGCACTCTGTCACAAACAAGTAAAATTCTGTCACGTCCAATCATACGATTATAGAGCATAAAGTATTTATCTTTTCACCTCTAAGGTTGCTACATTCCGGCTAAGCGGACTTCCTGGCCATGGCTACACGACCACGCCGACGGCGACTGCCAAAGACGGAGAATGAAAAAATAAGTCTGGAGAACTATAAGTTCGAGAGATACCGTGAAATAGGAGATGCGGTAATTTGGAATGAAGATCATGATCGCGCTGCTTATGCCGAGTGGCACGACAAACCCGTTCCGAAACCGAACCAACAGCAATACTTTGTCAATAGAATAAACGACTTGGATCCTTACACAAATTTTGCGCCAGATGCGAAAACACTCCAGGAGAAGTACACAGACCTGGTGGGTTACTTTGAAAACTCGCCACGGTACGTTGGGACGAGAGCCTTGAGTTCCGGTGCCTTCGGGATCACTGGTCTCTTTGAAGATCGCGGTCTGAATACCACTCAAGACGTTGTCATCAAAGCAAGTCTTGCAAGTCAGAGGTCCGACAAATTGGTAAAAGAAATGATAATGATGAGGGTAAGACCTGAACCGCGATAATGAAAGAAAGAAAAAAAAAACACGAAATGTAAAGCAAAAGATCTATTAGTTTAACCAATATAGGATCTCTCATAGAAAGTAAAACACTCAGCCCACTGTGTGCAAATACTCAACCGCCCCGAGAATAAGCCAAGAACGATCCCGCTTCCGGACTTCTCAATTGATTCAAGTTCGGATGACGATTCGAGTGGGAACGACGACTTACCATTCGCACAAATTCAGGCGAGACACCAGGTTGTAAGGCGAGAAAGAAATAGAAGGTATTTCGTTGAGAAGAGGAAAAAATGGAGAAGAGCGCAGACAGAACGGAGACGACAGAGCCTACGGAACAGGAACAAGGGGCGCGACATCATCATAATGGAATACGTGAAAAATGGCACCCTGGAAAGTCTGATACACAAGCTTGTGGAACACAAGCATAGTATTTATACCAGAATACCAAACCGAATACTATGGGGATTTGTAAGTGGCTTCAAGGTTTTTTTTGTATTCAAATTCTCGTTTGGGGATAGGCAAGAGAAGCTGCCTGGGGTACCCATATCACAATAGTACCCATAGACTCTATAAAGCCAAGTGGTGTGGGTTTTCCTTACGCTAGAAAGTTTCTATTAACTCTAAGTATTTTAGTGGCTTTGCCGTAAGTCTTACGATACAGTCCCGAGGCGATAAAACATTTAGCAGTCTTAACACAAAGAAGTCATCAGGGCTTGTATAGCTATGGAGTACCCGCCACGGAAGTTTCATCCCCAACGCAGGCCGGATGACGAAGACAAACAAGACAAACCAGGCAACCTCACCAAGACACTAGCAAGGGCGAACAGAATGTATCTGGAGTGCAAGCGACTCGGGATTGAGCTGATTGACAAAGTGCTCGGACAAGATGGCAATAACCAACATGACAATGACGCGGAGCAAGAACCGGGGCTGAAAGATAATCTGATCGAAAATATTCCAGAAAGAGACAAGGATAAAATGAGAACACAAAAGATGATACACGGCGACATCGACCCAAGCAATGGTTTGTGATTTTGTGAGATTAAGTAAGTGTGAACGCAATTTACTAACAAACGAGCGACAGTCTTGATAGGCGGCCTAGAGCTAGACGACGAAGGCATAACAGACTGGCTAAATACTGGGCTAGATCTTGAGGAGAAGATAGGTGGCCGAAGAGAGTTTGATATGACAAGGACATATTCGGACCGGCGACCCCGGGAGCATGAATTGATGCCAAGGCTTAAAGTAAGTCTTTCCCGGACCCTGTTACTAACTTTCTGCCGTGACACGTGTCTGATATTGCTCTGTGTAACAAGTTGGCGGATTTCGGACAGGCCACTATTGTCAAAAGGCAGAAACGAAAGTATGTCCTACCAGACTCTGTAACTCCCTCTATCGTCGACCCATGCTAATTATAAATAGTCGCTACTATAGTGAGAATAGGTTTCTGGGCAAAAGAGGATTTTATCCTCCGGTTAGTAGTGGCCGACCAGATCTTCTGTTAGTATTTCATAATTGCTAACCATCCCTCCAAGGAATCCTGGGCTATTGAATGGGACAACCTACTGGGCAGTTATGACGGCTCGGAAATCGCCGACGCGGTCACGGCGGGCCAGTATAGCAGTAAAACAAATGTCTGGGGCATTGCACTAGTACGTTGATTCTTAGCAGAACGTGTCGAGTTCGAAACTGACCGGAATCAGACAATGTGGGTTCTCATCACCAAACACGACGCACCGGCGCCACCGCAGCCCCAGCTGCCCTGGCACGAAGCAGTTATCGATAGTGATATGTTGGAGAAGTATCGGGACCGTCTCGACACCCTACTGGAGGTTCTGGGTTTGGAGGGCCAACCAATATCGTATTGTCCACTCCTCAGGGACCCATCAGTCCATGATTATGACTGGGTTAACGAAGCCCTAAGGGTGACAATTTACAAATGCAGTAGGTAACTTTGATAACCCCCGCTCAGTTATTATTAGTTCATAGGCCCATGTATTACCTCGAAGAGTGAACATCGGGTACTCGTCGGAGACGCCGTGTGAAAATTCGAGAAGCGCGTTGTGTCATATTTAACGAAGCATACAGCTGACAAAGAGCTCACGTGCTAGTGTACCACAACCCTGCAGACCGACCATCGTTAGAGGAATTGTTAGATGAGGCGCTGGCTCGGACAGAGAATGAAGATTTCGGAGAAACAGACCAGCAAATAAGGGAATGGGTCCAGCGTTGGATCTTCGACGCTGATCCAAGTATACCCCCGCCGCCGCCACCAGGCCCGCCGCCAGGAGCACCGCCGGGTGGTCCCAGCGCGCCACCGGGAGCGCCGCCTTTTGGAAGGACGGATGCTCCGTCGACCGGAGCGCCACCTCCGCCCCCTGGTAAGAAGTCAGGGAAAGATGCTGAAGCTAGAACCCATTCGGCATCGCGGCGAGGACGTATCTTGGGGCCCCCTATTAACGACGGGACGATAAGAACTGCCATCATTATTGCGAATTTTAACGCGGTTTTCCCTCATGGCGCACGTACCATTTTTAACAGACCGTCGTCAGATTTGCTGTGCGGCGTGAGAGCACTGGCGCACAGCTTAGCGGCCCAGCTAGGTCCTAACCCAATGATCAACGGTATCCCGCGGCCCGTTAATCTCCCTACTGCCGAAGACCTAGTTGCCATACATAGTGAGATGAGAGATGCCGGTTTTTTCGCTGGTTTCCACCTTCTCGACGACAGTGAAGACTTAACCTCGGTCCACAACATCACGGTTGACCTACTGGCGACGATTATGGTACAGTGGGGCCGTAGAAATAACATACTGTAAGTTCTCTCTGCTCCGATCTGAGCCTCCGCAAATGGTGAGATTACCTTGCTGATCCATGAATCTCCTTTTTACGCAGCTTGGAGCTCGTTGCTTATGTCGAGGGTGCGCCACCCGCGCCGGTCGAGAGCGACATACAGAACCCAATGCGACGTATTTGGATCTATAATGACAACGCACAAAGCACGTCGCCTGAAGCTGGTAATCATTACTCAGGTATGATGTCTGTCACGCTCGCCCCAGAGGCCGCACCACCGGATGACGACGACACCGATGATGAACCCGAGGAGGACGAGGAAACCGAACCCGAACCCGACGATGACGACGACGCCGCTCTTCCACCTCCGGCTGCCAACGACACTGCTCGTCCAGCCCCAGATCCTGTGGACCGTAGTGACAGCCTTGTCGATTATTCAGATTTGTCAAATGATCAATCGTAACAGCAAATAGTGGTGTTGTCGCTAAGGATGAAAGGTGAAGAACAGCCCCGCAAGTCACTACGCAGGAAGCCTGCATATATATAGATAGAAATTTTCTCTTTTGCATTTGAGTAATCGCGGTGGATTTTATAGTAACAGAATACTTTCAAGCTATCACGTTCGACCCTGAAAGTAGATATTGTGCGCAAAGGAAGAGTGTTGGCTATTTTCTGCCACTAAAGACTCTAAGCTGGATTGCCGTGGAATGGCCAGGCCCTTAGTGTAGGTTCTGGGTGATCCTGTATCTCTGTCACGATCTGAGTATGACAATGGTAGAGTGGCATCTCAACTTCCAAGGATTGCTATAACAACCCCTAATATGACATGTATCACGCCGAAATACCAAGCGCCCTTCGATTTCTATCTTGGTAGGTACTACAAAGTAGTCTCAGCCGAAGCGATTTGAAGGATACCTACTCCAATACCTACCAGCAACCTCCAAACAGCGCGAATTCCCTTTATTCCCTGCACATCGTGCCGGGCAATCTTCCATATAAAGTAGTTGCCATGCTTGGAAGTTACAATAAGCGCTCTACTAAGTGTGGCTCGGTAGGCCATTTCAGCCACATCTTAAGAAAGCTAACTTGATAGAGTATAGTGTATGAGTTGAGACTCCAAATGATCACAGCTCGACCTGCCCTAAGGGGATTAGCACTAGATCTGTCCACCAGCTCAGTTGCCCGATGCAGCTGGCTTGACGAACGGGATGCAACACTCCCAGATAGACTGATAAATTGGTTGGTGTGCCGCGAGGGGTGACCAAGATGCGAGATATCATGCTAACTCGGTAGACAATCACGTTATGTACCACGTAGATAGAGTAGATAAGTAGCGGACTGGCGCAGATTGAAACCGCCTAGAACCCTATAAATCTGGGTTATATATTGGCACCTCTTGCCCTCAAGCACGCATTTCCTCTCTTTGCCTCACTCGTCCCACCGTATATTAAGAGGCCAAGCCTGCCATATATGTAACAATGAAGCTATACCAAGTAATCAACTTCCTACTCCTGACGGGGCTGTCTAGCTCATGCTTGCTCCCCGAGGAACGTGCTGGCGGCTCTATTCGTAGATTGAATCGTCGTCAGGGGAACACGGGCAAGGCCGTCGGTACAGGAGATCGCTTCAGCGGCGGCAAGGTCTTCCCTCGCGGCATCGGCAGTGGAAATGCCACCGACATGAGCACCATCCTAAATATAAATGAGGTTGGTACCGGGATTCAGGGACTGGTGGCCGAGTACGGCATCGAAACTTTCACTACCCCGTACAAGACATACGAAGGTCGTACAATCACAGGTCTCAAGATTGGCGGCTCGGGTACCTCCGGAAACACCAAGTACCATGTTTACCTAAACGGTGGGATTCAGTAAGCAATCCCGGGGTAGAGGGGGTAGCAAAGGAGAACTTCCGATGACTTTTTATTGTTGAAGAAAACTACACAAAAATTTCTAACCAGAGCTCAACCGCTAACCATGGATTTACCAGTGCTCGTGAGCGTGGGTCACATGACAGTGTCCTTTATTTCGTTTCGGACCTGCTATACGCCCAAAAACACGGCACGGGACTGACATATGGCAAGAAGTCGTACACCAACGCCGACGTCATCAAAGCCCTGGGCACAGGCATCGTCGTGACACCGCTAATCAACCCCGACGGCGTGAATTACGACCAGACCTCCAACAGCTGCTGGCGGAAGAATCGGAACCCGAAGAGCTCGGGGGGCAGGGCCGGCAGCATTGGGATCGACCTAAACCGAAACTTCGACTTCGTGTGGGATCTCTCCAAATGGGCGTCGAGCGCCGGCAGCAGCGTGGCTTCGGACAGTCCCTCGTCCGAGGTGTTCCACGGCACGGCGCCATTTTCGGAGCCCGAGACGCAGAGCATGAAATACGTCCTGGACACGTACACGAAAGTGCGGTGGTTCATCGACCTGCACTCGTACGCCGGCGACGTCCTGTACAGCTGGGGCAGCGACACGGACCAGAGCACGCAGCCGTACAAGAACTTCCTGAACTCGACCTACGACAGCCTTAGGGGCATCACGAGCGACTCGGCCAGCACGCGGTACGGCGAGTACATCACCGCCGACGACCTGAACAACGCCAAGACGGCCGCGACCCGCCTCGGCAACGCCATGAACACCGCCGCGGGCAATAGATACACGGTCATGCAGGCCGCCTACTTATACGCTACCTCGGGCGCCAGCGATGACTACTCGTTCTCGCGACATATCGCGGATCCCACGAAGAACAAGGTATATGGCTACACGGTCGAATTTGGCTTCGGAAACAACCAGGCCTCATGTCCGTTTTATCCCACAGCTGCCCAGTACACCAGCAGCTTGCAGGAGACGAATGCCGGATTCCGTATGTAGAAAACCTCCTTACAAATTTGGCTTTTCCTCTATCGTTCTCTGACGGTCTATGCTAACCGCTCTTTTTCACAGTCGAGTTTCTGCTCGCGGCGTCCGATATCGGCCTGGAGTGATCTTTCATAGATCGTTCAAGTGTATAATGGCAGGCCTATTGCTACTCTAGCCAGCTACTTCTGTATATCTAAAACGACCCCTACAACCCGACAGTGATAGCGATTATAGGCTAGAGCAAAATAAAAATCTAATTATAACGAGGAGCCTGTCTCATGATTCCCTCTGAAGTCTTAGATTTTTATTGAGCGTTTATAGGTACAGACTGCTCATACAGGTACTAGCTAGAGAGCCTACCCTAGACTTGAGGCAACCTACACGGGATCTACGCTCGAGACACTTACACACATACCCTGAAGTTTTTTATGCTACTGCAAATGGTAATTCTGCGGCTCCATACTATCGGCCGCACAACGCCAAATCTACTGTAATACCGATTATTCTAATCCCGTGCTTTTGCAGCTCTATTCTTGCGACTCCATCCAGTCTCCCATTTACTCTTGAAGACAGGCAGGATATGGGCCGAGGTGTTAAACACTACTTCGTCTAAGGGAAAGAAGTCCGATGGGCTAAAAAGGAGGTAGAGATATTTCAGCGTCTCAGCCTTGATAACATAACACATTTATTAGTTCAGTCTGTTCCAAGCAAAATGTTCGACATAAATAGTCCCGACGGGGAACTTGAACTTACCAGCCAGAAACTCTCCATATTATCCCGTTTTCTCGGCGGTATAGAGTTTACATCCTCCAGAGACGTGTAGCCCCCTCCATTGACTTTTGTGTATCGCTCAAACGCCTTGAAGATCTTCCACCCCCATTCTCGGTACATCGGGTCGCCAGTGATGCGCCACATCATGAAGAGGCTCTCTACGGTTTCAGGTCTCTGTAGATTATGAGCGTCGAGGGGTTTGATGACATAATCACTCTTCCATTCTTTGAGAGAGTTCTTTGAAGGACGGAACGCGGAAGTCGTGGAATTATGAGGTTCGAGATCTTCGCTACGTGTTTCGAACCAAACTATTTCGGGCGCAAGACCGGTTTGTGTCACGGCATACACTGCAAGTGGTTACATGAGTTAGTAAAACGGTGTTCTAGCTGTGCGTGATGTATATGCATAGAATGGGTATACTTACTGCCCCAACATGTCTTAGTGAGTTCTTTAGCGAGCTCTATTTGCTCCTCTCTATCTTTGTTCCATCTGGGCATCATTCTGGCCTCTGCGAGAGGACGACCGCGCGTCGCACCGAGAGCAATGGCACCCGGAAGGAAACAAGCTAGATGGTCCATCTTAGGCGATAGCTTGTTCCCGACACCATGAGGAAGCTCACCAACAATCTTCAGATTCGCCTCTTTAGTAACTGTGATCATGTGCTTGCGGATACCACTGAGTGCCTCATCCCACATGTCGAGATATACTCGCTCTCGGCCCGAGGTCTGGAGGTACTGCTTGATAAGGTACTCTAGTAAAGAACTGACATCAGTATAGATGAAATGGTACAAAGAAATTTGATTGAGGAGCCGGGAAATATATACCATAGTAGGAATCACCCCTACTACCCAACCGTATCTCCGACGTAGTGAATTCGCCCGTGTCAGGATGTACGAAGATGGGCAAGAGACCATCTTTAGCGGCGTTATCGTCTAGTACCTTTATTACTTTCTCAGCTTCACGCCAATATATGTCGTTTCCAGTGAGATGAGACAGGTATTTCATCTCGAGCTGCAGCGTGCCGACTTCCGCTATCGAAGAAGCACCTCCATCGGCGTGGGATTGGAGGCCCTCCTTTCGCCTTAGATGCACGCTGGCGTACGGGATACTAGAGCGCGAGGCATAAGCTGGTAAGAGTCTCTCTGCAAGCTCTACCGACTTCTTCAGATAGATATCATCTTCGGGGTTGGCAAAAGCCGGAAGTCTAGAAAGCACAAAATCAGTTAGTCCCCACTCACCGTTAAGTAATAGCTACATCAATCTGCTACACGTACTTAATGCTCAAGTAATGTGCCGACAGAAGACCGCCGAGCATGCGGATTGTTGTCTCAAACGTATTGATGTCCTGGTCCTGGTCATAGTCGAGATTCTCTTTGATCCAATTGCGGGCATCCGCGACCCTAGTAGTCAAGTTCATGACCATCATAGTGTCGAGGTTGTCAACTATGATCCAGCCCAAGCCTTTAGGGCTCATCTGGGAGCCCCTCTTTGAGATGGGATGGTATATGTCTTGGCCTACGACAACGAATTAGAAACAACAGTCTTCTTAATAATAAAATTCAACACAGGAAGTAAAATCAAGCGGAGGCGGGAGACGACTCACCCCATGCATGGCGAGCATACTCGTCCCAGCTGGACACAAAAGCCTTCTTGACTTCCCCGCGTCGCTGCTCCCAGTTCACGACCTCGGATCCGTAGCGGTTCACGCCGATTGCGTCGTCCTGCATCCATTTCCTCGCACCAAAGATAAGCCCTAGAATCAAGCCCCCAGCTGCCGCGAGTAGAATGAGAGGGAGTGGGACTGGAGAGGAGTCGTCGCGCTCCCTTGAGCGACTGCGACTGCCGCTACGACTACTCTTTCCTTCTGAACTCATCGTCCCTTTCTGTTCGAGACTCTGCATTTCTTAAACGGGCACCTCGGGAGAGATAAGTGGAAGTTTATCGCATGCTAAGGCAAAATCCTAGCTACCTCAATAACATTCAACCCATCATTACTAGGCTCCTTCCCCACAATCGATCACCAACATAGACATGCATGGGCACTGTATAGTAACACACCGACCGTCCTGGTCCTCTGAATGTGTAATTGGCTGTTTCTTGAACTAAAGCTATCATATTCTAAATACGTTTTTTTTTTTTTTTTTTCCAACGCGGATCTGAAGCATGTTGTCAGGCTTCAGTCACCTTCATTGGTCGGGCTCCTTCCGATGCAATGGTTCAGGCGCTTGGGTAAGACAGACTTAATTCTTGGCGCAGCGCCTCAAGGGATAACGTGCCCTCCCTCTCTCATACCCTTCATGAACTTAGACGAGATAATGTCGGTGTGTGTTAGATGCGTGTGGATATATCGGACGAGGTTGGGCGAAGCACATGATCAATGCTCGACTCTAGAGGAACTTGAAGTGATTAGCTAAGATACAATTTGCATGACTTTTTCCGAGTGAAGCTCAAAGGAATCTGACATCCGGGGTGGATTGGATGACAAACCGGATGAGACAACTCTTTAAGGCCGTAATAGGTAGAGGAAACAGTATGTTACACGACTGGTTTCGGCTGATGTTTGCGTACAAACAAAGCAAGTAACCATAGGTGATTTGAAACCCACACCCTGTCGACAATTCCGGACGGATTGCGCGAACAGCAGGCATCTTCGCCAGAAGCAATTGAGATACCCGAAGACTGGTCACAGTAAGTTGTAAACTTGTAGCTTGTGTTTATGTCATCCATACAACTCAGCCACAGGCTGTGAACTTGAGTCTCTATCCCTATTATGCTGCTCCTGCTGTTGAGGCTGCTGTGTAATAATACTCAGTCCACTTTTGCCCTCGAGCTCTGCCTTCTGAATCTCATCATGGCCCAGTTCGTAAACCCGCCCCGGAGACGGGTTAGGTTGTAAGGGAGGATAATCCTTCTGCTCCTGCTCGTGCTGCTGCTGCTGCGCGGCCGTCATTCTCTTTATCTTCCGTCCCGTTATAACTGCCGCCACAATTAATGCCACAATCGCAAGCATACCAACTCCTATGCCTATGCCGAGCCCAACGGCACTTTTCGTGCTCAAAGGATCGACGTGCGCCGAGGAAGTAGCGGGCGGCGAGTCGCTAGTCAATGCTGCTGTGTTAATTATGGGGGGAGGAGTGGAAGGGGCCGGGTCCGAAGACGAGGAAGGGCGCGTGGATGTAGTAAAAGCTGCACTAGTAGTTGCAGTTAAAGGGGCTGGCCGGTCAATGTTCCAGCCGACGATGGCGATAGCTCCGATCATTGAGCTTAGGGATAGTGTTGTCGTGGCTTCGCTCCATACCGAATGACCGTAAATCGTGGATTGGAAGGTGATAACGGCACCCGATTTTATATCGGAGAGGCAATCACCGATAACAGATCCACGCACACCGTTGCCTGTACCATCTTTTTGTTAGAACAGGTCCAGATAGAATTGATTTGATTGATCGTACCTAGAGTATACCCAGGCGGGCAGCACATGGCAAGAGTGCTAGAATGATCTCTAACTGAAGAAACCACCGTCGACCACGCGTGGGGACATACCATAGGTCCCAGGCTCACAGCCGTATGGTCCTCATCATTTGTATTTCCAAACCTGCCCTGCTCCCACCACGTCGTCACCGCCGATGGGACGCACCGTGCGTTAGAGTCGATGTCTAACCCGTAGCCTGGGTCAAACGCCACCAGCGTGTCCCCATTCAGGCGGAGATACCTGCTGCATGCCGACGAATGCGTGAAGACGGTCGTCAAAGGTATGAACGATGTGACGACGCCACTGGTGGTCTCCGCCGGATATAATAGCTGGGTCGTCGTCGCCATTTCATTTCAATCCCGAATTTTGGTTTGAATTCTCGTGTGAGGGTGACAGGAGTCGAAATGAAAGGGAATGTAGATCAAGGCTATCTTCACCAGGGAGAATATGTCACGATCGCCATTCCCTGCGTTTGGGCGTATTTTGGAACACAATGGGTTATTAAGGTACCGTAGCGTTGGGCCAAGGGGCTGCTGGGTCAGACGAATACAGACCAGAGCAGCATGGTCTCTACCCAGCAACCGATGCGGCCGGCTGACGACTTTAGCAAAACATTCCCAATTACTGAAATTACGGTAACACATAGACACAACTGGGCCACTTCGGAACAACGTGATAGGGCAGTAGATATCCCTTTTGTGCGTACAGTAGAGTACATCTGGTGTTGTCCATGGTAATCGTCAATCGAGTCAATGTCCAAGCCATCCCAGTCGAACGCTTTACCCTTGATTTGACTTTGTAACTCCTGTAACTCACGCTACTCACAGGCCCAAAGGTGAACTCGCGGGATCCTCAAAGGAACTAGGGAAGAAGACTTAGGCGCCTTAGCGAGGTTACATAACCGTCATCATATCAGGAAGCTACCGAAAGACTATACTGCTCGATCAGCCCGTCAGGAGCCTCTTAACGACAATATACCACGGAAGTCCCGAGCGCTTTTCCACATTCTCACCGTCCAAAACGGGTGTATGTCCCGCTATATGTTCTCTTCTACCCGTGACAAGGTCAATTTCCTTCAACGAGACGATCTTGGTGCCCTTGACAATCTTCCAGAGAAGGTACAGCAGCGTAAAGATGACGATGACAATATAGTCGAACACAAAGTCCACGGCTGCGAACCCTCCGATGAATACCGAATAGCCCGAGATAAAGACTAGGAAGAGGTTGAGGAGCACGACAAACCAAGTCCCGAACGGGTAGAAAAGAGCCTTGTAAGGAAGATCGTCGACACTGTACCCTTGGAGCACCCACGCCTTGCGCATCCGCAAGTGCGTGATCCCGATGAACGCCCACGCGATGAACGTGGCGGCGCCAGAGATACTGATCAGGTACCCGAAGACTTTTCCAGGGCTTGAGGCGATGTTCAAGAGCGCGAGCAGTCCGAGCGTGTTGGAAAACACGATGGCCCTAACCGGGATTCCGTTCTTGGTCGTGCTGGCGAAGAACCGGGGCGCGCGACCCTGATATGCTAGCGCGACTAGGCTTCTCGAGGCTACATATATGGCGCTATTCACGGAGCTAAATTGCGCCGTAATCATCACCACATTCAGCAAGTTTCCCGCTCCGCTCCATCCCGCGTTCACTAGCGCGATCGTCCAGGGCGAGAGCGCCGTTTTGCTAGTCGCCGTCAGGAGATCGGGACTGTCGTAAGGAATGATGATGCCGGCGAAGAACACGAGGCCTATGAAGATGATCAAGATCCTCCAGAATGTCTGTCGGATAGCACTTGGAAGGTCTCTCTTCGGGTCTTTGCTCTCGGCGGCTGTCATAGCCAGCATTTCCGTCCCGGAGTAGTAAACTGCTGCAAGGACGAAGGTCCGCCCAAAGCCATTAATGCCGTGCGCAATGACGCCCGGCTCCCTCCAGTACCTGAACCCGATATACTCGCCTCCTATAGCGCCGGTGTTGACCAATATAGCGACCAGGAACCCGCCGAGGACAGTGAATAATTTCCACGACGCCAGCCAGAACTCCATCTCACCGTAGAATACAATGCCGAGCAGCGATGTGGCCTGAAACAAGGCCCAGAAGAACAAAATCCATCCGTACGAGGGTATGGGCGTCGCCCAAAATCCGAGGATCAGGGAAATGTTGTTATAGTCGTTCGCGATGTTCGTTACCCATGCGTACCAGTAATTCCACCCCAGACTGAAGCCCAGCGCTGGGTCTATAAAGCGACCGGCCAGCTCGATGAAGGCGCCCTGCACCGGGAATAGCGTGGACATCTCGCCCAAGCTCTGCATCACGAAGAACACGTCTATGCCGATGATTAAGAAGCTGATCAGAGCACCCACCGGGCCGCTGTAAGCAATGGCAGTGCCTGTCCCGTACCATATCGAGGCACCAACAACACCGCCAAAAGCGATCATTTGCTGAGAAATTTTCGTATCAGCACGCACGAATCTCCGTTGCATATATGATTCACTGGAAGGCGCGCCTCTGCTTACCAGATGTCTGTTCTTTAACCCCCGCTGCAAGCCATCATCGATCACATTCCCGTTGTTGGCTAGCACTGGCTCAACGAGGTCGTCTTGTATAGTGACACTGCTAGATTTCGCAGGACTGCTTGATTCCTTCTCAGCATCAGTCGCATCTGCTGGGTTAGAACGAGACCAGGCCATGTTGCAACCCAGTATATTAAAAATGATCTCGCCCAAGACAGAGAGTTGGGGTTGATGAAGCCTGAACAAAAATGAAAAGAATAGTTTTGACCAGCGCAGGAAGTGCCTGCGATATTCCAGACCATGTTTCTCAATGAGATTTGTCTATATACGTATGATATTGCGACAGGCCAGGGGGCCACCATATGTGGTCGCCTGCATCTTCATCCATTGCTGCAATACCCCGCTCCCTCACAGCTTATCAAGGCCGGGTCCTTAACTATATCCAACTGGGAAGATGCAGTCCCAGAGAAGAAGCTCTCTTCGATGGCGCAATATCCATATTGGGTCTTATCGCCCGCACCTCTGTCCCAGAGCAAGAGGCGTAGCGTAATGGCCATATCAATTCTTATCAAGTTCAGAGCCCCGACCAAGGGTGGTCTTCTATCGATCACACATCAGCAGGCTTAGATAAGATGACACGTTGAGAGCCCATTAACTTCAAAAAATCAACGAGCCCTGCATCGAGACAATAACCAAAGCAGTAGTTCCCAACTCATGATGATACGAAAAGTCGGCCAGAATTGGTGATTTGATGGTATTTTAGAGATCCCCCCGTCCCGACCTTTATTACGGCAAAAGTCAGATACGTTTACCGCTCTTGGTCGAATGGCTTCAGAAACGTGATTTAAGAGTCAATTTCTGAAGTCCAGTCTTCACGGAAGAGAGGAATGAGTAACACAAAGAGGTGGAAGTTCATGTCGAGAATTTCCACAGCGAAGCGGCTCAGCCCGAGGCAGGCGATAATCGACAGAAGACACATGACGCACACAATGTGAGGGATGAAGAAAGATACAGAATCCGAAGATATGGTGGGGTATAATTGATATGATAGTACCAGAGACCAAAACAAAAGCTTTTTGTTCTAGATGTTTGTACAGTGTTTTACATGACATGGGAGGTTTCGTTGACGGTGTGATGTACGAGTTGTTGGTAGAAGCCACGGCGAGTTACGAATCCCTTCGTTCGGGAAGTCTCCTGACGGCAAAGAAATAGTTGCCAATTTTCTCGCTTCCAGGGACTTCCTTCCACCCAACTCCGGGGACATAGATGACGCCCATACATCTTGGTTCCGACCAGCCAGACCTGCTCTGAAGGAAATGGGTCCGGAGTTCGTCTTCATTGATGTACTTCTTCCAATCGTGTGTACCTCGTGGCACTATGCGTAATATGTCCTCAGCAATCAGGTTGGTGGTTAGCCAGCTTGTCCAGGCCCGCGCGATCGTACTCAGTACCAACCAACCCCCTGGGCGCACGAAGGGGGTAACACGGTCCAGAAAGGCCGCCGGGTTCGCGACATGCTCTACTACTTCGAAGACGGACACCACATCGTACCCGTCTTTCTGCGGGTTTTCAGGTACGGGCAAGCCTTCGATGGACGTATTGAGGTACCGGAGTTTCGACTGGACGGCTGGATCGCGTCGCGCATGCCCCTTGGCGACGGAGAGGACCTCTGGGCTTGGATCTATCGCTGTTACAAATGACGTGGTATCGCGCCGGGCTGCCGACTCGGCAAAAATGCCACCGCCACACCCAATGTCGAGGTAGCGTAGTCCCTTGTCTGGGTAGGAATCGGACGGGGCGTCGGGTACAGAGGCTCGACAAATACGTATGAATTTATGGCGCAATGGGTTCATGAGGTGTAAAATACGAGACGGCCCCTGGGGATCCCACCAAGAAGAAGCGAGCGCATTGAAGTGGGAGATCTCTTCGGGCGAGACGGTGGTGAACGTCGGGTCGGTCTTACTCGGGTCCTCGGGTTGAGATTTGCGGCGGTAGGTGCTTGAGCTGAAAGCGCGGGAACTTTGTCTATGGGCAAGCGGGCTTATGGATGTATAACAACCCTCCCAAATATTGATGGTACTAGAGGCCCTGGAGGTTGCTGGTAATATGCCGTTGCTTGATGAGATACTTCTAGAGTATTGTCCAGTCGTCGTGACTGCGCTCCATTGCCGCGTCGTTCGCTGTATTCCTCGAATACCCCTGGTTATCTTATTAGGCTCCATTTATCCCCCGAATTTCCCTGTACATATAGATCGATCAGGGTCAACCTAGGATGCGAAGTGATTAGGTATTTGATAGCTTCAAGGCTGTTCAGCTATTCTCCCCCGATAGCTACATCGGATACGTGATAGCGGAAAATAATTGTGGTGCCAGGCTCGGCATCTTTTCTTTCATCTGGCTTCTGCCAAGGAATTGTTCTAGAAATGGTTGCATGCAGGGACCGCCAAATGTCCCACTGTAATGCAACCACGCTGATTAGAAGCTGCAGCTGCATGCCCGAGGGCCGAGGACTCTCGGGTTGTCGCAGCCCACTATATCAGATCCGCATATAGCCTATCAGTAGGGAATACAGCATGTGCACAGGAGCGGTAAAGGCAGCTAATGAACTTCGATACCCGCCCGCCCAAGTATCCACTAAACTAAGTACCTTACCTTGCGTGTTCGGGCTCTCACCTTGTGGCGTGGGGCAAAACACCACCCCGCTGTATTGCGATGTGACTCCCGAGACTTCCATTCCCCTATTACAACTGATACAGTCAGCATTGCCGGTGAACCACGAATGCTGAGTAACCAAGATTGTGAAAATAACCGCCAATTTTTTCATTGCTTCTAGAAGAAAGTTTCTTTATATACCAGTTCTTACCGCATTGCCATTACCTCTCTCTCCCGCCAAAGTCGTCCTTAGGCCCTCAACCAATTCCAACGTTCGCCGTATCTGGATCCGCCGGGCCTCGTAGCAAACACCGAATCTAAAACATATTTAGAGACAGTTGCCTGGTGGCATCATAGTTCTACACTATGCCTTCAGCCTCAATCGACCACAATAAGTTCGACTCCATACCAGACACAATAGCTGCCTTTCGTATGTTTCCTTATTCCTTGTCCAAGTTATCCGAGTATCTTTCTGTGTCTTTCTTACTCAATGCTGACTGCGACACCCGGCATAGGAAATGGCGAATTCATAGTAGTAATGGATGATCCCGGCAGGGAAAACGAAGGCGATCTGATCATTGCGGCCGAGGACGTTACAACCGAGCGGATGGCTTTCATGATCCGGCATTCATCGGGCTATGTCTGCGCACCTATACCTCTCGCTCGCACCGAGTACCTCGAGTTACCACAAATGGTTCCTAACAGTCAGGATCCGCGGGGTACCGCCTATACTATATCGATTGATGCCTCCGACGACGTAGTTACCACGGGTATCAGCGCCCACGACCGCGCCTTGACTGTTAGACGTTTAGCCGACCCCAGCGCTACGCCCGCAAGCTTCCGCCGCCCAGGGCACGTGCTGCCACTTCGCGCTGTAACAGGTGGTGTGCGTGTACGAAGAGGGCACACCGAAGCCGCCATCGACTTCTGCCGACTTTCGGGCAAGGCTGAAGCGGCCGCCATATGTGAGATAGTCGATGATGGTGAAGAGGTTGCTGGGCAGGCGATACGACGAGAGCCCGGTATGCTGCGAGGCGAGGGGTGCATTGCCTTTGCGAGAAAATGGGGCCTAAAAGTCTGCACTATCGAAGACCTCGCGAATCATCTCGAAAAGACGGAGAGGAAGATTGGTGCCAATGGGACATCTTGAGGAACAACATTCTACCATACTAACATAGAAATGAGCTGCCGGAGTTCTGGCACATATGCCTATGGATATTCAGACTCCAATGCATTCATGCCCCTGGATTTGGGGTTGGGTAAAACCAAAATCACTTCGGTATAATATTTACAGGTGTAGCAAAAGCTTCAAGCTACCCAGCGAGTTATTCTCGTTTCTGGATAGGCCTTCTGTGTAAGTGCCGCGTATTGGCCTAGAGTCGGAATGGTGTCGTGCCACACATGGTTGGTTGCACACTGCTTTATCAACGTATTGCGAGGCCCGGGCAGGTTAAACAAAATGTAGAATTGGTTCACTTACTGAAGAACTCCACTAGGCATACAATTATCTGCACTCGCGAATTACCATAAAATAGTCACAAAATTTCTCTTGGTAGTAATACCACCTACGTAGGTGTAGAAAGTGGCTACTTCTTTGACGTATTTTCGAAGCCAACTGCATATAATAATGCATACGAACGTGCATGGAAGCTCTAAATAACGTGCAGCTAGTTCCTTAATTAGAACCAGCAGGCCGCACCATCACGCACGTGTTCTTATTTGCTTTTACCGGGATGGCTCAAGGGCCTTATAATAAGTTCTCTACTATGTAACTTGTATCCTGGGTTGCCTGCGTAAGGATGCTCTCGGACACCTCCTACGCAGTGGCCCAAACTTTGTTTTTTCGTACTCCCATATGTTTCCACGAGATCTCAGATACTATATCCACCAAGACCATTAACCCTCTAGGGCGGGCAGTACCTACGAGTAAGTATTTGGTTGTCTGTCGCCATTTGATATTGCATACGATGACAGAACACAAGTAGGAACTGCAGCATATACATTCACACAGAATCAAAATGGTGCGTCTCGAGAGTTGGCATGTACACAAGACTTTCCCTCAGACTATAGGTAATTAAGTTATTGCGCTCGATAATGGGATAGGGGTGATGGTAGTGCCGCAACTTCCGCATCAGAGACGACCAACTCATCGTGTTTGATAACAGCCGAATGAATTTTTGACAACCGTTTTAGAATTTCTTCCGTTTAGGCACACTTTAGCGACTTCGTCACTGGCCTTTCATTTTGGCCTTGGCTACTGGCAGTATGCTCGGATACACAGCGGAGAGGGTGGGTGCTAGAGGATTTCTCAAAATAGATATAAGGATATCTTTCATTTTCTGCGACTTGTTTCATCACTAGTTTTACACTTCTTCGCATAATTATCAAATTGTTTCTGGACAGAAATACCAACATTGTAGATTTGGCCAATACAGCTGAAAGGAAGTCGACTCAGACGCCTGGGTACCAGCGAGATCAGGGGGAAGTGACTGTGTTCTATACCTGATACAAAAAACACAAGCGCAACCCAAATTATATGCTCGCTAGTCTTCCCGGCAATTACTATATTACAAACTCGGTGGCCCAACTGATCCTCCAGACATTGCATCCTAGTACTCTTCACAAATATTCCTATAGTTCTTCAAAGAAAGTACTTTTCCTATTAGTTATCAGGCTTGCCTTCCAACAAGAACAGTCCTTGCTGTCAAGCAATGCCACTCCTAAGCTTAAGACTTACATAGCTGAACAAATGGCCTGCGGTTACAAAGCTAAGACGGTCAGGCAGCAGAACCTAACCTGTGAGATCGCCTCACCGCCGCGATGATTCAACAGACCCCTGCGAACCAAGCATGTAGGTAGTCAATATTGCGAGCAACCCAAAGACCCGTGCCTTTCATGGAAAAGACGACGCCGTTAATGCAATATTTATGTTAAAATTATATATGCGCGACAAGTAAAGCATAGGGGGATACAAGAGCAGTGCTCATCACCTCGTAAATACAAACCCATCAACATCTTATAACGTACCAAAAGGCCGGCATCGCGACTCACACTAGTCAATGGCCGTGTACCTGAGTACGGGTATATCAGACTTAATAATAGATTTGCAAAGTATTGAGAAACCTAGTAAGTCCCTCCTCGTGTGGGTAAAATAGAGAAGATAGAGCCATCACTTGTTGACCTAACAAACGAAAACTTAAAGCCTTCATTCTTAATACAAGACCATACGGCTATATGCACTCCCCTACCTGGCGCAAAGAAAATATTGTATATCCAGGATGTCTATCTTATTCCTGTCTCTATACCGTAGTGTTTACATTACCCCTGTGGATATATCATTCTAACTATATGCTTGTTAAGAGGTTAGCCAGGGTAAAAGTATTATACGGGCGTTCATTTAACACTCTGCCCACACAATCAGTAGCACTGGCATCGCGTAATGCCCTATTCAAAACTAAATATTTTAAGCTTTATGTAGACTTCGGTCATGGCCATGAAAATTCTAATGAGAATTACTTTCCGTACATGAGAACATGCAAGAGCTTGCATCAACCAATATATGCTTTCATATCACTGTTTTATGCTTTGTGTCCTCCGTTTGTCCCGTGCCTCACTTATAAGCACTCTCAGTCTTGCTCTTGTTTCTTTCCCCCAGAGTCATAACGCTTTTCCACAACCTCCTCCCTCCGTCTAATTTGATCAACATATCAGGGGAACAAATATTTGTTTGGGCTATGTCGGTCACTCTATCTCAACAGAGAAACCATAAAATTACAAACCTTTCTTTATCATAATTACTCCGTTATATAAGGCTATAGGTTCTAACGGTTTCTCTCCACCTATATTGTGTAAGTATGGCCTTATGATCTATATGTGAATTGTTCTTTTCCAATGCTTGTGTTCCAGGAACTATTAGTTGGTTTAAATTCCAACGAGAAAATAGGGAATAGTTTTCATCTATCTCGATATATCTCACCGAGTATAAATACGACTAGTCGGCTTAATATCATCATCCACCTGGTGTTTGATATACTTCAGTTTCAGACAATCAACCACCTGCAATACACTTAATAATAAACGACCTACTTCCCGAAAAATGGAGTATGCGGAGAGTCAGTACTATCTTTGCAGTCTCGAAGAAAGAGCCTACAGAGCCTTTCGTTGCCATGTAAATGTCTCCAGGGAAAATTTTCATCGGATGACTGTAGCCGACCCACTCATCCAGAGATGTTTTCACAACGAGTTCGTCCACGATTATCTTGGCAAGGACGAGAACTGGAAGCTTCGGGAACCCAGGTACCACGAGTTCAGAACCAGCTTCATCGTTTTCGGGTTGTTGAACGGACAACTCTATGGCAAGGAGCCATATAAGGACGGATGGAGTCCCCAGCTCCACTGGGCACGCTTTGGCTACGCATGCATCACGGGGATTGGATCTATTGGCGCTTACAACCGGCTCCCCGTACGGATTCCCAAGAGCTTCAGCAAAGCATTGTACTACCTGTTGGTTTTCCTCACGCACCAGTGGATCATCGACAATCACCCGGAGGACATGCCAGCTTTGTAAGGATTGAGTAAGTCCCCTCATTATCGTCATCATCGGCATTTCTTAATGTCAAATGGGTTGAGTTAGCTAATAATCACTGTGATGATCAGACTTTGATATAATATGACCTAGCGAGCTGTCCTGTTCAGTTAGTTAGTTTTTTTTTTCTTCTTTAGATGATAGATATAGATAGTTATGGCCTTGGAATGAACAGATAGTTAAAGCATATAATGTCTAAGATACCCAGCACTTTCCTCAAGAATATTTTTACTCCTGTCATTGAATCACTGATCAACGCAAATTCTATGTATCAATTTACAGAGCAAGTTACCATTTTCTAATATTACTATTAGCCCCTATACGTCATTATACTATTATTATCTAAAACCTCCATCAACTTGTGAACACTATTATAATTCTTATTGTCACACTGTCCACTGCTCTGGTGCGTCAACACTTTTAGCCTATCTGTACATATTAATTAATTAATGAGTAGAGTATATCAAATATATTTACAATCAGAACCTGACCCTGACACTTTCTTAAGTTCTAAGAAGATGCACCTCCCGAATAGGGTCACTGTGGCTTGTAGCCCTCAACGACATCTCTCTTGTCACGGAAAAAACGACGTCGCTAATCCCGCGTGGAATTAACGATATATATTCTACGTGACATCTCTAATCTTGCTCGACTTTCTCAGCAGCGATGTCCGGACCAGCCTCAACATTCCCGTCTTTAGGCGCCGTGGCACTCTGCTTCTTCTCTATCTTCTTCCATTGCAGGCCGAGGGCAACGAAGAATGCAGCAGCGGAAGCCGCTGCTGATATGTAATACGTATTTCTCAACCCGGCCATGTAAGCCGTCAAGACAGCTACCAACGCATCGGCCTGGCCGATAGCGGCGAGGACGTCCGGTATGTCATGTGCGCCGCTGTTTATGAACAACGTGGGATCGAGCTGCGGGGCGTTCCTACTGACGCCATCGACGAGGCCGTTCTGGAAGACCGTCTGGGCGACCGCTATGAACAGCGCGCCGCCCAGGGACTGGAAGAACTGCACGCATGCCGTGCCCTGCGGTACCAGTTCCTGAGATAAGCTGTTCTGGACGACGAGGAGACCGATCTGGAAACCGTTGCCGACGCCCAAACCCGTGACGACCTGGTACCCGAACCACCTGCTCAAGGGTGTGGAGAGGTTGAACGTCGTGATTAAGCCCGCGCCGATCGATACTAGTGCCATTCCGAGAAGCGCGGCAGGGTTGTAGTACCCAGTGGCGCTGATGATGCCGCCCGATGCGACGGACGAGATAACGCTAGAGATGAGGAGCGGTAGCAGCTTAATACCTGCTTCGACGGCCGTGTCATGCTTGATTGCTTGGAAATACAATGCTACAGTTGTTTAGCTCGAAATGTAATAACTAGAGATTCAAATAGGTATGACGATGACGTACATAGATAATACACCAAAGGAAAAAAGGCAGCGCCGAAGAAAAACCCGAAGAGCATGGCACCGACCACATTACGATCCCTGAAGAACCGCGGCGGTAAGATTCCATTGTCCTGCTGCCACTGCTCTACGGCGATGAAGACGAGGGCCGTGACGCCCGCGCCAACGAGTAGTCCGATGATGCGCGAGTTGCTCCAGGGGTACTCGACGCCGCCCCACTGCAGGGCCAGGAGCAGCATGATGATGGCAGGGATCAGGATGCCAGCGCTGACCAGGTCGAGCTCGAGGAGACGCGCTAGAAAGCTCTGCTTGTCGGGGTTATTAACGCGCGGGATATTCAAGAAAAGCAATATGACCAGGACGGCCGCGCCGCCGATGGGCAGGTTGATGTAGAAACACCATCGCCAGGTGATGTGGTCCGTGAACGCGCCTCCCAGCAAAGGGCCAGCTACAGACGCGATGCCCCAGATGCCGCCGAACGCGCCAAACACGATGGGTCGCTTGCGCAGGGGCAAAGAGTACGACAAGATGACGGCTGAGCCCGAGAAGAGCCCCGCGTTACCCAGGCCTGCTATAGCGCGCCCGACGATGAAGGCTGTTGATGAAGGCGCCACCGCCGACACCAGACTACCCAGTTCGAACAGCGCGATGGCCCCGATGAAGGTGTACTTGATGTCGAAGATACGGTAGATTTTGCCGTACAGCGGGACCAGGGCCGTGCCTGTTAAGAGATAGGCACTTCCGTACCAACCGATACTGTATGTGTTCAAAAAATCCAAGAGTCAGTAACTAGGTTAGGCAATCTTAATCACACAGTCACTGTGTCTTTTTCTTTCATTTACAAGGTTTTCGATGAATGGAAACGAGCAGGGTAGGTACCCGGAAGAAGGAGGGGTAGGTAAGTAATGCGGGCGATGGGTATAAATGACTCCAACCTACGTACTCCTTGGTGCTTTTAAACTCGCCGGTGATGGCGCCCAGCGCCGGGGCGATTATGGTTTGATCCAGAGCTACCAGGAAGATAGACAGACATAGGGATATCATGAGGAGCCATAACTTTGGCCCAGACGGATACGGCACATCATCATCGTCTTCTGCCTTTCTTTCTGCTGAAGGTTTATTATTATTAGAGTTCATCTTGGATAGGCCTGGACGCGACTCATCGTCGCTAGTCACGGTGGCCTGTTGCGTAGGCTCCATGATGGTTGCCTGGTGAAGGATTTGCTTGCTGCAGCCTCAGAAAGATTGACGCTTCGGTGCTTCCCCTTCCAACGTCAGTACATGAGTTGGGGTATCAACAAGGATTACCTAATCTGCCCGGTCTTTGTTTGGGTACGTTGTGAGTTAAAGTTTATTTGAAAGGTGGCTGTTCCTTGTAAGTGCAGGCCGTGGCGGACGAAGTATGTTATCTGAATGTGACTACAGTTGAGCCTCACGACGGAAGCAAGTAAGAAGGTTAAATGAATAGATGCGCGTTACCACGAAGCAACAAGTAAGTATTATGAGTAATATAAAAGGCTACGAGGTTTTCTTCGGGACATACATCGTAGTCCTAGGAGGTATATGTAGTATGGTCATTATCATTTACTGAGTCAACTACTCCACAGACATCCTGGAAAGTTCGAAACCTTAAAAAAACCTAACTTTCTCTATGCTACTGCTGTGCCTGAGGTAGGTTGAGTGATTGACCTGGTATAAGTTACTAAAAAACTACGTAGCTGTAGGCAGTTTGGAGTTGAATCCGATCTCTGCGTCTCCAAGGATCCCGCAGGGATCTGGACTGGACTACCCATCACTCAGTTTCCTGGGGTTCCTGGTCTTCCAATTGCATATTCTTCCAGGTGCCCTGGCGACGGAAACCGAGGGAAGTGCGAAAGTCACCATCCTGTATAGAATACCTACCACTTGAATATGTCCACATCCTAGTCTTCGGGGTGGCATGTAATCCGATGCCCGAAGTTTGACAAATTCAGATACCGACTTGGGTTTGATTGCAGGTAAAGGAGAGTGTAGAGGAGAAGGAAATATATCAAAGGGAGGAGTAATTGTTATACTTGTCCGCGAACAACGCGGGTATTTAATTTTGGTTGTTGTAAGATTTGGTCGCATATTCAGCGTCCCTCAGGATGTACATAAACACGCATGAAGCACACCAACGTGCAACAAGGTCAAGGAGTCAAGCTTTTTAAGAGCCGCCGACGTAGTAGGTACCAGTTCTCGCAACAACATGAGACGAAAATGCATAGGTACTGCAGCAAAGAGTTTGTTGTTCGATTTCGTGGACCTGCCCACGCGTCCACTGGTTACTCGTCCCAGGTATGTTTGAAGGCAAAATGTGCAGGAAGTATAGCATATCATGAGATCCCTGCCCATTGCCACTGTCATCGGCTGCATGAGTATGAAGCGTAGTTGGAGGAAGTTGGCCCTGGAAACCGAGCATACTTTTTACTTGCACACATTGAATTGTATTGAATGGCCTTGAACCTTGATAGCCTTTCACACTGTGCCAAATACCTTCTTTCGTTTTGATCGTTTTCACGATACTGCCAAGACCTACTAAAATGGGATGTTAGACAACACGTTAGTTGGCTGAGATTAGTTGGTTGATGGTCTTTCAGCTCGTCTTACCTCTTCCACAACCGACACAACACATACGCCACCGCTTTTACTGAATACCCCGACATATATCTCAATTTGGTCATGTTATATAGTGTAAATATATTCCATACAATACTCTTCTTGAGTTTTGCCCCTCTAGCTTTGCGGCAATCAGTCCCTCTTGTCGACCGTCAGATAGATAGGTAGGATACCGAAACACATCTAGAAACACACCGCAGCACAGACCTTCATTAGTGCGCCAAGGATGGGCTGAGAGTCATTGCGGGTACAGCTGTGCTGGTGAAATGACAGGATCAAAATTAGCAGATTCTTTTGAGGATCTATTCTTGTAAGGGCTGGAGTCCACGATCCCTATTGGAAGTTCATCAGATGAAGTGCTGGCGATATAGGAATGCCCAGATTGTGCCGCTGACAGTTGTAAATGCCGTATGAGACTTGCAGACGCGACTAGGTCCTATAAGGCTAAACCTGGTCATTTTCCATGGTCACGGTGAAATGGATTCATTAAAATGCGTCCGATTTGGTACTTGTAACAGCGTAAGGCATAATGATTTTTCGACCGCTATTAGGTAGGTATCTCTTCTTTTTATATATAATCTTGTAATACCTGGTTGTTTACTTCGTAGCTTTCATTCTCTTGTTCTCTCATCTTGTTGTTGTTGTTAGAATCGTCTTTCTGCAGTCGTCGTTACCATGCGTCATCAGGTTCTGCTTCTGTTCGCATCTGTTGCTTTAGCAACCAAAGCGCCTAAGAGGGCTCTGACGAGGAGCAGCCAAGTCGTTGCCGGCCATATACTCGCTTCCGACACATGCCCAACTGGCTATGAGGTTTGCGACTTCGACTGCATATTGGAGGGACGAGTGTGCTGCAACGACGGCACCGGGTCGTGCGATCCAGGCTATTATTGTATGGATAACGGCTGCTGTCCTGAAGGGGAAATTGTATGTTGGCCTCATATCCACTAGTGTTATCAGTGTAAAGGTACGTCTTGCTAACATGTATCGTGACCGTAGTGCACCGACACCAGCTACCAATGCGACGATGGCGAGAAGGAGTGCGGCGATACTTGCATTCCGTCCGATGGCACGTGCTGCCCGAGTCAGACAAGCTACTGTGAGGACCACATGTACTGCTCTGCCGACGGCCAATGCTACGACAGTGAGGGGGACAGTGACAACGATAGCGGAAGCAACAACGGAAGCCCAACAGAGACGTCAGGCGGCTTCCCCACTGAGACATCTAGCAACGACGATGGGGACGACGATGATGACTTTACTTTCACTTCCACTCCAACTGGGACGGAAGGACTTCAAGGCTTTCCCACACCGACCTCCTCATCTAGTAGTGGCAGTGACAGCAACTCAAACGATGATGATGGCGATGATGATGATGATGATTTCAGCTCCTCTAGCGATGGAAATGACGATGAAGATGACGGGGACGACGATGACTTCAACAACTTCGGCGGCAGCAATAACAATGGCAACGATGATAATGATAGCTCACCAACTCCCACAGGAGCTGCTGCTTCCGATGCACCGACGCCACCGCCCAGACACCGCGGGATGGCCGGTGGCCAGTTTGTAGCGGATGGCCGCTTTGCTGCTGGCATCGCTGTTGCCGCGGCTCTGTTAGTATAAGGATAGCCTAGGAGCGCGAATATTAGCCATTATGAGGAGATGGGCGTGCACGGATGTAGAGCGGTGTCACACCCGCGGGTCAACAGGGGCCGGACACGAACTCATCACATCCTGCTCACTACATCCGAGGGAGAAGCCTATGAATTGAGCACAAGCATGGAGGATCAATAGCGATATTAGAGTGTATATACCCCATAATTGACATATTTCCTCGACTTGATGCCATTCGAGATTAGCAGGTATCATATCTTTGAGCCACAGAATTCATCGATCTTATCTGCATGTTAGCTATATTTCATCCAAGTAGATTTACCTGCTTAATCTGCCAACAAACAGGGCGATGAGGCGCGATTAGAATCAGATGTGTGATAACTTTTTACTCCCTGTTGACTGCTTTGCAAACGAATACATAATGTCGTAGACAATCTTAGGAGTTTCCTTGGGTTCTGCACGATGATAATTAATAGCCCCACAAGTGTGCATTTGGTGGGATGTACCCAATACCGAACTCGGTACCTGGCTGGTATAGACTGACGTCACTACACCACCGTATCAACAAAACCGCCCCGAACTTGAAGCTACCACGCATCATCAATACAAACAATGCACGTCTCGCCAATTGGTTCACCAATAGAGTTTGAAGCGTCTCTTAAAATCATCCCCGTCAAAGCAGCTCGATTCATACGTGTCGCCCCCCATACTACCTGTCTCTGTTTACATTACACACTACGTCAACAAATACCTTCATACCAACCCACGGAAGCTCTCCTCAGATCCACAGACAGAAAGAAGGAACAACCAAAGAAACTCACAATTTGATTACTATAAGCACCGAAAAACCATCAATCATGTCCGCCTTCCGCACCTCTGTCTTCCAGACCGCGCGCATGCTACCGAGCCGCACGACGCGGCTACTTCACCAGACGGCCGTATCCAGGATGCCTCCCTACAAGGACGACATGGACCGGGAGTCGCTGAAGCCGAAGGCGCACGAGTACACGCAGAGCGGGACGGACGACGAGACGGCAGCCGAGCACTCTGACGCGGCCTTCAACCCGAACAAGACGTCGCCCGAGACCGAGAAGGACACGGCGGCCGAGGGCGCTAAACAGAAGACCAAGGACAACCCGCTCGAGTCCAGCCCGGCCAACCACAGCTTCGCCGAGGGGGGAAAGGGAACCAGCGAGAGCAAACCTAGCATCGGAAAGTCTAAGAAGAGCGGCGGTAGTCATCCCCCTAAGTCGGGCAAGGTGTAAGAAAAGGAAAGAACACAGTAACCCGTAGGAGAAAAATTGAAGAGGGGGTGGGTATGGCACTGTGCATATTAGCATTTGTTTTTCAATCGGAAACGGTAAACGTCTGGAGTTTTCGCAAAATCAGAGGCATTCATCGGTTCCAAACTCGCTCGTAGTTTCATACACTAAAAGCATGGCATTTGCTTGCATGAAATATGAAGCGGCAATTGTACCAATTGCTAGGGCTTACTCATTAATCGTTAACTGGGTATCACCAAACACCTAACTCTGGTGTTTTATTAATGCCTTTTTGTGAATTACACTAATAAGCCGTATTATCGTGGAGAATGACCCCTCAACCGTAAAGTCCATCCACGTCTTCGTCCTCCTCATCGTCTATAGGTATTTCGACCTTCTTTTTCTACAAGCGGGTTGTTAGTGACTGGTCAATAACCCGGATGGTTTTGATAGGTAAGAACACCCCATATGAGGAAGAGCAGTAACATATGAGAAAAAGTGCTGTTAATTTACCTTAAAATCGTGACGGCACGACGGACATGTGCCCTTAGTCAGCATCCACGGGCTAATGCACTCGAGATCGAAGGTATGACGACCAGGACAAGGCAGCTCCACGACGAGAGGGTAAGGGTCATCGAGGAACTTCTCGGCGCAGATGGGACACGTGCCCTCGGGGTCGGTCTGCAGCTTCTTCTTGGGCACACGATCCAGGTCCGCCAGGAACGTCTCGTCGACGCCTGTGACGTGCGTGGGCGGCGAGTCGATCTCGTCTTGTAGTGCCTGGAACAGCGTGTTCAGGAAGTTCCGGTTGTCCTCTGTTGGCGAGTCGGTGGCAAGCGTTGCGAGCTGGTCTTGTACTAGCCGGTAGAGCGCGGCCATATCGACGGGCGTGGGGCCGGCGTGCTGCGCGGTCGACGATGATGATGATGCAGGGTCTGGTTGTATTTGGTGCAGGTGCGACGTAAACGTGGACATGTCTACGCGGCGCCGTCTCTGGGGCGTCGTAGACGGTTTTATGCCGTGTTCGACTGCGTGGAGGATAATGTTAGCGTAAGTAGGGTAGGTGAGCTACAAAGTGGACTTCAAGTTTCATGGAGAGAGAGAGAGCTCCGGGAGCCGCGGTCGATGTACCTTCGTATGGATTAGTCGCCATAACGTCGAAGTATGGTGAGTATATGTGAGAGACCCTAATAGTTTTTGTTATAGAAAATAATAAGTGTTTTCTCAAAAAGCGCGCGTAGCTTTGAACTCTCTATAAAATTGGTATGTATCGTGAAAGCGGTTGTTTTCTTGCTATTGAAGCGCGGACGGCTCAAGGCTGGAAATAGTATAAATTGCCCCGCCATCAGCAGGCACCTTTGGCACACGCAATTCTAGGAGGCCCCTCCCTAGCGCCTGCTCCAAATGCGATAGTTCGAGTAGCCAATCAGGACCGTCCGGAGGTTATGGACTTACCCTGTATGAATGTTGTACATACCCCTTGTTTTAGTTTTGTGAAGCATCAACTTCTATACGGATGGCTATAGTTTAGCAATTTTGTATGCCCGGGCGCAGAATCATGAATCTCGTATTCGTGCCACCTAGGTTACTAGCATAGCCCACCAAATTACCTACGGCGGTTTGCCGAACAAGCATCTGCTTTGGCAACGGTCCCAGGTTGCAATAATCGCGCTCGCGATGCTATTTTTGAAGGGATTCCACGTCGCAAGCCCAAGGCCGTTTCAATGTGACCACACATAAGGGGTTTTGAACATCTGCTAAATCGGTCTTGGCGTGACTAGCGATGTGAGCCTGCCGAGCATAAAGCAAGTCAATGGAAGAGGGGGGACGGCGTCGACGCTGTGGCAGCCGGCAGGATCGCTGATGCTATTCTCGAATACCGCGGCCACTTGATTCCCTTAGAGTGCCCCAGCGATACTGCTGCAAAGGGAAATACATGCGGTATGAAGCACTATTGAAAGCTAGAGGTGTATGGGGACAGGGCTCGGACAAACTGAGTCTTGATCGCTTTAGGGCTACCGTTCGCTATCAAAGAGGAACTTGCAAAACATGGGATTTGGATAAAACTATGAGGCGTGATTCTAAGGACGTTTGAGACCCGCGGCTTGGAGCCGATCTACATTTGTGACTTTGCCTACCAGTCCAGGCGTACCCCAGTGTAGCCGAAACAAGCAGACGGCACCTCTCTCTAATAGCCCCCACAGCAACAAAGGCTGCTAGGAGGTACGGCTACCACTCTTTACAGCAATTTCCACAAACTGTTTATGAGATTCATATCGTGTGTTTTGGATCGCAGCATGAAAGGTAGCCAAGAGCAACAGCAATTGTTCCAGGATTGTCCCTCTCCGGCCGCCTGTATATAAATGCCATCTGTATTAACAGACCCCAATAAGTGAGTGCAGTTTGAAACTTAGAAGCGAATAATATTTAAAAAGAAAAAAAAAAGGAGAAAAATAAAAGTCAGGCGCTCTTGTTCGTCAGGGCCGCGTCACAGGGCGGAGCTATTCATGTTTAAGAAAATGCAGCGAGCGACACTACATAGAAGCCTTTCTCCTCATAACCGTTTTTAATCAAGGTGGACTTGTACTGGCTAGTCGCTGTCTCTAATACTCCTGTCCCCCACCCCCGTGCCCGTAGTGAACTCTGGCAGCAGCTCGCAAAACTCTGCTAGACAGCAATGATGACGATAACTGACGAGTCGTTGCCGCCGCTTACCACAGTCTTTGTACCGCCTCCAGAGTGCAGCAGCTTTCATTTCAGCTGTGATATTGATTTTGATAGAGCTTCACCATATCTCCTCACCGATTGCATACCATGTGCTTTCCCGGTCCGTATATGTGGCACGAACTTGGAGGGTAGTCGGTCGTTGCTGAACTGCTACCCGCATGTGAGGACGCTTCGAGGAACTGAATTCGCTAAATATTTTTCAGACTTTGACTTTGTAAGGCCGGTGGAGACATATGTTTCTGGCGTGAGCTGTCCTCTAGGTATGGACACAGCTGCGCAGGTAGCGAAAAAGGACGGCTCTGAGACCAAGATTTGCTGCCCCAGGCAAGTTACCAAGAAAACACCCTCTAGTTTGAAGTCCACTGACTTCCGCCTCATAGATACTTCAGTTGGAATGGCTTTGAGTGCGAAGCAGGCATACAGAATGAAATAGTAACCTTCTATCAAGAAGACTGCGCAGCATCTCCCTATGTCTTCACTTACGACCCGCAAGGCCAGGATACACATACAGTAGGGGATCTTACATTTACTTTGGACAGAGAAGACTCTGCATGGGCAAGTCCAATCATTCTCATTCGTACACTGGGTACTACCTCTGATGCTTCGGGACCTCTCGCCATTCCTATTCCTAGGACATCCGTGTCACCAAGCAACACATTGCCATTTAAAGGCACAACGCTGCCAGGAACAACATCAAAAGACCTAAAGCAAGACCCTTCAAACACGCCCCCCAGAGAATCAAGCCAAGTCCTCTCACAGACCGGCAGAATCGGCGTAGCAATCGGGGTAACCGTATTCTTCCTCCTCGTCTTCACCCTAGCAACCACCGTCATCATACGCCATCGCAGACGCAATCGCAATTCACCGCCACATCAAACCCCCAACCCGCGCCACTCCTCTTACAAGGGGAAACCGGAGCTAGAGGGAACTATCCCCTCACACGAGCCAAAGCCCGAGCTAGACGCCATGGCCATCCGCGCGGAATTGGAGGGATTGCCGGGCGAGGAAGGCGGCGACGGTGTGTATGTGGTGAAGCCTGAACTCGAGGGGACCCCGTCTCAACAGGGTATTGCGGGTAGAAGGGTTTTTGTGGGGGGGGAAGTATGAGTTGGAGTGTACGCAGGTTTCGCAGCGTTCAATTATTAGACGGGAGGTCTATGAACTGGAAGGGGTACGCTGGGTTTGAATACTCAGCATGAATTTGATAATTAAATAAGGACAAATCCCTTGGTGCATTACACGGCGTTGAAACATCATGTTTCGAACATATCCACACTCATCACACAGGGCAAAGGAGCGAATACATAGCTACAGAGAGATAGGATGTATTCATGCTATGCTATATTTCGGGGAGGTTGTCTAGTTACCCTCGCCATCATATCATACAGCCTGCACAACAACCCTCATCTGTCATGAAAAATGTGACATCATTAATGACGTGTTGATATTAACGGGTATGTACAAACGACATGATCCCCCCGAACGATACGACACTCCTAATTGCTCACCTCATGAGGCCATGACACTCTGGCCGCCGTCCTCCGTGATGCGTTTTCTCATAAGCACACGCAAGACATTATGCGCGAGCTTAACTGGGACCGTCTTGGCCCCCTTGGCTGAGTTCTGACTGTCAAGAGACACAACAGCATTGGGAGCAAATACAAGCGCTTCGCCGGGTCTCAGGTTGACGATCTCGGCAAAGAGCTCGAAGATACGATCACGATCCGACGATGCTACAGCAACAGAACCACGGCCTTTTACTGTCTGCACTCCGCCATTCTTCTCGCCATTCCCCTCTTCGTCGTCGTCTTTGTCCAAGTCCATAGCCCCAAGCTTCTGAACAACTTGCGTAAGCTGGGTAACCTGCGACAGCTTCGACATGCCCGCTAGATGTTTTGAGAGCGCGCTGAGCCAATCGGGCGAGCTGAAGCGATGCACGATGGTCACGCTGCAGAGATCTAGCAATTTAGGGGAAATTGTGGGTTCCTGCGTCGAAATGATGATGCGCGCACCCACGTGCCGCTGCACCCGGATCGCGGCGAGGAGACTGTTGGTGAACGTCTCGCATTCTGAGGACTCGCCCATGTATCTGTGGGCTTCGTCGAGGGCGATGACGCGGCCGATAGAGGAGTCCTGGCCTAGGAATATTGATAGGCAGATATTAAATAACGCGCATGCCATGGGTGCGGTGATGCATGGACATGTCAGATCGACGATGATGAGTTCACCTGCCTGGGGTGGTAATGTTATTACGATACTAAGTAATGAATGATGAAAGATAGGGGATTTGCTTTTCATAGAAAGGTAAGGTAAGGTTCTCACTTACTTTCAGCGTCCAGTCCGTGCCTGGCATCCCACGATACGAAAACGAAGTACCGACTTGCTCCTGAACCAGAAAGCTCTCCAAAGTATCAAGACGTTGCTTGAGGGCTTTGGACTGCTCCGTCATGAGAGTCTCTGCACTGAGAGTGCTTTTGAAGGTCTTGTAGTGGAAATTGCCTCCCTTTGCCTGCTGTTTTAGCCTCATGTCTCTGAGGATTCTCTGGATAACTTGGGCGTAGAGTGGCTGAGTCTTGTCAAAAGCCATGAGTTCTAGCATGCGTTTGGTATTGAGGTACGATTCGTCTAATCGCAGGGCCTCGACTTTCACGTTTTTCAGTCCGCCGTACGATTCCTGTATCCTTGTTTAATAAGTGAAATCCACAATACATGCAAAACTCACCTTGATAACTCGGATATTGGTTGGTGCGCAAAGCACTCTCACATTGATAGAAGGGTCACTTCCAAGATACGCAGCTTCGCAAGGAGCGACCTTGCTGTCAGAAGCGTAGTCGTCATAGTGAAAGACGATCCCAGTCAAGGGCCGCGGAAGGCAACCCAGAGAATCAGACTGAATCAAAGTGTTCTCCAAAAGGCAAGACAGGGTGTGACTCTTGCCAGATCCCTGACTGCCACAGATGAAGGCACTTGATGGGGTAGCGACGTTGTAAAAGACTCTGGGGTCTTCTGGAGGACTTTTCTCCAAGCTCTGGGTATTGCCTCCGAGAAGGCCGTACTGGGTAAACGAGGACGACAAGTTACACTCTGCTTGATCTTCGGCATGTTTTAAGACTGGGTAGGTGAAAAGAGGTGCTCCGGCCAGTTCACTGGTTTCTTCTTCCGTATATAACCGTTCAAGAAGCGCAAGTTGCTTTGCAGCGTTCTTATCAGAGGCTGCAGTGGGCTCCATGTCTTCGGATTCTGAATCATAAAATATTAGGCGGGAAGTTCGCATCGTCCCTCGCTTTGAATCGTCAAAAGAATATAATCACTATGCGAAGGACTCAAGAAACGGTTGCCAACTAAGAGAAGTTGGCCGTCATAATAGTTTATAACTGGATACACTATGGAGAGTTTTAATATTTCAACAACTAAAAGTTGTGGCCTTGCAGCAGTAAATATAACCTCAGGCGCTTCCAAGTAACTCAAGGTTAGAAAATTTTCAAGGTTACCAGCCGAAAGCAAAAACAATGGCAATGCATGGCTCAACGGGAGGCTAGGAGCAGTTACTGGAGCAGAGTCGTTCGTTGCCTTGAATTCCAGTGGGAAGTAGTCAACAAACGCAGAGGAACAATGAATTAGTGACCCGCTTACAAACGCAGTCCCGGCATCCTGTTGTATGTTTCTAAGGCTCTCTATGAGAGTAGCCTGATATTGCTTGAAGGTATCTAGGAGTTACATCTGCATATCCTACCCAGCTATCATGCTGTGGTAGCTCCAGGTATCTCATGTACTGTTCTAAAATGGTTTGTAGATAGGCCCATTATTATGCTATTAAGGCTGATTGCAGACTGCAGCTAAATGTACTCCGCTCTCAGTCTACGACGTCTACTTTCTCGTGGCTAGCTTAGGAATTTGGGCGTCTCATAGAAGATCACAAAACTCGGCCGAGAAATGAATAAACAGTAGCTTATGCAGTTGGTGAGAATGTAATGATATCAAATATGTCGCAGATATGTAGGTCTATGAGAGCAGAAGAACGTAGTTCCTTTGCTCCATGTATATAAGGAGCATGTTATACACGATTATATAGAATACAACTTCTTTAATAGCACATCTAAATTTAATTTATGTGATCACATCTAGAGATTGCACTGATTTGCTTCTACTATTTATCAATCGACAATACTCTCTGCGAGAGAATAACGTAGATCAGATGCCCGGTATGCTAATTATACGGACCTACTATTATGAAAGCTTATATAGGGTGAAAGCAAGAATACCGCGTAGTTTATTAGCTATCGGATTTGGAGATGCAGTATCCTTTCAATTTTCATAATTAGGAATCCAGCGAGGGCAAGAGTGGTGCTTGTAATGGATGCAGACCTCGAAGATGCTGCTGCTGCGCAGCAGGTACTCGCGGCATTCCCAGCTCATTCTGGACATCTTTGTTTTGGTGTTATTGTTTCGAGTTGTTGGTACTGACCTCAGATATCCACAAATAAAACTGTTGAGTTTTCAAGTGCTCTCGAGTGCTTTCGAGTGTAGAAATTATAGGGTACTGGTGTGATCGCTAATGCCGAGTTAGAATAAGACTAACACGCGAACCTTCACATACCTAAGTACTCCAATTGTGCCCATGTAATTGCAAGCATAAAGGTCGTAGTTTGAAGAGTAAAAAGGACCCTCTTCATTATAATTTTCTCTCCCAGATCACTCTCGTTTTTCCTAGAACTCCTGGGAGTCTTCATGCCATTCCTTGTGACACAAGAACTTCAAAATCCCAACGGCAGAGCTCTGCAATAGCCTTGTCGTGGCCTAGTTTTCATTTTTATATTATTCCATCCCGCTTTAAACAAAGTTGACACACTCACTATCTGCACTGAGAAGCCGACCTTGTGTCTAGATCCAAGGATTCGGATAACTAAACGACGGCGTTTGACGTTGCGGCCTCGGGCCGCTCAAACAAAGTATCATTCATGTCCCAGACCCAAAAGGCTCACAGTATGCTGTATTATATACTGCAAGTTCCCGCTTACCTACCCCTGGTTGTCTTTCAGATCATTCGATCCCCTAGCTTTTCATCCATTTACTCAGGTCCTTTGGCATAATAGGCAATAGCTCTCTGGCGATTTTGCTTCCCGTGAGTAGAGTCTAGCTCTCGATTTGTACTGCTTTCGCATTGTGGAATGTCTGTTTGTAGACACCTAGGAGCTTCACACCCGGATTTTGATCCAAGACAGGGCGTCCTAGATCACGGCTCTGCTCTAGCTTCTCAAGCCGTTCCGTCGCGGGAATTATCTCGGGTATAACCTTCTTGACGGCCGACAGCAGTTCTTCCCATGATGTCGTCGCCAACATCGTAACGTTATACATGAAAGTGGTACCATTAGGTCAGTCGTGCGGTATTCTTCGAAGTGTGGACATATCGTACTACTCCTCTTGATCGACAACTAGTGAACGGCGAAATATAGGGACGGTGTGGACGTGCTAACCATGGTAGTTCCTGAGGCAATTTGAAAGTGCACAGCACTTCTAACAGGAAGTCGCTGATGCATGATTGCACATCCAAGTTGTCAGTATTTAGCTATCAAATATCAATTGCATGAGAGCGGACAAAACCTATATTTGAAGAAAGATAATGCTATTTAGTAGGAGATCAGGTGAGATCGGCTTACCGGATAGTTGTGCGCCCATAAAGGTCGAGTCATCTAATACTATCTCCACTTAAGTAATATCCAGTATCTAGGAAAGCTACTATAAGATATGTCTGCGCGCAGCAGATGCAACTGCAGATCGATACTGTGATTTTTATCATTGGGCAAGATCTCGTTACACATATGCCAAGTCAAGCTATCATATCCCCCACCGGCACTTTTGCCTTTGTGGAGAAAAGACGTGCAATGCCGTCCTCGGTCAACAGAAATCTCATCCGGTGAAGTTGAAGGATCAAATGGTACAGCGTAAGTGATAGCGATCCGTGATACTTTTGCAGCACACTAGGGTTCTGAAATAGTCGGGCTACCTACCTATGAGCCTCAGTCACACTCTTAGCCACAAAGCCGCTTATCGACAAATAGATGCAGGTATAAAGGCTATATTATATGATGGGGATGATTACATCTCAAACGATCTAAGTTGTACAAGGCCTGAGCCTTCACCCTCACCTGTACTCGTCTTCCTCGAGAAATTGTTCCTCTTCATGGATTGGGAGTTGCTGAGTCGGTCTATCTATCAGGTTGACAAGGGCATTCAACTCTTTTTGCTCCCTCGCATCCCAGTTTGTATGGACGGTGGCGCGTGGGCCCATCGCTGCCCATTCTTCCACTTTGTGCACTATCTCTTCCTGGATAGCAATCTTCTTGTCAATCATCTCCTTTTCCTGCGCCTCCGTAAAGCTCGGGTTGCTCTGCTGCGCCCATAGGTACAGCTCGTCTGCGTACATCTTGCGCAGAAGAGCCGTGACGGCCTCGATATCCTCTGTCTCGACGCCATCCTCGATGCTCTTTTCGAACAGCTCGACCTCAGTGTACACCGGCTCGTAGTAGAAGTTGAAGATCTGGTCCTTGAAGTCATCGGCGCCCCAGAACTTGTTATCTTGAAGAGGGGTCAATTCCGTGGTTCCCGTGTAGTTGCTTGTCGGGCTGTTTGCTCGTGGCAAGACGTCTTGTTGGTTGGAGTTGCGCGGGTGAAACAGCGTCTTGCGGTTGAACCATAACCATATCAACGCGAAAGCGATCGCTATGGCCGATACGATGCCGAAGACGATCTTCTCTGTTGCCCTGTTGTCGGAATCGGCTCGACCTGCGTACTGGATCACGTACGTGCTATTTGAGAAGTGGTATGAGCCGTTCAGAGCGCCGGGTATGGCGACTATGCTCGGTGGGAAGTAACCGAGACCAAATTCCGCTGTGCTGTAATTCATGAGCTGCACCCATGCTGTCGCATTTGTGGTGTAGTAGTTGTATCCTTCCCAGGACTCCATAGCGATGTGCTCTAGGACGACTAGGAAGTTGTGAAGACTGGGGGGTCAAGGGCAGTGACGAGTTCTTGGTGAAGCGGGTGGGATGTGTTCGTCGCAGTTCACTCTGGTCCAGGAATGAAAGCAAATGCACACTTGTTGAACAGGCATTCTACGAGACGCCAGAGTTGCCACATGAGATTGGATCTGCCTTGGCACCAAATCTATCTATCTAGGCGCTCGTAGGACACCCCGCTCACCTCAACCCCTAATAATAGAAAGTAAGCAGAACAACTGAGCCTCATTTCAATAGTTCTGTGAAATGAAGAGGCGTGCGCCTTCTCTGCGAGCTAGTTTCGGCAGGCAAATATCTTGCCTGGGTGATAACTAGCGAGTTCGCGCACATATTCGAGATAGGCTCATTGGCAGGCGCTGAAGTTCAGGCATGGTACATGTGTGTACTTGGGCGACTTGCATCAAAACTCGCAGGCGGCTGAGCTACCTTACTTAAGCGAGGCCTTATTGTATGGATGTGACACCGTTTCTAGCGTGCTGTGGCGCTTCAGGTTCCAAACTTTGCTCTACTGTGCAAATAACATGGCACGATTCTAGTCAACGAGATAAGTTAACCCACACGCCATAAGCAGGCCTGATCGGTAGTACTTCCGTATGCATCACATAGAATGTATGTGTATATGAGACATTCAAAGAACTCATTGGATAAAGACTATAATACACAAGGAGATAGATACCATAGACCATACTATAATGCTAATGTGGTGGTGACCAGGTTGCCAGCCGATGCCCTACCCTGGCTATGCCGCCAAAATAGTCTTCGCGAGTGCCAGCCATCAAATCCAAGCGCACGCCGCCTGCCACCGTCACTGAGACCTCTAGCTGTAGCTCGACTTTGTGATAGGTTATGCCCGTCCCCGGATCGGTAACGGTCTTGAAGCAATTCTTCCGATCAGACTCGGGGATGGTTCCTAGGTCATAATCCAGATTGATAACTTGTCGTGATACTGCGTTTTTGGAACGATTAGACCACCGTTTCTGAGTCATCGAAAAAGGGTCGGAGCACTTTACCGTCGTGTATATTGAGGAGTGTGCTGAGTCTATCAGTTTCTTGCCAATAGTCTTCGTGGTTTGAGAGAACAGTGACTACTCGACCAGCTTTCTTGCCCGTACGCGTGACTTTGTGAATAATCTTCACCTTCTTCTCAATGCCCTCGTGTGGAGTGACTAGATCATCCTTCGCCACAACCCACTTGATATGGTCTTTGGCACGATTAACACCGTCGAATGTGTCAGTGTACAACTGGATTTCTTTGTGTGAGTATATCTTGAAGCGGTCAGCAAGCACGACGCCGATGTGATACGGGCAGCCAATATTTGGTGCTGGCAGTTCGCAGCCTATTCCCAGCCCCATCAGGGTTGCTCCTTTCACGACTGCTGTCCAACTGTCCGACCTATTAGCCTTCTAACCCGAAGATTATTGGAGTTTGGAAACTACCTGTCCTCGCCGCGAAGCACCTGAAGCCTCCAGGCTCTGCCTAACTCACGAACTTTTCGGTAGAGGTACTCATTACGAGAAAATCCTCCGGAGAGGAAGATTGCCTAGCTTCAGCATTAGTAGTGACCAGCACATCACATCAGCCCAAAGGTACCTTCGCCTTCAAATGTACGTGGTCGATTTGGACTTGTTGCTGAGCGATCAAGTTTAGTGTCCCGTCAACGCTCTCCTTGAACATTTCTTCCATATGCTCGCTGCGTCCTTTGATCAGTTTTGACTTCGTAATGCCAGTTAACAATATGACTTACATCGTTACTACAATTTTTCCGTCTTCAATATTGTGTTCTCTATCAACGTAGTCACCGATTCCTTCCGGAAGACTTGGGTACCACATATCAGCACGCGTGCGCAGAGCATGTCCGAGTGGTGGGCTCGGTATCAATCAGTAAGGAGTTGAGAGTGAACTCACTCGATCTTAATGTGACCGACCCCAGATTCACCTGGCGCGAGTTTTCCCTTGAACGAATGTTTGAAGTCCTGGAATCTCGGCAGGACTATCCTTTCTCTGTGAACAGTACGATTAGTCAGAATTCAACCAGTATGGGAGACGATTCACTTACCCGCGGCGCAGAACCATGTGTGCGCCGCTACCGTCTGTAGCATCCTCAATTAGCAGTTGCTCTGTTATCAACACGGTTGTAGGTAACTTGCGTTCTTGTCCCTGAGAGCCTACCGCCAAGAATCTCTTATACTCCTCCTTGCCTAGGCATGCGGGAAGGAATTTGCGAAGAAAGTATTTATCAATACAGGTGGCACCGAATTTATCACCTGGGAGCTACTCAGCAATTACGTATTTACTCGCAGGCCCGTGGAGAAAGACTTACTCGACACTTCCGTTACTCTCGAGACCTTGAAGCTTGGGCTGGTTGAATCAACCCGGTAGGACACCAAGTCCTATGCTCTGTCAGGCCGGCGCTGATGATGATTGTTGGGGATACGTACCACTGTGCCGCCTCCAGCATCTACTACGATGAAACAGTCGCCCTAGGTTCTGATATTAGCTTTTGGGAGATGGCTAAGCTTTGTTGCCCTACCTTTTTCAAACTGTTGATCCCTTTCTCGTGGACAGTGTATAGTGCACAAGCCTCAGGCTCTGTCACTAGTCTTACGTTGCCTCGAGGCAGATCAGACATTCCAAATACACTAGAGAAGGCTTTCACTACAGCTCGGAATGTGGCATTTCGTGCTCGAGCATCCCATATCTAATCAATCAGTGTAAGTCTAGATCATAAGTGGACCAGATGACTTACAGCAGGGTGAGAGATGATCAGATCAATAGGAAACTTCTTAAGTACTTCCTCGGGCCTGTTGTTGCGGATATCCCGATAGACGACCTCGGCGACGTTTACGAGATAGTCAGCCATCACGTTTGCCGGTGTCATAACTAGATGTCGTGGAATCTGTCGCGCTGACGTCCTTCCACCAAGGTCCAATTGCTCCGCTTCTTGCAGCGTCTGGCAGAGTTCTTGAATAGCCTCTCGGCGGTTTGGCCTTTCCAGCTGCATTTTGGTCCACTCTATAACATAAGCATTGTCACCAATACCGTAGCCCCATTGCTCGCCGCTATTAGCCGTGTAAGTGAGGATAGACGGCACTTTGGGTTCGTTTCCGCCGGGCCACCTCACGACGACATTGATGTCGGTGATCTTCGGCGGATCTGTAGTTGTAAGAATCCATGCCGCACCTTCGATACTAAGATTAGCTACAAAAGATTCAGAGAGCGTTCTCTAAAACACATTCTTACCAGTGTACGTCGTGCCATAGTCGATGCTAATAACGAAGCGCGGACCGCCCCCAGGCGAGTTGAGGTCAGTCATGGCGCGAAGCCGTTAAGCAATTGAAACCGTCTGTTTCAAAGTTCAACAAATGCACGAGAATGCTCAAGTATCGAGATGAGCTTTCAAGCAGGTCTTACGAAAGCCTGCGCTTTCATATCAAAGGTACTAGCGGGGGCGTGGCTAAATCAAAGCTGGAGGGGGTAAGCTGAAAAGCAAGGCGCCGCTGGGACTTTTGGGATACGCCAAGCTATACCAACATTGAAAGTATCCCTACCCAAGGCATTTCCGAGAACGCCACATTATTTCTTGTGCCTCCCGTAGATTGTAACTGTAAACCGATCTTTCTCATCGTCCAGAAGCGTTGAGGAAGTTGACGACACGAAGTCAAATGCTTTCTTAGTGCTCAAATTTATACAGTTAGGCAACATCGATCGACGTGAGCTCACTAGAAATCCAAGAACAATGTCAATGCTTGATTCAATAATTTCCTCTTTTAGAGGCCCGAAAGAACGGAAGGAAGACCCGGGGAAAATGAGATCGGATCCCTCCGTATCTTCGGCGAAAAAGCCTCGCGATTGGATACCCACTCGAGACAAGTCAAGCAGAAGCTCATCTCGCGCCATAAGGGACTCACATCTTCGCGGGGATGGCCCAGGACGTACAGGAACCTCGACAGAAGCCTCTGGTGAACGCCATTTAGAGAGCAGTAGCATAACTGGCGCCCAACATAGCAGTCCAGGTGGCCGTCATTGGTCCCACGATGAGAATAACGGCACTCATGGCACTCACGATGGACATACAAGACTCATTGCAAGCGGACAATATTCAACACATAACGTTGCTCACCAGGGGGGAAACTCACAATCTCCATACCAAGTCTCACCACTCGACCCAGGGCGTACGTACACCATCACAGAAGAAGACAAAGGGGGGCAAACACATCGCTTTACAGCACTGGACTCCGCGCTACAAGTGCCAATGTCAGCCGGTGTCAAACCAGCTTCGGCCTTAACACCTGCTCAACAAGCTGTAGAGCTTTCTGCTGAGACTGCGCGGCGCACCCAACTACGTGAGCTGCCAGTGGCTCCCGATTCAGGCTCAGCTAATAATCAAACACATCTACGCGAGCTACATTCCTCTGCGGATATGAATGATACTGTTAGGCAATCTGCCTTAGCCAATCCAGAGCCGACTCAGCCTGTACACTCTGACAACAAAACTATCAATGCTATACATACAAATCTGACCAGCTCCGCTCACTACACGAACAGCGCCAGTCTTATAGTGGATGTAGAGCCTCCAAGACAAGGGTTAGAGCAGTCCCATGACTTTAGGCAATATCTAGAGTCGAACAATGAAGACCCAATGCATCGAAGTCAGCTTCGGACCTCATCGTCAACAGAGGAAGAAAGCAAGGATAAATGGCTACCGCATGAACTTTCAGGAGGATTCAATAATGCACCGGTCGCATCTCACCCAGGACAGAATAATGAGATGCCACAAGGGACTCGTACCGTCCCAGACCAGTCAATCCCTAGCCCCGAAGAGGGCCCCAGCCGTACGCAGGGCCAACAATATCTTGCTGGATATAGCAGCTACCCACTAATAGAAGATGAGGGTATGAGAGTCCCAGATAACACCCACGTCTCAAGACAGGGAAATGAAAATCCCACGAAAAGAACACGGCCGCCTGCCCAGGGCAGCATGAACACAAATAGTGAGGCCTTGCAACTGAACGCACGCATTCAAGAGGCATTGAGGAACTATAATGTTTCCAAGAGACCAGGGCTAGACCCCTTATCTGCTTTATTAACGTGGTTTTCGGAAACCCTGAAAGAGAATGCGCAAATTATTGAAAGTCAGAAAATAAACCTCACGGCTCTGAGCCAAGAGCCAGACCCTAAGAAGAAAGATATAAAGACTTTGAAAAAGGAGAACGGAACGCTCAAGAAAGAAAGGCAATTACTAGAATCCTATAAGCAAAAATACGATAATCTCAAAAAGGAGAAAAGCATTACTCAAGGGAAAATCGACGAGCTCGCGCGGGAGCTAGCCCAGGCTAAGGAGAAGATCGAAAATTTGATTAAAGAGAGGAATGGCCACTGGCACAAGCTAAAAGAGACGGAGTCGACGCTCGCCAGCGTCAGGAAGGAACTAGACACAGCCCAGGCGGGCCTGCAGAAATACAAGAAGCAACGAGACGACTACATACAGGAGAATGCGCAGCTACGTCGCACGGTAGAGCACCTACAGCAGGAGACGAAGCAAGCGCAGGAGGAGCTGCTCAAAGCGGCCGCGCAATACCAGACCGAGATGGCTCAGCTAGAGGAGAACCACAGCAGTAAGGTATCGGAGCTCGAGCAGAAGAGAGCCCTCGAGCTGTCCGATCTGGAGCATAAGATGCAAGCAATCATCGACGAGAAAGGCCTGCTCGTCGAAGCCAGAGACCGCCAGATCGCCGCCCAGGACCTCCGCATGGCGAGTTACAGCAAGCCGGCGCACGGCCTCATATCCGATGGCGACTTTGGGGCTCGCCTCCGGGATATGGCCATGAAGCTCGATAACTTGGCCGATTCCGTCCCGAGACTTCAAGAAGGCTACGCTGTTGACGAGACGCTCGACCCTAGTAACTTCCTGAGCCGGAATGCGGCTCGCGGAAGCAGGATCTGGCATAAGTTTGTTCGCAATGTCTGCTGGAGCGTGATCCTTCGTGGCTTCTTCCAGCGACAGCCGGGATTCGGTGCATTTGGTGATCGAGCAGACGGCCATGCGACACTACTTCATCTTTATCGACTATTTGCACCATCCGACATGCAAGGTAAGCAGAGTCATCGTCCTTCTATTGCTGAGTGCAAGAGATAGCTAACGTATTATTACTTCAGACACTGCCAGCACCAGCGTCGGCTTCCCTAACAACAGAAAGACCAACGACTTGAGAGCCTCGCTCTTCGAGGCGATCTTAAAGGAAGTCACATCTACAGTCACAGCTGTCACAGTCGACGGCTTCTCAGCCTCATTCCGCAACAACGTGCGGCTTGTGGCCGAGGATCTGACCATGGCATTGCAACGAATCTCCCCATCATCGTCATCATCACTCGACACGCGTCTAATCTTCCAGCTCTGTCACGAATTCGGGATCCTGTCCTTGCAGATGGGATCGCAGCAATCCTTCGTGGTACTCGAGACGTGTGAGCACGGCGAGTGGATCACGGCGGGCGCCGCGTTCAAGGACGACAACAACTACAGCGCCGACAACGACCTGCACGTGGACATAATGGTGCAGCCGGCGCTCAAGCGCGTGGGGGACGGTGGGCAGGATCTCGTCAAGGAGAAGGTCCTCGTGCTGGGCGATATTGTGTCGCTGAAGGCGGGGTACTAAGAATAGCTAGCATAACTTAGCTGCGCAAGAACGCCTCACTTTTTTTTTTCTTTTCTTTTTTTGGTCTCCCGCACTTTCATTTGATGTAACTGGCTATCAGATAGCTGTAAAAGATAGGTAGATACTTCAATGTAATGTACTCCGTATGAATTCTAGAAGCCGTCAATCGTTGCTCAAGTTGTTATACGTACGCCCAGGGGAGTGTGCAGCCGTTTCTAGACGTTTTTGGGCAAATCCGGACCCGGACCCTGGGAAAACTCGGCCAGAACCTAGCCGCCGTTAATTTACTACATAATGATGCAAGCGCCTTTTGTGGTACGTTCTATCGAAGCGAGCTGGGCAGAGCTGGGGTTCGTAATATGCACGCTGTAAATTTGGGGGAGATAAATGGCCCTCCTCCATGTGGGCTGACACGACGAACCAATAGTGACAGTGGTAATATGATACAGGATTCAGTGTGGCGTATAGAGCCAAATTTGTATGCGTGATGAGTGACTTTGAGTGACTTTCATGGTTTTGAGCGCAAACTCGAGCTATGCTAAGTAGTATGCCTATGGAGGCGTTGTCGGCAAAAGGCCATGACGGCATCTTGTGTAGGCAGTGAGTCTTGACTTGGCTCTAGGATTGCACGACGTCGGTGGATAATAGGTAATGAAGGGGAGATAGACGATTCTTCGTTTCCACCTTCAGAATACCAGTGCCTACCCTCATCGGCAATCCACATCATGACCGCAACTACGATCTTAAAGTTACCTGTGCAGCCGTTGCCGGTGAATGGACTTGCCCAACCCGTCGCCGTAACAATTTGGTTTCTGGGTTGTATAGCATTCGTCGTGGCTTTCTACCGCCTGTTGGGCAAAAGAGCAGCAGCAGCGACTGCGCCGGAGTTCAGGCTGGTCTACATCGGAACTGCCCTGCTAACCTTGTAAGAGACTCAAACCGCGTGTTAAAGATCTGCGAGAAACCTAGTAACTAAGAATTCCGAATAATCAGTTGGTACTTTTTCGCGGTGCTGGACAGATGGCTTCATTACGATCAGAGGGCCGTGTCGTACGGCTACATCTTCGTCATGCCTATCTTTGAGATCTCCCGCGTAGCGTCGAGCGTATACTTCTTATGGGCGACCTACACGACCATATGGCGGGAGTTGGAAGAGCGCTTCCCCAAGAGACACCAGGGTTACTGGTGGTTCTCTGCCAAGTTCGCCATCTTCATTGTCGGCCTCGTGTCTACCTACTACGTCATCCTGTACATCGCCCAGGTCGGCGTCTGGGTAGAGTTCCTAAGTCTGAACACGATCGCGGACATTGCCACGAAGCGCACGGGTTTTGAGATCACGATGACTGCCTTCTTCGTAGTATTCGGGCTTATCACGTTGGCCGCGGCCAGCGCATCGTTACTGTGGAAAGCCAGGAGAATGGACGGGGAGGTTCCGAGAGTAAGTCCTTCCGAGCTTGCGCATGCGGTTGGGAACTTCCTATTAACCTATTACTAGAACCGAGTCTACCTTCTACTTGCTGCCTTAGCTCTCCTCGTGCGTTCCATATTCGAATTTGCCCTCACAATACAAGCCTGGGGGCCCAATGCCACCCGCCAGAGTGTGCAGCCAATCAAAGACGTCGGCTACGGGATCATCACTCTCATATACCTTCTCTTTATGTATATCACGGCATCCGTAGTGTCGTCCGGCTTTGACCGCGGCGGCAAGCCAGCGCGGCTAGTCGAGTCGGACGTCCGCCTCGCAGTGCTAAGACAACTCCAACAAGAGACGGATCAAGGCCGTCGAGAATCGCCGCCCTTCTCAATCATCTTAGACCTTGTCGCTAACGACCTGGATAACATCCTATCGAGAGAAGGAGCTCTGTCGGCTAATTCAAGTCTCGCCATGAGCCATAAACAACAAGCTGCCGCTGCTTGCCTCCAAAAGCTGCGAGAAAAATACGGCAACCTAGATCCCAAGGAAGGAAAAGACTACAGCTCGCGAAACACCTCTGCGTTCTCAACTCTCTTGGGAAGAACCCCGCTGGGCCGTTTGGGCAACAACTCCTCTGTCACGTCACATATGCGAAAAGCGTCTAACCAGTCGATGGGCGCTAGCTCCCGGCGCGCCTCAAACCAGTCCATGCGACGCGTCACGCCTACACAGCAGCAGCAGCAGCAGCAGCAGCAGCGCGCCGGTCAACAAGAGGGTCCAGCAGCAGGATCAAGGACGATCCCGCGGCCTCCCTCTTACATGTCCAGTGTGAACTCTACCATGCCGTCGAGATGGGCGCCCTCCGTCTCATACCCGGACGCGGTTCCGGAAGTCCAAGAGCAGCCTCTGAATAGGAACGAGAGACAGGCTTCTTTCCGGGACCGTATGCGGCATGGTCGATAGATAGATAGGCACTTCGTATGGAGTTGACGAGGGCGAAAGACGATTGTCGATCATGTTATAGTGTAATACTTCCCCAGGTTAGCTTATTAGACGATCGCACAACTTGATCCAGGTCTGCGAAAAGGTATACATAGATCAAGATACAATATTATCTGCCACGTACGACCATAGGATGTAGAGAACGCGGGGTCCCGTCTGCTCCCCCATAGCTAAGCTACATACCGCCAGATTAGTAGTTGGGTCGGTGACGACCAGCGAATCCCTGGTGTTGTACGTTGAATTTTTTCTCTTTACCATCATTTTTTACCTGGCGCATGTACTATCACCTCGCATATAAGGTGATGCATTTTTGATGAATTTCATTAACATTAAAATTCAGTTCTAGTACAATAACATCATCGTTGTAATCTCGGTGGTGAATTGTTTGTTTGCAGCTGAGATCGCACTCTTGAGGGCACATCCCACCTCAGATCTCATAGAAAGGGAAACCAGTTCTGTGACTTGCAACAAAATGTTTCTTTATTCGGATTTTCCTTGAAGGGGTTTTTATCAACCCTTATAAAAAAATAAAAATAAAAATTTCAATCATAAATATCCTCATCAGCAAGCTCATGAACATCCTCCGGGTCATTATCGCTAGTAACAGCGTGTGATTTAGGCGCATTCAGTAGGCCGATTTCGCGTTCATACCACGGGATATTCTCGTTTTTCCCGACCGAAGATGCTTCCTCACTACTGTCAGTCTGAGCTGCCGGGGGCTTCTGTAGACGACGCATAGAAAAGCTGTGTCGGAACGGGTCGAAAGAACTCGGCGGTGTATTCGGCGTAGTGGCAGACCCAGTAGTATCAGTGTCGCTGAAAAGCGAGACGCCGCTAATACCAGTGCTTCTCGTCGCAGTGCTAGCGCTACTATCGGCCCTGCTCAGGGTCATCTTGCGCCGTTCCCACTGTAGGATCTTCGCCTTCGTGAATCCTAGCTGACCCTCCGGATCCAAGTGGCCCTCGCCGTAGATATGGCGAAGGTTGTTCAGCCAATTCTGCCATGATTGCAGGGACTGGGTTTCGCCCATTCTGTCCAAGAGGCCCCTAGGCCTCCTGCGCATCATGCTTAAGAGTAGACGTTTCCAGCAGGCATCCAGTTTGCGTGTCCTCACGACAACAGGGCCGAGGTACCTGGCCAGATTGACGCAGACTTGGTCTGTGTCGTCATTGATAATTGTATTCAATTCTTGGACGAAACTGTCGTCTTCGTCAACGGACCTCTTCACACAGGCTGTAGTGGTAGCTTTATCCATCCAAGTCTTCGCCCGCAGGATATGACGCAGTCGCTCACGGTCCACGTCCATTGGCATGATCCATATAGGATCTTCAGGCTTTGCCGTGTCGTGTGCCTCCGTAGATGCAGGTTGTTTAGCTGGAGGACCGGCGCAGAGTTTGTCGATCAAGTATTCCACATGACTCTCTCGCACAGCAGTCGTGGCGCGCGCAAGCTCTTTGATCCTTTTGGTTACTTCTCCTTCCGATGGAACCTGTCTTAACATCTCGTTGTAAGCAGCTGTCCAATAAGTTCGGAGCCAGCGGGCTGCGACGAGTGTTCGAGCGAGCAAGCTGATGTTGGTGGCTAATCGGATGTCGGAACTTCCTTTGAGAAGTTCGAGGTGGACCTTAGTTTGAGCGGCCGTCAACGTTTCGTGCGAACATCGAGGGAGATGTAGCGTTGAGTTGAGTACTCGCTGCAACTTAGGAGAATCGTGTACAACTGACAAAGCATATACCAATAGAGCAATGCGTTGATTGACAGAGTTTGTTGACGTATAATCACGGGCAAATCGAAATAGTCCCTTGGCCTGGGCTATTCTACCAGGCACGCCCAATTCTAAGATAGATTCCAAAAGTTCCACGTTGTTCTCGGTGATAGTCCTGTTATTGGCACAAAACTCGGCCAGGCATTCGATTCCCTCTGTTCCAACATGGGTTGCAACAGAAACTGCCTGCAAAGCTCGAATCTGCACCGAGTCGTTTTGATGCACTAGAGCTCCTCTTAGCGTTCTGTGTTGCTTTCCTGTCATATCTGGCCCTTCTAGGTCTAAAAGAAGGGCTAGTCGTTCTCTATAGCCTGACAAAGCCGGGGCGTTCCACCCGTTGATTCGATCTTCATCTGGAGCCCAAGCTGCCCACATAGAGTACGAGTCGAGGGCCTCTCGGAGGATTTCTTGGATTTTAGGATCGGCCGCTACGCCGCGGATCCCCTTTACGAGAATCCATGCCTCCGACCAGTCCCTTGAAGACCGGAGAGCTTTGAGCTTGCTGTTCAGAGTATGCCAATACCCGCACTGCAGTAGGGTTTGTTTTACAAACTTTATGGAGAATAACTCTTGCACTCTGTCATCCCCAATAACGCGGAGTAGTTTCCATACAGGCCTAATGTGCTTTGATCCAGCCGGTATCACGATGTGTAGCAGCTCAATAATCACCACAGCCTCACACGTCAAGAATAGGGTACTATTCGCTTTCTGACAGTGGAACAGACATTGCACATACGCTTTCAGCTTCCAGAGGAAGTGCTCGCGTAGGATATCAGCATCTGGCCGAATAAGGATGAGTTGCTCGCGGACCCGGTCATGGCTGAGAACGTGACAAGATGCAATAATGGCCACTTCATGAATATATAGCTCGTCTTTGAATCGGAACAGTTCCTCGGTGAGGAATTCATCGCATCGCTGCAAATTGGTTTCGATTTTCCGGGCCCTCAGTACCTCATTGACGGCTGTCTGTACTGCTAGCAGCGAGAATCGGTCGGGACGGCCCTCCTCAAGCTGTCGTTTCGCATCCGTTGCCTCCAATTTTTTGCGTAGTTGTGCGGACCCCGCCAGTATCGGCAGCATCGCACCTGCTCATTATTCATAAAAGGTAACCTGAAGAGATTGGTGGTCATTGGCAAACCGCATCGCGTTGCCCTTAATCGTGAAGACTCCGAACAACAGTACAGCCCGCCAGGAGAGAATATTTATTAGTACTCAAGGCACGAGACCTCTCTTGAAGAGGGTTCCGGGGGCAACCACTGGCCCTTATTGACGCAAGCACGATCCTGTCACCTGAATGCCTGGGTAGAAAGCCTAACGCCACACCCCCCAAGTACCTTGTTGTAGCTGAGCGTGTCTAAGCCAGTTGGGGCTGAACATGATGTCGCAACTCCACATAGAGGCGCATGCCGGCGGTAACACAAGCGAGCCCTCGGCGCGTAGATTTCCTGGTTCTCTTCGCTACCAAGGCAGATTATATCTGCAGATATGGGGTGTATTCGCTGGTGCGATCTGGTTCTGTATGACGGCACCAACGCCACCTAGCTCTTCTACCGGTTCTTCTCGCGTCTGTATTCCTTCCAGAATTGCTACGCTTAAAAGCTGGATTTATTAACGAGCGAGATATACGATTGCCCTTAGGTCTGTTAGCCACTAGGTAATCACTGGGATGCCTCCCGGCTGCGGCTGTAATGTAGCCTGATAATAAAGCTAGACGTCTCTGCCTGCTAGCTATGATAACAAGTGAACACAATTTGACGTATCATTTTTCAACCTATCCACCTCATGATCACTTAGCTTCGTTTGAGGCCGATGCGTGTAACAGCCAACTTGTACTTCCGGTATCAATAATAAGTTGATAACTCATCCTCTCGAACGCTTCTTATTAGGCATAGTATTATTCAATACCGTACAGCAGTTAGGGCCAAAATCACACATTCTGCTAAGACCTGAAGGACTACGTAATCTGGGTGGCTAAGGACACTGTATTTCGAAGGGCAACTTACTTGGTTAGTATGCTTATAGCGTGCGTAGTGGCTTTCTCTCACTTCACAGTGTCACACAGAAGGCTAGATTCAGGGGCTTACAGCAGTAATTAGCGCTTAACGAGATTATGTAATACTGCAAAATAGCGTGCGACCAAACTATAATGGACCGTGTATAGAGTCTTGGTAGAATGTGTGATTTTGGCCCTAACTGCTGTACATAGTTCGGGATATGCAATCGGTGAAGAGCGACACCTTACGTTGCTCATAATAGGTACAGCGCACAGACTGGTACCAAATTCCCTGCGCATGTTACATTCCCCAGTTCCGTTCCCAGAAGAATATACAGTAAAGACCGCCAACCTAGGCACCCTGTTCTCCATAATAGGTACTGTACGTACCTACATACTAAATCCGGATAGATTGCTCCCTACACTACACATGTTGGGATGACGAAGGAAGTGCCTACTTGTAGGTAGCTACATATGCCTCGAGCACGACTCGACTCTAGACAGGGCTTATGATGTGTTTAGAAGAGCCCTGCAAAGCTTAGGGACAAAAGGGGGAACACTGTAGGAGGGTACTGTGCACGTAATTTGGTACAAGGGTACATACTTCGATGCAGCTTCCAGAGTGTCGGTACTGCCGAGATGAGGCTCTCCAGGTATGGCGCTAACCTAAATGAGCAAGCGCAAGCACTTGGTCATTTTCTACATGAACGCCGGCGTCTTTACGAAGTTCCCGGAAGGCGGGATCTAATCCGGGGACCGGAAGTCTGCCGAGAGACTCCAGATTTTTACTCCCTCTGACCTAGTGGTCGGGCTAACGGCTTACTTGGTTAATTGATCTTGGCGGCCTCGATTCACTTCCTGCATAGATAAGTAGATATGTACAGCATATTGGTGTTCGCGTCTGCTGTATTCTCGTTCACCAACATGTTGTTATTATTGTAGTTGAGTTGTAGTTTTGCCATCCCTCTTGCCTAGCTCGTGAATATTCCCTATAACCATAGTGCCGCCAACCTTGGATAAGACACCAGCCATATCAGGCCCCTACCACAGCACGGACCGCACCATTAACACCTATCTCAACTACGTGCCTAGGTCAATTTACTGTGGACACCTGTGATAAGACGTCCTCATGAAATAATGTTAACTGTTACTGGGCTTACTGGCAACAGACTGTAAGTTGATCGATCTAGTTATCCATTCTCTTAAGCTGGTAAGTATTTTGCATGGAACTACCTACTAAGTATAGGATTCCAAGCCCCTGCTTGTTTTTGACGGGCCAGAAGTACCCGCTTGCCGATGTGGGCAATCAACGATAGTAGGTGATATCTAGATATGTACATATACAGGCAAAATTAAAGTATATAGAGAATAGGTAGGTAGATAATGAAGAAGGATTGTGTGTACTTGACGTAGAGTGTTTGCTGCAGGAGTAAAACCCTTAATTAGTACATCTTGCAAGCCAAAAACAATCAGAAAGAGATCAGACTGAAGAGGAAGACAATTGAGGTGAATAGTGAAGTTTGAACCACTGCTGTACTCAACATACATTGCATCTGTCTCGGCAGGACTACTCTCGTGTAGGTATACCCACCTTATCGAAGGGACACACCAACCCCTTCCTGCTTCAATCAATTCTAACCAAGTATGCACCTTAACCTGAAATACATGATTGTCATGTATGGCAATAGCAACAATGGACTCGTAGCCTTGTAGCGCTCTGCTCCTCGGAACATAAGATACAGGCAAGTACTTACAGCTGGATAGGGTACATTGCATATTCATGTCCGTGTACATCCGAAACGAAAATATACTTTTCATAATATATGTATATTACGAAGTGTCATCTGGAACTAAACCATGTCCAACTTGTAAAATCTTGACCAGTCATGTTTGTGTTCGTACATATGTACAGAATATAGGTAAAAGATAGGTAGTATTTGATAGTATTGCCTAATCTACTATTAGTCCTTCATCTGATACCTACATATGTGTACCTATCTGTTTGCTAGTACGAATACATTGGGGAAGGTATTTCTTGCCATGTACCATTCTCAATGTTTCATTAACCCTTGGAACCTTCACTGCAATTTATCATTGCATTTAGGTATGCACACTGCCAGACTCTAGCTAAGTGTCTACACCGAGATTGATAGATCTGACAAGCAAGCCAACACATACCCAAGCGCTCTAGTAGGATAGTGAATTTCAGTAGGCACTTCCGTCGTATGCGGGTATTGTAGGTAATGGAAGGTACGAAGGCAGTGGGTCCATGGAGTCGTATGTACCTTGGTACTTCCAATCCACTGAGCTAACGCTTTACATTCACTTTTATTAGTGCCAAACATGCCAATAGCGGGACCAACTACTGGTACGGTACCTCACATCCACTTCACCTGATTCGACCCTGTCAATGGTTCGTCACCTCTACCGTAAATTATTTCTGAATCCGCGTCTTCAACGATCCTTTATGTTTCTCGACAACGGTTTACTTGGGAACGGAGCAGCGCTTGTTCACCTTCCTTCCTGTAGGCGGTTTCCTCTGGCTATCGGCGACTAATGATATAGAAAGTGAGTGTCTATTTGGACTTTTCCCCACTAGATCTTCTCTTGCTTCTGCAAGTATGCAAGCATGTTTGTGAAGCTTGGATCCGGCGCCCATGTACTCTCGATGCATGTTTTGGTCCGAGTCATCAGCTCTTTCTTGACGCCTCGACCTCCTGAAGATCCGTGTTTTTTAGCCTTATAACCGCACATCCTCGAAATCATCATCCACTGACCATAGTGCCAGAAACTTAACTCGACAGACGCCCGCGAGTTCCCACCCAGCTGCGCACACGCCTCCCAACGTTCCAACATGTCGGGTTCGCCGCCCGCCGACGATGTGATGGATATCAGTAATCTGATGGACAAAGATAAGGCTGCTGCTGTTGCTGCTGCTGCCGCCGCTGCTGCCGCCGCATCTGCGCAGTACGAACAGCAACAGCAGCAACAGCAATCAGAACTTTTGTCAACCACTCAACATCTTCAACCGACGCCGTTAGATAGAGGAAACTCTCCCCATGGATCCGAAGCGTCATATAACTCGTCACATCGTCCGTTCGATTCGCCCTCCGCTGTGCAGCTCCCCCTCTCGTTGCCAGAACCCAATCTAACCTCGAACATGATGTTGACGAGTTTGCCTCCTGTCGGTCAAAGAATGACCATGGCGTTTAACAAACCTCAGACCCAAGCTCAACCCCGCCCGCAACCCGTCAAGCAATTCCAGTGCAGCACGTGTCCAAAGCGCTTCGCCCGGCGGAGTGATCTCGCCAGACACGGTGAGTGCTCCGATTCAAACCTACATCTTCTATCCGTGAACTCGGCACTGACTGTGATGTTAGAGCGGATCCACAGCGGTATTCGTCCCCACGTTTGCGACTTTGAAGGATGCGGCAAGCAGTTTATACAGCGCTCAGCTTTGACTGTACATAAACGCGTTCACACAGGGGAGAAGCCACACTTCTGCGAACGATGCGGAAAAGTGAGATGCCCCCACATGTATTAAAGAGATACCATGCTAATACATGCTTGTAGCCCTTCAGTGATAGCAGCTCGTTGGCTCGACATCGTCGCATCCACCTAGGCACAAGACCCTACCAATGCCAGTACGCAAACTGTATGAAGGCGTTCACGAGAAAAACCACCTTGACTCGCCACCAATTCGCACATACAGAGACTCTAGAAGAAGCAGCCGTTGCGACAGCCAAAAAGCTTTCTGAGCAAGCCAGTAAGGCAGCCGCTGTTGCCGAGTCTATGCGCGCAGATGGAGGTGAAGTGACCCTCGGCTCCAATCACGCATCACCACTCAATACACCGTCTCCAGGCCAGAGACATATGTCTGCCTCCCCGAGTGCTGAATCTGCCGTGTCAAACGCCATGCGTAGCAACGACTACTCCTACATGGGGAATGGCACGTTACCAGTCCACTTACGGCCCGATATGCACTTGCAGACCCCTACATCCGCCTCGACATTGACTCCTGGGATGCGACCTACTTCGCACCCAACAAACTACCTTCCCCCGCCCACCCTGGAGCCCAGCGTGGAACCACATCAGTCAACACCCGGTAGTACAGGAGGTAGCCCTCACATGGGCAGTGTTGGATGGCAGTCGCCTTCTCACGCCCAGTCACCGTCACACCTTCCATCCCCTACATTTAGCAACGGCGGTGGTAACAACTCCGTCTACCCGGATCTCGAGCCAGCGTTCGGTAACAATTCCCTAAGCCCTGTGTACTCGTTTAGTACCCAGGGTCGTCGACCAAACAGCACGGAACCTACCTCCACCACATATGACGTTAAACAACCTCCAAGCGAACTTTGGGCAGGGCCATAGGGTGGCGGCCTCGTTGGCTTGGAGCATATTAACTGTGACATTTCTAGCCTCATTGTTGGGCATAACCAAGATCTAGTGCTAGGTCAAGCCCCCGGGGCGTACCAAGGCTACGGACCTGTGAACATGTATTACGGCGCATACCCAGGTTTTGTGGCGAACCAGCGATATCACCATCAATAGGCATATGGTGACTTCGAATATGGGTGCTATCGAGAAGCCTCTAATTGCGTAAGTTCACTTGCGTCGGACGCTAGGTAGTGGGTTATAACCAAATGGTTGTCTCCACCAATAACAATTTGGCCCGTCTCACTTTACATTGCTCCCTATTTTCAGCGAGCTGTACAACACTTTTTCGCCGACTATTTGTCTCGGCATTGACCCGAACATGAACGAAATGACTGAAAGTTAAGGCTTTCGGAGGTGAAGATTGGGTAATGAATGACCCAGCAGCGGATTCCCTTGCATTTTGTGCCGACTTGTGTCTTTGAAATAGACAGGCCAGGCTGGGGGGCGTGGACCTCACTGGATCATCTACATTTGACGAAATCCTTGACTGGCATGGAGTTCTGGCATGTGGCTTAGAAAGTTATAGCGACAATACTTTCGACTTGTTTTAATCATTCTCGTTAGCGGTTGGGAAAAGCGGATAAGGAATACTAGGACAGCGGGTGGAATTAGATTTCTCTCCTCAAAATCTGAAGAGTAGAACGGTAGCTGGAATCTTCGAGACAGCGATGGGCAATGCTTACTTGAGCAACTTGAGCCCGGTGGGCACAAATCAAGGAATAGATTATATAAACCCTTCATTGAAAACTTTTAAGTGTCAGACTGTATAGGTTGTTGCAGGAGCCGTTGACATTTTAAGATTTGGCGTGATAAGCGCCTTCAAACAGACAGTGTCAAATTTAGTCTACCGCAGAATTTCCGCATACCACCAGTACCTCTTGATGAGAGTTTCAACCTTTGCTTTTTATCATCTCGGTCTAAAAGAGGGATATGCTTATCTCTGGTAAAGGCAAGTATTTACAAGAGATTCCTACAGCGCTTGATACCCAACTCCGTTCATTCCACATTGACGCTTTCATATTTGCTCGTGTTTACCTAAGTTAGGTAAAAGACTTTGATCATGCACGCTTTTTCTCACACAAGCCCAAAAGTGACTACCCAAATGTACTCTAGAAACCAAATCCTGTATAGTTCCAACTAGACAACACATTTTTCATATTAGTTAAGACGGCTAATGGTGTGAGAGCAATTGTCCGAGGAGAAACTCATCTCGAAGCCTCATACATCATGGTCCTGTCACTTATTTTGTAGTCTTGAGGGCGTATCAAGGAATATCTTTTTTTTTTTTTTTTTTGGTGTTTCGTGGAAATTGAGCCAGGCTGCGGTGGTCTTCTGTGTCACATCACTAGGCAATGTGCCTCGGTATATGAAGCCTATTAGAAATGAGCTAAGGTTAGTACCTACCTACTTGTTCCAGTCTCCGTCCTTCGTAGATGGCTGGACCTACCTACATATATGTATGTACCTAGGTAGCAGAATACCACGTGGTATGGTGTACTTTTCCTCCAGAGAATTAGGCAAGTACGTACTTGTATGTACATAGTAGGAAGGTGTTTGAAGTTTATGTACGCCATATCTAAGATAGGTTGCCTACTTCCAAGGGCGCCCATTCGTTTTGTCCTACGCGTTGACGTACTACCCAGGCCTTACGCAGGTGCGTGGTATCTGGGCTTAACCGATTTTACCTGGTAACGCCCATATAGCTTTCGCTTGCCGATGAAATTACCGATTGAACAGATCTTGGTATTGGCGTAAGGATGGGTTAAGGTTGAGGGTCCGACACCCACGGTTCCCAGGACTCGATACAGCCGCCGGCGACTCGATGTGGACGTGCAGTATGTTGTAGACCGATCTTAAGCTGTTCATAGCCGATTTATGATTTGTGATCAGCAGCATCATTAGCCAGGACACATCTTCATTTGCCCACTCACCTCATATGTCATAGGCGGCCGAGACGTCGCCGACTTGGACACGATCCGCCCTATCTATCTATCTCACCTAGGTATCTAAGAAGTCCCCTCCCATCTGAGGTCTAACTTGCTACTATCGTGACGTATCGAACGCTTTCCATTCGTCAGCTCTTTCTCCCATCAACACTGCTCCCAGCTCCCGGGTTTGTCCAACTCTTCGTTCTAAAGGTCCACGCGCGAGAGCGGCTACTACACGTGCTGCGCATCGCCTCTCTCAAATTGTGATGCTTGCCTCCAGCTGTACGAGTCCTTCTTTATTGCCTATTTACCCACGGTGACCCTCGTCGAAATAAGAGCCATGCACTTGTCCGCTATCCTAACTAGTCGTGGGGGCAAGCTCGTGTAAACTTGGACCAGCTTTGTGCGCTACCAGATTATTGCTGTTAATCCAAGACTGAAGGGTCATGTCAACAAGCAGTCCAACGCTCTAAAACACCATGCAAGCCTCTTGTCACTCCTCAATCAGAACTTGTTGATTGTGCGTCTCGGAAGCCCTAACTATTACGGACCGGAGAGCTCGATCCTTTCCCATCCCCGCTTCTCCGAGGATGCAGCATACTGGCTGTCAGCAGCCAGCATTCTAGGGTGTCGCACCGCTTCCCCACAAACACATACGTCGAGCTATGCCGGGACAATTGATGTTTCCATCGACTTGATCTCGCGTCACACCCCGACGGCCCCATCGACCATTCCCTTTTGGAAGCTTACTTTTTTCAAACCACGAGAGTTGAAAAAGGGGATCTGGCCTCACACGCCTCACCCGTTTTGGCCGAGGTTGGATATCGTTTACAGCGTTATAGCAGTCAAACTGAGCGCGTTTGAGCTTTTGAGATCTGAGCTTTGAATGTTTCTATCGCGCAAAGCGGTTTCATTATGCAAGTTCAAGATCTTCTAATACCTGACGAAGACTTGTCCGATAATTCGGCGAAGAAAGGTAAAGCTCATATTCGGCCCAGCCCAACCTCATCAGAAACAAAATATTTCGTTATTGAGTTTATCCATGACACCGTCTGTCCCTTTTGTTACATCGGCATGAGGAACCTATTCACAGCAATCGATATCTACAAGTCCAAGCATCCGGACAGTGTATTCGAAACCACCTCAACACCATCAATTCTTGCAACGACCGCTAAAATTAGCCGTAAGTTCCCGCAATGCCCACGTCCATTGTACATGTCCATAAAGTGAAGTTTTCCGGGCGTCCGTACTCTGGGCTTGCCTATAGCATAATCCTATGTCAAGGGTTTATGAATTAAGCGCTCAAGAGGGAGAAGCAGGTTTCCGGTTCAGTCATCCTTTCATTCCTACCAAACATTACGCGGAAGAGCTTAATAACCAATTCACGCATTGTTAGATTACTTTAAACGGCACTACTATAGCGCCTATCGTGGACTTCCAGAAAGCCGTTTCGAAGTCTGGAACCGGCTTGGTGAGGCGGCTGGCATTAAGTTTAGATGGGAGGGTCGGACAGGCCATACGCGAAGCTCACATAAACTACTTCGCTTTGCTTTACAGAAAACACCGACTCGACAAAGAAGCACGGGATTAACTATATACGGACCAGGGAAAAGTCCGCCTCCTTATCCTCCCTATACATTTCGGGCCCCTCAAGTGCCAGTATCACTGCCGCAACCCCGGGGGCCAGACCTCCAGATGCGTCTACTGGACGCCATCACGACGCAATATCACGAACACGACGCAGATCTGTCTGACCCGCAAACGCTGATCAATATCACTATTGCGGTCACCGGCTTTCCGCGGCACGAAATCCAGGCCGTTCTCGACAGTGAGGAGTGGAGCCGGACAGTTGATGCGCTATCTGAAGAGGTGAAAAACCGCCTTTCTGTGCAAAGCAAAACTCCTGGTCCTATCGTTGCTGTGCCCACCATGGTGATCAACAAAAAGTGGGTGTACGGTGGCTTCCAAGCAGTGGACGCGATCGTTGACCAATTCGAGCTACTCCGTCAAAATATCGAGCCCGCCAAGGAGTACACCCCGTCAACATTGGTGCTCGATGCCGGCGTCGCAGACAAAGCCGCCCGTGAGGCAGCCATAGCCAAAGGTGCTGCTTGTAGCGATACCTTGCGAAATCGGTGACGAGTGCTACCAACAGCAACTAGCGTTATTGGGTCTACTGAGAATGCGGCAGCTATGAATGAAATGACGAATACGGGTTCACTCAAGTACCTAGACCAACTCCTTTCGACTTGCTGAAGTTTGGTTCTTCCCACATATATGATTACTGATCAACTAACTTGCTTGTATCTGACCGCACCAGGCCTCGGCTCCTTTTGTCCGCGCAAAACTTGGCTCGGAAAAAAATTGACAAAAGGTCAGGCAATCCGAGCAAGCGAAAACACACTCAGGGACCAAAAGCAGCAATGAGTCGCCGTGAAGAAGGCTTGTGCTCGACATGTCAGTTTTGGGGCTTTTGGGTGGCGTATCACGCCATGCGTGAAAAGTCTGGGCACCAGGACGACCTAACCTAAGTCGAAAGAAAAAAAGCCGAGCCACTCTGCTCTGTGTTGGGCCCGCACGGGCTCTTTTGGTATTGCCTGGAGTTTCTCTCCGATCTACCTACAATATCCACAAATTAGGCTTGTTAACTCGACAAGCCCAGATACTCAGAGCACCCGTTCCCGTGCTTTTCTATCCAGGAACATTGAAGCCGTCATCAAGCTATTATTAAGCACACAGAGGTGCTTTTGGATAATACGATTGGAAAGTCTTGGGCAAGGCATATATAGATCATTTATACAAACGAAGCCACGTATTTATACGTGTACAAGTGCATATGGCTCTACCTACAATAACACTGCCACAGAAAACTTAGGGAGAAAGAAACATGTAACGCGAACGCAAAAGGACTGCCCTTAAGCCACGATCCCTCCCTATAGAATCGTGTACTCCTGGTCCTCGCTCCTCCATATTTTTCTTCTGTCCTTTCTTTCTCTCAATATAATCGTGCTCTTCATTTTACATCTTGTGTTCAACTTGCTACCGCCTTGCCTACCTGACACACCTACCAACTACACCCTCTTACTGGCTTTTTGTGCTCGTACTTTACTGTATAACACCTCTCCCAACATACGCACGGAACACACACGCTTGTTTACAAAACGTGTTGCAAACGCAATTTATGATACTCTTAGCAATTCGCTTTTCTATCGGGAGGGTTAAGAGAATAACCGCAATTTGCAACTATTATATCCCGAATCCGCAGAGTTTGCGCCACATTTGTTACTCCCTCTCTAGATAGGTATTTGTGCCTTTGAATCGTTCACGTACTTACGTCCGGTCCAACCTCACCTCCCCTATTTCAACGTCGGCCTTTCTGTATAACTCCACTACTTTTGGTTTACATTGGGGTGCCTATAAACCGTCAACCTCATGTCCAGAGCTCGGAGATGTGTAACTCGGATAAACTCTATAAAGAGTTTACTCAGCCTATCTTTTCTTGTTGGTAGGTTCAAACTAGGTTAGGGCAGTAGAGAAAAAGGGGTTAAAGGGGACAAAAGAAACGAGGATCGACACATTCCCTATCTACATATCCTTCCACAAAAGTGCATACCTACACCTACAACAAGTTATGAGAAAAGAAAAGAAACAAATATATCACTTGCATGGCAGACAGACAGCCAGTACTTTTGTCAGCTCACTCATCCCGCTTCAATTTTGTTTCACAAAGTACCTGGCATAGAATAGCATACACAAGTACATACAGGTCTCTACCTAGGCGGGCATAGCAAGTAGGCGAAGTAGGTTGATATATATGATGTCGGGAACACCCACCTACTCATACAGCCACTCACTCACGCTCTCTTACCCAGTGGTGAAGTTGGGGAACATAGGTTAGGAGAAAAGAGAAGGGGATGCAGGTACTTACTACATCAAAGCCATAGGAGGCGATCGAGAGGGAGAGAGGGAGAGAGAAATATACACGAACATACCCATATAGATGAGAGCCCGACATATACAGATCCACACAGGTAGAGAAGGATGGACAGAGGGCCAGAGGAAGAAGAGAGGTACAGATAGAGAGACCAAAAAATGCAGATAGGGTGTAAGACACGTATGTAAGTAATACTAACCTAACCTTAGCAAAGTACAGCATAAAGTAAGACAAAGAGGAACGGTACGACTCGGCTCAGACATCATTATCTTCCCGCGCCTGTCAACCCGCCTTGTTGCTTGCATATTTAGGTTATGTAGGTAGTTAAATGAGACTTCCTCTTACCTTTAATACCACTACTTAACTTAGACGGAAAAGAAGAACAGACAAAAACCAAGGCATACATACATCATATCCTAACCTACCTAGAACTAACTAACCTACCTCAGTACAGCCGTCCACCAGGATGTCACTCTGTTAGCTGGGCCTATGAATAAATGAGGCATATATAAGAATAAATACATATGTTCTTGACGGAGGGAAATAGACTTGTAAACAGACAAACACACAGACAAAAACTGCCGGAGATACAGATAGATAGAGAGACAAAACAGGCGAGGCGTATAACAATAGATACATAAGTTCCTGACACTACCTTCCTAAATCGGTGAAAAATAAAAGATAACATGTATACCTGCATATGTATATATGACGTGAGCGGCTGACTTCAATATGTTCCGTTCTCTTTTGTTGGTTGGTTTTGTTGGCATCAGTTGACTTGACTTGTCTTGACTTGGCTTCAGCCATGAACAATTAATTAACTAATTATTTTGTGAAGCAGGCAAAAAGAGATATGAAGTTGAGTTGAGTTGAGTTCGGTCAATGAATAAGTATGTAAAGCATGTAATGTAATGTAGTCAATGAAGACTAGAGACTAAGTTGGTAACTTAGCTAGTTACCTACCTCCCTACATTATCTAGATAGATAGATGGACCGTAGCCTTCTTCGGTGCTGTTCCGTATCCGCTACGATATCCTCATCACTGGTGCTTGGTAGCTATAGTTCCTTTATTATAACATCTAGGCAAGCTAGCAGGCAGTTTTGCAAACCAGTCAAAGCAGCAAAAAGTATAAAAAAAGAGCGCAGCCTTGTCATTCTCTATCGTCTCTTCAACCTTGCATAGGTCGGGCGACAGCCACTATATATCCCTTCCCTTATAACCAGACGCCAGCAAATGCATTACACGAGTTCCACCTTATTACCATCCATTTTAATTAAGGCAACCGATTTCCGAAAACGCCGCTTCCATGCTTGATATGTTTTGATTGTTCTGTTCTCCCCTTTTCCATCCTTCCTTTCTTCCACATTACCCTGCTTTAATCTTGGCAAGGACCGAGGATGATTTGTCGTTGAAAAATGTCGAATTGGTGAACTGAAACGCCTTTTAGTCCTTGAAACAAAAGCTTTCTCTTTCTCTCTCCTTTGTACCTTAGACTGTACCGATTTTATCGCTTGAGATGCGAATAATCCTTGAGCAAGTGCGCTAAGTGCGCGTTGCTCTGGTGCTTGGCCGGACGGGTGCTCTTCCTCTTCTTCGCCGCCTTAGTGGGGGCCTTGGCGACGTTCTGGGGGGCCTCGCTGGCGGGTTTCTGGCCGATGGCAATGAGCTTGCGGACCATATCGTCGGGCGCTGGAAGCTCGATTTTGTGCCACATGCTCAGGAACTCTGGGTCGACTGAGTGCGAGAGGCGGGGGTCATCGAGCCAGACGAACTTGGCGTGGTTGTCCTTCTTGGTGCGGACTACGAGAATCTTGTGCTCGTTCTCCAGCTCAGTGAGAGCCTGGTCACAGTCCGGCCAGCCGTCCTTCAGATCCTTGACACTCAGGGACGAAGCGTCGATCTTCTGCTGAAGGTGCGAGAGCAGCGTGATTTTGTCGTGCACGCCGGGGATCTTGGCCTTGAATTGGTATTTGCCGGTGCGCCAGGCGGGTTGTTGCTCGCCCTTATTGTTTGTGGTGCTGCCCTTTGGTGCGGGCATGTAGTCAATCCGCGAGTGTTTGTGCATGAGGTTCACAAAGACTCTCTGTTGATGCTCGGGCAGGTTGTTCAGAGTTAGGTGATCCAGTACCTCCTGCAGCGTCTTGGGCGCTCGCTTCGCCTTGAGAAAATCGACTACATATGTCAACTGGGTCATCATATGCGTGCCAAAGTCGGTAGCTTTCGCAGCAGCCGCCGCAGCGGCGGGAGTGGGAGTGGGCGATGCGCGGTCTTTGATGCTGACATTGTCGCGCTTCTGCCGTTTTGACGCAGAACCATCGGCCTTCGAGGGGGACACAGTCGAGCCGCCGGATGCTGAAGACGGTGCAAGTCGCTTGCCGTTGGCGTTAATTTTTGAAGGCGGGAGAGAAGGCATCGTGAAGATTCTAGCGAATGATTGATATAAAGGGATGCGTGATCGATCTCGTCGACAGACGGATGATGAAAGAAGGAAAAAGGCGAGTGGATGTCACTGCTAGGTAGCTGACGTACAGTAGCTGACGTACAGTACCTATCTAAAGTTAGGTAGGTACCAGGGTCCAGGCTGAAGCAACCTCTGAACTGAACCTAAAAGAGATGGTGTCCGGAGTGGATCTACCTCTCGCGGGACTATAAATTTAAGTAGTTTTGATGGCGGGGCATGTCAATGTGGCTTGAAACACCTAACAGTATCAAACAATGGGTGGTACGCAGGTACCTCCTCGTTCACGGCCATTGAGAAGAGAAACCTGGTTGGGTCTCTCAGATCGTGGGGAAACTACAATGGAAAACGGACTTTAAGTGGTGATAATCTAGGGCAGATGTTCTAAACACCGAATGAAACTTGAATGGCTATGAAGACGCACGCGGCCCTTCATTGTTAGATCAATGCTCACACTGTACATTGGGTTGTTTCAATCACAGAATTTAGTGGGGATGTCACAAGTTGACGCTACTCAAACAATAAGGTACTGGTAATCAAAACATATAATGGCCGAATGAAGCTGCATATATAAATACTTACTAGGTTAGAGAGGACATAAACCAGTCCTTACCCGGACCACATCTCTAAACATACAGCCAAATTATTATTGTGTCCTTATAGAGTTGTAGCACTTATCTTGTTCCCGATTTCGGTTCTTGAACGGCTATACAATGGTTGTCACGGATATAGCAGACTGTAGAGCAATCATGCCCTCTTCTGTTCTGGCTTATTTTGAAGACATTAAATCCGAGGCTATATTGAAATTGACAGGGCTAATGTTGTTGTCTATTAGACCTCTCACACTCCCATTAAACGAATTCTAGTTTGTTGAATTCTAGCTTGTTCGATGGTGGAGGAAATGGCGCGGCCGAAGGACCGAAACTATGCGCGATAATCTATCAAGAATCGGTAAGGCTATGTGTCAGATGATAACTTTATCGTCATCATATCAACCAAATGATCTGATATGGCTCCCCGTCTGGAGTGGTCCCCAAGTATTACTCTTTGGTTTCTCGGCCAATACCGATTTATTGATCGTGGAAAGTGGTTCGTGATCATGATACGCCTACTGGGCTTGCTGGCCCTGCAGGTAGTTATAACCGAAGTACGCGCTGATGGCACCGATGAAGACAACGGCGTACAGAATAGTACCTAGGCCGGCGCTGCTTGTGTCGGCAGGGGGGGAGATGGCAGAGGCAGTGGCCTTAGGCACGGGGTCACCGGGCTAAAATAGTGTCCGTCAGTATGCTGAAAAGCGGAGACGTCTGAGATAGCCGGAGGGTTCTCGGTGTTGGGGTCGCAAAACTCCAAATTGACAAAACTCACCTTGCGCTTCAGATCGCCGACGTAGAACTTCTCGAGGGTTTCCCGGGCCTCGTCACTGTGTCCTACATCCTCAAAAGCCTCGGACGCATCCTGACCACCGACATCTAGCAGCACTTCCTCGCCACCACTGTCGAAGAAAGAACGGAATTAGTGTAAAGACACAAATCAAAGTGTGGGCCGAGGGAGGTATTCTAGGGTGTAGTGGGCAAAAAATCGACCGAGGCGTCCGACAAAGTAGAAGGAAATTGTCCGAGGAATTGTACTGATCGCGTGATGGACTTACGGGTGCTCATCGATGAATTTGGTGGTATCGTAGACCTTATCGTGGATAACAACGTAAAGATCCTTCTTGGTGTTGTGCTCGGCAACGTCTTGGTAGGTGAACTCCTTGGCAGCCATTTTTGCGATTGTTGGGAAGGGGGGAGAGTCTAGGTCTAATTGATGGACTTTGAAGCGGTCGCAAGTGAAAGTGACGGCGGCGTCTCGGCTGCAAATGACTGTAATAACGTGGCGGATCGGGAATGAGCGAAGAGGATGGAAGCAGGTAGGTAGGTAGGTAGACAGAGTAGGCCGGAAGAGAAAAAGGAAGATGCGGTGTCAGATGCTTGCGAGATTGTGAGATTGGATACCTACAGCAATTGACCCCCCGTCCCCCAATCAAGGTGGGCATTTTAACTTTTGTGGTGCGGTCCCCAGTCCCAAATTGTTCCATACACTGTACCCGAGTACCTAGGTTGAGCCAGCACGCAGAGCCAGCCCCGCAAGATCCCTCATTTTTAGGAGCACCGGGCCAGTAGAATGGGTAGGGGGAACGATGCTAACAAAACATGTAGCGAATCAGAGCTGTGCTATTTGTACTCTTTCAGTAGGTTAGCCACGAGTGCCAGCACGGACAAGCTAAAACGGGTCACCCCCGACCCGGCCAACAGACCCCTATCAAGCAGTACATAGTAGAACCAGTTTCTGAGCCAGTTGTCTGTATAGATGTAGTTTATAGGCAAGCTTCCGAGGTCAGTTTTTAGCGGACACTGATTCACTCCAACATACCTATAGTGGAAGATCGAGGTCTTGGCTAAGGGTTTACGGTAGATGTCCTCGGCCTTAACACTGTGCGAGCTATCAGTGTATTTAAGTATGAATACATCTGTAAGTGCATCGTCCTATTAAAAGTGTTTGGCGTGCCAAACGCATCAATTATACTACACGTCTGAGTGCTACTTGCGTAAGTAGTATTTTAAGATAAACTAATGAAGCAAGAAGAATTTCTTCATCCCTTTCCCTTCTTCTTGACCCGCCAAGTACCGGACTACCCATTCGAAGCGAGATTTTTAGCAGCAGCAGCAGGTAGACGTCTTCGGCTTGTTCGGGGCCCAACCAGGAAGGAACCTGTCTCACCATGCCAGGGTCCGGTGGTACGAGCTGACATGATCAGTTGCCATTTTGTCTACATATTTCATTCAAGCTCATAACGCTCGACATCAGTTTCGTGGTCAGAGAGCGGCGGCTATTCTTTCGTGTCCAGACCGGTTCCAGTGATACATACACGCAACCTGAAGCGTATGCCTCCAAATATTGAAAGGCACCTATAGTGAGGGTATGAGGTTGGAATCACAATGGCTTGTGTTCACTTGCCAAGAGGTCTGGATACGATAAGGGGGGCTCAAACCCCACGTGCTTATCTATTGCGCGCGAACGCATGCTGGCCTATTGTTTGAAGTCATGAAATTACCAAAAACATAGAGGAACCCGTCCTGTCCTAATTGTTGGCCACTTCATCTCCTAGTACTGCCGCCTGAGATATCCTGGCCTACTCGGTAACTCGCCACTTTCTCCCATTCGATCTTTTGCCGCGTCACCGGGAGCTGTCTTCGCAGGCTCTTGAATGTGCCCTCGCTGAGGTTCATGAAGCCTCTATTCAACTCTTCTTGGTACTTCTTCTCACCCGCGGCGATTTCCTTGGCGATCCCCGCACCTGTACCGGATGGCACAGTGATATTAACAGGTTTGTTCGTCAATAACCGCACGTTACCGTCTTCATAGTAGTGAACATCAACTTTGATACTACCCTCGAGAGTTCCTGAAGAGGGGTCAAATACGTATAGAGACCGCCATCTTCCATTCCTACATTGGCCGATATTAGCTGAAACAACTCGCACTAATCTCGTAATCCTGTGATTCGTACCAGTAGTTCTTCGGGCTGTACTTGTTCGCTACGATGATAATAGCGATCTTGGTATCGTTCTCTGTAGGATATACGCTATACGAGGCGCTGGGGTAGTGCTCCTTGACGTATGTTGATAGGTTCTTCAACATTGAATTCCTGTATCGACGATTAACTTCCCATCGTATCAGACCTGCATTGATATGAGCAAAACATACACCAGTTCTGCCTGTGCGCCCTCTAAAACGTAGCTCTGTACTGCGCTTGCTTTCTGCTAGTGTGTTATTATCCTGAAGCCACATCGATTGAAGACAGCCTGCGATATTATACCTGTGTGGTGTGATCGAATTCGAAACTGGATGAGCTCTCGACATCGAAGTATCGGCCATTGCCAAGGGAGTTGTGAGAGCTTATGATAACCTGCTCACTGCTACCAGGCAGTTTTGTGGTAATAAACTGCTCCTCATTATATTTCTCGAAGGCTGGTCCTAGTTTAGAAACCAGTGAGGGTTCGCTGACGGTTAGGTTTTTGATGTCTGTGTGGCTGCGTCAGATGAGTTCGAGTCTTTAAAGTTGTCGTCGTGGGCTGGCGCGTACCGTTTATTACGTCCGCTAGCTTTGGTCCCTGTTAGCTTTCAATTACCAAGGCATATGGTGTCAAGGGCATGATGTACTTCTCCCGGTGGTGCACCCTCGACAAAGGATTCCACGGTTTCTAGAGGCGATGCCATGTTGCGCTCAGTTTCAACACTGCCGCAAAACTCCGCAGACGCACACCGTCTTTAGCACAAAGTCGCGCGGTATTTTCTTTAAACTCCCGGAGCCAACTGATCGGAGGGTGTCATAAGATGTAGTACTTAAGATGTTGACTGCCGGTTGGTCGGGATGAGGCGATGGAAGTCGGTTTGCTATCCGGCATACAATCATCCCGCAATGGCTGAAACGACACGAGAGCGCGGGGCAAGGCGGGCCTACCTAGTAGCGGGTACCTGAAAGGTCCCAACCTGAACTGGACCCGCTTTTGCACAAACTAGAGCGCTAAGTAACGTAAATTCTGGGTAACTGCGTCGCAGCAGCATTTTCAGGTCACAGTTTCATTCCAGAAAATCGCTTTAATATCTGATCATAAGTCTAGTACATGTATGACGAGTGACCCTAAAGGGTAAACGTAAAAATACAAAAATTCAACCACGGACGAGATTACGCAAAGCACAAATCGCAATCGCTGAACTCAAGAAAACATAATTAAAAGCATGATATCAAGTTAGAGCTTAAGGCTACACTGGCATAGTTCAAGCTCTCTTTAGACTTAGGCGGACTCTCATCATCGAGGCAGCTTAGGACCACGAATGTCGCCAACTAACTCGAAGAAATCACGTTTACGGTCCGGTTCCTTCCTCGTCTAATCTAATCACGCGGACGGGAACTAAGCCCGACAATCAGGAATCACATCGCAATAGCAGAACGTAAAGAGTCCATCACAAACGGAGCTAGACAGCTCACGTGGAAGTAGATGCAAGCGCTTGGGAAATGATACGTATGAAAAATGCCTAAGCTTGTTTCTACCCCCATGATGATGGCAACTAGAGCCGCAGTTATGTTGATCTTCCAACACCTAACATGCAAAGATAATAAATAAAGCAAATGCTGTATCCGCTATCTGTCTTAGTCTTAGTATATCAAGCACCTAATATTCTACTAACTTCTTAATGCTGTCATAAACTCCTAAAGTTATGTTGCTGTTAGTTACCTCAGTACATGTTTTGGGATTAGGGTGTCACTTACTGGCTACGTCGGGAATATTAAATTTCTCGAACATCAACGGCATATGTATGCTCCAACCGGCAACCCGACTCACTGGTGCCTCGAGTCGCAAAAATGTCTTCTCGTCTCCTTGAATCGCTGCCGAGACCTCGGCTCCGACACCCGCATTGACCATGGCCTCGTGCACAACCATGCATCTGCCTGTCTTCCGGACACTCTTAAAAACGGTTTCCTTATCCCAGGGATATATCGTTCGTAGATCAATGAGCTCGACCGAGATCTGCAGGTCCTCCTCCGCTCTCTTTAAAGCCTCCATACAAGTGTATAGAGGCTGTCCGTACGATACGATTGTCACATCTTTCCCCTCCTTTAACACCTCTGCCTTAGATAACGGTAATGTGTAGGGGCTTGTGGGGACCTGCTCTACTGCAGCTCGATATAGAATCTTAGGCTCCATGAACACACATGGGTCGTTGCTCCGGATGGCGGAAAGTAACAGACCTTTCGCCTGCAGCGGAGACCTGGGCATAATGACTCTTAAACCAGGTATATGGGTGAAGAGAGCCTCAGGCGACTGGGAATGGTAGAGAGCTCCATGGCCAACACCACCAGAGGGCATTCGAACTGTCAAGCTACCCGCACTTCTCCCCGTCTTTCCTTCGCGGTATCTATACTTGGCCGCCTCATTTACTAGCTGGTCGAAGGCGGGATACACATAGTCGGCAAACTGGATTTCGGCAACTGGGCGCATGCCCTCGGCAGCTAGGCCGATGCCAAACCCCATGATACCTTGTTCCGTGAGCGGCGTGTTGAAGACGCGGTCTCCTCCAAAGTTCTCAGCAAGTTTCATGGTACAGCGGAATACGCCACCAAAAGCGACATCTTCGCCAAATATGAGCACGTTCTCATCCTCAACAAGCGCTGTGGCTAAAGCATCGTTGACCGCCTGGAACAGATTCATCCGTTTTGTTGTGCCATTCCTAACTTGGGGCGAGAGCTCTGGATTTCCCAACGCTGTCTGCGAGCTATGCGCTAACAAAGGGGTTGTAGAGTAATCTGTTGGAAGATTGAGGCGAGCACTTGGCGGGTGTGTAGAATAGCACCGACTGCATCCAACTGTTGCTCTTACGGTGTTAAGAGACACGGACGCCAGCGTCCTGTTGAGGCGGGAAAGCGAGAGGCAGCTCTTCATCATGGCAAGTGTCTCTTAACAAGCAGCAAATCTCATCGTCGACTAGCAATGGACTAATCCGCAGAAAACAAGAACAGATTTCATGAAGAGAGAGAGACTCCCTTCCTCGTCCCTCATCGTCATATCGCGGACAAGTTCGCTTAGTTGCGGCATTCAGTTAGGATAGGCTCCGCTTGGTCGCCAACTGCCCTGCCAAGATCCGCCCCGCCACAACGTGGGCCCATTGTGGGCGTAGTGTTTCCCGGTCAACAGGTTTACAGATTGCCAATCTATTTACGAATTGCCAAGCCGTTCTCGACGACCGCTCTGCATGACGGAATCTGCAACTACCCGTCGCTAGCTACTTTCAGGCTTTGAAGCGGAAGTGAATTACGTCCTCAATTGTGCAGCTTAAGTAAAGGCATACTAAAAAACGAGTATACGCCTCTCATCCCACATTCTGGCAACGCAGCAGTATGTCGTCTCACGAAGACTACGACCCAAGAGAACGTCGCCGTCGAGACTCCGATGCGCATAGGAAACACCACGCACGAAGAAAACATCGAGATCATGGCGCCGCGTCTACGTCAGAAGGCTCGGGCAGCCGCTCAAAACAGAGACTTTCCATGAATGCCCTGGCGCAATTGGATCAAATGAATGCTGGAGGTGACATTCCCGAACCGTCACGCGCACACAGGCCCGAACGAAAGCGAAGGAAAGATCACCAACGGCGAGGTGAATACGAAGTTGTCGATGTGGAACATGAATCTCCACGAAGGGAGAGTAGAAGGACATACGAAGACAGGCACGCGGACAGAGATCGTTATGCTTCACCGAGAAGAAGTCGGCATCACGATGTGTATTCGGAGTCGGAGAGAGAGCCGGAGACGCCACGACGTGTCAGACGCCAACATGCATACCTCGAATCTGACTTTGATGATGAGGAGGGATACAGAAGTCTAGAGCGGGAAAGAAGGCGTCGTAGGAGGAAGAAGAAGCGAATCGTCAGCGGTGCTATTGTGGAAGAAGGGAGAGCGACCCCCGAAATAAGAGGCGGTGTAGGGAGTAAACACAGCAGCTATAACAGCATCGAGCAGGAGAAATTCGCGCATTACAACACCCCAGGGATTGACAAAAAGAAGAGAAAGAAATGTTCGTCGAAATGAACTACATGCTTGGATGTGGAGCCTAGTTACTGATTGTGTGCACAGGGATCATAGCTGGATTTGCCCTCGTCGTCCTTGTCATTGTCATTATCGTGGCCGTTGTGGTAAGCAAGCAGAATGCTTCACAGGCGCCCAAAAAGACAGACATAAGCGATGTCGATCCAGACAGCGTACCAACCTATGCGCGAGGAACATATCTCGACCCATTCACGTGGTATGATACCACCGACTTCAACGTGACATACACGAATGAGACGGTTGGGGGTTTACCGGTTATGGGACTTTTTACGGATTGGGACGACTCCAAGGACGCGAACTCTAAAGTCCCAGCGCTCAATAAACCCTGGGGTGATTACTCTACAAAGCCAGCCCGCGGCGTCAATCTCGGCGGTTGGCTATCTCTAGAGCCTTTCATTACGCCGTCACTTTTCGACTATGACAGTCGACTAGGTATCATCGACGAGTGGACCTTGTGTAAGCATTTGGGGCCCAAGACGACAGCCTCTACGCTTGAGAAGCATTACGCTACTTTCGTGACCGAGCAAACGTTCAAGGAGATCCAAGACGCAGGATTAGATCACGTCCGCATCCCTTACAGTTACTGGGCGGTGCAAACCTACGATGACGACCCGTACCTGTTCCGTATATCATGGCGATACCTACTGCGTGGTATCGAATGGGCGCGTAAGTACGGTCTGAGGGTAAACCTAGACTTACACGGACTCCCGGGGTCGCAAAATGGCTGGAATCACAGCGGGCGACAAGGGCCTATTGGGTGGCTGAACGGAACCAACGGAGACCTCAACGCGCAGAGATCTCTCGACGTGCACGACCGTCTGTCAAAATTCTTTGCGCAGGACCGGTACAAGAACATCATCACCTTCTATGGGCTCGCCAACGAGCCGCAGATGGTGCAGTTACCCGCCGCCGCGGTGGTGAAGTGGACGTCAGATGCGTACAATATCATCCGCGGCAACGGGCTGAAGGCGAACATCGTATTCGGGGACGGGTTCATGGGGCTCGGGAATTGGCAGGGCCTGCTGACAGGGTACTCGGGCCTGATCCTGGACGTGCACCAGTACGTCATCTTCAACAACGGCTTGATCAAGTACTCGCACCAGGAAAAGATCAAGTACGCCTGCGACGGCTGGACGCAGCAGGCGGAAGAGTCGCAGAATCCCTCGACGGGTTACGGGCCGACCATGTTCGCCGAGTGGTCGCAGGCAGACACGGACTGCGCCCAGTACCTGACCAACGTCGGCTGGGGCAACCGGTGGACGGGCACCTACAACTCGGGCAATGCGTCCACCCAGGCCCTGACGCCCATGTGTCCGACGACGGACGGGAGCTGCTCCTGCGACGCCGCCAACGCCCCCGCGAGTGAGTACAGCGACGCCTACAAGAAGTTCCTGCTCATGTTCGCCGAGGCCCAGATGACCTCCTTCGAGAAAGGCTGGGGCTGGTGGTACTGGACCTGGGACACCGAGTCCGCACCCCAGTGGAGTTATCGCCAGGGCCTGGCGGCTGGGATTCTGCCCACGAAGGCATATGATCGCGATTTCAATTGTGATACGGACGTACCGGACTTTAGTTCTACGGGACTTGATGAGACCTATTAAATAAGCATGAGTTGGCGGCGTTACTTTGTAGAAGCATATTTTCCCTCCGTAGCATAATTGTTCACGTTCCGGATGGATGTTGGGTTGTCATCTAAGTATCTACAAGAGGTGTGTCGGCGCATATTTGGGTTTGTTTGTAACAAGCGATGTTTGATATAAACCTTCAGATCCCAGGTAGGGCTTTCTTCTTCACTTGGAAGGAGGAATATATTTTTCTCTCTAATATCTGGAATACAAATGATGGAAAGGCGTTAATATGAGAGAAACTGCATGATAGATAGCATACATGACACGAAAACATTCTGAACATTTACGATATTATCTGGTTTTGCGTAAAGTCTCACAACGCAGTGTTATATTTCTCTTTATTCAAATTTGGCACGAATTCCGGGATTAAAGTGTGTTTCACCACCGAGGTGCTATCACGTAATTACAATGGAAGATGGATAGCTATAAAGTATCTAAATTGACTTTTGCGTATCTGTTACTTCGTCCTACACCACTCTCTCTCTTTTCATGGGATGTTACTGAGATAGAGCAAGGTCTAAACCAAGAGTAATTGTCTATCATACGAGACTTAGATCTTCACATATCATATCATCGCCTGCCAGCATCCTCACTTAGACGATCTGCAGGAGTATTCTTCAAACAATCTACCCACGCAAACATGGAAACGAATGTTAGATAGGTTGGCAGGCAGACAGGCTGGCAGGCAGGTAGCTACTCTATCCAGGGGATTTGAAACGGGGAGTAGCTAAGACCCCGAAATGCGAATCTGAAATAGCCGTGTTGTATCGTATTGGATCGTACCGACATCGCAACGAGCGAACGTGAACGAACGCGAACGATTGAACGAAGAACGAGCTTTGATTGCATTACCTGCCTGCTGCTTGGTAGAGCGAGGCTTTCCCCGATGTATGTAACCCCCCCACCTACGATCACGACAAGTCTTAGATGCATATAGGTAATAATAATTGCTGGGCAACGTAGCAAGACAGGTTTTGTAGACAGGTAAATAGGTAGGTAAACAAGGCGAGTAGGGATCCCCATCGGTCAACACCCAAGTGACGATCCGGTGGCTGTCTCACGCACATGTGCATCCTGGACCTCTATCTACGTACGTGCATACATACGTATCGTACTCGGGCAGATCTTGCCTCTCACGATCTTGGTTACGCGCCCACATTTTTCATACAGAGACCAGCTCGTTAAAATTACTTTTAGGAAATGCTCAAGTAGACATGTACGTTGGTTGCTATGGCAGGCGAGCGACGCGCCTCGGCGCCCAGAGCCTGCAGACCTGCGGCACGATCTGATTTGATTCGGCCAGGACCGAAGCATATCGGTTTCTGGGTTTCTGGTTTTGCATACAATACAAAACTTTCCCTGGTAATAACCGTCGGTGTGGTTGGCTAGGGCCAGTAGTTCCGAAGCTTAGGCAGGTCCCTAATCTTACAAGGCCTCACTTATACAAATGGCTGGCTACCTAGTTTAGGTAAAAATGTGTATCTGTGGATTAACTCTTTGCTTGTGGTTACTTCGTGGTATTTTCGGCTGGCTGGGTGAGACTCGTGGTTGGCTGAATGACAAAGTAGCTAAGCTGAAAATAAAGAAAATAAAACAGGTCACCCACCCCAGAAACGTAGATCATTGACAGGCATCAGGCCAGACACGAGGTCGGACAAAAAAGCAAAAAATAGGAATCAAGTGATGCCATACGTATTGGGCATATAATACAAGTAAGTGTGTATCATGTAATATGCATGTAACTATATGCGGCGTCGGCTCATTCTTCAACGTCGAACAAGGGATATGACGAGGGGAAAGAATAAAACGGTGCGGCTGAAATTAAAAGCCACACACATTTCTTGATAATGTGTCAAAACCGCCTGATCCAGAGCCCCCATTCTCGCTGTGGAAAGGACGTATCATGTTTGAGATCAAGGATGTTGTATTGAGTTTATTGTGCTATATTATCCCCTTTTTGGCCACCGTGCCTGACTAATATATGTATGTGTGTATGTGTGGAATTTTGAGGCGCCATGATATACTGCTTAACCCGGCATTTCTCTTTCTAATAAATGAGACTAGAGTGACAAGCCCGGGTCGGGCTACCTCCGGCCTGCATATGGCTGTACAAGATATCATGCACGATTCGTGATTCGTCCATATCTGTCTCGAATCCAGGTACATGCGCAAAAAAATAAAAGAGGCCTGCCAATGGGCCTGTGTCACAATGAAGCGTGGCAAAACAAGAACGAAACTTGAGTGGCTCTCTATGCTGTAAGTAGTCGACGACCTTAACGCCCTTACCACGCTACTTGAGGCTTCCCATACGAATATGGCCTAGGTAGTGCTCTTAGTTGTTTTCTCCGGAGATTGGCGGTGTACCACTGCTTAAGTGTGTATCATAAGGTTGCAACCCGAACCGGTTTAGAAACAAAAGAAAACAATAACACAGACAACGTCAAATTCGTCTTTCTTGCCAATATAACTATGTATACCCACATAGAGAGTGGAAATAGCCCAGCCTTAGTAAGTATATCCGATCCCCGAATCTGTGACGTTTACCTTGCTTTGGTTCTCTAACCAGATCGGAAGGAAGAACCGACCCTATGAAAGAAAAGAAAAAAAAGCTTAGCTACCAAGGCTTTTCACGCTGGTTCCTCCCTGTAGGAAGGTTGAGGTCACGCAGAATCAATAAATTAGAGCCTGATAGCCCTTGTCTGCGGCCGAGGTGTCGAGTCAGGGGAGCCCAAGGCGGTTTGGGTGCGTGATAATAGGTATTGGGCGCTTCATCGTGATCTAAGCCACATAGATCGGATCCTGCAGACTGCATATGCTGGTTCTTCAAGATTTTCTCAGGCCCTCTGGATCCAAATTTGTGCGCTCTATGGTCGAGAACACGCCACCGCTAGCCGAGCGAGGCGATCCAGTTATGTTCGAGGTTACATATGACACCGATCGACCCGGATAACACGAAGTACGTGCAGCGCCCCCAAACCAAGTGTGTAGCAGATGGTGCGGAGAGAACGCATATCTCGGTCGTTGAAGGTAGGACTTCTCACTCCTGGTATCGAAAAACAGTCGACCGTGCCATGACTTCTCCTGTAATTACAAGGGAGAGGTGTGATTAGGCACCCGCAACTCTCTCTGGTTGGGCGAGCCAACTGCTTTCCTCAATCAGAGGCTTGGTCGTAACAATATACAAGTTGTCTGTTAGCTTACGTCAATTCGATTGGGCCGTACGTGAGCCTTGTTCCCTGCCTTTCCAAGTGTTGGCCTCGTGCGTTGGCTGGAGAAACAACTTTGGAAATTTCCGCTACCCGCCGGTTCCTATAATACCACTTTCCCACCACGTATCAACTTGGCAGTTGATGATGATTTAGCCCCCACAGATAGGACAAAATACTAACGAGCAATGTAAATATTACTGCGGTGGAGGAAATCGATAGTTTAGGTTCTCAAGTTCCACCAGTAATTTTTTTGCAGGATGGTGTCGCGCCTATGCCCTTTTTTCTCACCCCTTAACCCTATAGTCTAATAGACAAATAGTCAGTGTGGATAGTATTGCCACCTGTATGGTGTCATTTGTAGTGAATATTCCCTACTATGTTATTTACGGCGTTGTCATTCTTCAAGGCTTGACTTATGAAGTTGTATGAAGAGTGTGTGGGGGCGTGTATAGACAGAGAGGCAAAAGGCTTGAGTACATACTTGGTAACAAAAGTGTCCCAGCCCCATTCTACCAATGGCCATTGCAACCAAAACTTTGAGCGTGGTTGGCTGCTTCTGCATCCAGTACTTCGCCTCTGGTAACAGCTTATCAAAAGAGCCATTGTTCATTAATCATCGGGGGTTCCGCTGCTGTGTTCAATATATACCAGCCCCAGTCATCATGTTGCGGAGAACAGCTGGTCGCAGGTATATTATGAATGATGGAGAAAGGCCAATAATAACAGGACCAGATGCATGACATCAGGACAGTGACTGAATGGAAATTACTGCCTGGAAGTCAGATATACAATTCGAGCACGGCCTAAAATCCAATTCTACCTTTGGAGATGTTTCGGTTTATTGCAGCAATTGTGCTACGATTAAAGCATGGGAGACAACGTATTAGCTAAGAGGGAGTCACCAAGGATGACTAATCCACGAGTTCCATGGCTTTGTCGTTGTATCGTGAAAAATAGTTTCGCACGGACTCCTTTGAGGACCCTGACGCGAGCCCGTTGGAGTCTTTGTCAGATATTCTTGGCTGTTAGTAATCTAGGACCACCTGAGCAGGATGGACTGATATTGTAAACGATTATTGCACCAGGTTGGACGTCGGGTAGGCGATGGGTTGGCGGTGGCGACCCCTGTTTGGTAGGTGTCATGCTGGCGTAGTTGTCGGGCGTCGTAGTCGTGATAATTGATATCAGAACGTTGCACGGCATCGGACGCCTACAACGGGCAGATTGAGTTGCGCCGTAATGGCGTACAATGCGTTCCACAGCTCCACGCTGTAGTCCATCTAGCTATCTTTTTGAGCGGAAACACATTCGGAGAAGCCCATTCCAGGGTCACACCATGTCCCTATGTGTTTAGTCAACTGCGGACTTTTACTCTTTCCTTGCTGCCTGGGGATTCTTAAATCTGAATTCAAGGACTGCAGTGGGACGGCGGAGGTCGTGGACGGAACATGCATATGCCGACTGATACAGCATAGATGGCGCTGGTTCAGGAGCACCTCATTCAACTACTCCATTGCTCTCCATATGAGGCTGTCTAGGATTAAGGAGATGGCACAAAACCCCTTGAAGGGCATGGTCTATGCAGCAGGCGGACTCCATCCGCAGCCCAAATTTCTGTCCCCACTGGATGCGGCTTACCGCGGTGAAGACGAGAACTATTACGCAAAAAGAAGCCATATCGAAACTACGCGCTACATCCTTTACGAAACCATGTGTAGTGATATTTGAAGTTAATAAGACATCTGTGCTTTGAAATGAGGTTTTCCAGGGGTTGTGCCTACCCGGGAGCGCACGTGTTAGCGATCCAACAGCGTAAGCATGCTATTTATTAGAGCATCTTGGCATATATGACGGGATTGGGAGGGGGGGTGCAAACAGTAGGTGTCATGCAAAGAAATAGGAATAAAAATAAAAGATTCAAGGATGTTACGGAACCGATCGCTGAGAATTACCTTTCGATCGAACTGGTGGATGATATGTGTAAACATTGCAAAACACTGGCTTAATCAATTGAAGCAGGGTGGTTGCAGCGATGATCTTCAGGTACAGCGCGATAGGAGGGCGAGGTCGGCCCTTGTACCGACGAGTGCAGCACATTCAAGGTGTCCACTATGCACATACCATGTAAATGACGAGGTTCCTCTCCATATTTTCTGTATCTTGACTCGGCCTGACCATGTCCTGGCTATGTCCACTTGTCTACCTACCTATCTCTACCTGACCAAAACAAGTCCCACCGGTTAGTCTGGCGGCAGTACTATGCTGGATCGTCACTCCCTCGGATGGCCGGGTACGATCGTTTCCCGCTAATAGTGCAAATCATATTGAAAGAGACCGAAAAGCGTATGCCGAAGCTGAGTCCGCTGAGAGGGTCTAATGGGGCACAGTCGCGGTAGAGTAGTATCAGGGTAGTATGGAGCATCGGATGCGGAAGGCGTTGATTGTCCTGAGATTGCATTGCGTCGTAGAACAGCGCATGGAAATGTTCGGCAGACAAGGCGCGAAAGCTTGATTCGACAATGGGAGGCCCTCCTCTGTGGCGGGATGTGGTGTCGTGGGATGTCGATGCTGCGGCTCGAGCCGCTGGTTGCATGCCTTACGCAAACGTCTACCTACTAGTGCTTTCGAAGTGCCCATATTTGACAACGATCTGATTCGATTCTCTCACCTCACTCTGAGCCGAAATGACACAAAGAGCAGCTGGTGGAGCAGGTTAAAAGTGCCGTGTTGGAGAGTGTAGTAAGGAGGTTGGGGGCCGACTCTGGCAGAGCGGCAAAGGACGCGTATTAACTATCTCATAGAAAATTTTTTTTTATTTTTTATTTTTTTTTTATAAATAAAATCAAAATGAAAATGAAAAATTGGAAAAGGGGCGAACTCTGGAAGCACGATGAGAGCACGATGAAGTACTGCTGGAGTTAAATGGGTGATTCGAAGATACAAAAAATTAACTGATGCCCATGAGAGCTGATGGTGCGTTTGCTGTGTTGAAGTTACGGAGAGTCACATTCAAGCTGGCCGTGTGTATTTTATGTCTCTCGCGTCCTAGGTATTATTTATCACCTTTTACTTCGCCTCTATCCTACCTGCATCATAGGTGGGCGTAAACTGAATAGTATTAGGTGAGGTTGCTGCTGTATTACTAAGTTTGGAGTCTTGGGGTGGGTGTGAATTAGGCGAACCCGTTGAATAAAGCTGAAAGATGCCGGCAAAAACGGCATATATATACCGTATAATGTCATAATGTGTGGTATTTGTCGTGAGTATACGTATCCTAGAACAGCTGAAAGTTGAGAATATTGTGGTCTAGATATCCGTTACGATACTACCTACCTAAATACATACATACATATTGATGTAGGACTTAGAGTTGTGGAGTTTTTTCTTTACTCCTTATTTTTCTCACTTCCTATCAACCTTGAACAGTTGAATTCTTGCTCTGGCCTGTTTTTACAATTCTGACCGATCATATGCGATTATCGAAAAGTAGAACCTAGACACTTGGGCATATCAATTTGGGAAGACATGGCATTCGCCAAGCACGCCAGCTGGGTATTGGCTGGGTGCTATATGTATTCAGCTATGTACAGCAGTATGTACGTAAGAAAAAGTATGTCGACCATCGAGGTGATTCGTAAAGAAGATGCTCGCGTGATCTTTTTCCTACAACTACAAGTAAACTGAGGTGAAAATCAGGTGTATCAGACCTACCTAAGGCTAACTTAGGTACTCAGGTAACAATTGAGCGACATCTAAGCTGTGTGCATATAAGTAGGGTATCGATGTACTGCAGCAGGTGTGTAGTAGTAGTCTGGAGTGCCCATACTTCGAGATTTCCAGGTCGAGGTTGGTAGGTATGTTTCACTGTTGTAGTGCTTATGAAGGCTGACCATGGTCTCTTGGCGTCTCTTGGCATTGGTACGACTTTCAAAGTTGTGCCTGACCGGGGTATGGAATATCGAAAGCGGGTTGGCCAGCTGTTGATGTAACCCACCCAAACAGGATATTTTTCTACAATTTTTTCTGGTCACGAACCCAATGTCATACAGCTATCGAGGGGGTCGCTCCTGGTAAGTATTTACTTATACGGGATTATGTAGTTGGCAGCTGCACAGCACACATAGAGGGGCAGCTCGACGTATAGGTACATAGTACAGTAGTGGCATAGATAAGTACTATAGGGTACTACGTGGTTGTGCCTTCATACACTTTACCGACTTGAAGCTAGGCTGCCTATCGAGGGGTCTTAGTGGGGGAAGAATTGAAAAATAGACCCCGCTGGCTGCTTTGTAGTTTCGCGCCAGACACAGTAAGTACTCATACTAGCAGGTTGTTACGTAGTTTCCAAGGTTAGCTTCTGAGATTTATTACCTGCTGTTAGAAAAACCGGAATTTCAACAGCCAATGATATTGGCTAGCTCGGCTATCCACAATGCCGACCGGTACAGGAAATGGCAGCTGCGATCCAAGTGCACGCTATATCGTCAGTCGCAAATCATGACCCCCGAGGTCTCCTCACCCCCCTCCATACCGCTCCAGGGCCATGTCCGTTACACTAGATTGAGTCCTGGTCCTTGTCCACTCGAACCTCCCATGTCGAACCGCGGCCGAAGCTGCATAACCGCTATTGCACCGTTCCAAATTCCCAAACACTATCTTGTGATGCCAGCAAGATCGACTTTCGCTCTCTACATGCTCTAAACAGCGTCGAATCGCGAAAGTAATGTCGTTTATATTGCCGTTATGAGTGTCACTATTCCGCGCCACCTCTGCTTCCAATTGGCCTAATCACTTGTGCTCCCCGGCGAACTTGATTCGCCGTCTTAAGGTTTTTTTTTTTTATTTTTTTTTTCAAGCTCCGCCTAGTATCCATGGGTCGCTGACTTCTCACAAGTCTTCATCGTCTTTATTCAATAATTCTCCCTCCGACCCCCCCTTGGGGGCACCGACATTGCGCGTCTGCTCCTTTGCAGCTCTCTCGAGCTCATTTATGCGCTCTGGGTAGTATCGCCAATACAACCATAACATTGCTTTTTGTTTCTAGATGCACGTGTAAGGAGCAGAAGTAGGCGGATCAAAAAATATATATTTCATCGTCTTCGGAGGCAACCAACTCAACCTCTCTGAATTGACCGAGCCCTTCTCCCCATGACCTGGGTCTAGGTCCATAATCCGGAGTCCAAGGTCCAAGGTCCAAGGTGCAATTTTCCAAGTCCATGCCCCAGCTCCTGTGAACCCTCTTTGCGGCAACGTCACGTTTTCCTCTTTCGTGTCGTGGTGTTTACAGCTCCAGCCACTCATCTCCTCGCCCCATAAGGCCGTTAGGATGTCCCTATAGCCGGACTTACATACCCATTACATGTCGAGGTCGCCGACCACCTACCTATCTACCCACCTATCTACCTGCATCTCGACCGACGATCAGGCCGTCCAGTTCCAGCCCGAGCCCACAGTTAGCTCTTTCGCCTGCTCTACCTGCTCCCACCTCTCTGGTATAGTCTAGTCAGCATCCAATGCGAACGGCTTCAGAAGTTCCGGCTAGCTGCAGGAGCATCGATCATCCCGCATACCATCCAAGCCAGACACCCCAGTGCCTTATCCGTCGCCGCGTGACTCCATGAATACATTCTTTCTACGCCTCCGCGTTACCGGCCCGTTCCCGCAGTACCCAGTAGGCTTGCTGGGGAAGCTTGCTTGACCCTCCCTCGCGATCTGTACGAAGGACGTGGATTTGGTTGTTCGTCGACGTCCAGGCTGCTCGGCTGTCGTTGCACAAAAAACGCCTCCTTTGGCACGGGGAGGCTGCCCATTGGAGTGTACCCTGCTAGTCTACCCTGAATACGAGCAGCCGCTTGTCACTTGTTGTTGTAGCCTGCTCTTCGACCGCGCACTTTTGGAATATTGGGCTGAGAGAGCCGTTGCACTGCGGAAGCGTACAGCGCCATTGTACACGAGCTGTCCGCGTCTCACGTAGGCGCTAAGTATAGCTCGACGCTGTTTGTCACTTTTGATATTCAGCCCTTCGCCCTCATTTATTGGCTTGCGATCGCTTGGACTTGTTGTCACTGGCCACGGTCTAGCCCCTCAGCATCGTTCACTTAGTAACGTTCAAAGAGCGGTGGGCAGGCTCATAGAAAAACTTAAGAATCCGGTAGTGATTTGCATCCTGAGCCTCCCTGCGACCTTCCTGCAGAGTTTTGCAAGGTGCATCCTGCCAGGAAGTGTGGTTACGCCGGAAATAAAGCCAGGGATTGCCTTGGTCTCTCCACTTACGCGGGCGCCGGTTCCAGGGTACTCATATAAAATTGAGACAAGATGCCAGGACATATCGAAGCCAACGGGGCTGAAGTCTCGGACACTATGTCTGATAATGAACTCGAACCTGACGAAACTGAGCAAAACGTTAGGGACGAGAACGACAAGATGCTTGACCAGCATACCTCACCAGAGGCTGGAACCGGAAACACTACTGAGACTAAAAAGAAGTATGACCCCAAAGATCCCCATCGCCCTCGGCGCAAGAAAGCAAGGCGTGCTTGTTATGCCTGTCAGCGGGCGCATCTGACATGCGGTAAGTCTCAGCCTCCGTGTGTAAATGCCGATAACTCCATCAGCCTCCTATACTTGCCCTTGCCCTTGCCATGCCCCCGCACCGCCAACGCTGACCCCCACGGACTCAATCATCTGCTTCGTTCACCTATCTTGCGCACAATTCCACGTCTTTCAAGTAGTGCTGACTTTTTCGTAGGAGATGAGCGGCCTTGCACGAGATGTATTAAGCGTGGCCTCGCAGACGCTTGTCAAGATGGGGTACGAAAGAAGGCAAAGTACCTTCATGACGCCCCTCCTGAAGCCCTCCGTCCAGTTTTGGGTCCGAATTATAATCCTAATGCCGCGCCGAAGCCGACAAATGGTAGGCAAGTCACCAATGGCTCATCGGAAGCGCCGGGATACTATTCTCACAACGCGAATGCTCCAACTTATCCCATTTTCGCAAGCAGCGCGCAGAGCACAGTCACGGGCTTGCCAGATAATCTAACCTTCGGCAGTCAGCAATCCCCCGTAACGACCGGATTTACACCCACCAACAATGGTAGACAAATGAATAATATCCCAGTACATCAGGTATCTGGAGAAATGCCGAATCATTTCTCTACTGCGTTATTTGATCCGAGCAACCCTGCCATTTTCAATTTCGATCTCGAAGGGCTCAATTTCGGCAGCCACTACGGCGCGCTGGAGTTTGGCATGTTGGGGCATATGTCCTCCGGCGCCGCTGAGACACCACCTAGAGAAGCTATAGCACATTCCGTCGGTAACGATGTCGGGTACGGTCCAGCGCCGATGTTTTCCAACGGGGCCGGCCATTACAATCAGCTCTACGACAACTTCATGAATGTTGATCCAAACAATGCGTACTCTCAAGGCAATCTGCAACATGGACTGCCTCACGCCTATGCCGTTGCAGCCGCTGGACCTACGCCAAGCAGCCTGGCTAGTCCAGGGACTGACAACACTTCTAGTCCTCAGCCGACAAACTACGGCTTCGATAAATCGCCCACAGTCGGGAGTTATACGCCTGCCAGCTCGCAGTCTATCGCCCAGCCTTCTAGGCCAAAGCAGAAACACGGGAACGGAACCATGCACGACAGAGTAGGACCACAATCAATGATATCTAAGCGACGAGACCCTTCGTCTATATACGAGACTGTTAAGGAGCCATACCCTTACCTTACTGGTTTTCATAACTTGATCGCCTTTGTCCAGCGCAGGTTCTCGCCCAACAAGACCTTGCGTATCGCCAAGTCACTCGCCAGTATTCGACCATCCTTCATTGCCTGTACAAGGAACCTTAATAGGCAGGATTTGATTTTCATGGAGAAATGTCTGCAGCGTACACTGTTCGAGTATGAGGATTTCATGGGCCATTGCTCTGCTCCAACCATCGTGTGCCGGAGAACCGGCGAAGTAGCAGCTGTTAATAAAGAGTTCCTCGCTCTCACCGGCTGGACGAAGAATATTCTCCTTGGCAAGGAGCCTAATTTAAATGTCAATCTTGGCCGATCGGGATCTGAGTCGGGTAGTATAGCAGCCAAGTCAGAATTAACGACACCCAGGCTCAAAACTCTTCAGCCCGAGCCGAGCAGAACGTCCGAGGGAGCCGTACAACCCGTTTTCATTGCTGAGGTAATGGATGACGACAGCGTCATTCAATTTTATGAAGACTATGCACAATTGGCTTTTGGCGATAGTCGTGGCCATGTGACGCGGAAGTGTCGACTACTAAAGTATCGAACGCAAGAGATGAGCGATGCGCTGGTTAACGAGGACCAGCCCCAGAAGACGGGCAGGAATAGCATCCTTAGCAACAGGGTCACCAAGATAGATGGCGAACACGGTATCTCGAAACTCGAGAGGGATGGTAAGATCGATTGCACTTATTGCTGGACCATTAAGCGCGATGTTTTCGATATCCCCATGCTTATTGTCATGAATGTGAGTTGTGCCTCAAACTCTTTGTCTGCGATATGCTGCTAATTAAATACAGTTTCTTCCTTGCTATTACCGTGACCAGGAACAACTTGCGGTATAGGCACATTCGACTATGATTTCCGACCTTTTGCTTTCGTCTGTTAGTAGAAATCGGCATGGTTTTGTATATTCCAGGCAACCCATAACAAATACAGCATGGGCGGCGTTTTGGATGGGACTCGCATGTTTAGAGTCCTCCCCGTTTAAGTGGGAGCTGATCATTAGCATACATAATTTCCAAGTCTCCTTCTACTAGTTATAGACTTGCGGCATAGAATATATGAGCATATGAGCAACGTCTTCGTTACTGAGCTAAGTAAATGCCTTAAATACTAACGTGATGATAATTTCTATATCGTGTCTTTCCACCTGAACGCCTTGCAGTCCTCGCCCACCCGCCAGTCTATGAATGTCTACTCCAAGCAACTATTTCTGGCAATTGTATATAGAAGCATATAGAGCGTATATACAAATATGCTCTTCCAGAGCGTTCTACTAGTACTCGTCAGGTCATCAAATAGTGAAAAGATCTGAGGTACATATTCTTCATGCTGTCCGCCCTACCCGCCAGTAGCGGGGTAGAGGACGAGGTCCCGAGGCCTTTAGTTCGTCTCTTTCAGCGCACAAGCCAGGACCCGTCAAAAGTGCCTTTGGTACCGCCGACGACACCCTGTGCGGGGGTCCAAGCCTCGCGTGCCAGGCTTTGGCGGGCAACGTCGCAATCAATGTGGATGTCTTGGACTAGGGCGTCGAGGTTGCTGTAGTCCTTCTCATCGCGCACGAAGCCAAGGATCAGCAGGCGCATGGGGGCGTTGTAGAAGTCGGCGCCGAAGGAATGCAAGACATGCACCTCGGCTGATCGCACGCTGTTCTTGTAGAAGGGGTTGTACCCGATTGACATGACCATGGGATAGATTTGGTACTTTGTTGAATCGGCGGTCTCGTTCGGGGCGTCAGAAGAAGCTGAGGAGGCGTCGGGATGCGCCGTCGGTAAGGCGAGGGATGCCCATCCGAAGTATACCCCAGACCGCGCGTCCGCTATCCAAGGGGTCGCAGCGGCGTCGACGGGAAGATTTGCCGTTGGGATCCCAAGCTCTTTTGAACCTCGCCCGAAGCCGGAGATCACGGTCCCTTCCATGCGCAAAGGGTAAGGTGGCTCGGGCCCGGAATCCGAGTATAGAATTTTTGGGCGCAGGGACTCGGAGGAATTCGTTGTTTCTGCCATTGTTGCGCGCTGGTGCGCTGGTCACGCGACGACTGAATGCGAAGGAGGGGTTTCTGGGGTGGGGAGCGCCCGTTTTGGAGCCGAGGCCTAATATTAAGTATTATAACTGCTTTTGTTTATGAGGTGCGACGGTGACGGATAGCCGTAGCAATAACCTGCAAGTAAATGTGCTTACTACCAGGTTCTTACATAAGATAGGGAATCTACAGATGTATCTAGATAGTAATCTCGAGAAACCCGGGTAGGATTATAGCGGGGTAGGCGCTGGCCCTATAGCTTAACGCCAGTCGTCCTGAAACGAAACGTGGGTCAGTAGCGGGTTGTAGGTCGGCTAGGGTCGACTAAGTCTCGTCCTGGGTCGACCCACTTTTATTTTTGACTAGCGTAAAAACTCAGCCAGGGTCGACCCACACCCTAGTTACCTAATTAAGCAAGGCGTAAATTTTTTAGCGCTACGCTAGTAAGCATATACTAAGCATATGCTTAATATATATAATATTAGCTATAATAATTAAAAAAATAAAAAAATTAAAATAAAATAAATAAATAAAAAATTAATTTTAACTATATAATTATATATAAAAACTTTATTTTTATATAATAACAATTATTATTATATTTATTTAAATTTATTTAATAACTTTAATAAAAATTTAATATATTTTTATATATAGCATATATTAAACATATGCTAAGTATATGCTAAGCATATGCTTAATATATGCTTAATTAATATTTTTAATATTTTATAGCATATGTTAAGCATATGCTTAGCATAGGCCTACTAGCGTGACGCTAAAAATTTTAGTGTATTTTAGTACGTTTTTAGACCCCCTCGGAGGTTTTGAATGCCAAGCCCCGACGCAAGTGGGTCGACCCAGGACGAGACTTAGTCGACCCTAGCCGACGTGTAGGCTCGGTCAGTAGCTAAGGTAGCAGGTCTCGTAACGGGTAACTAAATACTCCGCTTATACTAGTAATGGGTATTGCTTTACTCGGGGCCCATGTAATAATACCAATATAATAAACTTTGCTTCTACTCAGAATACGATTTTAAAGTTTGGTCGTAACTGGGCCAACTAAGGCAGATAGTTAATAAACAATGACGTCTGCAAGCTGGTTCGATAGTCAAGAGGTCAAGTTTAAATTGTCACCAAGGATGACGACGGAAGACAAATCCACTCGTACTCTCTAGTTAAACTTTTACTCTATCAAAGCCTTAGCTTCCAGCATACCTATTTTTTCTTTTCTTATAAGTTATGTTGTCCTAAACAGCTGGAAGTTAATGTGGTTGAATATGGTATGTCAGGTCGAAGAAAAATTCTGGGCAACAGAAGTTGCTGGTAAGCTATACAAAAAGAGAAAGGCAATATAATTGAATCAGACTTGACGAGGTTGAGAAGTGCCTACCTTTTCCAATCAATCTTTGACGGTGTCAACCATCAATACCCATATCAGGCTCAAGTTGAAAATACGTATGCCCCTAGCAGTAGAGAGTTTAGTCAGAATACGCATTCCAAGACCGATACTTAGACTCTAGTACCCAAGCTCAAACCTTCAGGAGAGAAGCAGTTCTCACGAGCAGTTCGGATTCGCATAGCCCTAATATCTCGTCCCTATCCTGGGCCCAACCTGAACCACGTAACAACTATTGGCTGCATACAAATTATCTTACGTACCTAGTTTTGAGTTCTGCCATTCGACGTATGAGCAAGATCATACACCACGTCAACAGACGCGTTAGCCTACTACGAATCAAGATCAGAAAGTAAATAAACCCACGGCAAACCCAAAATCACCAACCCTGACTGTTTGTTGTTTTAGATTCGTAGGAGTAAAAGTTTATATCTCCAACCGGCAAGGTAGTATATAGTACCTAGAACTTTAAGTCATAGGCTTCTACGCAAATATGTAGTGTCGAGCATGTCGAATACGCGTCTACCCTGGTACCACCGAGGTTTGGGTTGTTTCATAGCGTCTTGAGAAAAACTTCATATGCTGCTCAAAGGTATATTTCTGTGAGTGCTTGAACGCATGCGTAATCAGTCGTTGGCAAGGGGACAGATCGGCTTAGCTGTCTACCATTATAAAAGCAGAAGTGCCCTCCGAATGTAGAGACTCCAAAGCTCTCCCTCATCCTCATCCTTATCTTCATCCTCAACCATTCAAGTGTCTATCTATCTCTCTTTGCCTATCGACAAATATACGACAACAGTACCATATTACAACACTATTATGTTCTAACAACATTATCATATTCTTATAACATTATCGTATTCCTACTACGTTCTCCTATTTTTACAATATTCTCCTATTCCTACGACATTCTTTTATTCTGACAACAACATTCTGTTCCGGCGATACCATCATTTTACGACAACAGCACCTTATCCACCATGGCTCTCAATGAAATCAGTACGTGTATCCCTTTAGTTAATAATTACCCCCCAAAACTCGCGTTTGGGATATACTAGTGGTGTATCTACCGTCACAGCTGTGAAGGAAGCAAGTGCAACCTTCAGAGTGGGGCCTACAGTTGGAGAACCAGAATCCCTAAGAGAGGTTCTTGCACACAAACTAAGTATAGATGTGTGCCTGTCTCTACATTTCCCATTATCCAGCAGTCTTCCCCTGAAACTGTAGTTGTGTTGGGCAATGGTTGTGATTACCGCCCGTCCTCGTCGACTCCAACCACCCTATTTACCTACAAACACTTCCATCAAGGGCATCATGGCAATTGACGGGCGGGATCACCTGTATGGATGACCAGACTATCACGTCGTCTATACAGATGATTTTTGTTTTGACTTTATTAACTGAACGCTTCATCCCTTCTTTGTTGTATTTACTGCGTGAGGCTTTCTTGATCACTTATTAACTATTGTATCTGTAGCCAACAACGGCCAACGACAACGTCCTACTGCGGTAACCAAGGCGTTGAATTGGCGAGACGGGGACGTTGCCTTTCTTAAATGGTCCGACCAGTTCAATGAAGAGGAGAAAAGGGGACTCCTCGACAGCGGACAATTACACCCTAGATCAACCGGTCATCCCGTCATCATCCTCTACCGCTCAGGGGATGCAAAACATTACATCGTCACCACCGTATCCGCCTACTCCTCGGGTGAGATGAACGGCTTTCTCCCACCCTGGGAACAGGCAGCCCACGGCAGAAAGTTTAAGGACGACTTCCGCGCGTTCGAAGGCTCTGCTCGGCCAAACAATAAATTCAAGTGCCTTCGCCTCAAGGATAGCCAGCAGTGGCCCAAACCTAGAACGTCGTGGGTCTTTGTGAAGCGTCCATACCTTGTGCCAGCATCCGCTCTCATCATATACACCAAAGCAAGGAGTCGGCTTAGCATGACTCCAGAAAGCCTGGAAGACCTGCGTCAGCATATGGGGCACAGGTCCGGCATCCGACAACTGAAAATGGAGCTGGACAAGAAGAGCCTTGGTCGTTCCCACCAAAAGCCCGATAAGAACAAATCGAGCGTGGAGAACGACAGGTTGAAACAGCCATGGAGACGATGCGGCTAGATGACCGGTGACAAACCAGCAGGCCTCCCGGTCTCGCCGCCCTACAAGATTGCATCGGCATAGAATCAATCCCCAGACTCTGGGCCAAAGTGAAACTCCTAGCCAAGAACGACAACAAAGTAAGCGCCAGCAACGAATGCCCTTGGTGTTGCTGATTTGTGGACTGGAATGTTGATATATAAATCTACTAGCAGAAGCAAAACGCAGTCAAGTCGAACGTATTTCCCACCAAGCCACACACAATATCTGTATTACTCAGAGCTATAGTGCGGTAGCGAAGCCTGTATAAACAATATATCAACAACGCATAAGCACGAAACACTCCGATACTCCGACACTATTCGACTATTCGTCAAGACAGTTAATCAGTTGAATATGGCAACAATTACTGTCCCTTATGCAGGTCGATAAACTGCCTTGCTGTTACGGTTCTGATTCAGACCAGCTCCGGCCCGAAGCACGGAGAAACTTTCCTTCCTTTTGCAATAATAATATGTCCATACGGGCCACCCGGCAGTATGAACTGTGACACTTTCCTCGAATAAGGGTGTGAATGTACAGTTCTTAAGGGGCTTCGCCAAGGGGCACCTAGTCCCACAGACCATTACTTCTACAACATCAATACACCACCCACATTCAACAACTCCATCCATATGCCAGCTAAGCAACCCGACAACCGCAGACCTCACACTAGAACAACAAAATGACGATAACGACATGCTCTATGCTTGACCAAGCGTAACAAACCATCAGCCACGCTTGCAGCATTATGGTAGCGGATCTATGGGAAGAACTCAAGCCGCACACATGCATGGAGTCTTCCTTGTTACTATATTTTCTTTCTTTCCACCACCTAAATAGGGAGTGTTTCTTCAGTGTGGTGGTCTGACATTTTTCCAACCCACTCGTCCACCTCTCGAGACAGCATTAGGCCTGTTGCTTCTAAGGGATGCGGATGGAAAGCCGACGGTAGTTACTTGGGCTAGCTTTGCGGCTCTGATCCGTGTCAGCTTTGTGATATAACGATCGGAAGGCGGAAAAGGAAGGGGGTAATCAGTTGGTTCGTTTTAGGATATCGGTTTGTTTTTATTATTATTTTATCCCCATTTTACATATATCTATGTTGGACGTGTTCTGAAAATATACCCAATCTGAAGAATTTTGCCTCAACCGAACCAGCAGTAGTAAATATGCCGAGTTTGTCAAGACTGGCAGTAAGCAAAAGCTCTTCTAGTTTGCTTCGAATTTGCTATTTGCTGCTAACTGTTTCTAGCCTTTTTTCGAACTGCAGTCGGCCGAGTGAACCAGCAGGGATAATCCGGGGTTGCTGAGGAGGACCTTATTGCTGCTGGCCCCTCTATCGAAAAAGGCTCGAAGACGATTTGTCTTGCTGTTCTTACCAAGGGCAAAGAGGTGGCTGTTACCATTAGCAGCAGCGGAGAGTCCGAGGAGGAGTCTGCGTATGAGGAGTAACTAGTATTCTGCACAAAGCCGGTGCGAATTTGCTTTGCGTTCATAGTTGCCGGTATAAGCCGAGCTTTTCAGAGGCCAGTCAGGCTTTCAGTTACCAATTGAGGAACCGTTTTCTTTTCGCCAGTCTGTTGTGCCGAATTCGGGTCTATGTTGGACGTGCTCTGAAAATATACCCAATCTGTTGAAATACTCTCTCTGTGCTGTTGTGATAAGACTGTGATATGAGTCATGGTATGGCTGCGGTTGAAATACTAACTAACACTTTACCAGAGGGATACCGTGATACAAATGCAGTCCAAAACAGTGACCAAGGCAGGTAACCTTGGTAACTTATATCCTTTTTGCGGAGTTTGGCTCAATGTAATTGTGGCCATTGGCGTCCAAATATGAGTATATGTATTGAATAATGCTTTCCAATATTGAAGTTAGACTGCTGTATAATACGTGTATTACAAATATGGTTCGCTGTTTATGATATTGTTCTTTCTCAGCGTTATTGACAATTAATCAAGATTAATAAGATGTATTCTTAGTCTTTCTTTCCTTTCTCTCTCTCTCTCTCTCTCTGTTTCTCCGTCTTACCCACCTGATAATTGGAAATTTTTACCCGGTATTACATGAGGTACAAGTTTTCCTAGGGTTTGCTAAATTATATAGGAAGTTTATCGCTAGTTACTCGCACGTGGCAGCACCTATTATTGCACTATTAAAGGGACAGAACAAGCCGAGACAACTGTTTAAATGGACAACCAAAGCGGCTCCAAGCATTTCAAGACATCAAGAGGCATTTATGCTTGCGACCATTCTTCGATATTAGGACAGTGGGCTTGAAAATGAGGGCAAAACAGATGCGTCGACTAAAGCACAAAAAGTCCTGACAGATGACCAGCAACAACTATATAGCCCTGTAAGAAGCCGAGTGATCGGATTTGATATTATGTACGTTGGTGGCTAGCAGGCCGGAGGTGCCTAGTATTGTCACAATATCAAAGGCTTCCCTACCAGATATTAACCTATACGCCTACCTACAAGAAACTAGGTAGATCTTATGCAACAAGAATTTTTTCTTATAAACTATATGCTCATTCTATATTCCGGTTAGCCCCGTAATTGAGCGTGATCCTTCACAAGAGTTACCAAACCGGACTCATCTTAGCTAGCTTGGCCCAAGGACTTGGGTTTTCTACCTTCCTAGGTAGAATAGCGGGATAGGAAATGAGCATCTGGGCAATAAAAGTTTTGTTATCAACAATAACGTAATTTCTCACAGCGTGGTGCTCCTTCGGCTACTAGACGCAAGAGACTGTAAATCTTCTGCGGGCCACGCTTTTGAAGTTGAGGGCTACTATGCTTGACTTACACATACACTACATGATGGGAATGCGGAGAACCCAGGCAGTACAGGGACAGGCCAAATGACGGAGGGGAGAAACAACTATGAAGATACTGCCCGGAAACGGAAGTTAGAAGAATTAGTCAAGTTTCCCCACCACCGATTCTTTGGCCAACATATGAAATCTCTGCACAAATTATCACAAGCTTCAAGTTCCAGGTTATTGCACACTGCGATAGTGGGTTGGATGGTTAAGGTATACAGTATGTGGAGCGAAAATGGGGTAAATATGCCGGCTGTTGAAGCGGATGGTTGGATAGAGTGCGTTCGCTTAGCCCATGTCTGCCGTTTCCCGTCCCTCGAGCTTTCTGCAATGTTACTCTGCTACGTCAATTCCGTAAGGTAAGGTTCTGGGAAGGCTAGTATGTAACTGGTTAGCCTGTCCTCGTCCGCGCCTGACCGTTACATTTCGACGAGGACCAACGATCACGCGACGGTGAGCTACCGTAACTTGTCGATGAGACTCCAACATCGTACCGGGGTAGAACAAGGAGCACGGATCGTAAACCGCAAGGTTAGCCGTGTTTATGAACATGAGTATGTCCTCCGGATCCCCCTCTCCCCGGTCGGTGGCCGGGGCTCACCTCCACCCTCGAGTTCGGGGGTTGTTCTTTCGGGGGGACATGGCCCTGGTCAGCCCCACCACCTGTAGATGATCCGCCTCTTCACTCGCCTATTCTGGTATCGTATCGATGGAGTAAGTTCCGAGCTCATCAAAACTTCAAGCTTCTAGAGCATCATAGCCTCTCACCTTAACCTTACCTTTGCGCATACGCATCTTGGTATACAACCATACCCCAACCACTACGCCCTATGATGCGGGGAAATAAGGCCGACCCTGTCGTCTCGTCTTCTCTGATGGCGAACGAGCAGGGCAAGGATGATGGCATAGAATACCTAATATAACTCAAGTGCCCGCAGCCACCCATCGTCATGTCGGGGAAGACGAGCTGCACGCCCTATCAATATCTTCAACCTCGTCCGGCTTGTTGTTCAGTGTGACGGTCGACACCGTTCAACGCCAGTCATGATGCGTCCAATCTTTGCTGGCCTGTTTGCAACTTGCGTCTATGCACAAAGCATTCAGAACCTGGGCGACGTCGCTTGGACCGTGAGTAATGGGGTCAATGCCACAGTTCCCGGGCACTTCCCTTCCCAGGCGCACCTCGACCTCCTGGCTGCCGGTGTCATCGAAGAACCTACATACGGCTTCAACGACATAAACCAACTGTGGGTGCAGCGGTCTAACTGGACGTGGACTTCCGAGCCGGTCACTGGCTTGGACAAGACGAAGAGTTCCAAGACATGGCTCGTGTTCGAGGGCCTCGGTAAGATAGGAACGAAGAGTCGAATATTGTTGCGGGTTTATTGACATTGGTGTAATCTAGATACTTTTGCCGAGATCAAGATGTGCGATACGACTGTTGCGAATGTCGCCAACCAGTATAGGGCCTTCACTTTTGACGTTACCACCATCTTGTCCAAGTGCGCCGGGGACCCCATACTAAGCCTGAACTTCGGCTCGGCATCTAAGGTTGTCAACGAGATAGCAAAAATAGGTCCTGGTGAGAAATAGAACGGTCCTCTTAGTCCGGTTATACCTACTAATGCTTTAATTTTGTCTGGCTAGAGTACATCAATTCAACTAATAGCTGCAAGGGAAGAGAATTCGACGGAAAGGTCTACATGCGAAAGCAACAAAGTGACTTTGGGTGGGATTGGAGCCCGGCCCTTGCCCCTGCCGGCCCCTGGCGACCAGCATACTTCGTGCAGAAGAGGACGCAAGACCCCGTCTTCATTCATAATACCTTGATTGATATTTATCGTGAAGGACAAATGAACAATTTGTCCCCCGACCAAAATAAGCCCTGGGTATTCAATGCAAGCATCGACTTCCTCGGTGCCCTGCCGTCGGATGCTAAATTTCAACTCGAACTCGAAGGACCCTCAGGAAAACTCGTAAAGAAGGTTATGCTCCAGGACGTGACACGGAATGATATGACGGTGCGTATTCTCCCCCCTTTCCTCGAAGCCCCCGTTGAACGGTCTCAACCTCGACCACATTAGTCTCTAAGCGAAGGGAAAAGCTTGACCGTGTACAGCGTTTACTGACAATGGACTAAATAGATAACCGGGCATACCATCATTGATGAGCCAGTAGAGCTTTGGTGGCCCAACGGCTACGGCGCAAGACCCCTCTACCGTGCAACGTTGTCTCTTGTCAGCACCAAGTGGAACAAGCCGGCAACGGTAACTAAGCGTGTCGGTTTCCGCACCATTGTCCTCAATCTTAATCCTGTCACCGAGGAGCAGATTGCTGCTGGGGTCGCTCCTGGCGCAAACTGGCATTTCGAGATCAACGGGCATGAACTGTACGTCAAGGGCGCTAATTTTATACCGCCAGATGTGTTTTGGGCCAGAGTCGATATCAACGAGGTAAGAGAGATCTTTCAGCTAGCTGTTGAAGCTAAGCAGAACATGCTGCGGATATGGTCTTCGGGTACCTACCTCTCCGATGACATATACGACCTTGCCGACGAGATGGGCCTTCTCCTATGGTCCGAGTTCCAGTTCAGCGACGCCGAATACCCCGTCACACCCGACTACCTAGAGAACTACGAGGCCGAAGCTTACTACAATACTCGCCGCGTGAACCACCACCCGAGTCTTGCTCTTTGGTCCGGCGGCAACGAGCTGGAGGCCATTATCCTTTTCTATTTCTTCTACCCGGGTCCCGTTCTCGACGGTTATGAGAAACTCCATACGGAACTGCTTATCAACTGCGTGTACGCGAATACGCGCTCTATTAGCTACATACCATCATCCACCTATCAGGGATACACCGAACTCAACTTTTCTTCCGCGAGACCGCAAACTCCACGCTACAATAATCGAACTGCTCCGGACGACATTTACGCCGACACCGATGTTTACAACTATGATGCCTCGCAGGCCTTCGACTTCAGTAAGATGCCGGTGGGACGCTTCGCCGCCGAGTTTGGCTTCATCTCCATGCCCTCTCTCCATTCCTGGCGCGATGCGATCTCCGAAGACGAGCTATCCCTCGACTCGCGCAGTGTCTTGCATCACAACCGACACGTACCGTTCGGACAAGAGGGAGACGAGTACGAGCTCTCGAGAGCAGGGCTCAAACAAATGACGGACGGCGTAGAGATCTGGTACCCAGTCCCTTCTTTCAGCGACCCCGTGGCCAACTTCAGCGCCTGGTCGTGGGCGACGCAAGTCTTCCAAGCCGACAAGTACGCCAACGAGATCGCCCACTACCGCCGCGGATCCGCGCTCCCGGAAAGGCAGCTCGGTTCGCTGTACTGGCAGATCAACGATCTCTGGGTCGCGCCGACGTGGTCCGCTGTCGAAGCCAGCGGCCGGCCCAAGATGATGTACCATGCCACCAAGGACGTGTACAACCCCGTGATTGTCTGGCCATTCTATGACAAAGAAAACGATGTGTTAGATGTCTGGGTCATATCAGATAAATGGGAAGCAGTGTCGGGAGAGGTCACCCTTCGCTGGGTCAATTGGGAGGGCAAAGAGCTCGAAAACCCGTTCAAGGATGAAAGCAACAGTAAGGCCGCTAGCAAATATCAATTCCGAACGGGTCCCATTAATGGCACGAAGATCGCTACTTATGAGCATGTCTCATCAGCCTTCAGCGATGACGGCGCGGAGGATATCCTCCTGTCGCTCTCACTTACCACCAAGCAGGGTGATAAGCACTCAAGCTGGTTCCACGCCGTGCCCCTTGGAAAAGCAGCCCTCCGCAACCCCGGACTGAAGATTGAAACCAAGAGCAGCGCACATGACGGCGGTGTATCCTTCAACGTAACGGCCACAGAGGCCGTGGCAGCTTGGGTCTGGTTGGACTACCCTCCATCCGTTAGGGGATACTTCGACGATAACGCCTTCTGGCTTAACAAGGGCGAGAGCCGAGTTGTCCAGTTTAACACGTGGGACAATTCCACGAGAGATGAATCTTGGACGAAGAACGTGACGGTTCAGTCAATTTGGGACCTTACTGCTCACGAGTAGGATCCGGCAATAGTATCGATAGTTTGAGAGATATCATTGATGAGGTTCACTTATAAGAAGTGGACTTTCTCTCAGGGCTAAGTACTTATATAAGTAATTAATATGTCTATTACACTGAATCCAAGCTCATCCAGTCTCATGCCGGCATCGAATGACGAGAGAGGCGACACCTGGGCCCCTGAGGCATTGATTATACGCCGATACGCTGAGCAGGATGTGAATGTCGGTTGCGTGAAGCGTTCATCGACTAAGATGATCTGTAGATACCCACAACATAACATCGGGCCTCGAATCTGCACTTGCGCGAAACCGTTCCAAAACACGCCGAATGGATATTCAATATAGCCTTACGCGTAGGTCTGAACTCTGGGCAAGGTAGCGTCAGTCTTGTCAACTTCACGTTATACCTAGATAAACCTGTCAGCATGCCACCAGAGATTCAAGCAGTTACTCCTGTTTAATGCAACGCAAGCTCGGTAGTTGTTCACTTCGACGCTATCGAAGCATACGGACGAGCAGGACCTACCTCACTGTTTTCAGGGCAGTGACTCGTGAGTTCTTCCTTATCGCCTTCGACAAGACAGGCCACTGCACGCAAGGCAGGTACGTGGGACAGCGTGAGTCTATCAACACTCACAGACCCTCCCTCCCTCCCTCCCTCCCTCCCTCTCTCTCTCTCGCGCGCGCACCCACAGGCGTCATTCCCGTATTTACACCCTTCGCATGCATGTGCCCAGGGTACCTACTACAAGCCAGTTCTGCTGTTCTTGTGATCTGTTGCGAATACTTCTCGGCGCGTCGACAACAAGCTCAACAGAGAACAACTCATACGTGACCTCTCTCTATTTACCTACTTACCTAACTACCTTCCAACCTACCTACCGACTTTAGGTAGTGGAGTTTACGCAGGCCTGGACGGCAAGGAGGCTCCAACCTTCAGGCTGGAAAAAGCCAAGCAGATATGGTCAGTTGATGCGCTTAGGCCAAGACTACATCTGAAACCCCTATTATCCCAATCCGTTGCCAACCTATCTGTATCCGTTAAGATCTTCAGTCTGATATCGCTTCATGTTTCTTTCCTGGTCGGCGAGGTGGGCGGGCTCTGATTCTAGCAGCGGCGGGCTTTACTGCCGAGCCTTTGCTGTAGCTTGTTCGTAAATAAGCTGGGTTTGAAGGAAGGAGGAAGGAAAGGAAGAAGTGCCTAGCTCTTACATTGAAGAAGTCCGCAACTACAGCTAAGCTTACTTCCAAGTCTATATTCAGCAACTAGACGCGCATAAGCCTGAAGCGGCTACCGGGGTATTGACAATTAAGGCGGAAACATACTCACAAGAAACAACGACAACAGCGACGACAACATGGAACAACCTCTTCCACACTTTCAGCTCAACGTTTCGGCCTTCCTAACTAAGTCTCGAGGCAAGCATTCTCTACAGCTCCCAAGAGGGGCACTATTGAGGAGTGCATGGCGGAGCGCATAAGTCCGGAGAGATCTAGACCTCCGGGCCCGGGGAGCTTCAATTGACGAAGAAACCAACTAGCCACTCTAACCTAACCTAACCTAACCAATACATAACCTACCTATTCATTACTTAGTTAACTGCTTACCGATTTATCTGCCGACCTACCTTGTGACGCGCCGACGTAGGAATGAATATCTAGAGTAAGGTTCTGGGTCACATATTCTGCCGAGAGATTCAAAGGGGACCGACTATTATCTGTTCGCCGACCTTAATTACCTACTTACTTCCCTATCTAGCAACCTAGGTTCACTAGGTTTCGAAATACGCGTGTTTAATGGTGGGTGGGTGCTAGATATGAATATGATCTGATTCTGATCATGAAACGAATGCCAGTTCAAATATTAGAACACTCGAAGTGGTGATAGTAGCTGCTGCTGATGATGATAGTGGTGGTGATAGTGGTGGTGATAGTGGTGAGAAATCGCACGACTTCGCTCACTCTCCCCCCTCTCTCTTTTTCTTTCGAATAGGGGGTTGGTTTCATGCGGTAGGTAGGTAGAATTGTACTCCGCTTACTTTCTCTTATTTATTATTTTTACTTCTTCAGACAAAAGAACACACCTGTCTACCTACCTTATATGTACCTTACACGTCTAGGTTAGTGAGGAGTGAGCAAGCGAGCGGGCGAGCAAGTGATAATAATAAAAAGTTCTCTTATGATCATGAAAACCGGCGGCCGATAGCCCGAGCTCCCTCTCTCTATATCTCACTAGCACAATATATTACAACACGCTCATACGTGACGAACAATTGGGTTAGACCAGGGTGATTCATCATCTCCATCATGGGGGGTGAGAGCGCGAAGCTCGAGAGAGCGAGAGGGAGATAGAGGTGACACACAGCATCGATCTAAAGACAGTCTCTTAGGTTGCACCGAGGCAAAGCATATCACCCATCCTCTCTTCCCCTTAGCGTTCTGCTGCAATTTACTTCGTTACCTCGGCTTCATTATGCCGTAAAGCTGACATGCCGACGCGCGCGCAATTGAGCCCTCATCACCCACCCATCATGTCTACCCCAAAGGACTAGAACCAAGCAACGGAGCGACATGTATATGTGTGCGTGTGTGCGTGCGTGAGTGAGTGAGTGAGTGAGAGACAGAAAAGAGAGAGAGAGAGAAGGGATCGTGGTCATCCCACCCAATGCAAAGACAAGAAAGGAATGAATAAACGAAGAGAATACGAAACTACGAGACGAAGGGGTGAAAAAAAAAAAAGTTCATCATCCCGTTCTTAGCCTGCCTCGTGATAATATCCCATCTTATCGCGTGGAGTGGTTAAGTTTAATTCTCTGAGGCAACTCGACACCTGTCGTCGCCTACGTACGTATAGCGTACCTACCTACATAGTAACTATGTAACTAATAATAAAGCTGCGACAGAATGTTAAAAGTACCTAACATAAACACGTAGGTAGGTACGTAGGTAGTAAAAGAATGCAAATCATCATCCCTCCCCTCCTTCGGCTTCAACCCTTCCCCCTCGGTCACAAACAGGATGATAACTAGTTGCCGACTAGCCGATCTATCAAGGTCTAGATACATACCTGCCCAGCTACCTGGCGTACCTAAGCTAGACAAGTAGGCTTCCTCTCTTCTTTAGGTGGTTAGCCAGTCAATCAGTAAGGAAGTCCGTCATTGAACTCTTCTCCTTCCCATTTTCTTATAGGTAGCCTACTAGCTGTACTTACATAGTTACATACATATATACATGCTAAACGAATTAGTACCCGATGCAAAATAGCCAGTCAAATCGCGGGGTGCACCGCACTATGTAGGTTAGACAGTTAGCTTCTAGGTAAACCCAGAGAGGCATTATTTTGCACTGCATATAGGGTAGCTAGCTAGCTGCGCGCGTAATAAGCGGCCATAGGGATAGAGATTCCCGGCTGCGTAAGTAACTGCTCATGTGGTTACGGTTTGACGCAAGCGAGTGACATGGCCTGGCATGACGAAATGAATATTCCCGCTTAAAAGCCGGGGTAAACGTAAGTAGGTACTTCTGCAAAAAGACGAACACACATATGCCTAGGGGAGAGAGCCTCATAGGACCTAAATAAAACAAAAATAACAACAATTTAGCAACAGAACCTCTTAAGTCACTAACGTATAGCGAATATGCCATCGGAGTCATAAGAGTCGGTACGTAACGACTCACGGATCGAAGGAAAGAAAGAAAGAAAGACCACCTGGTGAGCAATTCCTACATCTGGAACCGGGGGGGGGGGGGGGGGGGGAAGA
>Ga0247782_1000077_pt1 | contig 137154 bp, 126 predicted proteins | sample UWRJL019104C5_FD_179928 | JGI IMG/M metagenome (GOLD analysis project Ga0247782, IMG submission 179928) | Plant litter microbial communities from Arlington Agricultural Research Station in Wisconsin, United States - UWRJ-L019-104C-5 | ecosystem: Environmental > Terrestrial > Plant litter >... | reverse complement strand
TTTGGTATTCCTCTGTATCTTTATCTTTATTTCTATGTTTTTTTTCCCCCTCACTTCTCCTACCTCCTATTCCTTTTATATCTTGTCCGCTCTATATATATTTGTGTCTACTTACTACCTTGTACTCTCACGAGAATTGTCTTCCATCCTGTCTCAAAATAAAAGTGACTTATCTGCCAACACACGGCTACCACCAAAAACACTGTGGGTTGACACCAAGCTAGCGACTTAGGGTGAAGGCGGTCATGAAAAGTAGACACACTACTCCCGGGACTCGAAATGTGTCATAATGTGGCCTACATAAAACTATGGCTGTTGCTACTACTACTACTATGGTAATGAAGTCATGAAGGAGTCGTAATAGTTTCACGTCGCCCATGCTTGGAAACAAAGTGAGTTGGTACACCAATCATAATACTTAATGGCACAGTTAGCTGATGACACCTGCAACACTAAGAGCCAACATCACAAGACTAAAATAGATGCAAGAGTCCAGCGCTATCATAACTCATAAAGTCGATCCACATCCCTACTACCTGCTGCATCATGTTTCTTTTTCGTAAGTAACTATAGCTGCTCTTTCCCGGCAAGCCAAACGCGGCCCTTTAGACCCTCAATAACGCTTTCCCTCAACCAGCCGTCTCTGGACCAGTTAATCTGATTTCCGCCACTCGCGGCAGCACTGCTAGTAGCACTATCCACCTTCTTCCCATCACGAACCTTTGGTTCTCGTTCTTGTTCCTGGGCCATCCGAGCTCTCCATTCGTCCCATTCAAACAAGCCTTTAAGTCCTACCATATCTACCCTGTTACCACCCTTGATACTCTCTTCCAAAACAAGCCGGGCATCAACCACAGTTCCCGCAGCATCGCCGACGTCGGGGCCACCAACGCTGCGGTCCAGGGCCAAACCACGTTCAGCATGGGTCAGTCTTTGCAGGGCAGGTACCTGGCTGAATAGCCACTCGAGTGGCTGAGTGGTATTCTCGGTGGGTTTGCCTATCGAGGAGTTCATATCTTCCCGACCAAGCGCCATTATAGTTGCGGCAAACTGACTATCACTAACAGGTCGCCGGCGTAGATAAAGCGTCTGTGTGTGAGTGAACGACTCGATGTATTCTGGATGGGCTCCAAAGTCTAACTCAAGGTTCCAGAATTCGGGCGACGTCGTGCGTATACTTGCCACGTCGACCAGTGGGGGCAAGAGACACGGCGTTACCCGAACTTCGGCGTTTCCGTTGTCCGCCGACTTGGATGAATTCTTCAACTGTATCGATACCGGTACACTGACAGGTGCGTTTGTTGCTACATCCTTGGTGACCAGGCACCGTGGATCTGTAGCCAGAACCCAGAAGTGACGGAAGGCCTGAAGGTGACTCTTATTATCCTGTACGCTATCAGGAAATACAGGGTAAAAGGCGACAAGAAGTGAAGCAATAGCTAGATTAGATGTATTAAAGGTCTGTGTTCCGCAACCGAGTGACAAGATACCGATCGCCATGTGGGCTGCCATATGTGAACCGTACGTCGTCTCCGGGTCGTTCCGTGCATGTAGGGACCTCAGGATTCGAAGCACCTTGAGATCGCACGTGCCCGCCATGACAATTGCACAAGACAAGGCCGCGACATCGAGAGACATACGAGCTGCTACTAGTACGCACCTATCGTCAAATGTAGCGTTCGGTTTTGGATTACGACATTGGGCATAAAAACAGTGGAGGTACGACAGCAACAAGTCTCTGACGGCCGTGTTGCTGGAGCCAGCATAGCGTAGTGCCAGTGAAAAGCACAATCCGGCGAGAATGGTGAGGAAAGGAAGATGAGTCGAATTGAGTGGGCCTCGAGTTGGGTGATCGAATGATTGGGTCTTCGGTGTCTGCAATCGATAGTGGTAGCGATGAGGAAGGTTCTTACGGATCCATTCATGGCTAGGCTCTATTCGTGACCATAGTATGAGGTGTTTGGCAACAGTGCGTAGTAATAGTATATCGGGCCGGATATAGTCGAACTGCAAAGTTGCATCAGGCACGTCGATCTTGCGTGCCACTATGTGATCTTCCGACTTCATGTAAATAAGAGCAATGGCCACAACAGCTGCAGCGCTTGACCTGTCGAGGATGTGGACGTGCTCGACCTTTTTAGTGGCCGTTGCCAGAGTCAGTAGTTTTTCTGTGATGCGCATATCGTGCAGCCCCTTTAGGTCTGTTCCCTTGCCTAGGTTGATGAAACCGAGCGCAAATCCGGCTGCAAGTCGATAACACTCGGTTCGTAGGGGTTCTTCGTCGTCTTCGGTTTCAACGTGCTCAATCTCGGACATCATGATCTCGCTCATGCGGCGGTGTTGACTGTTACAATATAGCAAACCAATCCCCATGATACCTGTTGTCTGTGTCAGCGGGGAGAGGTTGAGCTCGGCAGCGCCCCTCGGGAGCATCCGCGTAACATGCACGGACAACAAGCGAGTAATTAGCGAGTCCATCGTCCCAATGTAAGATGCTGCGAGGCCTAGGAGTAATCCGATGGACGTCATGGTATGTTTCGGCGTCAGGTATTTGAAGGCAACCCACTTGGCCACATCTTTGAGATGCCCATTGAGACCCAGTGCTAGTAAAAACCCTGCGTGACGGTTATTCAAGTCATTACCTGGCTTGTTGTATAATATCCATGAGGTGTCTATCCCTTTGGCCTCGCGGGAGATGGACAAGCCAGCGGCTACACCCGAATGGAAGAAAGCCCATGCAATTTTCTCCTCCGTGAAGAGAGATTTATCAACTCCAACTGTAACGTTCTGAGGTCGTACAGTGCAGTTCAAGACAAAGCCATGTATTTGAAACTTCTGTGTCAGTAACGGAAATCTGAGGCCGTAGTTCATAAGCCCCCTCCCTGCTGGAATAGACAAAGTGTTCGTGGCAAGTCTCGTAACCACCTCTTTCTGCTGCTCAAGGTAGAAGGGTTCGCTCCACTCTGGAAGTGGATCTAGCCGTACAGAACGGGCTTTTGTGGTATTGAGCATCACCTTCGTCTCGTCAAGACGACGGTCTTCTTTAAATATGGCCCTAATAACCGCTTGCTTATCGCTTTCGGCCACATCATCTGCCGGGGTATCGTTGTACTCCATAACATTGGAGCAGAGGGAGCTAATGTCCCACGATGCATTATGGGACGGAGTCTAGCGACAGTAGTTAGCACCCGCGTGAAATAGAGTGCGAAGAGGGCTCTTACAAGTACGTTGGTGGAATAGTTTCGATGATTGTTTATCGGTGATAATACTGAGCCTACGTCTGCCCGGTTGACCAATTCAAGAAGCCCTGTAGACCAGCCGGCCGGTGGATTGGGTTGACATTGGGTAATTGCATCACGAAGGGGGACAAATACAACCTCGGGCAATGCTTCCAGAACAACGCTTGTGATTCCGCTTTCGTAGATTGCTTCGACGAAAGAGGCGGGCGACTGCTTATTAAACTGGTGTTTCTCAAACAAGCGGATAAACATCCATATCCGGGGGAGATGCGAGGGACCCAGAGCTGTTATGGAGCGAGGTATGTCCATTTCTGCTTTGGACAGTCGTAGTTGAATCCATTCCAGGACACTCCAGTACGTGGGCGCGGGAGGTAATGCGAAAGCTGCAGACGTTTCTGCTTCGCCCGGATGATCTGGCCAGTCAAACGGCAACTCTAGCTCATATATCTGTATCCATTGAGACCACCTCATCCAATTTGCAATTCGGAACAAGATAGCTTGCAGGTCAACCACGCTAGGCGAATGGGCGCGTGACGCTGTGATACTGAGCTTCTGTTCTTCGAGCAGAAGATGCAATGCCATGAATATGTTTTGAGCATGACTGAACCGTGTCTGTTCGTCCACCGATAGAGCGGTGGGGAGGGACTCATATAGCCCAATAGTTCCATTTTGACGGGGGGAGGACATGTAGGCCAGAGCTCTCTTTGATTGCAACGTGAGAAAGTCTTTCTCGTTTGGATCAGGACTCGAATGGAATAAAGGTAGCGCTGAATCATCTTCTTCCAACATCCACTGCCATGCATTTGACTCAATCCACGATGGGTGTGTCAGTGAACCCGGCGTCTCAGCCTTGCTCATCGCATCCCAGTCAGCCAGATCTATCCGCGCTCCACTGCTGGACCTGAGGAAGCTCCGGGATCTTCTCCTTGGTGGATTACTGGGGGTATCCGGGTTGATTTGGATGCCTAGCGCGAGGTACATCATAAGGACTTGAATAACGATGGCACACCATTCAATATCATCCCCCTCGTAATCCTGATCACGAAGCCACGCCATAATATCCCACCAACTGGCCATCAGATGATCCGTAAATGGTGCCGGTAAGATGGAGCGAAGAATACCGAGAATTTTGCGGACTTGAGATGACGTAGGTTCGAGCTGTATTCTAACTTGATGCAGTTCCATACTCTCTCCATCTACTATATCGACGACTCCACGTAGTTTTGGGTGCTTCATGCCCGAGATTACTCCCCATGCCGGCGTGATCGCCCTCCTGATGCCTATCTCTCTGTTTACTAGGCTACCACGATAGGCAAGGGTACGCATGTTTGCAAGCATCAATTTTCTCGGCAGTGCGATTGGGGAGATGGGGCTCCAAGGCGCTTGGACACTTAGTTGTCGTTGTCCGTTACTGTCCTCTGAGAGCGTCAGTATCATGGATACGTCACCATCGATGATCTTGCAGGAGTCAACGATACTTTGTCCTTTGTGGAGTTGACCAAATGTGAAGACTGGCCTGTTCGGCTCCTTTATATCCGGCGAGCGTGGCAGCTTGAATTGTAAGTGCAACGTGAGGAGCTGGAGACGCTTTTCCATAGGGTCTTGTAAACCCACTAGTACTTGCTGTCGTACTTGGCCGTCTACTGTGGTATGAGGCCCTGCCACACAGAACACCTTGGACTGCTTGCGGGCTAGCTGCTTTGAGAGGGAATACCGCACATTGCTGTTGTCAATTGGTATGCTGTGGATTTTCGTAAATAGTATTTCTTGTGCCAAGCCGTCAAAATCGTGATCATCCAGTCCCATATTATGAAATCCCTCAAAATCACCCCCAGCTCGCAACTCTTCCAACAAAGTATCGACGGGCGCTTCCAAAAAGTTGCCAAGCGAGGAAGCACCGTGGGCATAAGCTGCACTCGTACCCGGCCCAGCGAATACCCCGCTGGTTCTATTACGCTGGCTACCATATGATGTGTCTCTCCTGACGCTGGAGTGGTTTGGTATTTGTGGCTGGTCGGCAAATCCGGCCCTATCTTGAGACGCCGATAAGTCGGCTCTGGCAAGCATCGAGCTTACTCGACGTGATGTACGGCGTGTCACACCAGATTCTTTGTCCAGACCCAGAGAGGATTCTAGTTTCTCCAACGCGCGGTCGTTCTTTTCAACCTTTTCACTTTTCCTAGGTCGTTTTCCAGGTAGCGGAGCACCAAAACTTTCTTTAAAATTCGGCTGCAAAGGTGTGGTCGCGCCACTTGGAAGACCAGGCTGCATGGAGCTACGACGGGGTCCAGATTTTCTTCGTTTTGAGTTACGAGAAGCGATGAAGGGATCGGCGTTGTGGATATAAGAGAGCCTCCAAATGGTGTACATCGATGTGTCCCTATTAACCGTCACAGCAAGGATCACCTTATCATCACGCCCTTTAGCGACCCCATCGGGAGGAAGGATTTCTTCCACATGAAGAATCTCCTCCGCTCGATCCAGAAAACGTGGCGACTTATCGGAATGTCTTCGACTTTTGCCTTTCGTAGGCCGTTCTGGCTGAGTGACGACCAGGCCTAAATCTAGCAAGGGGTCTGTTAAAATGACGAGGCGAGGCCAACGGGAGTCATTCTTATCATCGGGCACCTCCCATAAATTGTCTGGTTGGGTGCTGAGCCGCAACGGGAGGGCCTTCGGCTTGCCTAGGCCCTCAATACTGAAGGTGGATTGCTGCGAAGCTCGAAAGGAGACGGGAGAGAGCTGATTGGTGAGAAACGTGTTTGTGGGAACACGGGGAAACTTGAGGCTAGCGGCGACGAAAGTATCAGCTCGATATTTGCGTTGTATTATGACACCTTGTGGTGCAGCACATGCTGATTCAACCTCGAAGGGCATATGGATAACATGACTTGCGCCATCAAGAAAGTAGACGTGAGCCTGGGTCTTCAGAAAGACTACTAGAGCCCTCGACAGTTTCTGTTCGCCAGGGCTGCTCTTCGGTTGCGCCCCGGAAGACGACACGGCATGTTCAAACACCGGGAAATAGGTCAGTAAGGCTTGAGTAATTGGCTCCTTTTCGAGCTTGAAACCAAAACACTTCCGAAAAATGCAGCCTCTAGCCCATATGACAGCATCTTTTGTTACCAACAGCTCATCCTCAGCATCCCCATCGGCAGTGTGGTCAATGGCGATGTCCCATTCGTAGGATGAAGGTGAAGGGTTCTCGGGTAAAAGCTGTTCCTGGATGGCGTATTCCAGGGCGGTGGGTTGGTGCAGCCCAAGGGATGTCACCGAAGCCATGCTGACTTAATGGGATCCATTAGTCGTATGCTGCAAATTGAAATCAAGACTCGGGACAATTTGAACGTTCTACGTTTTATAACCTTCTCAGGCAAACGTCTTGTAAGGTGGTTAAATTGCAAAAAACAGCCGATGTTCATGAGATGGCGCGCTCGTACAACAATTGAAGGCGTCGAAGACGCGACTATCGATAATGGAGATCTGAAGTTATCTGGTGATGCCTTCCACCAGTTGTTCGCCCTTAGCACCTAAGCATTCGCTAACACCAGTAAACTTTGAGAAGCAATTATGTCATCCCCACAAAGTACAGTTTAAAGTATCACCCGCTTTAAATGCACTGTATAGCGTACCTATGGTAGATGGATGCGCCCACCCTTGCCAACATGGGACCTACCCTGGACATTTAGGTATCTACCCGAATAAGTGTAAGCTCTGACGTAGCGCTGCCGCCGAGGTGCTTTACTAGTGAAGCTCCAACAGCCACCAGAGCTTCAGCCTAAGCTATCCTTCATCTCCACAGAGAGTACATTCACCAAACCAAGACTCGAAAGCGTGCGTTTGCTAGTACGTCGTTACAGTATGCTGCAACCCCGTCCATCCGATTGTTCCCACCCGTCATGACAGAGGCGCAGCCCAGCGTGGGCAATAGCGAGACTCACGATCCGGCTGACGCGACCTCGCAAACCGAACAACCAACCGAACCTAGTCGCAGCGGGACTGCCGATGATGGGGAAAATAGCGATTCGCGTGGCAATAAAGCTGCTATAACTGGTGAGACGAGTAGCGACGGTACAGCCCATGATGGAGAAAGGGAAGAAGACCAAGAAGAGAAAAAAGTAAACAAAGAGGAAGCTGAAGAGGACGAAGAAGAGGACGAAGAAGAGGACGAAGAAGAGGACGAGGACGAGGACGAAGAGGCTGATGAAGAGGAGGAAGACGATGGTGAAGATGAGGATGAGGATGAGGATGAGGATGAGGAAGAAGACGATGAGCCCAGGCTCAAGTATGCCCGCCTCACACAGCATTTAGGGTCCGTCTATAGGAATGGCGATTCTACAAGTGCATTTCTTGTTGCCGGCGACAAGATGATCATTGGCACACATAAAGGCAACATCGTATTACTCCTTGAGTCCCTCTACATATTCGCGTGCGCGGTTAGTATACTAATAGTTACATAGCATGTTATTCAACTTCCCACATTTCAATCCTTGATTGCCTATCATGCTCACGATGCCTCCGTCACGAGCATCTCTATCTCGCCATACCCACCTCCTGCCCTTCCGCCGACTCTGAAGCCCGAAGCTATAGCCAGAGCTATGTCGCAATCAGCCAGCCGTCCACAATCTTCGTCGAATCAGTCCGAGTCCTCTCCTCGGCAGCAACGGAAACCACGGGAGCTCCCCCAAGTGCCTAATCTCCCTTCAAATAATATTCATATTGCGACCTCGTCCATGGATGGCCTTGTCCGTGTACAGTCTTTAATTGATCTCAAGGATTGCCAGTTGAGAAACTTTGCCCGCCCGGTTCAAGCTGTGGCGGTGTCACCAGACTATAAGAACGACAAGACCTACCTCTCAGGTGGCCGTGCTGGAAACCTCGTATTAACTGTTGGCGCACCGCAAGGGCGGAGTACCTCGACAACTGTCGGCACGGCAGCCGCTGCCGCTTCGGGCTGGCTCGGGAGTATGGGGTTGGGCACTAACACCGGGAAGGATACCGTGCTGCATTCTGGAGAAGGGCCTATCAGCACTATCAAGTGGTCACTGTCCGGGAAATATGTTGCCTGGCTAAATGAACATGGCATCAAGATAATGCGCACTAAGTTACATCTTGACACCGGTGACCCTGAGGACGCGTGGAAACGCATTGGTCATGTCGACCGTCCTCAGTCCAACGAATGGGAGGAGATGGCCGGGTTCTGGGCAGGCCGGGCTGAATGGATCGATGATCAGGCTGTGGGTAGTGATGATGCCGACGAAGCCACAGAGGCTCCAATTGCGCAGTCACTTGCTGCTGCAAGGCTTGCCCGCCAAGCAAAGGCTCACGATAAGGCTATAGAACGGCTCATCGTTGGTTGGGGCGGCACAATCTGGATTATTCATGTCCATCCGGGGAATGAGAGCTCAAATAGGAGTGATTCTCCAAGATCGGCGGGAAGAGCAGAAATCGCGAAGATGTAAGTCGATTGGATCGCCCGTCTCTTCTCTTCTAGTTCGCTGATGAGTCATACAGATTACGCATGGATTGTATTATTTCTGGCATTTCCTTATATACCCAAAGTCTGCTTTTGGTTCTTGCTTATTGTAAACCTGGAGAGGAGGAGGACGCAGACGACGACGACGACACGCAGACAGCCGGCTCTATCCATGGCCACAAATCAAACCCATCAATAACCTCCAGCGGCAGCGGGCCCACCGGTGGGAGAAGGCACCGGCAAAATGCGGTTCAGCCCGAGCTCAGACTCATCGACCTCGTCTCGCAAGTCGAGGTGGACAAGGGCACCCTACCAGTCAGCAATTTTCAAAGCCTGTCATCGAATGATTACCATTTAGGTGTACTTCCTGCTAGCAAGGCCGCCTCGGTAGCCGCATCGCGAGGTGCTTTGGAGGCATTGGCAGGTTTTGGCACCGACATGTGGAATGTTGCCATTAATCCAATTTCTATTTTCAGTTCCGGTGCCAGCGTAAGGAGTAGGAATAGTAATGATGCGGCCTCAAGAAGTCAGACGGGCGGAATGGCAAGTAATGTCCGGGTTGGGTTACCTTCTGCGTCCCGGGCCGTACATCCCAACCTAGTAAAACCCGGCGCGAAACTCTTCGTCCATAGTCCTTACGACTGCATATTGGCAACAAAAAGAGATCTGAGCGACCACCTTGCGTGGTTATTAGAACACGAGAAGTACCGAAACGCTTGGGAGCTTCTCAATGAGCACCCTGAAGTCATGGCGGCTTCGGATAGGTTCGACTCTACTTCCTCAGCGCCCGATCGGACTTCAACCACGGATGAGTTCTTCGAGGATACTGCCTCAGTCATCGGTGCACAGAGAGCCCAGGATACGCCCATAGAGAAAGAGAAGCAGCGAATCGGTGAGCTCTGGATCCAGGAACTCCTGGACGATGGCGATTGGGGTAAAGCGGCGGAAATCATTGCCATGGTAGTTCGAACGCCGGATCGATGGGAGAAGTGGGTATATACATTTGCAGGTGCGAAGCGATTTGATGAGATCGTCAACTACATTCCGACAGAGCCCTTACACCCGCCTATTCCCGGAACCATATACGAAATTGTACTCAACCATTACCTGCGTACGGATAAACCCCGATTCAAGGAATTACTCGAGCGATGGGACTTGGAACTATTTAGTGCTCAGGAGATATCCACTACGCTTGAGAATCAACTCAAATTCCGTGATGTGCGTGAAGACAGCGTTGAAGATGGAGAGAAAGGACGCGATTGGCGCATCGTCGTGGAGAGCCTTGCGCGTCTCCACGAAGCCAACGGGAAGCACCGAGATGCATTGAAATGTTACATCAGGCTACAGGATGCAGACTCCGCGATGAGGCTCATACGAGACAACCATCTTGCCGATGCTGTAACGGATGACGTGGCGAGCTTCATTGCTCTTAGGGTGCCCGAGACCTCTCTAGCTCGTATGAGCAAGGAGGAACTCGCAGAGTCTACTTCGGAGGCCATAACACTTCTTGTTGATGAGACGGTCCGAGGCCTCATTCGACCTGAGACCGTTGTCTCCCAGCTAGAGGAGAAGAACTTAAATCTCTATCTTTACTTCTATTTTTCCAGACTTTGGCAGGAGTATCGAGAGGGGCCGATAGATGAGACGGTGTCTCTTATCGACGAATTTGCTGATCTGGCCGTCCGAACCTTTGCGCTCTACGACCGCGAACTTCTGATGGACTTCTTGAAGATATCAACATCATATGCCTTTGAGAAGGCCGTCCAAGAATGCGAACACGCAAATTACATTCCAGAACTAGTCTATCTATACTCCAAGACTGGTCAAATGAAACGAGCGCTATATCTGATCATTGATCGACTGGCTGATGTTTCTCAAGCCATCGCATTCGCAAAGGAACAGGAGGACCCCGATTTATGGGAGGATCTCCTGGAATACAGTATGGACAAACCACGCTTTATCCGAGGGCTGCTAGAAGAAGTTGGCACGTCGATTAACCCAATCACGCTTGTTCGTCGCATCCCCGAGGGCCTCAAGATTCCCGGGTTGCGCGAAGGACTGAAGCACATCATGAAAGAACATGAGATCCAGTATAGCATCTCATCGGGGGTTGCTCGCGTCCTCCGTTCGGAAGTATTGGCTGCTCAAAGTCAACTCCGAAATGGCCAACGCAAAGGAATCAAATTCAATGTTGTAGTTCGCTCCCCTCATCACGTAGATGTTGAAGTCCAAGATGTAGCACAGAAACCTTCAAACGCAGACAGTTCGTCTCCAGCCGCCACACCCCGGACCAATGGTTCTCAAACTCCTGCCCCTGTCGCTCACACACCCACGACAAGCTCACACGGAGACCAAAGCGGAAACAAAACATACAAGCAGCAGCAGCAGCAGCAGCCCGGTCATGATCATGGCCGCAAAGAAGCCCAACCAGGTCATTGTGCTAAGTGCTATGAACCCTTCACAGAATGGGAGGTCGAGACTTTGGTAGGGTTTACTTGCGGACATGTCTTTCACATCAGCCACTTGCTTGAGATCCTCTATCCGGGTCAAGATATCGATCCGACAATTACCGGTGATGGAAGCGATACACAAGCAGGAGGAAGATTTGTGGGTAGCAAGGTTACGCATGCAAGGCTGCTACGAGACCGCGTTGAGAGCGGATGCCCGGTTTGTAAGAGGAGGATTGAGATTGTGCAGGGTGTTCACGCCTAGATACCTACATACATACCGTACCTACCGAGGCAGGTAGGTACTCAGGCATATGCGTTCTTGAAGAAAGTTGAAAGAAATAGTGATGGTAGCATTTTTGGCGTTAGCAGGTGTTTATCTAATTATGGGGGTCGATCAAAGTTTACTAATTATATATAATATAAGAATATACAGTGGGAGGACAAAAAGAAAGAGCTAAAATGAAGTTAACACTCAACTGGCCTATTGTTTCCAATAGCTTAAAAGCTATATAAAAACAACAAAAGAAAATAAAATAAGTTCTTAATATAAAATTTAGATAGTTAATTTTTATGATTATTACTTTAATTTAAGATTTTAAAGGGTTTATTAATTTTATTTATTTTTTTAAAATAATAATATAAAATTTTATATATTATATAGTTTTAAATGCTAAAAACTAAGTAATAATAGCTATTTTTACTATATAAAAGTTTTAAAACTTTTTCTTAACAAATAATTAATCTTAATATAATTTTTACAATTTTTTAAAAGGTAGGGTTAACATGTTATTAATTATTATAAAGTGTGAGTTTGGCTGTTTTAGGTGGAAAATGATCGGTGCATCCTTTTTTTTGTCCACCGATTGTACCACGGCATTGTTAACTATTATTGAAAATTGCATCTTCAATTCCTATTCAAACATTTCTAATGTTGCGCCACAAGTCAGAAAAAGGCATCGGAATATGAGAGTGGTCCTGTTTGCCTACCAATTTTCACTTACCTATCAAATAAACCATCGTACGTCCAAAACACCCTTTATGGCCTCCCAGCTCACGATTCCCTGCGCAAGGAGAAGCGAGCAGTATATATAAACATTGACAAGCACGACAATAGCCACGATGGCATATTTCACAGCGGGCAGGAGTCTGGGATGAGCAATCCTATACAAGAGCCCCTTCTCGGCCCTCATCCGCACAGTCGCGATCTCGGCCGTCGAAGGCACATTTGCAAGGTCCTTGAAATGTCTAAGCCGCCATTCCATCTCGGCCCTCAGGCCTATTCCCTTCCGCGGTCTGTCCAGCTCGGCGTTGAATGTTGAGCTAAGTTCGGGGATAGAGGTCTTGATCATGCCGGCAAGAACGTAGAAGACCCGGAACCAGAGGTCACCTGTGCAGCCGTTTCCTATGAACTCGCGGTCCGGGTCTTCGCCGCTGGGGTGAGTGGGATCGCGGCAGTAGTTGTAAAATAGCCCCGCGTACGCGCGCGCCATCTCCCGGACAAGTAACACGAAAAAGGAGGCTGCGCTGCGTCGCCGGTTACTGTTGTCGCTGTCCCGCATCGTGATCCATATCTCCCGATGCGAGGTGTCGATGTCTGTGGTAAATGCCTCTTTGCCGCTGGCGTTGGACAGGGGGAAGAAACATGAATTTATCGATAGCCGAGACTGGTCGCTGCCGTCTTGTGTTGGTGTTAGCATGAATGCGCCGTCGAAGAAGCGTCGGTCTATGATCTCGGCCCATTTATTAAATATTTTTAGGATCTCCAAGATCGTGATGTTCGCCAGCCCATCGACGTTGCCTGTGCCAGCCGCGTTACGGTACGCGTTTGCGAGCTCCGGGTCGGGTTTGTTGATGTCGTGGATCTGTCTTTTGAAGGCGACCATCCTGTGCACTAACGTGTTGGCGTCGTAAGAGTAGAACTCGGGCTTTTGACTCGAATTTTCAGCTGGGTAGGCTTGGTGCTGCGTCGCGCAGTCGTGGACCCGCGGTCCCAGACCCCAGTCCGCTACTTGGTATAATGATGAAGTGCTCCCGGTGCTGTCGGTGCTGTCGCTTGTTGTTGATGAAGCCATGTCTGGGTCTGTTGCTACGCTGCTGGCGCTATCAGCAAATCTCATTGCCATGGTTGGACTAGATTCTTTCCTTGACCTGTTGATGATTGTTGCTCGTTCGTCTATCTTTGCGTGTTTGTTTTTCTCGCGTAAGATAAAGTTCCGTTCGTTAGCAAGCTGGGGCGGATGATTTGGTTGGGAAACTAAGCGACAACTTGAGTACCTTTATACTATTTACCAAGTTGTGGGGATATAGAGGTTGTATAGTTCAACAAAGTCATTGTATTGGGAACAAAGGCTTTGTGTAGTCTTGCATAACCGTGTCGACGTTACTTGCTGGCATGTAGATAGTGACATGATTTATCCGTTTCACGGGGGCTAGGAAACTCAAAGCGAATGGGAACCTCGGTCACGCGACGCGACTTAGTCCATTTGGCTCATTAACATCTTCATAAGACCCCTTTCCGCATCTTGATACACGGCATACTGACCGTTTCCCATTCCTGTTACGACCTCCTGCAATTCTTTTAGTAGCTTCTGAGCCTCGGCATGTCTTGACCTGCCCTGCTTCCACAGGGATAAAATTATAATCCTCTTTGAGCTCAAAGCCTGCGGAGAGTCCTGTCCCAGCTTCTCGATAAGCCATGTCTCGACCTTACGCGCTGTTTCTTCCGCCTCGTTGTAATCTCCGCGGGTCATCAGCAGGTCAGATAAAGTGTGCAACTCTGATAGGTTGCTTTTATCTTTCCGTCGGTCAATCATCAGACGTAAGATGTCCTCGGCGCCTGTGAGATCGCCCAGCTCTCGTTGTATCGTGTAGGAACCGAGCATAACACGTCGCCATCCTTCATAGTCTGTTTCGGAGAATGCAGACGGGGCGGAGACGGCCTCCTCTTGAATCAGCTTCTTCTTAAGATACCTGGCTAGAAATCGCAGCTTCTCCTTTTTGGATTCTGTGCTGTTTGGGTTGATAGGTACGATGCGCAAGTCGGCATCAGTGAAAGCTTGAAGGAAGTTGCGAGCTGCGGTGTAGGGTAAGTCGTCCCAGAATGCATTCTTGGGTACTGCTTGCTCCCATGAAAATTCCTTGGCATTCCCTATGTCCTTGTGCTCTTGTGAATAGCGGACTGATGGCTGCCAAGCTAGATCTTTCGGTTCAGCTTGGGCTTTACTAATGCCAGAGTCGAGATGCGACGGGGAGGAGTCGTTCGACTTGATATTTGTCACATGGTCCATTTTTTAGACGTTCAATCAGAAGTAGTTAGGCCAAGTAGAAACAGTCTAACTTTAACAAATATATAATCTAGTCTAGACTTCAACAAAGCTATGAAGTGAGAAACAATGCTAAGTGAGGTCGACAAATCTATTTCCGAGAAGCGCAAGAGCTTGTATCTCATAGCATGGTATAGCTCACAAGAAGCTGTTCCAGTATTAGAAAGTCGCCAGAACGTTTTTAATATAATATATGTCAGCATGCCTCCCAAGTGAGGCGCGAACCGATCTTAGGTCTGTTGCTCCCATCGCGTCTGTTTAGGATCTGGAACCGGATTGCGGGGCACGCCTCCCCTATCTGTAGTGCCTAAAGCGGTTAGTCACTTTCCTATGTCCGTATTTGGTGGTCTGGCACGCAAAGTGAATGCCAGAAGGTTGTTTTAAGTGCCCAGGAATTGGTGTAATGACGTCAGTGATAATTCCGGAGCTTCTTGTCCTCGCCGTGAATCAGGCAATTACGTTCCGCAGCATTGACCTAACAAAGAGACTTAGGCTACAATTTTTTTTATTAAGTATCGAGCTCTTGTTTAGCTCTTTGTTCCTCCATCGCTCAACAATGCATAGATTTCAATAGTGCGTGAAAGGAGTCGTATTGTTGCTCAGTATGCCGCGTCGTGAGATCCTCATCGCGCGTTCGGTGGTCTACGCCATCTTGACCTCTTTGCCCACTGGGGAACCCGCTCACAAGCCTTCTCTCATATCTAGAGCTCTGAGGCTCCTGAGACTATTTTGGTTGACGTTCCGCCTGGTTCGCCCTGACCTATTTCGAGCATTGCGGGGCATATGGCAAATCAAAGAGGCGGATTACAGGGCGAGCTTCGGTGCCGAGAGCATCGAGGACAGTAATCCTAGAAAGAAAAAGAAGAAGAGCAAGAGGAATGATGTTTTGGAACCAATGGGGGATATGGGGTACAGCGGGTCGACCTTCTTTAGTACCAGCGACAAAACTTACCTCGTCAAGTCCGTTCCACGCCACTTTGAGCATGACTTCTTCAAGAACGAGCTGTTGCTTCCATATGCAGAACACATGAAAGAAAACCCGGCAAGCTTATTAGTTCGAATCACTGACATGCTCGAGAGAACTCACAAAAGCATTGGTGAATTTCTGGGTCTCGCGCCCAGCCACCATATTGTCATGGAGAATATCTTATATGGCCAAGACCACACACCATCCGACGGCCATGAGCACAAATGGGAATCGTGGGATCTCAAACCGACTTCTTACTTTTACCCGGAGAGGGATATCGCCGGAGGCGCATTGACTTCCGAGGCAACTAAGTCAAAACTTGCCGACACGTTTGAAGATAAGATCAGACTCACCAAGACAGACGCTGCTCGATTCAAGGAACTCCTCGAGAAAGACACAAAACTGCTTGCTAACAGCAATGCCGTGGATTATTCGCTCTTTCTTGTTCGGATTTCTGCTTCAGAAGCACCAGCGCCTGAGGACCAGCCAGCGTTGGAGCCGGGCCAGGAAAGCAGTGAGCCAATACCACCTGCACAGCCGCCATTCTCGCCTCCGGACCCCCCGAGCTGGCGGACAGGTGTTTTGTCAAGTGATGGCAAAGAAGTATACAGAGCGGCAATCCTGGACTTCTTCTGGGCGAAACATACAGTACACGCAAAGGTTATGACCGGCCTCGTCCGAGGATATAACCTTATAGATGAGCAGGGACCCATGAGCATCACGGCCGAGAGCAGCGACTATCGGAACAGGTTTTTAGAGATGTGTAACGAGTTCATCGAAGTTGACGAGTGAAGAAGACACGGCGAGGAAAGTTTCGGGAGGATGAGAAGACTTGTACACGAGGCCAGTCACTTTTACAAGCTGGCGTTGTATGATCAGGGTTTTCTAATTGGACTTTCCGGTGATACCCTCAACCCTACAGTATACAGTGTTTAATGCCTACATTACTAGTACTTTTTGGCCTTACTATCTGTGATACTCTTCTATGGAACACTAGCGTGCAGATTAGGATTAAGTTCCTATGCTTCGCAAAACCTTACTGTGGTAGATAAGACGTCTCGTGCGGACGTCAAATAATCTGATATTCCAAGCATACAATTAGATCAAATTAGGTTATATAAGTAATTATACATCAATCATTACACCTTCTAGCTTATCGTACATGACTCCGCCTCAATCGTCGGTGGGCTGTCTTGCCACCTTTATCCTCCTCTTTGCCCTTCGTCTTCGCTTCCTCGGCCTCCTCGAGATCCTTCTCAGCATCTCCATCATACATGATACCATTATCAACGGGCGCGACAATCCAGCCCTTCGCATCAAGCTCAAGGATGTCCTGCTTGTAGATCTCTCCCATCATCTCCCAGCCCTCGAAAGTAGGATGCATCTGATCGCCCTTAATAAAATTCTCCGTCACGCGGTTCGGCAGTCCCTGATCATAGTGCTGTTCCGATAACACCAGGTGCTGGCCCTCGCGGATGACGTCGTGGGCGACCTGGCGGATCTGCGCGTTCATGCTCTTGATGCAGCGCTCGTACTGCGGGTTCGGGCTCGGCACCAACGTGGAGAGGATCACGGCCGCGTCGGGCGACGCCTCGAAGAGGAAGTCGACCAGATTCCGCGTGTAGTCGTACCCGTGCGCGGAACCCCACTTCGCTTCCTGGAAGCAGTCGCTCGAACCCGCGTTCACGATGATGAGGTTTGGTTGCATGTCGGGCACGGCTTCGAGCGCTTTCTCGTGCAGGATCTGGATCGGTGTTGCCGGGTACGCTTGCACGTCGTTGTCTTTGAATTTGCCGAATTGTCTCTGTGGTTTTTTGGGGTGTGGTTAGCCAGATGATCGTTCTGGTCTGTGCTTCAATAAATAATGACGTACTACTCCAACGCAGTTGACCTGGTTCCCTAGTGATACCATCCATTCGCGAAGCTGCTTGCGGTACGCCGCCTGAGGCGGATCACCCAGCGTCATCGATGCGCCAATAAACATCACGCGTATCGGAACGCCTCCGCCGAGAGCTTTCGAGTCCGGCTTCGCCGCTTCGGTGTGAATGGGTTTGGGTTCCGATTTGACCGGAGTGTCATCATCTTCAGTCTGTTGGGTCTTTTCTGGCGTAGGCTTCTTCGCTGGCTCAGGGTCGGCCGGTTTGGGATCGACTGGTTCTGGCTCGGGGTCAACTGGCTTATCGACGTGTTTCTCATCGCTTGCCTGGTCGCTGTCGCTGTCGGGGGCATCTTTGTCGGCGGCGTGCTTGGTGTTGTCGTCGTCCGGCTCCTCTATGATACCGTCGAGTATAGGGCGGTCATTCTGGTCGTTCGGCACACCGTCGATGATGGGCGTCTCGCTCTTCTCTTCCTGTATGGGTTCATCGCCGGATATGGACTTGATTCTATCCCTCATATAATCGACGTCGACTGTGCCGGTTCCCCATAGTATGGCTAACCGCGTCCCGCGCAGAGGTTGTTAGTTACCTAACCTAGCGTTTCATCTCTTTTTGAAACAGGGGGTTGCATCCGCATGCCTACCGAGTATAAAGAAGATAGCAGTGGTTATAAGGGCGAGCTTGGCCAGCTTTGACAGCTGCCTCCACTTATCGCCGAAGCCGCCGCCTGTTCGCGACTTTATAAACATGGTATATCTGTATGGGAATGATAAAAAGTCGTCCCCAATGTCGCGACAATTTGATTGTTGAGTCTATAATGGGAAGTCGCGTGGAAAACCCCAGAAAAATCATTTTCATTACCTGATAGGGAGCTTAGGCAAGGTATGGCGCCAAGATGCCAAGGCAAAAGTTCCCGTCTTAGAGGCTTGGCCTTGGTCCTCTCTGGCTGAAGTTGGGCGGACGAGCTAACGAGTCAGGATTGGCGACAGCCAGGACTTCAATGCCAATTCATTTCTCGCCGGATGATGAGAGTCAGGCGACGAGAGCTTGTTTGGATCTCGAGGACTGTAGAAAGAGTGCTCTCAGGACGAGACAGTGGTTACTCCAACATCGTATTTACGTGATCATCCAGGGTGTTGCCGCATGGAGCAATACTACGCGGCGTGTCAATCCCTAACTAGTTACTACGTTTAGGGCCTCGTTGAGAAGCGGAAAACCGAGGGCTCGAAATCAAGTAGCGTGGAGTACAAAGATGAAGAGCGATTAAGATAGAAAGGCATAATTATAACATTAGGGCCGACATATCGACGCCTTGATGCATGTTTGGGGTTTGCGAAGTTTATGTCCTGTGTCTCATCATTATCCCTACTGGACAGTCTTTACTCGGTGAGTAAACGTATAAATCCTAGCTCACACGAGAATGATATGTATCGGATCTCGGTTGGTTAGGCCGTGGACAGCTTTGAACGGTTTCGTAAAAATCAACTTATCATGCATCAACTGGACGACGTAAAGTTACAGGCACCGGAAACCGATCAATAGCAACAAGGAGTCATATATAGATAATTACAATTGAGTATGAGAAACTCTCGAATTATGCCCTCCTTACGTTTCAAGGCGAATAGGAGATCGGGAGCGCCAAAATGTCCACGAATTTGCACAGCGGTTGTTAATTCTTCAAAGGAAAGCGTTGTCGGGTGAGAATTTATTATCCTCTCTTGAAGCAGTTACCGATAATCAAGACATATCGGAAGTGCCTGTGACGGAATCACGAAGGCAATGGTATTGACACATACCTGACCTGTCCTTATACCCGACCTTACGCACCTTAGGTGACTGATACAGTAATATAGAGATACTAAATGCCAATTTCCGTACGTCGTGAAACATTCAACATGAGTAAGACGGGGTTTACGCCGTAATCAGAAACATGTTCTCCATTTTTGGATTGAGCTATCTGATCGGTAGATAGTGCGAAAACCTCAAGGTCGTAATGTGCACGCGGTCCCTGGCCAAATATCGTAATAGACCAACGACGACCGCGAACCCATGGCCTTTTTCCCACGACTACCTCTTTCTTTGCCCTAGCATTACGCCGGACCGAATCTAGACACACCAAACGTGTCTAACCTTGACCGAGCCCGTAGTAGACAGCACAGAGGGCTTGCCAACAGTGAACGAGTCGCCATCGTGGCCGCCGTTGTTGTCCTCCACGTACGGGCTGCAGGTGACGCCCTCGGGGCTCTCGAGGGTCAGCTTCGATACTTCGTTAAACGCCTTGTCCTCGTAGTACTGGCCGAGAGGCACGTCGACGAAGAGCAACTCGGGGAAGCCGCCGGGCACTATGATGTCGACCCAGACCCTGGCGACGTTGTCGGCGCAGAGGGCGCCGCTGGCGAAGGTGGTGGCGAAGAAGGCGAGGACGGAAGCGCGCATTTTGAATTTGAGATTCGTCGTTGGGAATGTGATTTTAAGAGTTCAGGTTTGGGAGTCGTGAGATGGCGCTGCTTTGACTGCTTCGATTGTTTATGAGACGGACTGTGAGAATACCTAAAGTAGCTGATGACACACCCTGTTTCTATCGATGGCTCTGAAGCGTTCTTATATCTCGTTTCATTACCTACCTACTAGCAATCGGCCCATCGTCAAGCAACCTCAACATCCTTCACGATGTGGCCTCTATTTGAGATGAGATACCTAACCTAGTTCTTGCTTTGATTTCTCCTTCTGCTTACCACTCAATATTACTCACATATAGTTTAAGCTTCCTAGTTAGATCTAGAGATAGGATGGTCGGAGCGCGTCACTGCGGTTGTGGCTTTGTCGTGGATCCGAGATGCCTCAAAGGGCTAAGAAAGAGGAACATTGCAATAAGCGCTATGTATGCTCCTTGTCGGGCGGCCGCCACAATCTGGACAACATTCCCCACTCATAACTACCGTGAACCGAGAGAAGTTGGGACGAAAGAAACTCTATTCAGCCTTACAGAAGACTGTTCCTTGTAACTACCTGCCAATCTGAGCTTGGTTGATACTGGAAAGAAGACGCCAAGCGTGATGAGCCTCTCGGCTATGATTCGCTCTGCTGCAGCAAGCAAATACACCCCGAGAAATGCGCTTGGAATAACTATTACCTATACGACAGATTCGGTATTGGCATTCGTTAACACGTCACTTCTATGCCCTTCACGTGCGCAGGAAGACCTCTTTATTATATGAAAGCACTTATTAGTACTAGGTTAGGTGATCTGGCTAACAGAAGTATTTGCGACTGGGGGGAGGGATCTCCAGCCTCGTTTTTCTCCATAGAAAGGCCGAGTTCTCTTGTCGAATCAGCCCTAATCAATAATAGATCGCCAGGATTAATGAACAGCGGGCCAGTCTCCGCAATGCTTATGATCCTCCTATAAAAGCGTATGGAACTATACGGCGTATCTAACAACCGTGTATTAATCCTTCAATTTAGCGCTAACAATCTGACAGATTTCGGATTCTAGCGGATGATCCTAGATTGTATTACCAATTTGGAAGGTGGTGAGATCCAGACAAGCTTCTCGTATTATGTACCTAGTTATCAGGCCGAACGGTAAGTTCGTCTGAAGGATTATACGCTGTACGTGGGGGTACGAAGTAACCGGCTAAGTATGCAAAGGCCTGCCTCGGCTAGCTAAAGACACACACGTAGATGGATTAAATAAGGCGGAACTCAGCTAGTATTGGCACCGGGAGATAGTATATAATAATAAAAGCAACGTCGCATAATGCAATTGGCAATGCTCGATCTCGCACGTGGTCTTGAAACATGTAAGTAATGTCGTATAATCCTCCCTGTTTTTTATTTTTTTTTATTTTTTATTTTTTATTTTTTTCGCATGGGAGTCAAATAAAACAAGCCAAACACGTTACCTTGGATTAAGGCCAACACAATAACTCTAAAATCACCAAAAAAACCAGCCAAAGTACTAAAAATAGTTAGAAAAGACACAACCCACACGTTTGCCCCCGGGCGAACCACTGGACCAACATCCAGTAACAGCGATGGCAGAAGCCAGAGCCTACCAACACAACTGGCCAGGCCAGCGAACTGAACGACGGCCCGCAAAGCCGTTAGCTTGGAGGATTCAGAACGTAGTGACCACGAGCAATGGAATGACTAAGCCTGCAAGGCCCGACTTAGCATCATTTCACCTGTAGATAGACAGACAAGATAGAGCTCGCTACGTCCCCTACGCACCTAGGGAGGCTTATAGTGCTTTGCACTATAATAACGTTAAAGAGACCAATCAATCAATTGGATTAAGGCCAAAACCCATTAACCGTGGGACTAGTTGAGAACAACTAGGTAGGCACTAATACTGTTTAGCTTCGGAGGCTTAGAAACTACAAAGAACAAGGTGATTTATTATAAATTGCAGTTAAAGCGACCATTATTGATATATGGCCGGTAAAGTAACAGACAGAGAGCAAATTGTTAGGATTCTATTGAAATACAGTAAAATAATCTAAGTACAGTAGCGGATAAGAGGAACGAGACATATGTATCCCCTAGGACCCTTCTAGGTAAGCTAAATGGAAGCCAGCGATGAGCTTCCCTAAAATCAAGAGAAAACTAGGCTAGATGCTAATCGCTCTCTTATAAGCGAACCTCATCCAGTTCGCAAACTCGTGAGTAATGTGCGCTTCCAGTCCAGCAATAACGTCCTTGGGCGTGTTACTCGGAAGCCAGACACCCTGGTAAAGCTCAACACCAGTCCCATCTTCGAAATCACGCGCCGCAATCAGCGACTGGCCCATGACGGTGCCATCCTTGAGCTGCATAGCAAGGGCTCTCTGGTTCTCCTTGGGAAACTCGGGCAAGGCGGGGAGATAATCCGGCCTGTCGGCATAGACGCTCTTGAACCATGTAGTTGGGCCGTTGCCCCAGCTCTCGATGGTGATCGTGGAGATCTTGGGATCGCCGGTAGCATTCCCCGAAATGGCTACCCAGTGCTCCGGGCTGGTGTCCTGGAACTGGTTGGGGAAGCTCCCGCCGTCGACGCTGCTGAACCACGACTGTATCGCTGTGGCGTTGAACACGGCCCTAGGAGCGTACCCCTGGATTCTTGTGATCGCCGACACGTGGCCCTTGGGCTTGGCGTCCAGGAGCTTGTGCCAGAAGGCGTCGGCGGCGTCTACGTCGCTCTGTACTAGGGTTGTTGTCTTGTCTTTGCCCAGACGCTTCTGGAATAGCTCGACAACATTCCTAGCCACAGATAGCTCGATGGCGTCGGGGTTGGGTGAGGTGCCCTGGATGATCTTGATGGGAATTTCCCGGGGTAACGAAGGGTAGTGGAGTGGAGTGGCTCCGGTTGAGGCAACCAAGGCCGAAGCGAGAAGGATAAGGTTCTTGAGCGCCATGATATTCACGTGTTTGAAGTCGTCAGCTCTATGCTATAGAGGTATTTCTTGATTGCACGGAGGTTTGGCGATATTGTTCAATCTACACCAAGTCTAGATAATTCTATGGCTCTATATATACTCGTCGCGACCAACGGTTCATACCAGTCCATCATAAAGTGGGAATCGTCCTTGAGATTCCATACGGGTTTGACATATCGTATTGTTGGTCTTAGTGTACTGTTTCTGGGTAACTAGGTATTTAGGCAGTATCGAAATGGGTTGACCATGGGATGTTCCGGGTCTGCAAGATCTGTAGGGTTCTGCTAGTTGAAGGAGCGTCCTTCTTGAGGTGGCTTGAGGTGGCGCTCGCGGTATTCACCCCATGTTGGGATGAAGCGACGCCGAACCACGGATGTACTACCGCCAGCCGCCGGGTCATCGCGGAGTCGCTTATTGCGGGTGTGGTCAGACACTTAAGTACGATAGGCTTCGTGAAACAGAACATATTATGCCTTTTTGTCTCACATCAGAATCGTGTTCAATTAAAATTCGAGTATTCATTGATATCGATTCAGAGGTTCGAGATATTTACCTTCATAACGTCGATACTTAAAACCATAGGCTCAAATGATTTGTGAGTTGCAAAGTCTCTTAACACGAAGCTTGCTGTTTCACGGTCACGGTAAATGGGATGGATCCGTTTGTAGGAATATAGTATGATGCAGAGCTTACAGTATTTGAAATTTCCTAGGAGCAGAAATCGTCGTGTTCTATCTTCGGCTGACCTCTGTTCTAACTTAATACTATCTGGGGATTTGCAGAAGCAACCAATATCGAGGCGAGCAGATTAAACGTTCCGAACCTCGACTAGGTATATACAAATAACATTATTCTTTCATTATTGATTTCCGTCCTTCATCTGTTCTTCTAATCTTCATTGCCCTCCACTGCGTATCTAGCAGTAGCGTTACCAGTGTTTGCTGCTGTGTAACCGGAATCTCACTAACATTATAATCATCATACCCCATCATGGAAGGATTGTCGAAGATAGGCTATGCTGAGCCTGCAAGAGGTCAGCATCTATACGTGCAGCATAGACGAGAGGGACGTGATACAGGACTTGAGGTAGCTTATGATATGTTTACCAACATGTTAATTTCGGTTCGGGATCACATAGCAGGCCAAAGTCTGATAAGACTGGTAGAAAGTAAAGGTACCACAATCAGCATTAATATTGCACTTCCAGTCACTCACAGACGCAGAGAGATAATATGGCACATGTATCTCCTTAAGGCAAGGTGAAATTCATAAATTCGGTCATAGCTAGAGTCACTAGCCCTCACTATAATTACGTAAACGGTATCTATCGCTATCATGTCATGGTCAAATGAGTTGTATTGAAACGACCTTCATATATAGAAACTCAAGTGAGTAGGACGATTCAATAATGTGTTCTCAAAATATGCTCTGAACGCCACGGATAGCGGCACACCTCCGCCCCGTGAGATCCACACGTCTGGAAGCAGCTAGATCTGTTTACAGCACAATTTTCTACCTTACTCAGGCAATGAGATTGGCCTTTTGGTATCGGTAAACTACCCCTGCTGCGGCACAGAAGATATCACTTGGATCATACATCTGTACTCTCGGCTTTGTAAATGAGTAGGCATTATATCTCCGAACCATTCCGACTCCAGCTCACCGGTAATTAGTCTCCATGGGTTACATTCATTCACAGCTTTCAGGGAAAAATAATGACTAAATAAATAAATAGATCGACGTATTTAACTTTCGAAAGCAGTTTCTGTTTTTAAATCAGCTTGTTTACGTGCTTTTCATATTTTGAATATTGTAGATACGCGTTCCGGCGTTCTGCACTCAATATCTATAAGGCTAGAGTTTGAAACTGGGAACTGTTACACAGCAAGGATCAGAGTTCAGCTAAATCATGAATAAAAAAGACCAATACATTGATGTCAGCCAAGTAAGCAAGTCACACTGTAGATCCTGCCATCTCTAGTACGGGACCGTCCTGGGGGGTAAGAAGCTTGTCCGAACCGTTGGAATCACACAGTATCGGTCTCATTGGCTATCCTCTTAGAACTCCGAAGATCCCGAAAGTGACGTAAGGGCGTTTTGTCAGCCCTAAATTACATAATCCTTGTTATATACGATATGCCACGCTTTGAAAGCGTTAATAAGACGTCTCAATTTCTTTGTCAACACTCACAGTCAATGTTTAATGGGCAGAGGCATTTGTCCCGAAACCCTATAGAAAGCAAGGCGTACAAGTACCTCGGAAAGTGTGACATCCTAGAACTAGAAATATAAGCCTACAATCATTACTTGACAATGAGAGGAAAGCGCGATTATAACAATATAGATTACTATATTACCTGTATAGGTCTAATATGCACCAAGGCCGACTGGCGATATCTGTCAGTCTAAATCAATCAAGCATAAAGCCAGGGAAGGCGCCAGGGTACTGTAGAACCAGCGCCTCGGCAATATCCTTCTGCTGCCTGATCTCGCCATCAGCCGCAACCAAGCAGTAGAAGTAAAAGTCCCCAAACGGCGACTGCGTTGTGGCCTCATCACTCACCTCGCCGTCGGGACCCCGACGAGCCGCCTCCTGGATCTGCGGCGTCTGCTCGGCGACCCACTCATCCCACGCCTTGTTGAAGTCCTGAACAACCGTGTTCTTCTTCCGCACGCGGCGACGTGCCTCGAGGACGTTCCACCGCTGCGACGGCGTGCTGTGTGACGCGTGCGGGTGCTCGTCGGGGTCGCGGTTGATAGATGCGATCGACAGGCTCTCGTCCGAGTAGCGGGCGAGCTCGGTCGTTATGCTGTCTTCCAATCTTTCTGGACAATGGTCGCACAGGTAGCTCGCGACGAGGTCGATCTGCTCTTGTCCACGGCTGAACTCCAGCTCGGGCAGGTCTCGCGTGTAGGCCTTGTGGAAGGCCTGGAGAGTCCGGCGCGCGGCGATCAGACGCTCGCTACGTTCCGGCTCGCTGAGGACGAGGAAGCGCTCCCTGCCGCGATTCAAGAGCGGGATCTGGCCGTATGGGTTCCGGTTCAGGGTGAGCTCGGGGACGGGCGGAACAGATTTTCTTATCATGAGTTTCTTACCCTTTTCTGTAAGCCTCTTTAAGAATCCTTTCGGTAATTTGTTGCTACTCTGTTGTGGGCTTGTGGATTTGTTATCAGTATTACTACCGACAGAAGAGTGAGAAGAGGCCTTACTGAGTGTAGACCTGTTATAGTTGTCGTACGGCATGATGCTTTTTGGTCGGTATTCTGAGGGATCCTGTCGTAGAAAGGACAGAACCTATGCCTGTATATATTCTCGCTCACCTTCGGTTATCCGTAGCGATAGACGATATTTAGTAAATTCTGCTATGTTAGAGAGGTAAGTTGACTTCTTTGAATGCAACCGAGTTCTTATGTACCTATTCAAAACATATTAGCTTGTGTTGGAACTTCAACGCCGTCTCAAGACTTTACCTTTGTTTTACAATCTTGTATTGTTTTATAACAGCATCATTGTTTATGTGCAAGACCATAACCAGGAGCACAAGTACTAGACAGTTAAAGGTACTAAGGTAACCATTTACTTCTTCCAAAGTAGTATATTAATGTGTCGGTATGCCAGGTATTCCGGTAGTTGAAAGTGTTACTAGGAATACAGTCTAACTAAGTAGATGGTGAAATCCCAAGAACGTCTATAAAGAGCGCAAAATGACGATGAACTTACTTCGTATATCTTCCGCTCTCATGTGTATGTATGTACTTACCTCTCGACATGTCAACGGAGCGATACGATATTAGTGAATACACACTAATAGGCACTGACGACTTACCTCAGAGTGATTACTCCTCGCTCCCTCTCCGCATGACAGACGTACCGTACCAACGTTGTCCTCAAATCATCCCATCTCTAATCTAGACACCACCTCACCAGCCAGGAATGATATGATTGAAATCCTTTCTGAAATTCCTCCGGATCTGCCGACGGTCATGTATACTAGCGATATTCTCGACCATTTCCGCACGGGCACGAGCGAGCTTTCTAACCTCCCCTTTCGCATTCGCATCTTTCGGGTCACTCAACAGCCTCTCTAGCGCCTCACTATGCGACTCCCGCAACTCTCCCACGACCTCTCTCCACTGCTGCAGCTCGAAGGCCTCGTTCTCCGTGAACTGGAGAGTCAGGGGCGTCGGCAGGTCCACGTCGTACGGGTCCACGGCGTTCCACCTAGAGTATTTGGGATAATTGGGAGGGATGGGACGATAGGTAGAGGCGATACCATTATTGCTCTTGCGGCCGGCTGGTAGGACCGGAAAAGGGAGGAATGCGCTGCTAGGCGGTGGTCGATAGTAAGTGCTCATGTAGTCCATGAACCACTGTACTTTATCTGCCGGCACCTCCTCGGGCAGAGGACCGTAATAGGGGTCGATTACCAGCTTGGGGAGGGACTTGTGGGTTAGTCGTTCGCTGCTGCTCTCATGACCGGCGGGCGATTTCGTGATCTTATCCGCTCTCAGCGAGACTTTTTGCATGTCATTCTCAATACGCTCCATAGCTTCAAGTTTGCTGTTCAGATTGTTATGTGATAAGACGATTATTCTCTTGATAAGCTCGGAGTTATTGAGGACGGAATGTTGCTTTATAGTTAAGCCTCTCGCCAGGAGTTGCGGTTTCTCATATTACGCATTATAAGAAATCTTCAGGCAGGGCTGACTTAAATACTTTATTACTGAATCAATGTATTGTTTTAGCAGAACAAAGGAATATAAAAGGCACTTGTTGCACCTTAGCTCCCTATGGCTTTTGTTCTCTTGTCCTCCTTTGCAGTTGTGACAGTCTTTTGTTGCATTGTCATGGCGGAGCTTAGAGAGAGAGCCTCATACTGAGGCGCTTAGGGGCCTAATCCAGGCGGCTCAGCTAAATATATCCATACGATGCGTAACATCTCATGGGGAAATAAAAGGTTTTTCCTCTCTCATAAATCCTTCAACAACAGACGTTTCTTTATCCCGCCCCTGTCTTGTTCGTTTGTACTTAGCCCGGTCGTGAACTGGGAAGCCTGCCAAGAAAGACAGCAGTCAGTTTTGGAATGTCGGAATCATTGCGATTGGTCAGCATGTTTTGGCGCAACGGCTCGTGCACTAAACTAGCACTAAACTACCGCTATATTTTGGCGCCTATCGCCTAGAATGCCCAAAGGTACAGTGTGTATCTAGGTAATGACATCATGTTCTCAGGAGTGAAGGCAGGAACATCCAAGTCCTGGCAGGTTTCATGGAACCCTGTACCGGCGCATTAACAGTCTCTAACGGTCGCGACCTGGAACCATGTCAGATTTAGGCGAGCGAATAACTGCTAAGATTTTATCATGACCTTCTTGCTCCCATACTCCTTGCCGTCAGCCAGGTTTTCCCCTTCCCAAGCTTGAGACAGATCTGCTACGTCAGTGACCGGGGCTATGTATCATTTAGCTATGGAAGCAGTCCATCTAGCCAATATGAAGCTTTTCTTGTGTTCATCGTCATCTTCATTCCAGAGTGTATTTCCAACTACTAGGTTTTGGATACCATAAATAAAAGTTTCAATAGAAAAGATTCATTATACTCAACTGGCAGATATTAGTAATTACTCACTTTGGACCATTACGATGGTGAAGAGGCCGTCTGGAAGAGTGGCTGCAGCCGTGGGTATATTGGCAGCCAGGACAATAGTAGCGGATGAGTCTCTGCCCCCGAAAAGGGGTCTGACATTCATTGGCGATACCGCCGATTCCCACAAGGCAGACTATGATATATTACTCTCGGGCAACTCACCCCTCAACTGGTATTACACCTGGTCACCTATACCAGCACCATCAGATGTCTTTCCAGCCGGCGCGGAGTCGCGGATAGAGTTTGTCCCAACGCTGCCAAGCACAGATAATCTCGACGACAATATCGAGGCGCTCGACCACGTGCCGGATTCTTCCAAACATCTCTTCACTTTCAACGAACCCGACGGGTCGACAGACTCCGGCGGCTCTAGCATAAGTCCCGAGGACGCTGCCAAAGCGTATATCGAGAAGATTGTTCCGCTGCGCGATCGCTTCCAGATCTCGCATCCTAGCGTTACGGGTTCCCCGCGGGGTATCGAGTGGCTGAACGACTTCAACTCGTCGTGCTGGGACATTGACTCCGAGAACGGGTGTCCTGCTGACTTTGTTACCGCGCATTGGTACGGGGATTTTGAGGGGTTGTCTGCCTGGTTAGGTCAGCTTTCTGGATGGTATAACCAGAGTGGTAGCGGTATCAAAGACGATGACAATAGTGTCAGGATATGGGTGAACGAGCTGGGATTACCTCAAGCGGACCAGGACGCGACTTTCGCTATGATGAACCAGACCCTTCCTTACCTGGATCAACTCGACTATATAGAGAAGTACGCCTGGTTTGGTGTCTTCAGGCCGAAGGAAGCCAATGCCTGGACGGGCGACGGGGTGGCTCTGTTTCAGAACGACGGCGGCCTGAGCGAGCTGGGCGCATATTATCTCGGGGGAGACGCGAACGGGTATAAGGTCGGTCAACAGGGCCAGTCGAGCGGTGGTAATGGGAACAACGGAGGTAATGGTGAAAATGACGGCCCCGGGGACGATGATAGTGATGACGGAGACGCTAACGGTGCGACAGGTCTTCGGGCATCGGTTTTGGCTTTATTCTTCGTCATTGCGGCGGTCTTTATATAACGGCTACACATATTGGTTAACGGTAACGCTAGGGTGAGGTGTAGATAGGGGATTACGCCTGGGATTCTGCCAGAGGCCGCTCACCTGGGTGTAAACATTCATCCCTCCACAATATTAATACAATGCCATTCTTAGAACATATGCAGCTTGACTTCTGCTGAGACACGAAGCTGGTGCGACAGTCATAAAGATTGAAATAGATGGCACGTAGGAAGCGCACCTGTTCTTTGAACAGTCTAGCGCTAGAAGATTCCTACAATGAGAATGAAAACCTTTGTACCAACTATTTCACTACGTTAGGCGGTAAGATTTGAACGCATTAGGCGTCTTACTGCCCGCACATACCCCATCATACCTCTCCTCAGAATACTATTTTCGCAGTCCCTTTACAGCACCAAGTTGTGGTTATCACTATAGCTCATGTCCAAAAGACAAAACGACGCATCACACGTGATTCCAGTCAAGAAATCTATCCTTATTAACATGGCCTTACGCGAGCAAAAGCTCAAGCCGCCTGATTATCTATCTACCATTTCGGTTCTATTATTATTACAACGACAAGCAACGCCTCACGCCCATGCCCATGCCTTCTTATCCTTTCTGTCCTTTCTCCCCTTGTGAATCCTTTTCTCAAAAGCCGAGGACCAAATTGAATATAGAAAGAAAAGGTTCCAGTTCCAGTTCCAGAAGAAACTCCAGGCCATGCAAATGCGATTCCCGTGAGGGAGGATATCTCTATGTATTTCGCCAATCATCCCTTTTTTCCACTTTTCCACAAAAGAGAAAAGAACGAAAGTTGAAGCTTCTCAACCTATATTAGAGGGAGAAATAGAAAGACAAAATAGACAAGAAATCCAGTTCTGTCTGTCTCCAACCGATCAGATGTGAAATTTTTTCCATTATTTTTTTCTTTTCCATGATTCATCCGTTCGTGACTCGTTTCCCGTGCCCGTACCCGAAATGCTGAAATGTCTTGCCTCTCAGAAAGAAAGAAAGAAAGAAAGATGAGGATCGTGACCGAGAGGAGAAGATGAAAGGGAAAGCTTCTGGGCGTCCCTATACCGCAGAAAGAGAGCAAGACAGAAGCGCCATCTGTTGCTGTGTGATTTTTTTTTGTCCTTTTTTGCTTTTCCATGTTCGTAGTTCGTAAACCCGAAAGCGAAATGTCTCTCGAAGAGGAGACTGACTGACCGTAACGACGAGAAGATGACGAATGAACGAGCACCTGTAGCGTAGAGCCCGCCCACAAAGAATAGAGGTTGCTAGGTAGGTCGAATGCTTGTCGTTTCGTCCCATGTGCCGAAGTCGGAAACCCATTGACAAACACCCCTAGGATGTAGCTTGCTTTCTTGACGGTCAATGAGGTACAAGGTAGTGTGCAGTGCAGTGCGAAGCCATTGTAAAGTTTTTCAGAGGCACCTCTATCAAACCGGGCGTTTTTCTTTCCAGGCAAAGCAAACAAATATCGACCGTTCTTGTTCACGTCTTCATCCCCGTCGTGGCCAAATCCCTTAGCCTCGCATCCACATCCGCATGGATGCCCCAGCGGCTTGAGGTTTGGTGAGTAAGTCCTGGCACCAATGTCTAACCAGGCTCTCGGTCATGCCCTTGAACATAGTGTTTGGGTTGACGTCAGCGAACTTGATCTCCACACCTGCGCGGACGGTCTCGACATCGCCACCGCCCTCCGCGGCGTGGAACTGGATCTCAATATTATCGTTACCGTCGCGGGATGGTACGAGCGTGGCGTACACGGCTGGGTTACCGGATGACTCTAGCGTGGAGTACTTGGCCAAGCCCCGAATCACATTGTTGTTGTTGGCGGCGGCTTCCGCTTGCTCTGCTCTATGACGCATTTCCCTGTTCCAGACGAGGATGACCCAAGCAGGCTTGGGCTTGCCTACATACACAGCTTGTTCGAGACGAGGACAAGGGGTGGGGGAGAGCGCTTCGTGAGGATCGACGGAGGGGTTTCCGGGGTTCGCGAAGGGAGCGGCGGGGTGTTCTTCCTGCTGCTGCGATCCTGCTGGCGCCATCTGGTAGCCATGGTTTTGTCCCAGATCGTGGCTTGGCTGTAGCCCACGATTTTGGAAGCCGGGCATGTCCTTCTGGTAGAACTGCGTGTTCAGGTCAAGATGCTGAAGTCCTCCCAGCGGAGAAGGTTGGATATGAAACGAGCTCTGTCCCACCTGCTGCTGGTTGGCATTCTGGCGCTGGCCCTGGGTGTTCGTTCTCGGTTTTCTAGCCCTGGAGGCCCGCGGCTTCTTCACCTGTGGACCACCTAACGACAGCGCGGCTCTCTTGTTTTGCCCAGAACCTGTTTGAGTGCTGGGGGAGAAGCTCCCGGACCCTGGGACGATAGGAGGGGGAATGGGGGTAGTACTGATGCCGAACCTGCCTCCAAAACGCGTATTGCTTCTGCCCTGGCTTGTCATTACTTCGGATTCCTCGTGGGATAATCCAAGCAATCGTGGGTCCAGCCTTTGCTCCAGGGGAGGAGTTTCCTGGCGAATCCTCTTGTTGGCCTGGTATTCTTCGGATATGTTCTCAGACGGAGCGACACCAGGCTGAGCAAAGTCAATACCATGGTCCTCAGTCTGTATTACTAGCGCCTTTCTCTTGCGCCTCTTCTTAGAAATGTTTTTCTGATTATGTTCCGCAGGCTGAGACTCGGATGGGACTGTCGTCTGGTCGTACTGAGGAGCGTTTTGTCCGTACAGCTCGGGATCAGGGTATACAGACTCTACTGGCATGCCTGGGTCTCCTTGAATATCGAATGGTGCTGTCATAGGATTGTTGCAGACATAGTCTTCGGGATCTCCATACATGGCTGTGTTCATTGGCATAGGTAGCACATCTGGAGCCACTCGACCGCTTTCAATCCTCTGCCAGCCCTGTTCGTATGAATCCATCGGACCGTACTGAGGATGCATCGGCTGTAGCATCATAGGAACTGTATCTCCTTGTCCAATAAAATCGCCTGGTGCCCCCATGAATCTGTCAGCACCATAACTTCTAATTGCGGTGGCGGCCGGACCTGCTGGTCCCTGGGCATTGGTGAATCTTTGCTGTGAGCCGTAAGCACCAGGTAAACGATCCAGCCGGGAAGTACCGTTCATGACATTCGAGTCAACTTGGACCTGGGGCAAGTAGGGGGACTCCTGTTGCTCGATCTTAAGTCCACCGCCAGGGCCAACATTGGCGGATTGACGAAAAATAGTAGGGGATAAGGGCGCATGGGGTTCATCGGAGACGTCAGGCTTGGGTTCAACTTCAGAATAAGAGTCGGAGGGCGTTTTGGGGTGGTTTGCCGGATCGTTTGGCAGCCCCGTCTCGAGGTTCCAATATCGCGAGCTGTAACTGCATGGCTCGCTCCAGAAAGCCTCCTCCTCGCTTGGAGTAGGCGAGGTAGGTGGGTGACTAGGAAGACGTAGTTGCTGGGTTCGAGCGACCGGGACAGGTGGAAACGGCACATTACGTAGCCTTCCACCAAGGCGTGAGCCCAACATTGTGGCAACTCACCTCGACGTGGATTTATGTTGTAGCGTGATCAGAAGGGGTCAAAGGAAGCCCAACTCGAGGTGTGTTTATGATACGAAGAAGGTAAGGGGATCAAGGGGATAGCTGTTGCAGTTTCTCAGGTCATCGCCCAAGGAAACGGGGAGTTGTCTTGGGTTCAGAAATTATGTCAAGAGAAGGAAAAGAAACCTAGGGCAAGGTGAGTCCCACGAAGTGAGAAAAGTTTGAAAAAAGGCGGAGAAAGAGAAGGAAAGAATTTACATTCAGGCGTGCAATATCAATAGGCGTGATGCAGAGACCGCGGGGAGTTCAGATCGCGACAATACCGAGTAAATATTGGCTGGTTGGGAAGGTAACGTGTCTTGGTTATCACCGATAGTTAATAGCGCGTGATAACGTACAACAAAATCCGTATAAACAATCGGTTTCTTAGCCATAACGGAAGCTTGCTAGAGAAGCCATAGGATCGAAACCAGACTGCATGTAGCCTGACTTATGCCTAACTTAGAACATCAAAGGGGAGACAATAGGCAAGAACGCCCATTCATTCACTTGTCCGGGGCAGAATTGTACATCCCAGTGCCCATACATGCACTATCAATCTCAATAGAACTTATGTTCTTTACCAAGCCCTCCCCAATGCCGAAACGTACCATCATTGAACCCTCAGACTCTGACCTACTAGTCGGCAGCCACCCAAGCTGCGCCAGGCCGCACTCGGGGTCTGCAAGAAAGGCAAATATGTAGTCCTGCATGTTCTCAGCAACTTTCCGTTGTGAATCTGTTGCTCCTCCTGTAAGATTGTAGCTCCCAAATATCATGGGGATGTCGGCTCCGTGATATGCCCCCATCCAAGTATATGGTGTGATGTTGGAATAATTCCCAACGTACTGGTATCGATAAGTGGTAAGATTGTTATCTGCCCGCACATTGGACGTGTTGAAAGCGGGACATATAAAGTCACTCAAGGTGCCCTTATCGATATCAGTCCTATTCGGTCCGGAGCTCAAGTTATTGACAGGATATTCTATCAAGCTTGACTGTTCGTTTGATGTATCGGACACGAGGGCTGGCGCCCTCGAAATGAGCCCCTTTAGCGCTCTTTCCGTGTAGTTCTTGTATATGATCTTATCATCGGCCGTTGGTCGAAAGAATAATGACGGCTTGGTATGATTATCTCCTCGATGCCCCACGAAATTGGAAATCAGACTGACAGGAACCTGTTGCATGCAGTCCAATTCCGCGTCTGAATCATCTGGAAAGTCGCAGCCAAGGTTCTTTGCCAAGAAGGTGAAATTTGTTTGGAGGGCATTGTCGCCTTGGGCAAACGTACGCATTGCTGTTCCGGACATGAGAAAGAAGGCAGCCGCTAAGGGTTTATCGGGGTAAGCAAAGTTCAAGATATCAACCGACAAAGCCCCTGCTGAGTGACCCCATAGTGTTATTCGATGCTTATCCCCGCCGAAGGCTTCGATGTTCGAGTGAACCCATTCTAAGGCGAGCCTCTGATCAAGTATGCCGACATTCTGGTCTTCCAACCCCCTAGCATTGGGGAATCCGAAAATGTTGACCCGGTAGTTTATCGACACCATGATATGCTTTTGGGTCCTGTTCACCCAACCCGATGGATTGTAGTACGGCGCACTTAGGCCGCCTCCCTTGAAACTTCCCCCAGGTATAAATAAACCAACGGGGAGCTTGTCTCCTGCTGTCGCGTTGATGGGCGTCCAGACGGCGAGACTAAGACAGTCCTCGGCACTGGTCTGTGCCATCTCCCCAGCATGGTAACTCTGATCCCCTAGAGGAACGGAGAAGTCCGTAATATTCGAGTTCCATAGCGAAAGTGCCTTTGACAAATATTGTGGACATGGTGGTGGGAACCGATGGGAGTAGTGATGTTTACGTGACTGCCGAAGCGCTACGGGAGGTCTCCATCTCAACCTGCCAACCGGAGGTTTTGCGTAAGGGATATTGCGAAATTCCTTGACGTTGGGATATGTAGGATTGAAGAGACCTGTATAGGTCCCTGTCTCTGTCTCGATTGTAAGATCACTGCGACTTCCCAAAGCCGGATGCGAACTCGGGTGTGCGCTTCGAATCCCAAAGGCGGCCAACGGCGTGGCCAAATACAGCAGCGCAACCCTCATTGTTGACAGGAGTGTCTGAAGTGTCAACCCTCGACATGCTAGCTCCTAACCTAGAGGGAATGCCCATCGCCTGCTTTATGTATGTGGGTGAACTCAATATGCCGTATAATTGGGAGGCCAGTCTAGACCTAGAGCGATGGGGTATGCGATGCAACCAAAGGGTGACAGTGAGGAAACCCCATGTGTCTCTTGGAGAGTCACGTTATAGTTGGGCCCCTTAAGACGTTCCTGGCTTCATTGGCCTCGACCATTTTCTTGGTGCTGGTATGTACGGATGACATCTACATACTCTGAAATCTACTGCTCGACCGAAAACAACTGCAGAGGACAAATTTTAGGCTAAACCGGGGTTTGATTCTGGGGGCGGTATGTTAAAAACTCATGGGATTGAAGCAAGCCTTAGGAAGTAATTGCAATGATCTTGTGACACTTATTCTCATATACCATTAGTCAGGAAACCCAAAATGCAGGGTCCTACACGAAGCGAATAGCAGTTCCCTAGATATAGAAGACAAATTGCCTCCCACGGCACACGACCAAATACATCTCGTCACAAACGATGCAGTCGGTATTTCATTGCGCATATTGTTGTCCACTTACCGGAGCGGTGAAAGCAGTGTAAGATAAACAACTACCGGGCCGGATTATATAGCGGTACATAGTTCGTGATGTTCCTGGCATTATACCCAACTATCAATGTGTAAACATTAGCAGAGGGGTAATATTGGGCCAATGACAACCTCTGTTTCCTTGCACGCCATATTGCTAATTCTACTTGAGAGAAGCGTATCGAGGCGTTGATATTGACTAGGTGCCATGTTATGGGTAACGAAATCAATGGTGGCTTGCATCTAATTTCTGTGTCCCGTCTGTATCCCCGGCTCGGGGTATTGCCGTTGTTGCCTATGATCTATAACCGACGACCCCACGTGGTGATGAGTGCATCTTCTTGGTTTGTGGCATCGTCCGCAATAGGTCGAGGACGTTGCTATTCAGCTATCCGATGAGAGCAGAACACGTCACCCATCGCGACATAGTGAGGGGAAGTGAGTAATAGACGTGGACGACGCGCAAGGATGCTAATACGACCTGATGCCATATGAAAAGTCGAGCCTTTGCTGTCTTGGCGGAGAATCTCGGCATTCGGAATAGTCGCCTATCTATAGTCGGATCTGTGCCCTAATGGGCCTAGCATGAAATAAACGGGGCTATGGACAACACTGTGGGGGCATCCTGGAATATCTTCGCACCAACCCCACGATCCGTCACCACAAGGCGATAGTTAAAAAACAGATATTACACCGGTTGGAAACAACTCGCCCGGTTAGCTCAATCGGTAGAGCGTGAGACTCTTAATCTCAAGGTTGCGGGTGAGTAGCATATTCGAGATCTCAAAGAAAGAAATTAGAAATGCTAACAAATTCTGAATAGGTTCGACCCCCGCATCGGGCTCAATTCCTGATGCCACCCAGATCACTGGGAGTAGCGACCTCATTTTTTCCCCCGTTTTTTTGTCTTACATAGTACTTTCTTTTGACTGCACCCCGCCTTCATGGGCGTCTGTACCTACCTTATGCTGTGAAAGACAAACGATGAAGATCCTTTCCACGTGATAACATGGACGTACGCGTTACGCGTCCCATAGTCTAGTCTCCTGCCTTTGTCACCGAATTTACCATGGATAGATGCGTCGAGACTTCTATCGACGACATGAAATTAGCAGGCGCTGGCGCAAATGTGACCTTAGCGCTGTCATTCGTGTAAAAAGCAAGGATGTGCGTCGGCGCAATGCTGGCGATCCAGTTAGGCGGTACAGCTGGAGCCTGTAAGTAAGTACAGGGGACTGCATGCTCGGCAGGGCTGGCGATCCTTCGCTTTGGCTTACCCATCAATCAAGGATGTATCAACTCCGACAAGTACCTCTAGACTAGACCTTGTCTTTTATCTATCGTCATCCATTTTCAGACTTCTATGTATTTAAGGTAGGCTCATTAAGACCAAGGGAGAGGAGGAAAAGCTTGACTATATGGACACTCGCTCACTCCAGACCGATCCGCACCCTCGTTTAAAGGTATTATAGTACTACGGGTAGTCCGACTGGGTGGTTCAACACACTCTTCGTCAGATCGTCACAACCCTACGCCCGCAATGGCGGCACCAGCATCTAACGATCGTCCGTACAACGATGAAATCACGCATAGCAGCACCGAGCAGACCCCGCTGATTCCTAAGCGACACAATGGCGACAGCTCTCACAGCCAGGCATCGGGGTTCCACGCCAGAGTGTCCACGCTTATCGGCAAAGTGGTAAAAGTCCAGAGTCCCAACAGCATCATCACTATTCTGTGTATAATTATCTTCATCGGCTGCACATCCAGCGGCTTCCAGAACATGTCCACAACGAGGATCTTCGAGGATATCCTGTGCCGCCAGTACTACGACAAGATCCGTAGCCGCGAAGGGCCGCCGATCAACGAGGATATGTGCAAGATCGATGCCGTCCAATCTGAGCTCGCCTACCTATTCGCCATCATGAACTCGCTCAACGCCGGCTTTAGCGTCCTTTCTGCGCTGCCTTGGGGTATTGCTGCTGACACGTATGTTGTGACCTTTGATTTTCATAGCTAGTAAAGTGAGATTGATATCATGGGTGCTGACTCCTATGCAGAATTGGTCGGCGTCCGATCTTTGCGTTGGGCTTAACGGGAATGGCGCTAGCCATACTTTGGATGATGGTCGTAGGATGGTTTCACCAGACACTCCCTCTGCGGCTGGTTTGGTTGTCGCCCGTCGCATACCTTTTGGGTGGTGGTAACCCGGTGCTGTCAGCCACGGTTGCCAGTATGGCAACGGATGTCGTACCAGAATCCGAGAGGTGCGTTTTGCTCCGTCACCCCCAATGGGGAAAAAATGGTTCTTTTTATTAACACCTCTTTAGATCAGTCAGCTTCATGCGGATACATGGTGCGAGTATAGTGGGCAATCTGATCTCGCCAGCCCTAGCCTCAGTCATGATGTCTTCGACAGGCCCTTGGCCACCGCTATTTCTCGCCTTCTTGTTAACCTGGCTTCCTGCATTCGCCATCTTTCTAGTTCCAGAGAGCCTGAAAGTGAAACCCCAAGATGACGGTAGCGAATCGGGCGACATAAGTTACAAGGCAAGACTCCGACGAAATCTCGAGGAATTCAAGAATTCAGCCGCTGTCTTCAACTCACGGCCCATGGTTATAATTCTTTTCATCTGCATGCTGCAGCTGGCTGTCTGGCAGTGCACTTTCCAATTCCTCGGCCAATTCACTTCGAAGCGCTATCACATTCCACTGGCAGATACAGGCTACATCTCATCCGCCTACGGCGCGACGTTCGTCACCGTGTCCTTCGTCATTTTGCCCTGGGTCTCGTCCTTTGTCCTATCTCCGAGAGCTCCATCCTGGCTCCGCTTCAGCGACGAAAAGCGACGAGACCTGTTCTTCGCTCGCTCAGCATGCGTAGCCTCGATGCTGGGGACATTTATCCTCGGCCTGTCCCCCTCCATACCAGTTTTCGTGGGTGGTCTCTCTGTCCTCGCGTTCGGCGTGGCGGCCGAGAGTTTCGTCAAGGGCATAGCGACGCTCTTCGTCAGCCCCGAGCGCCGATCCCGTCTATTCACCATCCTGGGCTTGGCCCAGATCGCGAGTGATCTGTGGGTCTCCCCGGCCCTTGCGGCGTTGTTCTCGCTCGGCATGCGGCTGGGTGGCGTCTGGATCGGTCTACCGTATTTCGGCGTTTCGAGTCTTTGTGTCGTGATGCTTACTTTCGCGCTTTGCCTCAACCTCCCCCAGGCGTTGACGACCGACGAAGAATCGGAGTCTAATGGTGGATCTGACTCGGAAAATGAAGATATTTCGAGGTAGCTGGCTGCCTCTAGAAAAGTTGTCGCACAGTTTCGTGCTTGCATGATCTAATTCACCGCTTCTGCTACCACCGCCCATGTCCTTGGAGGCAACATACATTATCCAGGAGACGTTTATTATAAGAATTATAGTAATAATTAGCTTAGTACTCAGATGCCTACTAGGCGAGCGTCTCCTTGAGAAGTTAGAAGAAGAAATAGTAGAGTTTCACGACCTATAGGCCTACGGCGAAGATCATTTTGTACACAAGCTCGTTCCACGAGACACACGGTTCAGACCCGTTCTTATAAATATGTTAATCAACTATATAAACAATAGCTTTCTCTTCCACTATTCCGCGTGCACCTGGCTCTCCGGTAACTCTTCCAATATCCTTCTTGAACATCATCACTCACGAGTATCCGTCTTCGTCATTATATAATAAACATGCAATCTACAGAACAAGCGACCGATCCGCTACCTATATATTTCATATCAGGGAACTTGCTCCTCTGCAACAGCGCTAACCATCACGCCGTCCATAAGATAAAGGCACTATTCATCCTTCCAGCTCAGAAACAGACGAAGAAGCCGACCGCCGTCGAGTTCTTGTTCGTGTTCGCGATCTTGATCGTGAGCGTGATCGAGACAAAGATGATACCGACGAGCCGGTATAATAAGCAGAAGACCAAGAGCGAGAACGAGACTGAGAAGAAGATCGACGAAGACGACGGCCTCTACGCCTTAGTTTCGCTTTCAGTGATGAAAACATATTTGCGATCCTGCTCCTGCGCGACACTCTAACAGATAATTCCTCGTTGCTACTCGATGATGCAGCAGCAGAAGAAGAAGCGTATTCATTGTTGTCACCGGTACTAGCTGGTCGCTCTTCTATCTCTATCACCTCCACTTCCGGAAGTTCTTCACTTCTTGTCGTCATACGTCTTACTGGCTTCCTGCCGGCCCGGGCCGCTGCGGCAGTAGTACCTGACAGCGATATAGGGGGCCGTTGCGGCGGCTGCGGCGGCTGCGACGGCTTCAGGGGCGATGGCTTCGGGGGCCACTGCGGCGGCGGCGGCAGAGGCTCGACCTCAGGCATAGGCCACATGTGCATCGTGATGTGCCAGCCTGGCTGTATGATCTTGTCCCAGACCTGCGGCAATATGATGTCGCCGTTCGGTCCGACTATGTCGTAGTGGCCGTCGTTGACGTGGAGCCCTAAAATGTCGATGTGACGAAAAGCTGTTTTGAGAATCTCTTCTATGCCCTGTTTACTCGTTTATTAGTACAATGGCTTCCTTCTTTTTTTCCATTGAACAATCAGTTCAGAGTAGAGTTCAGGAGGTGCGCTTACCTGCCATGTAGAAGCTTCACGGAAAGGAATAGCTATCTTCCGCCCGACGGCATCCTTCAAATGGATCTGTCTCTCGTTCTCGACCTCCCTCTGCGCTTTCTTGGCGGCCCACTGCTTCACTTGTTCCTTGTACTCTCCCTCTTCCCTTAACTGCTTCGCAGCGGTCTCGAGAGCCTTCCGCTCTGCCTCTTCCTTCGCCAGAATCTCGACTTTCTTCCTGGCATACGCCTCTGCTTCTTCCGCGGCGCGTTCCTTGGCGCGCTGCTCGGCCTCCTTCGCTCGTCGCATCGCCAGCTCTTCCTGTTTCCGCATCTCCTCTTCGCGCATCTCTTTTTCTCGTAGGCGCTGGTACGCTTCTTCTTCCGCCTTGCGCCGCATCTGCTCGAGCGTCTCCTCTTCCGCCTTGCGCCGCATCTGCTCGAGCATCTCCTCTTCCGCCTTGCGCCGCATCTTCTCGAGCATCTCCTCTTCCTCCTTGCGTCGCAACTCTTCTCGCATCCTCTCGGCTGCCCGGTCTGCTTCTTTTTTCCGCCGCAGTTCTTCTTTTATCCTCTCGGCCTCTTGCTCAGCTTCTCGGGCCCTCTTTTCCGCGTCCCCTCGCCTAATGACCTCAAACTCGGCCTAGTGACGGTGTAGGTGGTCAGTTACGTCGCAATCACTATATTTTTATTCTTGTACAAAGCAACAACAGCTTGCTATGCGGAGAAGGAGGTAAATAGCTTTTAATTGCGTATGGAATTGAGCTTACCATCTTCTGCAGCTTGAGTTGTTCCCTCTGCAGCTTTTGTGCCTCCAGATACGCCGCTTTCTTCGCGTTCTCAAATTTGGCGTCCAACTCAGCCATGGCAGCTTTCATTTCGCCCTCCCTTCGCAAGTTGCCCTCTTCCATGCGTTCCTGCAAAGCTTTCCTCGCAGCGGCTTCCTCTCGGGCTATCTTAGCGGCCTCATCCGCGGTATCTCTCTTCAATTTCTCCACTGTTGGCGATTAAAGTTAGCGACTACCCTTGCTAGGCATTACACCCTCGCGCCTGCTCATATGAGTGAAATAATACATGTAACGAGTAGATTGCGGTTTCCTGCGTGGATCGTATTCTTACAGCTTGAATAGCCACATCTCCTCAACTTCATTTGTGCTGGGGGTAGAGGCAGGAGCAGAGAGGCAGGAGCAGGGAGGCGTACCTTTCTTAAATACGTCTAGTATCTCTTTCCGCTCCAGTTGTCGTTGGCGCTCCAACACTCTTTCGTCCTCGTCTCTTCGCCTAAACTCAGTCCCCAGCATCTCTTTCATCATGGACACTAGCCTCATCTCGTCCAGGTTTCCTGGTGAATTATTTACACTTACATTTGCTGGTCCGGCCGCGGTTGAGTGCCCAGGTGCGGGTGAAGATGTGGACGCATGGTTCGGGGGAGGGCGTCGGTCCGACATATTGTTGTTATCCACGGGCTTCACAATCGTCACGAAGGGAGAGTCTCGCCCCTTTTTTTGTTCGTTCGGGACTGATTTTTGGCTAATTCTACGGTTTTGTTCCGTGATTGCTTCTGCTCGCCGTCTGTGTGGTTTGCTCTGCCCGTAGGGGCCACCATCGCCGGTCTGCCAGGCGACTTCCTTTTGTCTCTTCTTCCCGGAGACCTGGGCCTGTAGATTGTCTGCCCATTCCTTCAAAAGAGGCATTTTTCTCGAAATCTCTTCCAGTAATGGCTCTTCCATCTTTTCATACAGGGGGGAATCGTCCCCCTCCAGTAAATGCTTAATTGTTGAGGGCGACTTGCCTTCGAGCTTATACTGCAAAACACTGAGAATCCAGCCATAGGATGCGTCTACATAATCAGCACATCCAGCATTAGATAGAAACACCGAGATTTCCACTCCCAGTTTCTCCTTGTCTAGGCGTCCCCCTGAGACCAAGAATTTGGCGGCAAGGCTTGCGGCATATCCGTTTATGTCAACTTGTTTAGATAGCTGCAGCTCGCAGATCTTATCCAACTCACTTCCCGGATCAGAAGATAGCCTTGTCAATTCCTGTCGGGCAAGCACTTCAGTTTCCCAGTCACCCAGGTCAATGGCACTCCCCAACACCACCCTAATTGGGTCTTTCAGCTCGGCAGGCTGGTCTTGCGGGGTCCATAATGGTAATTCGTTCCCCGTTGGCACATAAACTGGCAGCTGAGCAATATCAGGATGATAGAAAATACCCTGCGATGCCCGAAGCTGTCTTGAGAGTAAGTCTACTGCTTGCCGGCTTGCTGTTTCGGCGAACCGGGACTTTGCAAGTAAGACTCGCAGATATGGACGCGATTTCAGGCTACCAGGATCGTTCTCCATCACCGACTTGGCAAGGGGTAAGCACATATTGAAGATATCTATGCAGTCTCTCTCCGACGCCCGGATGGGTTTGAGGAGAATGTGAGTCAGGATGCTCAGTAATGCGAGCGTCGTCGAAGAGTCGTATCCATGCACCGAGTCAGACCAGTCCGTAATCAAGGTCTGTAAACTCGATATCAAGTCACTATCGAAGATCGTGTTAGTGAACATCTTGATTTCTTCCATCGTAGGGATGAAAATCAAGAGATCGTGGAAGTCCCAAATACGTCCCTGCCGAAGTAGGTTATGGTATAACTGCGCAATGGTGATGGGAAGCGCGTCTATAACCCTTCTTCTGTATCTCAACCACTTGGAATCGAGGGCAGGGTGGCAACTGAGGTGGAGGACGAGACCAAGAATTTGGATCTAACACATCAGCAATTTATCCGTACTTGAGAATGGGGGTAATTCTCACTTCGGTTGAGCTCATAGGCTTATCGTTGGTTACTGTCTTGGACAGAACTTCAGCCGCCTCCACAAATATCTCAGGGACACCACCGAGTGTGCCGCGCGTATGGCTCCTCGCTAGCACCTGCATGAGCTCCCAACAAACGCGCAATGTTCTCAGATCATCAGAATCCTGCAGATCTTCTTCCAGCTCATCTAATGCAGCGTCGCCAGAGCTTCTCAGGAGTATTACCTCCTTGTAGCTGCCCTGGTGGAGCATCAGGTCGGCGTACTGGATGACGATGTAAGGGTTCTTGTCCATATGATGCCGTAGGTTGCTGTCGAAGAACTCTCTGGCTGACGAGAAGTGGCCGAGTCTAGACAGGCGAGCCATCTCGTCAAGCTGTTCCTCCAAGTCTTCTTCAATGTCCATGGCAAGGTGCACTGTACGATCCCCGGAGCTTGGACTTAAAATGAGGTCAACTCTTTGGTCGATGCTGGCTATCGGATCCGCTGGCTCACGAACTTGAGCATCATTCTTTCCACCAGTCCTGAATTCCCGTTCTGGGCTTTGGTGCTCCTTGTCGGATTTCTTATAATTGTTTCTCTTTCCCACATTGGAATGGGGGCGTTGTTGGCTAGGTTTGACCTGTTCGGAGCTCTGGGACTGGCTGCCGGGTCTCCTGTAACTATCTCTCACCCCCGCGTCAGGTGGAGGCAGTACATTACTGTAACTCCCAGGAGCTATGAAACGCCCAGTCCCATAGCCTGCCGGATGGAATGTGCCAAATGGTACGAGTTCTTTTCCTTTCTTTCTTATGTCCTGCAGCTCTTCGTCAAAGGCTGGAGGCGGGACTGGTAAGCCATATTGCGGGTAGTATGGCTGATAGCCGCTCCTATACGGATCAATATAACCTCCGTGGTAGTAAGCATGATTCTGCAAACCATACGGGGGCTGTTGTGGTTGCTGTGGCTGTTGTGGTTGTTGAGGTTGTTGAGGTTGTTGAGGTTGTTGAGGTTGTTGTGGCCACGGAAAAGCAGGCTGTGACGACGGTCCTGCTTGAGAACCGACGTAGCCCGGATAACCCCTGCCCGGCTCATCGTATCCACCCCACATCTTCACGTATAGCTCCCGTCAGGAGTGTAGTACTGAAGTTGTCCCCGTTTCATCATAACAGATCGTAGAATGATGAAGTAAACAAGCCGTTGGAATAAGCGGAGGGGCGTGAGAAAACGCGGGAAATGTGTGGCGCAATTACCCATGTACAATCTCACGAGCCAAGCCTACCATGCATGTAGGCTTGCATGCATGTTTAGGTAGCTGAACAATCCCCCGCTTGGGGCGGCCTCAGCCACTCAGGTTCATTTGCCAGCTCACGCACATTTATTTGTAGGGCGTCCTCGTCCCGCAGCAGTTCAAACTGACGGCGTCAATTGTAAACTCACAGCATTGAACGGAGAGCGATAACAGGGCCGGATAGAAGAAATGCGCCCGGATCAACCCCGACCGGAATTGAGCGCTATAGAGTACAACAGGAAATTTGGACGATACGATTTCCACAGATTTGATCACCTGGTCCGGCATCACGCCTCAGTCGGCGCTGCTTCTCTTGGAAAAGTCAATGTGGATTGCCGGTTTCTTTTTGAAAAGTCAAAATGGGGCACCCTGGAGGGCCACGATTCAGCAGGCATCGTCTATTTAGATCTGGCCTTCAATCAGCCAAGTGACTGTCGGTTGAAGAGTGCAACAGTTCAAGTCACACTAGATGATGAGGATGAGCATCTCCTCCGACAATATCCACCCCTCACTTCCAGGCTGCCTGTCCAAATCGACAAGTACGGGCCTCGAGAAATGACTGGAGAACCACAATATGAGCGTATAGCTATTCACGATAGTTTCATCCCCACCTTCAACATAGGCAACTTCGGCGGCGTTGAAGGGATGGGGAGGGAGAAGTTCAAGGACAGGGTGAGAGAATGCAGATGGAAGTTTGAGAGTCATCTGATGACCGGCAGTCGAAAGAAGGGAAAGGATAATCGAGCGTACAAAGTCTTACGATGGCAAATCAAGGAGAACGAGCTACACCACCAGTCGAAACAGAGCAACACCGTCCACACCGCATTTTCATTTGTACACAGCGGCCAGCCTTTCTTCATGCGCGTCGAAGTGAGCGGGAGACTAGAGAGTCGGGCATCGGACTTCCGACACCAGATGAGGGATAAGATGAAGAGGCTGAAATTTCCTCCTAATCCACAAAGCGCCAAGTGCGCCACTACACTTATCAACTTCCACGACCGACACAGGTTCACAGCGCCGTTGGACGCGTTGAATCAACGGCTTGCGCTCGCCATGGAGCAGGCCAACATGACCAACCCCGTCGAGATTGACGGAAACAAGTGGTCCAGGACGATCCAAGATGCGCCGATAGAACCAACCCCGGAGGTTTTGGCTCCCGGGCCTGACGCAGATCAGGAGAATATGCCAGTTCAAATTGAAGATGTTACAGCGCCAACAAATGAAAACATCGCCTCTTTATCGACTTGGCTAATGGCACCGCCGATCAGGCCTTTAGTCGCTACACCGGAACCAACACGGGATGATAACGTACCAACCATGCCATCTGAGCCCGAGCCAGCGCAACCACAGCCCGGGCCGCAAGTACTAGAGGAGGAGATAGTTGTGCTGGTGGTGAATCCAGAAGAAGACCAGGTCCCTAATGAAAGCAGGGCGCAAACGGAAGCCGAAGAAGAGCAAGCCCAAGAAGAACAAGAGGAAGTAGAACAAGTGGAACAAGTGGAAACTATCGTAGTGATACCCCGGCCTCGTGGTCTGCAGAGACGTATATCTCCAGATGATCGGGTAGCCTTCAGCACTGTCGTGCTTCTAGTGAGAATATGGATGGTGCAGAGAATAGTGACGTTCTTTGGCTACGGCGATGGTAGTTCTAGTCAGTCACCGGCAGAGGACGAAGATAGGGGTACCGTATCTAACAATTTGTGAATGTACATGATCAAATAGAACCGTATTTCAATGCCTCGCAAACCGGAGGACCCCATTCCAATGCGCCCGCCTCAGTCCTCGTTGTCAAACACCGTCTTCGGTACAAGATACATAAGTGCGCCCGCGGCAATTGATCATTCACACGTGGAGCCGTATTATAGCGTATTAGCCATCTCTCATCATAGTCAAGTTCAGACATACGACGAGAGATCCCTTCCAGCTTTCCTCTGTCCTTCACGCCACTCATCTTCGAGCATTCCGTATATCATGCCGTCATGCCAACCGCCATTGAACCACATATGGTCACGAATGCGACCTTCTTCCTTGAATCCAAGCCTCTCATAGAGCCTCATGGCACCAGTGTTGAACGAGAAGGCCTGGATCTGGACGCGGTGCAAACCCGCCATCTGAAAGGCCCACCAGAGCCCCCACCGAATAGCCTCACTGCCGTAGCCTTTGCCCTGGTGCTTCTTCAAGACATCAATACTGATGTCGGTCCACCTGTGCGTCGCCTGGGCCGGTGGATTCGCCTTTAGACACAGGACCCCGACCGGTTCACCAGCGATCACTCCTTCCAAGCTTTCGCTTGTCGGTGATAGACAGATGATGACACCGAGCAGACATCTCGCGATATGCTCTTGCCACTCCTTGCTATTCTGCTTGCTCTCTGGTCTGAGGAGGCCGTAGCTGGAGCCGGATTGCGCTTCCGCGTCGAGCGCGATCGCGTGGATAAACGCCTCGTCTTCTGGTGTGTTGCTCACGGCGCGATAGACCAGTCGCGCGGAGCGGAACGGGTTGAAAGGCTTGGTTGTCGTCGACATGACAGATGAAGGTCGTGGGCCCACCACAGAAAGACCAAGCTAGAGAAAAAAGACAGAAAAGAAATTGATTCAGGTACCTACATGTTTCTTCTTACGCCTCATAGCATCTGGGTTAGTCGCCCTTTATATATAAGCAGTTAAAGAACTATTTCTGCCTCCTCTAGATATGCTTGCTGATGTGGACGAATGATTTCTCAACCGCTAAGCCTATTTTGTCTCGCCGGAAAATGCATGCATGGTCTTCATCGCTTATTAAGCCTCACCACATATCCCCATCAACTCGAGACCCACGACACGCTGCCAGGTGGACAGGTGGGTAGTACAAAGAACTCTGTTCGAGAATTCATTTCAGATTTTATCCTTTGCTCTAGGCTTTCTCCACCAAGACCTGCTATTATTTTCTTCGGAAGGAGCAAGTCTAGGAGGGAAATCCTCACCAAAGCTGAGGACGGTATAACTGGGAGCATTAACGTAAATGAAGAACTCGTCATCACCGACCAGCTTTCCCGGGGTTATGTCCGACACACCAGGGATGAAAGAATTCCACTCTGGATCCGGTGAATACTCCTGCAGGACGTCGAGTCCGAGCTCGATGTCGAGCTTGTCGCCCATGTCCCCAGTATCAAAGGGTACTCGACGTCGACGATGAATAAGCGGTACGTCCTCGTGCAATGTCGTATACAGGGGGACCGGCACCTCCCTTTCCCTAGGAACGCTGTCTCCGGCGCAAGGGGCAAGTGACAAGACGGGTGTTTTGTTATCACACCCCTTCTGTTGCTTCTGTAACCGAGCATCCATATTCATGATGCATAACTTGTCGTTCCATACGTGGGAGACCCAAGGGCTTAGCCCACCAAGATGGTGGCGAAGAGCCGTGAATTTCTTTGTATAAATGTTGAAACATAGTGAAACCAGTTGCGGAGAATCCCGACCACAAGAACAAGTTGCAAGGTCCGAAGGGAGCTGCTGGATGACTTGCGCCAAGCAGTATCCCCCATACGAATTCAGCCTCTCCCATCTCAGGAGCCCCTTCTCGGTTGTCCTTGGATCAGAATAGATGCGATCCTCCATGACATATGTTGCGGCGATGGCGCCGTTGTGTATTTCGTGTACTGTTAGCTGTCCGGACTCGTCCAGAGCAAGCGTGATGACGAAGAACACATTGCTGAGCGTAGGAGACAAAATAAAGTCTATAAGCATTTGACTATTCCTGAGATGCATCCCTTGTTGGGAGGATAGCCAGACCCTCGGCGTCCAGACTGGTGGGCCGCCCACAACGATGTACTCTCGGGGATAGCATTGAAGCTTGTGCACTAGATCGCTAAGTCAGCAACTGCTACGTTTGATTAAATCATGGCAAGTTTGGGTGATCTGTCTTCTCGAGTCGGCTTTAGGCCAATGAAAGGTTATTTCATTCTGGGGCAGTTGAAAGATGCAAAGCTACCCACTATTGATGTATCGTAATGTCTCGCCGAATTTCCAGATGTACACATCGGAATTCTGAGTTATCACAAGGACTGTTTCATCCTCTATAACGCATCGCCTAAAGCTCTCAGGCACTTCAAAGGACTCCAAGCGATTAAGCTCAAGGTGCCAGACATGCAGCTTAGTTTCACACCCTATTATGAACAGCTTTTTGCCCATGGCCGTCTTGTACCCTCGCTGCGACGGGTCGCGACAAGGGAACAGATACACCCTCCTCATCCTCGTTCGAAGATCATCGACGACCGCTAAGTACGGCATGCTGTACCCCTCAGGCCACCAGGCCACGCGTCCATTAGAGTAGATCATGAAGCGCACGAATCGCTGAACATTGTTGGCCTCCAGGTCTTCCACGCTCTCGTAAGAGTGGACGCCGCCCTCGCAGGTAGGAACACTTTTGCTCAGCTGAAAGAAGTCATCTGGCGCAAGCCCAAACCTGTAGTGCATCGCAGCGGAGAACTTGCCGGCCGTTCGCCTACACATCATACGTAAGCTCCGCCGAAACGACTCGCCCCTCGCCGCCTCGTCATGAACAGTCAGACGGATGCAGTGCGAGAGCCCAGGGAACCAGCGGTCTGCAAGCGCCGGCCAAATCTCCTCGCTCAGCCATACCAGTCTAAGGATGCGGCTAGCGCATAGAGCAGCGTCTGCCTCCCTCGGTCCTAAGCATGCTAGGATGAGGACATGTAGCTCGAATGGGAGACGCGCGAAGACATCTCGGGCATCCACATCAACTGAAGCACTGACTGCTGGTGCCAGTGTTCGAGAACTAGATGATCGATGGAACTTCGTGAACAGCGCCTTCATTGCAATTGTTCTCAAGCTTTATCATACATCAAGAATGTTCTCTCCAAAATCCCTCCGTAGCGAGCTTGGAAATCCAAGGCTGACGAGACCCCAGACGACGCACAACCCCGTACAGTACAAATAAAGTAAAGTCCTATGTATTTGCACTGTGGTAGCTAAGACGCCTCGACCACGAGAGTGGAATTCTGGACTTCAACTTTCAAATAACAAAATAAATTTGCACTATCCAAATGAATCGATGCCGAAATCTTTCGGGGCCAGAAGATGACTTCTAAGAATACAGCCTAATCAGCCGATCCGGTGTATAGAGTGAAACGACAAGCTGGAGATTGGAGCTGAGGATGCGAACACCCGCGCATCGCACGAGCACCTGCTTTCTCATTTCTCTAAATACTTGCCGAGCCGCAACTTTGACATCATAAAAGCAACCTCAGCCATGCACCCGCAGTTGTAGTCGTAACTACAGAGAGAGGTGCCGCACTGTTGCCTATATCTGACAAATCGTTCTCAACCAACCGGCCACCGAGAAAAAAAGTAATATGGATACTTAGTAGAAGCTCTCCATCCCCTGCAGCGGAGCCTTCGCGTACCAGCTAGGTTAGGTAGGTGTTTGCCCTCATAAACCACATTGTCCATTCTCAACACTCATCATCTTGGTCCTTCTTCTTCATCTCTTACTCTCAATATGGACACTTCGTCTACCTACCCAAAACTCTGTATCAAACATGAGTAATGAATACGACATCATCATCGTGGGTGGCGGCCCTGCAGGTCTAAGCGCTGCATCATCCATTGTCCGTCAAGACCGCAAGACGGTCATGATCGACTCGGGGAAGTACCGAAACGCGTAGAGCAAGCATATGTACATTCTGCCTTCTTAGGACCACAGGGTCCCCCGAGGACTTCCGCGCTGCGAGCCGGGTCGGCCTTGAGCGGTATAGCTCTGTCATCGTGGGAAATGCCGAAGTTGCGGCGCTAAAGAAGCGGGATTACGGTCTATTTCAAGCGGCGAACAGTGACGGCAAGACACGGGTCAGGAAAAAATGTCATCTTGGCAACCGGCGTAGAGGATGTACTCCCGGATATCCCGGGGTACGCCAAATGCCAGGTCTTGGGCATGTAAGTTTTGTGGGGGGGAAATTTTGCCAGTTTTCCTGCCTCCCAAGCTGCTGACTATGTATCTATAATAGCTTACACTGCCTGTACTGCCACGGGTGCGAAGAGAAGGGACCCAGCTCAGCCGGCATGTTTGGCCGAAAGTGCTACAGGCGTCGCCATCGTTGTTCTGCGATTCGCGCGCCAGGCTCTCCGTCTAGCAGATCAAGTGACCGCCATAGTGGCATTGGTACAGCATATCGTCACTTGTTCTTGCCAGAGGGTAATTTCTAGCGCCAAACCTCATCTACGTGCCTGGCTTTGAGTCAGTTCATTGTTCCTCATTTGTCAGATCACAGGCTTTGTAGAATTGCTAGTAAAGCCCGTGTCTAGAAAAGGCACAAAGAAAGCAAAGACTAAGCTCGAGAAATCCTTACACAATTTTGAAAGAAAGTGGTGATGTCTCGAACAACCACAGGAGTTATAGTTTATGACACTAGCAGTCTGAACAATGGCATTATACTCTCGCCATGGAAGTTATATACCTACCTACATACACAGACGCGGACACTATGGACCGGCGTTTTGGTCCTAATAATCATATCCACCGCTCGCGCTCTCATCTACCTGTAGTCTATACATCGCACGGGCTAGGTATTATCGCTAGACAGAGGTATCTTCTGACGGCAAGGCAGGTAGAGGACTAGTCTGTAGCAGTACTTGCGGAAAATGGCGGACTCCCATGTTAACGGTACTCAGGAGACAAGACGAGGCTCAACTGAGTCTCAGCCCGGGGAATTGGATGAAGGGTTTCAGCAGTTATACAACCACGTCTACCTATGCGGAGTAGAGTCGATCCCTCAAGCTAACCCGTCCACCTCGACTAGTGATTGGTTCAGGCCAGTTTCCTCGCCTGTTCAGGACACCAATCTGGGTAATAACCAGCATGCAAGCGTGTCTGCCGACCAAATGACTGGTAGCCAGGCTGAGCCGTACAGCACGACAGACTCGGGAGCGCAGGTAAGTCTTGGGAGATTATGGGAGGAGCCTGGGTTGGACATAGACAGTTTCAGCCCGACATTTGATGATGACGATGAGTCCGTGACCGAACGACAGGAACACGACGGTCTGGCCGCTACCGCCACAGGTCCTGATTGTTCTGTCTGTGGTGAGCCGCTTAGATGGGAGGCCTTAATAAGCGGCGGAAATTGTGAAGTATGCCATTTTATTTGATGGAAGGATTTCATCTCCTTACAATCGAGATCAAATGCAAGCGTACCTTAGATAGGTATTAACAACTAACTATAGCATTAAGAATATTTAAAACACTGCACTAATGTCATCCAGACAAAGACCCCCAGTTAAGCGAACATTTGTGCTGGACTGTGACACCTTACCGTGATCTATAATTCTTGTTATGGCAGCTGTCACTACCTGGGTAGTCTGACTATATGTAGAAAATCGTCAAACTTGCTAACCCTCTTTCTGCTTTGTATAGCAGATGAAATTTCCCCTTTTCTAATTCTTTCATTATTATTTACTTCCAACTTCCAGTTATCATACAGTTCCATATGCCCCACGTTCATTATGGGTAAGCCGCGAAGTAAGAGAAACAAACCAGCATCTTTGTAAGGTATGAAGCATATAGGTCACATATCACTACTTCGACGCTAAGCCGCACGATGCCTGTGCTAATCAGGCACTTGTCGTTGAGTGCAGCGATATTCGATGTGTGAACGTAGTTCTAAAACTTAGAGACACGACTCAGTAATCGATTGAGTATCATATAGAAATCATAAAGGATGATTTGGGTACTATACACCTCAGGTGTTATTTTATTTCTGTCTTTAGGAAAAGTCCTTGTACGTAGCCTCTCCAATAACTAGGAATATCACCTATAGACAGATGACGTCAACTTAGTAATAGTACTTGAGACATTGTACGATGGATGTTTCAGGCAGACAGACACTCACTCACTCACTAAAAACATCTGTTACCTCCCATTACTCCCCTTTTCTGTCCCTTTCATGAGACATCCACCTAAGACAATAATAACATTCGCATTTTCACAACCCTCTCTTCTAAATATAGCCACTTTCTCAGTACGTAGAACCATCATCATGAGCGACACAACAACCAACCAAGTCGAAAACGCCGCAAAGGAGGCCGAACAGTCAGCCACGGCTGTCGCAAAGCCAAATACTTCGGCCGATGCCGATTCGTCATCGAAGCAGACCGAACAAGGCACGGATTCCGGAAACCAGCAAGAACAACTGCAACAGACGGGTCCTGGACCAAAAGTCCTCCGGTCCCACTACCGGGGCATGCCGAACCAGTGGGAGAAGAACTTACGTGAGTAGTTGTCATCTATCTTCGTTCCTCTAAGACCAAGACGCAAAAGTGCTAACTATATAATAGATCCCAAGAAGGAGGAGTAAAAAGTGCTGAGCTGGGGTGTTGCCTGTTAGTGGGGTATGAAGAAGCGACCAGCCGGCTCGGTCCGCTCTTGAACAACCTTAACTGCTGCTTCAAGTTGAACCCTGAACAATAAATAACAAGAAATACTGAACCATCCTGTACCGTCAAAGGGCTATGGTGCCATAGCTAGAGGAGTAAATCCTTGAGGATTGTTTCAAGAGTAAGGATATTCGTGTCAATCCTCGAGCCACCATTTAGTGCCAGTATATTGCCATCTTAACATATTGATGACAACAAGCGATTCACATGTGCTGAACTCGGTGACACCATTATCGCAACGCATGCTGCATACAGACTCCATATAAAACAGAATGATGGACTACACGGACCCGTGTAGGTAAAAGCAACGTTTTATAGGGGTATCATTGACTCAGATCATTTCACATACGTAGCAAGCCTCCCAAGTCCTCCTCCATAGACTGGAGTCTCTCCTGTAGCTCCTTCTTCCTCTTGTCCAACTCGCGGACTTCTTCTGCTATTCTATTATACTCATCCGCCGTATCAATCTCGTTGTCGTCATCGTCGCCAGCTAGCTCTTCGTCTTCATCCTCGTCCATCCAATGGTCCTTGTTCATCTGTCGCAGAGCCTCTGCCTGCTCATCGACCTTGGCTTGATAGTAGGCTAGGGTGCTCCGGCTGTGTGCGTACTTTGCGCGCTGCGCTGCTATCCTCTCCAGTGCGCCCGGTAACGGGTAGACACCGCATAGCTTCTCGGCGCCCTTGAGCAGTATCTCGACGTCTACGTCGTCTTTGTTACCGCGTCTTTCGCTCTTCCGGATTTTCTCGTGCAGGTCTCCGCCCAGCACCGCCGCGACGGCCGCGTTCCGCCTGGGAGCCGCGCCTCCCCGGCCTGTGGAGCCCGCCGATGTCGTGATCTCGCCGGAAGCGACATTGAACACGGTCTGCCGGCGCGAGGACTGCTTCGCTGTGTCCGCAGGCTTGGCGGTAACTGTGGGAGGCGGTGGTGGGACGGAGAATAGGGCGCGCTCGTGCGCTTCGGTATCGCGGATCAGAGACGTGATGTCGTGGGTAGAGAGGAGGGCGTTGGTGAAGATCTTAGGTGGCGGGAATCTATTTTCGTGTTGGTTAGGTCGAAAGAGCTCGCCACGTGTTTGTGCGGGAAATATGTCATACGGAAGACTGTCAATGCCTTGGCACGATATCGCGATCTGCTCGAAGTGCGCCGATAGGAGAGACATGATGGGCTTTTAACCAGGTACAACTGGACATGAAAGGAATTGCCAAACGTTGCGCGTCCGACCTCCACTAAATCAATAACACGGAAATATTGTGCGACAAGTGCTCCTATCAGATGATCTGTATCCTAGATATCTCCCGAAGCCCTGAGGATGATCAGATCTCAAAGTTAAACTAAGCTGTTACCAGAGCTACCTATGTAGTTATCGTTCATCACGGCAGAACCCCTCTAAGATTACCTAGGTAGGTAGCAGCAGCACTGAGCCACGAGTAACTGCCCCGCGAAGATGTGGCTAGTGTTAAGAAACAGGAATGGAATTGCCGTATTAGGTAAGTACTTAAGTAGCTACCTTTTCATTTTCAATTAACTATCGGCCTATGCTGACGGTATGCTCGGCTTTCCTATCTCTGCTTCTCGTTTCTCGTGTCTTGTTTCTAATTTTATCTTTATCATTGGTTTTCCAGAACGAATCAATAATTCTATTTCGCCTCACCGTTTAGCTTACCTATATGATCTGCTGCGTGCTGGATGATGGCTGTTTCCACTCTTCGACTCTACCCAAATAATGTGCCCCACGAGATGTCTGCCGTGGCCCCTCCACTTGGGAAATGCCCTTGGATCTTCACCTCAATGCAACGCTATAGCCTATGATGGGTGCTGAACGGACCTCTGTACGGACAACGAGCTCAGTGGAAGATCATTATCTCCCATACATCCCGTCTCGGCGCCTTGGGCTTGCCGACTTAGGCAGGTCCAATTATGACCTAGCGATAGTATGCCATAGTTGCAATACTTACCCCATGAGTGAGCATGGAATGTGTGGAATTTAGGATATGATATTGAGAACCCTTTAGCACATTTATAATATTAACCAACAGAAATGTTAGCAGGAAAATAAATCAACAAAAAATAAAAGAAAAAAGATATTCATATACTTACCTGATTGCCCTATAGCACTCCCCTCTAGCTCTCTTCCTGCCTTCTCGAAAAGTTTCGATGCGCGATCCCTAGCCCGCGCCTCTCGTAGCCTCTCAGCCAAACAACCCATCGTTGTCCAACTCCACCGCCCTCACGACCTTTCCCTTCTCTCTTTCATGCAGCTATGGATCCTTCCATCATTGGGCACGAAAAGCTGCTGCCAACCCCCATTTCTTTGGTTGACCTGGACACCACCAGCTCCATGCTTTCCATCTTGTCCCCTTCTAATACGTCCGCATATACAGCGCTGAGTAGCGCCTGAAGCAGCTAGCCTCACGGGTATGAGTCCACGCTTGAGCCGTCGAGTGTGCTGTACGGTGTATGCTGTACGTAGATTTTAAATAAACCAGGGGCCTTGGAGACTGACAACTCATGGCTTTCATCTCCGTCGACCTCCCACCGCCTGAAGATTGCTGAAGGCTTCTGACCTTGGAAACAAAAGAGCCATCGTGTCTCATGCCATCCATTTCCCCTGTTTGCCACACCCCATCCCATCCCACAATGAAGACCTCTCTGGCCTGACCGTAGATGAACTGGGAAGAAGCTGGAATTTTATCTAGGGAGCATTGCTGCCCAAGCCCGCAACAAATGCTGCGAGGTCCTCCGACATAGGCTCACAAGTGAAGTTTACCGTTACCAAGCCCGCTTCCTCCTCTTCTCAGCGGCTGTTACATCGACACCGTCTATGCTGGCTCCGCAGCACAGCAACCATTTTATCGCTCACCACTTGTGCGATAGAGCTGCTTAACATTGGCATAGCATTGGCCCAAATCCATCGGGTCCCTTCTGTTCTGTTGGTCCCGCTCTCCAATCCATTCACGCCCCTGGCATTTTTAGATGCATGAGATTCGTTGTTGTGAGCTCACACGGCAGAAATACTGGATCGACCCGTGTCTGGTTCGGTCCCATTGAATTTTTTTTTTCTTTCTCTATTCTTGAAACGTGCAGCCAGCGCATTGCGCCAGCGTATTGCGCCAGGGTTCTTTTTGCCCCTCCTTCGGTTTTGCTCGTGTGCCACACCGTCGGAAGGTATAAAAAACCAACGACCTTGCACAATATCTATAGGACCGGTCGATCCCATCGACGTTCTCTCGTCTTCTCTCGTGCTGAATTGCCGTCCTACACATGTCCATATGCAAACAGTGTTCGCTGGATGCCGACTTAGCTGAACGTCTCGTTATCTCCATTGGTTTAACAAGGCCAACGAATTCTGCCTCGGGGTCTGCCCTGCACCTTCACCACTAAACGGTTACGGTTCCAATTTCTTCAGCGAAGAAACTGTGCAGCGGTATCCGGTCTGCACCATCTCGGCTCTCTAAGAGATTATCATGACCAGTTTTCAGACTCTACTCATTTCTCCACGTTGGAGGTTTCTGCTCTGGGGCTTAACACCTTAATCACTGATATACAAACTTCCCTTGTCCAACGCACCAATTTTTTTCATCCCCCCGCGATCTTACCCCACATTGTCAGACCCGGTTGAATCCGTTGATAAGATCGCAAGCGACCTATTATTCGTTCCAGGGAGCCATCCCACGAAAGAAGAAAAATAGCCCACCCGGATAACATGCGGCCCAGAACTCCCGCTTTAAACGTCGGGCACACTGTGGCCGGCGCCAAGCCGACTTCACCACCCGAGACACCTAGGACAGCGTCGCCTTCGCTGGGCCGAACAATGGCTTCTGATGGGAAACTATCTCCTCAGGCAGCGGCAGCGATGCGCCAGTACAAGAGCTCGCGGTCCAACATTCGTCCCCTGGGCGGAAACAAATTTAGTTACAGCCGAGATCCACGTCCCGACGAGGTCTCGCCGCGATCTTCGCCTTCCAGCGACGATGAATCCGAGTCGTCTGGCAGTCCTCCACAATCACCCTTGTCAGATATTCAGGGCTATCATAAGCGCCTTGGCTTTCAATTTACTACTGCTGCCGCTGCTATTGCTGCACTGAACGTCGGTGGCGCGACCATCCGTATCGACGAGGCCGGCTTTGTAGTCGAAGAACTCAGCGACTACTCGCTCGATAGCGAGGAGATACAACTGGACATCATTCGCCCAGACGCCATTGAATATGCTGGTGGATCCGAGCGCAGCCGATCCGGGTCCTACCGATCGCATGACCTGGACCCTGCTGTCACATCAGGTTTTGAACATATGAAGGCTTTCGAGTCGGACTCGGAATGTGACGATAACGACGAGTTCCAGCTAAGCTTGATACAGAAACGTAGGGAGCGCCGCCTTCGACGAATGAAGTCTGGCAGTATCAGCAAACGCACAATCAGCGAGCGAGACAGCGAATCAGACAACGAGGACTTGAAGCCATGGCTGGAGCCCAACGAGGCCATTATCAATCATAGGCGGGTCCGACGAAGAGGCGACCATCGCTCCAGCATCCAGTTTACCAGGCCGCTGATGCCGGAGCGAATCCCGGAGCTCAAGGAGCCAAACAGCGACGACGAAGTCATCATCGATGACCATGAACTGCTTGCTCGCGAATTGCCGTACTTTTCCTTCATGGAGGTCGACTATGCATGAGGCATGCAAGGATTCGTCGATGGAGGCGGCGATTTGCAATTGGTAGTCCACCACTGTCGGGTTGCTCATACTTATGATGAAGCAATATCAGATCATCCTGCTCGGCGTTTCTTGATGAAACCAAACACTTTTCGATGCATGACTTTATATTCAATACCAGCTTCATGGATATATGCACAATTCGAAATTTTTGTTATGTTGGAGGGGTGTCACAAGGTCTGATGAAGCAATACCCAAAAGAAACCCCCCAAAGAGTTTTAGGTTTTGGACGTACGAGTACAAGGGAATGGTTTGGATAGAGCAATGGCCTCACCGGCCAGTTGATTGTTTCACGGATGAAAGATACATCTGCAGCTTTGTTACGGAGTGAGCTGAACTTTGCATTACCAGCAGTCAGTCACTCCTATTTCCAACTTTTGTTTGATATACCTCATAGACCAGGGCTCAGTCACGAGTGGAACTCACGATTGCGCTTCATTCATGATAATGACGACGATGACGATCATAATGTTTATGATGACCTATAGATAGCGGCACGGCGTGTTGGATCATTTGTGCTGTTCCGTCTCCCCCTCTCTCTTCATTTTGGACACAATAGATTTGGATTTTCTATCACAACAAGAGAGTCTTGTGAATCTCTGTACCTAGGGGCACCGTGACCACCTGTAAAAATCCCTGGATTTCACTTCTCTGCGTTGCACTCTCTTACCTTTTCTCTTTCTTGTTGATACTTCTCCTTTGAAGGTTCCAGGGGCTTCAAGCAGCGCAAGATAACGTAGCAGTACAATGATATCCATTTCAAAGTATGCATTGCGTAATCAAAACAATACTAAATATTCAATTTGCGTGAGCACACACCCGTCAACTCCATCCTCGAGATGATGATGTATACTGCTGTCAAAGCTGCGGCTGATGTTGACGTGCCCATCGTTGCTAACTGTGTGTAACCCGTTTGTTTAGTGCCTGGGTTAGGTATCATATCAATTCTCCTACAAATGATCATTGATGTCTGAATTAGGGAGGCAGTTATGTATTCTGTGCTTCCAATCCCCCCTATGCAATTCTGAATCTTCCGTTTCTCTTTTTCGGAGATACATAGAACCTAGTATAATCCCATAGTAAAGCGCATTCAAGAGTGAGCAGAGCAGTAATGTTCGTGTATCAGGGCCGCTTAGGTAAGGTGAATCGCCCCAGGTTGCACTATACAGGGGTTGTCTCCTATACAACACAGGCAGCAACCCTAAACCTAAGTCCTGTTACTATACTTGCCTCCTATAGACATGCTGTGAAACGGTCTATCTATTAATCTATTAGATGTGACAATGGAAATTAACCCATTTTACTTACATTGTTATCCAACTTGAATGAGAATTCTAGGGAGGAAAGGACATATTGTCTTGTTGCCCCTGATGGCGATGGCTCTGGCCTCTTCAAAGGTACCCCCCGTAGTTCATACAGCGGCTTAGTCGGCGGCTTTAGCGCGTTAGTGGTCTGGATTCACTAGCCACAGCTCTTAGTTCTTAGTGCTACCCTACCCAAATACCTCCGACCACCCACTTCATCGCACCTACAAGCCTACTGTAAGATGGCCGCCGACCTTTACGAGACTTTGCCCCCACAACCAAAGCCACTAGCCTTAGTCGGCCTGGGGTTTCTTCTTGGCATCAACTCCAATCAACTACCATCATCCAAAACTTATATTATACGCGTCTCAAACCTCACAGGCAATTATCACCTGGTCGAGACTGAGCAACTCCCCTCTTCCTCGGCAGTGTGTCGCTTGATACCTTGCGCCGATCGCTCGTTTCCACGTCTCCATAAGATTTTCACCAAGCTAGGTTAGGTATCTGTATCCCTTACCCACACCCTCTGTCTGCCCGCGACCTGAAGAGCACTGTACCATCGGACGACCAGTCCAGCCGATTATTTTGTTTGACGCACAGCACCTGTTCCGCCAAGATGAATCAGCAGCCCCCGAACCAGGCGTCTGCCGTCAGGCTCCTCCGTCCTGAACACATACAGGCCATGCAGTATCTCAATGCTCCGGACAAACAGAGATATAAGGAAGGCCTCCAGGCACTATGGCTCAAGATTGAGGGAAACCCGCCAGACTCACAAGAACACATACAAGCGAAGCAGAGAGTTATGGATTTCACCCGAATGGTCAGCAACAAGGTGAAGACCCTGCAGATGCGGAACCAGCAAGCAAATGCACAAGGTCAGGCCAACTTAACTGGTGGGCAGCAGCCGCAACAGCAACAGCAACAGCAGCCGCCGCAACAGCCAAATCAGGGGATACAATCCCAACCCCAAACTCAAATGCCAACTCAAACCCAAGTTCCCATTCCTACCCCGTCCATAGCGGCTCAGAAGCCGGCGATGAATATGCCCGCGCATCAATCTCAGCCGCCTACAATGCATAACAATTCTGTCAACGCTGGCGCCAATCCCACGGTGGCACGCTCGACCGGTGGCCCTGCGATGTCGTCAGCACAAGCTCCGGTACAGGTCTCTAGACACATTATCGACCATATCAATAAGCTGCCATGGCATCTACTCCCAACCCCATCCGCTTCGAACCAAGAACAGAGCCAAAAGCTGGTCAGCGAGACGAAGGGCAACTATATGCGTGCCCTCCATAAAATGGAGCTTTTGCGGACCAGAGTGGCCAAGGTCGATGCCCACTTCAAAGATCGCCAAGAGAAAGGCATTCCTCTCTCCCAAGACGAGTTGAAACGGTTGCAGGAGCAGCGGACCGCGGACAGAAAAGCACACTCCGACGCGGAGACATTTGTGAAGAATGTAAGGGCTCAACTCACGACAGCACAAGCGCCTGGCCAGTCTAATGGCGCACAGGTGCAAAGCACTCTTCAATCAGGACGGCCCCAGCCCATCCAAACAGTAAATACGAGCGGGGTTGGTTCGCATTCCATGCAAGTACCGACTACAACTATCAATGCGGCGATAGACGCGGCCAAAACCACCCAGATTGCTGCTGCTGGCAATCGACCTGGTTCTATTGGAGGGGCACAACAACCTCAGCAACAGCCTCAGCAACCAGCCCAGCAGCAGCAGCAGCAGCAGCCGCCTCAACAGCAATCTCAACAAGCGCAACAGCAGCCCCAGCAGCCCCAGCCATTAGTGACAAACCCACCTCAAGCTCAAGCAGCTCCAGGAACCCCTTCGACGAGTGCACCTAGGCAAACTCCTCATTCCGCACCTGTACCTCCCCCGGCGCAAGTTAAGGTTGAGCCTGGCAATAACATGCAGCACCCACCACCCGTAAACACAGCTCTTGCTGCGTCCTCAAGCGCACACATGCCATCCGCAGGCACACCAACACAACCATCCACTAGAGTTCAGACGCCTCAATCCGCGTCAGCTGCTAATTCTAGCGTTCGACCACTGAGTCACGCGGCCGCGGTGAATCGTGCCAACTCCTCAACCAACATCAACGGACAGCCAAACTCGTCAGGTCCCCTGTCAAATAACACTCCAGGCTCGGCTGGTATGACAAGTCAGCCACAGCACACTCACTCTCACCCACAATCTGCCTCTTCCAGCACATCTACGTTGACGTCTAAGATGCCTATTCCGAAGAATCTTCCCGATAAGGCAATTGCGCCGCCGGTCCCTGTTGCTGTCGGTGGTGGTAACACGCCCGGTCGACCCACATACGGAGGTGGCAACGGCGCCGGAGGTGTGATGAACCAACCCGTCATTCCAAAGATGCCCGTTCCGCAGTTTGACACTGAAGGCGACCACGTCTTGTCCAAGAAGAAGCTCGATGAGCTTGTCCGCCAAGTCTGTGGTGGCGGCTCTCCCGGCGCCGATGGCAACTATCTCACACCCGATGTCGAAGAGGTAAGCCTTGTCATTGTATTTGTTTATCTAGCCTAGTGTCTCATTCTATTTACCATCGGCGTTGCACTTTCCTTGTTCATTGCTTAAACCTCGCTAATTAAATCTGCTTACAGTCCGTTCTTACGGTCGCCGATAACTTTGTCGACGATGTGCTCCATATTGCATGTCGCCTAGCCAAAGAGCGTGGTAGCAAAGTATTGGAAACGCGCGATATGCAGTTGGCCTTAGAGCGTGTTTACAATATTCGCATTCCCGGCTATACCTCTGATGAGCTTCGTACCGTGCGCAAGGTGCAGCCGTCTTCCAATTGGATCGCTAAGATGAGCGCGATTCAAGCAGCTAAGGTCACGTCTAGCAAGGATGACAAGTAGGGACTGAATCATTCTGCTGGCGCGAATCGAGTCACTTCGAAGGGGAAACGGCGCCGCTCATCCGCCGCTCGTGTTGCCGCTCCGAGACATCCCAGAGCTGCTACCGCGCACGTCTCTCGTCCGTCGGTTACCCGAAACGAGAATCCCGGCGGCATGAGTGCTGCTATGAATGGTATGACGAGAACTAATAACGGTCGGAACTAGAGCATCGGGATTAACGACTTAAATACCGTTAATCATTATAGCAGCGACATGGCCTGCATGCGATTATGTATGAATTTTCTCTAATGCATGGATGCCTTCAGAAGAAACGGCGTTTGGTCCAGGTGGTCGGATATTGATATTCTCATGGTCTGTCTGTTGGTAAGGGATTCACACATGATCGGATCGGCTCCGGCGTTTGGAGGACTGAACTTGATGCCACTCACTATATCGTATTGAGCAAGTAATAGAATGCATTCCGCTTCCCCAAGACGCCCTTTTCTAAAACCGCGCCTCTAGGTATTCTCGAGGCCGTGAATGTAGAATTTAGTGTAGGTGAGGATTTCTTTTTCGTCCTAGCTCTGAGATAATTTGTCCAACGGCGTACAGCAATGCGGTGACATAAATATGATTATATTCCATCTGAAGTACTTCTGTGATACCATCTCCATGTCACGATGTTCCACACAAATGTCGAAAACAAAGGTACGTCAGTTCAAGGTAAGAAGCTACCTGGTAAGTACTAGGTAAGTCCCTTCGCTGTGGGCTTCAGTGCCTAACTTAGGTGGGGGCATAGGGTGTGTTCGCAAGCAAGCGCACGCAAGACAGGCACCGACTCGAAAACGTCACCCGGACCCATACTTGAGGCGGCAGGTACTGATAAGGTGCCTTGTTTAAATCCATGATGTACCGACTTACCCACGTATGTACACACACCACACAGGATGGAGAACGAAAAGAAACAGTACACTGACATAGTTAAGTATATAGGCAAAGAAGAAATACTTCAAATTAATGTTAAGATGATGGATTTATTAAGTAGAGTTCTAGAATCGCTATGTGAAAGTACAGATGTACACTGATTACACATACCGGTACTTGTTACAGGTAGGTACTTAAACTTGTAGACAACCTTAGGTTAAGGTAGCCAGTGGGTCGACAGTAAACAGCTTGTCAGGGCTGCAGCTGCTCACAAGACGAAAATTACAGTGGATGTACAAGAGCTTGCAGCAAGAACACCTAGCCTTGGCTTGTATCCACACACGTAAATTACTACATGGGGGTACATACTTAGCTGGCTCCTCTTCCTATTACAAGTTTCTACAGAAGAGTTACCACCTGCAATTGCTACTACAGCTGTGCTTCTAGTGGCTCCTGGTGTCTACCTAACCGTGGGCCATTCGCGTGTGTGTGAGTGGGAAGTGAGCTGGACTAATCGACATCCAGTGTTGTCTGCCGGTTCTCTCCATTGACCTCCATCCGATACCATCACAAGTATCTAATCAACATCATCAGTCCATCACTTGTTGTCAGCTTCTTCCTTTTTCACTTACCATCACTTACCATCCGACCGGCAAGGAACTCGTATCAAGCAACAGGTGATTATTGTCCTTTCCCGACCGCTTCCGCGTCAAGTACCATACGGAACGGCATTTGTCTCCGGTGTATTGTAAATTCGTCATCTAATCTTGCCTTTCTGCCAGCTTCAGTGGACGACGCTCACCCAACCAACGATCCGGTTCGGCCTGACGCAGCGCGCTTTGCGAAGCAACCTCGTCAACTTCACTTTGTACATCCGGCATCCTCTACCAACACCACCATAGGCATCGAGCGAGCCGGACGCTGACTTATTATCCCCTCCCAACGCGAAACTAACTTAGTCCTTCCTTGTCCCTTCCCTTCCACACAAGACCGATATGCCAGGCAAGACGCCCCATTCAAACGGCAACGAACCTGTCGAAAACAGCGTCCGAAACAATCAGGATGTCGATATGACGGACGAGAAGTCTGCCATGAAAAACAAGGGGAAGAAGGGCGCCAAGGACGGTGACGATATGACTGTTGTTGTGCCACCCTCTAAAACCACAAAACAGTCGTCGCAGCCGCCGCCCGTCGATGCCGAGGGTGATATTGCCATGGATGAAGCAGATAAGGACAAAGATCTTGAGATCAAGGTCGACCCCGTCACACAGACTATCACAGGTGAGTCCATTTACATCATATATCCCACTTTTGCAGGTAACCCTTACTAATGCATGCATCTGAGCTCCAACAGATATCAAGAGCAACTTCGCCCTTCTCGATCGTGCCGTGACCTTGTTCGACTCTAGATTTACACTGCGCGCCCTGCGGTCCATTTCATCCCTTCGGAAACGTCTGACCCCCGAGATCCTCTCTCAGGTCATCGCCGAGACTTTCTCTCCTACCAGCGCATCTGCGGGCGTAGCCAAACAGCTTCTCGCCGTTATCGGCAAGGGCGACATGCCCCTGGGCCGGCAGTCCGGTGTAGAAATGGAGATTGATGGCGATCCAAAAACTGCCAAGAACGGCAGCAAAAAGGAAACCAAGGACATTATCCCCGAGATCGACATCTTCTTGGCCATTCTAATACAGGTTTACCTATACGATTCCAAACAGTTGCAACAGGGTGCCGAGTTTTCGAAATCTCTAGCTGACCGCATACACTCGTTGAACCGACGAACTTTGGACTCGCTCTCTGCCAAGGCCTACTTCTACTACTCGTTGTTCTGCGAGCAGCTCGCGCCACTTCCGCCATCCCCCCGGTCCCCGATCGTCGCCATCCGCCCCATGTTGTTGACGGCACTTCGGACGGCTGTCTTGCGTAAGGATATCGATACGCAAGCTTCGATCATCGTTCTGTTGCTCCGGAACTACCTCTTGACTTCCCACATCTCACAAGCTGATCTCCTGGTATCCCATACACAGTTCCCTGAGAATGCAGCCAATACGCAGGTTGCGCGTTTCTTGTATTACCTAGGTCGTATCCGGGCCATTCAGCTACGATACACGGAGGCGCACGAACATTTAACCGCGGCCACGCGCAAGGCGCCAGCGAGCAATTGTGCTCTCGGTTTTGCGCAGACCGCAACAAAGCTTCTCCTGGTGGTTGAGCTTTTGATGGGCGACATTCCTGAACGTGCCACCTTCCGTGTTTCTAACATGGAGCAGGCGCTGCGCCCATACTTCCTGCTCGTCCAAGCCGTGCGTGTAGGGAACTTAGAAGATTTCGAGACTACAATCGCTCAGCATGCCGATACCTTCCGCCGCGATGGCACTTATTCTCTTATTCTCCGCCTGCGACAGAACGTGATCAAGACGGGTATTCGAATGATGAGCTTAAGCTATAGTCGAATCTCATTACGTGACATTTGCATTCGGCTGCATTTAGGCAGCGAAGAGAGTGCCGAATACATAGTTGCTAAGGCGATCCGTGATGGCGTGATCGAGGCTACACTGGATAGAGAGCATGGGTTTATGAAGAGCAAGGAGGTCGGCGATGTCTACGCCACAAGGGAGCCTGGTGAGGCCTTCCATGATCGTATCAGGGCTTGTCTTGGCCTTCACGATGAGAGTGTCAAGGTATGTTTTTTCCCCTTGCAGTCTGACAAATGGCATGTTTAGCTGACATGGCGCACTTTAACAGGCTATGCGATTCCCCATGAACCAGCACCGGCTTGAACTCAAGAATGCCCAGGAAGCTCGTGAACGAGAGCGGGAGATGGCCAAGGAAATACAAGAAGGCGACTTGGACGAAGATGATCTAGGAGGCGACTTCGAGGGCATGTAAAGTATGGAAACCCGTGTATTCTGGAATTGGAGGTATCTTCACCTGGCAGTGGTCTATGGGCACTCGAGGGCTGCCATGCCACTAAGAACACAAGACGTGCGCTCGGGGCTGCGATAGAGGCTGCAGTAATTGAGGGATATCAGAGGTCAGGCTGTTCGTATCACAGCCAAGCACAACAATTATCATTGGGCATCCTTGTATGAGCTACGGCAGATACTCTTATCATTCCTACTCCAACGCGTGAGAGTAGACGCGTCAGTGATTTGGCAACTTCTCGGGCCTGGAACATTATGCAATACTAGACACTTTTCGTTATTTGCACGGGCAGTATATCCTGGGGGGTGTCATTCAGTCTAATAAGTGTCCTAATCATGCCGTATGTAGCGGGTAAGTTAAGTAAACCGAGGGGGGGTTATCACGTGAAATTTTTTAATAGTAGGTACGTACTGAACTGCTGTACCGGCCCCTCCAGCAAGTCTTCCAAGGTTGTTATGTAAAGCTTTCCATTCCTAATTCGGCAATTGAAGTTCAAGGTTAACAGTGTGATTGTAGGTCCCTACAGAGGAAGCATACAAACTAACAACTATAACCTTACAGCACTTGATGGAATATTCCAAGTTACGGGTTGAATGTTAAAAGAATAGTATTTCCGAGCCTGATACGTTGCCTTCCTACCATGCGATTCTCCTCTCTCCAGACTTGCCAGTATGGCGCCTCAGAAGCGTAAATACTCGCATGATGCTAGCCAAGACCGTCCCACGCAGGTACCACAAGTTACGACGCGTCGGTCAACCCGTCAACACCCAGACGTTGGCGCAGCCGCAGACCACCAGCTTAGAAGCGGGCGCATACGCACAAACAATACCGACGAGGCTCCAACCAGCACAATGAAGGACCCAGTACCTCGACCAAGAAAGCGCGACGCGTCCAAAGAGGCCGAGCACCCCACCACCGCAATGAAGCAGACGAGGACTGCGAGACAGAGAGTTGTTAGCGAACCGGGAAGAACGGTAGTGGCAGCCTTATCTCCCACATCGAGGGAGAATATGCCACCCCAATCCGCCCCAGATGACAGAAGGCAACGAATGGCACCTCCACCTAAGCAGACACGACACCATGCACTTCATTCCGGTCCCAACACCGACCCCGATCTCAACACTCGTAAGCGATCTCGCTCTCATTCTGATTCCTTATCAAAGCCGCGGGAACGCGTAACCTCCCCACCTACCCCTCATGCGCTTGTCGCCCGACCCTCGCGTCAATCCGCACGGCCCATACCAGCAGCCACCGGCTCTGGCCCAGCACATGTGGCCGGTGCTGCTACCCTGACTCCGAAGCGCACACCGCAAGCCAGTTCGAAGACCCCAAGACCACCGGGCACACCGCACTCGGATCGCAACATCGATACGGTCGTTTTCGGCAGTATATGCTTCAAGGCTTGGTATCCCTCCTATTACGGGAAGGAGGTTCTCGGTGACGACTTCGCCCATGTAGGAGGGTTCAGCTCGAAGGTTGGGGGTGCAAAACGCGACCAGCCCTTACTCGACCGTTTATATATATGTCCTTGCTGCTTCAAATACTCCAGGGAGTTGTTGCCGTGGTGGAAACACGTAGGGAACTGCGAGAAAAGAGCGTCTGTACCCGGGACCAAGATATATACACACCCACATCGCGCAACTGCGGTGGGTACTGCAAAGGCTGGTTCGTCGCTGGCTAGCCCTCCAGGCGCGGCGAAGCCCAGAGGAAGGCATAAGACCAGTGAGGCGACAAATAGTGAGATAGTCAACGAAGGAGAGTGGAGTGTCTGGGAGGTAGATGGTGAAAAAGAGGGCGTAAGTTATTATTTTCATCATTCTATCTAGCCAGAGATGCTGCTAGGGATGCTGACTATCAACTCAGCTGTTCTGTCAGAACCTCTCCCTGTTCGCGAAGCTCTTCCTAGATAACAAATCGGTGTTCTTTGACGTTTCAGGGTTCAACTACTTTCTTCTGGTGTACACGCCTTCGTCCGAAACACATGCAGCCTCATCTGCGCCGGCTGGCCCGGCTTCCAATCCCACGGCCAAAGCCGAGCACTCCCAGTCTAATTCGTCAGACACGAACACGATAGGCCCTACCTCCTTCGCCCCGCCGCCCAGGCCGCAAATTGTTGGCTTTTTCTCGAAGGAGAAGATATCATGGGACAATAATAATCTAGCATGCATTCTAATCTTTCCACCATGGCAGCGCAAAGGACTTGGTGCTCTACTGATGGGCATCTCTTATGAGATTTCACGGCGCGAAGGGGTGTTAGGGGGCCCAGAAAAACCAATATCCGAGTTAGGGCGCAAAGGATACAAGCGTTTTTGGGCGGGTGAGATTGTCCGGTGGATCCTCGAGTTGCCAACGCCGCCGCCATCGTCATCCAATGAGTCTTCTCATTCTACCAGACACCCGAGAAGGGAGAAGGATAGAGAAAAGGGCCTCGTTGTTGACATTGAACAGTGTTCCCGAGAGACCTGGATCGTGCCTGAGGATTGTCTCGCCGTGCTGCGAGAGATGGGGGTTGTCGAGGAGGCGGGCTTAGGACCACCCAGGGGCGAGCGAGCCAGGGAAGATGATGAGACAACAGATGCGAGCACGCAGGGAAAAGTGAAGGAAGAGAAGGAATCGAAATCATCCACACTCGTGCCAACGGTCAGAATCAACAAGGCAGCGGTCCGGGTCTGGGCGCTGGACAACAAGGTCAACCTCACCCGCGCTTGCGATCCTGACGGTTTTGTTGCGGGTTATGCGGTCAAACAAGCTGAAAATGAGGGCGACTAAAGACGATGGGCTGGCAAGAGATTCTTCGGTACATGAATCCTCGAAGCTGGAAACGACCGCTGCATCCGATGAAAGATCCGAAGCAAACGTTTAGAAGAGAGGCGTCTAGAAAAGAGAGGGCTGCATTATGTCTAATGCACTGCGAAATATGACCATGATTTAGGAACGACGTTGGAGTCGTCGGGTCACTTACAACTTCATGTTACGGGCATGATGCTAGTCAGTACACTATTATTGAAAGGGTTCGAGATACAAGGCATGGTTCTAGGCGTTGTTGATACCCTTAAATCATATTAAAGTTTACCATCTTTTTCCCCCTTAGAATAAGAGGTCTTGCTTCGACACATTCTCCAGCTTATGGCGCACGGATGTAATGCTCCTTTATTTCGTAGTGTTACACGTACATTGGACTTATTTAACTTGTGATAGCAAAGTAAAACGTAAAGTTGAGACTAGAAATAGACACTCCGTCCATTCAGCCTGTTATGTAGGTAGGTACCTAACCTAGGTAGACAAGCACATGAGCGGGGGTTCGATCCCCGCCCCATGTATTCTGTATAAGTTGCGATGTCCAAGTCGTATGTTGATAAGGATATGCAGCAGGTTTATACAACCGATTCCTATAATTCCACAGCAAAGACAATCAAAACCCTCACTCTTGAGGCGTTTCACTCGAGCTTGTGTAAAGACTATTGAAGTTCCCTTTTCTTTTTTCAAATATGCCTACTCCCAGCCCTACCACCAACCCCAACACCAACCGCAGCGTCATCGTCACAGGTGGTGCAAGCGGCCTAGGCAAGATGATGAGCAGGTATTTCGCCGAACAAGGCGATCTCGTCACGATCTTCGACGTTGATGCCGTGAATGGGGAAAAGGTCGCTGCCGAGCTTGATGCCCTTCAGACCCAGACGCAAAAGGAAACGGAAACGGGAAGGGAGGGTAGTAGTAGGGGAAGAGTAAAGTTTATCCGCTGCGATATCACGTCCTGGGAAGCGCAAAAAGACGCCTTTGGGTCGGTATACGAGAATCTCGGCCGTGTGGATGTGGTTGTGGCGAATGCGGGTGTTTCAGAGGGTACGAGGAGTTGGATGTTGCCGCCTCCTGGTTTGAAGAAGGGCCGGAATGGTAAGGGGCAAGATAGTGATGAGAATGGGGTGGCGGGTATAAAAGGAGACGGGGAGGAGAAGGGGAAGGAGGATCTTGAGGAAGAGCCGAGGTTGAGGGTTCTTGACGTGAATCTTGTTGGGACTGTTTATTGTACGTGTTGTTCTCTTAATTCTTTTCAGCGATTTTTGCAGTTGCCTTGTCTTACTCTATTCTGTACTGTTTTTAATTCGATGTCGGTTTTCTGCGCCCGTTTGAATTATTCCTCTGCCCCTTTTCTTTTTTACACCCGTATCTCCTACAGAACCTTTACAAGACAACATTGGCTTCTTCTTATCCAGCTACCCAATTCCCATCCTTACTCACCTCTCCAATACCCCTTCTATACATAATTCACTCCCATTCCTACAAATCACATGACAAGAACAAGTCTCAAACTAACAAAGACGTACGAAATCCCTCCCCTCTACAGCCGTGAAACTCGCACAGCACTACATACAACGCAACAAACCGAACGAGGAGACCGGGCTCCGGGGCTCCATCATCTGCACGGCGTCCAATGCCGGGATATACCCGTTTCCTTTGAGCCCCTTGTACGCCGCGTCTAAATTCGCCGTCGTCGGTCTCGTTCGCTCGCTCGGTCCCGTTTATGGACGCCCGGATGTGGGCATTCGGATTAATGCGTTGGCGCCTTCGGCGTTTGGTGAGTTAGTTCTTGATGTACTCCCCGGTGGTTTTTTTCTTTTTCTCTCTCTTTATACTCTCACATCCACCACTCCTATTTCCGTCCGTCTTGTCTCAGTTCGGTTCTATTTTCTCACTTTCAGCCTCATATGCGCGACATATAATGTATAAAATAAAATGTCTTCCTATTTTCGACATCCCCGGACAGGACAGCAACTGTCTATATCACCTACTACCTATATTGCTTAGGGGGTCAGTCGTGTCTAATGGCTTTCGTTCCTCCTTCACCCTGTTACTAACGAGGACCCCGATAAAATGAAACAGCAACAAACCTATCCGGCAAGAGCGTAGTCCAGTCAAAACTCATCATAACGCCGCCGTCCACGCTCATCGCAGGGGTAGGAAAGCTGCTAGCGGATACGTCGCTGAATGGGCAAGTGGTGGAAATACACGCCGATAAAGTGACGTTGCGTCCCCCGCACGAGGTTATTGATGCTGAGACGCAGCACAATCTGGATACGTTTATGCAGTTCGAGTAATTGTCTGGATGAGAACGGAATTGTACTAGGATGAGGTAGGAGACAGGAACTAAGAAATGAGAAATAGTGAGGGGAGTGGTGCGTTTTGAGGATGTTAACACAAGGATGGAGGGAGAGAGAGAGTGTGTGTGGTAACTAATAGACAGGAGACATATATGTAGATGGAGTGATGCTATGCTTTATCTTCCCTTAAATTGTATTTGCCTCCCTCGTATCCTGTTACACCTATCATGTTGACCGTGTTCTCGGTCGTGACGTATTACTTTTAGCACTATAAAATGTAATACCTACCCTGTCATCATAGCATAGCATTCACTTCCGTGCTGGACGTAGACGCAGACCCTATCCATCCACTCTACTTCAGCTTCCTTGACTAAACATCTTTACGGAGAGGAAGGAGGGGCTATGTATAATATATCGTCAATGACTTATATGTAAACTTAGTGATACTTTAGACGTTGGACAAGAAAACATTGCCGTGCCAGGAAAATAATCTATGGCGGCCCGTCCCTGTGCGAGTACTATGTATTGCAAACACAACTTCTCATAGTTACCTACTTTGATACCTGAAAACTCAGGTAGGGATTTGCATACCGTAGTCCTACTGAGCCGACTACGTATAGCGTCTGCCTCAACGCTCATCCCGCACAAGAGTTTACAACGCGTTTCTTCCATAGCTTGAATGGGTATCTTAGGAGTCGCTCATTGGTTTCTATATTGACACATCAAAGGTCACGTTTTTTTAGTTCTTTACTGGCACTTGATGTAAACTGGTAGAGAGCTACAGCTAACGAATTTACATTTTATAGCTACTAGAAGAAGCTTATTCAAACATACCAAGCTGTAATCCTAGCCAGACGTATATGTATCCCGAACTAAACACGCTCTTGTACGGGAATATACATATAGGTCGTCCAACACACCCTCCCACCGCGACTACACTTGCCTATCATTGCACAGCTTGCCGATGCTAGTGCCGGAGGATGCTCTATTTACCTGTCTATCTATCATCTGTGACCTATCATCTACTTCAGAGAGATCTCTCTTTCAATCTGCATCCCTCAGCGTATTGTACTCGCCACCTAAGGCATCTATATACATATGTCCCTTATTCACTCACATTCCATCGTGGTAGATAGCCAACCTAGCCATGTCTATGTCTACGTCTATTTGATCCTCTCTTTCCAACCATCTTTGTACCTCAAACACACCCTACCTAAACTACCTACCTAAATACTCACACTATTACTATCACTATCCCTCTCTCTTGTTTCTCGATGTCCAACCTTCAGTACATAGGTACCTACCCTGTAAAAGAGAAACCGATTTTGCACCGCCACAAATGGGAACCAAGCCACCCACAATCAAGCCAGCGCTACGTACGCAGCGAGGTAAGTACAAACCATCGTTCATCTCTGTTAAGTAAGGCTGGTTGGCGAAATGGTATCGCGTTGCTTTCCGGTGGCAAAGATTGCGGGTTCGAGTCCCGTGCTGGTCGCTTAGACGTCGTCTTCTACTTTTTGTTTTCTTTCTCTTTTTAATACTATCTTGTGAGTATTCACCTTTCATTGCTTTCCTGCTTCCTGCTTGCTCGCTTGCTTTGTTCATAATGATAGCTACTGCCGCACGAGGTTGTGATATCTATCTATCTACCCTGATGCATGCAACTATAGAGCGCATACGCAATGGTTACACTATGTGTGCTATGTATATATGGCATCTTAAATAGCAAATATATCTTCAGCAATGTCAAAAGCGGTAGTGGCAGCCTCATAATTCAATAGATAGTTCATTCTTCCAAAAAAAAAAAATTTCTTATTTCTTTTTTATAACAACATGGCACTCAATACCTAACCTAGGTACGAACAGACGCCTCTGCACTCTGGGACTTCAGAGAAGCGGGTATGATACTTGAGCATAGAAAGGCTTGGGCTAATAAGTCTACTGAACGCCTTGGCTGATCTGTCAAGGCCGCCACTATCATAGCGTACGTATGCAAATACTTATGTAGTAAGTATGTAAGGAGTCGGGAAGTGAGGAATGTGAAAAGACAAGCATCCACTCCGCCGGCGTACGGTGGAATTGATTACTACTCAGGCAGGTATGCTATCTTACTGGGGTTTACTTGCATTTACTGTATGTAAGGAACCCGATTTTGAGATGAAGCTGAGCTCGACCTACAGATTAAAGAAACAAAGCTCAAATAAAAGACAGCTAAGCTCATATACGCTACAGCTGTACCGGACAGCTGTAACTTCTTCTGACATTGGACAAAACAACTAGCTTCATGGATTGACAGCTGTTGATTGGCTAAATATAGAGAGGAAAGGGAGAGAAAGGAGTAAGCCGAGGGTTGCTTAAGCCAAAAGGAGTATTTCCCTATCCCCCTTGTCACCTGGCACTGCATCCTTTACCGTCATTTCATGTCAGCTTGGCAGGAAAATTTTTTTATGACGCAGAGACGTCAATAGGGAGATGCGATATGCGAATATCACTATGGCGACAGGTACTCTAATACTACCTATTGCCCGTCATCAACCAGCAAGGAGACATAATTCACAGATATCACACACTACAATCTCATTTCTTTTATGGCTTCATGTAAGAACAAGCCTATTTTTCTTGTATACGTGTGATGAAAGACGTGTACCTATTGTGACGCATTAATGCTTTGACAGTCTCATCTTTCTTTTGTGAGGTTGGATTTGAGGCTTAAATCCAAAGTCGTCCTAGTCGGCTCTCCCCTGTCCGATCTCTGCCACCTGGGAAACCTGGGAAATGACAAGTGAAAATTCTTTCTAACCACTCATTATGTACTTACCTACATCTGTACTTCCCCTTTTGTTCCTCCCAAATTGTTCATTCAGGTACCCACATTCATATAATTTCCCGCTCTTATGGAAATGGTTAAGAAAGCTATTTGCTTCTTCCGGCTGGCTGTCTTCTCCTCTCCTCCTTTCCTCCTTTCCAGAGAGGCGGTCTAGTACGAAGTGATGCGCATCTTGGGTACTTTGGTGCTAGGTAGGTACGTATTTCCAGAGCTCCCATGTTTCCCGCGGTTAATATGTAACTGCAGGCAAGGATTCGCAGTGCACGTCAGGCGGAAGATTGCTTGGGTGGACCGGGGTTACCTGAATCTCAGGACCATTGTCGTATTTCCATTGGCCCGTTGTGCCTTTCCCGAAACAGGGCATATAGAAATCCCGTCGATTAAGGTACCATCCGAGGTGCAGCTGTGAGTAATATAGCGATGACTCTTTGTCAAGTTGACCACCTTTGGTGATATGCTATCGTAGCTGAAGAAATACAGCAAAGACGGATACTGTAGTCTCAAAAAGAGACAATTGATCACCATCCGATGGGTGGATGCGTCTTCCTTTTTATGTTCCTTTCGTAACTGTGTAGCTCACCTAAAGATCAATGTGTCCTGTATCAGCTGTCCTGATTGTCAGAGTACCTAGCTCCACCCTCGTTATCGAGCTCTGTTCCAACAGCTTACCCACGAGACAGTGCAAAATGGAGGACACCATGTCTCTAGTGGGTGGGGGTTCATACCATCTTGTTTCCACATCTTATTTATTGCTGCTTAAGGAACAGCAGCGCTTTTCACTGTCTCATGTCGCTCATTGCTCGATGCTCAACTAAACAAGCTTCGAGCAATTGGTAGAGCTAGGTAGCTCCAAGCCCATTTGTATCTCCTTTGTAAACAATGGTGTTCCGTGGCCGAAAAAGCTGTTTCTGTAAGTGAATGGGCGTTGCAGTGAATAGGTAGCCAGTGGGGAAAAAAAAGCCGCAGACTTATTGTTGCCAAGCTGCCCGGGTCGCATAGGCCCTGCAAACGCCGTACCCGGAAACCTCCGATCTCCCTGTAACTGGGCTATCGATTAAAGAAACCCGTCAGCCTTGTCTCTTTTGGGTAGCCCCAAGGAGTAAAAAAAGTTTGTTGCGATATCTGATAAGTCGACACCGTGTGGGTTGCACTATCAAGCCTTCAATTTAGCTTCATTTCCATAGACAGTGCCAATACCTTACCAGCTGGTGGTCTAAGCTGTTCCCTCGAACCCCGGAACAATTATTCTCTCGTTCTCCTGGAGCTCCGGCAAACTTTTCTTCCTTTTCACCACTGCTGCCATCAAGCTTCTTTTTCTTTCTCATCAAGCTCTTGTCTCTTCTTCCACCTCACCACCAGTCCATCCATCCCTTCGTCGCTTCAACTCTCCTCTCTTCATCAACAACACAAACCCACATCCATCACAATGGCCGCCGCTCGCATCGTTGCTTCCCGCGCCTTCGCCTCCGTTGGCACCAAGGTCGCTCGCCCTGCCGTCCGGGCTTCTTTCGCCAACACTGTTGCTAAGCGCACAATCACCAGTACGTCGTCTCGAATGCATGCAAATGGGCTGAGGAAGCTCGTCCAAGCTGGACAGTCATCAATAGCTGCCAATTGAATCTTCAAGAATTAAATCTGACTGTATTTCGTCCTGCAGGCAATGCCACTCCCTTCCAGGCTGCCAAGCGCGCTCAGGTCTCCAAGATCATGAACGCTACCACCCGCCAGGCTTTCCAGCGCCGTGCCTACTCTTCAGAGATCGCCCAGGCCATGGTTGAGGTCTCCAAGAACTTGGGTATGGGCTCTGCTGCTATCGGTCTTACCGGTGCCGGTATTGGTATCGGTCTCGTCTTCGCTGCCCTCCTGAACGGCGTTGCCCGCAACCCTGCTCTCCGTGGCCAGCTCTTCTCGTACGCCATTCTGGGTTTCGCTTTCGTCGAGGCCATCGGTCTTTTCGATCTCATGGTTGCCCTTATGGCCAAGTTCGTAAGTGATACCACCCTATCACTTGTCTGAATTGCAAGATATGTATGACCAAATCTAACTAATTGCAGACTTAAACAACTTAATTCCATCTGCATGGAGCCTGAGGCTCGCATTCCATCCTGGATTGTGTAGATGAAGCGATTCGAGCAGTCGAGCCGCTGTGTTATAACTATGACGTCGCATCTCGCCATGTCCCGTGGGAAAACTAACATAGAATAATAGAAGGGTTATAGACGTGGGTATGGACATAGAACGGGGTATGGAACCGTCTGGTCTGGGTGGACATCGTTGCAAAGCCTTCAAGCTTGTACAAAGATGGGAGAAGAGAAAAGCTCGCTGTCATTAGGCCAAGGGTCACCTTGTGGCAGGGAGCAACTTGTAAAATATCATACCACCAACCGTCTTCATCACGTAACTGAAGCATATTTTTTTTTCTCTCTGTTTTGAACAAAAGCATCAGCAGCATGGATTGGCGTTTCAGCTCAACTGCAGAAGTGAAGCTTGTGTTCCGTATCTCAATTGACAAATCTCCACTCAATGCCTTGTGGTTGCTGTGTCTGCCAGCTGTGAAATGTAAACGCCTGCGGTGGAGTCCGTTTGTTGTAGTGTATTTCAAGCAATCATCTCGCTCTCGTTGGATGAGCGGTTTCTGAATTGGCGCCATGTAGGTTAGTGGCTCGATAGCCCGGAGGAGTCTGACTCGAGATAGGTGCTGCTTGGATCAATCGAGGAACTAGATGGAACTCAACCCGCCAGAAACCCACATGATGCCTTGTACCACCAACCTCTCCACCCAGTGTTGCTTCCTTAATACCGCACGCACCAATGAATATAATCAATTGCTCTTTGTGGATCTTCCGATGCGAACTGATGATGCACCGGTTGGAGATGGATGATGAGATGTACAATCCGCACGGAGCAAAGGTGGGCACGTTGGTCTGGGTTTTGATTCCACAGAGGGGGAACGGAGCCGAAATATTGAGACAGTGATAAATAGAGACTCGCCGTCTAGCCCCTTGAGGTAGTTTTGTTTCGCGAATGAAGGCGGGTTGACGACTAGGCCATTTGTTTGCTGAAGTACGAGGGCATGTCGACGTCATGTTGACTCGGAAAATTTTATATTCTGTAGTGAATTCCCTCCCTTGGTCTTAATTCCATCACAAACCAGAACGACTCACAGCCCCTCGACAACCATAAAAATCGCTGCAATGAGTTGGTGATGTAGGTCCTACTCAATGGTGAACGAAAGATGCACAGTCGACGCCGACTAAATCCACGATTGGGAGCTGCGAGGTTGAAGTCTTCTATCGACATTCATGTTCTGAGCAACAAAGGTACTCTACCCAGAATCGAACGACTTCTCGTCTCGTCTATCCGTTTAATCCATTCGAACGAAGAAAGCGCAGATTTGCTCGAGCCGACGGGCTGGGCATAGACAGGTAGTCTCTACCTCATCGAATAAGGCGACAGAAGCGCTCGTCGAAATCATACGAGAGTCCCAGTGCATAAGAGGCCCTGTTTCTCGGAAACCAAGTGGCATGACCTATTTTTCGTTATGATTGTTACTAGAACAAGGCCCTTTGACGACCATATGAATTTGCAGTGTCTTTGTTGTGGACTCTGCGACTTGCCCCTGAGAAGCGTACCGTTCACGGTTGTCGACGTCAGCTGGCCAGGGTCTTCTAGAGACACGTCCGCATTGTGACAAGGAGAATAACGCGTTCTTCGTTATCCTCATTCGCCTCTGTCGCCATGGTGAGTATCATCGGACTCGAAGCTGATGCCTATATCGCGTCCCGTGTGGTGGTCAGGAGATCCAGTGTTATAGAAAATCTGGGCATTGAAGTCCGCAACACAGCCCGGCCGGTGATCGAACCATGATCAGACATGACTACGCTTCTGCCTCCTGTGGGACTTGGGTGCACGCGCAATGTCTGGCCCATTGCTGCCGGTGACAATTGTCATACCATGGGATTGGTTGAGTTGTTGCTGGGCCCTCTAGGGCGTGCTTTGGTGGCAGTTGTCGACATTTGAACTATAATCCCTGGCTCCATCACTTTAATGTCTTAGGTCGGAACGGTGGACGCTGTAGGTACTACCTAACTCTTGGCCTTTCAACGGATAGTGGCCACTTGACCGTCCAGAGATCGAAATGAGGTGCCAGCTTTTTGAGAGGGAAGTATGAGACCATGGACTTGTTTGGATTACCGATTGAACAGAGGAAATATGTGTCCTTTTTAAGAGCTGGCCTGTCACGCGAAATCCCGCAAGTCGACTGATCCTGACATCGTACGACACGCAGACGCGGGGGCCTTTTGCGAATTGAAACTGAGAATTGAGTTCCTTGGATTCATGACAAAATACTAGAGACGTCCGAGTGGCTTTGCTGGACAATTGTGTTGATTAGGCCGGCCAAGTTCTTCGCAACAGCGTGGAATTTGAGTGTGGAAGTAAGGACAAAGTCGACTGAACTGTCGGCAGAAAGGGGGGAAAGGAACAAGCTGGTATTAAACCTGTTGCATTGCTTTCTGTGCGCGTTTTGTAATCTTCGTCTCGCTTCCTTCAAGCAGGCAGGGTTCCCCTCACCGACCATAACTCCCATCGTAGGCAGGTACAGCTGGCATGCAGAAGTACTAACCTAGGTTATAAGATTATAGAAGGTACCTACAAAGGTATTACCCCAACCTTTACCCCGGACTCACCCCCGGATTTATCACATCGAACTAGCCCCGCAGAGTTTAGGTGACACTTGGCTAGCTAATCAGCTACCTATTATTAGGCAGTTGATGGCATGTTGCTGCATATTTTGGTCTTGGGATCACACATTACCTTTTATTAGGTATCTTACATTGAAGGCTGTTTTTGCTTTTATTTTGAGGCATGGATGCAGGTGTGCTACGCAGCTTCCTATAACATGAATATCTTTCGGACTATACCCTCTTTTGTCCCGTATAAGTTAGGGTCTACATATGTGTGTATTCTGTCTAGGTCTAAGACGGTAAAGCGGGATCGCGTTTTGGTCTCACACCCCACCAACAAACTGCACCTCAAAGTGCGTTGCTATGCTCACCAGATGAATACTTCAGTCTATGTTCTACCAATCGTTCCAAATGTCCAGGATACAGGGCCCATTCCTTGCTTGATATTGAAGAGAATCGGGTTGTATATATTTATTAGCTGTCTGTTCGTGCCAGTATAGATCACAATGAGATGATATCACCAGCTGCCAAGGTCGCCCGCCGGCCCGGTATCCACGCCATCTCATCTGCTACGTACTCCGGCCGTTTCTTGATCGCATTTGTCAGCGGCTTTGTAAGACCAATCGCTAAGAGAAGAAGACAACGCCTGCAGTAGATATACAGCATGCCATGACCATGTGACCTTAGCTACCTACCCAGTTCCGAATAGAAACAAGAGTAGAGAGATTAAAAAGGATATAGTGCATGATGACGAACTTTAACATCAAAATCGTGTCAGACACCGTCTGTCCCTGGGTAAGTAGCCACCTTACTGTATCTTAACGCCGAAAACAGCATCATCTAAGTCCGTCATACCTAGTGCTACATCGGCAAGAAGCGGCTCGACCGCGCCATCGAGCTGTACCGCGCAACATACCCGGCCGGCAAGGACGACACCTTCACCATCAGCTGGTTCCCGTTCTACCTGGACCCTACGGCTCCCGCGGTGGGGGTGCCGATCATGGAACGGATGGTCCAGAAGTTCAGCGCCGACAGGGTAGAGATGATCAAGCAGCGGCTGACCGTAGCAGGACAAGGGGAAGGGATCAACTTCTCCTTCACGGGGCGCGCGGGAAACACGCGGGACTCGCACCGTCTGATCCAGCTGGGCAAAACGAAGGGCACCGAGGTCGAGAACAAAGTCGTGACGGAACTCTTCAGGTCGTACTTCGAGGGCGAGGGCGACATTACCTCTCACGTCACCCTCATAGCTGCTGCTGAGAAGGCTGGGCTGGCTACGGCCGAGGTGAAGGAGTGGTTGGAGACGGGCAAGGGAGGTGCAGAGGTTGATCAGGAAGTTCAGAAAGCTTATGCTAACGATATCCATGGGGTCCCGAACTTCACTATCCAGGATAAATACGACATCGGCGGTGCTCAGGAACCCGAGGTCTTCCTCTCGGCTTTTGCGAGAATTAAGAAGGCCGAGTAGTGAGCTGTGGCTATGTGTTGCCTGTGCTGGGAGTGACGTACCGGTAGGGCGAGAATCAGTATAATCACTGAGTGTAATATTGCTGTGTACTGTGATCCTCTCTTTCAATAAAACAGAAATCAGCTGCGTCATGGCAGCTACGGTACTCATACGCAGTGTTGTGTCCTAGTATTTGTTCACATAGGAAGTAATCAAACTAGAACGTGACATTGTGAAGTGCGCAATATTATATTATATCCATTCATCAAACCTCCAAAGCAGGGGTGTAAGCTGAGTCTGCGCACGTAGAAGCATTACATAGCTCATCAACCGTTATGGGATTCTTAAGACGATGGAGTTCTCGTCCGGTGCGCTTCCTCGCTTGCTGATACCGCCCTGAGCAAACGCAACTTCACCGCGTTCATCGTCAGCGGCAAAGAAAGCGGCACTGGCGAACGGAGCCGCGAGAGTGCAATCGTTACCGACGTAGAGATTCAAGCGGCAGAGGCCCTTCTTGCCGGGGTCATATCGGACGTAGTTTTTCAGGGGGATCTTGATATCAACAGATGTGCCGTTCCTGACGCCGGGGAACTTGAGATCCATAGTCACATCCGAGGGGACGTCCTCGCAGGCACCCGGCCACGAGATCTCTTCATTCTCATCCTCAACAAAACCTGTCGTCTTGAAGAAGGCATCGCGGTCGTCGAAGTAGCCGACGGGGAGGTAGTCGTTTCGCGTGCCCGAATCGATGAAGCATTTAGTCACCTCGGACGTCGTCTTGATACTCTTTCCCTTAAAGCTGAGTCTGGGCACCGCGACGTAGTATCCGCCGGTGTAGTCCTCTTCTTTTATCACGGGAACTTTGACGAGGGGCCCCGTGAACTTGGACAGGTCGACGCCACCAAAGATACCACCGCCAGTATAGGTATCCTTGACGCCGGCGGGTCGCTTGTCCATCCAGAGCGACTGCACTGGGGCCTTGATCACACCGTCTTCGAGGAGCTGCTGCCTCAGATGAGGTCCTTGGGTGGTGCCCTACAGAAATAAAGCATAGTTAGTATCAACCCCTGCTGCCTGAAGGTGTCAGGGAGTAGAAGAGTACGCTAGGCGAGTTCTTACTTCTTCAGGACTATTGCGGTAAGGAGCAATACCCAAAATCCCCGCGTCGTATGTCAAATCGTTGGGATAGCCGCAATGGCCGGTCAGATCCGGCTCGGCCACGGAGACAAACTCCGCAAGGGAGGCGCGGAGGTTGGGGATAGTGGACCGTTGGCCAGATACTGAAGTGAAAGTCATGGTATCGTTGAAGGCCTTGTAACCCACAACAAGCTTACTGAAGCCACCGTAGGCGTCGAACAAGTAGAAATCATCGGGCTTCGTAGCATCGGGCGAAGCCGAGTATCTGTAGACCGGCGAGGCTGTCGCATTGCACGGACCCGGAGCGCCGGGCCGCTGGGCACCCCAGTTGATTTTCGAACCGGGCGCGAGTATCCAATAGTCCTCGGATCCCTGGTCGAAGCAGACGTTCATAGTCTTGTTGGTTCCTGGGATAACGAGATCGGTGGAGATCTTCTGGTCGCTACCCCATCCTATGACCGACAAAGATTAGCTTTTTGATACTTAGTCAAGGGCGTGGACATTCATCCATCCGCGTTTGAGAACTTACGGAAGTTCAGGGGGAAATAAACAGTTGGCGGCGCTGGTTTGTAGCACTTATGGATTCTCCTTGCGATGGCGCTTGAAGAAGAACTCAGGACAGCAGAATCCTTATAAGTACCAAGTGGCGAGGCCACAGCGGTGGCTGCGACGAGCAGCGAGATTGCTGCCGGTACAAGCATCTTGTTTAAAGGAATACAGGATTACAAAACAAAAGAGCGTAAAAAGTTCAGAATCGAAGTGAAAGAATGACTTTTTGACTATTAGAAGAGAAAGAAAAAAAAATAAATGATAGCGAGAAATGTATATGGAAGAAGCCATTCTCAATACTTGTTGGCGTTCGCGTCCGTATATATAGGGTGTAAAAGACGTTCTCAGTTTTGCGTAGGTGGTTTGGTTGAAGGATCAAAAAGTACCATCGTGAATCAACAAGCCTTTGAATCCTTCCCTGATCTGGAGCGATGTGCACTGTATATAGATGGATAACTTCTCATAATGCTCCCAGACTGGAGTAGCGTCATACCAAATTTAGAGCACTTCTCATGCTTGTATCCTATGACACGTCCAGGGCAAAGATTAGTCCTTCCTCTTTAGGGCATATTTCTCGATCTGATTAAATCCTTTTTCCAGTTCTCGTCTCTCCTGCGGCCTTTGAAGAAGACGCCAAGATCTTTCTTACCCAACTGCCGAATTCAGCCCTATCTTCTTGCTGGCAAGCTCCTATAAACAGAACGCTAGGACGGACCCTGTTGGTAAACGTTACATGCCTAAGTATTTGAGCTAAGGTCTTTCATATGTGACCGTTAGATACTCGCAATTGGGTACGTGTATAGTGTTTTAATACTCTGTGGGATATACTACTCTCTCATAGTTGTAGATGACAATTGTCTCCGTGCCAGATGGGTCCGGAACCGGCCGATATATAGCATATGCAGCACAACCTAGCACGTACATATGCTCTGCCTCTTTCAGGGTTTCCCCTTGTGTATCTAATGCGAAGGCTATGCAGGTACGTTTCCAGCGTCGAGATCACAAACGGTATGGGGCACTAACTGCACGGTTGTGGAAGCATAGCTTAGAAGCGAGCCCCAGCTCGGTCCGGCCGAATTCACGTCGTCGCCTCTATTCGGCTTGGTAGTTCACTAAGAAAACGTGGGATCGAGGCTCCTTTTACAGCTCGTGGTAACTTTTAATATAAATAAGGACGAAGGAGAAGGGCACGTATGCATATAGAGCTCGCCGCCAGGTACAGTCTGGGAAATATGGGGGGAAAGGGCACCGCGTCTTGGTTGCGTGAGAAATATAACGCGTCTTCAGATCCGTATCCTATAGGTTGCCGTCGTATCGACCTACTCAGTACGGTATGTTAGTGAATTATTCTTTCACTCACTCCTCGCTCCTTAGTCTCACAGGCTGTAGAGCTTACTATCATCCCTTTGTCTTTTCAGGGGTTTCAGAAACCTCTTTTGTGATATCCCCTTTTCATTAGCCCAACATCGTGATTGTTTACTCTTCACCTGAAGACATTTTCCATAACAGACATAGGGCACTGACCTCGAGAGCCTCGGCGACTCCGCGGCCGGTATAGAGGCCCCCTAGGATATATTCTTATTCTTGTATATGGACCGTCGTCGATCGGTACCGGAATGGCGCCTCGCTCGGGGTCTTCAGAAGAGCTTCCCGGCCCATCTCTTTCTCTGTCTCTTCTGTCTTCGATCCGATGACTCCGTAGCCGGCCGATTTGAAGTGCTGCTCTGTATATTTCATCTTGATGCAGCGTAGCCGTGATGTATATACAAGAAAAACGCATTGTGATATGCCCCTTTTTCGAGGGAGGGGTCTAAGCTTGAGGCTTTGAGCTAGAAAGGCTGCTCTTTGGAGGAAGAAAGTGTCGTTGAGGCAATTTAAGTTACTGCAGGATGGCCCTATATGTCTCATAATTAGTAATGTCTCTTGGCAGGTTCTATCATGTAAATGGCGTTTGACATAGGGCTCTAACGGGAAATAAGAGGTGTGTGTTCCTGTTCCTACTTAGCACGGATCTGGCTAACATGATATGATTCCTCTCTTATATTGAGAGTATTATGTATACTTGACAAACAGAGCAATGTCATAAGGCTCGAGATCTTGATACGCCTGGGACTAAGAGTAATAGTAGGCGACTAGGTGTTGACTTAGTTCCATCCGTACACTCACTTGCTGCAACGATGTCAGTATCTCTGGTGTTGCTTTCATCCTGTTTATGGGCACTACCTACTCAAAATGAGAGCCTCCTGTTGAGGTTCCTGTCAACTGCCACTCCCTCTTTTTCTGATATTCTTGTGTGCACTTACATTTATAGTCTATGTCCAAGTTAGTCACTCCAAATGGGTTGGGAACATAGTGCTCTATCTCTCGGCGAAGCTCTGCACTACTTTACCCCTTTGCTGCACCAGGCTGTTATTTCCGAGGGCATGAAGTGCCTCCCAATCGCTTTGGGGTGTGAACTCTTGTGTGTCCTGCTTCATGGTATTATTAAACAGCAGGCTCTGGTATTCAGAAAGACATGCCTTCCTTGGAAGTTGCTTTGTTGCCAGGCAACGCGGTAGAATGGTCGTAGCTTTAGGGGGGTAGCCGCTCGTTAAAGGAAGCCCCTCCACATTTCCGTATAAACGTTATTCGGATGTGAATGAGAGAAAGTACTTATCCTGTAAACATTCAAACACTTTCGATAAGCCCATTATAAGGGGGAAATGGCGGGGTTAGTGGTCATAATGGTACCGCTATGTGCGCTCGTGTGCCCTATCTGTTGCGAAGGAAAGTAGACGATAGGTACATTGTCACTTCATATATTTTGAGTACGCAATATCTTTTCCTCCTTTCAGATACCGAGAAACCCCATTGGTTCTTTGTCGTTTGATATATTTTGAGTACACAAGCTCTCTTCCGCTTCGAAGATATCAAAGCGTCCATCGACCTACTACTTTCGTGTCGCTTTCGATCTGCCATCTTGATAACTTCACAAATCCGATTCTCTCGTTTTTGTCAACATATCCCATTCATCACCATCGCCATTACATATAATTCCCAAGATGCTGGTGATCAAGCAGGTTTTGTTCTGCCTCATGGCGACCTTTGTCGCCACCATCCCGATCATGGGAGTCACCAGAGGTGACGCCCAGGCTGGTCTTTCTGTTGTTGATGTTCTCGTCAACACTCTCGGTGTTCCCTGCGACAACAGAGCCACTATCGCAAATAACGGCTCTCCCGTCTCCTCTGCTTCTGTCCTCCCCTCTGATCCTGTCCCCGGCCTCGTTGTCATCGCCCCTCTCCTAGCCACCAACCCTCCTGTCGTCTCCAATGCTATCGCCACCACCTCCACCACCACCAACAACAACCACCCCCTTCATGAGTGTAGAAAAATCCATATCAACCGGCGCGACACATATCGGGAAGAAGACGAGCTTCCTGAGGCTCATTTCAATTCATCGTCTAACTTACAACTTGCCAACTATACAGTCGCGATCGCAATCGTTCTTGAGGTAGTGGCGGGCACGCTTTTCGTCTTGATCGTCTGGTTTTTCTTCAGAAAGCTGAAGCAGCGCTATGCCCGCCACCAAAGACGGCAGAACGCCGAGCAGCAACGCGCCGCTGCCGTCTTGAACTCACACCCCGCTCCTGCAGATATTGAGCTTCAGGACCTGGATCACTCGAACCCGGAGGCACCAGCACCTACTTCAGCTCCAGCTACAGCAGATGACGAAGCCGCCCCGACAAGTCCTACTCGCCCCGAGCGGTCGCAGCTCGCCAGGTGTGCCATGCGCGGATCCGGGGGTCTGGGCCCCATCTTTGAGCGTGCGGAGCAGGTTGATAACGATGATGACGATAATGACAATCCCGTCGAGCCCTGGTCGCCTTTGCCGGCCAGTCCCGTAACCCCGTCTCCAGAGCAGCTTAGTCGATATAAAAGCCATCATGATACTACCACTTTGGAGGAGGGAACCATGGTGGCCGACAACTCTAGCGGGACCTCGTCCAATAAGTTAGGGTATGAGCGTGACCATGACCCTTCTGAACGTTACCACTCTTTCGCAACTCTGACGTGATGGCAGAGAACACCCCGAGATCGACCATGAAGAACACCAAGGCCGCGCTTCGACTGCTCAGAAACAAGACGATGATACCATGGACGATCAAGAAGAGACTTTGGCCCGCAATAAGGTCGACGCCAAGGACTGGGCTTCGCAGCATTGAACTCTCAAGGTCATCAACGCCTACTTCCCTAGTTTTTAGGAGATCCAGACGACAACAATAGGTTTTGCCTCGTTTTGTTTTTGTTTTCTTGCTCTTTTGCCCCTTCTGGTTTTCTTCGGGTGGTAAGCCTTTCCCCTCGATACAACATACACGATATCTCGTACTTCATCTTCATTGACTACTACTAACACGAGTTCTATCAGTCATCACGTTACGAGATACGTCTAATGATTACGGATAGATGTTTAACGTCTAACGTCTAACGTCTAACGACACGAGAAGGAGTTTTGGCGTGTCCTTCCCGCGTTTTCAACGAATTAATGGAATACCTACACTCAACTAATGATTAATACCGATACCCATCGACGTCTTCGCCTGTCTATACATCCGGCATAATGAGATGGAAGAAGAACTGGTTCTCTCAAGTCCGCATGAGCAGTTGGCACAGTTTCTGCTCGGCAACATGAAAAAACATGAAAGAGATGCTGAGTGTTCGCCTTTGCCTCTTCTCTTGCGATACGATTCATACAGCCGACTCTTTCTTTCACGTCTGTTCTGACACTACTATCAAGACTGCGGCATAGCTTCTGAGTTCGAACGATTCTAATGGTAAGAGCTTGAGGATTCAGTCTTTCGATTACTCTTTCACGTTCGGCTGTTTCCTCTCTTGCGACAACACGACTGGGCTCTCTTTCTTACGTCTCTTCTCTGACTATCATCGAGAACACAGCTGCGTTCTGGAATTGATCGATTCTCCGAATCGAAAGGTTTTGAAGATAACGTCTTTCGGTTACTCTATCACGTTTTCGTTCACGCACATCTTTTGATTAATGCAAGCTTCACGTTAATAATGAGCATCAACGGTGGCAAGAGAGTTTGGTTTGGCGTGGCTTGAAACTTTTGCGTCTTGCGTCTTTGATTCTGGTAGTTTGGGGCACAGGAGATCATGTCAATAGAGAAGACGGATACACGCTTTCTTTCTCTTCCATACCCACGACTCGACTTTCTTTTGTCAGCATCGCGTGCAGGTTTCTATGGAATACAAGTGAACACTGGCAACGGTTAGAGAGGTTATTCAGTTTCGCATAGGTAGAGTCAGGACATCAGATTGATGCTGCCCAAACGATCGGCTACCATCGGAGTGAGAATACGGAAAGGAAGCCCAACGCCGTTGATAATGATAACGAGGATAGTTGGCGGGGAAAACGTACTCACATGAGATCCTTTTCTTTGGTACCTAAGTGCCTACAGTACATACAGAAGTATATACGTACCTAGGTAACAAAGCAAGAAAGGACCATACATTGCAGAATTCCCAACATTATGGGAGACCCTGGACCCCCATTATGCATTGCGACTTTGATACATGTGGCTCAAAAGCAAAACTTCCTTTTCCTCAGCTCTCCCCCCTGTGGCTTAATAAGAATCTTGATTATTACATAGACTTGCTTCATCTATCGACCGGTCAGTTTTTTTCTTTTTAAATCAAGCTAACCTTGGTTCTGCTGCTCAGCCTCCTTCACCAAGCTTGGCCAAGAATAGTGCCCGCCATGTGGTTTCAAGTAATAAGCAACTAGGGAAATCCCGCGCTCTGTCTCCTTTATCGGAACCACGATTCCTACGCGCCCGCGTCTTCCCGGTCAACTCATCAGCCCGTGCGCTTGATAAAGGCATACCTTGTGAATCGACGATGCGGGGTTGCGTGTCTTGTGTCGTAATGCTACCTACGGGCGTTGACGAAGGGCGTAGCTAGAAGCAAGCAAAAGCTTGTAACAGGCAAATAGATACATCTCTGATGCTTCAACAGAATCACGGTCCAGTCCAGTCCAGTCCAGCAGAGAAGTGAAAGCTGGATCGTGGAAAAGACTTTGAAGCCCCTGCATCTTTTGGCTGTAAGGCTATTTCCAGCAGCTGCAGCGACCTCCGGAAAGATTCTAGCGTTGGGCCACACCCTGGCTCTTTTGACGTGAACCAAGTGCCGGTCTAGCACGAATCTGTGAGAACCAGAGAAATGTGGCATTTGGTAACTGATCCAAGAGAGGCTTCTAGACCAAGGCATTGAGCCAAAAAAGCCACGAGCGGGTGCGCGACAGAACAGATATATGGTGTGGTAAAAGCGCTCGCTATGGATTCCCCTCATCTTTCATCGTCACTTTTACTATACCAAATCCCCTAGCCCAAGGCTCTCCGAGTAAAAAGCGTTCTTCAATGTGCGGTTCGATATAGCGTGTTTAGTTGGTAGACAGGCCGATGAGAGCGACAACGGGATGGGTATGGACTGGGCAGAGCTGGCTTCTACGCCGGCGGCACCGGCCCCGGAGGGCATGACGTCAAATTTGATTGATCCAAAGTCGAGGGCATGGACCGTTGGACTTACTATTGGCATCACGCTTCCGCCTGCCATCATTCTCGTGGTTCTACGCCTCTACGCGCGTCTTGGGCTTGCGCGCAAACTGGGGTTTGATGATTGTAAGTGTGACCCAGCCTACTATGGGAACAAAATGGGTCTGAAACTGACTCAAAGCTGGACAGATACCTGCGTCCTGGCTACGGTTCGTCAACGCATCGCCTACTTCTTGAGCTCGTCCTCCTACTCAGGTCGGATCGCTAACAATATGGGCTGCTCTAGATATTCACTATTACCTTCAATGCACTCGTCCTGTCGGGTACGTTTGGTTTATCTCCGCTTGATTTACCGAAGATGACAGTGAAACTGATGCTCCCTAGTCCTGGACAAGCCAGGTGGTGGTGCTGTAGGTCGCCATATGTGGGATGTATCGCTCTTGAGGATTGCCCAATACCGCTGGGTGAGACTCTCCCTCTCTCTGATATTACTTAATCAATATTGACAACTAACTTGCAAACGCATAGCCCTCGATCATCGAATCCGTCTTCTCGCGAATAAGCAACACCCTGATCAAGGTTTCGCTGCTATCCTTGTATCTCCGAATCTTCAATCCTATACCGAAGCTAAAGTGGATGATCTGGGTCGGACTGGTGGTTGTAGTATTGTTTTGTGTTGGTGCCATCATCGCCACTCTAGTGCTATGTATCCCACGGCCGGGAGAACATTTCAATGCCGCCACATTCACGGTTCCGACTCGCTGCACAGGTGAACTTCCGAAGGTCATAACGGCAGGGACCGTATTCTCAGTCATCTCCGACATCTATATCCTCGTTATACCTATCCAAGTACTGCCGTCGTTGAAGCTCTCGCACAAGCGCAAGGCTGCTGTCGGCAGCGTCTTCCTTGTAGCCCTCCTGTAAGTTCAGTTATGTACAGTTCTCTACAGCCTGTCTATAGAATAAGGCAGTGAACTAACTCCTGGGACCGCAGTGCTTGTGCTGCCGGGATAACCAACGTGGTCATCCGGTTCGACAAATACCTCCCTAATGACCTGAGCGACTTCACGTGGAATGTTACCAATACATACATCACCAAGTAAGTAGACCGTTCCTGTTCCTTGGAGAGCCCACTGAGCCTTGGTTTTTGTTCTAACAGATATCAACAGAATTGCCGAGATCAACATTGGTTTGCTATGTTCCTGTATGCCCGTAGTGTCTGCTGTTGTCTTGGGGCCGATGCGACGCCTCAGGGCGCTTCTTGGCTCGTGGTTCGGGAGTTCGGAGCCAGATGAGCCCGAAAGCAGGGGCTATCGGGATCCAGGTCATGGCATAGACAATAACCTACATCAGGGCCTTGATATATCCGGGGAAACAATCACAGGCCTCCCGACGTTCAGCCGGAAAGCTCCTGACTCGAGGGATACTCATGGAGACACCGTGACGCTGAGGACACTGTATACGCGCGACACTTCCAGCACCTCACAGCCTATTCTTGCGAATCCTTCTGATCATGCTTCCAGCAAGGTTGAGCCGGCTGGAGTTTGACATCAGTAGCTAAGCCATGTGGCCCTAAATACAGAAAATGGCACATCTGTATAACAAACATGACGGGGCGTTTAAGGCGTTGTTGTAACACGGCCAATTCAGGTTGGTGGATTATATGGTCGATGGTGCGATCTACTTTGTAAATCTGCTATGGTTCAACGGTTTATGTTAGCTCAAAGTTCGTTTGTTCTCGTGTTTTTTGCGTCTATACTCCCCACGCGGTACTTTTCTCTTCGCATTGTGTAGTGAGCAAAAACGTTATGCTGGTGGTCTCACTGAGACCCCAGACGTATATTTACTCTAGCCTCATTATCTATAGCAGTAGATGGATTGTAATGATACTAAATGCACACAGTAAGGTCGTTGTCTCCTGTTACGGTGCGTGTGAGACGCGCCGTCGGCAAATTAGGGCCAAAAGCTAGGGCACTTGTAGCTAGTGAGTCAAAATGCACTGTGTGTAGCCGGACGCACACCAAACAACTACTAAACCTCTCAACCCGGCTCTATGGACTTGAGTATCATTAATCAACCCTCTCCTCAACAAGCAGCGGGGATAGCTCAGTTGGGAGAGCGTCAGACTGAAGCTTCAAACTTCACTCTCACATAAATCTGAAGGTCGTGCGTTCGATCCGCACTCACCGCAACTACTCTTTTTTGCACGTGTCGCCTATATATCCTTTTTGTCTGCTTCCTTCTTTGCACAAACAAGTTCAGAGCATGTGCTTACAATCTCACATAGACTGCTGGTATCTGTGGGAGAGTTTTGGAACAAGAGTAAATCATACAAAGAACGAGCGGTCTTAGGTTGGGGCCATCTCGTGGTGCTAGAAACAACTCCGGTTCAAGGCACGCAACAAGTGACTGTCTGATAGCGGCAATATGGGTCAAACTACCTTTGGTTGGCAGGGTACTCCGTCCTTTGCAAAACCTTGCTGCGGATCAAGACGTCCGTCTAAGGCCGACTGCTGTATATGACAGGTACCAAGAACATCATACGAGACGTTGTTTCAGGCGGAGGTAAGCATCACGATCAAAGGACTCAAGGGCTTCAACACGACCCCTGACGACGTGGTGCTGAGTGCTGTCTATCACCGCTCTAACATCTTATCTAGCTTGTCGTCATCCTCGTCAAAAGGTTAGCCGCTCTTAGGGAAGGGGCTACAGAGCGGCTTCAGTCTTGCTGTGATTGGGATCGGAGAAGGGACAAAACATGACGTGGTCCAGCAGGATACCCTAGAGATAGGCACATGTTCAAATTTCCTGTGGTGTTTGGCTAGAAGCGGTCAAGACAATACGCACGTCTTGCTATGACTCTTTCGGGGAGGCTAAATATTGTGAGTGCACAGATCTACATCATATTATTGATGGAACTAATCGCATTACTTTTAGTTACGTCGAAGAGTTCCTCATAGATGATTTTTGGCTTTAGGTTGCCTGGGAAAAAATGTTCCCAGGCAGGACGGGTACATATATAATAGGCGTTTTCATTTCATAACTGGTTGCCTACCAAACATAACTGTCACTCAGTCATGACATGAAGCCTATCTATCTTTTGACACCCTAAAGCTGTAGGATTAAGTGGCAAGAGGCCAAATGTCAATGAGGACATCACCTCACCGTGAACAACACTCACAACCATTCGGCCCCCTTCTCCCTCCAAAAAGAGCTGTGATTCATTGTCACTCGAAAGACAAGAAAAAACAGTGAGCAATCAGCCCTATTCCACTGGGAGAAAGAATTCAAAAAGATGCGGTGAGTGCGGATCGAACGCACGACCTTCAGATTTATGTGAGAGTGAAGTTTGAAGCTTCAGTCTGACGCTCTCCCAACTGAGCTATCCCCGCTTGTTGTTGTAATCTGCACGTTTGGTTGTGTCTATGATCCTTGCATACTATCTGTCCGAAGATTAGCCGGGGAGGTACTGGTACTCTGTGGAATAGGGGGACTGTAGCCTTTTACCTACTACATGCGGGTCATCATTGAGAAGAAGACATAAGTAAACAAGACACTTGTAAAGAATTCTTACCTTTTTCTGTATGTAGGTTGCCTATGAAGACATGTGAGAGCACTTGAGGCTTAAGCAAAGAATCTCCTATTTGATGACATGATCAAGGGGGCCGCAGGTAGGAAACCCCAAACACCACCTGGGTACTTATTACTATCCACCATACTCTGGTATAGCCATGTAATCTAGATGTGCCAAAAGCCTACCTGTGTTAGTATAAATGCGCTCGCTCGTCCAAGAGAAAAGGCAGACAAGTTAGTACTCTTTCTTAAACCTATCTAAAACACAAAGACTGTAGGTATGTAATAAACCAATTTGTCCACCTATATTGCAAAAAGCTGCCAGCCTTCAGAACAGATTAAGTAGACAAGGTAGACAGACAATTCTAATCTAGTTCGATTCATCATTGCTGTACAACGCGAATCCATTTACAACCTACCTGGGTTAGGTACCTACCTATCGGGTACCACTGTACCCTAACCCACCCTGCATTATTCAAAACCCACAGATGGTGGGGTCGGCACAAACACAAACAAACGCGCCGTCACTCCGTATCTGCCGCACCAATTTGCGTTTAACGATGTCGAAATCAACAACAAGCGGGGATAGCTCAGTTGGGAGAGCGTCAGACTGAAGTCATAACTTCAATCTTACATTAATCTGAAGGTCGTGCGTTCGATCCGCACTCACCGCATCTTTTTGCCTATTTTCGTTCTTTTTTTTCCTTAGGACGTTTGCTAGACTACCTGACTTGAGTTAAAACCGAGGGACAAACCACCTACATAGTCGCAGCGAAAGCCTATTTATGCCTTTTACTTGTTAGCTGTTGAGGTTTCTTTTTTTCACCTGAGCCTTACTCTCAAAGCAAGCAGAGCCCGGGATGGTAGAAGAAGGGATAAATTCCTCGGGCTTCGTGATAAGGAGTAAATTTTCCGCTCAGGAGATACAGGTACTGTAGGTCTATCTTCATGCTCTCTTGCTACATACTTTGTCCATGCTGTCTCCCGCGTCTCCCTCTAGTTTGATACAGTGAGCCCCAGTTCACGCATGATGATATCTGCCGCCTTCTCGCCAATGAGGAGCGCAGTGTGATTCGTGTTGGCGGCAACATTCTGGGGCAAGATGCTGGCGTCAGCGACTTTGAGTCCCGTCACGCCGTAGACGTTCAGATCCTTGTCCAGCACGCCCAGCTGCTCGCGGGGAGCCATCTTGACGGTGCCGACGGAGTGCCACGTGGTGTTGATGTTCTCCCTGAGGAACTGTGCGAGGATTGCGTCGTCTTCGGCGGAGTACTCGAGGTCCTGGACGGCGCCAATACTGTTCGCGTCGGCGTCGTCTGCTACGAGGCCCGCGTCGAGCTTCACGCAAGCTGCTTTTGAAGTGGTGGAAAAAGTAGGGTGACCGATCTCGAGCTCGCCGCGGTACGTCGACATCCGTCGCATGATCTCTCGGCTCCTCTTGTAAGACCACATCTGTGTCTTGATATCGACGTCGCCGGCGTCACTGAAGAATCCGGCGTTGAAGTCGAGGGGGTCGCTGACCTCGGGTCCCGTGATGTGGAGGTGACCACGGGAATAAGGGTATCCAGTGTAGGTGCCCATGGTGATGTATTGTCCCGCGTCGACATGATTCTGAGCTCCGAAAAACCTATCATCCAAGATTGGGCACGTCAGTCGAAGACTTACTTACATACATGTATCTGACCACCAACGACGGGTGGGTGAGCCAACTTACGCGTTCAGTAGCGCTATGAGCATTAGGGGCCGATTCGGGTTATTGGCGAAGTCCTTATCCCAGGCGGCCCTTAGGGCAGGGTCGAAACTAGCTAGATCTTTCTCAGTCGGGCGGAGCTTGCCGGCCGCATCCAGTGTATTCCAGCCGAGTCGTGGATCGTTCCGCTTCTCAGCTTCCTCGTAGCTAAGCCGGCCCGAGTAAAGCTCATCCATCGACTCGTTGGGGGCTAGCGCGCTTCTATACGGCCAGAGGATGAGGTGGTGGTCTTGATAATCGTGGCCCACGCCGGGCAGGTCCTCGACAAGCGGCACACCAGCTTTCTCCAGGATGTCCGCGCGTCCAACTCCCGAGCGCTCGAGCACCGACGGCGTGCCGCACGCGCCGCACGATACCACCACGAGTTTCCGCGCGCGGACGCTAGACTTCGGGGGTGGAACTTGCGCATACTCCGTCTGGAATCGCGGGTTGGGCTGATACTCGACGCCCACGGCACGCTTGTTGTCGTCGAATAGCACTCGCACTACTTGCGACTCCACGAGCACGTGTAGGTTGGGATGCTTGCCGTCGCGCAGCCGCGGGTGCAGATACACGTGCGCCGTGTCGGAGCGCTTGCCGTCCGGCGAGACGTACCGCTTAGACCGTGTGACGCCATCGTTGTGATGAAGCGTTTGCAGGTCGGCTATCTCGGACCAGCCGACGCCCGCAGCGGCGCGGATGAAGTCATCTTCTACGTGCTTCAGACGCAGCGTACCATCCGAGACGTGGACGGGGCCGGCGTAACCGTGATGTTCATCGTCCCTTCGGCCGTGGTAGGTTTCCAGCTGTTAGTTACCAGATGACATGTGTTAGTAAGCCTGCAACCGTCTTCTACATAGTGCATAAAGTCAATTGGTCCAAAGGCCAAGAATGTAGATCTATAATACCTTCTTGATAAGAGGATATAAGTCATTTGTATACCATCCAGGAGTCTTCCACGAGTCGAAGTCGGCGCGCTGAGCGCGAGTGTACCTTGATACTTATCTCAGTAACGCGACGCCACATGTGGAAAGGGGAATTGCCTACATCATGAAATTTATCGACGACCCTCCTCCGAGAGTACCGCCAGAAGGGACAATCACTTCTCGCCCGGCCAGGTAGTCCGACTTTGTCGCCTTATAAAATATAGCAGTCTTGGACTCCGGCAGGAGGTTTGACAGAAATCTGCCGGGTGTCACTATGTCGGGGTTCCCGTAATTGTCCATGCCGCCCTCGATGACCAAGACCGAAAGGTTTGGGTCTGCCTCGGCGAGTCGGCCTGCGACAATGCAAGCTGCCGTTCCCCCTGAGGTTTTTACTGGATGTTAGAGACGTTTTCCAGTAGATAGCTATACGGAGTAACAAGATAGACCAGAATGGCAATCGCAACGTACCACCTGCGATGATAACATCAACCTCTTTGACATCTTCTGGTAGTTTATTATATAGTCCCATGGTTCGTTCCTGTCTCTGAAGTCTTTCTTACAAGTATATGCTTAGATAGTCTGGTGAGCAGATAGATGCTCTAGATATTGCTTCTAGCTAGATAAGCAGTTCAAACATAGGCCATGTCTCAAGCTTTATAAGACCTCGCCAGTACATGCCCTTGTTTCGAGATGATATGAGCGCTAGCACGTTTATGGTGAATTGCATTACAGGCGCGCGTATGTCCGACCTCACTTGCATCATCCGGGTCCGGTCCGGACTTTGCTTTCCAGTCGTGGCCAAAGATCATGCAAGCTCTAGTTCTCCGAAGGGTATACTCCGATCCAGAACGCTACAGCCACCCTTCTCGAAAAGTGAAGCGAAGCCAAGAGTGAAACATGCATACCATACGCCATGCATGTACCTGTCTTCCCCGCAAAGGAGGCAAGAAGCAAATGTCGAGTTATTTCGCTCCTCCTTCCCCTCTCTCACTCTCTCAACTGATTGATTGGCTGGAGCCCAAGCACATGCCGTGTAACGTAAGGACAATGGGCCGACTGGTCACGGCCGTTGGAAATGCAAGATATAACTGAAGTTCTCGTGCTTGCATGTTTTCGCAATTATACTATTATCCCATGAAAATATTATCCTAGTCGACATTCTTGTATCCATTATTAGACTCTTTTATATACCTTTACCTGAAAGGCTTGGTTGGCGGCCACCTGAGTTTTACCCTCAGACCGCCGATTTGCAACCTCAGTATTATGAAGAACAAGGCAGAAATTAATGTTGATACTGCTGCCCATATCTGAGCACCCCTGAAACCTCCTCCGTCCGCCGTCTGAATGCGACCGCCTATGGATGGTCCTGTCAGAGAAGCAATCGCGGTAATACCGAAGGCCATGCCAAGCCTCGTACCGATGGTATCGAGCCTCGGTGTTATCCTCGAGACCGTCGAAGGGAACAGGCATTGGAAACTCGCGGCCGCTATGCCGTAGGCAACCGTAAACGCATAATAGGCGGGGATGTTGTGCACTGCCAGCCAAGTGAAAGCTACAATGACGCCTAGAATCGAGACCACCACAATGACGTTGACGTTGCCCAAACGGTCGGCTACCATCGGGGTGAGAATACGGAAAGGAAGCCCAACGCCGTTGATAATGATAACGAGGATAGAAGCCGATGAGAGAGGCATGCCTAACGCCTGCGTCCCAAACGATCCAATCTACAAGGTCACGTCAGTTCAGCAGCTCCTTCGACCGACGGACGAGAGATAACCAACATAATAGAATGTATAGTAGTTCGCCCAGAAGAGGAAGAATGTCGCTATAAGATATAGAGTAAACGCAGGCTCTTTGAATGCCTGAAGGTCTAAGAGATCACTGGATTTCCTGGGCGGTAGCCGCGCCCGCATGAAGACAAGCGCGATGGAAAGGAGACCAAGATTGAGAAACCCTATGACCCGCGTTGCCCACTTTTCTCCATAGGTTAGCGAGTCTCTAGCTTCACGGGTTGGGTTACAATGAGATATCGGTAAACCTGCGCGGGAAGGGGGGGGATGTAATCTAGCGGGTTACATCGTTTCCATCAGGAGAGCGCTTCCTGCGCCCGAATATAAAGTACATACCGGAAAACCTAGCGTAGGGATAAGCTCCCGAACAAGAAGGGGGTAGACTATGCCACCAGCCGAGTTCCCCGTCGTAGCTAGCCCGATCGCAAGCGCGCGCCGTTTGTCAAAGTATGTGTTGACGACAGAGACTGCAGGTGTAAAATAGAGACCCGCACCGATACCGCTGAGGACACCCTGTGACAAGAACAATTGCCAATATTCAGTAGAGAGACTCATTAAGAAAATGCCCAGAACCTGAAGTATCATTCCGACCGCAAACGTTGGAAGAAAAAAGCCAGCATCTAACAATCTACCGGAGATGGTGCCTATAATCAAAGACAGCAGAAATTGGATGCCTCCGATCCACGATATTGTGGACGGATCCTGAGGGAGAACCTCAGTATAATATGCCTGGAAAGCGCCAAAGGAGTTGGCATAACCCCAGGCTGGAATGAATACTGAATCCATGTCGTCAGTAGGATAGAACACTGCTGAATCCATCTACATCTCCTTGTTTCGTGAAACGAAGGTAGGAAGTCATTGAGCTGACTGAAGAGCCAAAAGATCCTTGAGTTTGAATATCTACTCACCGAGGAAGCTCATCGCGACTTGTGTCCACTAAAGCGCTGCTGTCAGCTGCAGATTCTTGCCAGCACTATAAACGGACGAAGAGGTAACTTCTCGGCCAGGTTGTCCATGGCGAGGAGAAGTTTTCCAAGGTTTGGAGAGACTTATACTTACCGCTTTCAATCCTCCATCCGGGGGTGGCGGCGGCTCAGGTAAATTTCTCGTAGAAAAGCGTGAAAAAACTTGTGCTAGGATATTACTCGGTGACGCCCCTATATCTGAAGAGGCCCTGGGCACGCCTGAGCCTTGATTTGAAAGAGCCGCCAGCTTAATCGAGGCCGTTTCATGTCCGGCCGGCGCTTCTTGAACGGCATCATCGTCGTCCACTTGCGATAAACGGTTGGAGATACTAGAATCACGGATAATTCCGCTATTATGCCTTTCAGGCGTGGAGCTTCTGTGCTTGTCCATTTTAATGCTATAGAATTTAACTTATAAACATGAATGAGCATGAGAATCTGATCTATTCGACGTGCCTGAAACCAAAATTTAAAGTATGAAAAGTGTGCCTAAAATTCTCGGAAGTGTTTTCCGGATCGAAGGCAGAGCACCTACCAACGGGAAAGCCAACCGGACAAGGAAAGAACCTTAATCTGCGCTACCTGTGGCGGCTGTTATGCCGAAGGCGGCTTTACCCTTGTCCCAAACATCGACACCCTCCTTCCCGTTAGCTTTCGACGCATACTGTTAGTAAGGGAAAGTAAACCTAGTGACATCTGTTTGTAGTAGCTTGCATACCGGTATGCCGGCGTATCTGCATAAGACGGCATACTGACCATGTTGGGCGCCGGTGGCGTTTAATCGGGTATATATAGTTTTCATACGGGATAGTCATGTGGTCAGATAGCAAAACGGGCAAAACTTGAAGTTGGGGCCCTTCATAATGGCGGCACATAGAGTGCGTTTTGATATATCAAGTTATGCGGATCTCCGGATTTAACCTGGCCTTGACGGCCCATGGATACCAGCCATGCTGAAGGAGGTACAGCATGTGTGGCATGCCATTTCCAACTGATATGAGAGTTTCTATACAAATTCAGAAGGTAGGATTGCGATCGCAAGTGTTAAGTAGAGCAAGTACGTGCCTAAGGTTAGCTATCTAACATAGAATAAGCCCGGCAATAGATAGACACGCATGTAAACAAGCAGTCTATGTAGGGTAACATGTAGGAGTGATTTTGGGGTTTAAAATAAAAGGATTGGTTTTGTCCTGGGGTTGTTGGAGATGGTGGGGTGAATGACCGAATTTTTGCGGGGTTAGCGGTTTCTGCCAAGCCTCCTTTAAAGTCATACATGTGCCCCTCTAGGCATATATGTAAGTACAATGGTATTAGGTATTACCAGGTAGCAGCCCATGCAGGTGCAGGTGGTTCAAATCTTGGCATTCGAAAGGCTGTAATAATTTTTTGAAAGCTTCCCCCGTCCAAAAAGCCCACCCACCATAACCTGGCTAGGCATATCAGAAAGTCAACAATCAACCAGTGCTCGATCCTTCAAGACAAAAGCCTGTCACACCGAGACTGTTGTGGGCTCTTATTTGCTATAAACAACTTATTTAATTTGTGCTCGATCTGATTTATCCCTCAAAATGTCTTTTGGGGGTCACACGCCCACCATCATCGTCCTGAAAGAGGGTCAGTAGCTACCCCTCGTGTTAATTCCATCACCAGCCAGCCTTTTGGGGATCCCCTCGGCAGTGCCCTAATTCATGCGCATACTTATGCAGACTACAGGAACCGATGCGTCACAAGGAAAGGGACAAATAATAACCAACATAAATGCATGCCAGGCTGTGCAAGCGACAATCAAGTCAACACTCGGCCCTTATGGCGGGGACCTACTAATGATAGATGAGAATGGCCGGCAGACCATCACTAACGATGGCGCCACAGTCATGAAGGTACGATAGTTACTGGAAATCATAGAAATACGCATAACCATGTGCTTACTTCCGAAACCTCCCAGCTCCTCGATATCGTTCACCCCGCTGCCCGCATCCTCGTCGATATCGCCCGGTCACAAGACGCCGAAGTTGGAGATGGAACTACATCAGTAGTTGTTTTAGCCGGAGAGATCTTGAAAGAAATCAAGGATCATGTTGAGCAAGGTGTTAGTTCACAAGTCATTATCAAGGGTCTCCGGAGAGCATCCATGATGGCTGTCAATAAGATTAAGGAGATCGCCGTTAGAACAGACGACGCAAACAGACGAGACACACTAATCAAGCTGGCCGGAACAGCTATGACCAGCAAGTTGATTAAAAGAAATACCGACTTCTTCACCGAAAGTAAGCTAAATTAGCGGTCGTATTCCAAGCTGCCTAGGCAACCAGCTAACGGAGTCCTACAGTGGTGGTGGATGCCGTGTTATCTTTAGACCAGGATGACCTCAACGAGAAGCTGATTGGTATCAAGAAGATTCCGGGCGGTTCCCTGACCGATTGTCTTTTCGTCAATGGTGTCGCATTCAAGAAGACTTTCTCCTACGCCGGCTTTGAACAACAACCTAAATCCTTCAAGAAACCGAAAGTCCTTTGCTTGAACGTCGAACTTGAACTCAAGGCCGAAAAGGACAACGCCGAGGTACGGGTCGAGCAGGTGTCGGAATATCAGGCTATTGTCGACGCGGAATGGCAAATTATTTATAAAAAGCTGGAGGCCGCCTACAAGACCGGCGCCAAGGTCGTGCTGTCCAAGCTGCCAATTGGAGATTTGGCCACTCAATACTTTGCTGACCGGGACATCTTCTGCGCTGGCCGTGTTTCTTCAGAGGACATGGAACGTGTGGTAGAGGCCACTGGCGCTACGATTCAGTCTACATGCTCGGACATTCAACCCCACCACCTCGGCGTATGCGGATCATTCGAGGAGCGACAGATCGGTGGCGAGCGCTTCAACTTTTTCGAGGACTGCCCAGAGGCCAAGACCTGCACTTTAGTTCTACGGGGTGGTGCTGAGCAGTTCATTGCAGAGGTAGAGCGATCTCTGCATGATGCTATTATGATTGTGAAACGGGCAATCAAGAACCACACTATTGTAGGCGGAGGCGGCGCCTGCGAGATGGAGGTATCCGGCTACCTCCACCGCTTTGCAGATAAGCATATTCGAGATAAGCAACAGGGTGTCATCAAGTCGTTCGCCAAGGCCCTCGAGGTCATCCCACGCCAGCTATGCGACAACGCCGGCTTCGACGCCACAGATATCTTGAACAAGCTGCGTGTCGAACATCGGAAGGGACATACTTGGGCAGGTGTTGACTTCACCAACGAGGGTGTTGCCGATATGATGGAGAAGTTCGTATGGGAACCGGCTCTTGTCAAGATCAATGCCATTCAGGCTGCTACTGAAGCTGGTTGCCTTATCTTGGGTGTTGACGAGACCATCCGGAACGAGGAGAGCGCACAGCCCCAGACTCCAGGTAAGCCATTGCCTCCCGGAGCTGCCCAGAGGGCGTTGAGAGGACGTGGTCGGGGTATGCCGCGCCGGTAAAGCGTGGTAGATGGGCAGGGTTGTCAAAATGAGGCCATACGATGTATGATACCTAAACCAAAAAAAGGCCCCTCGGCTTAAAAGCAGGTATTGGCGAATATAAGAGACGGGGTCCTGTCCTATGAAGACATTAAGAGCATTGTCTGAGTGATCATCGTGATAACTATAGATTGCGCTTGTGAAAATGAGACTTGCTCAAAGCACTAGTTTTATGGCCATACTTACTCCTTGTTAAGTTGGACGGTAAGGCGACTGGCAACTCCTTCATTTTAGATAAATGGAAATGGGTTATCATCGCTATAAAACAAAAAAGCGCCCTCAAAAAGGTAAACCCTCAAAAAAAGCAAAGCAAAAACCCAAGCTAGGTAAGGTAGGTATCCGACGATCCTATCCCGGCCCATCGAATACAACATCATAGATACTACTCCTATTCCTCTTCCCACCGCCAACGGCCGAAAACACTTGTCCCACGTCAGCAGGATCGGGGGTTATCCGACCGTCGCCCCCACTATCGCCGTCATCTCCATGTCCACTTTGACTTCGACTTCGACTTCGACTTCCACTGCCCTCATCGCATCTATCAGTAATTCCTCCTTCTTCCCTACCGACGTCATCTTCTTCTTCATCATCGTCTTCATCATCGTCGTCGTGGTCCTTTTCCATAGCAGTAGTAGTATTCATATTCATATTCGCCGGGCCGCCGGGACTGAGTGTCAGATCGTCGATGTCCATCTCACAACTACGTGGTGAATGGGAATGGGTATGGGATCTGAAACGAGGGGCGGGAATCCGATGCTCATGCTCATGCTCGGGATCTGTTGGCGCGTGTAGTGGTGGTAGTGGAGGAGGAGGAGAGGGTGTGGGCGTGGGCGTAGGTGTGGATATGAGACTGCTGCCATGTTCGTTATGGTGATGGTGGTCGTCGATTAGCATGGCCATGTCCCGGTCTACAGCGTCTTGGTCGTGATCGTGGTCGTGGTCGTGGTCATGGTCATGATCGTGGTGCTGTCGGGGTGGGGGAAGAGTCGCAGCTGTTGTTATATGGTGTAGGTAAGTGCGCGGCATATCGTCGTGGTGATGGGAATCGACGTGATGGTGATGGTGGTGATGATGATGAGGATGGGGATGATGATGATGGGGACCGTGGAGGGGCGTCAATGCCGTGTCCGGATCGTGAAGCAAGGCCTGGAACGATTCTGCGTCGTCGTGTTCGTGGCTCGCGTGCGTTGGTACGACGTGCAGCGCATCGAGCGCGTGGCTAGGCAGGCTCGCGTGTGTTATGTGTGGGCTGTATTCTAGACTATGTGGCGATAGCGACGCATGCGGCATGTGCGGGTGACTATTATGATGATGGTGTTGCGGTACCGTTATGCGTGTATGGAAGCTGCCGAAAGCGTCTGGTGCTTGCTGTGCGTGCGTGCCTCCGTGCACTGGTTGTGATATTAGCTGCGGGTCTATCGGATGGTATAGCTGAGCACTGTGTAGTGAGGCCAGCGTGGCTGCTACCGAGTTGTGATGAGAATGGGGTTTCCCGTGTATCATGAGATGGGGCGGCGCGTGTAGCTCAGGACTAGTCGGGGTCTGGTATGACGGATTAAGGAGAGATGCTATATCACTGGAATGCGCGTAAGGACTGGGATTTGCCACTAGATGAGAACCCAGCTGGTGGTGTGAAGGTGTTCCATGCATGGGATGATCCAAGTCAAGAATTCTGTGGGCTGCCTCCACGTCATGATGGTCAATCGCTGGTGGATGGGGACCCAGGAGGTCGGCATTACTCTCTGGGATATGGCGTGTCTCATTTATATCACGGAATTGCCGGTGGATGTTGCTGCTGAAGGCTTGTGGTTGAGGCTCAGGTCGAGCTGCGTTTAGGTTTTCGATTGGAATCTGCACTTGGTTCTGGTTCTGGTTCTGGTTCTGACTTTGAGTCTGACCTTGGCTCTGAGCCGAGGGGCTCTTTGCTAGCTCACTACACTCGTCACATGTCTTAATTACATCCGAAACCGTCTCCTTAATGCGACTCCAGTGGTACTTCTCAGCGATGACCGACGTCGTCTTATTGATCCCAGCGTGGTTGCCCTCCTTATGGGTCTTGAGAGCGATGGACATTTGACGGAACGGGTCGCTGATGACTTCCTTTCCCTTCAGCATGAGGACGTCGTTGTCGAGGAGCTTATAGTGCGTCGCCGCGCTCCGAAGCCTACTTTTCTCGGCGCGGTCAGATCCGTTCGGGTACCGGCCGTGCTTGAGGTAGAATTTGATCTTGTCGAAGCGATCTTCACTCACGAGTTGCGGGTCGCCTCCTTCAGCGCCGTCGGTGCCTAGATCCCGGCCGTAGATTATGGCGTCCACGAGTCGGCCTGGATAGGACTTCAGATTGCCACTGCCCTTGATACGCCCGATGCGCTTGAAGCCAAGGGCGTCCCAGATCTTGCACGAGACGACGTTTGTCTCGTAGACCAGGTTGAACACGGAATACGTGTAGCCAAGCTTTGGCGCCCAGTCGAGATACGACTCGCCCATGAGTCGGCCCACCCCGCGGTTACGAGCGCCGTCTGTGACCAGGAAGCTGGCATTGCACACATGGCTGCTCCGGCCGGGATAATTAGGCTTGATGTAAAAACTACCTAAACACTCCCGAGACCAGTCTCTACCCTCAACCACTTCATCAGGGCTGTTGATGCGGCCGAGAAGCATGATCCCAGCAAAGTTCTGAAGCCAATGGGCGCTAAAGCTGTCGAAGGGTAAAGGGTCTATGATGGGGTAAGTGTCACCGCCTTCAATCTCCTTGGCGAACTGGTCACAGAGGTATCGTAATAGCGAAGCGGGGACCTGGTCGCGGGAGACAAAGGGCACAACAGTGGCTACGGTAACGCGGTCCCTGAGTGTAACCTGGCGAGGTTGAATAGTAGGGGGTAACGCCGGCTTGTTCGGGTCCGGGTACGGAAGGGCGCCGGATACCCGATGGATCGTCGGCGCCGAAGGATCATCCATAACGGCCGACATCTCCCTATGTACAGATGTCGGGGTATGAAATCCCGGCCCTCCCTTGGTATTCTTGGTCTTTGTACTAAATAGACATATTCACATATCAGTATAACGGCCCCCGTCCGTGTCTCGAGTCCGAAGCAGCAGCCGAACCAAAGCCAGGGCGATGCTCCAGGCCGGGGCTGGTGCTGGGGCCAGCGTTACAGTAGCATGTAGCATGTAACACGTAACATGTTTGTTTCTCTCTTACCAGATGTTACCGTGACATGCGTTCTTAGGATATGAAAGCTGTCCAATGAGTCGATCCTGTGCGACATCAACCGACCAAAGACCGCTATGGCTGCAAGTGCAGGAGATCGACGAGTCGTTCTGAGATATTCGGTACCAATGACGGAACGTGCTCCATACCGTATTATTGGGGCTTGCTTGGGGCTTCGGTATTTGAGGGGCACGCCGAAGCTACATTGTATGAGTCTAGAAGGGCCCACGAGTCTCGATAGCGTCTTGAGGCCAAAAGGTTTCCATAAGCCGAGGTCGTCAACGGCCAATAAAGCTCATGATAATTACTTATCTAAGCAAGATTAATCGCGGCTACCTAAGCTGCGAAATTGCATATTACATGTAAGAGTTGTATGTACTCTGTAGCAGTGGATGCGAAAGGACGGATCTGTGGAACAGGGACCCTTGGCAAAGGCCCCTTCAATATAGCGTAATCCACATTCTCCCCCAATCCCTTCCCCAAATGAAGCACCTACAAAACGCCTAAATACCGGTAGATAACCACAGCTGTATAGAACTCAAGACTTCGCTGTAGTAAGTGCCTAAAGGTGATCTATAGAATTCACATGCAGAGGCACTCGACCTGACAATATTTACGTAGGATGGAGCTCATGGTTAGAGGCCTTTGCTAAGAGGCCCTATGTACAGTGCGTCTTACATTAGCTCTCGTGAATTTCCCGTCACTCCGTTGCCATTAACACTGTATATGACACTGTATCAATATTGAAAACTATCAGGTGCTAGGAAATATGCATACGCTCTCTACAAAGAGGACGAGAACGCATTATATGACACACATGCGACTACCCACATATCGGCAAAATAAAAAGGTGATCGGGAGAGGCTAACGGCAAAAGAGAAACCGATGTAGGAGGTAAGTGAGAAGTGGATGGTATGCTCCTAGCAAGGAGATAAAGATACGCCTATACTCATAGTCACTACGTAGGTAAATAGATATATACTAGGTTAGGCAGGTTAAGACTGGGATATCCGAAACTCGGACAGGCTACAGGTATCCTCGTAAATCAGAGCAAATTAGAAGACCACATTTAAATAAAATGAAATCATATCACCGGCTCATGCTTATTTTTTCTCCATGGCATGGTTCGTGGCCGGGGAAATAGCACGTGGGAAATGAGGAGTAAAGTACCAAAACAAGAGGATATCACAAATCCGGATCGGAGCAATCGGCGAATGAAGTGCAGTCAGTTAACCACGGAAGATGACACAGGCAAGTATGTAAGTACATATGTACGTATGTATGCGTAGACGGGCCGGGTAGGGAACCCCATCCCTCACCACACTACTACCGGACTATGACCGGAGCATATACTATCCTCGAACTACATCTGTACCTATACTATAATATACACACCCTTCCTTCCCTTCCCATAGGCAAAGACCTGATTTCACCGGGCGAGAAGAAAGTACCGGGCTTGATTGCCTTATGCGTTTCGCCAAGGGACCCTCTTCAATGGGTCCGGCGTCTTTTGCGTGCGAAGAGGGCGACTTGACGACACCAACAGTCAGCCCTTCTCCGCCTCCGTTGATAATGGGGGGACGGGCCCGCAAGCGATGGGGCGAGGTTCTTTCTTGGTAGATTGGAACGACTTTTAAGCGATGACGCCACGGCTTAATCTTTTCTTAGTATTACAGTATCTACAGATGTAAGAGGGTCTAGATTTATGTAGGCAGTAGGGTACTAACTAACGCCGTGGGGGAGGGGATCCTGAATACCAAATCCACGCCGAGTACCGTTTATGGGGTTGTTTGATTTGGGGCTGTTACGCCGTCGTATTACTTACCTACCCACCTACATACCCTCCCCTCCCTTACCCTTCTCTCTCGGCTGGGCGTCAAAACTAGGGTAAGCGATGCAAAGTGATATCTAACCGCTCCGCATAGAGCTTAGAATTAGCTAGGTAGGGAAGCGGGCCAAGACTGTGTGTAACTATGCAGTATGCGTGTTTGTGATAGGTAGATACCTAACTCCCGGTTGTCTGTACCGGCCGGTATCATTCACTTCGTGTAGCTAGCTTATGCCTAGGTTACGGTAGTGGAACCTCGAACGACGTGTGTTAGACAGGCCATGCATATCATTTGAATAAGTATACGAGTAATACATACCATAGGTAAGTGCTATATGTAGACTTCATCTTCCCCCCACGTGCTAATGTGTACGTGCTCGATGGCGATATCTACATCTACTAGCCTTTTCAAGTATTTAGATCTAGTCTATCTAACTACGGAATTGATGGGCACAAGAACCAGACCCGGTTGAGAAAAAAATAACGGTTGCTAGGCTGGATGCGAAACATTACGACCGCCTAGTCGGGTTGAACAGTTCGCATGCAATCTTGGAAGCAAAAAAGCGAAACAAAAACTAGAAACAAAAAAGAAAAGTGACTTCCTCCCCATGAAAGTATTGGCCTAGAACGCGGATTTGATATTCCCGGGGTGGTATATATCCTCCTTCCAGTTGGGAACTGGGGTCGCCAGGGAGTCGTTCGTTTAATTTTCGTTCATCTGCGGGATTGTTCTGTCCTATCCTGTCCTGGCTCCTCTCTTTCCTTTTTAACTTCCCTGGGCAAGGCGAATTGATTAATTGTCGATGATGAGGGGGGTGGTGGCGGTTGACGCCATTCTCATGCATCCTGGGGACATATCACGCAATTGTCTCCTAGCAGGCAGGGTTGCGATGGGGAGGGGGAGGGGGATGGGGAAATTCCAACATCAACTGACGATCGATCACTCGCGCGATGTGCGATGGCTGCATATTACGCTATTGGGGATGTGAATTGAACTAAATTGTCAAAGAGATAAGGAAAGAGAAGCAGACGATAATGATCACCACGTTCTCGGGTGACACGATTACTACGGTTAGTGTCTTATGTATGTATGTATGTTAGAAATATAGATGAATCTCATAAATTGTACAGACTTCCCGCTACATGTTGCATCACCACGTTCTAGTTCTCGTGTTACACGACCCAGGAATTATTTAAATTACCATACCAGGAGGGGCTCTGAGCGAGTGAGCGAGCAAGAGAAGGAAGAAAGAGAGTAGTGTGCGTGTGTATGTGCATGCTTTTTATAGATTGCTTGCATATAACCCGAACGAGTCGATCACACACAAAGAGACAAGAAAGATGGCGGTGCCGAGGATCCAAGCATCGATACCGGTGACGACGGCGACAGACGTACCGATCACGGCGAATCCGGCCTCTTCTAAATCGTCACTTGAGGAGAGGAAGAATAAAAACGACGCCAGCATACACTCGTCGTCGTCGATCACAGAAGATGAATCGCTCGTCCTCCTCAAGGCCAACCCCTTTCTCGATCCCCGGGTGGCGAGCTACTGGTCCGACGTGTACGAGGCTTGTGAGTACGAGTGCCGCCACGTCTTCGATCCGACGCTGAAATGGACCGAGGAGGAAGAGAAGAAGATAATTCGTAAAATCGACCTGAGGGTGACGCTGTGGGCTGTACGTCCGTCCGAGAATACAATCGCATGCATCTCTTGCGGGTGTGTCTTCACAGGCTTCTTTCCACTGACTTTTGTTCTCTTGTGGCGGTGATTTAGTGTGTCATGTTCTTTGCTCTGCAGACCGATCGAAACAATCTCACCCAAGTTATATCGGACAATTTCTTAGAAGACCTGGGACTGAACACGAATGGTAAGTTCTTTCTGCTCTTTCGATAGAGAAAACACCACGGGGAACAACCAACTACACGACTAACAGAATGAATGAGCAAAAAGATTATAACGCCGGAAACGTTATATTCCTAGTGTCCTTCCTCTTTGCGGAGCTTCCGTCTCAGCTCATCTCGAAGAAAATCGGCCCCGATCGCTGGATCCCGGCTCAGATATGCTTATGGTCTATAGTCGCCGCCCTGCAATGTTTCATAAACAGCCGAGGAAGCTTCTTCGCCACGAGAGCGCTACTCGGAATCCTAGAGGTATGCAGTCGGCTGCAGAAGGTGTGGATTTTAAAGGCTAGTTCTGTACTAACAACGATGTCCTGTCAGGGTGGTTTCATTCCGGATGTAGTGCTCTGGCTCAGTTATTTTTACACTTCTAAGGAGTTGCCGATACGTCTAAGGTATGAGTGATCTGAGTGAGACCTGGACATGACCGGAGTTGTTGCTTACACCTCGGGTTTCGTTAGTGTTTTCTGGACGACATTGTCGATCACTGGCGTGTTGACTGGCTTGCTGGCATTTGCGTTATTGCATCTGCGAGGTGTTGCAGGCTGGGCCGGGTGGCGTTGGCTGTTCCTAATTGAAGGCATAATAACCTTCTCGGTAGGTTACCACTTGAGTTACCTCGAGAGACCCGTGGGTTTGCTAAGCAGATACACAGCTCGGCGTCGCTTCGTTCTTCATGATGCCGGCCTCGGCGGTGCAGACCAAGGCCTGGTTCCGTCCCAAGGGCTGGTTCACAGAGCGGGAAGTAGGCATCGTCGTCAACCGAGTCTTGCGTGACGACCCTTCGAAGGGCGATATGAACAACCGCCAGGCCATCACTCCGAAGATCCTCTGGGCCTGCCTAAGCGACTACAATCTCTGGCCGGTGTATATGCTTGGCCTGGTCATCTTCATCCCTTTTTCGCCCCCGACGAAGTACATCACGCTCGTCCTGAAGAATACGGGGTTCGACACGTTCACCACGAATCTTCTCACAATCCCTTACGTATGCTCCTGCCGCCCTAGTTTTTCCTTCCTTGTACACGTCGTGCTGACACATCTTTTTGCAGAATATTTTTCATATCATTACCCTCCTGTTGGTCACCCGCCTCTCTGTGTATCTTAATGAGCGGTCGCTGGTGGCGTCTTTGCAGAATCTTTGGGGGCTGCCGTGCCTAATTGCTCTTCGATGCTGGTCTGGGGCATACAAAGACCCGTGGGGCACTTACGCACTGGTCACCGTAATACTATCGTATCCATACTGCCGTACGTATTCCCTGGATCGACCTATGCAGAGGATGATAGCAACTGACCGCAAACGCAACAAATAGACGCAATATTGGTGGCATGGACGTCTAGAAATTCCAACAGCGTCGGTACAAGAAGCGTGTCTGCAGCGGTATATAATGTAAGTCAACGATGTAATTCGGTCGTTTCGGAAAACTGGACTGACCTTAGGTTTTGGTCAAGATGGCTGTCCAAACTGGAAATGTAGCCTCCAACTTCATCTATGTGGATAACGACAAACCGCTATACAAAAAGGGCAATGCTGCTCTGCTGGCAATCAACATTTTGGGCATACTGTTGTTCGGGCTAACCAAGTTATACTACATGTGGAGAAACAGGCAGCGGGAAAGAATCTGGAACGCCATGTCGGAGGATGAAAAAGCTGATTACATCGCGACTACCAGGGTGTTTGGCAGCGCAAGGTTAGATTTCAGGTTCGCTCATTGAGCTTATGTAGTCATTCGTCTAGATAGGGGTGGAGCGGGCCATGCGGTAGTAGTGTCGTCAAGGAATTCAGACTTGCCCAAGGGGTGGTTGGGTGATCGTAAAATACCCTTCTAATCCCTGGGCTTTCGTGATTCCGAAGTCGTTTCACTGAAGCATATTATACCTATAATGCCAACCGGCTTAAGGAAAACATCTGGCTTTTGCTATAGTCTATAGGTACACGTCTCTTACACACATACAGCAGTATATGTACAGTAGTAGATCAAATATGCTTCCATACAGTCGGCATGTTGATGACCTTCGATCTTTTGCCTCAAGCGTTCCACTCCTAACCGACCCAATCTTATAAGTCTTGCCGTGAGATCTCCCCTGGTACATACGCCTGTGCGGCCAACAGGTCAACGCAACCTTTCAAGGTCGTCACCACGAGGCATCATAGCTTCCCTTATGACCCTAACCCTACTCAATACCATACTCATGTCGAATTTCCATGAAGTTTTGGACATCCCGAGGTGTTGTCCATGTTACAGTGCCCAACTTGGCATCTTTCAGACGACGCTCGTGTCCGGCCTCGCCCGCACGGCCGAGGACACTGCTGATAACGGTTAAGCATCGGAGACTAGGTAGAAAGATGCATTAGTGATGGGCACATTGGCGCTGCAACTGTGGCCGAAGCCACAAAGGAGACGAAACATACCTGTCGTCGTTGGCAGGAATGGTGTAGGTAACCCATGTAGGCTCGGCGTTCGTATCGATCACACCAATGGTAGGTATATTGGTGAGACCACATTCGTGTAGCAGAGTGTAGTTCTCGACAGGGTTGAGGCAAACGACAAGATCGGGACGGAGAGGTTTTCGGTGGATGATATGTCTGTCGAAACCCTCGATAGGCTCGTCGTTCTCATCAACCATCTTGACTAGCGAGCCGTCGAGAATGATTTCGCTATTCGTGATGGCCCCAGGAGTCCATTTCGTGAATAGGTGGCATCCATGGGCGAGCTTCGCCGCCTGGGTCACGAGAGGTCCCTGGCCCCGACGCGTGCCGACGAACAGGATCAAGCCGCCACGATAGGCAACGTCTTCTACGACACGCGCTGCTCGGCGCAGATGTGCAGCAGTCTCCTCCAACGAGATGATGTGGATACCATGCCGGATGCCAAAGATGTATCTTGCGTTCGCCGGATTCCAGAGTGAGGTGTGATGGCCCATGTGCGCCTGAGACGCCATGAGCAGCTCGAGCGTGACGTCCTTAGGGCCCGGGGGGTTCAAGTATAAATCACCCGGTCGGTACCGCTTCCTGACCTCTGTGCCCACTTTACCTATCTGCTCTTTCAAATGCTTTCCTTCGTAGAACAGTTCAGCCGTCCGGTCGGGCTCCTCTTCCTTCTTCCGCCGGGTCGATGGTTTCGCATTCGCGGAGAAGATGGCTGGAAGTTGAGATGATCGAGATTGAGCTGCCAGGCCCGAGACGGTTGTTGGCGTCGTCATTTGTTCCGTCGTGAAAGCCCGTCGACAAGCCTGGCGAACGGCAGGCTGGGCCATTGCCCGTCGAGCTGTCAATGAAATCATCAATAATCAGCTCCTGCTATCCCTGCGTGACGTCAGTCAGCTTGGATGAAAAGAGGCACATACCATGACGGACACCAAGTTCTCTTATTATCATGGCTTATGAACTGGCGGGCTTCGAGGGATGATCTCGGTCCTACCACTTTGAAATTTCTAGATGCGCCGCCATTCATTAGCAGGCCTGCATTCATAGGCACCTAACGAAAACCGCGCTACAGGAATAGACAAGGTACAGGATCTCGAGCCAGGGGTGCACACGGTCAAAATAAGTCGCGTTCCGAGATTTCGCGCCCCACATTTCATATTTAACTCGGATGAAATGCGTTAAGTGATACTTTGGATATGTAATTGATCATAATGAATATCTCATTTTGCGAGGCTACCGGTATTAGAGGTGTAACACTTAAGAGACCTTCACTTCGGAAGTATTTATTTTTATTACGATATGTGAATTCCATTATCCCTGGCTTATGCGATACCTGTCTATAGCATAATTATTCTCTATCAACTGGTAGGTTGACAAGAAAAGGGGTTGTGACAAGCCGTATGTTCTAATGTAACGCACCACTTGCACTCAAGTGCCAGATCCGGGCACTTATCGATGTAAGAATGTCATGTATATTATATTTGTATATATATTCCACGGATGTAGACTTCAATAGTTAACATTAGTTTACTGAACAGACACTGTGAGCATCGAGGATAGTCCTGCTAATTGGCGAACCCGACGAATTTACTACAACTCCCAAAGCCATGCTATCAGAAATCAGAGACATATTTTCATCGGCTCGTCGCTCGCGCGATGGTAAAGACACCAATAATTACAACCGCCAGCGTCACGATAGCGCCCGGCAGCAATAGTTCGTTGGGCACGCCCGCAATGACTTGCTCCGTTTCACCGCGAGAGCCGACCTTCTTTCGGCGTCTCACGGTGGAGTAGTCCTCCTCATCACTACCCTCCTCTTCCTCGTCATCTTCCGCAACAGCCCGGCGTCGTCGCACCTCGGAGGGACCAGCGCTCAGTGGCGGGGTATCAGCTGCCGGTGGTTCGGGTTGAGGTGCAGCTACAAGGACTGCTGGTTTCTCAGGGTCATGCACGAAGAGGTCGACCTTTTCAGAGCGGCGCTGACGAGCGAGCAGAATAGCCTCTAGCAAGTCTTGATCCGTTGTAATGCTAACGGTGTCTCCCTCGTCGTCCAGGTAGCTTAGGGCAAAGCCGCCTTCAGTCAGTTTACCATCCTCTGCTACGGGCACGCCGCCAATGGCCTCGACTTCGTGGCCCAACTTGGCTGCCACGTTCGTCACCAGTTCTGCGACGCCTTGGCTGGCAATGACCTGCAGACGGTGGACTCGGCCGCTCGGCGCTTTAAACTTGAATGCGAAAGGAGTCTCGGCGGGCGGTTGTTCCGCAACCATTGAATGTGAGGGGGACTCGGCACCCATATGCGAAGCACTATCCCCGGGCGCGACAGAGTCGGTGATGCGCTCCCGTCCAACATCAGGTGTCATGATGGAGCGAGACGCCATCGTACCGTGATGATGACTGCCCTCTCCCGACACCATCGATTCGGTTTCATTGTCCAATGACAGCCAAAACTTATTCCAAGCTGGCCCTTCGCTATCTCCTGAGCTCATTGTGTTGATTTGCTCTAGAGTAGCGTAGGTGAGCTTAAGAACATCCACCATGCCGACAATCTCGCCCTCGCCATTCATGACCGGCAGGTTCAGATAATGCCCATCTAGCTGAAGTCAGTAAAATGAGTTCATGGGACACCCCCCCGGAGGGAGAGGGGACAACAGCTCACCGTGCATCTTTCGCAAAGCAGCTTGGATACTCATATCCATTGGCGCAAAATCAGGATGCGGGGTCATGACACGGACAACACTGCAGGTAGCAGGGTCCAACTTGGTAGCAATCACTCGCAAGACAATGTCTTTACTGGTGAAAATACCGGTAATCTGCCCTTGGTCTTGCACCAAAACCGCCGTAGTGTGGTTCTCCTTCATGAGCATTGCGGCTTCCTTCACCGAAGTACGGACACTGACAGTAGTCGGAGGCGTTCCAGTCAGAACGGATTCAAGCGTAGGACCGGACATCTTGGAGCGAAGAGCCTCCACATATTGGATAATCTGAGCCGGCTGGCTGGTCCCCAGTTCGGATTGAACGCCTTCTAAAGCAGCATAAAGCTTGGTCGAAGATGCATATGCTCGCTCCAACTTTTCCATGGCGTCGTAGAAACACTTAGTGATATCGAGAACACCTACAATATCTTGATTTTCGTCCATAACAGGCAGATGTCGGAAGCCCTTCCTAACCATCAGGTCTAAGGCGTCCGTGGCGCTGGTGTCAGTTCGAGCGCATAGAGGGTTTTTGGTCATGATCTCGGCAATCGTGACGTTGGTTGCCTTCTGACCAGTACCAACCACGCGGAACGCCAGATCCTTGGCGGTGAAGATACCAGCAATCCGGTCATCATCGTCCGTCACTAGCACACAGTCCTCCCTCTTGGCGGCCATCAGCTCAGCGGCAGCAGCTACGGTTAACGAGGGTTTCATCTGGAGGGCGGGACTCGGCTTTAAGGCGAGGACAGTGCCCGGGGGCGCTTTGCGGGAATGTCGAGCACGGTTCACGAGATGCTTCTTCTTGGAGAGGTCGTTCTCAAGCTTTCGACGGATAGCCTAGAGGCGGCAAAGTTGACAGTTAGCATCCATAGTTCTCGTTCTAAGTGACGCAGATGCCGGCCACAGCCAGCGTGAGCACCAGATGACGGGTAACCGACGCTTTGGCATCATGGCACTTTGGCCCGCCCGACATCCAGAGGCATATGTACAAAAAGTGATGCTAGAAACGTACCTCATCGCGCTTACTCTGCTTCTGCCGACTCGCACTCACACCGGACGCAGCCTCACTAGGAGCAGGTTGGCTATGGCTTGAGTGACTGTGGCCCTCTATGGTTGGTCTCGGTATGTTTGAAGCGACTGGGCTGCTTGTTCCAAACGGAATTGTCCCACGTCCCTGCCCACGATTGGGCGTCCCTCTCATTGTGCCCGACATCGCGTAAACTCGGCGTAGTTGACGGAAATTTGAAGATCAACGGGGTTTCTTGGGGATGGCGACGAGCAGGCAATGAGCGTCAGGATGTGCCGCGAGAGAGGTGGCCGCTCGTCTCTTGAATGAGTCCAGAGTAGATAGGATGAGCGGTGGAATTAGAGGTAGTAGAGAACAGTAGGTAGGTCGATTACTGCTCGATTGCAAACAGAATCACACCACTCAACCAGGTCAACTTTTTTCAAGTTCGGCTGAGGTCGGTAAGAGATCAAAAACAATAGGAGCAATCCTAGACAGTGGTACGTAGGTACCTACAGTATACCGCGTTACTGCGGTAAATTCCCCATCAGAATATGGCGCGCGTCCACCAGTGAAATTAAGCAATACAGATGTACCTTAGCTGGTTTGACGGCAAGTTGACTAGGTGACGTTGCCCCACTTAATCAGACTTACTGCTACACAGCATGCCCACGGACAAATGGACATCTAAGACATATGAGCACTTATCGAGTACTTTCTCGCAATCCACACAGATAATAGAGTAGGTCATGCATGAAGATATACGTATATGTGTAATATATAGCATGAAGGCACTACCTTAACTACATGGATTACCAAATACCTGTCAGGTAGGTTTTACCGTGCTAAATCACAATGGGATTTCACCTAAAGCAGGACCCGCTTGGCATAAGCCAAAATGAACATTATACACGTGTTACTACCGTAACTACACCGTAATAAACGGAAAGTAGCCGCCCTCGTTCCAAATCGGATTCAAGCATCAATGGTAGGGCTCAGTGCATGGCAAGTCTATCATATAACTAATGCCCAATTATTGAATGCTGAAGTTCTTCATAGTTTATACTCAAAAAATCAGTCAGGAACATAATGTCCGTTTATACTAGGAGACTACAGAAGTTTTATTGCAGTTATTATGCTTGTTATTTGCTCATCTAGGTGGCCAAGACGTCAATCCCTCTCTAGTAAGTGAAAGCAACGTCTAAGCATAATCAAAGCGCTCGATTTCTAATGTGGAAATAGCACAAATATCCGATCGGCTGTTGGGGCGTTATGATCGGCAAGATGTTTGATCTTGAACTTTGCTGGAAAGGAGCCCATCGTCGATTTACAGAGAACTGAACTCAGCATAGGCTCTCACAGAAACCTGTCGTGAGAAACAGCGATGGTCAGTACCACCTTAGTGCTGTGTATGCCGTCAACGAGGTAATCTAAAGCAAAGCTCAAGATGGCGTGGCCCCGATACCATAATCCATATGCTTAATTCTCATGCCTAGTATCAACTGCAAGTATGAAAGATATCGATTAAAACCACAAAACCTGAGAGATCTTCCCTCGCGGTAGTAGACCAACTGCGCTCTGTATTTCACATGTTACGACATTCTATATTTCTCTAGTTTGTGAGAAGGATTTTAGTTCACAATTCGCCAATGATGCAGCTTTTTAGAACTTAAGATACAGTATGTTGCAGCCTGCAACAGTACACATCGCGTTAGGTATCATGTAATCGGCTGTATGCAGAACCTTCTCGCAAAAAGACTTAGGTTCTTTGGGGCCTATGAGAAGCGTGGTTGCCTTGGGCAATTGCTGTGGTTAACCGTAACTGAAGTTTTCCCCCATCCTGCCCTCGCGTATGAAGAGCCATCATTGACACACTTCATATAAACGTTGATAGTGGCCGGTGCTGTTGAATAGTTTACACTATCATAAATCCTCTAATGCTTCTTTCTGGAGTTCTGCCACTAATTTCTCAATTTTCTCACGCCGTGGATCGTTGACCGCTTGGCCCCATTCCTTCTCCATCCAACCCCCCAGTTCCTTCTCAGATGTGTTATCGCCAAGCAAAGAGAGTATGGCCCCAATCATTCCGAAGGCTTCACTCCTCGAAATTCCGGACGCAAGTCCAAAATGGAATCGCCTGGCAAGATCGCTCCCGCCCGCAAACCCCGCAAGGTCCCCTCTCCCTTTCTGCTCCAAGCACTTTGTTAACAAGCTATCATCCGTGCTTAGTCCTGCCGAACCATTGTATAAATCGCCTAAGTCGGCGGTGAATAAGGAAGGGCCAAAGGCTTCACACGCGGGGACAAAACGCGCGAACTGCCAGTCAATAAGGGCGGTGATATTGTAATCTTTGTCAACAAGTATATGATCGCCCTTGTCGTCAACGTGCTTAAGAAAGAATCCGCTGGTGGACGCGGTAGCTGCGGCCAGAGCGGGTCCAGCCCGATCTCGAAGCAGCCTGTAGAAAAGGAATGCCTCCTTAGGGTAGTCTGGATAGAGTTGCCCATCGGCAATTAAATCCAGGTGAAGGTCTGCGATGGAGGTAAAGTAGTCGAGTGGATCGGCGAATGGCCCATATTTTCCCAGTGACAGGAACCGATTACTTGCGATAGCAGCCTCTTTTGTCTTTTCATTATGTGGAGGAAGGGAGCAAGCTTGGTTGCTAGTGAAGCGACTAATGTTGATAAGGATGTCGGCATATTGGTTGTAAACATGCGACTTCTGCTCAAGCGTTGCTTGATGAGGATTGAAGGGCTGCCCCAGCATGGCATCTTCGAGTATGTAGCTTACTTTGACCAAGTTATCAGAGTTAGAAGAAAGTCCAAACCCGTGAGCTTTGGGAGCAGGTACGCCAAGGGTCTCTAATAGCTTCAGAGTTGCATACTCGCTCTCAATCAAATAATCAACGAGGTCTGGAGGAACGTCGCTGAAATCCGTAGTTCGAGGTATCCGAGCAAGCCACTTAACTCCATCGTTGAAGACAATCCAGGCGTGATAGTTAGCACAACCCATGATAGCGCCATCCCCTAGGTGCTTCCCGGGATAGAACTTGCAGGGCTCTCCTTGACGAAGAGAGCTGGCTATACGGACAAGTTGGTCAACATCCACTTGTGTAAGAAGTGCCTCGACTTCCTTGTTGATACTCATCTCCCACGCAGCATCGTCAAGCTTTGTTCATGTTAGTGGATGTAGTAGCCTAAGCCATGTTGAACAGAAATCCGGATTACTTACGAGTGCAGTGGATGGGCATTTATGATGTCGAGGAAGCCTATGGACAGCACATGGACGTCTCATACAAGTTGAGCAGCTTTGGCCTCGGACGGCTGGGCGACCACAATTTATCTAAGAGCAAGTTGCAAAACGAGGAACTTCCGCTGTAGGCGCCACTTGAACCTTTAAACGGAGTGGCATGCCTTTCGGCAACGCTCGGCGAAGGGTAGCTAGTTGAGGATCATCCATCCACTTGATAAGACTGATTCTTCGCCATTCTTGCCAGTTAGGGATGGCGCCATGGAAGGAATCACCAAACCTCGGAAGACATTAACAGCCTCGTCCTTTGTAAGACCGAGCCCGAGACCTTGCCCGAAGAGGAACCGTCGCATCTCATCTGATTCAAAGTAGCAGTGTGATGCTTTGCGACGTTGCAACTCTCGGCCTAAGACTCTATCCTCCTCATTTAGCCCTGGGATTCCGTTAAAAAGGTGACTGGTGTTTGCAGACGTGAGTGAAGGGCCAAAAGCCTCGTATGCGGGGACCGTTCTCGCGAAAGTCCAGTCAATAATGCCGGTGATTTGAAAGTCGTCATCTATCAGAATATGATCCCCCTTGTCGTCCATATGCTTTTTTAAAAAAAGGTCCTGAGTTGAGGCCCTGCCATTTTTCAAGCCAAGGACCTGTTTTGACCTGCTCTTCCAGCACTTTGAACATCAGGCACGCGTCAACCGAGTACGCCGAAAACAGTTGGCCATCAGTAATCAGTTCGAGATAGGCATTGGCCCAAGAGCTATAGTAATCTCTCGCACTTTCAAAAGGTCCTATACAAGGCAGCGTTCCAGTCCTATCGCTCGCAATGAGGCCTACGTTAATTGAGCCGTTTGCGCCGAACTGCAAAGATCCAATCATATCAAAAGGATGCTTTCCCAAGTTGTAGAGGACGTCTGCCCATTGACGGAGCACCTTCGACTTTTGCTCTTGCGAAACCGCCGGGGAGTTAAAAGGTCGGCCAGGCAATCTGTCGATAATCATATAAGCAACACCTACTTCGTTCTGCGGATCGCCACGCAACCCGTAGTCGTAAAGTCGCGGCGTAGGCAGATCAAGAGGCTCTAACCATCGAAGGGTTGCGCACTCGCTGAGCAAAATTTGGTTGCTGAGTTCATCATCAAAAGATGTGTGTGTCTCTCGGAGTAGTCGGACCAGCCACGCGGTCCCATCTTCAAATAAGAGCTGAAGATGAACATGCATGCCGCCCATTTGACTGCGTCCCAGAGGGTCTTGATCGTCTAAACGACATTATAGTCCACCAGAAAGCTCTTTTGCGCGCCGTAGAAGGGCCGCATGGTTGGTCTTCTTGCTAAGAATGACCAACTCTGTCGTCTGGGCCAGCAACCAGGCGTCATCATCGAGGGGTTCTTCCTTATATTGATTTCAGTTCAGTGGCTCCATGTACAGATGATGGGTATCTTACCTCACATATATGCACCGCAGACCTTATATGTGCTGCGCAATACATGGACTTGCATCGCTCCCAACTGCCAACATCGATCGCAGCAGCGTTTGAGCATCCTGCAACGACGCAGTTCCAAAATCGCACCATGACCTCCACAGATTCAGTGAGCTTCTCAACTGTAAAATCGACCTGTCAGTTATGAGAAGGATGGGAAGCAGCCTGCGATAGGTACCAAAGCATAAAGGGAATATGTTGGCCAAGGTGGACAGACTTGCAAAGCTTCGGCGGTGGAGGCATGCTCACAAAGAGGCTCTTGCAGCTAACAGCATCCACTGAGGACGACATTGGAAAATTGAGCACTGTTGGTATAATGTAGTATACCTACATGCTTCGGCGCATGCCGGGGCATAATGACGAGCCTCATCTCTCGACACAGGTTACCGAATCGCTCCTCTCGGCGGTGTCCAGGTTTGGGAACAGGTCCGATTGTGACAATTTTTTCTGGACTAGATTTCTCCACGTGGTACAACTTACAGGGAGTGGAAGTGGGAGAATTGTCAGAAAAGTTTAGACTTTTTGTTGTCAGTCGAAGCAGTCTAGCATCCTTCCGCTACAAGGAAGACTGGGTCAAATAGCCAAAGAGCAGCAACTCCTCAGGCACGACTTAAGCAACAAGTATCCTCATAGAAGTTGCAAACGCAGTAGCTATGTTAGTAGGTTGAGTCCTGTGTCCTGTCAAAAGTGGCTGTAGTGGCTAGTGCGCCCCATTGACCATTGACCATATTGAATACTGCAAAAACATGTCCGTTTTACAGGCCATTTCCGTTTACATAACTGATGTGTAGCTAAAATTACATACTGAGTTACCCGATAGCTCCTAGGTAGTTCCCCTAGACATTTCAAAAAATATTTCTTGGTAGATATATGTACATCTGTACCTAACCTAGATACTCGTCACGATCGAGTTTCCTCAGTTTCTCTAATTGATATATATGCGTGTGCACTTAACGGCTGCCTTGGACAGTTATTCCCCTACCACAAGCTGTGCAATACCTGTCCTCATTTTTGACACCTAGCATAAAGATCCTGAACTACAAAGACCTCGTTTAAAGCTCCAGTCAGAACTGGCCTGAAGGGCAGAGGCTGGGTAGTAGGGAACGGAGGCTAGAAGGATCTTTTGCGTGAAAGATGTGATTGCGACGGAACTGTTAAACTGTTGAAGAGAAAGACCCCCAATCAAGGCTACCTATCTACATACCTACTTTCGTTGTCCCGGCCAGTACAGCCAAGCCTAGGATGAACAACAAACGAGCGCCAAGTCCCCACCTTCGGAAAGCGTCTGTTACATCTATTATCCCGCGAGCGGGCAGCGGAGGTATTATTGGTATCATGGTATATAGCCAAAACAGTGTCGCTGACGGAGCAAGTGGGAAAGAGTGAATTGAAAAAAGCGAGATCTTATGTTGTTGCCTGTAAGATAGGGAGGCACAGCAGCCCAGCATACGTAGGAATACATACTACAGATACGGAAACCCCTGGGGATTGGGGCAGAACCACGACCAATCCAGGCAAGCGTCCAGGGGTAAACTTAGGTTGACCCAGTCTAACCCGGGTGCCAAGCTTCATAGTTAGACGGTGACAACCCCGAGATGGGACTTGAGGTACTCCGTACAACATCGGAAATCCGAGTTCTCTGAGTCTCGTAAGCGGTAAACCCAACATTACTATGACAATATTTCTACAGATTAGATACTTGCCCAATACCGGATCTCTACATCTCTGTCGGAAGGGCCGGATTACATAGGTAACGTGGGCCAACAAAGGTCTTGATAGGGCGCGTTGTAGATACGGCTGAGTCGATCTGTGCGAGATGGCGGTTCGCATTCGCAAAAATCCCGGTCAGGCCTATTGGACTTGTTGGGGCTGTCAGATTATAGGGCAGGTTTCGGAAATATAATAATACAAGAATCCGAACCTTCATGTACATCTGATCTCTCTGTGCATTGCTCACATACTTGTCCTCGTTCTCAACGACGCAAATATCCCTGTTTAAATACCCAAGTCGTGCCGTGCCATGGCTAACTTTCGCGTCATCATCCTCGGCGCTGGCCCTGTTGGCCTCTTCACAGCAAACGCGCTGGCCGCTGCCGGCATCGACTACATAGTTCTCGAACGGCAACCCGAGATCGTGAGGTATCGCGGCGCGCTGATTGTAATATGGCCACCCTTCGTACGCCTACTGGACCAATTAGGATTGTTAGAATCCGTTATGAAATACTCGACGCGTTTTACATCAAAAACGAATTTCACTCATGCTGGCGAGCCTCTATCTTCGTCTCGCATATTCGATTTCGTCGAGGAATGGTAAGTGTCCCCGAGGGAGAATATATATATATATATATATTTTTCTTTTCTTTTCTTTTTAATACATTTGTGGCAAAAGACTAACCTAAAATGTGTTCTGTTTGTATAGCCTTGGGTACCCTACGCTTGGGCTCTCTCGCGGCAATCTTATCCGCGCACTGCATGATAACTTGTCTGCGCGTGAAACCAAAGTCCGCGCAAACGCACATGCAGTTAATATTGAATCGCTGGAAGATGGCGTGCGTGTGCATTTAGAGGATGGGGGCGTGGTGGATGGTTCGATAGTCATCGCTGCCGACGGCGTTCACAGCCCGGCCCGAGAACTCATCCAGCGTCTCGGTCACGCTTCATCCGCCTCGGGTGACCTGAAGCCTACCTCTCCCATGATCCCGAACTACCTATCGATATTCGGTCAGACTCGCTCTGACCGTGCCGACATAGCCTTGGGTAACTTTGCCGAGTCGCACGGCCCTGGAATAGCATCGCAGTCTGCAAGGATGAGCGATGCTATATACTTTACCGTCCTCAAAAGGCTTGAGGTGCCGCCAACTGAAAGGAAGAGGTTCACGACTGAAGACTTGGAGAAGATGGTCGAGGAGTTGCCCGACATAACCCTGTTTCCGGGCGTCAAACTGAAGGAGATATGGCGCATACGCGAACAGACGAACGCTGTGCTCCTTTACCAGGAAGAAGGGATAGCCGAGAAATGGCATCACGGCCGAATCGTACTAGCTGGCGATGCAGCCCACAAGATGACGTCGATCAATGGCCAAGGCGCGCTGACTGGGGTGCTATCTGCTACCACGCTGGTGAACTTGCTCCAAGCAGCTCTGGTCAAGAAGCCGAGACCGACCACTTCTGATCTCGAAGCAGTTTTTGCTGAATATGAAGCCTCGCGCAAGGGGGTTGCTAATTTGGTCGTACAGATTGGAATCACTCTAACGGCCCTCATAACCTGGACTGGGGAGAACGCCGAGGCCATAGATCGAGAAGCAAATGCCGCCGAGGATCCGAAGCAGCTCGTGATGACCAGGCTCATGCCGGTCTTCACGATCAGCCCCGTCCTAGACTTCATACCATTCGAAGGCAAACAGGGCACTGTGCCCTGGAAGGTGAAAGGCAAATCGCCAATTCGTGCACGGCTATGAGCCGGTCAGACAATCTCAACCATATACTTGGAAGTGGAAGCACGTACTTTAACTCATTGTACAATACTAGGTTACATACTTACATAGACTATACCCAATTCATTACTTATTAATGTCTGGACCCCAATGCGCTGGCTCGCCTCCATATTATGAACAGTCCGTCTGGATTCCTATGACTCTTTCTCGCCCGAGAATGGGCGCCTGGCAATATCGGAAGGAGCACATAGGAAGGCTTAGTGCGGAGTGATGTGGACGGCACAGCCTTGTGCGGCGTCGCAAATATAGCTTTTGCCATAAGGTAGGACTCGCGACTCTTATCCTCACCAATGATTAGAAGTCTGGCACATTTATGACCGTAGGAATACCCCAAGATATCTGAGCTTATGATTTGTTCGTCAAATTGCTGTTATTTATTGTCTTTCCTCACCGAGTAAGCCACATTGAACAACAGGCCGCTCATGCAGTCTCGCCACGACTAGATTACGGCCGTACTACCCACAACACCGTGCTACTAGGGGATTCTTGAAATCTATAAGCCAAAGGTAGAAATGTCATGAATTGAGAAAGGGTAGGTAGTACTTATATCCTATATATAGTGACTTTGTTAGCCGGAGTGAGCTAAGCTTTCCGTGTTTCGCATCTCCAATCTAGAAAAGTCAGACTAGAAAAGAATTGAGTCTAGGATTCGCAGCCAGGGGGTTGGGGAGCGAAGGATCACACACATGCAATGCACCATAAAAATCTAATACCAACAAGCACAAACACACACCAACACCATTGTCTCAGCTTCTGCATAGAACCCTGCAAATCGTTCTAACGATGTCTATCTTCCCTACAGAATATTGCTTCGGTCTATTACAAATCTCGCCAACCTTGTCTAACCTGAGTAGGAGCCAGCTATGCACGAGTCCCAACAGCATAGACTAGTACAACTCTATGCCCTCTATTTTGGTGTTAGCTGCAACTCCGGGATGCAGTGTCCCATGAAACTAGAGCAAACCCTTGAGGATTGCGGAGCCCCGACTGGTTACATGTATGTTACAAGAAAGAAAATATACTGCGGCTGTGCCGTACACTCTCAACATGAAGACAATTGATCAGGATTCAGCTCCTCGTACAACCCTGTAGAAACATCGTTTCACAAGAGAGCCTCGAAAATGGAAGTTCTAAGCAGCAGCAGATATGAGTTCTTCATAAGTAGTCGTGATGTTCGGGGCGATGTGTTGCGTGGTCGCCTTGCTCTCATTTCGTCTTCGAGAATAGTATTCAGTAAGTCTGGAGAGAGACTTCACACAATTGTTGTTCTTCACCATGAGAGTCAATCTCTTACCGTCGCCACTACTGGCCCTCCTCGCGATATCGGGCGTTGGTGCACTTGAGTACCCGCGGCTCGTCCCAATTCCGGAGATATCATCGTCACCAGAAATCTTGGGAACCCTCTCGAGGGCTCTACATTCTGCGAAATTATTAGGACGTGATAATAAACCGAAGAACACTACCAGCATAGCAAAAAGCTGGGATGGCGCCACATTGTTCAGTTTGTAAGACATGCCTTTATACATCTTCATCGTGCATGTGATAATGTATCTAATACGATCATGCTAGAGAAGCAGAAGTAGAGCCGAAGGAAGGTGTGTCGGTGACGGGAGGAATTGAAGTAATATGTACGACCGTAAGTTATCCTGATTCATTTCCGCTCAGACAACACGTTCAAGATGATCTTTCTTGAAGAGCTTTCAAAGGCGCTGTTTTTCAAGCCTTGTATAAGTCGGACATGAGTCACCAAGTGCTGACCGAAACCCTTACAGTGTTACGTGAAAGGGTCTCTGACGACAGAGCTCGACTTCGACGACGACTTCGACATCGTCCAAGCAGTCAAGAACTTCACGCTAGACCTAGGAGAAGGCATAAAAAACATCACAACAACCGCCATCGATTACCTGGAAGACGAAGTACCCGGGCTTCTCAAAAACCTGACTGACGATTTCGACTTCAGCGACATTGACCTGCCGCCGCTGAACTTCAGTCTCAACTTCGACGACGTGGTGCCGGACATCCCCGAGTGCCGGTTACACTTCGAGTTCGACGACCTGGAGCTCTATATGCTGCTGGACACTACCATATCTGCTGGGACGAGCTACACGCTCAATCTCTACTCGAGCAATTCGCTCATAGGGCTGTCGAAAGACAGTAAGAATTTCCTGGGCGTCATCGTATCCATCGACTTAGTTCTAGGGGCAGATGCGGACATCGACATTAGCAGCGGGTTGCATATCCAAGTGAACGACGGAATGGCCCTCGATCTCTCACTCTTTGGCCGGGACATTTCTAAAGTGACTTAGTAAGTTTAGTTCGCTCCTTGACTTCGCCCCGCTCTGTCGCTTAGACCCCGATATACAATTTCACTTGGCTAGGAATACTCATGCTAATGATAAACCGCACATTACAATAGCAACGGAGGCGCCTTCGAATTCCTCCCCGTAACAGTCCAAAGCGCAAACGGCGTGTTGAGCGCAACACTGCGCGTCGGCTTACACGCGGGCGTAGCCGTAGACTCGGACAAGCTGGGTCCATTCCTGACCGCGAGCGCGGGGACCGAGGCGCTCGTATATGCCGACCTGGCCGAGTTCACGACGAACATCACTGCCACCACCACTCCAGACGATGATGGAGGGGACGACAAGGGCTGTCGGCTACGAGTCCAGCAAGTCTACCAACTCGCTCTCGGTGCCGCGGCCGGTGCGACCATAGCCATTGGCCCGGAGACGTGGGGTCCGGACCCTGAGACCAAGATCCCGATATATTACACGACGCTCGCGGACGAGTGCGCTGTGTCTGCTCCTAAAACCACTTCTTCCGGCGCTGTGGTAACTAGTAGTATTTCTCCCAGTACTACACCCACGGCCATCGCCGCGCGAGCAGATGCCGATTCAGAAACCACAACGACCCTAACCAGCCAGGTGGTATACACAGGCATAGTCTGTCTATCACCAGGCATACTCGACTGCCCGGCCACACTACAGCGCACAACCAAGGTCACGAAAACAACGACACTGGTCATGACACTATCGGACGGGGCAGCAGCGGCTTCTTTCCCGGCAACAACGCACGACACAATCTCGAAAACAATTCCGTTCGCTACGGACAATGTCAAGAGTATTGCTGCCAGTACCGGTGCTCCTGTTTCTTATGTCCCTCCTCCTCCTCCACCTCCGCCACCAACACCCTCGACAACAGCGCCGGCGAATCCTAAAGATCCGAATTCGAACACTCAGAGTCCAGATAAGGATAAGGGGGCAAACGGGGTAAACAAGGGACTTGTTATTGGCCTTAGCGTCGGGCTTGGTGTGCCCTTTCTTGGTGGCGTTATAGTTGGTGTTTAGTAAGTTTTCCTTCTTCTTCTTCTTCTTCTTCTTCTTCTTCTTCTTCCTCTCTCTCTCTCCCCCCCTTTCCCCCTTCCTTGGGCTTGTTTCGCATTAGATGGGGTGTGCTGAAGAGAATGAGTACCATGCCTAATCTAATCTGATTTCACAGTTTCTGTTTGAAGCGACGCAGATATGCTGCGGTGCCAAAATTCGACGCGGTGCGGGTGGTCTCACCCCAGGACCACATAGCGGCGGATAACTTGCTTTCGCGGGAGAAAAAGCCTCAGATGAGCGTTACGACTAGTAGTTTTTGAGGAACCTAGATATATGTGCAGCATATATTAACTCGAGAAAGGCGGTGTTTCTTGTTTTTATACGGCGTATATATCATGAGTTGAATTTGCTGAATTTTTCGAGTTTGGCTATTAGCGGATGGATGATTTATGTATGAGGGAACGAGGGATTTGTTATCGGATGATACCCTTGTAGTAGCTATTAGATTTAAACTAGTTATGTATGTATAGGTGTGTATTTCGTTTTCATATTGTTCAGTAGATTTACAACTTTAGGTCTGTTGATATCTTCTACTGTGCTATAAGTAGTATGTGCTGAGCATTGGCGTTTAGGTTGAAAAATGAATAGAGAAATTAGGGCTCGAAGACGGAGTAGGATCACGGAGCAGATGCCCAAGCTAGACTTAAACTACCCTGGAAGTATAATGTGATGGTTGCTCAAGGCGTGATATGTGGTATTAGCTGCAAAATCACGTCTGCACCTGGCTCATACCTCAGCTGGCTGTCAATTTGAGACATATCGTGGTATGCATGTGATCTACTGGGCTTCCAGAGCGACGATATAGAACTGGAATCATTGCGCCAAATGGTTCCTTGCGGCCGTAGTCTCCTACGGCTTCGCTAAGGAAATCAATTATAGCCGGTTCGGTCTCAGACTCAGACATTTTTGTTGCGTGACGATGTTGAGACGCTAGGCCAGCCAGATTGGCTAAGGTCGAGCTCAACATCACGTGGGCGACAACATTGGCGGAGTTCTATCCCCGTGTCCAGGCTGTTCCGAGTCCGCGCTCGTACCTGAAAGGTGTAACTAAGTACGCCGATCTGATCGGGTAGGCTCCGTACTTGCCGCTTAAGAAGGGGCTCGGGTTGAGACGAAAGCTCCCACGTCACTTCGACTCACATAGGCGTCAACATCATCGCGTCCTTAACGCCTTTCATCCCCTTCCTGAAAACTCGCCGGCGAAGTGAAATCAGACCAAGAAATACTGTCGACGATCATCAAAGTGATCGGGCATTAGATATGAGGCTTAGAGCACTGGTCTAAGATCTGATATGTGCTGAGGAAGATGCAAGGATTCCAAGGTAAAAGGCCCGACAACGACACCGCATTCGGACTACTCGGACATCAGCTCATCGCAGATAGGTATTTCGAAGACTAGTAAACTGTCTACTCAGTATCCGTTTTGGTTATCCAAGGTGGTCGACTGGTCGAGCTAAATTGGGGTAGGCAATTCAGTTTGAATGAAACTGACAAAAAGGGCTGTATCCGATATACATAAGAATCTTGGAAGCTTGAAATGCTGGTCCGGAGTGACTGCTCATAGAGTTACAATAGCTTGGTTTCTAGCTCACTATACAAACCGCGATAGTTTCGCGATTAGATCTGCCCGCGAGTCAGTGACTAATGAAAATAAATGGGTTGTTTGCGGTTTTGGAAATTGGGGACGAATCATCTTGTGGCTTTCAGCTTATGTCGTTGGATCTGCCTATAGTCTGAGGATTTATTTTCATTCTTGAATGGAATTTACGTCGAGTAAATAGATATTCCGCATTGCGATGCTGACACTCTCAAGTTCACGAGACATCAATATGTACGTTGCAGGAATGGTGAGGATGTTCTTGTGTGGCGCCAAGAATGATGTTCAAGATGGTCAAGCCAGTACAACGGCGCCAAGCGCTGTTCGATGCCGCTAAAAGTCGCCTAAAGGTGTCGAGAGAAAGAAGCGTGACGTGATAGTGGCTGGACAGGGATTGCGAAGAGATTCATAGCGTGTTATGTCCTGAGATGCCCCCACGCGCCTTGCCTTACCTCTTTAACGAAGAGGCTAACATGGTATAATTGTACCTTTATGAAGGCCCGACTTCAGTCAAAAAGTACTTCTTATCCAACATACTGGGACTTTGCGATCCCAGTTTGGGCCCTTACTGACCGCAAGTCAAGGTGGTTGGTGACATTTTGACTTTCTCGTGATGACCTACTGTAGTATCCAAGTATAGAGAATATTTAATGTCAATACTGTACAACAAGCACACTTTTCTTGTACATATTCGCTTAATAGGATGTTATGGGCTTTTGCATATCCAAGCACGTTTCATCATTCCAGCGTTGATCACGCAATCGTCCGTTGCGATACCCATGCTAAAATAGCTGCGCTAATCCAAGTGAGGATTTGCAGCCTCTACTACTTATCAAGGAGAAGATGGCCAACCCCGGAAGGTTGAAGCTCTCTTCGAGCTGAGATGTGTGTTTAAGGTAATTGTACTTTCATCACAAAAGACTTCTAAGACTTCTCAAAAGTTGTCTTGTCCTTTAGTACCGCCGCTGTTTTCTACTTGCTTTCCGGGTCACCTCCCGCGATTTTGACCAGTCATGGCCAGTCCAAAAAACTCGGCAGTGGCGACCGGGTCGGTCGACATGGACTCCGACCAGTCAGACTTTCGGGAAATCGATCCCGAATCCGGAGTCAAGCGAGGCCTAAAGACAAGGCACCTGAGCATGATGGCGCTGGCGGGTATCATCGGCCCCGGTCTACTTGTCGGCAGCGGCGGCGCATTGTCCAGCGGCGGGCCGGCATCGCTCATTATCGGCTTCGGTGTTATCGGCCTTGTCGCCTTTAGGTAAGACTTCCCTGCTTGTGGGGAAATGGGACGGCAGTTTAATGTTTTAGTGTGCTAACGTCGTGATAGCATCATGCAAAGTCTGGGAGAACTCACGACTTTGTATCCCTCAGGCGGTGCCTTTACGAAGCTTGCTGATCGTATGGTCGACCCAGCCTTCGCCGTGTCCGTGGGCTGGAATTACTTCATCATCTGGTTTGCGGTACTCGCCAACGAGTACAACGCCGTCACGAGCATCTTGGCCTTTTGGAGCGACAAGGTGCCCGTCTGGGGTTACTTCCTCCTTCTTTGGGTGAGTCGCTATATTGTTGCATTTCTGTCTGACGGTACCGCGGCTTTCTCCTCCCCTGAGTGCTGACATCCTCATTCTAGACTGCATTCCTCGGCTTCCAACTTCTAGGAGTTGAGACTTTCGGTGAGGCCGAGTTCTGGCTTGCGCTTCTGAAACTCGCCGGGTTGGTCGCATACTATATTTTTGCCATTGTGTAAGTCCTTACCCCCGTTATAGGGTTTCTCCTTGATTAATTGATGTCTAATCGGTGTCTTCACTGCAGCTACGCTTCTGGTGGCATTGTTGGAGCGGACGCTATTGGGTTTCGCTATTGGCACAACCCGGGAGCCTTCGTAGACGGGTTCGCTGGCGTTGCCAAGGTCTTTGTTTTCTGCAGCACATTCTACGCCGGAGTAGAATCCGTCGCTGTCGCCGCCACCGAAACGAAGAACCCCGGCACTGCTGTACCCCTGGCTATTCGACAGGTCTTTTGGCGCATTATCTTCATTTACCTCGGAGCCGCCTTTTTCTTTGGGCTCACCTGCCCGGCTGACGCCGATGGTCTGATCAATGGCACGAGTCGTGCGCTAAAAAGTCCCATGACTATCGCTATTCAGAATGCTGGATGGGAGGGAGGCGTTCATCTGATCAACGCCTTCATCCTCGTCACTTGTATTTCTGCCGTTAACAGTTCTATCTACATCGCGTCGAGGACTATATTATTCATGGCCCAGGATGGGAAAGCCCCGAGGATCCTTGGATGGACAGACAGGCGTGGTGTGCCCACTCCTGCCATCGTTTTCGCTAACGCCTTTGGCGCTTTATCACTACTTAATCTCTCTGCCGGTGCTGCAAACGCCTACTCCTACATCGTGAACCTCTCCGGTGTGTCTACCTTCCTCGTGTGGGGATCGATCTCGTTCATCCACATTCGGTTCCGGCAAGCATGGCATGTACAGGGGTACCAAGTCGAAGATCTGCCTTTCAAGTCGCTCTGGTATCCTTGGAACGCCTACTTCGGCCTCGGCGCTAATATCTTCCTCGCCTTTGTGCAAGGCTGGACCACGTTAGCTCCTTTTAATGCCGGAACCTTTGTGGATGCCTACATTCTTCTTCCTCTCTTCGCCATTATCTATGTGGGATTTAAGCTGTGGAATAAGACCCGCTTCTGGCGCTTGGATGAAATCGACCTGCAGTCAGGACGTCGGCGAGATTTGGAGGAGGACAAAAATCATGTAGTTCATATCGAAGAGTTGCCATGGTGGAAGGCGCTCTGGAAGAGTTTCTAGTCTGGCCTACCTCCTAGCCGCCTCTATCGAGTATATACTGGATGTACGTGTACATGATGTAATATTGAACAGAGATATACCCAAGAAGCTATTTGAATGCGAACATTTAATGAAGCTACAGAAGCTTATTGTTTTCCAAAGTCGACTTTTTATTGCGTCCGGTCCCTCGGTTCAATGGCTCAGTCTTGTCTTCAATGACGCCCAGGCATGGCCATGGATCAGTCTTCGCCTCAGTGCCAAGAGTACTAATACTGCAAAAGAGGTACGGCCGGACTGCCTCCTGAATTTGCAACTATATCCCCGGGAAAATAGAGCAGGAGGTAGTATTATTGATATGCTAATTGGGGTCTTTTAGTCTTTCCACCAATATTCTCGGCTAAACGAAGCACATCTGATCAAATCCCATGCGAAACGCTCTCGGTGGAACCTCTTTCTAGTACACGTGAGATCTTGACAAATCCCTCTTCTCGCGTTTTAAGAATCAGTGGGACTTGGGTCGCCATTACTCTTAGCTGTGAGTGCACCATCGCCAAGACATCTCTCTGTTTGGGGACAGAAGCGTCTGGGTTGTACACATCTTAAGTATTTATAGCCGCCCATCTCACCAAACCTTGACGAAGCATTATTCTATAAAAGTCATAACTCAGTGCGTGTCAAAGACGTTAAGGAAGGCTTTGAGGATGAGGTCTTTTCTGTTCGCTGGCGTGTTGCTCTTTGAGCTATTGCTTCAACCCTTTGTGTTTGCCACAAGCGAAGCAGCTTCAAATATTAGGAGTATATACCTATTCAAAGATGTAATGAAATCAAACACGACGGCGCTGAAAAGTTCAGGCTTCAACTCAGTCGTGATATTCGGTGTTGGTATTCTAGGCAATGGGGACATCATGGTACGTACCGTGTCTTTCTCAGGAACTATCGCACCTCCTCCGGTGCTCTCTCTGAGGCCAAGCGACGGCTAAATGGACGGCCCGCCCTCAATCACTATTTCCACGTATCTGATCTGCTAACTATGCTTCTTATAGTACTATTCAAACACGCCTGGTAGTAGCGACGTGCTCGCCGCGTCCAACGGTGCTTATGTTGGAGGCGATGCACTAGCTGCAAAGGTTCAGTCATTCAAGGCGGGAACAACGGGCATTAACCGAGTCGAGATCTCGATGAACTCGCAGCACGTGAAGGACCTGATGTCAAATCCAGGACCAGGATCTTCAACACCTCTATACCGAAACTTCGCGGCCCTGAAAGCGGCATGGGGCCTGGATGCGGTGAATAACGACGATGAGTCGCTCTACGACGTAGGCAGCACAGTCAGATTTGCGCAGATGCTAGGACAGGTCGGGCTAAAGTATACTATTGCGCCGTACACGAACTCGAATTTTTGGGTGTCTCTCATCAGGCAGGCCAATGTCGGGCTATCGGAGCCCAACCTCCTACTGGACCGCGTGTATCTTCAGTGTTACGATGGTGGCGCGGGGAACAATCCGGCCAGCTGGGCCAGCACACTTGGGCTCAAGGTCGTCCCGCTTGTGTGGGTGACGAACGACTCGAAGCCGTCACAGGGTACGACCGTTGCGCAGGCTCAGGCAAAGTTCAACAACTGGAATTCGCGGGGAGGCCTCGCTGGCGGCGGATACTGGAACGATTTCGACATTGAGAAGAACGGCCTATCGTACACTCAATATGGTGCCGTCTTAACTGGCATTTTCCCATAGACCATTGTGGAATATAAACTGCCTACGGTTCTATTTATCAATTTAACGTTCACGGAAAATGTTCCCGCTTTTTACTCTGGCTTCATCCCCGCAGCAGCTTGGTGCTGTGTAACACGACGTCTTGGTTAAACGAGTCCCCTCATATCTCGTGACCGGTGGCATGGCTCCCGGGCCTAGGTGCCGAAAAAGCCTAAAAATATCGTAAATTATCGTGTTACCTACAGTATTTCCGTCTCCGGTGTCTCGGCGGTAAGAGTAAAAAGGAGACACGGACGCATCATCGAGTGCGGGGCACGAACAAAGAAGAAATCCGCGTATCTCCATCTGCCCACCCCCACACGGTGGACAAAGAGATACCACATCTCAAGTATTCAATACTTTTTTTTATCTCACCACCTACTGTATGATATCTTGTGACTGAGGTTTATTCTACCTGGCTTCGAACGATATCGCGAGCCGAGTAGGAGTTGCACTGGTATGTAACGAATGGTCGTGCAGACCCAACACACAATCATGGCAGTGCGATACACAAAGAGGCAGCATGTCTGCGCATGGCATTTATTAAATGCGACTATGAGGGCTCCCAGCGCATGCTTCGATATTAAAATGAAGCGAGTCCACAGCATGAGAAACTCATCACTTGGTAAGCTCTAGTAACTAAGGGGTCTACGCACTGCACACTACATCCATTACACGCCTGTACCTTTGAAGTTACTATCATGGCCGAGCCGCAACCCGAAGTGTCATCTCGACCAGCTCCAGCCAAGCCAGGACCTGCGAGTGAGTCCGAGCTTGACATGAATATGGCAATCACAATAACAGGGGCTTTCGGTCAAGAGTCGCCTATGCATAAGTGGATTCTGCACCAAGACGAGGCTGACTTGGCCGAGAGCAGAGCCAGGAGGAAACAACTTACCTACGGCGCCTCTGACCCGACGGAGAGCGAGATCATAAGAACTATCAGGCGGCTCTTGCGGAACCAAGATGTGGGCCAATTCTACTGGCAGCACGCCCCGGACAACGAGAGCTACATCCGCATCGACGCCAGCATCTGGGTGGGGATGCCGGAAGCACCCGGAAACTGGCCCCGTTTCACGTATGGTACCGGATGGCGTAATACTCGCCATAAGGGTGCGGTCGTGGAGCACATCGGAGATCCGAGGTTATGCCAGGCCTGTAAAAGGGACCAGGCCGAATACGCTGCCGAAAGTTCACTTAGGCCAACATCGGCGCGAGCGCGGGCGCGAGGTACGGGCAGCGGTAGGGCACGTGGTGGCAGGGGAAGGGGTAGAGGCAGGGGTAGGGGTAGGGGACGGGGAGCTATGCCGTCTAGTCCTGGAACCCCTTCGATGGCGCCTATAGGGTCTCTGCAGTATGGCGAGAATATCTTGCCCCACTTGCCCGATCCCAATACCCACTGTGGCAGTGGTATTGCCGGCCCCGCAAACACGCCTGGGCTCGACGCGGACCTTTGGAATATCTATACCAATGATGCAAATGCGAAGGCTCGCCTTGCATCGAAGCATCCACCATCCACATCCATTCGTAGCGGTGATAACCTCAAGATTCACATCGACTATACTAGCCATCCCAACAAGGGCAGCAGCAGCGCCAACATTGCCAGCACCGCCGGCGTCACCACTACTGCTGCCGACACCCTTGACACTGCTGAACCGACCAACACGGCAAATAAAGAACCACATACTGTCAACCCAGCTAATATCGGTATTGCAGGCACTGCTCAGCAGGATCTCAAGACCGAGGCCACCGCAGCAGGCGATGCCAATAGCAATAATAATCCCACCAGTAACGACATCGCCGGTACTACTACCAGCGCCAATGTTGAGCCTCGCACAGTTGACACACCATGCATACAATTCCTGGAGGATTCAGTAAATAGCCTCTATGGGCCTCTCGGTGGTAACCTAGCCGGCGGGGTTTCTTCTACGGGGGGTGCCGGAGCTGGAGAAGCAGTCGGTAGCGCGCTAGAACCGCGACACGACGACGCGGTACCCCTAAGCGCTGCAGAGAGGGCGCCAACGACGGATGGGGGCTTTGTAGACCCTTCATCAATTTTCCCTGATTGGACAGAAGTCTACCCTATGCCTTCCGACGAGAACTTCGTCGCCGGTGGGGATTCTACTGTAGGTGCCGGGCTTGGACAAGCTGTTAGTGGCACGCTAGAACCACAACAAGACGATGCGGTGCCCCTGAGCACTGTGGAGCAGGAGCAGACGGCGGGGTGGTCTATGCTGCCTTCATCAAATGGTGATGAGGATTGGGAACGCCTCTTGAATTATGTTCCTAGCGAGATTTATGGTAATCCCGGGGGAGCGGTTGAGCAACTCTTAGAGGACTTCCCACCTTGGGCTGAGGAACCAAGGGATCCAAACTAATTCGGGATACAGTGGAACAGGACTCGTTATTATTAGGTAGGTTAGGTTAGAACCTTTGACCTACACAAATACCTACAGTGTCGTATCCTCCTTGACTGTCTTTCGTGGAATTATGAAGCTCCTGGTCCGGAATCCGCCTTCTAGGCCTGTGGGTTCGAGCGCCAGGAACCAAAACCTGATTAGTGTAATGACATCACTGCCAGATACTGCTGAGGACCTACCTTAATCAGCGCGAAACGCGGTCTGGCCCACGAGCATGGCTTTTTTTCCCGTCTGGGTTGCGACGTCACAGCGCGGCCCGCTGGAAGGAAGGGGACCACTGGCAGCATCACGATGACGGTGGAATGCTTGCCGCCATCTGTAGGTAAGTTGGCCACGTGAACTCGATCAGGGGAGACTTTCTCCCGCACGTCATTGGCAGAGCCAACTTTTCGAAATGGTCTCCTGGTGTGGTCTATCTATGGGCGGTGATTGACTTTACTAACCTAGGTTAATCGATACATCTCAGGTGCTTGAGTACCGATCTCGTCCCCTTACAGTCCTCTCTCACTGTATATGCACATGATAACCCACTGCCGGTGAAATTCAACCCATTTGGACAGCCGAAGCAGCGGAGGGCACCCCTTGGAGTGGATTTCGACTACTTATCTTAGATAGATATGAAGGGTAGGCAGCTCGTTCCCATCCAACCGAAACCCGGTCCGGTTGGCTGGGAAGATCAAGATCAAGATCTTGATCCAGATCCAAATCCCCAGTCAAACAGAACTCGCAAGGTCCGCAGTGCTGTCCTTGTCGCTTGTGACCCCTGTCGCCGTATCAAGTCGAAGGTAAGAGAAATGCTTCATCCCACGCCCTTGCCAATATCCCTGTGTCTGCTGTCAGCTCATTTGTCCCTCTTCCCTCTCCCAGTGCGACGGTGAACGACCAGTGTGCCGTAGGTGTCGTAACAAAGGGCATGAATGCGCCTATGAGCTCCCGCAGGACGCGCTGTCCCGGAGCGCGGCGAGGAAAGAGATCGCCGACAAGCTCCAACGCGAAAACCAGCAGCTCCGGCAGCTCTTCCATGATCTCGCGACACGACCCGATTCCGAGGCCTACACCATCTTCCAGAGACTGAGGTCAGTGGACGACCCCATCGCTCTGGCCAACGCAATCAGGCAAGCTGAACTTCTCCTGCCGCATCCCGCCTCCCATGAGAACGAGGAGTTTACAGCGCTACAGCAGTTAGACTCGGACGCGCTGCGGAGGAGTCCTATCAAAGTCCCGGCGCGCGCCTGGACCAGTGTAGCTGGAGACGGCATCGTGTCCGAGCTCATCTCGTCTTGGTTCAGGTGGGATAACCCTTTTCTCTACGCCTTCGTGGACGGCGACTGCTTCCTCAAAGACCTTCGCGAAGCAGATCCCCAAAAGGCATTCTACTGCTCGCCTTTTCTAGTGAATGCCATATGTGCGTTTAGAAGCGTAAGTCTGGCTACATACGACCCCTCGGCATTCTCCCGTACTCACGCGATTGATTAGTACTTTTCCGATACAGTGAACGCTGTACGACGGATAACCAAGCAGGACATGAGGGAACAGTTCTTTAATGAGGCCAATAAGCTCTATGACTATGCGGTGTCTCCTCTACCGACGGTTCAGGGGCTATGGATCATGTTTGCTATTTCCTCCCTGAAAGGCGAGGACAGGAACGGAAGCATCTACCGATTTGCTTCCCATGGTGTACTCGATAGAAGTAGAGTGCATGAGACCTTCTTTTCCCTGAGAGATACAGATCCAGATGATGTCATGAAAAAGAAAGCTATCTCGAAGGCGGTCTGGGGGCTATTCTGCCTGGAAAGGTAAATCAGTTAGCAACGAAACAATCCCCCCTAGGCTGTTCGGATTTCCCGTTTGAAATAAGCCTGCGCTACTCATAGGGTACTACTCGAGCTGACAGCAAGATAATTTACGCTAGTATCACGTCCATCAACTTCCGGAATACTATCGTCCACCCTCCTCCCAAGATCCCGTGTCTCTTTCCCGAGTTCAATCACCAGCAACCCTGGAATTACGACCTTTTCGGCCAGCGATTCACGACGTCGACCTCGCAACCCCCATTCGTTGACGGGGCCATCAACGCCTTCTGCCGGATATCTGTCCTCATGAGCGAGATCATGAAGAGCACCAGCGGCAGCGAAGACCATAAAGGCGGCAGCCCCGACGAGGCGGAGCGTATAAGTACGAGGATCGAGTACTATGCGCGGTTGAATTCGATAAGCGACTCTCTTCCCTGGGGTCTCCGTCACGACCGGAACTTCACTCCCCAGACCTGCTATCTCAGGTAAGTCTTAGGTAGCCCCCTGCCCCAACCCTCCTTCACACACGCACACACACAACCCAACAACCTCAAACAAGCGGACGTGGAAGCAAAAGAAAAATAAAATAAAAATAAATTGGAGAAAAAAGAACCTTGATCCTGATAGGACCTTTCTATTTTCTTCTTGCGGAATAGAGTAGCAATCAACACAGTCGCGTACGCGATCCTTCAATCTCTCCACCCAGACATCGTCTTCGACGCGTCTGATGGCACGACCGTCCGGACGACAATCATGCGCCACTGCGCGCTAGACACGGAGCTAATGGAGCGCTACTTCGGGACCTGGGCATCGGACGAATACTCATCGATGGCGTTTCTCGGCCCCCTCAATTCCGGCACTGCCCTCATGCCCCTCCTCCCTGAAGAAGGGGCACGGCAGCTGTTTCCGCGCATCTGTAGACTGATGCACAATCTCGCTTCCCGCATGCCTATCGCCAGGTATGTGCTAAGAGGGTGGCAGGCGGCGTGTTGGTCGAGAAAGCTCGAGATTCCGGGGCCGGCGAAGCCGTATTTGCTGAATTTACCCGGAGGGAGCGAAGAGCAGGCGCAGATGAAGCTGGAGGATGTACCGACGAATCTGGTTGTTGCGCATGTCCCGAATTTCGAACCCGAACTCGCGGGCAAGTGGGATGATGGCGAGCTGGGGTTTTTGCTGAAGCAGTGGAGTGAGATGAGTTTGGAGTGAGTGAGAGTGGGAGGTGAGTGTGGGTGTGTCTCTTGCAGCTCGCCAAACCCCTGACTTTTTACGAGATGGTTATTTAAAGCGAGGAAGACGGGAGACGGGAGACGGGAGCCGCGCTTTGCTTGATAAATCTCGAAGACTAATACGTACCCCTTCGAAACAGAGTACTCGTACGTGGAAAAATGCTAGATCTGTGACTGATGCAATTACTCAAGTGACATGTATCGACTGTCTAGCTAAAGGAGTTTCCATTTCTCATTCTCTACTGCTGCCCTACCTTAATCTGTTTTACTTATATATGCCGTTTCATACGGGGACATGTGTGAAATCTATCCTATGGTATTCCTAACCTTGTGAAGACAGTACAATTCCAGTCCCCACGCAGTAAATAATACGTGATACTTAACAACACTCTCACATAGCAAAGGCGTCTTAAAGTGGCCTGGAAACCTTTTGATGCCAACACTCACTCGCTTTCGGCTCTACCTTAACCTTGGGTATTTAGCGACTCCTTGTACCTAGTAAATAACACGCTGTGGGACATGCTCATTCCTCGCGCCCATCAGTAACGCGATTTCTTTAAA